>JAABUI010000006.1_pt1 | contig 428687 bp, 450 predicted proteins | sample 5559111 | NCBI WGS metagenome assembly JAABUI01 (sample SAMN10711870, study PRJNA513365) | rock metagenome | isolation source: Antarctica rocks | place: Antarctica: Victoria Land, Buttleship Promontory
TAGCGTCGGCTGAGGAACACACATATGTAGCCAGCTTCTTTCCCGTAGCTACCTTTCTTCCTTAGCATTTATCTTCTAGTTAAATGACACCCCTATCTGACCCGCTCTAGGCAGGCCCCTAACAGTGATGATGCACAGTGAAATTGAAACACATTTAAGTCACATTTGAGTCAAATTTAAATAAGATGTCTGAGTCAGATCTAGACAAGATCTGAGTCAGATTTGAGTAAGAAAAAGATGAAATGCAGTTTAATATGATGATGTACAGATGAGACTAAAATACATCTGAATCACATTTGAATCAAATTTAAACAAAATGTCTGAGTCAAATTTAAACAAGATCTGAGTCAGATCTGAACTGAGTTGAAATGATGAAGATTGAACTTAAAGTTCTTGACATTGACATTAAAACATTACACATGACAGTACATGTGATTCTTCGACGACAGAATTGACGAGATAATATTCATCAAGCGCTTGCTTATAATTATTCAGAAGATGAAAAGACTTTCAAGTAGAAAAGTGATCTTCTCAATTGATGTAATACTTAAGCAAAGATGAATTATAGCATCTATCATGCTTAAAGTTTAGTATGCTGTTTACATATCAGAATCTTTTGTCATTCTTGATAATAATGAATTCTCAAGATTTCTGATGTTGATTTGAAAGAAAATCACTTGTGATATGACTCAGAAGAATAACATGAAAGATTGAATGAATCTTCATGAATGCTAAAAGATTTAACTCAATGATCAAAAAATTGTTCTTAAAGACACACTTGATCTTGAAAAGATCAACATTATGATCATTTAACTTGATAATAAAATGAGCAATGCTGAGATTGCAAGCATTCAGTCAGACTTCATCTTCAACAAAGTATTTAAAACAAGAACGACGAAAGAAATTGACATTGAATTCATAGATGATTTGAGCTATAAGCATCTCATCACGTAAATGCTCAGTTAATTTCTTCATTTTCTTGATGAACTTTTCAACATTGATTAACTTGTTTCAAGCTTGAAATGTAAGATTCTTGAACAGAAACTCAGAAAACTTGAAGTTTAAACGTAAGTTTTGATTCAAATTGATCAAGAAGAGTGATGTTAAATTGATTAATAATGATGCATTATTGATGATGAATTTAACTTTCAAAAGTCATTTAACTCAGTCATTCTGCATGTAGTTGACGAAGAGTTGAAGATAATGCTTCATGATAGTATTGATTCTCTCGATTTAATCATCGATTTCAGAATGATACATCGTTGATAACTTAGCATCTATCTTCAACATTTTACACATATGCTTTCAGACATTGAAAATGAATTGTGTGTCTTGATCAGACATGAAGAACTCAAGTAAATCATGATGTTTTTAAACATGAGCATAGAAGCAGTTGATAACTTCTTCAACTTTCATAAAAGTGATGAGAACTAAATGTCTCATTTTGATAAGACAATCAATGAAGACTAGAACATATTTATATGTGATATTCATGAAGATACTGAGCGATAAAGAATCTACATAATTCATGAAAACATCATGTCAACGACGTTCAAAAATTGAAAGAGAACATAATCATTCTTGAATTCATTGTTTAGAGAGCTTAAAACGTGTATACATGTAATAGTTTCATATAAAGCATTAAACATACTTATAAATGTTTGATCATCAGTAAACTTGACTGATCAGTTCATAACTTTTTGCTCTTTCTAAATGATCATCAACGACACTATCATGAGCGAGCTGAATGATATGAAGACATAGTTTATTTAAGTTGAGCATGTACTTTCTTTCTTGAAAGTACAGATGATTCTCGTGTTTTTCATACTCAATTAGAGAAATCTTATTGTGATATCATGCTTCATTACAAAGTGCTTCAATTATCTGAGTTGCAAATTTGTCATTGATTTCAACTTACTTTCACAATGTCTGAGTGAGAATGTCAGCAAAATCTTCATCAAGATTCAAAGTGTTTTGATTTAACTGAAACTTGACATTTTCTGTTAGGGGCCAGCATAGAGCGAGTCATATGGGTGTAATGTAACGAGTATATAAATGCTAAGGAAGGAAAGTATCTAGAAGGGAAGAGCCGGCTATCTATATGACTCAGGAGAACATAAGCTAACCCTGAATAGGGTTGGCCTCGGAACAACCCTATAGCCTAGCGGCGAGCGGCCGGCGATAGTCATCAACATAGCCACCAACATAGCTACCAACATAGGTGCGTAGCTAGGATCGTAACAAGAAGTACTTAAACGAGAATCTGTCAAAGAAATTCATCACTTCTAGTCAGACTCTCTATTTCTCTCTCGTTCTATTCGTTCTCAAAGCAAATGAAGATCTTTGATTCTGCGTGAACTATCGAAAGCTAAATGTCATTTTCAAAAGAAATAGATATTCTCTATCGCTGATAGACGAGATCATTGATAAAATAGTGAATTGCAAGCATCTGACTAGATTGAACATCATATCAGCGTTCAACAAACTTCAAATGCATCTCGATAGCGAGAATTACACCACTTTTATCACTGCTTTAGAAGCATATAAATACAAGATGCTATCATTTGAACTGACTAACGAATCGACCTTCTTTCAGCAATATATGAATGACGTTCTATGAGACTTTCTGAATGACTTTTGCCAAGTCTATCTAGATGACATTCTCATCTATAGCAAAATAAGAAAGAAACATAGAGATCACGTCAAACTAGTATTGAGTCAACTACGCGAAGCTGAACTGCAGGTAGATATTCGAAAGTGCGAATTCGATGTAGAAGAGACTGTCTTTCTAGAAGTCATCGTATCAGAACTAGATCTTCGTATGAATCTCAGCAAAGTGACAGTCATAGTCAGCTGAATCACTTCGATCAATCTAAAAGAAATTCAGAACTTCGTGAGATTTGTTAACTTCTATCGTCGTTTCATTAAGAACTTCTCGAAGCTAGTCAAACCGTTCACTCAGCTGACTAGAAAGAACACGTCTTTTGTTTGAAACGAGATTTGTGTTCAAGTCTTTGACAATCTAAAGAAACAAGTCAGCTCGATCTCAGTACTTCGTCACTTCGATCTCAAACGACAAGCTATTCTGAAGATTGATGCTTTGAACTATGTAAAAGATGAAATACTATCTCAGTACGATGACGAGAAAGTTCTTCATTCGATGATCTTCTACAGTAAAAGCATGATTCTCGCTGAAATCAATTACCACATCTATGACAAGAAATTGCTAGTCATTATTCGATGCTTCGAACACTGACGACTCGAGCTGAAATGCACTGAACTACTCATTCAGATGTTCATCGATCATCAGACTTTGAAGATCTTCATGAAAAACAAACAGTTGAGTCGACGACAAGTCAACTATCTGAACATTCTATCGAAGTTCAACTTTCAGATCATCTTTAGATCAGGCAAAATGAACACTAAAGTCGATGCTTTAATCAGAATGTTTCTAGTGAACGTCTCTGAATCAGCTCAGCGTCTTGAAGATCGTTTTCAGACTATTCTGATTCTCGATAGAGTCGATGTTCTATCTATTGAATCGAAAGCAAATCTCTATCAACGAGTATGAATGATCAATCAAACAGATGAGCTCTGCAGCGAATATAGACAAGCTATGAATGAAAACAAGCTCAAATTTCATATCACTAAACTGAAGAACTGCGAAATTCTTGATGACGTTCTATTTAGAAAAGATCTACTGTGAGTCTCTGAGAACATGCACACGAAATTACTACAAGAAGTGCATGATCAATCTTCAATATTTCATTTCGACAATAGACGAATCATCGATCTAGTTCAGCGTTTCTACTATTGATCAGATCATCAAGCTACTATTTGACGATACATTCGAAACTGTCATGCTTGTCAGCGAAGCAAAGTCTCTAGAAATAGCATCAATGAACTTCATCATTCTCTCTCAATTTCACAGAAACGCTGAAAAGATATAGCTATGAACTTCATCACTGAACTATCTCTGTCAGAAGACTATAACGTCATTTGCACAATCATATATCATCTCATCAAAGAACATCACTATGTTCTCTATCATTGAAGAGACGATGACATCTCAGTCGAAGAAATGATTTGAATCATGCTATGAAACGTCTATCGACTGCATGATCTATTCAGTTCTATTGTTTCGAACAGAGACTCTCAATTCATATCGACTATGTGAAAAAGTCTTTGTAAGCGACTGAGAATCACAGCTAGTCTATTCACAGTCTATCATTCTGAGATCGACGATCAATCGAAACGAGTCAATCAAGACGTCGAACGCGAACTTAGAATCTACTGCAATTACATGCAGAACGACTGAGTCAAATGAATATCTATGATGAAGTTCAGTGACAATTTCAATATCTTCTCGATCACTTCAATGACTCTCTTCTACTTCAATAAAGAATTTCATCTTTGAATGAGTTTCGATTCAGATACGACTGACTACGAAACAACTCGTGAACGACTTGAAGTCAGAAAAGCAGACGATATTGTCATTCAAATGAAAGAGCTACTGAACTTCGATCATCAACAATTGAAAAAGACAAAGCTGATCATTGAAGTTCAGATCAATAAACATAGACGAGACGTCACTTATGAAGTAAATGACTGAGTTTGACTATCTTCTAGAAACGTCAAGACAACAAGGCTCTGCAAAGATTTGAAAGACAAACAGCTAGATCTCTATCAAATCACTGTCAAAATGAGTATCTTCTATCATCTTCATCTATCAGTCAGCATGAAGCATCTGCATTCGATGTTCAGTTCGAAGCTACTGCGATCGTATTCAGAAGACTCTCTATCAGAACAGCATTCAGAATCACTCAGATCAATCACTATCAAAGACGATGAACACTGAGAGATAGATGATATATTGAACTTCAGACGCTATCGAGATCGAATACAGTACAAAGTCAAATGAACAGATCTAGATAAAGACGACGAATGATACTATGTCGATAAAGAGAAATTCGATGACTCAGAGAAAGTTTTGAACGAATTTCATAAGCTATATTCAAACAAATCGCGCTAAATATCAAAATAACTATCAACAAAAGCGAGCAGATGAACTACATTCATGCGAACATGAATTTTCGAAGAAAAGAGTAATGTTACGAGTGTATCAAGACTGAACAAGACTGAAGCTCTAATCAATTCGCATCAGGTTTGACTCAGATATGACTCAGATATGACTCAGATATGACTCAACACTCTTTTTCTTTCCCAACACTCTTTTCTTTCATCAACATCTTGTTCATCTACATCACATTCTTCTCGTGTCACAAACACATTTCTTTCAGGTCTAGCGCAGTCTCTGAACATTACATAAATAGAAGCTTTTGTATCAATCTTCTTCTGTATTCTTAATATTCAGTTATAGCTATCTCTAAAGATCAAGCACTATCAATTCTGACCTTCATTGATTGTATCATCTGAACACGATTCTGACAATGAGCATGATGCTCATCTTGCTCATCTTGCTCGAGAATGATCAAAGTGATCATTCAGAGCAAAGATGACTTGACATGATTCTTCTATGTTTATATAATGATGATCATTCTTTTAGATAGAAGCTTCGTGCTCAACTCATGTAATAGTCAATACAGTTTATTGTCTTAGCTATTCTTAGATCTTCAATCTAATGATTAGTTTGTTACTATACTGATCTCTGTTTATATCTTGTGTTGTTAAAGAAACAATCATTACAAAGATGAATCAGTTGACAATGATGTTTATTTTAAAAAAGTTCATCTTAATCTTTTCAATGATGATTATCAATTTTAAATACAAGACTTGAGTGACGTGAAACTTGCATTTGATTATATTCATCTGAAGATCTGCTTCTTGCAGCTTTTGCAGAATGAGCTTGACATAAATTTCATGCTCAAGTTCATTGTCAAAATAGATCAAGATGTCATTCAAATAAGCTGTATAAAACTTATTTAAATGTTCACGAAAAGTATTGTTGATGTACTTTTGAAACGAGACAGACTCATTACATAAATCAAAGAACATGATTAAATACTTGAATAATTCAAATCAAGTGCAAAAGACAATGAAAACTTCATCTTCTTCTTTGATTCAAAGTTGATTGAATGCAGAAATGATATTCAGCTTGATAAAGATTTTAGCTCGATTTAGACAATTCAGCGTTTCTGAGATCAAAGACAAAGAATATCGATTCTTGACTGTGATAACGTTTAGATCTCAATAGTTTATGCAAAAGCAAAGTTCTTCTTCAAGTTTCTTGATGAAGAGAACAGAGATGATCATCTGAGAGTGACTGACTTGAATGAAATCTTTGCTCAAATTCTCATTCAAATAACGACAAAGTTCTAGAATTTCATCACGACTTATGTCATACAAAGTGAAGACTGAGAATTGAGCATCTTCTTTAAAATGTATGACATGATCATGAACTTAATGCAAAGACAAGATATCAACGTTCTTCTTGAAAAAAATGTCTAGAAACTCAAAATATCTGAATGATAGAATTGTGACTGAATCGACATTTTTATTTTATCAATAAACTTCAAGATCTTCTTGTGTCGTGAATGTAATCAAATGAAATTTCTTTTTCATTTGATGAAGATTCAAATGATGATTCTTATCATACATACTGTTTTGAGAATGAGATGAAAACTGAGCAAGAGTTGAGCTGTTCTTTGAACAGACAGTCAAAGTTGCATGATGTAATTTTGACTCGTCAGAATCTAAACTAGAAGATGAGATTAACTCAAGATTCAAGAAAATATTGATTTTCTTTAGAATGACGCTAAACACTTCAATGTCTTTGACACAAGCAGCATAATCAAAGCTTCAAGCTTTCAACTTAATTATATCAAGTTGTATAAAAGATTGATTGAATTGATCTGCTTGAAAGACAACAGAAGTTCTAAAGAAGAAAGAATTTCAACACTTGATTTTTGATGAATATTCTTTTTAAATGACTTGAAAAATACAACTAGAAGCTTCTTGTTTCAGACGAGAAACAAGATTAAATGAGATTTATTTCTTGTAAATGAGTTAAGTATTAATTAACTTTTCATGAGTGAATGAAAAGTTATATTGCTTCTTGTGAGCAAATGAGAAACTGAGTTGCTTCTTGCAAGTGAATTGAAAACTGAATTGCTTCTTGTGAGCAAACTGAAAACTGAGTTACTTCTTTCAAATGAATGAGAAACTAAATTACTTTTTATGAATGAACTGAGTACTGAATTGCTTCTTGTGAATAATCTGTAGATTGAATTACTTCTTGTGAGTAATCTGTTGTAACGATTGTTTCTTTAACAACACAAGATATAAACAGAGATCAGTATAATAATAAATTAATCACTAGACTGAAGATCTGAAAATAGCTAAGACAATAAACTGTATTAACTATTACATGAGTTAAGCACAAAGCTTCTATCTAAGAGAACAATCATCGTTATATAGACATAAAAGAATCGTGTCAAGTCGTTCTTGCTCTGAATAATCACTTCAATCATTTTCAAGCAAGATGAGCAAGATGAGCATCATGCTTATCATGCTCACTGTGATCACTTCTGATTCAAGCGATCAGAGCGATCACTTCAAGACTCTGATTATGTAATAATTATTTAATCATTGCTTTATTTAATTCTTTGTAAGAGAGTTTTAACATTAAATCTTCTTCTAAGATTTTCATCTTGAAAATCACTTTTTCTTCATGTTTTCTCATTGCATAACGAAAAATTCTATCTTGCGTCGCAGAGATCTTCTTGAGCGTACAAGTTCTGAGCGTGCTGTCATGTATCTTTGTGAACATTGCAGTCACTTGCAAAAGAAATGTCGTGTCAACAATGAATTCAATCATTGCATCGAGTGTGTGCATCTCGATCGCAAGTGCAATCTTACTTTCTCGATGATGAAGTGAAAAAAAGTAAAGACAGAATGCAATTGTGTTCTTCATGAGCTGCTGAATACTCACAAGCAAATGCAAGAGATCTTTGCAAAAGTTACTCATCTGCAAAATCAATTTGTGTTTCTGAAAAATAAGAAACAGATGATGATTGAATGAAAGTTTTGAAACATCATCAAGCTTGAGAAAGATGAGAGAAAGACTAGCAAATCATTGCTGAACAATCTTCTCTTTGACATGTTTTTCAAGCAGATTGAGATTTCATCAGACTTTGACTGACTGAATTTCTCAACTGAAATTATCACAAAAGTATTTGACAGTTCTTGAGATTTCTCTTTGATTTTCAAGTGTCTTTGATATGTTTGTAATCTTTTCACTTGATTAATCAATGAGACTGATCTTTGATATTCTGTTGATCTAGTATATTCTTTACTTCATACTTGATGTTCTGACTCTCTGAATCAATTTCTGAAGATTCTGTTTGAATTGATGTATTCAAGTCTGCAGACTTCAAAAGAAAAATATGAAATATTGAATGTATTTTCATAAATGTTGAAAGATTCAACTTATAGTTAATCAATTTCTTTTCTTCTAGAATTTTAAATGATTCTAGTTTCATATGATTCAATTTGTTACTTGATCTCTTTGTCTTGATATTTTATCTTAGTAGATAAGCTTTGTTTCTCTTTTTAAGAGTAGATTTTTTATCTTTTTTCTTATTTGCATACAAAGTCATGCACTTACTTAGAAACTGAATGTTCTTTTGCAACTTCTTGTGCAACAAATGTATTTATTCAATCTGTATTGTAACTTTCTGAACTATCTGCGCAAATTCACACGATTTCTTAAGAGTTTTTGACTTGAACTCATAGTTTGCAAAGAATGATAACATGCTGATTACTTTTGTTGTTGTGCTATTGAAAGTCAACTATGCTACTGACAGTAGCTGTACTCAATCATTCTGTCTATAGTTGATATAACATCTGAGATACTGTTTCAATATCTGATTCATTCTTTTCATTTATTCATTCATCTGTGAATGATAAGCTGTTGACAACTTATGATGAATCTTTAGTTGATTCATTAATGATTTTCAGAATTTCGATGTGAAGAGCTTGTCTCTATTCAAAATTATCTCGTCTGATAATTCATGATTTGCTACAATCATTCTCAAGAACGTGTAAGTCAAATCTTTCGTAAATGTTGCTTTCTTGTATGACAAGAAGTATTCATACTTGATTAGTTTATCTGTGATCATCAATATAGAATCATACGTTGTTTTCATAACTCTTTCTTTTGACTTTGATAGCTTGATTATAAAGTTCAAAGCTATGCTTTTTTATGCATTATCTGATGTGTTGAAACTTTTCAAAAGTTCATAAAATTTGTGTTGACTATGCTTTGTTTAAATGCATACATTGCACTTTCTTATAATATCTTCTACTTGTTTTCTCATCTTAGAAAAGTAGTAAATTCTAGATATTCTTTCAATGATTTTATTCAAATTCTGATGTTTGTGTATTATTGACTCATGATAATCATTTATTATCTCTTGTCTGCATCTTGTTGAAACATAGATGAGATCTTGAAATGTTAGTATTTCATTAATTATCTCAAAGTTCGCGTTGTCAGCAATATTCTCTATAATTTTCTGTGCAACTGAGTTTTTTGCTAGCTTTAGCTTTATTCATTTCTTGAGATCTTGATTGTAAATTTATAGCGTAGCTGCATTTTGTTTATTATAAACAATGAAATCATCTTGATTCTGTTGTAAGATAATCTGATTTACCTGTGATCTATCTGTCATGTGATCTGCTCTTCTGTTCAAGACATCAATCTTCAAGTTTTCAGATCTCTTTCAATATTGAATTTGAAAGTTGTATGATGACAATTTCTTTAATCATTTAATCTGTCTTTGATTTAAAACTTTTGTGATCGTGAAGTATAGCAGATTCTTATGATCTGTATATACTTGAATCTGATATTTAGATTCTTTCAAATACACTCTTCATTGTTTGAAAGAGTTAACAATAACTAGTAGCTTCTTGTCATGTATCTCATAGTTCAATTCAGCGACTGTAAGCTTACAACTGTAATAAGTAATAAAGTGCAAACATCTCTTATCATCTGATTGACTGATACACGTCTCAATAGCTTTGTTTGACGCGTTCATCTTGAGCGTAATAGATTTTTCTGATTCAAACATGATCAATACTGATTGAAAGATGAATAATTTCTTCAGCTTCTTGAAAGCTTCTTCTGCTTTCTCAGTTCACATGAATGACATATTCTTCTTCGTAAGATTCGTAAATGACAAGATGATTCTGAAGTATTTCTTTATAAAGCGTCTATAAAAGTTCGCGAATTCTAAAAAGAATTGAACTTTGATCTTTGACTTTGACGTCGATCAAGTCGTAACAGCTTCTATTTTCTTTGAATTCATTCTTAGACTCTGAGACGTGACTATGAATTTCGAAAACTGTACATTCTGTACATGAAATTCACTTTTTTCTGACTTGATATGCAGATCGACTTTCTTCAAAGTCTGTAGAACTTTCTTAACATATTGCACATGTTCTTTCTTCGTCTTTGAATATATTAATATATCATTCAGATATACTATGATGAATTAATTCAGATAACCTCGTAATACATTATTCACAAAAGTCTAAAACGTAGCTGAAGCATTGATTAAATCAAAAGACATGATCAAATACTCATAATGTTCTAGTTGAGTGTGAAAGACTGTCTTTCACTCGTCTTCTTCTTTAATTCATATTCGATTGAATGCTTTGAATATATCAAATTTCATAAATCACTGTGCTCTCTGCAGTCTGTCTTGCAGTTCAAATATGAGCGATAGCGAGTAGCTGTTTTTAATCATGATGTTATTCAATGCTCTGTAATCGACACATAGTCTTAAACTTTCATTTAATTTCAAAACAAACAGAATTGAGTATTCTGCTGATGATTGCAATTCTCTAATGAATTCTTTTTGCATGTTCTCTTTCAAATATTGTTGCAAAGCGTTGAGCTTTTCTGCTGACAATGAGTAAATAAACTGTTTCATGAGTTTCTTGTCATCTATGAGCTTGATCTCATGATTTCATGATTGATGTTTGAATAGTGTCTCTTGATCACTTTCTTTCTCAAACAGAATCTTATATTTCTGATATTCTTTAAAGATTTTAACGATAGCGAGATTACTTTTAATCTCTCTGCTTCATAACATCTGTGCATCTGAGCTGTTTTTCAGCTCATTGCGCATATCATTCATTGTCATTACAAAGATTTTCACACTCTTTGATGACTTCAATATCGAGTGCAATCACGTCGTTTCTGTATGAAGAAAAACAATTGTCTCATTGACTCAATTTATCATCGAATTGATTGTACAAAGTCATGATATGTCTAGAACTATATTGCTGTCTGATTGCTTCATAACGTTTAAATGCAACTTTTCTCAATGATGTTTAAATCTCAAGTGAATGAGTTGAGTCTCTTGATCTATTAGTTCATTGTTATACTTCATGAGTATTTCATCAAAGTTTTGCAGATTGTAAAATTCTTTCTTCTTCTGCATAAATATTTGCACTTTTCTAGCAAATTCTGAAAACATGTAGTTTCTCATACAGTTACTGTCAATGAATAAACATGCTGCATGATCATTGATCTTGACTCAGACTCATAACTGTGTTGAATCATTAATGAAGATAAATATGCTTTTAATTTTCAACTCTTGACTAGACTTCTTTAATAATTTATCAATTGAAGAGTCTTCTAGTTTTTTGAACTAGAAGTTCACTTCTCAAATACTTGTTCTATGTACTGAAATCAATTTGAATCAATCTTCTTCTGTGAATACTTCTTTGAATCACACAGATCAAATCTTTTTCTGATGATTTTTGTCATCTGTGTAAATTCTCTGAATATATGTTCTTCATCTGAGAGTACATATTCTTCTTGCTTGATGAACTTGACTTCTGTAAATGACTTCTTCATGACTATGTCATGATATCAAATGTTTTTACGCGATGCAATCAACTCATTTTGCATAGTGTCATAAATAGCTTGATGTATATCATTCTTGATCTGCTGCATTCACTGTGAAAAATCTTTCTTCTTTTGTCTGAAGAGAATGTACAATTCGTTGTACATGCTTATAAAACTCGCTTGATTTGTAAACTTTCTGAGATCTTTCTTTACTTCAAGACAATCTTCTTCTTGCTTGAGAGCATCTTCTGCTGCGATAGTGAATGCTCATAAGATTTCGCTAAGTCAATTTTCTTTCTCGACTGCTTGATGAATAGCTTCTTCAATGCTGTTCAATCTGTTCAAGTTATATACTTCGCTGTTGAAAATCTTTGATTTCATGATCATAGTGAACGAACTTTCATCACTTTTCTCATCATGCACTTCTGACTGATGATGAGTTACTGTGTAGAAACAATTCTTTCATGAGAATTTCAAATATCATTCAGAATCTTTCTTATCACTCAGATGAGTGTGACAATTGTCTTCATAACATGCTGTTCATGACAACGCTTGATGCTTGTCTTTCTGATCTTCTTTCATTGCTGCAAAAAATCTGTTTTGTTTATCATAAAGCTTTGACTTATTCTTGTACTTGTTCTGAGTATAATCTCTGAAGAAATGATTTAGCTTTTTGCATGTATAACATGTCTTGCTTTGCTGAACAGTTTTATCATGAGTGTTCATTGATATTTTTCGAATTGCATCTATCTTCATAGACTGAGAATCATAATAGAGTTGCTTCTTCTTTCTTTTGCTTCATGCAACTGAGACATAAGCGATCTTGTTCTTCTTTTCAAGTCTTCGCTTGTACTGTCAATTATTCAGCATGATTGTCTTGCTAATCATAACATGCAAAGTCGCGAATCTATTCATACAAGCTATCTTGTTCTTTATCACATTCTTCAGTTCTTTATAGAACTGTGCTGTAAAAGTCGAGTCATTTCATTCAATCTTTGCTGCAATTGACTGAAACACAACAATGTACTTGAATGCTGATTCTGATTGCTTAATATCATACAGCTGTCGTTCAACGATTCATTTTGCATCTATATCTTCATACATTCTTCGTATTGCTTGCTTAAAGTTAGAGAAGTCTTCAAAGACTTTGTTAATCTCATCTTCTTGATCTTCTGACTTATTCTTCAAGTGATTCTTTATCAATAATTTAAATCATTTGAAGACATCTTCTTTAAAGTACGAGAATGCAAACAATATCTTGTCATAAGATGAACTTAATTTCTTGTGTGCTCTGACATAAACATTCACTTGTATAAGAAAAGCATCAAGCTTGTTTCTATCTTCATAGTACAGATTCAATGTCGATATCTTAATCAATGACTTGCTATTTGAGAATGCAGTGATGTCTGTCGATGTAATTTATTCTGAGAATGACATAATGATCATGATAAGATGATGCTCTGATATCTTGTGAAAGAGTAATGCTCAAAGTGTAATGATTGTTTCTTTAACAACACAAGATATAAACAAAGATCAGTATAGTAACAAACTAATCATTAGACTGAAGATCTGAAAATAGCTAAAACAATAGACTGTATTGACTATTACATGAGTTGAGCACGAAGCTTCTATTTAAGAAAATGATTATCGTTATATAAACATAAAAGAATCATGTCAAGTCGTTCTTGCTCTGAATGATCACTTTAATCATCTTCGAGCAAGATGAGCAAGGTGAACATCATGCTCATCATGCTCACTGTGATCACTTCTGATTCAAGTGATCAGAGCGATCACTTCAAGACTCTGATTATGTAATAATTATTTAATCATTGCTTTATTTAATTCTTTGCAAAAGAGTTTTAACACTTGTAGACTGAATTGCTTCTTGTGAGTGATTCGTGAACTGAGTTACTTCTTGTGAGTGAATTGAGAGCAAGATTGAAAGAAAGCTACTTTGTTAACTTTGAGCGAGAAATTTTCTTCTTGTTAATTAAAATCATAAATCTTGATGAGAGATTGACAACAATGATTAAGACAGAAGAAGAAAAACAAGATGAAAATATTGTGTTCAAAATTGATATCAATGATGTGATGATGAAGTCATGATAAATTTATGATGATGAGATATTGACTTAATTCAATGACATAAAAGAATGGTCTTTTGATGTGTTCATTGAGAATCATTGTGATTTCGATAACATGAGTAATGTCATCAATTAAAGTGACTTGATCATCAAATTCTTGAAGTCTGTGAAAGTAAGTTAATTGATGCAAGAAAAGATGATGTTGTTGTGTGAAAAATTTATTTATAAAAACATAAGTGAAGACTTCATTATCAATCAGAGCAAAAGTGAGAACTCTAGATTGAGCTTAATGTAAAATACAGAATACTATCATGTGATTATCTTTAAATGTTGAATCAAATTCAAAGAGTTTCAAGACAGATTTAGCAGAAAACTTTCTATATGATTGAAGTGAGAGTGAAAAGATTGAAACTAGTAGACAAAATGATATGTATACAGATTTCTGAGCATGACTTAGCTCAGAAACTAAACTTTTCTTGCAGACAGTGAAACTTCTTCATCTATACTGACAACATCATTGTCATAAATGTTCATGATATGCAGAGTGAAGAACTTCTTATTTGAGCATTCTTTAATGATTTTGCTTGAATGTTGCAACTTGCAATAGTAATACAACTTTCACTTGTTACAGATTTTCTTGATTTCAGAAACAATCAATATCTTATCTTGAATGATGATAATGACAAAACTTAGATTCATTGATTCATCAAGAAAGGAGAAAGAAAAAGATGAAGATACTGTTGAAATAACAGTCACAGAAATAAAGATTTTTGAATCTCAAGAATTACTAGTCAACACAGAAATGCTCTTGACTTTGATGAATGAAATGATGATGAAGATGAAGTGAGATTGATGATGCTTAAGCTGTTGAAGCTCTTCATCAATGTCAGAGAATGCTTGAACTCATTGATGAAAGATGAATGATCAAATTTCATCAAGATTTCGTCAGAAAAAAATGATAACTTAAGTGAAATAATTGACATTACGCTTCAGACAATCAATCAATGAAAAATCTTTCATCAAAGAACATTCTTTCTTTTGATAGAAGAGATTGTAGTAGTTGACAAAGTTATTCATGTTTTGCTTCAAAGTTTCATGAAGATATAAATGAGCATCTTCTGTCTTGAAAGAATTGTCACAGCAATGATGCAACTTATGTCATCAATCTGCAAAGATGAAAATAATACAAAGATCATTGACTCAATATTGACTTATTAGATTGTGAGTCTTCTTATCTATGATGAGTCGTGACTTGATATAAATGATCTTGACTCAATGAAAGAAGTAACAATCATCATTCATGTTCATGCGCTGTATCAGACTCTGCTCTCATGCATTCAATCAATTTTTGTTTCTCTCATATTTAAATATGTCAAGAAGCTTCTTGAATCTAGAAGTGATGAAGACAACGACAGAATTCACAGAAAAATGAATGATGAAGAGAGATTAATTATTCAAGATTTGTGCAATGATCTGAGCTATTATCACAAGAGACTGAGAATTCAACTCTATATAAATTGAAGAACTGAGAATGATGAATGAGAACAAAATGATAACATCATGTTGTTGAACTTGATTTTGAAGCTCATGCATTGCGCGAAAGATCTTGACTGAATTTTCAATCATACTTTGAGTGAACTGTTCAACAGCATGCTCATCGTTGATCAAAAGATTGTGAGATGACTTCATTTGAGCGAAAGAATAACTAGACGAGATTTCAACATATGAAAATGTTGCAGAAAGTGTAGATCTTTCATAATGTCAAAGATTAAGCTAGACTAAAGATACTATTAATATAGAAGACTGATATTATTATTACTTTGATAGAATCTAGATACAAGACAATACATCAGATAATGTACAAGATGAAAGACAAAGAGCGAAAGAAAAGAACGAGAGTTCGACTTTTATATACATGAATTGAGCAGAATCAAGACTAGACAATAGTTCTATGACTTAAGATTGCAAAGATTCATGCATATGACTGAGATGATCAAAACAGAATTGCTGAAACTAGATTAAGATGACGATGACTAGATTGATGACTTGATTCATTGAATTGCAAAACAGATTCAATGAATTGAGATTATTTAAGACATTGACGATCTATGTTCTAAATTGAGTTGATGATCTGACATCATGACAAACGCTTATTTGAATGTGTCGCATGAAGCATGTTTTGAAGCGAGTAAAATGGTGAGTAGATGATCGAGTCGATAGCTGAGTTGATAGCTGAACATGTAGATAGGCGAGTAGATAGAATGATGAGTAGAATGATGAGTAGAGTGATGAGTAGAATGATGAGCATGTAGAGTGATGAGTAGGGTAGGTAGGCGAGTCGATAGAAATCGTAGAATAGATAAACAGAGCGAACAAAATGTAATTAATTCAATAATATGCTCATACTTTATCGCATCAGGTAAGGCGATCGGCAAAGTTCGGTATTATTCCAAAGTTAATGTCAATCAACCAGACGTGCCGCCCGTATGCTGCGAAGTCAGCAGGGCGCTAACCCGAAGGGGCTTAGCGACGTTGGCACGTCTGAGAACTGAGGCAATGATGCAGGATCATGCAGCATCGTGAGCACCTACAATGTGTACTCGTACACTACCACACTACGACACGAGGTGTAGGATGATACCTTATTGATCAGTCTAACTTTTTCAGTGTCTTCCCCACAATCGTTCAAATAGCCTTCATTTGCTAGGCTCTTTGCCGCGGTATTCTCTATCACGCATCATGGCATTATGCGACTCTTCCTTTGTGAGACGAGGTTATGACCACCCTCACTGCTGTCATCCAACGCTCCTTCTTAGAAGCTTAAGAAAAGTGTGGACAGCGTGCGATTGTGGTTGGGCGTAGCATTTGGGTCGGATCCTTTCGACGCACCTTCCGGTTTCGTATACTCTCTACGTGTGGTTACTCCATTTTCAGACTGTCATCTGTCTACCCACGCACAGCATTATGCTTTGCGCCGGCTCTGTTGCCTGACTTGATACGCTTGAGCTGGTGGTTCTCGGCAGAGCAGGGCTCTAAGCCACTGAATCCGATCGTGGATGATACCTGGTCTTACTGTAGCATTCATCCTCTGCTGCGGGGCTGTATATATCCATAAGCTGCCACATATTATATTTATGAACATGTTTTTCCCATGATGTTCCCTTTCTGTTGAACAAACTGCTGCTCAATCGACCAGCTCCTGAAAAAGTCATGGGGCATTTCAATTCATTGAAGGTGTCAACGGCACTATTACTGGCGGCATTGACCACAACAAATGCCCAGAAGACACCATATGAGTATGTTGATCCGCTTATTGGCACTGTCAATGGAGGCCATGTCTTCCCTGGAGCTACATTGCCCTTTGGGATGGCGAAAGCGGTTGCAGATGTCAACGGGGAGGATCAAGGTGGCTTTGCTTCAGACAACTCTGGTATTACAGGTGAGCGTGTCATCCTATCGTTGTTTCGCTGCTAACGAAGAGACAAATTAGGCTTTAGTCATATGCATGACAGTGGTACTGGAGGGGCAAGTATTCTCTTGTCTCCTACTATCCAGTTGTGAAGCCGCATCCTTTCCCATAATCGGTACCTTAGCGATGGCATCCGGTGGACCTCTGCAAGCTCTAGACATCGTGTGCACATCATCGTATCATCTATGTTCCCAGTTAGGCTGTCGACTATGTCATCTATTGAGCTTTTCAACTCCCTATCTTATTTCTATGGATTTTCCAATTATCCATCCTACCACTTAGCTCGTTGGCAATGGCGTTTGACAAACTCTCAAATGCTTCATGTTATTTCTGCAACTGTTGAAGTTGTTGTTCTATTACACAACTAACCCATGCTCAGTCACCTTCACTTGGTAATTTTCCATTGTTTTCGCAGGCTGGATGCCCGAACGACGATCTGAACCAGTGCAAATTCTCGAAGACGGCTCGAGCAACGCCGCGGATGCCCAATACCACGGACGCACGTCCTGGCTTCTTTGCTATAACGTTGAATAATTCCATCCACTCAGAGATGACTGTGTCGAATCACACAGCTCTCTACCGTTTCACTTTCCCCAAACCACAAGCCGCAGGTTCTAATTCCACCAATAGCCCTCTTATCATCGTTGATTTGACAGATCTTCCAAACTCTCGTCAACAGGGAACAGCATCTGTAGATCCTAAAACTGGTCGGCTCACAGGAAATGGTACGTATCACGGGGCTCGCTACTAAGAGAGTAAGTTGATCAGGTTATAGGTACTTTCCAGCCCAGTTTCGGAGAGGGACAGTACAGCCTTTTCTTCTGCGCCGACTTCAATGGTGCATCCATCCGTGATACCGGAACTTGGACCAACGAACAAGCCAGGAGCCAGCCCAAGAGCGTGTCAGTAGGTACAAGTCCGCCCGCAGGAGCATATACTCGGTTCAATGCTCCTACAAGCAACAATCAGATCCTTGCACGTGTGGGTGTCAGCTTTATCGGTGTTGATCAGGCGTGTTCGAATGCTCAGAAAGAGGTAATTGTCTCTGCGACTGAACTCATATGGCCACATATTGACCGCTCTTGAATTCAGATTCCCACGTTTAACTTCAATAGTACACTGAAGTCTGCTCAGAGTGCTTGGCAAAGGAAGCTGGGAGTCATCTCAATCAATGCTAAAGGCGTTAGTGATGAGCTGCAAACGGTGTTTTGGAGTGGTGTCTACCGCGCGAACATAAGTCCTCAGGACTATACAGGGGAAAATCCATTGTGGAAAAGCAGCGAACCATACTACGACTCGTACTACTGGTATGCTCACTGCAGTATTTGAACTTGTAACTTCCGGCTGATGAACACAGCATCTGGGATTCGTTCCGCAGCATTCACCCCTTTATCACGCTTACAGATCCTGTCTCCCAGAGTTTGATGGTACGAAGTCTCATCGATATTTACCGACATGAAGGCAAGTTACCCGACTGTAGGATGTCTCTTTGCAAAGGCTTCACCCAAGGCGGATCGAACGCCGATGTGGTACTTGTTGATAGCTATCTAAAAGGCATCAATCAAGGCGTGGATTGGAACACCGGGTATGAAGCGATCGTCTCCGATGCGGAAATTGAACCTCCGAACTGGGACATTGAAGGTCGTGGTGGCCTTGCCAGTTGGAAGAATTTGCACTACATCCCAATCGCCGATGTTGACAATCTCGGTTTTGGAACCCACACCAGAAGTATTTCTCGCACTGTTGAGTATGCCTATGACGACTTTTGCATCGCGGAAATGGCGCAACGTTTGAACAAAACGGCAGACTACCAAACATATACCGGTCGCTCGGAAAACTGGCGCAACGTCTTCAAAACCGACCAGAAATCTTCGATCAACGGTATTGATACAGGATTTACCGGATTTCTTCAACCTAAGTATCCCAACGGTACCTGGGCTTCTCAAGATCCAATTCTCTGTTCGCCGCTCTTGGACTTCACCGGCTGCTACCTCAACCCCCAAGGTCATGAAACCTACGAGGGCAGCTGCTGGTTATATACATTCTTCGTTCCCGGCGATATGGCGTCCTTGATTACAATCCTAGGGGGACCGCAGAAGTTCATCGATCGCCTCGAATTTTTGCACGACTCGGGCTTACTCTACATTGGTGACGAACAAGGATTCCTGCCGGTCTACCAATATCACTACGGCGGGCGGCCTGCTTTGTCTGCTAAGCGCGCCCACTTTTACATCCCTTCGCAGTTTAATGATACCTTGGTTGGTATAGCGGGAAATGATGACAGCGGTGGTAAGAATCTTCTCACACTCAATCTCTCCTATCTGGATTTTAAGTGTAAATCCACTTAATATGAGAGAAATACTAATCACCAAATCCACCCAGCTATGGGCTCCTTCGTTGCCCTCGCAATGATCGGTCTCTTCCCCAACGCCGGCCAAGACGTCTACCTCATTACCCCACCCTTCTTCCCCGAAGTCAGCATCAAAAACGGGCAAACAGGCAAAACCGCCACCATCCGCAACGAAAACTTTGATCCGGCGTACAAGAATATCTATATCCAGAGCGCGACGCTGAATGGAGAAATTTATACGAAGAATTGGATCGATCATGGGTTTTTCTTGAATGGAGGCGTGCTGACGTTGGTGCTGGGGGCGGAGGAGAGTAGGTGGGGAACGGGGACGGCGGATTTGCCGCCAAGTTTGAGTACCATGGGAGGGTAGATTGGGAGGGAGTATAAGTAGTTTGCTATCATGATTGATAGCTGTCGTCAAAAATATTTCAGTACTATGAACCCCCTTACTTGGCAGCACTTTGACCGTCTGTATACCACGATAATCAACGGTCTTTGCCAGCTATAGTCCTTTTTCCATCCTAACCAAATGAAAAGCCTTAACAATCAGTAAAATCCCAGCTACAACATCTCTCTCAACACCATCCGTTCCCTTTTAAAAAAAAAGACGTGCAGAGACTAAAGTGTTTTGGGAATCTTTTAGCTCACTGACCTCGATGGTTTTTTTCCCCCGAGGTTTAGAGTGTGTAGTAGGGTGTTGTGTGTGATATTTCTGGAGAAGGGTGTTTGGATGAGATGAGAGAAGGGAGTGGTTGAATGGACGAATGGGGATGGGTGGTTTACTTGGGATAACAGTCCCAAACTTCCACTTCTGACTCCCCCCCCCCCCTTCCTCCCCCCACCCTTCTTCCCCTCTCACTTTAACACCCACCTTCTGCCAGCACGGTCCCTGTGTGAAAAAGCCTCATGCCAGATTCAATATCTCCAGGAAACGCATTGGTGCATGAGACTGATCTTTCATGTTTCTTTTTAGCAAGTGGGAATAGTTGTTGCTGAGGGATGGAAGGAGGGAGGGGAAGAGGTAGGTAGGGGTGGCTTCAAGTGAGGGAGATGATTGGATATATCTTGACAGAAGTAACGGACGGGTGCAGCCACAAACGTTCGTCACTCTTCTTCCTTTTCTTTTCTGCAACTCGCCTCATATCTTAGTGATAGCCCAACTGATCCCCACCAATTAAACCCCCAAAACAAAAGCATCAAAAGCATCCATCGTTATCATATGCGGTTCATATGGTAGCTAGGTAGTCTCAATCTAGGTCTAAATCCTCAAGCCTCAAGACAATTCACCTCCCCCACTCCATGAAGAAGCAGCCGCTCGAAACGCCCAGTCAAGAACAATCTTCAGTCGTCCTCCAAACACCAATGCAAGAAGAACCGCTGAGTTTCCTCCGATCCCTAAAATTTCACATCATAGAAAGCATAACAAGCACTACCACAACCTTCTCACGTACGTTCCCAATCATTGATCAGTCAATCATCATCGCTTACCGCCCCACTTCCACCCCCGTTCGCATACCCATCCCTCCCGCCATTAAACGTCAATTTTAGCTTCTGCTGCTGCCCATATCCTACCCCAGAAGAAGCCATCGGGGTACCTACGCTGCTCACAGCGGCTGTGGAGCGTCCATCTACAGGTGTGGAGTTGGGGTCTTCAAAGTCCTGGAGGTCGGGGTGGGATTCAGTTTCATCTTTGAGTTTGGAGATACAGGCGGCCTATGGAAATTCGTTAATATTGGAGGCGGTCTGGGGTTATGTAGAAGATTAAACAAGAAAATACATACCTCAATATCATTTGCATCTTGGAACAGCAGGCTGCCGTCTTCGTTGTAGGTACGAGCGTTATTGCAGAGCAAGCGGACGTCATCTCTGAATTCTTTGAGGCTTTGGTACTCCTCTTTGTTGATCTTTTTCTTGATGTGGTCCATTGAGACGGGATTAGTGATGATGATGTAGTAGTCCGGATATTGTGCTCTGGGGACAAGCTTGATGAAAGGATCGATAATGCCTCTAGTTGGAGGCCCGTCCTCGTCATCGGAAGAATCACCTGGGATTTCTGCCTCGAGATCCATAAGATGCTGGTAGACATGGTTCAGAATCTTTTGTAGGAGGTTGCGTTCGCTGTTGCTCAGACTATCGACCTTCTTCGATTGCCGCCCGCCACGACTCCGCTTCGATGCTGGTATATCGTCAACCTCATCTTCTGCTTTCCGCTTGGCGCCATTGAATTTGCGTCCTCGTTTCCTTGGCGTTGGCTCTTCAGTGGTTTCTCTTGACGGCTCTGGCGAGCTGTCCATGCCAGATGCCTTTCCGGCTCTCTTAGCTTTGTTGATGTTGCGTTTATCGATTTTCGCCATCTTTCGCGCTGCAGCAGCCTCGATAGTGTCTTCATCGTCGTCTACTGCCATCAACCATTGCTCTTCAGTGAGTCCATCATCATACTTGACACGAGTTCTTTCTCTTGCTCCACGGCCGGCGATCTCCTCGATTTCTTCGGTCACAGGGTTATCCTCCTGCAAGTAGATGTCAGGAAGCTCGTTCTCAGCCATTAGCCGAGGGAGTTTCTTGTCGGGTCCGTAATCAGGGTCTTTTGCTCGTTCAGCGTCCATTTGCTGGAAAAGTGTCAACTCATCATTCGATCTAGCCATAATCTCATTCAGCCAATCATCGTCCATTTCCTCCTGTTCATGAAGCTGCTCGACAGCTTCAGCGCTGTCGAGCAAAGTCCGCAGTAGTGCATCTCGCTCCTCGTTTGTGGACTTGTTGTCAAACTTTCCAGCCTGAATAACTTTGCCATCCATATCCAGCTTGTAGTTAGCTCGCTCGAGAATTTTTTCTTCGACAGAATTCGAGCTGATCAATCGCAGGATACGAACTTCGTTCTTCTGGCCAATTCGATGAGCACGATCCTGAGCCTGCAAATCTTGATGAGGATTCCAATCAGAGTCATAAATGATGACAGTATCGGCCGTCTGAAGATTCAGACCGAGGCCTCCAGCACGAGTTGACAACAAGAAACAAAAGTAAGGTGAGTTTGGAGCGTTGAACAGACGCAGCAATTCCGACCGATCGTCAGACTTGGTGGACCCGTCAAGGCGGAGGTATTGCAGGCCGCGCAGTCGCAGAAAATCCTCCATGATGTTCATTATCTGAGTCATCTGAAAGAACATTAAGACGCGATGACCCGACTTGAACAATTTCGGTAATATGCGATCAAGAAGCTCGAACTTGCCCGCGGTACGCCACAGCAGATCATTGGTGCTTTTGTCGGGATTCATCTGCTCTTCAACCTGTTCGAAGACAAACGGATGATTGCAAAGCTTGCGCAATTGCATGAGCATGTTACTCAGACCACGCATGCCGGTCTTTCCACCTTTTCCATCACTAACTGACATCTTGTTGTACGTAACCAACTGCTTGTAGAGCTTAGCCTGTAATGCTGAGAATCTGCACTTGATAACCCGTTCTTGCTTATCTGGTAGATCTTTCTCCACATCTTTCTTAAGACGACGTAGCAAGAATGGTCGAAGGACCTTATGCAACCGACGAATGACTAGAAGCTGCTCCTCTTCCGTAAGCTCCATCTTGTCTTGACCCCCGGTATTTGCAAAAGGTGTGTTGAACCATTCGTCAAACGATTTTACGGATTTGAAGATTGCAGGTAGAACAAAGTTCAAGAGAGCCCACAATTCTGGTAAGTTGTTTTGCAAAGGGGTCCCAGTCAAGATTAGGCGGAAGCGCGTGTGATAGTACTGAGTTAGAGTAAGGGTCAGCTTCGATTGGGCGTTCTTCATGCGATGACCCTCATCGACTATCATGTGGACCCATTTGATCTTACTTAGGACCGGACGATCTCTGATGATGTACTCGTAGGTTGTCAGGAGAACTTGGAAGTTGCCCCAACGAATCTGTTGCTGTTGTTGTTTACGCGCGTTTGGCGCACCTTTATAAACGACCCTCGACACCTGTGGCGCCCACTTTTCAAACTCGAGGTTCCAATTCGTGAGTGTGCTGAGAGGGACGATGACAAGAAAGGGCCCGTTCTGCTTCTTCTTCTCGATGAGGTAGGCGATCAGACTGATCGTCTGGATCGTCTTCCCCAGGCCCATCTCATCTGCAAGAATACCGTTGAGATTATTATTGTAGAGTGATATCATCCATTGTAAACCTTTGATCTGATACTCTTTCAATGTCCCGCCTACGAGAAGGTTTGGTTGCACCTTGACCTCTTCCTTGACACGATGAGCAACCTCGTAGTAATCTATCTTGGGACCGCCCTCTACTTCGTCCTCACTCTCACTTGTGTCATCTGCAGGGGGTGGGTTCTCATCGCCATAATGCTCTGCTGCAGTTCGCTGTTGCTGCTTCACGGATGCCGAAAGCTGACCTAAGAAACCATCTGTCTGCTTGAGCAAATGCGATATTCGTGAGTCTTTGGCCTGCCCAAGGAGCTTCAAGTAGGTCTCTTCGTCGTTGGCCTTCAATGCTTGGAGACGCTGCTTCGCTGTTCTTTCAACGCGTTTCTGCTCCTCCCGCTCTATGTTCTGGTGATGTTGTAGCATCATCCGACCAAGCTTCTGAACCCTTTGCTTTTGCGTAACCGCATTTTGCTGTATCTCCAAACCATGCTTCGTGATAGAATTGATATGCTCGCGTTGCTTTGCTTCCTCCTTTTTGTTCCTCGCATCCCTCTGCTCTTTCTCCAGCTTTTCGGTAATGCGAGCCTCACGGAATGATTGTTTCTTCATTCGTCGGTACATGGAGCGATTGGCTGTTTGGGCAAGATTGTCGTAGTATATCATGTCTCTGCTGATTTGATGACGAAGTTGCCGTTGTTTGGGTAGCAAGGAAATCATTTTGAGCTCAATCTGGGCTTTTAGTTTCAGCGTTTCGTCGGGTCTGGGTGTCTCGCTTTTGGTTACGTCCCACGAATCAACATTTGCTGTCAGGTCCATCAACTCAAATTTCCGATACATAATACGATTATACGCTATTCGTTCTCTTTCTTCCCGAACACGGTCCACATCCACACCGGAGGGCATGATACTCGGAATCATCAATCTCCGAGCTCTATGAGTATGGTCCGCATAGCTGATAGAAGAGCTCATTCCATCGTACGGCGACTTGAAGGCGTTGTAGTAGTGCCGCACAAAGGGCGACTTTGCTGTGTTATGATGAGTCGGTTGGACGGCCGGAGCGGGAGATGCTTCTTCCAGAACCTGCTCGGCAGTAGCTATTGCTTGTTCCGTCGTAATGGGTTGCTTGCTTTGTTGTGACGGGAACAGCTGTTGTTGTACCGTCGGAGGAATTGCCAAGTTCTTTGATAACAGCTTGAACGCTAAGATCTGGTTGCGGAGGGTTGCCATCTGTTCCTGGGTGAAACTATTGGGTGGAGGGCGTTGCTGTTCTTGTGATGAGGCAGGTGCCATTCCAGCGATGGCTGTTGACTGAGGTTCAGAAGAGGTAGGGAGAGAAGTTGAAGGGGCTGTCGATGAAAGGGCACCCGTGATGTTAGGATTAGATGCTTGGCCTAAGGATTCATTATTAGAGATTAGTACTCGATATATTGGTAAGAGACTATACCATTGACGCCATTTGTAGTGCCCGGCGCATTTGCGACATTCTGTTGCTGTTGGCGTTGTTGTGCCTGGTGTTGTGTTTGTTGTTGCTGATAGACTTGCCGTTGCTTTGCGTAGGCTTTCTGTTGTTGAACAGCCGAGAGGATATTGTAGGCTTTAAGGTATTCCGGGTCGTCTTGGCGGACTCCACTATCTTTCATCTGCTTAAATTTCTGGACGATATTAGCGAGGGTGAATGTGTGGTGTATTTACGTTGCGGGTGGAGTGAATGTGATTCAGGTTCGGGGTTGCAAGACTTACTTGATAAATCTCCTGTAGTTGTGGATGCGTAAGGCCTGGCGGTATGATGCCAGGGCCCTGAGGGAAAGTGGGAGAATTCTGTACAGTTGCCATAGTGTTATCCACCGAAGTCTGAGTGGCAGCAGTCACCCTAGTCGAGAGCTGCCGCGCTCATCGGGATTATGAGACGCGGCGCAAGCGAGCTGCAATGAATGTCGATAATGACAGGCGCTGAGTAGAGCAATGAAGGCTGAGTGGGAGCGGGGGCGGCAAAGTCGCCTGATAGACCCTACAGCTTACGCAACGCGTCCCGGACGACGTGTTGAAGATTTTGAGGAGGGTGAGGCAGGTTACTAATGGTGGGGCGCTGGCCAAAAGTCGCTTTCTTCGATGAACGGGGCGATGCGGTGTCGTTGGTGAGAGCCTAAGGGATGTCCATTTAGGTTTTCTGCTAGGGGCCCGGTTGGTCTCGGCTAGTGATAAGTTACGCTAGATCTGGCTAGATCTATGGTGACCAGAATAGACTGTATCATAACGTACTGCTCAATAATGGGAAGATCTCTAGATTAATGTGTGCCCTCCTGCATGTTTCTCATACCTAGCCATAAATAAGGTATTCAGTAACTCAAGCTTTGGTCTTTTGGGCAAAGCATCTGTGACACGCTTCTGCTGCCGAGCGCCATCAAAGCTTACTGGCCCAACCTGCCAACACCAAATGGTACAATACGAGCCGGCTGATACCATTGTGTGATACTCTCATGATGCTGCCAAACGCCAGAGTAGCCACCAAGTCAGTAAGACCATCACATCTTCCGATGTGGCAAGATAGAACACGGCCCAAGTACAAATACACAGTCAACCTAGGCTCTCAGGCACCCCACCTTCCATTATCAATCCCAGCTGCAAGATATCTAGTCTGACTTCAAGTCATCGAAGCACGCTTTCAAGTAATGGCAGCAGAGCAACAACTCAAGTATATGACATATTGGTGGTACTGAGAGCACTCCTCTTCATTGGCGGTGGCGGCGGTGGCTTCTTTGCCCGGGACGGCGGAGGAGGTGGTGCTTGCTTTTTACCAACAGCAGCAGGTGCATTCAGTGTCGAGTAGCTTGCGGATCTCGATGGTCCACTGCCGTGTGACGTGGCTGGAGACGCCGACCTCTGTGATCTCTCTTCGTAAGACCTATCAGGGCTGCTGGTGAAAGTTGAGTCGTCTGATGGGTCGCTAAAGAGATCATTGCCGGTGTTGATCCGGGTTATCGAACGCAGTTGTGATCGTTGTGTACGAACAGTAAAATTGTCACTAGGAACTCTAGACATTCTTGTCGCCGATACTGGAGAACAGTCACGGTGAATCTGAGTGGGACCTTCGAAAGTCATGGATCTATTGACGGTTGGTCGCCCTGAGTTGAACTCATAGCCTTGCAGCTCCTTACGAGGCGATTCCGGTAGGTTGTACGCCGACGTAGCACGGTTCGAGCGGATGGAAGGACGGGCCTCTAGCGCTGGAGGCTCATCCTCCACTTGGTACGAGCGATCTGCATAGGAGTGTGCAGTATTCGAGCGCGAACGCGGGTTTCTGCGGTTGTCCCGACCGTTGGGGTCGTTTTGCCTAGGGGCTAGATTAGATTAAAGCCATAGATATTTGAGGTGCTAATAGTCACCCTGCAGGCCAGTCTCGTTTCAACTGTAGAAGGACATCACGACAACGGTCATAATAGTTCAGTTCTGCGTCTAGAAACTCTCCCAGATCATTGACACTGTCAACTTCTGCCTCCTTGATCTGTGATGACTATTAGCATCCACAGCAGCTGGATAGACTGCTGGCACTGACGTCCTGCATCCGGCGGTACACATCCTCACTGCTTTCTTCATATTTGGCCTTCTGTGCGCGTAACTCTTCTTCAACCTTGAAGTCTTCTTTCTTTGCTTTTTGCATTTTTGCAAGGGAGGCGTCATAGGCTAGACGGCGGTTCTCTAGTTTCTTTCGTGCAGCCTAACTTAACTGTTAGGGCTTGGCGTTACCCAGGAAAAGGCAGACTTACTTGGTACTCCTTCATCTGTGCAAGTGATCTTTCTAGCGACTCAAGCCAGCTTGTGGTCGCATTCGCAACATAAGATTCCTGAACCCGTCCAATTCGTTCATTTGTCCTACCCATGCCTAGCTCAACAACGTCAGTCCCAATCTGCAAGGCATCCATTGTCAGACATACTAATAAGACACTGGCCGAACTCAGAGTCATTCTCAAAGTCTTCGCCGTGGTTGAGCATAGTGGAACCCAAATATGTCACCGGCAATATTTTCTCTTTATCGTCACCTTCGTTTCGTTTCGACAAGGTCTTGACATAGGCTGTCATGGACTTCTGGAGCTTCTCCATACCTGAAATAGACTGGTGTTAGTTGAATTACACAGTGCTACTTGCTGACGTGGTGCTACCTTCATGCCTAAGGGTCATCTCCACCTCCAAGGACTTGAAGTCGTCGGAGACGCTCGTCTTGGCCTCTTGTCCCATCCTCTCGCCTGCCCATTGCTTGAACCGACCAAGCTTCTTGTTGACGTTCATGATGCCTTATTCGGATCTGTGTTAAAATATTGGTGGAACGAGAGGTCTTAGTCGATTGTTGAAGGGTCACTGAGAAGTGTTCTTAAATTCTCAATTGATCTTGAAGATCTGGAATAATGCACGAAACCGATAGTAAAGAATGCCTAAAGAGAATGTGGACAGTTCTCAAAAGAAACGAGCGTGAATGACTTGGAATGACGATCCAATTGATAGGTTGCGGCCAATTGGGGAAAGTAAGGTATCTATTATTTGCGGGGCTTAGCGCCCCCCAATGGGCTACGCGGGTGGACATCGGAAGCCCCTTGGGCAGTGACGACGGGTGTGCCAGGTACCTATAGCAAGCATCACAATCAAGTTCATTCGTCTTCAGTTGAAGCATCAAGAATACGACGATCGGTCTTGGTTGGCGCATGTTGTTACAATGAAAGTTCCCATGCTGCGCGTGTTTTCTATCTATATCACATTGCCTTGGTGCCTGAAAGTCTGGATCATGGATCGCTCTAGTGAGGCTCAGTTGTTTCCGAATACCGTGTGCAGGATCATTAGTGTCTACACGTACACAAAAACGATCGGATGTGCAGTGACCGTTCACGATACACCTGAATCTTCGTCTCAAGACCTGAACTGCTTGACCATTTCAGCCCATAAGGTGTGATCGAAATCTGATCCTTCGGCAGGTCATTTGATGGCATTTGTAATTCAATAGGTGCACCAGCCACTGCAATCGCGGACACACAGCGGAATAGAGAAAGGGGAATAGATTTTCGAGCAAGCTACACAACCCCTCAAGCCAGCTCCATAACAAAGACATGCTATGTTTCCGTATGAAAACTCTACATGACACCTAGTCCTTCGTTTTCTGTGTACCGCGGAGCAGACCAGTTCTCCGGGCAGCAATAAGACCTGCCTTTTGACCTTGTGCTGCGTAACGAGAGATAGTCGAAGCTTTACCGATATGTTGGTGGTTACCACCACCGTGGGGCTAGTGATGAAAGTCAGTCATACGCACTAAAACAGGGAAGGGGAAAGTATCTTACATGATCAACGGGGTTCATCGCAACACCACGGGTCTTGGGCCACGAGTTGCGCTTGACAGCAAACTTATGCTTCGCACGAGATGCCTCTGTACATGTCGTTAGCCTCTAGCAGTCTCAAGACATTGTCTTTAGGGTACACGTACTTAGCAATGGCTTGTCTGTACGTCCACCTCCAGCAACAATTCCAATCATTCCCCTAGCAGTACTCCTGATGACCTTCTTCGCGCCACTCGGTAGCTTCACCCTAGTCTTGCCTTCATCTGGGTTGTGGCCAATGACCGTGACGTAGTTCCCTGACGTCCTTCCCAATACTCCACGATCTCCAGCTTTCTCCTCCACATTGGTCACCACAGTACCTTCAGGCACCACCCCCAACGGTAGTACATTGCCAACGGTGAGTGTTGCGTTCTTGCCAGCGTAGATGAATTGACCAGTGTACATGCCCTCATTGGCGATGAAAGTCTCTGTACGGAGCTTGAAGCGGTATGGATCCCGGAAAACTATCTTTGCCAATGGTGCACCTCGTCCTGGGTCGTGGATAATGTCTTTAACAACGCCGCGAATGTAGCCATGTCTCTCCGCGAAGTCGAGTGTTCTGAATTGCGCAGGCGCTTTGTTCAAACGAGTATGTGCCGCTGGAACACGACATTAGTACATTACGCTGGGGTCTTATTCTACGGACTTGGTGCTTGAAACGTACTGAAAATAGATCCACGACCCTTCCTCTGGTTGCGAATCACCCTACCCATCGTGGTCTATCGAAAAGATTATGTTAGTGAAGGTGCATCTATAACGATATACACAGATTTCAGTACTGGGAGTTGGCTTACCAGATTAACAAGGCTTGGGGGTATTATGTTTTGCAAGTTCGTGGGTTGAGGGTTTAGCACGTTCGCTTAGCGAAATTAGCATGACGCTAAAAATGAGCCGCATCTCACCAGCTCCATCATCACTCCATGTCGCGACGAGCATTCAAACTTCGACTACTACCTCCAGCGAGTAACATCAGTACTAGAATATGAATACTATGATTTGTCTAGAAGGGCATTGCTGTTCACGCATTCTTTATTAACAACGTGGCCTGGTTGTAAGCAAGGTGAGTTCGTATGAGTGATTATTTGCTCATATTGCTCTCTGAAACATCCAGTCTGAGGTGTTCTAAGCATAGTGTGTTGCGAAAGGTTCAAACTTGCAATGCGCTCATCTCATTAGGTATATCTCGAGTATCTTTAGCGTGCTTTGCAATCCGAAATGATTGTGAAACAGCAGACGCGATGAATGATAAAATGGTTGATTACCGCGTTCCAGTTTCGAGTATATTGACTAAAGTACCCTTTTCAAATACGCCCTTCATCTCATGTTGCTTGCGTTTGTTTCGAACGAGCTTGGTCCGATTGACCAGAGATTGGAATTAGGTTGCTATTGAATTTCACAATTCAACGCCTAAGAGCATGCTTGATGTTTTTCGACCGAAGCCACAGTTTACTCTCCCTCTTGTTTTACTAACCAGAATATGTACACACGCCCGTTGTGATATTCCATCATTGCCAATGCCAAAGAGACTGGGCCCACAGGAACCGGAGGGGTAAATACATCTTTTGCAGATATATGGTACACTGAAGACGTTAAGCCACAAAAGCCATAAAAAAACGATGAGTTATCCGAGTTGGCATCACAGGCTGAGAATGGTTCAAAACCCATTTTCCGGTCATGTTGCCGAGTGGCAGCTAGTAAGATCCAGTCAACACGATCCGTCGCAAGAATATCAAACCTGGAGAAAAGAGGACGCTACCATCCACAGCCGAACACGAATGGCATCATAAAATATTCAACCCTAAGACGAGGAGGATTTTGCGTTCCCAGCACCCCGAGATGGTCAATCATACTTGTTAGTGGGCTTCTGGATGATTGCTAGGTTGTTATTCTTGGACCTTTGCTCGCAACCGACCGGTACAAAGATTCTCGACGAGTACATCTTCATGGAGCTTGTTCGAGGACGGTGACTCTCCATCTCACAGGTCCGAAATCGCGCCCAGAATTTGTTTTCCACTTCACAAGGGTGCTGAGAGGCATGGACTGTTGGCAATCTGGTGTGAAGAGTGAGCATCTAGGATAGCTATTTCACTCTAAAAAGGACAAGGTCCTGCGCTTGACGCGGCGCCCGTAGTACTCGTAGTTTCGACGCTGCTAGTCTCGCTCTTCCGAAATCTCAACTTCCGCAGCCAATATCAAACCTCTGCAACCTTCCATATGTGACATGTCTTCTTCGGATCTCTCCCCACTCTCATCCGCACTCTCCTCAGATAACGAAACCGCATCAGAGCCAATACATGTAGGAAACCTTGAGCGATACTTTAAAGGTGCATCCAGCGCCGCAAAACAGGCCTCCCCCCCAGCCAAAAGAAAACGGCCCCCTTCACCACCACACGAGTATGTTCTGGCCGATAATCCAGACATCGCCGTAAGTTAGCAAGTTTTCAATGACTTGCGCGACCCGAATCGCCCGTTAAACCCTCAAGAATCGCGTCGCTAACGTATCGTACGCGCAGTTCATTTGCATATTTCGCTCGCGATTCAGTGACGCTTTTCCAAAATCATTACCCCATCTAGGACCACAGGATATAGAACACGGCGTAGTGGAACCAGTCCCTGGAGAACAAATCGAAAGACTACTGTGTGCCCAACTCGGCCTCGTCCTGAATCGGAAGAAAGAAGTTGAGTAGGTGATCTAGCTGCTCGTCTCTACGTGCTCCTGTTTTATTATCGGGGTTGCTCTGGTTAATGGTAGTCATAAGTTATAAGCTGACCTCTTATCAGAAGAGGACACTTCCAGCGGGCGCTCGAAGAAGCTATCCAGACCCATGCTAACCAGTGGCCGCTGGCATGGAATGGCAAGAACCCTTTACATGGGGGCGGAAGCTGGCTCAAGATGGACCCGACAGAGCGCGTATGTTTTCAGAGGCTATGTTGATTTTCTATCCAGGTACTGATCAAGGTGAACCTAGCTTACCCTCCTAAAAGCACTCATCATATGGAGCCTTGGATCCTCGGAAGCTGTCCAAGCTACTATCAAGGAATCATATAAGCAACAACGTCATGATGATGACCTAAACCAGCCTCTTTCGGTACAACCATGGGGCCGCGATGGTGAAAAGCGCAGGTTCTGGCTCATCGAGGGTCAAGACGACACACACTTTAGACTATATCGGGAGAGCAACCCAGCTTTGAAACACAATACATGGCGAAGCGTTGCGGGAACAATTGATGAACTCAAAGAGGTCGCCGATCGTCTTGGTGAGGATGGTACACAGGCTTCCCGGCGACTACGCGACCGCATAATGCTGGCGATTCCGCGGTTCGAGGCATCTGAAGAGGTTTACCGTCCCCGACATAACAGCATTGCATCACTAAGATCTCAAACTAACTCTATGCGCAGAAACGGAAACGCAGAGACTACCGTAATGCTCGTAAATCCCAGTTTACCCGTCCAGAACCAGGGTTTTCCCTTTACGAAGGCCGCACCCGTGGGAAGCGGATCCGATATACTTATTCCGATGAAGAGGATGGGACCTCTGATGCTCCGTCGACAAGACGCTCACACCGGCAGTCGGGCCTAACAACGCCAGCCGAACCCGCTGGACCTACCTTTACTGCCAGTGGTCGGCAAGTCAGATCTAGAGTTGGAGGAGCATATGGAGAGACAATGCATAGTGGGCAGCACGATGATAAGGAACAGCCTGCAACTGGTGGTATGGACGGTACAGGAGCGACCGAAGAACAACCGATATCTACAGCCCGGCCTCGAAGGTCAGCATATAAGAATGGGATTAGCCAGAAGTCTCGAGGACGGCAACATATTGAAGGCTACAATTCCGTGGACGACATGGAAGGTGAGAGTGATGCTACTTCGAGCGGTGGGGAATGGGAGGGTGGTGACGACGACGTTGACGACAACATCGTCGACGGCGAAGATGATGCGGATGTTGACATGAGCGACGATGATGCCAGTATCGCGGAGGACGAAGAGGATGGGGAGGGATACGGTCGTAGACGTAGCCTCGTGGTGTCTTTAAGATACCAAAAAATCCACGCGCCCTCCGTCGACAGTGCCATTCATACTGGAGAAGGGCCACCAGATGACATCAGCGCCGCAAAACCGGCTTCGCTTCTTGGACATGATGCTTACGAGTCCAAATCCTACGCTGCCGTGCGTACCGGAAGTCCTGCGCCTCCAATCACCAATATACACGCAGCTGTTACAGAAACCTCTGCGAATTCCCTTCCCCAGACGGGTCCTATTTTGAACGGAAATTCCCTGGACCACAAAACATTTGCCCAGCCTAATCAAGACAACGCTCCAACCATATCGTGACGGATGAGCCATCTCGAGAACTCACTTCTTCAGCCCGCTTCGGGGATTTTGTCATATATCTACAATTGCTAGGAAAATCCATGGCAAGCTCGAGATGCCATGCTTAGCTGACGTGCTCTGAGCTTTTGATGCAAAAGGGGACGGTCCTACAGCTGTACAGATAGATATCGAAGTGTCTGGCAATATATTTGCTGTCAATCTACCAAAGACATACTTAATCACGTAACATGTGGACGTTCATCAAAAGGGAAAACGCCGTCCGCTATGCCTTTGACAACCCCCCGTGATCCTCAGCCTAGATCCTCAGTCTCCTCCTGCACTACCAAACTGCCCCGTATAAAACTGCTTTCCTCATTAGCCATCGATCCCCCCTCATCACCACCGTCAAGAACTCACCTCCCCCACCTTCTCCGCCATCCCCTCGCCTTTGTTCACGCTAGGGATCTCCCAATTATTGACCCCATACCACCATCTCCTCACCCTGCTCCCCACACTCGCCCCCGAGAACTCCGCACTCTTATTCCAATACCGCCACCCCGACAGCGCCAGCGTCCATAACATCCCCTGCACAAGCGGCAGCAGAACCTAACAACGACCATCTCAATCAGCCCACATTCCCCATTACCTCTCCCCCCAACACCCCAAAAACCCAAAGCAGAAACAAAAACAAAAACAAAAAACCCACCTGATCCCTCACCGTCACACCCAGCACCCCCCAACCCCCCTGACACCCCCTCAAACTCGCCAAATAACTCTGCTCGAACCTCAGATCCGGCAGCGGCGGCAGCGCCGTGCTCCGCGGCACGGGTTTCAGCGCCTCGAGCGGGATGCTGGAGCGGGAGCTCGAGGCGGAGTGGGAGCGCGACGTGGGGTCGGGGCGGGTGACGGGACGTTTTTGCGAGGCAGAGGTGGAGGGGTTGAGGTCGTGGTGGGGGGAGGGGTGGCGGTTTAGGGAGGCGGATTGGAGGGTTGAGGCGAGGGTGAGGGCGGGGGAGGAGGCGGACATTGTTTGGGGGGTGGGAGTGGGACCCGGGGGGTGAGGTTTGGTGGGGAATGGAATTGTGGGGAGGTTGGTTGTCGGTGGAGTTGTGAATGTCAGTGGTAGATGGAGCTGTTGCTGTGAACCTCTAATGGGGCTTGGTGATTCGAGATGCTAGGGTCTCACGTGATCGCTTAAATTGATATGGTAATGCATAACCCTAGTTCGAGCTTGTTACATATCACTCAAATATTCAATCAAAAGCCTAGGTACATACCTAATTGTTCATATCGTTATTGGTGTGTCTATCAGTACAATATATGATCGAACTGAGCCTGAGCGCCTGGACCACCAACAAACGGTGATTCAACTACGGTACTATCTATCGCTTTGACCGCTGATTATCCTCCTGTAAAAACTTAAGACACGGGACGGCAACTTGCTGGGCTAAAGCGACCAGGTGTCAGCCCGAGGAGTATGTCTGCAGCTGCTAACGAGGGCGATGGGTGGAAGCTTTTGTTGTTCTCGGAGAAAAGGATTCTGCAGTCAAGACTTTACCGGATTTCGGAGGCCGGCTTGACAATCGAGTGATTCGATTTTGAAATAAACTCAAAGAATTTGAATCATGCATCATGCTGAACGTCGAAGAGACAAAAGTAGCGAAAGAGCGTTGGAGGTTTGGTGAGGGCTTGAGTTTGGTATTCGTTGGGAGTAAGGGTTCGTGGGTTATGTTCTTGTATGTTCCCACATTCGGATATCAGATACTATAATGGGGTTTGCGGCCTGCCGGGTTTTGGCAGAGTCTTGAATTTAGGATGTGGGGGGGAGGAGAGGGTAGGGGCGATGACGGGTTGGGAGGTTGGGGATAGCATATGAGGATTCTTCCAAAGGTCGCGTGAGGGTTTATGGTGCGGATCGGTAGGTCACGTAGCAATGGCTCTTCCTTATAAAGAATACGTTCGTACTAATAAGACAGACAACAGGCATATTGCACTATATTATAGCAGCTAATCGCCAAGAATGATCCTGAACGTCATGGCATCCCAATACCGGAAACAAGCTATTGTGCGCTGCGCTTTTACGTGCCTCATTCCACGAATCATCACACGTAAGGGTTGAGCACTCTGTCCGAGTACGGTCCAGGAGCAGCACAACACTGGCCGTCGATGCTATTGCCTGGAGTAAACAGTCAAACGTTAGCAATCATTCGACGGGGCATAGTCTATCAACAGAGACATGCAAGGACTTACCACCAGCATCGTACAGACAATTGTCGGCTCCGAAGAAGATGTCTTGGTAACACGACGGCCAAGAAGCGTCGAGCGTGCAGCCAGGCGCCACTATTGAAGTCTTGTCGTTGCCATTGAAGCGCGCGCGGAACCTTGCAATTCCTCCATCGATCACGGCGACGGTTTGTTTGTAGTTTTGGCAGACAGGTTCGTCGTTGATCAGGATGCAGCCTCTGTTGACATGCTGCGAGAAATTGTTAGCGGCGATAGAAGATGACTTCGGAGAGAAGAGGGCAGCTCGAACTGACGATTGTGGTCGCTGAGGTTATGGCTGCCAGGCCAGCGAAAACGAGGACGGTGAGCTTCATGGCCGTGATCATTCTTCGTTTTCTTGTGGCAAAGGGGAATTGGAATAATGATCCATATATACTCGATAGCCAAGTATCAACATCGCTTCATATACGCGCACTGAATATGCCTTGCACACCAAAGCTTCCCCCTTATACGCGCCCCGAATAGGCGCAACACGGGCAGCGGGACAGGTACGCGATCCTCCATCCCAAATCAGTGTGACGGAAGGTGTTATTTAGGTTGCGCTAATGACGGGGAGCTTGGACTTCCCCACAATGGCAAGAGTAATTGTCCCGAAAATGAGAAGTGTCTTCGAGACCGAAAGAGCCAAAATGAGAGGTAATGGGTGATATTGAGAAATTATTGGCAGAGGGATCCGGAAACGTATAGCTGGAGAGTCTGCTGAGGAACCAAGACACATCAGATTAGAACCTTTGGCTTCCGGAGACATTGAATTCAAGAATGAGAGGCTCGGTTTACTAGAAAGGGTATATGCGGTGTAGGCACTAGGGTGCCGATGGTTCTGTGCAGAACGGAAATGATTGGCTTTCTGGTGCGAGAGATGGTTCAGTCTCAGGATGTACGCATGACTTTCGTTCCTACAAGGAAGGCTTAGGTACAACAATAAATAGAATTTAGGGCATAGTAACAGTATGATACGACAGCTGATCCCAAAAAGAACAGATATGAACGTCAATGCATGCCAACGCCCGAAAACAAGACAAGGAGCGTCGAATGTTGCAATTTCTCCTAGAACCTCGCTCAGATAACGACTTCCTGTGCCGTTTCCCTTGAGGTTCAGGCGATGATGTAAGGGTTTTGAACCGTGCCTGGGGCTGATGTCCCGGGAACGCAGCATTGGCCGCCGATATTGTTGCCTTGAGCGAGTAACCGAAAGTCAGTAAAGTCTTCTCGAGACTTGTTGGGGAACAATGGCCCGTCCATAGGGACTTCAGGCTGGGACATACCAGTAGCATCGTACAGGCAGGCGTCATTGCCATAGTAAATGTCTCCATAATTCGTGGGCCAAGAAGCCTGGAGTGTGCAGCCAGGCGGCACTTGTCTTTGACTAAGTTCGTTGCTATCAAAACGTCCGTAGATGTTTGCGAAGCCGGCATCAATGTTGACAGTAGTTTTTCCGTCGGTTTGGCATATTGGTGTGTCGTCGACGACGATGCAGCCATGATTGACATGCTGCATAGAAATGTTTAGCGGTGATAAAAAATGGGCCTCAGCTAGACTAAGAGGCTGCTGAGGTTTGGAGGCGAGACTGACAATTGTGGTTGCTGAGGCCATGGCTGCAAAGCCGGCGGAAGCGAGGATGGCTAGCTTCATGGCGGAAATCATGATTGTTTTTATGTAAGGTCTATGATGCTGGGGAGCCGAACTGTGGGATTGCTAAACAATGTAAAAGAGATTGGTTGTTGGTGAATGTTCGAGTGATACTGATGAGATATCTCGAGAGAAAGTCGAATACTTATACCTGAGAAGTCCCCTAAGGAGCCAAAGAGCCTTATGCTCAAATTTGATCGATCCCTGTTCCAGCAACCGTTCAATGATCTATCAGGTTACTATTTAAAAGACACAAGACGACAGACAAATCAGATGCATGCTCTTGATCTGCTCATGTAGGCCACGAAGCCTTCAAAGAGCTGAGTTTGGTCCTCATGACGCGGCCAACGCCAGATCCAGTATATCACCCATGAGATGAACGGATCTTTGTTTCAGTGGATATGGGAAATCCTCAGCTGGGCTTGAAGGATTTGATGATCTAAAACAGAGATCAGCCATATCAATTTCCTCCAGAGCTGGTTCGAAATAGAAAACAACAAGAAGAACCGGAATAGTCAGCATATTCTGGACTGTTAGTCCATCCATGGCCCCAAACTTGTGTCTTGCTTACTTTGCTGTGCCACCAGAGGATTCAAATCAAAGTGAAACCGTTAGTCGGGTATGCTGTCGTTGAGGCTGCTATGTCCATATTGTTAATTGAGTATTCCCAAGAACTCTTCCATAACCAGCCCACAGATTTCCCTAGATCACTAAGTTGTCGTTTCAGGAGCACTGCAAAGTGTGTCAGCATTACTGAATTAGCTTATGTTGAGGATTTAACACATGTGGCAGGGAAAAGACTGTATTGCCAAAAGGTAGGCTGTGAAGACGATTTGAAACAAATCAAAAGGCTCTTCTTCTGCTAGTAAGCCGAATGAGGTCGATTTGCGGGTGCACAGAGATGGTTTAGCTGCATGTGTAAGGTAAGTCTCAATTCTTCGTTACTTTACAGTAATTCAACAGCAAAGGTCTCAATCGAAGGTAGGCGGCATCAAGCGAACACCTTGTCAACGTCTCATAGATCCGCTCGCTCATCTTATGTCCCATTAGCTTGCACTTTGTCGTGTAGAAGGAAAAACTCTAGAATTCTGCAGGATTGTGTAGGGATTGTGTAGGATTTTTGACTGACGAAGGAATGCTGACTCGTACCTGATCTACCGCTCAGCCACAATATACTTTGTTTTACCCTAACCCTCCACCAGCTCCCAAAATTGCACTCTCTTCGAGTACGATGCGCGGTTCAGCCGATTACATGGTAACTACGAGTAAGCATGTACCTTTATCAAAGTCCGCAGGGTGGAAAGGATCCGGCCCCATGAAACAGCTTCTTCCTCGTTTGCGAGCGATTCTCGCGGGTTCCATGCCTGCGATGATCCTGTGTGAAATATTGGCCCAAAGCTAACACTAGCACGTGGTATACTTGCGAAGATGACGAGGACTTGGGGCATAGTTTAGTGGAAAGACTGAAAGGTGTTTCACGCAACGGGACCGAGCACTTTAGAAACATCTGCAAGGCACAGCCGCACTGCCTCTTCTGCAGACAGCACATCAAGGAGGCTGGGGAGAATATTACCTTTCGCATTGTAAATAGCAACCCAGTTGGGATGCTTCAGTCTAATAGAAAGCCACAGAAACTGGTCTATTACCGGAAAAGCACTTGGGCATTTTCGAGTTTCGTGATGATATATTTGCATCGTTCCTTGCGGCTCCAAATTTTGGAGTCGGAAGTGAGAAGGAGGGATGTGACGCAGCCGATAGTACGATAGAATCGCAGCCAGCGTTGACTGGTTTCTCACGACTGGAACTAGATTTTCGTAAAAAAAGCGTTATATGGGTTTATTATAGCGCATGAATGGGGAAGGGAAAGCACCAGTGGGGAAGCAAATCTGGAGATCAATTAGAATGCCTCGGGTCCACACACAATCCGCTTTCTTTCCTACTCAGACGGAGGGGTCCATGATAATTAAAAGCTCTTGCAGGTCACTTGATGAGCAAAATCATGCATGTCACGAATATTTTGTGATAAGCACCCTCAGATTCTATCTTTGCCCGAGAGAGTAACGTTTTGAGCTGCGTGATCAGTAGCTTAGAGTTGCCGTAAGAACAAAGCGAGTCCTGACCATTCCCAATGCTCTCTTGAAACTGTCATTCGTCGCCCGTGATACGCCCTGTATTCAACACTAGCCCCGAATTCTTGCCGTTCATGCCCGGGCGATAAGATGAAAGATCACGTTTTACCAATTAGTCATATCGAATTGCTCGTTGGCGTGATCCCGTCGAGCTTGTTGGTCTTGCCGCCAGCGGGCAAGCACAACTTCATGTTGTTGTAGCCAGTGAGCGTATTCAGCCTGTTGCTGTTGCTGACGGGTGGATACAGCATCGTCTTGTTGTTGTAGTTGTAGTTGCAAGGGGGCGAATACAACCTGCTGCTGTTGTTGACCGGCGAATTCTGCTCCAGGTTCTTCTTGCTGGCGGGTCCGTCCAGCTTGCTGCTGTTGCCTGTCTCGTCCTTTATTCTCAGCCTGTTGCTGTTGCAGGCGGGCCCGTTCAGCTTGCTGCTGTTGCTCGTCTTGTTGTTTGTTGTCTGCTTGGATTACTCGGATTTCGTGTTTGAGTTCCTTATGTCTGGCCATGAATAGTTCTCTCGCATCCAGAACATCCATAAGCTCGTCTCTGAGCTCGTCGATTGTAATGTTGTTTTCCGTAGTAGAGCGTACCGAAGTGTTACCGAGTCGCCATGGTACTTGGACTGTAAAGCCCACACTACGGGCCAATAAACCTCGATCTATAGGATTATTCCCACAAGGCGGCTGGTTGCGTAATGCACGTTGAAGAAGTTCGTGAGCTTCCTCATGACGTTTCGCCGTTGATTCCCATAGACTAACAGCATTTCTAAAGGCGGCATAAAGCTTCTTTTTTGTGGCGTTGCCAATGACAGCCCTCCGTGTTTGCGCATCCGGAACTTCGGCTACGAAGGTACTAAGGCTTTGCAACTCGCGGTTGACTATCCAGTACTCGGCATTCTTAAGAATTTAGTACGCGTTGTTGCTAAGACCTGAAGAGCCGCAAAGACACAAAGACATACCTTAACTTCGGGTTGTAAAGTTGCTTGATTGCTCCCACCGTCAGGAGGAATCGTTGATGAACTACCCGCTGTACCTGCCATCTTCGTAGTTTTAGTATGATGCTGTTCCTGTAACATAGGAGAGTAGTACCTTGTGCTTTCCTCTATCGAGTGCTTTTTGAAGGTTGAAGTTGTGTGCAGTTGCAAGGAATCGACACTCTACAATGCGGCTGTTTTCTGTTTGACAGGTAAATCACCGTGAAAGTGTTGATCCCAGTTGCTTAGTCGGCGTAAACCCACCGTCGCGTCAACCCCGAAAATGAAATGGACTATACCCTCACCGGCGCCCCGAGGTGAACCCAGGGGCAAACCCGCTACCCAATTCACGGCATTCCGTCCTTGAACACTCTCCTTACAAGAATCATGAGCACTCTTCTACACCCCTGTACCAGTACTGGCTGCTCACGTTTGTTGACGTAGATGTGGGTATAATATTGACATAAGAGAACAAGTTCGCACGGACCGCAGCATAAAGCAGTGGCGGCTGTTGCAACAGAATATTCTCTTAACTATCACACCTTGCAGTCTAAACAGATCAAGCTATGAGAGATTAAGCAGAACATAAGAGAATAAACTATAACAGAGCTACTGTCAAGGCCTTGACGGGGCTGCTTTCTGCTTCCAAGACCCAAATATTGAGATGTCTCGCTAAGCACAGGCTAGACGAACATATTATCTTACACAATGATAGAACAGCAGATTAATCAACACCGAGAGCCGCAGGGATTTCAGAAAAGACTTCGGCATTGTAAGAAGAATCTCCATAACAGAGGTGAGCTCAGGGTGACCGCTCAACAGTGTCGTGACGACGAGAGTGTTTGCATCAGAGGACCGAGGAGCCAATTGCTACGACGAGACTGCGTTTGCAGAGGACTTGTACTCACGTTAAAATCCCCCTAACCCTCATAAGTTTTCCTGACAAGGTTCATCCGGTACGGTTCTCCAAGCGGAGTTTCGTATCGATCAACGTGCACCCTCAAAGTCGAATGTATTACTTTTTCCACTTGCACATGTAGTCTCACAGTCATGATTTTGCATGACTGCCACGCAGTGTGATAGGTGATTTGGGGGGAAACAATTCATGTGTAGGGAATTTCTTCGAATGATCACGACGCAATCATTAAAGCGATGCATAATAGCAACTTGGCTTCACGTCTCACGTCTCAAGTCTTTTTTCCCCCGAAACCTTCTTCCAATATCATGGAGCAGAGACAGCTATCGTGGGTTTACTATCGGGCGACCAGGTCTGACAAGACTGACATCCTCCTGCGCCGGTGAAGAAGGCACCGTTACCAGTTTGTGACAGTCTCAGGTCTGGTTTTGTGCGCCATCATAAGCGAAAGGGAGAGTCTTATACCGGTAGTTGGTATTGAGTCCGGGGGCGTGATCAAGATGAGGAAGGAGCCGCGAGTGAAAGGAGCAGGAGGCAGGAGGCAGAAGGCAGGCACGCAGGTTGCACTGAGGGGACGTTGAGCCATTAGCGCCGGGATCTGCCATCGCTCCGGCGCTAATCAAGGGGTTAAGGGCTTAAGGTAGGTAGGTCTTCGGGGCAGCTTCTATCTGCTCTTCGGTCGTCACCACCACTACTGTCAATATATCTACTCAGGTACACCCCGTCTTAGAGGCAAGGTTTCCCAATCATCCAACGGCGGACGACATAAATGTATGGACTCCACCCTTACACACGGTTGTTCTGGCAAGGGGGAGATCAGTCGATTACTACAAGCATGAACCCTTCTTGACGCCCTCCAGTCAAAGCCAGAACACTTTATGGCATAGCATCTACCCTGTTCCTCTGCAGACCGTGAGATGAGAACCGTAGAGATCATGCTTCCGTCGCTAACCCAAGAGCCTATCATCTGATGGACATTTAGAAAGGTTGCACTATCTATGTGATCGGCTGACCTTTCCCAATGAGGATGCTGGAAACTCCGTTCCCTCATTTTCGCCGGAGCAACACTGGTCCCTTGTGGGCATGATTCGTTCGCCGTCAAAAAATCCCTCTTCATCGTTAGACAAATGATATGATGGTCTTTCCGAAATCATACCATATAGAGACAATGTACTACTCCCTGTCCTCCACCTACTGCCTCGGTATGCAAGTACTCGGAGCGACCAAGATAGCTCCTTGTCTTTCAGACCTCGTGCTTGCCTATATAAAATGCTATTCCTCACTATGGAGGTTGGGCATCGCGACCAACCTTCCTCTGTCTTCTCGGTAATTATTCAATATGTTTTTCTCCAGTCTTGTCGCAGGGCTTGCCCTTAGCAGTCTTGCTCTTGCATCTCCTATTGCTAGTGACTCTGCCCCAAAGGATAAGCGCTCCTTTGTTGAGCGTGATGGCACAAATTACACTGTCTTTGAGCATGCAGCCACTGGTGCCAAGATGGAGTTTGTCACGAACTCCGGGATCTGCGAGACCACCAAAGGCGTCAACCAGTACTCGGGATATCTCTCGGTTGGGACGAATATGAACATGTGGTTCTGGTTCTTTGAAGCGCGATCAAACCCAACCACGGCCCCTCTCGCCACTTGGTTCAACGGAGGCCCAGGATGCTCAAGCATGATTGGACTGTTCCAGGAAAATGGACCATGTAGCTTCGTCAACGGCGCCTCAACCCCGTCTCTCAACCCTTACAGCTGGAATAATTACGCCAACATGCTTTACATCGACCAGCCAATTGGAGTCGGTTTCTCATATGGTAGCGACCCGGTTGATAGTACTGCGACTGCAGCTCCCTACGTCTGGAAATTGATCCAAGCTTTCTATGCGCAATTCCCACAATACGAGAACCGAGACTTTGGCGTGTTCACCGAATCCTACGGTGGGCATTATGGCCCCGAATTCGCCGACTACTTTGAGCAACAAAACGCCGCCATTACCGCTGGCACCGTCAAAGGCCAGAACATGAAGCTTGTCGCTCTCGGCATCAACAACGGCTGGTTCGATGCCACACTCCAAGAAAAGGTGACAAACCCCCACAATAGCCCTATACCACATACAACCAACTAATGCCAACCAGGCCTATATCGATTTCTCTTACAACAACACCTACCGCCCGCTCATCAATGCCGCTGACCACCAATCCTATCTCGACACCTACAACCAGCAATGCGCTCCCGCTCTCGACCAATGCCACTCTTCCCTGACAAACGCAGACTGCTCGAATTCCGACAACGTCTGTTATCAAAACATTGAAGGGCCCTTGAGCAGCGTCGCGGACTTTGATGTCTACGATATCCGGGCTCCCAGCAACGACCCGAACCCGCCAAAGACGTACAGTACCTATATTTCGCAAGCCAGTGTGAAGAAGGCGATTGGAGCCAAAAGCACCTACCAAGAATGCTCTAACGCAGCCGGCCGTGGCTTCTCGAACACGGGTGACAGTACGTTCCCTTTCTCCCCTCCTCCCCCCTCCAACCCCACGACTAATCTTTCTCAACTAGACTCCCGCTCCTTCCTCTCCGAGCTCTCTACCGTCGTCCAATCTGGCGTCACGACCCTGGTCTGGGCTGGGGACGCGGACTGGATCTGCAACTGGTACGGTGGTCTCGCAGCCGCAAACGCCATTTCCTACTCGGGCCAATCCACCTTCAAAAAGTTACCCGTGAAATCATACACGGTCAATGGCACCGCGGGAGGGACGTTCAAGACGCAGGGGAATTTGAGCTGGATGAGGGTGTTTGGCGCTGGGCATGAGGTGCCGTTTTATACGCCCGCGTTGGCGTTGCAGGCGTTTGTTCAGACGATGCAAGGGAAGGCTATCAGTTCGACGTAGGCAGTGGCGGGGGGTTAAATGTGTGTGTATCGCTCTTTTTCCGTTTTGGTTGGGAAGGGTATGGGGATTGGGTATTGGGGTTACAGTAGCTAGTATTAATACACGATAATAATGTGGATGATGCATGGTTCGATGATAACTTTCCAATACCTGTCGTATCGCGTTTGCTTTGATGGAATTTAGTCCTTCGGAAATATCATCACACTACTCCGCATAGCTTTCCACATCTTCTCGACTATCACCGTAAACTTGAAAAGCTGAGCAGGCGAGGATGAGGAAAAGGGGGGGAAAGGTTGGGGGGTAACCAAATTAAATGTATCTGTCTACCTCACGTCGCTCTAAAGACCAAAAAATTCCACTCAAGCCGCCGGTTCTTCGCAACTGGGGGGAATCTCCAAGTGCAGCAGTCCACCTACCGTTCTATACCAAAAAGGTGCGGCCCCTTGCACACCGCTCGTCTAGTGACCAACGCTCGACTCCCACTCCCCCATCAAACATCCCCATCATGATCTTCCTCCCCGTCCTTCCCTCCCTCCTCGCCAACCCTCATCGTCATAAACGCCGCCACCAGGGCGGCCACGCCTCCAAACCTCAACACCCACCCCACACTATCGTCCCCAGGGACGCCGCGCTCCTTCTGCGCCAGCTTGAAAATCGCACTGCTGACCAACGTCGCGATAATCTGCGGAGAAGCAATAGCAACGTTGTGCAACCCTAGTATCACACCCGCCTGATCGCCTTCCTCCTCGCTTCTCCTCCCGTTTCTACGCGCGGCGGTATCACGCTTGCTAATCTCGGCGCTGATAAGGGCGAATGGAGCCCATAGGCTCAGAGCCCAGGCGAGGCCGACGAAGCCGACGAGGACGGTGGCGGTAGTGGGGGTGTTGATGAAGAAGGTTAAGCCCATGCAGAGGGCAAAGAGGATGTGAGAGAGGAGCCAGGCGCGGCGGAGGGTGAGCCAGGGGATTTGACAGGCGGAGAGGAGGCGCGTAAGGCGTGAGTGGGAGTCTGGGGAGGGCGTGGGTGGGAAAAAGGACGTCATGCTTGCGGAGAGGGTACCTGGAGTTCCGGGGGTAGGGGGATTTTGATAATGATGATGGGAGATGTCTGAATGGAAGGACTGAGATGTGTTGAGTTTGTCTAGTAGGGGAGGGCGATAGGTGGGCACGATGATAAAAGGGAGAAGGAGATTCGAGGTGAAGGAGGTGATGGCAAAGATAAGAAGGGCAAAAGTGCCGACGCGGGTTGCGGATTCCCAAGCTTGATCGACTTCCTTGGGAGTGAGGTTCGGATTTGCTGCGAAGATGGGGTTCACGTGGAGTTGACCGATGTAAGTCGTGATGTAGAAAAGGAACGGGAACCTTGGAGAACTGTTAATGATATAGTTCTAATACCAAAGAAGAGGAACGGGAACCGACCAGCCCATCCAGTTGAAAAATTGGACTTCGCAGACCTTGCGGATTTGGGGTGGAAGACGTTTTAGGGATCTGAAAACTTGGCTGAAGAAGGAGATGACGCCGATTTTCGCTGCTGGTGGAGGGCCTTCGAGACGAGGGTCCCGTTCCCGGATGTAAAGGCAGGAGAGTAGGACTGTGCTGCATAGAGCAAAGGCAGCAATGACACACAAAACCTTGAATTGCGTGTCACCAAAGATGCCTCCGGTAAGCTTTGGAAGATTCGCATAGCCAGAAAGGTATCCGAGAACGTTTCCAAAACCTGTGATCCTGCCTGCCCAAGCGTTGGCATCTTCTTGTTGATGGGTTGGCGCATTGTCTACAATGAAGGCTCTGATGCCTGCTTGGACTATGTGATCGAGCTGTTAGTTGTATTCTCTGCGATAAGGAGATTTCTGATATACCAGTGTTGATAGCAAAATCGAGGATGTAGACCAAACCAATCGCAAAGACAATGGATGCAACCTTGACTCCGTGCGATGCCGGATCTGCACCAAATATGCCCAGGAAAGCGTGGACTATCTCGCGCGTCCAGGCGAGAACCAGAAGAGAAAACGCAGTAGCAGCCGCACCTGCCAGCATGAATGGCTTCCGCTTACCCCATGGTATGCGGCAATTGTCACTGCGAATCCCAATATAAGGCTGAACGAGTGTGCCAGATAGAGGTCCTGCTATCCATACAAATGCCAGCAAGGATTTACTCATACCAAGTGAAAGGAGGTATGGCTATAATCACTCCATGAGCTAATGATTACACAGAGTGTTAACTCAATACGTACTGATCCATTTGACAATTCCACCGCCCAAGCTATTTGCAGTCTAACCCCAAAGTCAGCTATTCCGTCTGCCAATTTCTATTAAACAAAATGGTTCGGGTAGAGTACGCATGCTTTCTCACCCTCCTATGCTTAAGGTAAGCAAGAAGAGGTACCACACGCTCTTCGATTGTTCCTCGTCTCCTTCGTTCCAGTCTAGCACTCCGGAAGGCGGACTGCTTCCGCCTCCTGTGAGACGCTCATTGTCCGATGGTTCTGGTGACAGTAGAGGCGAGCTCTCGTTCAGAGAACTTTCTGACTCGCTTCCGCGGGTCTCGACTTTGTTCCGAGGTCGTACCGGTCGAGGGTGGGACTGAGTTGTCTTGTGATTGGCTTCAAAGTCTTTCGACGGTCTAAAGGCTGGCCGCGGATCCAATACAATATGTGCCATGAAGCAGTAAGGTTGGTCTATCTGATCGAAAAGCGACCCCTTCAAGTATAGAGGTGGCGAGAGTTGTAGCTCGTAAGAAGCGATGTGAAATCGATTTGGTCCTGAGAGCTATATTCACAATCCATAAGATGTAAGTCCTCTAATCATATTATCTTTTCCAACAACGGAAGTGTGCCTCTAATCATGTTATCTTTTCCAACAACGGAAGTGTGACTGCTATCAGGTGACGGTTGGCTGCAGACTGTCACAGTCAAAGTTGGCGGATCTTGATCAGCAGTCAGAGAGTGCAGACTCAAGGACAGTAAACGGGTTTGCTCTAGAGTAAGTTTTGTGAGACTTTGCGTTGCGGACGATAAGGACTGTTTGATTATCGAGTCACACTGGCAAAGTAGAATCCTCCAACACCCAACCTATGACGTTCCAAACAATTGCGGGACAGGCAGAGGCCATGCAACTGCAAGGGCTGCCGAGCCGGGAGTATCCATCGCTCTAGCGTTCTTCTTCTCGCCGCTGCTTGACTATGTACCACAGTAATGTAGATAGCCACTTCGCAGTTGAACTCTGTAGATGAGAATCAGATGTGTAACTCAGAAGGCGGAGGAAGCTGGATGGAAGTTTTGTGGTGGTTGACATTGCAGATCATTCAAACAATATCACGTTCATGATGCACGAGTACCAGGTACTTCATGCGGCTGCTTCTAGAATGACCTAGTTTGGTTTAGGTTTAATACGGTACGAGTCTACTGTAATTTACAGAACTGTCCTCAACCGTGAGGTAGTTGACTTGGCCCGTCGAGATGGCTGAATAACGCTGTCTTGAGTAAAGTAAAGGCAAAAAGACGAATCCTTTCCATCGCAAAGGAAGCCCTATCAACAAGCTTCGACCGCCCATGGAGACCCTCAGGCGCTCACGTCGATGATACAGGCTGTTTCCTGTGTTGCCTCGGAACCATGGCTTCGAAATTTGGGAACGCCATTTACGAACTTTTGAGTAAGGGGATCCTTTGGTTGCTCCCCTAAACCTTAGTTCTCGCTGACTCGCAGCAATTGCAGAAAGGACGACAGAAGATGCTGATCCCGAAGATGGCAAGCAACCCTTCCGCCTCCAATTGACGCTGAACAGCAAGAGAATGCGACTAACATGAAGAGATATAGAGCCGGAGGCGGGTCAGAAGGAGATCTTCTCCTCCTGGGCCTTGTTCATCTTGATTATGCTGTTAATCGTTGCCCTCTTCGCCAGCTATATGCTACAACATAAGAAGATTCAGGCGGTACATGAGACGGTTCTGTCCATTTTCGCAGGTTGGACTCCTCAGGACAGCATCACCAGTGTCAGATGATTTGATGCTGACAATAAGACAGGTATGGTCGCTGGACTGGTCATAAAGCTGACCGAGGGTACATTCATCCAAAATACAGTCAGCTTTGACTACCAATTCTTTTTCAACCTTTTGCTCCCCCCAATCATCCTGGCGTCTGGGTATGAGCTTCATCAAGTAAGCTGTCCACAAGTGGATGTGTCGGCCAAGAAGTGCTGATGGGATTCTTAGGCCAACTTCTTTCGTAACATTGGCACTATCCTGACGTTCGCGTTCGCGGGGACTTTCATATCCGCCGTTGTCCTCGGCTTGTTCTTATGGGTATGGACTCGAATACCGCTCGATGGGTTCAAAATCTCCTTCGTCGAGGCTATTTCGGTTGGTGCAACACTCTCGGCAACGGATCCTGTTACCATCCTCGCTATATTCAATACGTACAAGGTGGATCCAAAGCTCTATACCGTAATATTTGGGGAGTCCATACTCAATGATGCAATTGCAATCGTCATCTTTGACACCGCGCAAAGATACAAGCCTGATGGTCCCAGGGGCGGGTCCTTGACCATCGTCAGTCTTTTCGAGGCTATCGGCATCTTCTTTCTGGTCTTCTTCGGCAGTCTACTCATCGGGGTTGCTGTTGGCATTGCAACGGCTCTACTACTGAAGTTCACCTTGGTTCGCCGCTTCCCCAAAATTGAAAGCTGTCTGATCATTCTTATTGCCTATGCAAGCTACTATTTCGCGAATGGAGCGCTTATGTCCGGTCAGTACAGCGCGGCTTATGTTGGCTGAGCGTGATACTTACTATTCTAATAGGCATTGTCAGCTTGTTATTTTGTGGAATCACCCTTAAACATTACGCTTACTACAATATGTCACGGCGGACCCAGCTCACTACCAAATACATGTTTCAGGTCCTGGCCCAGCTATCTGAGAATTTTATCTTCATTTATTTGGGTCTCACACTCTTTACCGACACAACATTGTATTTCAAGCCACTTTTTATTCTGATCACTGTAATTGGCATTTGCGCTGCAAGATGGGCCGCAGTATTTCCTTTATCCAAGGCGATTAATTGGTTCATCCGATATCGAGCGAAGCGGCGAGGCAAAGATGTAGCAGACGAGCTTCCTCATTCCTACCAGGTAATGCTATTCTGGGCAGGGCTGCGTGGTGCTGTCGGCGTTGCACTTGCAGCCGGCTTGACTGGCGCAAACGGTCCTGCTTTACAAGCCACTGTACTCGTTGTGGTTGTGCTGACAGTAATTATCTTCGGCGGCACCACTGCGCGCATGCTGGAAATCATGGGCATTAGGACTGGCGTGGTGGAAGAAATTGACTCGGATGATGAGTTCGACATCGAGACCGCTACGAACGGGACGTATTACAAAAGTGCTGGAAGTGCGCTTGGCCATTTGCCAAAGAGAAATGCGGTCAACGTTCGTACAAATGGTGGCAATGATTCTGTCTACAGTAGTGGCAACAATAGCCAAAGCCCTCCTGTGAGACCCACGTCAAGGAACTCCATCGCTGGGCAGAAGGATAGGGAGGCGGCGGCGCAACAAGCGGCATTACTGAGCAGAGAGGCCAGCACTCCCAGTGACGAGGAGGAGCTGTACTCAGATAGCGGTCTCCCCCCTGCAGTAAAGACAAGACCCAAAAGAAACCCATCTCTACCAACGGGTGACTCGGCTGTTGCAGGATCTTCGACGTATCCACGACCTGGGGCTGAGGATCACGCAACCACTAATGATACCCACCTCAGCGCCAGTGCTGCGATCGGCCAATTCTTCTCTGGTACAGCAGATGAACACGCAGCGTGGTTTACACAGCTGGATGAAGGATTCATAAAACCTAAGCTATTGTTAGACCAAAACAGAAAAGGGGCTAACGGAGGTAGCGGTCATGGCGGCGGCGTATAGGTTTTTTCTGTAAGGCATATGATACCATATAAGTCTTTATTGCAAGTAACAAGCTCAACCATTCGCGTTGCGCTGTGCGAAGTGGAGTAGTAAGGCTATCGCTTTCAATAATCTACAGCTTCATGCACAGGTTTGTCCTGACGTCCGAATCAGAATCGCCTAGGGCGCAGTATCACCGAAGCGGCCAGAAATGGAGAAAGACCCGATGTGCAGTTTCTGCTACAGACAATCTCAGACTTCACCTCTCTCCATACTTGTCATGTCATGTTAAATGGCTAGTTGGTTTCCATCAAATAAAAAGATCAACCACTGAGACTCTGGCTGACATATCGGAAGGTGTGCGATGGAGATCTCTTCATGGGTTTCTGTCTCACCTCTTGCATATTCTACTTTGTTCGAATTTTCTTTCGATCCACGTGTTTCATCTCATCACCGTTTTTGTTTGTCATGTTACGGGTTCATGGGAAGCCAGAGAAGACCAGATGTGGTACTTAAGTTATCCATGGCCCACTTGACTGAGTAGTATCTTCTCCCACCACAGCATCTAGATCTAGCAACAGTCGAATTCCTCGGATCAAGTCGCAACCAAGTTGAAACCACAGGCCCCTTGTAATTTGCTATTTGAACCCCGAAAAGAGACCAGCATGTCTGCCACGGAGAACCTCCTCGGGAGTTTACGCATCCTACTACATACAGACGATGCAACACCAGACTTGGCCGCCACAATCGAAAACCTAACGGCACACAGAACCCTTGTTCACGACATGACCCAAGAACACGCCGAAAGGATTGCGAGGCTCGACGTCAGAGAGAGAGGTTCTCAGGTTAGGAGGTCCAAGACGAAGGATAGAATGCGAGCAAAGCTGCAGGCAGAGGAGCATTCAGAACAGGCCGCAATGAGAGTAATTTGGCCCGTTCATCAGGAATCTTTGTCTGGGAGATTGGCTAATACTTTGTAGGACACGATTCGACAGGCGATGATGAGGCTACAGGCGACTCTGGAGACGTGGCATGCGCTGCAAATCCATGCGCAATACCGGGTACTGGAGAAGTGTAATCTGTGAAAGGATGTAGAATAGTGATGGGGCTTGGGGGCCCAGATTATTCAAGAGCGCATAACTTTGATCGGCGTTGGGGACTGGGTGCTTGAATTTCGAATTCCATGTTGTATGGCAGATGGGGTAGACACATAGTCAAATCGGTAGCAAGCACATGAACGATTGGATGGACGCAGAGCGAAGATAGTCGAATAGTCCAAATCTTCTGTTCTTCTTTTGGATCATGAACAGCTATCCTTCGAATCTATTACCCGGCAATAGTATGCCGTAATCCAGAAACCATGGCATTGAAGCGGAGATGAGGGTTTAGATATCCGACCGGGATGATCGTCTTCTTGGAAGGACAGCTGTTTACCTCCTTCGGAGGATGAGCCGCTCGACAGATAAGAACACATGACCAAGCTCGCAAGGTGTGTGAGAATCGAGATAGAGTAATCCCCACCTTTGGCTTCTGATGATTCGATCCGATGTCGATGTGGTAGGCGATGTAATACGGCGGCACAGAGCAGGAATGGATGAAGGAGATCAGCCGTGGTTCGGTTGGTTGGGAGGGGATGATGGAGGGCGCTAGAGTAGGGCAAGATTAGAAAAATCCGAATGGAATGGATTGTCCAGGCAAAGTAATAGAATAAGGTAGTCAGTCAGCCTTGAAACATGCGATGGGCTAAAGTAAAGGTGGTAAAATAATAACAATAACAATAATAATAATAATGCAAGAGAACCAGCAATGAGTACCCGTGAAGAAAACATAATAATAATTAATATGACCTGGGACAATTACATTAACGAACAGAGTAGAGAGCCAGATATTCTATGGAGAGCTCTTGTTAATGAGGATGTTTTCAGTCGGGTTTTCAAATCGTAAACTCCGACAGAGACCACGAAAATTCACACCCACGGCAATCTTCGCGTTTGGTGGAAGAACCTTACTGGGACTAAGCATAATCAAAACCAAATCACCATCATTATTACCATGAAGGCCAACAATGCGAGCCAAAACCACTCATCCACCCAACCTACAACCCACATCGCCGTCGAAATCCCTCACCACCCACACCCACACCCACGTCGCCGACTTGGTGTCCACCACAAAGAGATCCGTAGTTTCACATCCTCGCCGCTGTGCCTACCGCCAGCTCTCTGTCACGCGTGTCAAAGTGCCACGAGTAGATCTGCACCGAACCTGATTCCATCCTACCTCCACCACGCCAGAGCCGCCCTTGACAAACACCATCACCACCAACACGGGTGCTATCCACCTGATCCAGATGTCTTAGATTATCCCATAATTGTTCTTGATGAAAGCGGTTTTACGCTATTCACAATAACAGGAACTTGTTGCCAGATGGCTTGACGGGAACTTAGCAATCGGAAATATGTATCACGGTCCTGCACCACCACTGCAGAGGTCTCCGAAAGAAGACGATCGAATACGACGGGATAGCAAAGTTACCGTCACCACCCAACATCTTCCACAATACAATGCGCGGTCACCGACCCATTTCGTACCTTATTCACCTACCAATGGAACCCATCCCAAGTCGCCGTACAATCAACCCTCATCACGACCATCAACCTCGGCAGCTATATCGATACCATCGGGTACAAGCCCGCGCTTGGGGCCACCGCCCTCACCCAAGTCGAATGGTCTGCCACCGAGTAATCCTGCGTACACCCAGAGAGACTCCAGCAGCTCCACATATTACGATCCCACATCAGAACACCGTGAAGGATCGCAGAGTCGAGGTCAGTCACAGTACAACATGCGGTCACCTGTTCAGGTATGTCAAACCGCAACAGGCCTCCAGAACCTCTCCTTTACTGCCATCTATAGCAGAAGGTACTAATCAGAACTATTCAGCAGAGTCGCGATTCTGCCACATTTTCCAATTTCCATGCAGAACCGAAAACTTCGCCAACATCGTACCACTTCCCGGTCGGGCCTCCTTTTCCGCAACATTCGCCGGCCTATCCGACCGCGCACGCACATCCGATGAGCAGACATAGCTCGATTCCGCAATCGCCAGCACAAAGTGCCACCGAGTCACCAGTCCTCCATCAAGCCACTCCAACATATCCTAAACGAAAATTTGATGCCATAGAACATCCAGAAACACGAGAAACCAATGGTATAGATAGCCAGCGGCCGAGCCAGCCGAGTGCCAGGGACGAGCCGAGAACTACGAGGACTTCGGATCCTATGTCGTTTTCGAGCATCTTGTCTAGCAATGCTGCTGATCCACCAAAGTCAACGCCTCGAGCTCTACCAGCATCGAAGCAGTTTCGCAAGACCTCCTATACACCCAATCGAGACTCTACCCCGGCCTCATCAGCTTCACGCAAGACATCTCAGAAACCCGCTCCCTCGGCAAGCGATTATCCTGGCCTTGTTAAAAGATCGGTGAAGACGGAGCAACATTCACCTGCTCCCACAAAGAGTCTTTACAACAACCATAAAGCTGGATTACCATTGACGGATCGGGAGAACGAAAAGGTCAAGAGAGAAATGGCGAAGATCGATGCAATGGAGTTGAGCGATATGGAGTCACCCAAATGGGCGACAAAGAAGCAAGATTATGCGCAGTTGATTCAAAAGCGATACATGGAAACTGAGAACGCCGAGAACGTGAAGCGTAAGGTAAGAGTGGCACCCATTTATTCGATATTGAGAACCGAGAACTAAGCTAGCACCAGCGCCGTCGAACTGCTACGGCTAAAGCTGTCTCAACACAACTTGATGTCTACGAACAAGCGGGTAAACAACGCTTTAGAAAATTTTACGAAGGTGGCGCGCTCGAGGAGGTCCAACGGAAAGAAGTCCAGGACGAAAAGGAACGTAAGAAGGATATGCAAAGGAAGCGCCGACGCGAGAAAACCATACAGCAAGAAACGCAGAAACAGATGGATGCCATGGAGAAGGCTCAGCTAGCGGCTGATCAGGCTGAACGAGAGCGATTCCTTCGCGAAGCGCAGAAGGCTGAGAAGAAGGCCAAGACCACCAAACGAATTCTGGAGCGAGGCGATGCACCCGAGGAGATACGGGAAGTCACACCGATAGCACCGAACCTCGAGGGTGGCACCATGAGCACTTTCCAGACCGGTAATAACGTGTCTCCCGAGCCACCAAAGAAAAAGCTCAAGGGCCCCGCGGTTCGACCGAAGAAGACTAAAGAGAAGAAGCAAAAGGAGATCGCCGATGCTGAGGAAGGCTTCCGCGTCCTACAGGCGCAGAAAGACGAGCCAGTCCCCATCGCGCCAAAGGAGGAGAACCGCCGGGAGCTTTTGATGCGAGAAACAAAGGAAACCAAAGCATCCAAAGAAGCCTCGCCGTTACCCATAACCACGAACTACGCCTCGAAAGGATACCAACAGATATATGACCAGATCTGGAAGGACATAGCGCGTAAAGACGTACCCAAGGTGTGCAGAATCAAGGATAATTCGCTCTCAGTGAAGCAGTCGAACTTGCGCAAGACGGCTCAACTTGCAGCCAAGGAAGCTCGACGATGGCAGTTACGCACCAACAAAGGCATGAAAGATGTTCAGGCCAGGGCGAAGAGAAGCATGCGAGAGATGATGTCTTTCTGGAAGCGCAATGAACGGGAAGAACGTGATCTACGAAGAGTAGCTGAGAGACAAGAACTCGAAAATGCAAAGAAAGCCGAGGCTGACCGCGAAGCCAACCGCCAGAAGCGGAAGCTGAACTTCTTGATCTCGCAGACTGAGCTTTACTCACATTTCATCGGGCGCAAGATCAAGACCGATGAGGTGGAGAGATCAACTGACAGCGCGGATGTTGCTATCTCGAATACAAAAATTTCCCCTGGCAAACCAGATGCGCACACCATCAATTTGCCCGACAGCGTTGGTCAAGTTGGAACCAAAGTCACCAATTTCGAGGATCTTGACTTTGATGCTGAAGACGAGACTGCGCTTAAACAAGCTGCAATGGCCAACGCTCAGAACGCTGTGCAAGAGGCCCAGGACAAAGCCAGAGCCTTCAACGGAGAGGAGGGTCAACTCCAGTCCCAATTCGATGATGGCGAGATGAACTTCCAAAACCCAACAAGTTTAGGCGATGTAGATGTGTCGCAGCCCAAGATGCTAAATGCCCAGCTCAAGGAATATCAGCTAAAGGGCTTGAACTGGCTGGTGAATCTGTATGAGCAGGGCATCAATGGTATCCTTGCTGACGAGATGGGTCTTGGGAAGACTGTCCAGTCAATATCAGTCATGGCCTACCTTGCTGAAAAGCACAACATCTGGGGCCCATTCCTTGTTATCGCACCTTCATCAACCCTGCATAATTGGCAACAGGAGATTACAAGATTCGTACCAGGCTTGAAATGTCTACCTTATTGGGGGAACGCCAAAGACAGGAAAGTATTGCGCAAGTTCTGGGATCGAAAGCACATTACTTATACCAAAGACTCACCATTTCATGTCCTCATTACGTCTTACCAGCTCGTGGTTCAAGACACCCAGTATTTCCAAAAGATCCGCTGGCAATATATGATCCTAGATGAAGCTCAGGCTATCAAGTCGTCGCAGAGCTCGAGATGGAAGAGCCTACTAGGTTTCCACTGTCGAAACCGTCTGCTACTTACCGGAACACCAATCCAGAACAACATGCAGGAACTGTGGGCTTTGCTACACTTCATCATGCCCAGCCTTTTCGACTCTCATGATGAGTTTAGTGATTGGTTTTCCAAGGACATTGAAAGTCATGCCCAGAGCAATACTAAGCTCAACGAGGATCAGCTCAAGCGATTACACATGATCCTGAAGCCTTTCATGTTGCGACGTATCAAGAAACACGTACAGAAAGAGCTTGGCGATAAGATCGAGGAAGACGTTTACTGCGATCTGACTTATCGGCAACGGGCTTACTACGGAAACCTGCGGAATCGTATAAGCATCATGGACCTCATTGAGAAAGCATCAGTAGGCGATGACCAGGATACGGCTACTTTGATGAATCTAGTCATGCAATTTAGGAAAGTCTGCAATCATCCTGATTTGTTCGAGCGAGCTGAAACAAGCTCGCCTTTATCTTTGGCACATTATGCGGAGACGGCATCATTCATGAGAGAAGGCCCTCTTATCAATGTAGACTATTCGACAAGGAACCTCATCGAGTACGATCTTCCTCGGCTAGTCTGCAGTCCAGAATCAATCATCAACGTCCCTGGTCCCACCAATCAGAGAGCCGGATTCAAAGGCAAGTACTTGAAAGAGCTGATGAATATCTGGACACCAGAGAATATCAAGAATAGCTCTGTCGGCAACGATGCTTTCTCTTGGTTGCGTTTTGCAGACATCTCGCCTGGTGAAGCTTACAATGCCTCCCACAAAGGTTTGGCAGAGCGAGCTATTCGTCTTGGGGAAAAGAAGCCACGCCTTGCAAGATTCAATGCCATTTACGGTAAAGGTGAGGATGGTGGCTTCATGCCTACGCATGCTCTGTTCAATATTGTCCAACGGAACGATCTGATGCCGCTTGCCAGTATCACTCAGGAAGGGCGGCTGCATGAGCTCTTTAATGTCTCCCGCACCACATTTGAACAGCAAGGGCTGAACGTGATCGAACAGTGTGCAAGACCTGGTGCTTCTGCGCCTCCGATTGAGATTGCTTGCTCCAACCAGGGAGCTCGGGTTGACAAGGAGAACAACCTCTTTAATATACCCCTGCGTAAGGCTCTATACGGCGTTTCTGAAAAGGATGAGCTAGCCCTTCTTGAGGCCAAGGTTGACCCGTCGGCATTCCCTGTGCACGACATGCTTCCGCCACCATTATCCCAGAGATCCAGGTACACCAATATCCACGTACCTTCCATGCGCCGCTTCGTTACAGACTCGGGAAAACTGGCCAAGCTCGACCAGCTTCTTCGCGATCTCAGAAACGGCGGTCACCGCGTCCTCCTCTACTTCCAAATGACCCGCATGATTGACCTGATGGAAGAATACCTCACCTACCGCAACTACAAGTACCTTCGTCTTGACGGCTCCACCAAGCTTGAGGACCGAAGAGATACAGTTCACGATTTCCAAACCCGCCCCGACATTTTCATTTTCCTCCTCTCCACGCGCGCCGGAGGCCTAGGCATCAACCTCACAGCCGCCGACACTGTCATCTTCTACGATTCTGACTGGAATCCCACCATTGACTCGCAAGCCATGGATCGCGCCCATCGTCTGGGACAAACCAAACAAGTTACTGTGTATCGCATGATCACGCGCGGCACGATCGAGGAACGCATCCGCAAGAGGGCGTTGCAGAAGGAGGAGGTGCAGAGGGTGGTGATTTCAGGAGGCAGCGGCGCGGGAGTGGACTTTAACACTAGGAGCAAGGAGAACCGAACAAAGGATATTGCGCTGTGGCTAGCGGATGATGAACAAGCAGAACTGATCGAGAAGAAGGAGAAGGAGGTTGCCGAGAGGGGGGAGGAGGCGAAGAAGGGTAAGAAGGGCAAGGCGGCCGGGAGGAAGAAGGATGTCAGTCTGGATGACATGTATCATGAAGGTATGCCGGCTCCGCTGAAACATCAAACGTGTATAGATGGGAAACTGGCTAACGGAACCGCAAACAGGCGAAGGCCATTTCGACGACGGCAGCAACAAGCCCTCGGGAGCAGCAACGCCCATTGATCCCCCCGATATCCCGCCACCAGGGAAGAAGAAGGGGATTTCGAAAAAGGCGAAGACGGCTAAGCAAAGATTGGCGATTGCAGACGGTTCTGGGCTCTAGAGGGAACAGGAAGAAAGGGATGTACGCTTAGCATATTGGATGCGTGTAGGATGTGGCTGGGGAATAAACAACAGGGACCAGGAAGACAAGAGGGAGGAACTAAGATAAAAAGCGGTTTGGTTGCTTGGCGTGTCGTGGGCGTTTTTCCTTTTCATGGCATCTTTTTGTAAACATACTCAACATCATCACGGAGAATTGCTGTACTGCTGCTGTGTTGCCTTGGCTTTACGAACCGCTCGGAGAAAGAAGGTCTTGTGGTTGTCGATGAGAAAAAAGGGGCAAGAAAGGGGACTTTTTTCTCTTTTGACAGTGGGAATCAATTAAATTAGAAAACGTTTCCAATCTACGAGTACCTACAGTACTAACCCCCATCCCCCATCTCCCATCTCCCATCTCACAAACTCCCAAAAACTCCCACCCCCGTCTGCAGGTCGCCCCACCCACAGTAGGCTAGCCCCACACTGGGGACAGACACCTGGCTGAGAGTCATTGGCGCCTAAGGCACCGAACTGAAACATATGGCGGGCTGTGTAAAGGCTCTTTCTTACTCATCAAACGTTTTGGGGGTGTGTGCTTCTTCCCATTCGTTGCAACTCGGTCGAATATCGACGGAGAGATGTGGTTTGCTTCGTCGTGATTTTGGTTCCGAGTCACTACTTAGCTTCCCGGCTGCAGACTTCGCATCTGCAACGGCGTAGGGCGGGACGTTTTGATTGGGGGGATTTTTTTATGTTAGAATAGTTAGTTATTTACAGGTGCGGGCGCTTCGGAGTCGTCGCCATCGTCCTTGAATGGCCAGATCTGCCAACACCGCTGCTTGTCCTCCGGCTTTGCTTCGGTGAGCATTTGGATCCTCCATTCCTTGTTGAGAGCCGCGGCGCGATTGTGATTCTCGGGGTCCGTGCCGCCCTCTCCGTCGATGCCCAGTGTACTCCTGATCGTAGCAAGCACTTCGGCGGCTTCATTCCATTCCCTGCTCTCCTGCGTGGCAGATCGCACTTCCTCGTCCGTGAACGAAATCGGACAGGCACGTTCTCCGACAAGATCGTCCCATTTGGAGTGGACTCCGATCAGGGCTGCTCGAAGGTTAACTAAATCACCATCCCAAGGCATGCCCGCTTGCTTGATCAGATATTGTCGCATGTTCAGGTATGGGAGCCGAAGCGCCCGCATGTGACGTTCACACTTCAGTCCCGTAGCCGCGGTGTAATAGAGGTTTGCCTGTTTATGCTTCAAGTTCATCAAAGCTTCTTCCTGTTCTCCGGGATTCATCTCCTCGAAATTATCGTCGAGTTTCGGCTTCTCCAACGTCTGTGGACGCTCTGGGTCGTGGTCACAAAAAACTGGGAATCCTGATTGGAGAAAGAACGGAAGTATTGAAGCACCTTGCCAGTCAATGATACCAAGTATGTCCGTCGATTGTGGGCGTAAGAAGATGTTACTTTGGTGGAGATCAGGATGTCGGAGGGTTGGTGAGGCAAGGTCTTCTTGCTTGGGTACAAGATAGGGGGCCACAAGACCGTATTGTGAAAGTAAGGAGATATGATCTTTTGGTTCGATGTTTTGCTCCGAGAAAGAGAAAAAGAATTGCCTACGCTGCGGTTGTCCAAGCTTAACAGTCCAAGCCGCTTCTCGTTTGCCAATAGAGGTCAAATAATCCTCTGAGCGAATCCCTGTGACGGTTCGATCAGTAGAGTATTGCGTGACATATACGGGAAAACAAACATGGTCCGCGGTCTAACGTCATTTGGTCCCGCTCCTCTGCCCAGAATGATCTGTTTGCGATAGGCCCGATACCAAATTGGTCAGAGAGAAGGTCCACGCCATTTTGCTCGTTTGGTTTATTCTCACGAACCTCTTCTTCCAAGTCCTCTTTGTAGTATAAGCTCCCGTGTTCCGAAAAACGAGCTGAAAAGAGCCGACTCTCGATGTCTACAATTTTTTCGATGACTTCGGCGAGTTCCTTCGTGGAAAGCGATAACCAGCGAGAAGCAAGACTTTCTCCTTGCATCTTCTCCATTATGATGTACTCTGCACCGACAGGGTTATCGCCACCAACCCGGGAGGCCCACGCAAATACCCTTGGTGCTGGTATGTCCAGTCGAGTACGGAGAAAGTCCATGGTTGCAACCTCGCTCGCGGTCGTATAGTGAGCCGGTCCAGCGATAGGTGTAGGGATCCGCGCGATCACCTCGTATCCATCATCCATCGTAAGAAGAAATATCTTATTAAAACCACCTTCAGTGACCTTCATTATATCGACACATCTGTCTCTTCCTACCGCCATCGCTGCGGTACGCATCAATTCGGATACGTTGAAGCGAACATAGCGCTCGGCCATGCGCTCTTTTTCGTTGAAGCTTGTCAACCGTATTAGAAGGGTCACGGCCAATTCTTTGTATGAGTTGCTTACATCCATCTCCGAGAAGTATGCCGAAAGAATGGTTCGTATATGTCACTGGGAGAAGCATGATCTTCTGATGACCTCATGTGCGCATGTTTTCGAGCCTTCCTCGAATAATTTCGATGCAGATGAGAAGATAATGATAGGACTGTTGATCTGCTGGGATGTGTCAGTTGAATGGCGCGTGCAAGGGTGAAATTTATCAACGACATGATCAAATGGAGATTTGGAGTTGAATGACGTGCCGACAAAACGGCGGATAAAGGTCTCAATTATGACTATCCTCAATTTGAACTGACCTCAAACTCAGATGCGACCACGTCTGCGCCTCTTTAACCTCTGTGACTCATATTCAAAAGGCCATATTTTCCACCCTCCGTCTTCGCCCATTGATTTGATTATCGGTGCTTTTTCGCACTCCACCACAGCCCGGACCGATTGAGGTCGAAATCGTTGGATTTTTTTCTTTTTCTTTTTCTAGTTTTTTTTTTTTGGGAAAATGGCGAGATGGGTGGGGGTGTAGATGTGGATGGGATGGGATGTGGATGTGGATGGATGGATGGATGTGGATGGGATGGGATGTGGGATGTGGATGGATGGATGGATGTGGATGTGGATGAAGAGATGGGTATGTGGATGGGGATGTGGATGGGGATGGGGGATGTGGATGAAGAGATGGGGATGTCGATGGGGATGGGGGATGTGGATAGGGAGACAGGGCAAGGGGGAGAGATAGAGAGATAGAGAGAGAGAGAGAGAGAGAGAGGCTGTATGTATGGGAAAGGAAAAGAAAAACAAGCGAAGCGAGCGAGCGAGCGATAATCCATCAGAAGGGGGGGGGGATGTTGGACTTGGAAATGTTCCGAGGTCGGTGGCCCAGAAACGGATATACGACATTTTACTCACGGCTCACGGGTGCCACCAAAGGGGTCGTGGTTAGATTTCCGAATATTCGTGCATACATCTATTACATCAAACTCCATCCTTCTATCTAGCAAACCCCCCTCACTCCACTCTGCCCTATCATAACATACCAATCCCATCACCCGTCACCCGTTCCCCCAGCCTGTCCTATTCACATCATTCGTTCGTATCCCAATCGCGCCCCCCTCCCCTTCCCCTACTCAAACCGCCCACCGCGCAAAGAGACTCATAGACCACGTAATTACAAAGTGCAGGATCTGCAGTCCCGACAATATAGGCATGGAAGATCAGTAAGCCCATACATGTCCGGGATAAATTGTTGGAAAGAACAAGGGAAAAGTGGTAGAAATAGAAAAGATGACTCTCGGAGAATAAGAAGAAAATATTGTAACAAGCCGAGACGTCATGGCGCTCGTCGAACTGCCCGACATGAATCCCGAAAGTGTGCATGCGTGTATGGCGTAGGAAACTGGAGCAAGCAACAGAAGAACTTTTCGTTGAGGCTGCCCTGTTCGCGAGCTCAAGCGAGTGTTTCCCACGGCCGAGAGAATAATCGCGCATATGTCTAGCAAAGAACTGTATTGGGGTATTTGGACCATCTCGATAACAAACATAAAGTCGTTTTGTAACGCATGCGGAACACGGCGAAAAGCAGCTCCATCTATATCGGTTGCCGTAACAAATGATTTGTAGAAATCATCTGACTCGGTGCCGGCATACCGCCTTGCATTCGCATGGATACCGGAGCCATGGTCGCCATGGAGCTTGGTATATAGTTGTTGTGCTGTTCCGGCGGCGGTGATTCTTCTTCAAGGGCACCAAATTCATTCTCTTCAAGTTCGAGGTCTTCGTCGCTGTATCGGTTACCGATTTCGCCACCGTCAGGGTGAGCTTCGTGGGTGCGACGATGTCTGTCGTGCGGGTTAGCGAACGAGCCTGCCGCCTCGCGATTGGCAGAACTTACTGAGCTAGATTGTCTGATCTGGAAAAGGATTTGCCACAGTGGGGACAGCAATACGGTCGCTCCTGAGTATGCGTTCGTACGTGTCTAAGCGCCGAAATATGTCAGCGGCTGCAGCCATCTTGCAAGAGTAAAAATAGCTACAGTTTGCGGGACGTACCGTTTTAGGTGCTCCAACCTCTTGAAGAGGCGTCCACACGTAGGAATGGGGCAGGAATGTGATTTGTGTGGGTATGGACCCAACTCCATCATCGTAGCGCTTCTAGCTCGTCGTATAGGGCCTGGGCGATCATTACGGGTGGCTGGACTACCATTGAGCGTCTGCGGATGTGTGTTGTCTTGTTGGTATTGTGAGTAATCATCCTGAGGTTGCATCATGCCCATGTTCGGAGCCGGGCTCCCTTCCAATGTCGGTAACGGTGTGCCGTTGCGAGACAGCTCGAGCATTTCCTTGTGCTGCGCGACCATGTTTGCGTAGCCGTTTGGAAGAGCTGGTGGGGATCCGTCTCGTTGCTCATCGCCTTCGGCCATTGGTCCGACAGACGCGGAGATCGAGCGCCGAAGGTCGCTTTGACGATGGACTTGATGTGCCCCGCCATTTGGTGTGGCTCCGACAGCAGCAGCCGCGGCAGCGCCAGGCGGGATAGAGGACCGTCTTCTTCTTTGCTTGTACGTGGGCGAGCCTTCGATGACGGAGTAAACACTGGCCGGAGGATACCCTCTGGCCGTCGAAGAGAATTGCCCTCCTGATAGATTTGAAGGCGGCAACTGCATCATGGAGTTGAAGTTCTGCGACGAGTTGACATCCGGAATGGCGGTGTAAAGACCCGTATCTTCATTTGCAATGTATGCTGGCTCCGCGCCCAGCGATTGCGCAGGCTGAGGTGGAGTGACCGGCTCGAACGAGATGCCTCGATTGCTGTAGTCTTCATATTGGGACGAGACAAAGGATGGCGCTGGCGAGTATTCCATGTACGTAGGCATTGAGGTATGTCTCTGATGTACCCTCGTAAGTGGAATGCCGTTCCGATCGTACTGTAGCTGCCCGTAATCCTGCTCCCGCTTGACGTAATTTGCGGCCACGGCAGATGGCATTTGAACTTGGGAAAATGCTCCCATCGAATGGCCGACCTCCTCCGTCACTGTCGGCATCGTTTGGGGGACTAGTTGCGGAGGTGGCATGGAGTCCACAGCGCGCATAACCGGAGAGGTTGACTGCGAGTAGGCGGAGCTCGCGTTGGCCGAAAAAGACGACGTATTTGCTTGTTGTGCCTTTGTAAGCTGCTCAAAGAGCGATTGAGAGGAATCAAACTCGAACGAGAGAGCCGGTTCGTTCACAGCCATCGTTGTAGCCTCTTGATTCATTTTCTCTCGCTTCAAGTCTCTCTCCAACGCATCGAGGAATAACCGGTCGTGGGGCACACTGTACCAGTAGAATACCTTTTGCTTCTTCTGCGTGCGGATGCAGTTGTTTTTGTACATAAAGTCAAGGAAAGGACTCTTGGGCTCTTCGAGGGACGCATCTGTGCCAGATTTGAGGTTGCGCAAATCCGAGAAGATGCCCTCTTCGAATTTCTTCGAGTTCTTGACTGGTCGCCCAAACGCTTGGAACCGGAAGGACAGGCATCTTACGATGTCAGTACCGGAAATGTGAAATAGGTTGTTCCTGGTGCGGGTCAGTCTCCATCACGTTTGACAACTGCGACGCCTGCCGACTCACCATAGAACGCAAGAAACGTATTCGCCAGTCGGCAGCAGAAATCTACGTATATACTGGTCTGGAGTCCAGTCGACAGGCGCAGATATTAGAAAGTATTTTACTGTTCCGCGCGTTAGCCTCAGGACCACAACCTGCTTCCCTCGAGTGCAGCGCAAAGGTGCAGAAGCCAAGAACGCTGGCACTGGAAATGTCACAGTAAGGTGTACTCACGATTGTCAACTTGTTGAAGAGCAACCTGGGCATCCTGCGGTAAACTTTGCTGAGCAGCATCTGAGAGCATGAAAGTTTCCGGCTTTTGCGGCGGCGCCATGGCGGCGCTGTTCTGCGAGTACATGCTCATCACTACGTCCTGCAATCAAACGATAGGCAACGAAAGCCGGCGACTTGGATATGAAGGGCAGTTCGCGAGCGATGCAACTCGCAACGTTAGAGTCGGCCACGAAGAGAACACGGGGACCCGGATGGTCAGTGTCCGTTGATAATTGGATCTAATCGGGGGGCAGCTAAAGCGCAAAGGTAAAGCGACAGTGGTGTTTTGAACCAAGGGGTCAAAGGTAATGCGGAGGTTCCAGCCTCGAGGCGTCCTGACGCTGGGGGCGGGATAGAACTACTGGCGAAGAGTCGGGCCTGCCCGGTAAAGAATCTCCAAACCGTCGAATTAGGTAAGTGCGATGGGTGAGAAACGTCGAACGGAAGCGATCTTCAAAGACCGTTTCAACGTTACTCTGACGTGAGATGGATGAGTGTTTGAAGAGCTGCGACAGAGGGAGAGGATGAGGTACTGCGGAGGGGTTTGTAAGGGAGTAGTAATTCTGAAGGGCGGTAACTTTGGGGGGGGTGGTACTGGTGGGTGGGAAGAGGAGCACACTAATGTTTTGGAATTTGAGAAGCAAGTTTGGGGCGGGACGACTTGTCCAGTTTCCAGTAATTATTGAGGGTTTGGCGTAGACTGTAGTTGGCGTAGTTGGTTTGACGGTTGCCAGGGATAAAGTGGAAACAAGCGCCGAGGAGGATGGGAGACCATCCAGGGGCAAGGAATCGAGTGGATGATGGAGGAAAGTGGGGAGATATCGGTGGGCTATAATAAAAGGCCTTGCCCGACTAATACATAACCTTTTTTCGAACGGTACCTGTACCTGTCACGCTGTGTAAATCGTGCTGCTTTAGAAAGAAGAACTAGGTACGACTGGCGGCTGGTAGGTCGGTGGTTTAATTATGTCAATCATTTGTTGCTTCGCTCTTCACTTGATTCGGCGTGAAAGGATCTGGATTAATCTTGCTCGCGCCGCACCCTAAGGTACTTACGGTAACAGTCACACTGGATTGGGGTGAACGGGAAGTGATTGTTGAATCGATTGCGTGAGGGTCGGTAGTAGAAGTAGAATTCATCGTTACTGATCATGATACTCGTCGTAAATGACGGGAGGTCAATTCACAGGCATGAGAAGGTATGTAGAGTCCCGTCGTAGCATATGCTTTCTTCTATACCCGCCAGATCTGAATCGGGAAAGGCCTCTTTGCTGACGTGGATAAGCACTGTCAGTGGTCACTAGTCACTACGGAGTACTTCCGTACTGCCCCCGCAACTCAATTGTTAAAGTACAGTAATGATCAACATCTGAACAATGACACGGGAAAGAGACGAGTCAAGTCTCTGTCCGATGATTGGCTCGGAGGTAATAAAAGATACATATGATGATATGAAGGGGATCAAATCACCTTCGCGTCATTGCATGCAAGCCAGACGTTCTAAATTTGGGCCCCCCCGCCACTCGCTTGGGTTTAGTGGATATGTATCATGCAGTCGATTGATGAAACAGTCTCAGGGATTTCACTTGGCGTGCTTCACAGTTCAGACAGGAACCAAAGGAGTCATGTCGCCGTGACTTCATCGTCAATTTGCAACCGGGCCCCGGTCTTGCCATTCTTTGATGGATGGCAGTTCCATGAAGATACAAAGGCCTCCTGTGACCGCTGATGGATTCGTAAAAGAATTATCCATTTCAGAGTATGCGACTCAACCATGAACAGTGAGACACACCAGCGCCCTTTTGCCTGCTGCGTGTCTTGCAAAAGCCAGCACTTTTCTTGTCTTGCAATCCATGATCAACGGTAGCCAACCACTGATGGCCTGCCCGCAAAAGTCTCCAGCAGCGTACAGCCACCAGATCGGAATCAGATAGTCAGTACAAGGCTCGCTGCATGAACCCGTGTCCATCATCGATAGAGGTCAGTGTTCGCTCCGGCGCCGTACGCACTGCACAGCAGCATCCCTTCCGGATAACGACCATGTGAGGCTGAGCCTGAACATACATCGCATGCTGTACGGTCTCGGTCATATGCCATGTGCATTCAAGCTGCGATGGTGATTCCTCGTGCTGTACGGAATACACATGTCCCGCCATAGGAGCGGAAGGGCCATTGCTGTGCCGTCGGTCGCAAGGATGGATGATGACAGCACACTAGGTGCAAGGGAAGGACCCAAGGATGAACTATGTAAGGTCGAAAGTGCACGAACGGGGGTGTTTACCTTATGACTTGCCTCTGATTCCAATTCCCTGGTTGAGCGTCCTTGTACTTCCGTACCTCCGTACGGAATCATGTGTAGAATACCGTAACATTCGCATGAATCGAGCCGAGGTTCTGGAACAGAGATCCCCGCCGCCGCCGCCTTCTTTTCAGGGCCAGTATGATCGACGCGCTGAAACACTCTAACCGCGCCAACAACAACGCGCTGAAGATGGAAAACCCTCTTCTGGACCACCATCGGCGGGTTTGATGCGAACTCTGTATTACAGTATAACCTTATTGTTTCTACTCGTGACGGCAGCGACACGTGGGAGTAAAACATATCCAACATATCCACCCAAGCGTCTCGCTGAGGAGATCGAGAAATACCACAAGAATCCCCCTGGCCAATCAGCTGCAAGTAACGACAACGGCGTAGACGCTGTGTGAAATGACAATGCTGTAGCAGTCCCAATCAACTTCTGGTGATGCCTGTGCCTTCCAAAGCACCTACAGCTTTAAGGCGCAAAAGCTGTCCCAGATCACGACGTAGCATGATTGACGGTTCAAGCGTTTACTGTGCGACCATCACGCATTTCTCTCTTCTCCATGATCAAAGTCTCCTTTCATGCCGTGCCGGAGATGTTGCTACTCCTGGAAAAGTTGCTTGTGGAGCCTGAACACAGAGCCCTTCAAACGAGACAGACCATCATGCAAAGCGATCCTCTGACGAACTACTACTGTGAGGTCCAGTTGCAGATGCGGAAATTGAATGGAAACCTCTTTCCTATTGAAGAACGAGTTGGTGATCCCTGCTTTAAGTATGTAGATATGCTTATGCAGAACGGGGTCACACGTGGGGTCTGATTCTATGAGCCCTCGGCGTACTCGGACCCCAAGCCTTATACACGATGCGATTTGGATCCATAGCTTCGTCTCAGGAAAAGCCTGACTTTTGTTCTGCGACCATTCTGGGTTTATGCCAATTAGGTTACCTTTTCCAGTTGAGTCTCTTCCAACTGGATTGCTATAGAAATCAGGGGCAATCCTGGCTGGTTGATTGATGTCATACAACATTGTCTCCCGGAGGGAAGGACAGCACTGGCAGAATGCGGAAAAGGTATTCCCACTTATAGACTTCACTGTCTGACGGTATTAAGAGACGTCTCCATCGCCGTGAGAACCCACATTGGACATTCGACTCGGAAGAAGTGCTTGTCGCAGGACTTAAAACGAAGGTCAAACATTTTGCCGCCTAGGTATACTGAAAATTTGACAGCTCAAGTTCGATAGCTACAGGTGCATTCTCAACAATATCAGGCCCCCAACGAGCACAGACCCCATAACCGCTTTCTTCCCGTCTGGTAGTGCGGAACGCAGACTACGTATAATTTCTAAAGCTTCTTTGTTGGATCTTGGATAAGCGGCGTTGCCAATCATAGAGTGACCGATGTAGCCCCCGGTACCAATGTGGACTAGAAGCCATTTGGGTTGGAAGACCATTCCAGACCACTGTCTTGATCCCTTCCTAAGGGTTGCCAGTTTAGGGCTAATGATATCTTCGACTGCTGTTGGAGCACAGGCCGCACGCTGGGCACTATATTTCATGCCTGGGCACGTCTGAGCCGAACCAAGCGTCTGTGTACTCAGTATCACTGCGTCGGAAAAAGCTCGTAGCTTAATGTATCGATAAGTGTCGTCCCGAGTCGTCTACCTCCTTCCCTTTACTTTCAATGTCCTCTTAGGTCCCTCAATGTCCGCCACATCTTTCTTGCTGAGTTTGAGCATCCCGCCATGGAACTTGCCAACGCTCGGTGCCCCGACACCTCGTTCCCTTCTTGCTTCAGGCTTCTTCTTTCCTTTCACTGCCTTCTCTAAAATGATACCGTTCTCTTTAGCCTTTTTTCTCCGACTACCATCCTTTTCAGCAGCTTTAGCAATTATTCCTTTTCTCTGCGCTAAAGGCATTTTTCGCTGGGTATATATCGACGATTTTGACCCTAAATCTTGGAGACGCAGGTCCAGAGCTTTATGTCGGGTTTGGCCAGATAAGGACAGAGAGGACTGAGACTCTAGAAGGTGAGACTCTTTCAGTAGGCGTTGCAGTGAGAGATCTTTTTTCAGATTTTCGGCGTCAGTGGCTGCCTCTTTAGAACCGACTTGCTCGGGCGGTTTCCGTTTGGCTGTCGATGTCGACTGGGTGACGGTAGATGGAGGCTTGGTTGACTTGGAAGTAGAAAAGGTCAGCTATCACTCGGAGAAATGGAATTTTTGGGGCCCATACCATAAACATCTTCAGCTCTTCTTTCGGGACATCAATCCTAGAGCGTTGTAGTAACTGGTAGCGAACAATCTGTGCTGGTTCTTCGTCCTCTTCTTCAGGGATTCCAGTCCAGTCTGATTCTGTCTCATCGTTCGGTGGTTGAACTTTGACATCTTGCCGCTTGTATACTGCCTGACGTGAGGCTTCTAGTGGTTTGAACTTGGCCTCGAAGTGTTGCTGTAGCAAAGATTGTAGATGCTGAGAAGCCTCTGTGTCAGTTCTTGGGTCAGCATCGGCACCTGGACTCAGAACCTGGTCTCTGCGTTTCCGCTTGCCCAGTATTGGTGTCATTGTGAGGGTGTTGACAAAGGAGAGTTAAGGCATGGTTGGTGAATGGTGTGCATAAACCTGTGGAAGTGAACTGTATCGGAGTCTCGGGATGATCCGCCGCCGGCCACTTCGGCGGACTACTGGGGCCTTGCAATCAACGTCTACTACAATTATCGCTTCAACAGCCTCACTGTACACTATCCCTACGGTCGGCGCCGACCACTTGAAGACAATCCTACGTTCGCTTGGATATCACACCCGTTCAAAGCCCAGCATTCGAGCTCCCGCCCACCTCCCACCTTCTTATCATCTACGCCGCCACTATCATGAAGCCTGTCGTCTCAGCTCTCAACGCATGGAGCTGGTACTACCCCATCTCTTCAGCTCTACCCTTCAGATGTGCTGGCCAAAGATAGCTGACAATCACACCTCGATAGTGTCGTGGTCTCCGTCTTTGCCATCATCATTCTCTCCGTCATAGGCGGGCTCTTCAAGGTATGCCCGTGCCCGAAGAATCTTATACCTTCAGTCCCAGGTCGCTTGAAAAGCGGACTGTTCCTGTTTGAGAACTAGCTTTGCTAACGGATACTGCTGGATAGAATGAACACCATAGTATGGTCGGTTCAGTAAAGGATCCGGACGACCCCAAGGGAGTGGCTGCCAGCATTTTCGCCGCTGTGGCTGTTTACGCCGTACGTCTCTTACCTTCCTTGAGGCTCCGAATGCGGTCATAAGCGTTGCGAGGGTGCTGGAGACTTGACGTCGGATGCTGATAAAATTTAGGTGTTCCTTGTTTTCTGCGGCTTCCAAGCCTACCTACATGTACGAGCAAGCAAAAGGGGAACTATAGCGCTGAACTAGAGCGTGCACTGGGTAGTCAGGCCATTGGTTCAGGATGTTCTATGATTTAAGGTGGAGTTGGTGTTATTGCTTGTAGATCTGGGGGTTCCGCCTTATCATAACAGACGGGCATGATTGCAGCTTGGAGATGCTAAACGGTTGCATCATATCTGCGATTCTGGAGACTTTGTGTAGAGTACTGTATAGCCTAACCATAATATGGGATGGGCCCTACCTACTCCTTACGCCAGTGCCTATGACCTTGAATCTTGGTGGTACCTTAGTGCCCTAATGCTTAAATGCTCGAGTGCTCTTGATTGCAAAACGCCCCGAGTCCGTATATGCATATTTCGTAACCAATCGAACCAAGGCCTCAATCTTCTGCACAACCTTCCTCACTGTCCTCCGATCCTAACATCTTACTCATGTATGGCCCATCCAGGGAGTAACCAAGTTTACCATAGTAGCTTCTAACGCCAACGCCCGAGATTACACTGATCTTTTGACTGCCATGTTCATCCCTCGCTATTCTCTCCGCTTCTTCCATCAACAAAGTCCCGTATCCTTGATGCTGGAACTTTCGTGGGTCCCTTGCATGCACGGGTACCGCTGAGCCATAGACGTGCAGCTCTCTAACAAGACTAGAAGGCTGAGAAGTAAGCTCCGGTCTAAACGTATGGGTGTCACTGCACTTCCGCAGACGGAGCAGTGCAATTAATATATCTTGCTTCGGATCCTCGTACGCCAGGAATGTCTCCCATCCTCCATTTGCCACATAATCACGCCGTACAAGCTCAACCTGTGAAGGTCGGATTTTGTTCTTGACCTCGTTGATGCCGACTTCTCGTGTCCGCACATCCCGACAGGTAGTGCCAAAGTCCTTCATCCGGCTCAGCGCAAGTTCTCGTAAGTTACCATTCTCGACACCGGACGTTACCAAGGGCATGGGGATATCTCTTTGGACTCGATAAATCCGAGTCCACGGAGGTATTAGCGCTAGAATCCTAGCTACGATATCTATCAGTGCATTCGGTGTGTAGTTCTTGTATCTTCCAGTCCGCCACAGCTCGTATAAGCCAGTCCCTCGAATCACAAGGGTAGGATATATCTTGAGGCCATCTGTTCGAAAGTCTGGGTTCTCAAAGTACTCCCGAAATTGATCGAGATCTCGTTCCATCCCTACATTGGGTAGATCGGGCATCATATGGCTGACGACTTTGAAACCCGCGTCTTTGGCTAATCTGAAGGTCTCTGCCACTGCCGCAACGGTATGGCCTCTATTAGTGTCTCGTGCAACGTCTTCGTATAACGATTGAACACCGACCTCTAACCGCGTACAGCCGTACCGTAGCATGCTACTTAAATGTGGGGCTAAGCAGTAATCCGGTCTTGTTTCGATTGTTATTCCAACGCATTTGATATTACTCATCTCTCCTGCTTCAACGGCCTCATCAACGTTTTCACCTTGATAACCACTTAACGCGTTATGTAGCTGTGATATAAAACCATCCCGATAGTCTTCAGGTAACGACATGAATGTCCCTCCCATGATGATATATTCAACCTTGTCGACGCTATGCCCTAATGACTTGATCTGGTCCACACGCCCTCTAGCTTGCTCGAAAGGATCATAACGAGCGCGTATAGCCCGCATAGAAGTTGGCTCATACCCTGTGTAAGATTGTGTAGAGTATTCGAAATCAGAATCAGGACCACCCGGGCAATAGACACATATGTTACCTGTGTAGGCTATATGGGGACACCTATGAGGCTTACACATAACAGCAACAACAGCTATACCTGAAGAGGTCCGGATTGGCTTCGCTATCAGTTTTGGTAATATGTATTTCTTGTAGTGCTCTGGAACGGCTGCTATAATGGCTGTTAATGGTGGCTGGTTGCTCAGCCTATGCTTCTTCGCCATTTGACCTCTTAAGCTGTTCAGGTTCAGATCTTTCTTTGGCTGAGAATCATCTTGCTGAGCCTCATGGTCCTGTATCAGAGCACTCGCAATATCAGAACATGCATGCATAAATCGCTCATTTTCCGGAGGTAACTTCAGATTCTTCGGTAATTTAATTTTCATAGCTGTTGACATAGTCATAGTTTCGGTAGCCATATTGCCAGTAAAGGCCCGAGACCTCAGTATATCTGAATAGTTCGATGAAGGAGAAGTTACAGCGTAAGACGTCGCGATTTAATGAGGTGACAAAATTATATCGCGCTAGAGTTGACGTTGGTGCCGAGGGTCCCAAGCTCCGCTCTAGCCTGTAGCTTTTGGACCAGCAGGGCCAACCTCTATTGCTAGACAGCACAACTTTGAAGGTCTCGTCCTCTCGCAGCGATGCAAGTTTTCAGACGGAGTACTACGGTTGCTTTGCGCGCCGCTGCTCGAAAACAGGGCTACTCCACGGCGGTCTCATCCTATGCTGCAACGGCAGAGAACCTACGCATAAATAGCAATACCAAGGTCATTTATCAAGGCTTCACTGGAAAGCAGGGGACGTAAGTAGTATATTATGGGATCGCTGCTGTTAAACGGCTGCTAAACCTCTTGCAGATTTCACGCGCAACAAGCCATTGACTACGGTAACTCATTCCACCCAAGGGCGAAGCGTTAATAACCTCTGCTAATGGACTGCAGGAACTAATGTTGTTGGTGGGACCAACCCCAAGAAGGCTGGAGAAACACATCTAGGAAAACCCGTATTTGCGAATGTCAGGGATGCCGTGCAAAAGACCGGAGCCACAGCTTCAGCGATCTTTGTCCCTCCGTCCGTAGCAGCAAAGGGTATCGAAGAGGCGATCGAAGCGGAGATACCTCTTGTCGTGTGTATTACAGAAGGAATTCCTCAACATGACATGGTTCGCATTACAGACATCCTCAAGACCCAGGGCAAGACGAGACTGGTTGGGCCCAATTGCCCTGGCATAATTGCTCCAGGTCAATGTAAAATTGGGATAATGCCAGGCTTCATTCACAAGCGTGGTAGGATAGGTATTGTCTCGAGGTCGGGTACACTCACATATGAGGCTGTTAACCAGACGACACAAGCTGGTCTCGGTCAATCGCTCGTGATCGGTATTGGAGGAGATCCTTTCTCAGGGACAAACTTTATCGACTGTCTGAAGGTTTTTCTAGAGGATGAGGAGACCGACGGTATAATTATGATCGGAGAGATAGGTGGATCTGCTGAGGAAGACGCGGCGGACTTCTTGAAAGAGAAGAACACGATGAACAAGCCTACTGTAAGCTTTATTGCAGGTATCTCAGCTCCACCAGGAAGGAGGATGGGCCATGCTGGTAAGCCATAGAGATTGCATTACGCTGAAGTTACGTACTAAAGCGCATACTAGGCGCGATCGTGAGCGGCGGCAAAGGCGGTGCAGACTCGAAAATATCAGCGCTCGAGGCTGCTGGTGTGATAGTCGAACGGAGTCCGGCCTCTCTAGGCAAGACATTACATGCTGAATTTGTCAAGCGGGATCTGATTTGAGATTCTTGAAAATTTAAGAGCTGTGTTCAATTTCGAGGTTGAGTGTGGACACTTCCGCGCAATGCTTTCTTCTGCAAGTGATTTTCCATATCCCCCTATCCGTTTGCATGTACATTCTAGACATGATACTTTCCTCCCATCACTGGTGGCTTGAACAGTCAACCAATGCCAGCGGATACGACGCAAGCAAATGAAGTCTGGGTTCTCCTCACCATGGACTTCCTAAGCTTGAGCATGAGTTCGAAAGTGGTGGAATGGGATATTTTGAAGCAAAGGTTGAGCAGCGTCGGGGCAACGACTGATACTAATTTCATAATGAAAGTCATTCTCCACATATGTCATGTTGCTGCCCGGGTCGAAGTATTTGGAACTGTTAATCTACAAAGCTCGCTTATGTAATATCTAGATCTCGTAAGGTAACTTATGGTGGAATAGCTTCGTAGAATTACCCTATTTGCTGTCGACAATGTGCCTGTAGAACCGCGCTTCCACCTCCCCTTCGCCAGCCATGCTCTCAGGTATCTTGATTTTCAATCAGAAGGGCGAGAATTTGATCTTTCGTGCCTTTCGCAATGATTGTAGGTCTGTCAGCCATAGCTTGTTCTCCATGCCAATCAGCAAGATGTTTCACAGTGTAGATTTTGAACAGAGCTTGAGTACTCATCCGCTGACTTTCTGCGATTCAGGCCTCGGCTTGCAGATGTCTTCCGTATACAGGTCATCTCTAACGCTCAAGTCCGCTCTCCCATCCTCACCCTTGGATCGACCACCTTCAGCCATGTGAAGCACGAGAACATATACTTGGTGGCTGTGACAAAGAGTAATGCCAACGCAGCGCTTGTATTCGAGTTTCTGTATAGGCTCGTTGCTCTCGGCAAGGGTTACTTTGGAAAATTCGATGAGGAGGCAGTCAAGAACAACTTCGTGTTGGTTTACGAGCTCCTAGATGGTGTGAACGCTTGTTTTGGACCTCAGGAGTTTAATGGCTGATTTCTGCCGTGAACAGAGATTTTGGACTTTGGATACCCTCAGAATACAGAGACGGATACGCTGAAGATGTACATCACTACCGAAGGGGTCAAATCAGAACGAACGATGGAGGATTCATCAAGAATCACAATGCAGGCTACAGGTGCTCTATCATGGCGACGATCAGATATCAAGTACCGGAAAAACGAGGCCTTTGTGGATGTAATTGAGGATGTCAATCTCCTAATGTCAGCTACTGGGACTGTATTGCGAGCCGATGTCAACGGGCAGATAGTAATGCGTGCCTATCTTTCCGGGACTCCGGAGTGCAAATTTGGTCTCAACGACAGGCTGCTTCTGGATGGTGAAAGTCTTACGGCACCTTCAGGCAACACTGCGGGTACAAAGGCTACCAAAGCAGCTGCAGGTAGCGTGACGCTCGAAGATTGTCAGTTCCATCAGTGCGTCAAGCTGGGAAAGTTTGACGCTGATCGAATCATCTCCTTTATTCCACCAGACGGAGAGTTTGAGCTCATGCGATATCGGGCAACGGAGAACGTTAACCTTCCTTTCAAGGTTCACGCGATAGTCACCGAACTCGGCAGGTCAAAAGTCGAGTACAGTATAGCTATCAAAGCCAATTATGGGAGCAAGCTCTTCGCTACGAACGTCGTAGTACGAGTACCAACTCCTCTTAACACGGCTAAAATTACCGAGCGAACCTCTCAAGGGAAAGCCAAGTACGAACCCGAGCAGAATAACATCGTTTGGAAGATCCCTAGGTTTACGGGGCAAAGCGAATATGTTCTCAGTGCGGAGGCGTCCTTGACATCTATGACGAACCAAAAGGCCTGGAGCCGTCCACCATTAAGCTTGAATTTCTCGCTCTTGATGTTCACCAGCTCAGGTCTCCTTGTTCGGTATCTAAAGGTTTTTGAGAAGAACAATTATGGGAGTGTGAAATGGGTACGATATATGACTAGGGCTGGGAGTTACGAGATAAGGTATACCAATTGTCGAACTGCGAGCGACGGTGGAACTGACATGTTATCAGATTCTAATGCATCACAAATTACACAATTGATCCCAAGTTTTTCTAGCATTTACATTAGCATGGCGTTGGTGGCACCCTCGGAAGGAAAGGGACTCTTCATTGGCTGTATGGAATTCACTGTATCTAAACTTTTCCTCGTAGGCATGAGACCATTGAGAAGAAGCCAAGCTCGGCTCCATGTTAGCAGGCCACATCGTGAGCATTCACGACTTCGTCAAAGTACTCAAATCCAAACTAAGTTGAAGCAAGACTTCAATTTTACAATCGCTATCTAAGCAAACTCCGTCGAGTAGTAGGTGATTGGAAAAAGCGAATCGCGTCAGCAGCTATCGGACCAATCCACCTATGTATGCAAGAACCACCAATTGACTGCTCAACAATGTATTAACACACTTCCATCCTTTTCCCTCGCCTACCCATGGCATAACCCGAAACTATTTTCAACAAAACCTCCACTGCTGCCTTATTCGAGATAGACCCGAGCTAGTCGAGAGGTAATGGTTTGGAGTATGGGATAGTGGGACGGTCGTTAAGACGTAGAGAGAATGTTGGGAATGTCGATTGAGTAGTGTTGGAGCGTTTACTTGCTGGAGAGACGACGGTAAGCACGTGTTCAATTCGAGCACACACAGCAGTTTGCAAAGCGTCTCCAAAAGACAGCGTGAGTTTTAGGGACGCAAGGAAGCCTTACCTGCGGGCTCTAGTCTTTCTCCTCTTACGCTTGAGTCTTCGAACGCGCTTCTTCCTCCACTTAGCTCTCATCTTCGATAAATAGGTGAGCTGGTCAAAGACGCAATGTCAGTCAATTGATTTCATATGTGATGCTAAGGGACTTCATTCATTCCGAAGAGTGATACACGCGTCTGTCAAGTTGGGGAGTGAACTCACTCGTTATGGAGGATGAGGTTGTTGCTGGTGCAAAGGTTTGGAGCTCAAGGTGGGGATTTGTACAGCCGTGTGCGGTTACTAAGCAGCCGAGGAGCGCTAAGGGTTAATAAGCGATTTTCTATTTGGTCACAACTCATCAGACCATATCTCAGTATAATTGTAATCCTTCATACACCTTGCTCTTACCTGAAAATAGCTAGCCGTTTCATCGCCATTGTCTCTAGCTATGACACAGCCTAGTCGTTACGAAATGAGTGGAAGACCTTGCTTTGATCGAAGCAGTAAATCTCACTCATACGAGTAGTAGAAATATCTATTTATTTCTGGGGCAAGACGTTTCTTCCAATATGTCTTCAGCTCTACTTGGTTACCTAGAAAGAATCGACGATACCGGAGAAGAGTATTGTTAGTCAACCTGCACCATGCCATGTAGCTAGTTCCTCAATCCTGTACAGGCCAGTATGGAATTCGTGAAGGCGAGGAGATTTTTATAGGGAGAGATAAAAGAAGCTGGTACGCAATTCTCATCAGCTCCAATGTGATGCTGACTGTCCCAGCCAAATTGTCCTTGATGACATTACAATCTCCAACAGACATCTACGGATTTATTCAGTGATCTACGATCCCAATGTTCCCGACGTCAAGCCCTTCGTGTACGCTGTGGATATCTCTACCAACGGCTGTCAATGGGTTCCTAAGATTCAAGGCTCTAAGAAGCCTTATCCCATGGGGAAGAGTAATGCTATTCTTCTTAGTGATGGCGACAGAATTCTTCTAAGTAACGGCACGTCCTTTATATTTGTCTCTTGTTCCTCCACTAGAAAGCTTCCGCAAATAGTGGAGTCGAATGAAATACAAGAACTGGAGAAAGATGTAAGTCGATTTCTCCATAACGACCTGTTCCGGTGCTGACAGCCGGAAGTGCTTCAACAATTTCTATATCGTTACGGATCGTAAGCTTGGTGCTGGAGGAACCGGCCAAGTATTCATGGCGATGGATGTTTGGAGCCAATGCCAGGTTGCCTGCAAGATTGTTAATTTGATAAAACCCATGCGGAAACAGGCCGGAGAACAACGACAACTCAGAGCAACCCTTGAAACGAGATGGCAGATCAAAATGTGGAGAGAGGTGGAACTTTTGAAGCATATCAGCCATGTAAGGTGGACAGCTTCATGATTGATAGTGCTAAATTTACGTATAGCCAAACATCATTACAGTTAAGCGAGTTTTTTACACGGAACATAACCTGTATGTCGCGGCATCAAACGTTTCTTACCCAGCTGATCTATCAGCTATATCATTGAGGACCTCATAACAGGCGGCGACCTTGTCTCCTATATCGAAAATAAAGGAGGATCTCTAAATGAACCAGATGCCTGCATTACAGTATATCAACTGCTCCAAGCAGTGCAGTATCTGCACGGTGAGAACATCGTACACAGAGATATCAAACCAGAGAACATCCTTATGAGCCCATCAACTATTGGGCCAAGAGTGATCTTGACAGATTTTGGTGGTGCTATTAAGGAGGTAGGCCATGGACGTCGGCCTAGAAGAATGCAGACTATATGTGGTACATTGGATTTCGTCGCTCCGTGAGACTCTACAACATTAGCTCGACCTTGCAACTTACTAACACTTACTGGTAGGGAGGTTAGGGGCGAAAATCGAACGGTGAACCAAGCCGGCTATACAAAGGCTGTGGACATGTGGTCGGTAGGCTGCGTGACAACTGCGTTACTTGCTGGTAAATCCTACTTCGTAAATACACAGGACTCTGACTACAGACGCAATTCCTCTGCGGCCATCATCAAAGCGGCAGCAGAGTGTAACTTGGACAGATTAGACAACAGCTTAGCTTGGCTGGGTATTAACCAGCAAGCAAAAGGTTTGGTGAAAGAGCTACTGGTATTGGATGAAACAGTGAGACTGACCGCACAACAAGCGTTGCAGCATCTGTGGTTCACTGAAGGCTCTAGGGGAGTATCCTTAGGAGAGACCTATAAACAGACCATTGAAGGTTGGAGGCCATGGTCTCCAGGCTGGGATTTTCATACGCATTTGGATTGTTTTATCGAAGCACGAATAGCCCAAAATGATGTGACTTAATTCCTACCCGAAGCTTCAACTGTCGCTAACTAAGGATAGCCCCGACGACGTCTTCTCTCGCCACAGGCGAAGGAAGAGGTTACCAAAGCCAGCTACCAGCTTCAAAGTCGACTGCCAGAGCAGCTCAGCGGCTCTAGCATCCAAAATGCACCTTACGTATGCAACGTAAGGGGTAAGCAGCTCGACTCAAAAGACCTATCGCATTCAACACAACATCAAGAGCCAATGGGAAGTACTCGTCCAGCAATTACTCGAAAACAAAGACAGAGCGTTTTACTTAGTACGAATGAGCTCGCCATTTATACTGAACTCGAACACCACTATCGGCCTTGGAATCCTCTGTTAGAGGAACGTTTGTGTTCCAACCGTGATAACCAGGTGTTTAGTCGTTACATATTAGATACTCCTCGGAAATCGTCGGCTTACTTCCATACTGCAGTACGAACCATACCGGAAGAGCGTGGGGAGATTAGTTCGACAAAGCGGCGTAGGACCACCCTCTATGATTACGAGGATGCTGCAATTCATACCGAAGCTGGCAAAGAAAATCGAGGATTTGTGTCTGCTAAGACATACAGCAAGACGATTGCGAAGAAGCGGAGTGAGAGAGCGAAATGATACTGATGCGCATTCTCTATGGATCATGAGTATTGCTCATGTTAATTTCTAAAAAAAATCTTACTTTTACCAAGCTCTCATTATCGGTGTGTAAGCTGCTTCCGGGCCTGCTGCTCCCGAAGGCTTCCATCAAAGCTTCTAAGTATAAGCTTTGCATTTCTTACAATATTCTGCTCTTCTTCCTTATCGCCACTCATCGCTGGATCGAGAACTCCTACCTTAGGCGGATCCCCTCAGCTAAAGGTCGTGACAACAAGTGCTACCAGCAAAAACCTCTCAGCATCATGGTTGTGGTTTCTTCCCTAGGATAGACTGGTTACCGAAGTCTTGGTTCTTAGGGACTACTCAGTTGACTTTTCCAAGCGGTCACTGTTCCCAACGGCCAATAAAGATCCACGCTGTTCTCTTCATCCAAGTCTCGTATATGGTAGTCAAACGCAGTGATGGTCTCTCGAGCCAGTTATTCACGTTTATCCATATGCCGCATCTGGTTCGCTTCACAAGCCGCCTGCTTATTCTGTATTTCTTTGATTCGCGGAAAATCACAGCGGCAGTCACTGATGCAAAGCGCTTAACCGCAGTCTTTATTATTCATGTGGTCTGGGCTCTTGGGACGGAGTCATAAGTTGAAGGGCGTTTCTATGAGAGATTCTCACATTTTAGTTCACTTCTCAAAATCAACCGTTGAGCTTTCTCTGCATCAGGGGGTGCCCCTCTGTCATTTAAAAAGCCTCTGCAGCTATTCACTCGCATTAGTGAATTAGTGCCCGTGGAAAGCAGCAGTAAAGACCTCGAAGACTTTCCCTTTGTTCTAAGTAAACTCTTCCGTAATTCTTTGATGGCTAGATCATCACGCACTCTGTAAAACAGTTGTATTCTCCATTCTGTCCTTCTTTGACTAAGGTTCGCCGGGTTTCGCCTCCGCTTCCTATCTTCTCATATTGCTTCTCGACATCATTGATTAATATCTTCGAGTGCAGCCCACCATGCACTACAAAGTATTAACCTCCTCCCTAGTGGTGCTTGGTGCCTTGACAGGTTTCTCTAATGCATTCTGGCGAATGTCGTGTACGGTCATTCAAACCGGTCGAATCGACCCTGTCCGATACTCCGGTCGAGTCGCCGACCACGTCCATAAGATCGCTGGCGCTTCAAGTAAAAAAACCTCTCGCTCCCAATCCCGAAACAAACACAGCTGACCCAAACCACTCCAGATTTCAACCTCAACTCCACCTACGCCACCCTCCAAACCTCCAACTGCACTTCCTGCGAAATCCAAGCCGACAAATCCGCCTACTGGACCCCCTCACTCTACTATCAACACCCTAACGGCACCTTCCAAGAAGTCCCCGCCAACGGCATGACCGTCTACTACCTCGGCCGCGGCACCAACCGCTCGCACATCCAGCCCTTTCCCCCCGGCCTCCGCATGCTCTCCGGGGACCAAAACGCCCGCACCTTCGACACCCAAACCCTCACCTCCCCCACCGGCGGCCGCCCCGTCGCCGAGCGCGTCAGCTTCGCCTGCCTAGATAAGGCGCCGCAGAAGGAGACACCGCACCTGGCGCAGACGAGCTGCGAGAACGGGCTCAGAGCGCAGATCCATTTCCAGTCGTGCTGGGATGGCGTCAACCTGTACAAGCCCGATCAATCGCACGTCGCGTATTTGAGCGGTATCGACAACGGCGAGTGCCCGCGCAGCCACCCGGTGCCGTTTGTGCATCTCTTCTACGAGGTCTTGTACGGCGTCGCGCAAATCCATCCCGCCGGCGGCAAATACGTTTTCAGCCAGGGCGACACCACCGGGTTCGGCTTCCACGGCGATTTCATGAACGGCTGGGACGCGAAGGTTTTGACGGAAGCGGTTGCAAAGTGCGCAAACACGGTGGATGGGGATGTGGGCAATTGTGATGTCTTCAAACCCACGCACGTCATGGATACCGAGAAGATATGCCCGCCGCAGAAGCCTTTGAGCAATGAGCCTGTGCGCGGGTTCATCGAGAATTTGCCGGGGAACCATACTATTGGTGCGGTGCCGGCGTTTGTGGGGAAGGCGGCGAGTGGGAGTGATGGGGCGGCTTCGGTGACTGCGGTGTATGGGGGGACGAGCTCGAGTAAGACGATGGCTTCGACGACGGCGGCGTCGATGCGTGGGAGATAGGGTTAGATGATGGGTGTGCTGCTGATTTCCGACGTAATGCTTGCCTGCATGCGTTTCTTTTTTGTGGATTCTATATCCATCCACCCCTATACGTATTTCCACTTCACTCCACACCTCTCTCCGCGCCCCCTTGCTCACGACTTAATCCTCCCATACCCGCTGCCATCCACACAACCACTCCTTCCAAACCATTCCTTCCGCAACCACTTCTCCCAACTTCCGTCTCCCCTCTCCCATCTCTCATACCTCAAACCCTCCCCAACCACCCCCCCCCCCCTCCCCCCCCAACTCCCTTAAACCCCAAAAAAAACCTCCTCCAAACCCCCACCAACAAGCAGACCCCTCCCCCAAACACCCACAACACCACACCATCAACCACAACCGCTAGATCGGCACCCAAGACGACCGAGCGACAGCTTGGCTTCTATATATCTTCCAACAGAACCCGAGACTGGATGATGAGGAGGAGGTATACCTGACATATATATAACAAGTCAACATGTGGAGAGAGAAAAGATTCAACTAGACTTTTCGTTTTCATTTTCATCCATCCTTCCCGAAAAACCGTCCCAAAGCCTCTCTCTCTCTCTGCACTATGTAACCCTGATTTACGATACCAAAAAGAACAATTCCGCCATATTATAATCCCCCGTAAACCTTTTCACAACCACAACCACAACCACAAACCTTGGGTAGCAGACTTGATTATATATATATATATCCAGATCCCACCGATCCGATCCTCGCATCCCATCTCAGAGTCTCTGCAGTCAAAAAAAGGATGGCGGAGTTTTTTTTGGAATGGCTGGAAGAGAGGATGTGTGGGTTTGGTGGTTGGGGAAGGAGGGGGTTTGGTGGAGTTTTTCAAGACTATCGAGCTTGATTTGGCTTCAGTAGAGTTTTGGAGAAGAAGAGCAGACGTTTTTGCGGAACCTTTTTGCTCGAACCCTGGATGCAAAAGATTCGAAGTGAGGAGGGGTAATATATATCCCAACGGTTTGAGACGGAGGCGAGCATACATGCTGGGGTGAGTGGATGGAAGAAAGAAAGGAAAACTCTAAATGGCTCAGCACCAAACAATCCACCCCCCATCCCCCCTCTCCCCTCCCATCTCCACCATCCCCCCAATCAAGCACCCATTCTATACCCACCCCCCAACATCCACCCTCCCCCTGACCCTCCTCCCGCCCCTCCGCACTCCCACCCCGGCCCCCTCACCGACAAGCAACCTCCAGCGCTCGCCAATACTATCCTTGCCCGTCCCCAGGCGTCTTGCGCAATCGTCCCAGTCTTCGCGGCGCACGCGTAGTTTCGAGAGGAGGAGGGTGATGAGGGTTTCGTCGGAGAGGGGTGGCGACCAGGGGTCTGGGGTTTGGTGGTGCGGTGGTGGTGGGGAGGAGGTGGAAGGTTCGTGGGGGGGCATGCGGAAGGTGAATTGTTGCGGCTGCGGTGGCGGTTGCGGTGGGGTGTTTGTTGGTGATGCGCGAGGTGGAGAGGAGGGTTGTAGAGCGTCAAAGTCGGCTTGCGCCAGGCCCAGCGGTAGGGAAGGCGGGCACATGCGCTGTCGTTTCGGCGTCGATGGCTTTGCGCGCTTCATGAGCTCGCGCTCGCTGCCGTCGTCTTCGATGGCTCTGCGTCTCTTGTTCATTCCTCTCTGCGGCATCGCCGGCTGCTGTGGCTTCGTGATTTTGGTGCGATGCGATGCTGTGCGCTTCGGCGGCGCGAGCGAGATGGGGCTTAAGAGTCGTGGAGGTGGGGAGATAGAGGATGGAGGTTCGGCGACGAGGAAGGTTTGCAGTGCGCGGCAGGTGGTGAGGATGTTGGAGGTTATTGGAGTGGTGGGGTTGGATGGCGGTGGGGAGAGCAGGCGGAAGGGTGGGAAGTAGGAGTTTGTGGGCTGTGAGCGCGGGTCGCAGGGGAGTGCTGAAGGTAGTAGCATCGTGCGCGAGCAATGGTAGGTGTCGTGAGGGTGTTTTGGAGGTGCTGCCTTGGTTGGGTGGCGGATGCGCCTGGAAGCTGGCAATGCGCCGGAGGATGGTATGGACGTAACAGTCGTGGGTTGGTTATCTAAAGTAGGCAGAAGCAATCGCTGCAGCTATGCGATTCGAATGATAGCACTTTGAACAGTTTCGCGACGCGATGGTTGTGGATGTTGCGACGAGCAAGAGCATGACAGAGGATGACTCTTTGACAAAGACGGAGCGAGAAAAGGGTTGCGCCAGGTGAGGGTCTCTACTGTGGTAAGTAGCGGCCCTGCATTCCCGGCTCACGCGTTAGCCTTGGCCTCTTCAGTCTTCCCCCCAAGAGTCACCACATCAAACCAATAGGGTCCTTTCCGAGCACACGATGGCTTGACCTAAATCCACACCAACAGTGGTCCAAGCCCATGGAAATGAGGGTCAGAAGACCGTCACAGATCCTCCGCATCCTTGTTTGACGTTACGGTTCCTGAGCTCGAAACCATGGGTGGCCTCTGAGCATAGGCCATGAAACTAATGGTTTTATCATATGTACAGTACTATCGTCCTCTAACGCTTCCTAGAGCTTAAGAAGCTACCCCTAACTCTTCAAGGAGATTAATTATGAATCATCATCACCAGGGTCATGAGAGGCAAACAGGTAGCGTTGTGCTTTCCTTTGATCAATAATTATCGAGTTCGTGAATCTAGTAAACAGTTGATGAGTCGACCACATCACGGAGGGTGTGATGTCTCACTCCAACTGTGCTGAGCTATCTTTAACGATGCCCTCCCCTCCTGCCTGCAACGACTGGAACTCTTCAACCGTCCCCCAAAGGCTCTCCATAAGGCCAACACAGTGAGGCAGACATTAGCAATCATCGTCTCCTGAAGCGGAACTTTCCAGCTCTCAAGTCCATCGCTCATAGGATAGGCTTGAGATCCACAATTACGGTATGATATAGCAGATCGTCGATCGCTGGATTTCTTCAAGTCGGACGCGTCTTTAGCGGTGTTGGACGCGTCCAGCTCGCGATTGCCTCGGCCTCGAGTACAAAACTAGTCTTGATCCGGAAAGGCCTGCTGTTTGTGAGATGATGATGCCCATTTGGCTCGAGGAAAGGTAAGGTATCAACGGTGTTTCAATATCTTATGTGACAAATAGGCTGCTAAGCTGGAGAGATGGTATATAGTCGACCAAGTAACACCCGCTGCTATTGAAAGGGCATGAAGATAAAGCCCGGGGCATAATTACTAAAGCACCCATCTCACCATATCCTATGTTCCTGTGCTTGTCCGACATCGCCCTCGACTTTATCCCCCACCCGCCAACGCCTCCCCCACAGCTTGCCCCACAACCTGAGAATACCCACCGAAAAGGATCCCCTTCAGCACCGCTTCCCCTTCCGCAACCGACCACTCCCCCGCCTCCACCAACCTCTTCTTCCACGCCTCCTTCTCGTGCGCTTCCAGCTCTTCCCATTTCTTGGCTTCGTGTCGGTCTTCAATCACTTCGTCTGGGTTTCGGAGCTCGGTGGATAGAGTGAAGGATGAGGGGTCTTCAGAGGTGGAGTGCCGGATGATGATGTCCTTTTGGTGGGTGTGGTGCGAGGGGTTGTGGCGGTGGGGGAGGATGTCTCGTAATCGTAGTTTGTGCTGGGTCTTGTGCACTGCGTGTTCCGCTTGCGCCTCAGCCTTTTCTGCTGCATGTACGACCTTCGCTTCTGCGCCCTCAACCGCCTCGGAGACCTTGTGTAACGGTGTAGCTACTTGTGGGACCTCTGCAGATAGATTCTCGAACATGTACGGTCGTGCGATATATCCATGCACCCTCTCGCTCAACCATCCCTTCGCACCCAAGTACTCTGGTGTACCGCCTCTAATCTCTGTAAATGCTTGCAGCAAGAATGCCCCGAAAGCAATCACAAGCGCTGAAATAATGATAGAGAAAGTGAGCTGCGCGGACTCACTGCGGCCAGGGGAGACGAGGACGTAGCGCCGTTTTGGGGCTTTGGCCGAAAGGGGCGGGTACGGCGTGAGAGGGATGGTGTGCACAACAACGGTGTTGGCGAAGGAAGTGGAGGCGAGTTTGAGGTACTGAGGGGGTGTATCTCTCGGCGCAGATTTCGGAGGGTGGAAGGTGGAGAATGTAAGGGAGGTTATTTGGAGCGGATGGACGTTTTTAAGAAGGGAATACGGGCGGAATTGGAGGCGGCTAAACGGGGGAGTGGCAGGATGATCTAGCGTAAGGATTGTGATGGACAGATCGGCACCGGCGATGGCGATGGCGTGTTGGGTGCGTTGCTCGGGATCGGATGGGGGAAGGGAAGTAATAGAAAAGGCGGTGGCTGATTTGATGGATTTATGGAGGTATTTGCGGAGGAGAATGGTGCCGGTCAGAGGCGCTCTGGAGATTTCAATGAGGATGAGTTCGGCGCCAGTGCGTTCAGGTCGGTTTTGTACAAGGAGCAGGAGATCGGGGGTCAGAAAGCGGAGAGAGCGAAATCTGGGGCTCTCTCTTGATGCAGTGTTGCCGTGGATGCGCTGGCTCTCTAGGAGTTTGTCACCCCTGTGCGATGTGACGGTGGAGAGGTAGACATCATGATCGGTACAGTAAGCGATTCGATAGTCCTCATCCTGGTAATAGACGATGTCTACATCTGCAGCTTCCACGCCATTCCCCAGCTGTATCCGTCCGCAGATATCGTCTTTGCCCGGACTGGCCAAGCCTGCATTAAAAAAGACAATTTCTCCCTCAGGGGCGAGTCCAGTAGCTACTGCCCCGAGTCGAGTGCCAGATCTCTCGCTCCTTTCCGACAATCTCAGAATCCTTTGATATGTTTCCTTTTTGGTCGCAGTACTTGGAACAAACAATGAGGTTCTACCCAAAGCTTTCGTCTCGCCTTTGTAATCCGATGTCGGCTGTTCCTTCGTCTCTGCATCGTCGTCCCGAGCCCCTTTTCTCGGTGGGTGATCTAGTCTGAAGGAGCGCAAGTGTTCGTTTCTGCCAGCGTTCTGGTCAGCAGTGGACGAGTTGATCCCTGCCAAAGCGGTGACGGATGACTCTGTCGAATGCGATACAGCCAAAGTGGTGACAGAGTCTTCATCTCGGGAGAGTTCAATGTCGACCAGCTCTGTTAGAGGATGCTTTCGAGACGTGTCTATGAGTGTCTATGGACTAGATCGTAAGTATAGTTTTACAATTGGCGCGGACTGCTTACAATCTTATTACCAACACCACTGCGGCCTTCTCCCCCACCGCCGCCAACTAGTAGGAAGCCATTGTTCTGCGGGTCGAAGTCGGCCGCGTAAAGAGGGTAGCTCAGGGTAAGTTTGGCGCTGGCTGTTGGAGGAGCCATGCTTATGTACAGATCTGGACAGATTAAGCAGCCGAGTAGCTGGCTGGTTATTCCGTACTTTGTTAGAATTGGGGCGTCTTGATGATCCGGTTGCGGAATATTTCCGCGCCAGCTCATCATCCAAAATCGCCGATTTCCTTTATGGCTACAATGACTTAGAGAATTTCCACGTGGTCCAATTGCAGTCTCTAATATATTTCCACAAGCACTGCCTTCATCTATCACTGAACTACTAACTACTAAGACAAACAAATACTGCAAACATTCCCTCTTTCATGCTTCGTCGAATGTCATTGAGCCGTCAAGTTCCTCTCTTTCGTCCGCAAATCGCCGTGGTGGTTCCTCCATATGCCAATGGATCGACATTCTGCCATTCGAATGTGCCCATACCATAAGTCAAGCTGCTCAGCAGTCACAAACATCACATAAGTATCTTCCTCGCGACGATGAATTGACAAGGTATAACCGCGCGAACGTCTGGCCTCATCAGCTCCCCCTGTACCTTTTCACATAGATCCCTTACGTCTTTTTCTTTCCATGCCAACTCTCTAGTCATCAGCCGTAAACCAGTTGCTTCCAGGCCTTCCAGCGCCGAAATAAGGGCCATTTTGCCTGCCACCTTCTTTCGGGGATCAGTCGACCATGTACCAAGAGGAACTTCGAAGACCTTGGACTTGATAACGCTTAGACCGGCCTTTTCGAGCACTGGCTTTCTCATATGCTCAAGCCCAACAGTAATTCCAGCTTTCTCAGCCGCGGATAGATATGCCCCATTGAAGGCGGCGACATACGAGTCAGGGATCTCTTGAGTCAATCTGACTGGCCCGAAATCTGCAATCTCCAGGGTGCCACCTGGTCGAAGATGCGTGTTGGCAGTTGAGTATAAGGGTGCCCAATCGGGAAAAGCGCCTGTGAGACCTCGTATGTGGATGAAGTCAAAGGGTTCTGTGTATGTCCACTCTTCAAGTGCGTTATCAACCTCGAAAAAGACGTTGGGCGGCACCTCGGTAGGTTGATATGCAGTGATATCGGTGGCAATGACTTCAGCCTGCGGAAATCGCTCGCTAACCGCTATCGCCCATTCTCCGGTCCCTGTTCCAATGTCGAGAATCCGTTGGATATCTTGTGGGATATGAGTCATGCACAATTGGCCGTCAAGGAGTGATAGGAAAGCTTGATGAGTAACAGAGAGGCGTGTCTGCTCCGCGTCATCGTTTGGTAGATAGTAATGGTCGTTGCAGTACCGTCGCCCGTGCTCGAATACAAAGTCTTGCTCTATGAAACTACCACTGACAGAGTTGGTAGAATGTCTGAAGCTGTTAGCATACGTTGGCATGACACATAGTGCCTGTTGACTAGCTTACTGAGACTTCTCTGAAGTTGCGTCAGGGAACAAATCGGAGGAGATTGTAGAATTCTCCCGTTCCTTGGTCTCACTGTCTTCTTGATTCAGCGCTGCATCTACCTCTATTGGCGGATCCATAGTAAATCAGTGCGGGTAGATGAACGGGAGATTTCGATATGACTTTGGCGGGTAGGGCGGGCAGATAGTATAAGCATTGATAGAAGCGAGTATAGAAAACCGTAGCTACGGGATTGCTTGCATCGAAAAGAAGCCGGAGAGATTCTCATTGGTACAAGACCGGTATTAGTAGGTAGTAGAAAGGACGAGGGCTAAACGAGAGTGCAGACAGACAAACAACATCATATACATGAGAACATCGACAGGAGAGAAACGAACAAATCACCGGGCACAGAAGAGGATGAGACACTTCAATCTGGAATCCAGGGACTATTCTTACTTAAGTCAAGGCCCGCGGATGCGGGTCTGGCTTTACCCAGAGGCTTTCTAACCTCATGCACGGCTGTCGTGGCACCGAATAATATATCTCGGAGACTCGGACCTGCAGTAGTCTGCATGGCAGGATGGAACGGACTCGACTACTTTAGATCCGAATCATTACTCGTAAAGTATCACTCTCCAACATGTTGTTGGTTCTACCGATTGGCACACCAGCACCAATTAAAGCAAGCAGTTGTCCTGCCTCTTCAGGACACAGTTATATCATTCTTCACTCTGGATCGACGACGACCATCACGGTGGATGTGGGCGAAGTGACCCGAGGAAAAGATCCGTGGAGCGATGACTGCACAATGCAGAAGCGCGCTTATGTTAGGATGATGTACTCGTACCGGTTACACTGCTGTTTCAGACGGCTATTCTAAACGTGCCCAAGGCGTTGGGTCCCTCTGTACCAATCCATCGGCAGCTCCACAGCCTTCAAAATATCGCTTACACGTCTCGGGTCGCCTTAGTCCACTTCCAACCGCTGCCTCCATGTGCCATTGCGTGCACATTATATGCACGCAATCTTCAATATAGAAATCCTGTCTTTTTTTACACCCATCATGTAGGATGTGCGATGCAGAAGTATCCATGCCCCTTTCTTTCTTTATCCCAGCGTTTCAAATAAATTTAAATCGTAGCGCAATCGTCAGTCTGTTTCCTGCTGCGTAAATTCGGGCAGTTCCTTCTGGACGTCTGTCCACGCCTTTTGTCCGTCCACCAGGCTCTTAATCGCAGCACATATTGTGTCCTCATCGGACCGTACTTGTTTGGTGCTGTCCCGATCGCGAAGGGTAAAGGTATTGTCTTTGACTGATTGGAAATCAACGGTAATTCCAAGCGGTGTACCGAGTTCGTCGTTCCTCGAATATCGTTTGCCAATAGTCGCCGAGGAATCATCCACTCGATTTGATATTCCAAGCTGTCGTAGCTTATGGCTCATGCGCTTAACCAAGGGCTTGAAATCGGGGTGGCCAGATAGTGGAACGAGCAGTACCTTGGTCGGTGCAATCGGCGGAGGGAAGGAGAGTACCTGACAGTATGTTAGTAAAGGCTAAGGCCGGGGTGACGGAAGTTCACATACACCTCGAGCTTCATTGCCTTCCCGTGACCAATAGACATGCTCCATTAAGCTGTACAGGATTCTGCCAATGCCAAACGCGGGTTCAATAACATTCGGCGTATACTCTCTGCTGTGTTCTACCCTGGTACGTTTCTCGATCTGGATCAGGTCCTTGCCGATCTCGACCTTACCATCACCGACGCCAGGAACGTCAACTTCTATTTTGCCCTCATCGCGAAGCCTGAGAGATAGCTTTTCGCGAAGGTCTTGAGAGAGTTCCTCTACTGCCGCCTCGACGGCTTTACCATCCTTCTTAAACTTAGGACCAAATTTCTTCTTATCTAATTCGACTTGCCATTCTTCGATTGTCAGTGGCTCACTTCTGGTCTCTCTAACGCAGAGTGGTGCGCCAGTCTTTCTCGAGTGCACAGTGAGATCGAAGGCGCTTCGGTCTGCGCAGCCAACACACTCGATCCAGCCGTAACTGGTGAAGAGCTCAGCATCCCAACAGTCAGCAGCATAATGTGCCATTTCGTTCTTCATATGCTGGCGGAAGCGCATTTTCTTCGGATCCACGCCCAGTCTGATCAGAAACTGGTGGATTCTTGCGAGAAAGTAGCCCAGAGTTTCGCTATCAACCAGACCAGTCGACACTGCTTTACCGATAGCTATCTTTATTACATGAGTGCGACCATCAAGCTGTACATTGCGGTCCAGGAGGACCAATTCAACGTCTTTAACCTCATCAAATCGAGGATGCTTTTTCCCGCCTTCAGGGTCCACGTAATGTTCGATCTCGGCCATCAAGAACTCTCTTACTCGTAGCAGGCCAGCTCGTGGTGAGATTTCGTTACGGAAGGACTTACCGATGCATGCAGAAGCAAAAGGCATGGATTGTTGGTTGAATTCGAGCAGCTTTTGAAAATTTAGGAATTGGCCTTGAGCAGTCTCTGGGCGTAGGTATCCGGCAAGATTACTACTAGGGCCAATGGATGTCTGAAACATGAGGTTGAAAGCTACAGGCGGCAGTACGTCTCCACCCGTCACAGGATTCTTGATGTTATACTTGCTGATTAGGAGACCAAGCTCTTCGCCGTTGTAGTTATCGATTTTGGCAAGTGTTTCCTCGTATTCCTTAACTAGCGAGTCATCCATCTTAGCAGCTTTGAGATCCTTGGTTTTTCTCTTCTTTCTTGCCTCTTTCTCCTCATCCACTTCCACTACCTGGCCTCTAGCCTCCTTGTCAGCCCTCAGCCGTGACTCTAACACCTCTTCGACCAAATGGTCCGCCCTGAAGATTTCCCCACTCTTAGGATCTTTACACATCCAATCTGCGAATTTGTCCACATGCCCACTTGTCTTCAGCACCTCAGCAGGCGTTAGCATGGAGCAGTCAACCTCTAGCATATCCTCCTCCAAAACAAAGTGTTTCCGCCACGTTTCGATAATGTTTGCTTGCAGCGAGCAGCCGGGTGGGCCATAATCGTAAAGCCCGGAGACACCACCGTATACCTCAAAAGCTGGTGTGTAAAACAATCGGCGACGGAGGAGAGAGTCAAATATAGGCCTGTCTAATGGCTGGCCAGTTTTTGTAGTTGACGTAGCCATAGCGAGGTTGGAGTTTGGGAGCTGATATTTCTTGAGGAAACTTGTTGTGGAGAACGCCCCTGAGACGGAGGAGAGCTGTGATGGTGGCTTACTTGCACTGAAACTGCGCAGAGAATTACAGAACAAGCGCATATACGAGATGGATTGAAGCTCTCCCGCTTGGGAAACTGGATCTCAGGTTGGAAATTTTGAGTCGAGGAGATTATGTGCACTCTACAAGTTTGAAGCTTGCGAGCTCCAAAACGTCAGCCCTACCCGCACAGAATTGCACAGAATTTAAAAGCCCCGCCGCCCTCACTTCGCGACTGCAGAGCATCAAGGTTTCAAGGTGTCCAAAGTATAAGCAAAACCTCTGACATCTACTTATATACATGCGCCCCTGATAATATAGCACGATGGCATCCAAGAAATTCAAACCGTCGCCGAAAGCTTCTCTACCTTTCAAGACTGCAAATAAAGAGAAGCGTCAAAAACTTCATGTTACGCAGAAGAAAGCAAGGGATAGCATTAAGCGTGATGAGCGCTTTCGCAGGAGACGGGAGGAGGACAAGGACCCACTCTTGCGAGAAGAGAGAATCAAGCAAAACATACCATTAACATTGGAGAGAAAGCGAGTTTGGGACGAGGTTGACAGGGATACTGGCGATGGACTGGGGTTGAGCGTGGATGTTGAGCGTCTGAAGCGTCAGAGGTTGAAGGAAGAGGAGGGGCATAAAGGAGCACATACTGTAAATGACGGCTCAGAAGAGGATGGAGACTCCATGATCGACTCTGCTAGCGAGAATGAGGTAGAAGAGGAAGACAAGCCTCGAGACAAGTCAAAAACAAGAAGTGCAACGGAGCGAGCAACGAGTCCTGTACATTCTACCACAAGTACAAACCTGGACCTCACTCCAGAAGCTCTTGCTGCAAGGTTTCCAACGTTGTTCTCAACAGAGAAGTCCCCTACTCCGAAAATTCTTATAACAACGTCTATCAATTCGAACCTACATAACGAAGCGAAGCTTCTGACAACCCTGTTTCCGCATAGCGTCTATATACCGCGCTCTTCCCACCGTTACAGCCATAAGTTCTCTGTACGCGAAATATCCTCGTTTGCCTCCAATCGAAAGTATACCGCTGTGGTAGTCCTCAAAGAAGACCAGAAGAAGCCTACGGGTCTTACCTTTGTGCACTTGCCTCAAGGACCGACTTTCCATTTCTCAATCAGCAATTGGGTGGAAGGAAAGAAATTGCCTGGCCATGGAAACCCGACGGATCATTCTCCAGAGTTGATCCTCAACAATTTCCGTACCCCACTAGGCTTACTCACCGCCCACCTATTTCGAACAATGTTCCCCCCACAACCAGAGCTTCTTGGCCGACAAGTCGTAACGTTGCATAACCAGCGTGACTACATATTCCTACGGCGGCACAGATATGTTTTCAGAGAGAAGAGGTTGACCGAGAAAAGCGTAGTGGGGCCAGATGGTAAAGAAGTCAAGGGCGTTGAGGGGATACGAGCGGGACTGCAGGAGCTTGGGCCCAGGTTTACATTAAAGCTAAGAAGAATAGACAAAGGCATACAGCGTGCAAGCGGCCAAGAGTGGGAATGGCAAGGAGGGATGGAGAAACAGCGCACGAAGTTCCAACTGTAACAACAGCGATGGTACCATTGTTGCTACTCACCGGATCTAACTCCATGCCATGTGAGTTGCCTCGGCTGCCTTAGAACTACGGCGTTACGTTGTCTTGCCATTTGCCAAGCTCTGGAAGTCAATAGACTGACCATTGACTCTATATCCGGGCTAGGTCTTGCGCTAATGGCCCCTACTATCACGAAGCCAGTACCGGCTTCCATATAGAGTCATTGGCATAATTTTGCTGGATGATAGCGATTTCTGGACGTAGAGAATTGGACGGAGGGCTTACCGCTATGCTACAAAAAGCTGATCAGTGGTGGAGATAGTAAGCAACCTATAAACCCACCAGGTAGCACCCACATGTGGAGAATCACTCAGCACTGGTAGCAGCTCACCAACACACACGAGAAATCCTAAGCGTCCTCTTGTGAACATCGTGTGATAGATGACATCAGCCTATACGATCGATCTACGGAATAATGTGGAAAAAAGTTCGAAAAGTCTCCAAGAGCAGTATAAACCAGTCTTCTACTGTATATAGTAATACGAGACATCGGACAGCCCGAGGGTATATCATACGTTCAAATACGCCACTTTTTCTCCATACTGCTAACACACGAAGAGTAGAGGTATGCCTCCCCGGAATTTCCAGTAGCCCTGAAACCTCACCCGGCAATAGTATTTATACACTGCTTTTCAAGCTTATCATACCACTACTTTGTCTAGCCGGGAATCTTCGAGACCCTTCTAAGCACTGAGATCCTGATCCTCCGCTCTGTGGTCCCGCTTGTCGAGCAATTCGAAATTTCCTGTTAAGAGTCAAAATTGTCCGGCAGTACTCTGTAACGCATCGAATACTCACGCTGCACAATAGAGAGCGCCGTATTGGGATTCCCTTCCTTCGTCGTAAACTTCTGCATCGTCGCTTCACCGTCCACATACACCATCGAACTGTCACACTTATCAGCATCCACTCCGATCCTATAACCCCATTTCCCCCTATATAACAGAGCTCCTCACTAGCTACCCCACCCAAGAGAATGCCCATAAACCCGCCTCACTCACCCTTTCCCCAAACTCATAATCAAATCTCTCAGCCCTCCCTCGGGCACAAAAGCCGCAACCTTCCACCAGCTCGTCTGCTTGTTCTCTTTGGGGCCGTAGCTCGTCCCCAGCGCATAGCGTATCACGTCCTGGCCTGACGAGGTGGGGACGAGCTCGGGCTCAGCGGCAAGCCGACCGATGATGGTGATTTTTGCGACTGGTCGTGACGCCGAGGTAGAGAAGGCTTGCGCAGCGCGGATGGGGAGGAGGCTGGAAGGGCGGGCGAGTAGGGGGGAGCGGAGGAGGTGGAAGGGGGGCATTGTAGTTATTCGATTTACCGAATTGGGGAAGCTGGTAGTAAGTTTAGGCGAGGACTCTGACAGCGATGAAGATGGTGATGGCGAAAAGTCGGAGGGTGGAGGCTGTAGGGAGAGGCGGTGGTTTCGCGATTTGAAGCTTTGCGACGAAATGAAAGGGCTAATTCTGATTAGGCTTAGCTCAGATCTTAAATATCAAATTGCTTTCCCTCTAATGCTCTGTACACTGCGTGACTGCCTAAGACGCTGAAGTCAACGATCTAGCAAGATGAGCTATTGCTATCGATACTTGATGTTGTAATGATCTGATACAACGATAGATATCTGCCTCCTTTACATGAAGCAATTCCAATACTTTCAGTGTTACTCCATCCTTCTTTTCTCTTTCCACATATTGTCACCTTCCTCTAATCTGGAGTATTTTTCCCGTTCGTATTTTGTTTCATTTGACCCTGTCGGTCCTGCTTAATCAGTTCTTTCTGCTCCGTCATTACGTGTTTCTCTGTGGGTCTGTCCAGCCTACGATACTGTAGATCCAGAGCTAGCACATCTGTGGTATATGGACCTATCACGAAAGATGGAAAGAAGGTAACTACTACTAATGGAATTTCCCTTGTAGAAGTCTTCTCTTCTCAGCCGCTCAGTCCCAGATTGGAGTTAATGGAAAGCAGGCTATTACTACAAAGAGTCTACCCGAAAGCCGCGATTGGGTTCTTAAGAAAAAGCTATGATATGGCTATATCTCCAGATTGGCCGCTCTCACGTTGGATCAACAAGAGGAACCATTCCTACGTCTGACTGAGACTAATACCTCGAGATCCAAATCATTCAATGACAACCACGATGGCCTTTCATTCGATAGCTTATTTTGCATTCATTTTTCTGATTCTACTGGTCTCTATCTCCGATACCTACTACAGTAAGACCTGGCTATAACGGTGTTTAAATTTCACCTGACCACGTCGTTACCAGGAGGATATCGATATACCAAAGGCGGACATACATACAAAATAACCGCTGTTGATCTCAGAGAGTATATCGTTACAAAGAGGATATCGTCATGTGGAATATCGTTATACGGGGGGGTCTTACTGTACTTCGTCTTCTATAATTATGACTATTGCTGCTTCTTATAATTTATGGATACTCGAACTCCATCCTGGTATGATGCGGGGCTTTCAGACATGATAGCCGTCCCAACAAAACACTCTACCTGAAACAGCAAGCATAATTGTTAACACGAAAGGCCTTCTCCGAATCGAAGTAGGTACGTACGGTATTTCGGTTCGATCCCTCACCAACCACGAAGCAGCTGAATGGAAACCATTCGATGCATGGCTGACAATGCTCAAAGTTGGCAGGACCAGCATATACTACACCGCTACCTACAGTGTACGTTGCTCAAGGTAACACCCATGGGGTGAAATAGTTTAGCAGCCAACGTGCCGATAAGCTAGACAGTGACGCAATGCTCGAGACCTTATCAAGGGTCTGCCGTACATAAAGTGCATGGCGAGATGCTCACACAGGTTTCAGAATAATCCGTCAATGCTGCGATGGAAGATCAATCGATGTCACAACGCGTAAAATAGCATATTATGAGGTCGTTGGATTTTCAGAACCTTTTTTTATCGACGTCGCGTAATGTTCGCGATTTTATTTTTAATTGATCAACAGACGATCTGTACGGAGGTAAGGTGGAACACACTTTAAGGATTGGGGATTTCTTGACCTAGACATTGGCTAGTATAAGATTTTCTACCCCTGGACCTGACGCTTGACTTGTTCAAGTAGTTATCCAATGGAGCCAATGTGCCAAGTCTCCCTAATTATCGGGCATCTAGGAAGCTTAATTTTCCGAGTTTTCATGTACTCCAACAACTCTCGTGGACGTGGAGAACGCAAGCGTGGAGGTCCATGATACATGGACGCATGGACTAGCATTTCATGTCACCATTGGAAAACAATGAGCATTTGCCCGCAAAACCAGCACAGACGTTGACAGTTTGAATGTGCGGTGATCTCCCGAAGTACAGGATACGAGGATTAATCTCCCCCGGATTAGCCAACCGCTTGGGACGTTGTTCCTCTGTCCGAACAAGGCATCAAGTCTCAAATCTTGGCAGACCGTAATCTCTTGCTGAGTCGACTGTCAAAGACTAGGAGTCGTTGTTACATTATGATTCGTGGGATACTCCCTATTAAGCTCAAAGGGCGCATGCAGGCTTGCAGGCTACGGACAGCTCTCCCCAAATTCTTCACCCTTGCACTCATCATGAACCCCAGCACCCAGCATTACCTATGATGTGTTCATCGATCGGTTATTTCTGCATGCACTTCTTTTTCTTATGTCTCGCCCTTTCATGTGCTGCTTCACTCGTTTCAAGTCAATTGATTCTCTTCTTCAAGCGCTGGAACCTGAAGCGCCCTCAAGGCTGGTTTGAAGGCACCTTGACCGAGCAGAGGTGTGGAAGCAGTACCTGCATGGCAAGGCTGTTCGCACTTCCATATTGTAGTAACATGCGTGGGGGCCGTCATCATGCGCTTGACATGGCTTCACCTAGCATTTTTTGGGGTTCTGTTCGGTGGGATTGCAGTAAATGGTGAACGATATGCGGTGTTCCCTCGTCAAAACAATAGCCCATCACCGTCTTCAAGCGCAGCTACGACAGATTCATCGTCTTCAGCAACCGCCAGTACCGGCTCTCACAAGACTGCACAGTCCGGCAATGGAGGCTCTTCTGCTTCAGCGTCAGCAAGTTCATCATCATCAAATATTCCACCCAGTCCATCTCAGACAGCTGGAACGAGTCTGTCGACGAGTGCTTCGGAAAACACTCTATCTCCGACATCAGCTCTGGTTGTTACGGCCACACCAATAGCGAACACAACTTTACCCTTAACAACCAATGGTAAGGAAATCCATATCGATCAAGACACATAGAATGGCTAAAATATCTAGGCACGAACAAAGGAGACCCTCAAGCGCTTCCTATCTCACCGAGAATCACACCAGCACTCTCTGTGGCAGGTGCAATCCTAATGGTAACGGGAGTGTTCTATACTCTAATGGGAATAAGGACTAAATGGTGGTAAACCAATATACAGTTGAACTTCAAATATGCTAATGAGGTCAAAGGCTCCATGTGTTCCTGTCGGCAGCTTATCTTACCAGCCTAGCGGTGACTGTAGGTGACCATATATTCCCAAGTCGAACAAACTTCTAACTCTCTTCAGATCCTGATTGTATACGTTATTAACCCTCCAATATCCAATGGTATGCAAGGCGCCTACCTTACTGCAGCAGTCATTACGGGTGTGGTATTTGGCGGCGGCTCTGTGATTTTCCCTGACGTCGCAGAAGGACTGGGCTGTTTGTTGGGTGGCTTCTGTTTTAGCATGTGGTTCATGGTTCTGAAGCCGGGAGGTCTAATTACCACAACCGCAGGAAAGGCAATTTTCATTTCAACATTCACTGCCGCTGGGTTCGCGCTGTATGTCAGCCACTACACTCGAACCTATGGGATAATTGGATGTGCATCCTTTGCTGGAGCGACAGTCATAGTAATCGGTATTGACTGCTTTAGCCGGGCTGGATTGAAGGAATTCTGGTTGTATATCTGGAGTAAGCGCAAATTTCTTCCACCCACAATGTTCCAGAATGGTTCAGTGACTAACATTGCATATAGATTTAAACACCGCTCTATTTCCGCCTCATGATAACTATCCATACCCTATCACTCGCGGGATTCGCGTAGAGATTGCTGGCATAGTTTTGATTTGTGCAATTGGTATCATGTCCCAGATAAAAGTTTGGAACATCATCAAGAAGCGTCGAGAGAATAGGGCTGCCTTAAAGAATCTGGAACGACAGCGCCAAGATGAAGCTGAAGAAGAACTAGGGAGAAAGCTTGAAGAAGGCAACGAGCGAGAGCGTATTACATGGGAAGCTGTGTATGGTGGCAATGGGCAGAAGAGAGGGCAGCAGATAGACTCAGGCGTTGGTTCGGACGAGCCAGGTAGTATACGTAAGGGCTCAACCAGTGTAAGAACAGCCGAGATTCCACACTCCGGTGCGGGAAGCTTCGAGATGAACAATCTTGGGCCTGGGAAAGGATTCGGCCTCCAAGGATCTCAGGAAGGAAGGCAGGACCACGGTGACGGGAGGGCTACCATACGTGTTGCTTCGGACGATGAAATCTTCGAATTGCCACCGATAGACTTTGGAGATTTTGGGGATTCTCTGAATACGAAGAACGACCTACCTGAAACGTCCAAGGCAGTATATCTCCATGAGTCGCCGCCCTCAGAATCGTCAAAAGAATCTCCTAGAATACGCATTACGGAAATGTCAGCACCCATGGTAAGTGAAGCGGCTGAAAGGTCTTCTAAGTTACAAGCTGTGGATGCACCAAAACCAAATGTGATTACAGCAATTTGTAGGCCTGGGCAGCCACAGGTCATACCGCTACCTTTCAAGATTCCAGATGCCGATATGGAAAATGACAATGATGGTTCGTCCATTGCTACCTTCGCAGCTTCGGATCGCTATCCAAACCGGATGTCCAAAAGAATGTCTAGTACTTCGTTCTTAAGGAACCCTTCTAAAGGGTCACTGCGTCAATCCTGGGCTGCATCGAATGCGTCTGAGGAAGCTTTGATGATCCCTCATGAGGATGACGACAAAGCATCGTCTTTGGCCGCAACCGTTGATGGTATTTCAGATCGTGGTTCAGACGAGGAAATAGATTCAAGATCAAGAAGATTCTCCGAGCATGGCAACGGGCATTCGGAAGCCTCACCAGAACGACTGATGCCTACGACGGATTTCGGAGCTGACTGGTTCCAAACCATCAAATCCGGTAATGGTAAGAGGGTAGAAGGGGGAAACCATTCGTCCGAAGGAGGAACTCCCAATACATCAAGCGTACCGCTCCTAGAACTACCGCAGGGAAACCAAGCACGTGATGGACAATACTTGAGTAATTCATCCAGATATCTCTCGGCGGGCGAGGAAGCCCTAGCGGATGAAGCCAGTAAGCTGGCCGCAGGATCAAATGCACCCGGAAAGCGCCCTGTGCGTAATCTCAGCGGCCGTTTGCCTGACGATGCATCCAGAGTAGTCATGGCCTATAGAACCAACGAATGGGCAAAGCATTTGGAACAAGCAGAGCTACCAAAGCTAGACGAGCTGACTGAGGCCAACATTGTGCCCGCGTCAAAGCCGGTAGCAGATATGGAAGCGGCTGCACCCGTACTCGTGGAAGAACTGCAGCAAACGCCCCTCACTGCAGAACCGCCGCCTATCATCAATGCAACCAAAATGGGCGCGAGAGAACGACTTTCAAGAGCCGCACTCAGTCGATTACACTTCCCCAAAAACTCATCTTCTTATCAAGCGACCCCGCAACCACTAAAGGAGGATGATCGTCAATCCAAATCCGGCAAGGCAGCGGAAATACCCCTTCTTCAGCAATCGTCAGAAAGCCTTTACACAGCACAAGGAGCACCCGTTCAATCTCAGCTCTCTGTAGCAACCCACCGAGGCTACCGCAGCAGCTCAACCCCCTTAACAACCCAACCTTTTGCCGAGTCCCCCATCGAGGAGGACGTCGAAGCGTCCTTCCCGCCCCGCTTCACTCCATCTCCTATGCACCTAATGTCGAAACGCGACAAGCTCGTCAAAAACAAACCATCGTCAACATCACTTCTTAACAACCTTACCGCCACCCCGATACCCCCTCTGCATTCCTCAGCCAGCGACTCCTCCTCCCTCCTCGGCGGCCCTGAAGAAGACAACATCCCCCTCTCCCATCGCCGATCCCTCCTCCGCGCCCAAAACCAACATACCTACCCCAATACCTCACGCTCCTCCCTCGCCCTCCACCCCAATCGCTCATCCTCCAACCCTACCGCCGCCCGCGACTCCACCATTGCCGCCTGGCGCTCCACTCTCCGCCCTGAAACCCACGCCCACCTCCAAGACTCATCCCTCGAGCAGCGCCGAGAGGAACTGCTAAGGGAGAAGCGCAGAGTGAGTGCTAGCGCCGTGCAGAACGAGCAGGCGAAGGGCAGGAGGGAGAGTTTATTGGACCAGGGGATGAGGAGGGGGGATATGTTGGAGGCCCATCGGGAGGCGATGAGGAAGATGCAGGCGGGGGCGAATAGGAGGATCTAGGGCTTTGGGGGGTGGAGCTATGAGGTTCTAGAAGAGCTTCAACGAGACAACACATTCTTCCGATTCCCCTTACCCCATCGAAACCTCTAATTCACATCTACATAACACAACTAACGGCCACCAACACTCAATATACCATTCCATTCCATTCAGCTTCGGATTCGGGTTCGGGGTTCAGGGAAAAGGATATTGGAAATAGTTATACCCCTGTTTCAAGGGGATTCTTAGTATATCAGATCGAAGCCAAATAATCGCCTTTTTTCAATCGTTAATACACACTCCCTTCCATCCACAGCTCCGTCCCTGACTCCCTGCATTCTACAACCGTCCCTAATCCCCAGTCCCATCCACACAACACCCAATCCCAGTAAACAGACCTCCCCTAGCTACATATACCCTAACGGCGCTTGTGGGCGCCGTAGCAACTACTTCCGTCTCAAGAACCCAGCTCTCCCAATCAGAATACACCTAGCTAAAACTCCCTTTTGTGTGGAACGGAGTAGGCGAGCCTGGGGGTTTGTGATTCATGAGGTGTTCAGAGGGGATGGGGCAGGGGGGTGGCGGGTGGCTAGATTGGTAATGGCTGGACAGAGGATGGAAGGGTGGGAAAAGGGGCAGGGGGGGGGGGGGCGGGAATAAAATGGAGGTGAAATTCCTACAGCGGGTGGGACTACCAGGGATGGCTTGTTCGTTAACGCAAACAGGGGACCGAAACCTGAGAAAGATGTGGGGGGGGGGGGTGGGTATCGCAAGCGTAGATCATGGAAAAGATGGAAGGTGGTAAGTACATAGAATAGGCCAAGGGGATTTCTCATGTGTGTTCCTGAAAGAGAATTCGGTCTTGTGGTAGTTGGGAGATGGTTTTGATAATCGGTTAGCGACAGACGACGGGAAAATATTTCTTTCCGTTGTAGAAACTTGCCAGGTTTCTGATGGGATTTTCATTTTCGGGGCTTTTTGGGGGCTTTGGTGTTGGGTTAGGGATATAGAAGATCTGATTATGTGCTGATGGGATGGGGGGTTGGAGTTTGTTTAATGGATGTGATGGGATGCTTGGAGTAGTTATTTTATTTGCAAGTTGTGTTTCGTCTTGAGCATATCTGTCGTAATAGATGTTCTACATAGCTGTTGTATGAGCCTAGGCTGAGCTACCGCAAATGTCTCCATTGCTCGAGTGTGATTTCTTCTGAAGTTATCTTCTTCGCCTCCTTTCGCCGTGAACAGTTGTGCTTTCGGCTTTTGGGTAAGGACATGCGGCATTGGGTGTTTTGCTGGGATCCGGATTAGGGACTGACCGGCTGTAAGAAGATGGCTCTGCGCCATACTTCACTACAACCACTTTCCGCCTTACGCCACTTTCTTCCCCGCCCTACCCTTCGCCCCCTCCCTCTCCTTCCCCACCCGTCTCTCATGCCCACTCCCACTCCCCGTCTTTCCTGCCGTCCTCAGCTCCCTCTTCACTTTTCTCCCTACATAGCCCTCCACAAACCCCAACGCTGCCGTAGCCATCCTTGCAGGAAGCCCTATGATTGTCCACGCTGCCTGTGCGGGCAAGACGATAGCTGCGCAAGCCCAGTCCAGCAGTATTCCCGCGCTGGAGTTTCGTCGTGAGCGCGTTTGGTTGCTGCGTTCGGCCGCAGCGGCAAGGGTGATGGCGTCCAACAGTCGAGATTCCAGCTCCTGAAGGCGGGATTCGGTGTGTATGGTCAGGAGCGTCGCCCGTTTTTCGTAACGGCGAACGGCACGGTTGAGGGCGTCGAGGTCAGGTTGGAAGGACTGTCTAACCAGAGTTGTAAGCTGGGTTATCTCGCTCTTTGTGGGCTTGGGGGCGGAGGAAGGGGTGTCGACGATGTGGGCTTCAAGCTCATCGAGACGTTTCACTAAATCTGAGATTTTGGCTGGCGAGTTTGAGAGTTCGTGTTCAGATGAAACAGGGGCGAGTGTTCGTTGCAAGTGTAGCGTGCGTGCTTGGACTAGTTTTATAAGATGAGAAAGCGGGCGCAGCTCAGCGGCGAGGAGAAAGATAGTAAGGTTATAATCAGATACCAGACCCTCGGAGGGGCGGGAAAGCTGGGCACGAATGGTATGGAGGAGCCAAGCGCCCATGAGCGGAGACAGGAAGCAGGCGAGGAGGGCCAGCAGTTCATGGATACGGAGTTCGGTTGTCGCAGACTTTTGAGAGGGAGACGGAGATTTGGAGGCGGTTGGTGTGGGAGTTGGGTTTTTCGGCTCAAAAGGAGAGACGGTGGGGCTCGTGGGATTGGAGGAGCCGGATTCTTCGAGGATGGCGGAGTCGGCGTAGGAGGGATCGGGTGTTTTGGCATCTGGCAGGCGGCGCGATTGCGCTGAGGAATACCAATCCCTGTGCAACAATTTAGTCTGAATCTATGCATATGTAAGTAGGGATCAATGCTCACCACGGTAGTCGGACCGACCAATTCAAGAAGACCGCTGCCAGCCCCAATAGTGTTACGTCTGTCATTACCGCACTTCCATTTTGAAAAAGTAACCCTCCCACCGCTGGCAATAGGGCTAACGCCAACGGGACTGAGTGCCAATGAGACGGTTCATGGGCTATTTCTATACCATTGTTCCTGACTTTCGGTAACAGCAGGTCATCCGTGGATGAGTATATTGACCGCCTTGCGTCACTGATCGAGTCCGACAACGTAGAGTTCCGCCGGTTATTGAGAGGACTAGGGGCCTCTGAGAAAGTCGATGCACGTCCTGAAGGTCTGTGGCGAAGGGGTGATTGGCTTGGTCTCGCCGGTGTCTGGGAGCTTGAAAAGTTGGCGGGCTTGGGTGGGACCATACTGCTCCCCTCCTCGGCCATGGTAGGGAGGTCGAGAAGCAGGTGCCTTGGTGGTAGCGGCATGGTGTCGGGTCACCACAAGAATGAAACGGTGTCAGCCATGATCGCGGTGATTGATGCCATGCCTGTGGTTCATGGGGGATGCTTGGAGAAGAAGAAATTCATCTTCTCATCTTTTTTCTTGGTCCTTGTGTTTGGTCGCGTGGGCTGGTGTAATTGATTCGGACCTTCTTCCGTCAAATGACGCGACAGTTGGCGCTAACGATATGCAACTTCGCGTCATCACCGACCTTGATATACCTTAGGTACCTTCCTCCAAGTCAACCAGCTTTATCCAGGTAATAATCTATCGATATCAATAATTAAGCTGCACTTTATACAGTTTGATATACATAGCGAGCTGATATATGGCCTTTGCTTGTTTACGATGCCGTTTCCTGTACTCCGTAGCTTGCTGAGTTTGTGCGGAGAAGACGGACCTTCGGCGATGCACCTATGTAAATCAGGGAGGACCACTGGGCCTTCCAACTGTCTACGCATAGAGTAGTAGCTCATGCTTGTCATTTCCACACCCCCTATCAATGCCCTCTGTATTTCCAAAGTGTTGTTTGTTATTTCTGCTTGCGTGTGGTTCTCTGCGGTGTCTTTGAGATGTCTTGCTTATTGACACCCAAAAAGGGAAGTTAGCCCTACAAGCCCTCAAAAGCCGGGTGCTCAATAAGTTCGACCCAAGACTATGTTTTGGGGAACCCTCTCAATAAGCTGTTGCAAAAACCTTACTTGATCATCACTTTACTCTTAGTCTTATTCAGACCGTTGCTGAAGCCCTCAGATGGCTATTGGCAGCAGCGATTTTCTATGGCCTCATTGAGCTGCCCTTGTATCTAAGTCATTAAACACTCGTTCCTTGGGGGTTATATCTACATCTTCTACCTCACCACCTCTTATTCTCTTCTTCTTTCTTAAACATCGTACCTCACACCATACCTTCAACAGCATATCTTGAACTGTCTTACATTTACCCAAAGCCTTCCTCGAACAAACTATCTAAGACCGTACTCCTTTATCCTCGTTCTTCAAATCATATCAGACATCTTAGGCTATTCTGTAGCGTCCGAAGTAGTGGGCAGAGGTTGGCCTTTAGTTGTACAGCTGGTCTGCCTTCCTGCTCATGCAAACTGATCCTTCCTTGACTTACCAAGTCTACTTTTCCTTAGATCTTTAACTTCTTCCAGCATTACATACTCACCAGCATCTTAACCTCGTGCTTGGGACTCCTACAACGTTTGGAACAATACTGGGCGATATTTGGCCACCAGGCCTCGAATAGCTGGTATGGCTGTCTACCCATCTACCCCTCATTTGTCTCTGTGCCTCCCTGACTTGCCTCCTTTCTAGAATATCAACACTCTTCAGCATCACATACTTACCAGCATCCGAGCATCAATTACAATGGATACCCCAAACTTCAGTCTCACGCCTGGTGCGGTGGCAGTCCCTGTACTGGCATTCATATCTATCTGTCTCGATATCCCTCCCATTGCCTGGCATATCAAAAACCGCAACCTAGCGGCTACGAGTCTTCTCTTCTGGATTATCTTATCGAATGTCTTTAACTTTGTAAACGCAATTATCTGGCCTACCGACGACCTCATGAGCTGGTGGCATGGCCTGGTGTATTGCGACATCCAAGTCAAATTCATGCTCGCTGCTACCCTGGGTATCACCGGCTCATTGGCGTGCATTATGCGTAATCTTGCCGTGGTCTTGAACACAAACCGCACAGTCTTGACGCCTAGCAAAGGACAGCGCTGCACTCGACTAGTCATGGATATTCTTTTGTGCTTCGGAGGTCCTATTTACCTCATGATTATCCACTATGTGGTACAACCGAACCGCTACTACATCTTCGCTATTACTGGCTGCACTCCGTCATTCGATAGGAGCTGGCCGAGTATGGTACTGGTATTTATCTGGCCTCCAATTATGTGTTTGTTGGACGTTTATTACAGTGGTAAGTTCTAACCTCTACAACATCCACCCTTCTATGCTAATATTGACCAGTCCTGGTAATCATCCGCATGCACAAGTACCGCAAGGAGTTCTCCGCTATCCTCACCTCCTCAAACTCGAACCTAACCAAATCCCGCTTCATGCGTCTCTTCATGATGTCACTCACTCTTATCGTCATTTTTCTCCCTTGCCAATTCTACATCCTCTACCGCAACGCAACGTTTCCACATCTCCCATACAGCTGGGACGCCATACATGGACCTACGTGGTGGGATATTACTTTGATACCTACGTATGGAGTAGTCACTTTCGACCATTGGATCCAGCTTGCGGTTGGCTATGCTGTATTCTTCTTCTTCGGCATGGGTGCAGACGCTATGAGGATGTATCGAAAGTGGCTGCTTACAATTGGCTTCGGACGGATATTCCCCAGCCTCCACCACCCACTTCCAACGCAGATGCCAAATACGACAAATGGAAGCCACCCCAGATCTTTCAGCAGCCGCGCACATCTCTATTTGAACAACAAGCTCTCCATCACTTCAAAATATTCAACATCAACATCCTCCAGTACAGCAACTCTCTCACCAGCATCCCCAAACAAACACTTCCCCCCCATGTCTACCATCTCGGAGTCCGACCGCGCATCCTCAACCCATTCCACCAGTCAACTGTCCGAGAAAGCCTACGCCGCAGCGCCACCGTCATACCGCGGTTCCTGGCTCAGCAGAACCTTTACCTTTCGCTTCTCGACACCACCCACTGACGTCGAAGCTCAGGTGCAAGAGCCCGCGAGGCAGGAGCAGCGCGATCATGGGAGATTCTACAGGAATATCTGGTCGACGAACCGCAATGCGACGACGATGGGTCTGCACGGGGGTTGCATGGGTGGGGTTAACGGGTTGAAGGTTTGATCCGGAGACAATGGTGACATGCTCGCCGAAGAGACATAAGCGCTGCTGGCGGGTGTCTGCATTGCATCGTCGTGGTGGCGATTGGTATTTTCTCGCGTTCCTTCTCGCATACCTGCATTCGCAGCCGCTGCTTTTTCGTTTTTGCGGCCGCTATCCGACATTTTAATCCACATATCTTTCCTTTCCTTATCTCCCCTTACTGCAGTATTATTTGCAGTCCTGGGCTCGATAAGACCAAACGCCAGCGCAGGGGGGATGGCAGCAAGCACATTTTACCTCGTATTTTTTTAATATCATTTGTCTTTCTCAAGTTGTGGAACCCGGAGGAATACTTAGCTCATATCGGAATTACCCATGGGGTTTTTCTTCTGCACGTCTTTGGTGCCTGGGCATACATTACCTATTTATCTCCCATAGCAATTATTCAGCAGGCTCAGTTAGATATCTCTGGGAATTCTACTCTTTCATACACCCCGTGGAAGGAACTCGTTTCTATCCACGACATCACCGTTATGAATCCGACCTTCCCCTTAGCTCTTTACCTTCCCCTTCCTAAAAGAGTTTCTAATGCAAAAAACCCCCCAGTCCCCCTCTATTATTCATCTCCCCTCCCCCTTTCCCTCACCCTCCCCCTCACCCTCATTCTCTACCCCTCCCCCTCCCTTCCCCCACATCCCACATCCCACATCCCACATCCCCACATCCCCACATCCCCACACACACACATCCCCACATCCCACATCCCACATCCCACATCCCACATCCCCACATCCCCACACACACACATCCCCACATCCCACAAACACAGCAGCAGGACCCCCACCACCACCACCACCACGATGAAAGAACACAAGGATCGTAGGCGGAGATTGAGATTGAGAATGATATGCGATTTTGGGGTGGGGTGGGGGTGAGTGGGGGGGGCTGTAAGGGAGTGAGTGGGGTTTACATAGGAGAGGGGGGGTTTTGTAAGGGGGGAGAAGGGAGAGTTTGTTGGAGGAATGTATGTATGGGGGGATGGTTGGGTTGGAAAGTTGTGCTGCTCTCTTGGGGGAAAAAAAACTCTGTGGAGAGTGGGTGGTGCCTTGGTTGAGAGGTTGTGGGGTTGGGGTTTGTGTGTGTGGATGTGGATGTGTTAGGTTTGTGATTGGACAATATATGAGATGAAAAGGCTCGCTAGGGTGCGGATAAGGGGGATATATATAAAACAAAGCAAAGCAAAGGGAATATCAAATGATCGCTGCGCTAAATGCATCAAACGCAAATCGGCCCAGACGAAAAACAAAACCCCGTCTTCCTGCTGCCGACTACATCAAAGGCCCCTACCATCGCCCCCCTCTCGACTCCTCGCCTCATCCCTTGATCTCTTTCCCTCTCTCGATCGTGCTTGCTCGCGACTCGGTCTTGTGCCTGGCCGACTCGCTGCTGGCTGCAAGGGGGTGAGGGTTTCGTTGTCGATGAGACCGACTTTGGGGTCGGGGATTTGGATGTCGAGCTGAGAGGGTTTGTGAGTTGGTTGGTTGGTAGGTGGGAATGCGGAGAATATGGGATGGTTTTGGGGGGGGGGGATTTACACTCATGTATCCTGTGCGCCGTAAGGGTACACACCGCACTAAGCCTTGGCCCTCGGCGTCGTTGGGTGTATTACTGACTTCGCGGTTCCATCCCTCGATCCATGTTTCTATGTTCTTGCAGCCGCGCTTCACACTAGTTCCTCCCAGATCTTCTAATAGCCAACCCGTTCCTAAGCCCACAATAGCATCTGCCCATGCTCTTATTCCCCCAGGTCTGAAGACCTCAGTCAACCTTTCGTTGATCGTCTTGATAAGCCGTCGAAATTGAGACTCCGAGACCCAAGGGTCCAGGATTTCGGGGTAGATATTTGAAAAAGTGGGAGCGAGGTCGCCGACGATCATCCAGTCGCGGGGTATGCGGATAACGCGGGTAGAGGCGTATAGAGGGGAGCTTAGTGGGACGTGTGGGTTTGGATGCGGGTAACAAGGATGGGAGGGGCCCCAGGGAAGTGGTGAGGGGGGCGGTGGGATGTGGGACCCGCTGGGAGAGTGAGGGAGATGACCAAGTTCGGGATCTTTTTGCTGGGGCGGTGTGGCGATGGGGGACGTGGCTTTGTGTAGGGAGGTGTGTAGAGAGGAGTTGGAGGAGAAGGGGAGGGTCATGGTAGGTGGATCGCGGGGGGCGGGGCCTTTGCCTTTGCCTTTGCCTTTGGGAGACGGGGGTGGGTGGGGCAAGGCGCTGGTAGGGCGGGAGGTCGGGGTGGTGGTAAAGAGGGAGCGGTTGACGCGAAGGGAGCTGTGAGATCGGGGGGTTGGGGCCGGGAGTGGAAGTGGGAGTGGTGGGAGGGGTTTGAGGGGGTAGTTGTCTTTGTAGCCAGGCTTCTGGCTGGGTCGCTGGCGCTGGAAGCGGAGCCGTTGAGAAGAGGGAGCGGCGGTTGAGGGCGTGGAGGAGGAGTTGACTGGATTCCACAAGCTCGTAAATGATAGTGTTCGAACTTGCCTTGAGCTGCGTAGGAGGGTTCCTAGGAGGGAAAAGCGAACGGGTGGTGGCGGAGTCGGGGGTTGCGTGTGAGTGGGGAGGAGCTCAACGGTCTGTGATGCTCCCCGGTGGTCATCAGCTGGCGGGCATTGTCCCTTGTCCTCCTGGTTACTCTCTTCGATATCTACGGGAGCATGACGACTGGTGCTTGAGGAGGCCGTTGTTGACGATTTCTGATTGGTCTCTCGGTGGTCGGGTTGATTCTCCTCTAGCGCACGGGCGGACAGGGATAGCTGCAGGCAGTCTTGCAGAACGTTCGACGATCGACGTTCAACGTTCAACGTCTTTGTCGGTCTTGCGTCTCAGAACGATGACTTTTCCCTAGACATATCTGGCAGCAACGGCAGGCTATGTCTATGTTTAGTTGTTCGGAAGATTGCGGCGGCGGCGGTGGTACAGACGACAGTACCACACGGTCGTCGGCCTCAATTTCCCGGGAAATGAAGTTTAAGCCGTCCCGTAGATAAATTCTGCCCTGCCGCCTGCGCGTCTTTCTGCTCTCCTGCCGCTGCCATACATATGTGACATGTCGTGTCACAGGCCTGTTGCCCAATGCCTTACTTAGGTTGAACCGATGTTTGGTCGTGCTGCTGCTGGATGGTTGCGACAACGATCACGTTATCAATGTTCCCAGAAGGGTTAATGGGTTCTGGGCTTGGAGTCTGGCTAAGCGTCTGTCTTCAACCTGGGTCATTTGTTTCAGGCAGGATGATCGAGAACATATCAGGCTTGCTTGGGTCAATAGCAACGGTCATTGCATTCTCACTTCCAACCTTTCCGTCCGTTTGATCGTCCTACTCCAGGGGCATGAGGCTGCCTGTCCCTTCCACGAACGCTCCAACATCAATATCCACGTCCTCGCGTGTCTACCGCTCCCATCCCTTTAACAATGCGGCGCCCGCTCCTTGAATCTCGTTAGTATCTCTCGCGCGACTCTCTTCATCAGTCCTACACAGCTATTCTTAGGCATCTCCTTTTTCATCTCTTTGCACAGATCAAGTACTGAACCCAAGTCATCCTCTGCATATCTGGGGTCCGCCATACACCCCTCCAACAGATAGCTCTGCGCGCGAAGCCAGTCACACGCCTCGTCGGCCATCAGTATATCGTCCAGAAGGATCCGTAAACATAGCATGACGTTGGCGTCTTTTTCATCCTTGTGAAGGATCCTGAAGTTTCCCGTCGGGAATACGGCATTGTATGCCAACATGGCTGTTAGTAGACGAGCTGAATCTGTAATTGATTTTCAAGCTTACAGCTTTATACCTCATCTCTGGGGTGATATCTGCACCTTCGTCGATCTCTGCTGCTACATCTCTGTCTTTCGGTTCGAGCAAGCATCCGAGTGCATGGAATACAGCCTCTGTTCGGAAGTCCTCCTTGGCAATGTTCTTTGTGAGTGTGGCTATCAAAGGGTTTGGAGCCATGATTGAGCTAGTTTTGCGAGTCTGTATGATAACCGATTTTGTGAACCTGGTGTCTTTGTGTCAGGGTTGCGTTCATCATGATCCTATGGATGCTTGGTGTTTGGAGATCTTATTATTCGATAACTAATCGACGCGGTGAGATCGTCAGGGCGATTTTGTTCATTCGTCATCAAGGCAAAGCAAATAATCGGCTACAACGATACGTGGCAGCTTTGATGGGGAGTGGTCGATTCCCCACAGTCTCTCATTCAGTCTCTCATATTGCATAAAAATGACACGAGTGCCACTTATGTCACTGCCACTTATGTCACTAGGCAACTGGAATCGGCTGCCGCGATTCGAGTCAAGTGCTACTGCCGTATCTTCTCTTCTGGCAGAGGCAACTGGAATAATAAACCTAGTCGACATGCTATTTCGATTTTCTTTTTCTGAGATATCGTCATAGTCACTTCGCCGGACTGTCACCAGCAGGGAATACGAATGTCATTGATCTATGATCTTGGCAGCTTTATAGACAGCGAAGGAATGGCTGCATATGCCGTTGGTTACCTGTCCTGACTGACAAATTCCCGCTCTAGAAAAGTTCATACATCCACCAAACAAGCGCTATCCACAGCCCCAAACCCTGCCGCCACCCCTCCTTCCTCGCTCTCTCTCCCCTTCGTTCTCAGTAAATAACCTGCTTCCCAATTTTCTAGCACCTCCCCACCCCTCGAGCCCTCACCGTTGCGCCACAGACACACGCCGTACACCCCCAATTCCCCAATAACTTCTCCACTCTTCACTTCTCCGTTTCTGAAGATCGAGTTTCGCAACGCCGGAGGTTCAATCAGCTCCATCAGGATGTGCGCTCTCCATTTTCTCTCGTCGTCACCTAGAGATTTAAGGAATGGCGGGATCTTCGCGCCGTAGATGTTATTGCCGCCACCTTCACGCTGAGGTTTAAGGACGTAGCGTACGGACTTCGTTTCGGATGTAGCGAGGGCGATTGCGTGTTTTCCAGCCGGTGTATTGTCGAGGGGGTAGATGTCTGTAAAGGTATTTTGGATACGGGAGATCTGCTGCGGGGATGTAGAATGTAGGAATCGCGATAGGTGCGGAGAAGAAGGGGTAGCGAGTGTCTGTTGGGTCTTCTTGGAGCCGGCGAGGTGTGTTAAGATGGACGGGCACTTGATAGCGGCAGAGCGCTCGAGCTGAAGACGCGCGGACCAGGCGTCGGGGTGGTCAAACTCAGATGGACTGTAGCCGGCGCGGAAGTAGAGGAGAGAGACTTCATACTGGTCTTGCGGAGCGTGGGAAGGAGTGTACATAAGAGGTCGAGCTGGACTGTCGGGAATTTGGGTCTGGGTGAGAATAGAGCCGAAAGGGAGCCGAAAGGTAGGAATGCGGTGATGATTGACAAGATGGCTGGAAAGGGCGAGCTGGTCGAAGATGTTCTTCTCAGACGTTTGTACAACAAAAATGATGCAAAGAGGTAATGAAGGGTTGGACTTGGACTGGCCGTAGGCAGCGTGTGCGGTTGCCAGGCCTTGGGAGAGGGAGGTGATGCTATGGTTGGGGGGTAGTGACGATATATTTATAAGAGTTGGAGCGTTGGACTCCGGGTAGGCCTTGATGGAAAGAAGATGGCTGAGATGAATATTAGAAAATGGGTGGATGATACTGGATTGGAACATGCCTGTGAAGGGCGGAGACTTTGGTAGCTAGCCCGCCAAATGATGACGCGATGGTATTGAATTCCACTTGTCTGATTTGAGGTCTCGCGGACATATCCAAAGGGTCCTTGTGAACCATATAATCGGAACGAAAAAGACCTAGGGACAGATCCTATAGTTACTTCAGCCAGTGAGCAAACAGTCACAGTAGCATGCTGAGAAGTACCTGAACGTAGCCTTCTTTCTTCACGGCCAAATGGACGTCCCACAGCTTGGCGATAAATTCATCTACTTCGACCAACCTGTGAACGAAGGATCAGGAGATGATATTTTGTCAACCTGGTGGAAGCTAGAGTAAAGAGAGGAATTGTAATAATGGAAAAGTTCCCAAATGGTACATTCTAGAACTGAAGAATAAAATTGCGGAGATTTGGATAAAAAGGAAAGAGACTGCTCGTACTCCTCCACGATCTCTTTCAGCCATTCTTCGTCCCTTGCTATTGAAGCATAGAGCTCATTATAGACAATTTGGATGGCTCTTGCTTCCTCAAAACATGAGCGAGGGAATAGGCTTGGAAAAAGAGTGACTGGTGCTGTCACCGCAAGAGATCCGGAAGAATCCAAGTCTCTGGGGATAAAGGCTGGCGATGGCCGTACAGCCAAGCCATTGAGGATTGACCAGTCTTTGATATTTGAAAGCAGATAATCCGATTGCTCTGGTGTCAGAGCCAGGGGATAGTCAGGGTAGATAGATGCCGCCATCAATAGTCTCACGCAGGTCTAGTAGTCCTGCTTCTTGATACAATATGCCTCTTCACTACTTTCAGTGAGTATTGTCTGAAAGATGTTCGGGTAAGGCCTTCCTGAGGCGACACCATAGCGTCGTCCTTTCTTAATAATAAATCGAATGAGGCGGCGGGGCAGAAAGTAAGCTAAGGCTCCCCCGTGATAAATAACGGTACTGTTTATTACTTCACTCGCGTAAACTACTTCCGTTGCATGTATACCTTCAACGAATCAATCGCGACAGTGAGGTAAACAACATCATGATCTTCCTACCTAACGATTTCATTTGTTTTAAGACTGTACGCAGAACTCTGGAGGGTTACTTTTGCTCTATGATTTGATTTGACGTCACGTCCGATCGAATGCTGGGACCTAAATCTGCTTCAAGGACTGCAACAACTTCACGTTGAAGTGAGCCTTTTTCTGCCAAACCACAGAAAGGCGTACTGCCTATTCAAGACCAGTCACATTATGATACCATCTTTCTATCAAGAAATCTCTGTATATTGCTACTTCGGATCATAGCATGACCGGCTCTATGACCTCGGGGCCCCTCACACCGGGGATTCCACATGTCATGACTCCTCCACAAGACTCATTGCATGCAGTGTCATCAGGAACTCGAGATCCTTGGGATTGGACAGTCGACGAGGTTGTGGGATGCTTGTGTGGACGGACCAATCCACTACTAGCTTCGTTGGATCCTCGATCATTGCCTGACCCTGTGCATCTTGAGATGGCGCTCCGCGAAAACGGAGTCAGTGGACCTACTCTTTTGCTTGAGCTGGACCATGCGTCTTTACGTGAAGATCTGGGAATCAAGACTTTAGGCCCGCGAGGTACAATCCTACTATTGATCGAAAAGGTTCGTCGACAGTCTCAAAAGTATCTCGACCACCTATATGGTAGGATTTCGACGATCGGTCAAGGAACTAGGCTGGGGTCTCCGTATCACGGATCTCCGCCCCGGTACGCTGCGCGAACAACACCGACAACTTCGGAGGTCTTACAGTCTCCAGTTGCACTACTAGGACGCTTTGAACCACCTTCACTGTCACACTCTGTTACCGAGGGAGGTCTTACTCATAATGTGCAACAACGTGTAGATCAGTCCCGTTATATTCTTCATGAAGGTACGGAATCACCACAACCCGACCGCCGGATTCCCCTTTGCGCAAACACATTAGAAGAACACGATGTGCCCGATAGTGCACAAATCAGTGGAGATATTTCTGAGCCTTCTAGAGCTGAAAAGAACCCTGAAGCTATAGGATTTGATGCAAAAGAAGAGACGATTCTTGAGGATTCGATGTTTGTCTTTCCTACTAATACGCCTGGGCCTATCCATCGACCAGGTGAAATGTTTGTAGTTGATGAAAGCGGTAGAGAGCGACGAAGACTGGTGCTCGCACCAGCAGATAGGGTCAAAACACCCGAAAGCGATGGGCAAATCAGTTCTCGCACTTTAGATGATACTACTGCATCATCTCTTGGGGAATCTTCCATGGATGTTGGTACAGGCGCTATAACCGACGCCTGCGTTAATGAAGAAGTGCCGACGGGGCAGGACCTTAGTGAACCCAAAACAGCAAACTTGCACGAGGTCCCAGACATCCACGACGGTGAGGAGCTCCGTGTGACTTTACAGGCCGCCAGAAGTTCGTCGACCATTCCGGAAGCGATGCATGAACCTGGTGTGCTTGTAATCGACACGCAAGGACGAAAGAGGATGAGGCCTATCTTAATCTCTCAAAATGAGCCTGAGCCCGAGCCTGAGCCCGAGCCTGAGCTTGAACCTATCACGGAGTCTGTCGACCAGCTGTCGCATGATGTCTCAGACGCTAGCATGGTCCAAATGTCTCATTCCTCCGACTTTGTCAACGGCAAGTCCTCTTATCAGAACCGGAAACTCTCAGCCAGAAATCCGGCAGACGTATACCTGGGCCTTGAATCCTTTTCAGTTGAGAGGATTTTCTATGGCAATACCGCTTTTGGGAAAGAGCTGGAAAATGTTTCGTGCTTTAGCGGGGCTCTGCAATCAGATGCTATGAACGAGTCCGATACTTTCACCTTTCACACAGACTCTCAGAAAAGCGATGGGCGACGCCGTTATGTTAACGCTCGGATCAAGCACTTCCTCTCTTCAAGGCCAATTGAGATACTCGGCCGCAATGGAGAGAACTCAATTGGTATCGTCCCCTATCCAAGCAAAATCGCCAGAATGCACCAGCCACTTTCGATGACGTTATTTCAAATGTCGGGGGGGAAGACTACCGCTTCGCGAGTCGATCGACTCAAATGGCTGGAAGACGATTTAAAGCACTTGGTCAATCATGCGAGTTCAGATGCGGCTCCTACGAACAAAGCTTTTGCCACACCCGAAATACCGCTTGAGCACAACACAGAGACTGACAAGGATTGGGATTACCTCGAGAAGTGGAAGTATGCTGACGGCGACAAGGTTCTTCCAGCGTACGGTGAGTCAGGATCCGAGGGGGAATACGATCTGGAGACTTGGCTCGAGATGGAAAAAGAGAAGGGGAAAATTGAGAGGCCAATGGGTAACCGAAGACGTCAGAGGCTGAGCGGTGAAATGGTTAAGGACACTATAGATGGGGTTCTGAAGCAGATCGTAAGAGACTGGCACTTGAACGAGGAACCAAAGCTGCAACCGAAAGCATGGCGGCTCTGGACCAAATCTAGAAGAGACAAGAACAAACGGGAGCAAATGGAGAGGTTGGCTAATGCTATTGAAAAGCTTGATGATCGACTGATTAAGCTACGGGAGGAAATTGCGAGGGAAGAATGGTCCACAGTCAAAGAGCTCACTAAGCAGTGCAAGATTTTGCAGCCATCCGTATTCGATCTCGAGCTTTGTAAATGGAAAATTTCTATCTTGAAACTCAAATCAAGTCCTGAAAAACCAAAACAACCGATCAAGAAGCCGAAGTTCAACAACGCTCGAAGTGTGAAAGAGCCACTTGAGGACGGCGAAGAGAATGTCGAGAGTGGCGTGAGCGGCACAGAAAGCTCAGGTGGCGACTTGGAAGATTTCATTGTCAGTGATGAAGCCACCGATGATTTAGGCATTGATGGCGAAGCTACAACGATCGAAGCTGGAGATGAAGAGGCGTCTGATATGTTGCTTGCGGACGATGAGAATAATCTGGAACCAACTCTGTCTCCCAATTTGGAGGTCATGCCGGAGTCTCAAAACCCCGTATATACATCCAACAAGCCTATCGTAACCCCGCAGTCACAACGGCTCTCAGGGCATTTACCGGACGTCATAGACCTTACGCAACAGTCAGACACCGATGAACCACACACTCCTCTGCCCAAGGTTGAGCGATCCACAGGAATCCATACCCCACCGTTGTATCCAAGCGACGATGATCCCTTTATACGCAGCCGAAGGAGAAAGCCTGAGTTTAAACTCCCTCCGGTCGCTGATAGTATCATCAATCTTGAGAGTGATTCTACCTATTCTACTGCCGGAGAAAATGACCCAAAACACGTCGGACTGCCTGATCTGCATGACGTCGGTAGCATCAGGAAGCTCGATCCCTGGATATTGGTCGAACGAGGAGATCGCAAACGGTTGCTGTTGTACCACATTTCCAGAACCCCTGCTTTAGAACGTGATCTTGCCTTCATACATTTGCAAGAGGTCAGTCAGACCGTGCTAGAATCGACTGTCCATGCGGGGTTAAGAGCTATAAAGTCTTTTAGTCATAGAATACGGGGAGTGGACAAAGAAGACTCTTCAATCATCATGCGGATTGCCGTGTGGTTGGTTTGCTGGACTATACCTGTTGTCCTGGAGTCTAAACCTGGCTTGAAGGTACCACATATCGATACAGTTCTAGACGATAGAGAGGGTTTCCACCACTTCTACGAATTCTTGATCACCTGTCCAGGACTTTATGAGAAGGAACCAGTTCCTGAAGTTATATCGTTAGAGTCAGAGGGCACCACTCCCGTAAAGAAGAGACAAAAGCTGTTTCTGGACGGTTCCGATGAAGATCTACGGGACACCCCGCATAAGAAACGCAAATACGCTCTACCAGAGAGCCAGGCAACTCTTGATCTTCGTGCCAGTGCTCAACAACGCGTTCATGATAGGGACAAGCGTCAGAAAGAGCTCAAGCTTCGTTTCCAAGATATGGGCGCCAACGGTGATCCATCAAAAGTAGTGGTCAATACTGGAAAATATGACAATCAGGCATTCATCTATCTAAACCCCCTCATTGGTGACCGTATACAGCCTCATCAAATAGAAGGGGTACAGTTCATGTGGCGCGAAATAACCACGGATTCTGACAACTTACAAGGTTGCCTGTTGGCTCAGACCATGGGCCTGGGAAAGACTATGCAGGTCATCACGTTGCTTGTAGCAATAGCGGAAGCAGCCAAGTCACCTGACCAGAACATACGCAACCAGGTTCCATCAAAGCTCCGGGAGTCACAGACACTCATACTCTGTCCGCCTGCTTTGATCGAGAATTGGTGGGAAGAATTCTTAATGTGGACTCCAATGCCTACAGCAAAAAATGTTGGCGAGATTCGAAAGGTAACCACCAATTTAAAACCGAGCGAACGTCTTTGGGAAATTCAAAGCTGGATGAATGAGGGTGGGGTTTTGCTTATGGGGTTCAATACCTTCAGAGCATACATCGACAATAAGGTTAGGAGACTGCAGGGAGACAGTCCACTGAATGACGACCAGCATGCTATGGTGATGGAGGCCCTGGTCAAGAGGCCAGCTATCGTCGTTGCTGACGAAGCTCACGCATTGAAGAATGCTGCTTCCGGCATCAATGCTACCATGAGTCGTATAGAAACCAAAAGTCGTATCGCTCTCACCGGATCGCCTTTAATGAATAATCTGGGTGATTATTATTCTCTTATCGATTGGATTGCTCCAAAATTCCTTGGAACTCGAGCAGAATTCCGAGCTAATTTCGAGGAGCCAATTCAGGAAGGTTTCTACCAGGACAGCACGTACGGTCAATATCGCTATGCTATGAAGAAACTGGAAGCGCTGAGGTCTGATCTGGAGCCTAAGACCCATCGAGCTGATATCTCTGTGCTGAAAGGAAGGCTAAAGGAGAAGCATGAATTCGTCATCCGGGTACCTCTTACTAAATTACAGGAGCAAATCTACCGAATATATGTGGATGGCATGCTATCTGCCAGCAAGGAAAACGAGCCTACTGTTGCCACATTGTGGGCTTGGCTAGCTACGCTGCGACTGCTCTGCAACCACCCAAAGTGCTTCAGGGATAGGCTTTTGGCACAAAAAGAGACAGGAAAGAAAGCAAATACTCCAACTGACCGAAAAGGAAAGCGTCCAGGGTCAAGTACGACGACAAGAGAGCTGATTCTTCTGGATGACGACGGAGATCTGTTGGATGAGCCGGTCTCCGCAATCGGTATAACCAAGACAATGGTCGAAAAGCAATTGACGCCTTTCAGCACACTGACTGAGCCTTTGGAATCCATTGGTTTGGCCTACAAAATGCTAATCTTAATGGACATTCTAGATTTTTCCAAACAGGCTCAAGACAAGGTCCTCGTTTTCTCGCACAGCATCCCAACTCTTGACTTTGTCGAGGATTTCCTCAAAAGCTCTAGCAGGACGTTCTCACGGATCGACGGGAAAATCAAAACATCTCATAGGCAGCAGATAACTAAAGCATTCAATAGCGGCACAACCGAGGTTTTCCTGGTATCTACCAAGTCTGGCGGCCAAGGCTTGAATATGTACGGCGCGAACCGTGTTGTCATACTGGACGATCACTTTAATCCAATGTACGAAGAACAGGCTGTAGGCAGAGCCTATCGTCTTGGACAGCTGAAGCCCGTTTTCGTTTACTACCTTACAGTAGCCGGCACATTCGAAGGAGCCGTTCAAAACCAATCATTGTTCAAGCAACAACTTGCCAAAAGAGTTGTGGATAGTAAGAACCCTATTCGTCGTGCAATCAAGGGCGTGGGACACTACTTGTTTCCGCCAAAGGCCGTCAAGCAACAGGATTTGGCGGGGTTCATCGGAAAGGATCCTTTAGTATTAGATCGCATTTTGGCAAAGTACGAGGGCAATCCTGTCATCCGGTCTATGGACTTTACAGAGACCTTCCATCAAGAAGACAATATGAAACTTACAGAAGAGGAGAAGAAGGAGGCTTTACAGATGCAAAGAGACGAACAGCTCCGCCGCCGCGATATAGGCGCTTACAATGCTATGATTGCTGCGCGAAGAGAAGAAGAGTGGCGATCAGTGCGAACAGGCACAGTTCAGTCTGCTCCTTGGACCGCTAGTTCTGCAAGCATGCCTTTTTGTACTCAGGGAGAGCTCGTGGAACCTGCCTTTGGCGTGGAGCAATATGCATTGCTCCACGGTACTCCTGCCCCTTCATCTGCCGCCTTGACAAGTCCACTTCTACAGAACAATCATACTTCAATTCCACCTTGTAAGATACCTTCAGCTCCAATGGGCTCTGCGTTTGGTCCTGGTCCCATGAACAATACTCGACCTAGCGCTTCTGTACCGCCGGAGAAGAGCCATATCGTTGGATCCAATTCCATCAGAGGAGTGAGTGAGCCATCAGAGAATCCGCCGAGTATTCACAGAAACGATACATCGCTGGACTTATCGTCTAGTCCTAAAACATCTTTAGACTCGAGACAGAATTCTATGGTAAGCCCTACATCGACATCTAAACCCCGTACGTCCCTTGTTCCCATGCTTGCGAGAGAGCAAACCAAGACCATCATGTCGGAAGAACCAAGTGCTCGCCAAGCGAGTGTCAACAACATGCCTGCACATGCGTCACGCAATGAAGGTAATCCTAACGGCGACGGAGTTGACGGCAAAGCCTATGGCTCCAAAGCTAGTGATGGTGGGATAGAGACCAACCAAGAGCAGTCAGGAATCAAGGGGCAGGAACATATCGACAACACAACTTTGTCGTTGAAACGAAAGCGAGAGGTAGATAACACTTCCAACAAAGCGTCGGCGGGACCAGTGGCGTCCATGTTCAACCGATTGCTTAGACGCGAGGCAAATAGAATATAGAAGGCTGACCTTTAACGACAGTCACAGTCGTCCTCGACTCGTGAAAGTATTAGACTTATGGATGAGGAGGACAAGGCTTATAAGGAGATACGTGGTGAAGTCCCTAGGAAGGGGATTTCGATGACAGGAATGGCGGAGCTATTTAGCGGGCGTGTGCGCGACCAGAAGAGGTTTACGGATTGGCTTTGCAAGCATTACAGATATGACAAAGTTGCTAAGTTTTTCTCTCCGAGAGACGCAAGTTGATAGGCCTGCTTGCTCACGCTCTGGCTGGGTCCTGACTGCTTACGACGGCGTTTCTTCGGTAATGATTGTTCTGCTCTATACCCCCAGGAGCGTTTGCTTGGTCGCTGGACTTTTATTGATGTGGCTGGGCAAGTCTTGTATCTAGCTATCTCGGTTGTGGCTATCTCACAAAATACATATCGTCATCACATGGGTCGTTGTCTTAGCAGAGTCGATGCACCGCCTGACGTGCGTTTCACGGGAAACAGGAGGCTATTCAACAAGCAGTCCATTCTACAGTAACCGGGATGACAGTGTAGTCCACGAGGCCTAAGAGTAGACATGTCTTATAGATAAGGTAGTGATGCTAGTAACATGGTAATTAGAATATGATGAACAACGACCATGGCTATGGACTGGAAAGCTCCCATGCCCTGGCTTCTTCATCCTCCCCCTACTCTACGCCTTGGCCCCATTCCATCCATATTCAATCGATTCTTCGACGATTCCAGATTACCATACATACTAAGAGGCTTTTTAAAATAGCACACTAAGTTTGGGCTTGGAAAATCAAGATCGATGTTCCCTTCTTCTATTTCTTTTCTGGCTCATGCTTCCAATGTAGTTAAGCCTGAGTCCATGTCCATGCAATGTTGCCAGAAAACAAAAGTCTACCTGTTTTCGTGTGGAAATCTCTATAACATTGCTTGTTGTTTATTGACTTTTGGCTCTCTGATGATGTGTGTGTATGTGCAGTTTAATACAATGAACCTCATTGGCCGAAAGAACGCCCTAGGCTAAGGTTTGCTCCGGAGGCCGGCGGCATTACAAGTATTGTCGTCGTCGACATCGACTCTCTTCCACCTTTCTTTATCACACTCATACCTTGTTTCAATTCTACTAAAGATATCAGCACCGTTCAAGATCGCAATGGACGCCCTCCTCAGGCAATCACGCTCTATGTGCCCTTTCCTCAACAAAACCTCCCCCGCCACACTCCGCTCTCTTTCAACATCTACCCGGCATGTCTCTCCCGGTGGAGGCACAATCTCCAACCTTCAAATTTTGGGCCGACGATGCCCTGTAATGGGCAAGGCCATGGCTGTTCAAAGCGCAAGAACTGGGAATACGGCCCTCAACGGTGTTTTTGGTGGGGTTAGATCCTACGGTGGGAAGGCAAAGCTCCATACTTCTAGGGCTCAGCATGCCACTGTTGATGCTGGTGTGCTGAGGCGTGATGTTGATGGTATGGCGCTCAATGAGCTTGCTCTGGAATGTACTAATCTGACATCGAGTAGCCCCACTTCCTCAAGGCCCACACCCAGTGGCTCATGCAATGAAAGACGCTGCAGTTCCTGGCCCTAAGCCAGCAGCTCCAAAGATTGCTGCATTCGACTATGAAGGCTTTTACAATACTGAGCTTGACAAGAAGCATAAGGACAAGTCCTACCGCTATTTCAACAATATCAATAGGCTCGCTCAAGAATTCCCTCGAGCACACATGTCTGCTAAGAACGAAAGGGTCACAGTATGGTGCTCAAACGATTATCTCGGCATGGGCCGGAACCCCAAGGTCTTGCAGACTATGCATGAAACTCTCAATACATACGGAGCCGGCGCCGGAGGTACAAGAAATATCTCAGGACACAACCAGCATGCTGTCGACCTCGAAGCAACCATCGCCCGACTCCACGCCCAGGAAGCTGCCTTAGTCTTCTCCTCCTGTTACGTCGCCAACGATGCCACCCTCGCTACTCTGGGTAGCAAACTTCCCAATTGCGTCATTCTCTCTGATAGCATGAACCACGCATCCATGATCCAAGGCATCCGTCACTCCGGTGCAAAGAAAATGGTCTTCAAACACAATGACGTCGCCGATCTTGAAGCCAAACTCGCCTCCCTGCCCCGCGATGTCCCCAAAATCATCGCATTCGAAAGCGTTTACAGCATGTGCGGCTCCATTGGTCCTATTGCCGAAATATGCGACCTGGCAGAGAAATACGGCGCTATCACCTTTCTCGATGAAGTCCATGCTGTAGGTATGTACGGACCCCATGGCGCCGGTGTCGCAGAGCATTTAGACTACGAGGCCCACGCCGCTGGAAACACTCATGGCACGATTATGAACCGTATCGATATCATCACCGGCACCCTGGGAAAAGCCTATGGCTGCGTAGGCGGCTACATCGCCGGCTCAGCGAAAATGGTCGACGCCATCCGCTCGCTCGCGCCCGGTTTCATCTTCACTACTTCTCTTCCTCCGGCCACAATGGCCGGCGCAAAAACAGCAATAGAGTACCAAACGGGGTATCAGGGTGACAGACGCCTGCAACAATTGCATACGCGAGCCATGAAGGATGCACTAAACGAGCGCGACATCCCCGTCATGCCGAACCCCAGCCACATCATCCCCGTCCTCGTCGGCAACGCCGAAACCGCTAAAAAAGCATCCGATCTCCTCTTAGAGGACTGGGGCATCTACGTGCAAGCAATCAACTATCCCACCGTCCCCGTCGGCGAGGAGCGCCTACGCATTACGCCGACGCCCGGACACACTCAGGAGTACAGAGATGAGCTAGTCAAGGCGCTGGATGCCGTTTGGACGCAGTTGGGCATCAAACGGACGGCGGATTGGAAGGCGCAGGGGGGTTTCGTGGGGGTGGGCGTGGAGTGGAATGGGGAGGAGAGGATGCTGTGGAGTGATGAACAGCTGGGTCTTGCAGATATTGCCAAGACAATCGGACCTATTGAAAACGTGTTGGAGAAGGAGACTGAGGGGGTGGCGAGGGCTGTTACTGCGGCTGCTTAGGGTGATGGGAATGAAGGTATGGGGTTATGGGTTATGTTTTATGAGATAAGGTTGGTTATATTCTCTGGGGCTTAGAGCATCATTCTTTTGTAGCCAAAATAAGCCTCGTGGATTGATGTCTATGTCGATTGTTGGCTCCAGTCATCTGCGCTTGTGAACTTCTATCTTGCACCTTTTTCCCTTCCCTTCCGTTCCCTTCCCAACCTCCACCCCCACGCCACAACACCCCCCCGGAAAACCCCCTCCTTCGCCCATTGTTAGATCCCGGGGGTTTTGCAGGTGGCTAGGTGAAAGCCTTGGGTTCTGGAAAGGGGCATCTGGACGCTATGGTGCGGATAGGGCTTACTGTAGATATCGTTCTGCAGCTCCGCTGCAGCTCCGTCGTTATCGTCACAGAGATCCCGGACATCGGTGGGTGCGTCAATCTCCGCTTTCCGTCGTGCTTACTTTCAAACCCACTTATTTGTCCTCGCTCTTTTTCATTCGTCATCGTATTCATCCGAACTTTCTTCGTCGTCCGTATCCATGGTGGGATCAATAGCCGGGATCACGAAATTCTCGTCATCGCTGCTGTCGATTTCGCCGCTGTCCTGTATGATGGTTTGGGGAGGGGGCGATGCTGGCGTCTCGTTGGCAACGAGGACTGCTTGCGGCGTTTGATTCTGAGTGTTGGAGATGGACGGGACGGGCGCTGAGATCCCAGCTGTGGCTGAAGTTGGTTGTGCTGCTTGGGTGTCAGGGATAGTTATGCTGGTAGTCTGAGGCGGTCCACTTGAAAACTCTGTGCTTGTGGGAGGCAGGTCTAGGCGAGGGCGCTTGTTGCTGGGGGAAGTGGATGTTCCGGTAGCCTCCCCTATTTCCTCATTCGACTTAACGCTGGAAGCTAGTGCTGGTTGGGAAATGTTGTTGCCTGGTAATTTTGTGGAGATTTGGGAGTTGGTAGCGGAGTCAAGATCTCTTTTCTTGGGATTCATGGTCGTGGATTGTGTCTCCGGTATTTCCAGGGAGGTGGGCTGAGATATTTGTGACGGTTTTTGAGGTGGTGGAGGTATATCAGGCCTTGGCTCAGCGACAAATGAGTTTTGCATGGAACTCGTGCTCGTCTGTAGATCCATTGGAACCACAACCTCATCCCCACGAGTCGCATACGTATCAGGCACCTCCATCTGCATTTCTTCCTCATCACTCTCGCTCTCGCCCTCCCCACCCCGTCTGTCGTGCAAAAGCGGCATCCTCGGCCTGATCAACGCCTCAACTTCCATACATTCAGGAAAACTTCTTGCAAGCACCGGCATGATACTGCTGGCTTCTTTGCATCCTTTTCGCTTCATGGGAGGGTTCAAGATACTGGCTAGCACAGCTTGCTTGTTCTTGGTTAGTATGGCGGTTCGATCGATCTGGGTACGAAGGGAGAAGGAGAGGAAATTGGGTGGGAGGTGCGTTACGAGGATGGGGAGGAGGGCTGCTGCGGCGATTTGGAGGTCTGTGGGGGGTTTTGAGGTGCAATAATGGTTGGAAGGAGTTTTAAGGTAGGAGTCGGCGTTAATAGTGGATGAACCGTTTCGGGAGGGTTTCTTGGAGATGGCTGCTGATGCATCCTCTTTAGTGATTGTTTGCTCGGAAGATGGTAGAAGGTCTTCGCAGCAGAATTTGATGCAGACCGATAGTGGCTTCGATAATGTCTTGGAAAGTGAAGGACCGAATAATGTCAAGACCTGAGATGTGAGTTCGTATATTGTTCTTCGAATGTCGTAATCTGCGTGCTCATTTTGGAGGACCCAAAGGATTTCCTCAAGAAGAAATTGAGAGGTGGGCGCCAACGCATGTCCAAGACGTGAGGTTAGGAGTGATACTAATCCCATGGCTGAGGTGTGAATCTTGGGTAATCCGATCCATAGCCCCTCACGCTCTTCTCTTGGAATTTCAGGGTTGGTGCGCGGAATTCTACCGCTTGATGGTGGGAGAACAGAAAGCATTCTATTCACGACGTCTAGGAGACTTCCTACCGGAAGTACCACGGCCATCGAGGTGGGAGTGACTAAAAAGGCTTGCAACGTCTGCAACAGACCATCAAGCCTTTCGACTCCAGCATGTATCCCCATCCAGCCTGGTAGATTCAGTGGTCCAGCCTCTTGGTCACACACAATCACGGCATATGAAGCACGTCCTGTAGCAGCCCTTTGTCTTGCAAATGACGACTCCCAGTCTTCGTAGACTGCTCGGTAGACTAGATCGGCCGTTCCGTGAGTGGCTTCAATCACAGCATGTAATGATCTAGCCCATTCTTCGCCGGCAGTGTTCTTTGGAGCGCAGACGTTCGATAGAACGTACAGGCGCTGGGAATATCGAGCGACCAATGCGGAGATAGTCATAGACTGCTCATCTGGACTGCCTACATGAACCCTTCGAGGTACGCTTGAAGGAGTAGAAGCGAATAGTGGGGAGATGAGAGACCTAATCTGCCCTACAAAAGGGCGAAACGAAGCTGGGTGGTGAGGGATAAGTTCAATTAGGGCTTGTAGTATGGTTTCGACCAAGGGGCCTTGAGTGTCAGACCTGGATATGTTAAGGCATGAAGTGATGAACCCTGGCAATGATGGTGTGGTGATCTCCCTTACTAGAGACTGGTGGTCATGGGTGAGAAGAAAGATTCGAGTCAAGGTGATAATGCAGATTTTCTTAGTGGCTGGAGGGTCTCGTTTCTGTGGGTCATCGATTAGCTCTATGAGGAGAGCTATATGGGGTTTTGCTTGTTACGGGGACTGGAATGAAACATATAATAAGAAATAATAAGTACTCGATGACAAGAAAGCCCAGATTGAACATGGATGGGAGATGTAATTCTGATAAGATGAAATTAGAATAAAGTCATACTTCAAGAAATCCAAGCAACCCTCGAACCCATGACCCGGAACCCTTTATTATCTCCCAGCCTCCAATTTCAATGGTAGCTTTGATCAATACTATTGCGGCCCATCGACCTTGGGAGCTCTTGTCCTGCAGAAGAGTTGACAACTGAGTCTTGTATTTGTGCACGAGGACGGCAGAGTCACCTCCATCTCTATGTTGATCTTGGTTATCCGTACGGACAAATATATCCCCAAATCTACTTATTATACTTGCTAGATAGGGCACAATGTGTGGAAGTTGCCATGTCGGTGTTGATGATAGACGCTGCGTAACCACTCGAAGTGGAATAGAAGTCTGAGTTGCCATCCTTATGATGGTGGGAAGTGGTTCCTGATGGAATTTGCAATGGCAACCTCAATCCATAAGGTAGATAACGAATGGTAGTGATTAATACATACTTCCCTCTATTGATACCATACTCTCGAGTTTTCAATCACACGCTAACATTGATTAATACACGTATTAAACAGGTGCAATCGCGTATATGGCGCACCGAAACCACTGGAACAGCGATGATATTGCCCAGTATATCCTGTTCAAGATGAATGGTCGGATTGATTGAAGGAGATCGTGGCGTTGGGAAGATATGTTGATTGTTAGTAAAGCCGTCTCCGGATGTGTTTCGCCGACGGTTTTATTCAAAGCTGACGGGTTGCAAAGCACAAGGACCATGACAAGGCACGGCGTTATTTAGATCTCCTGGATACCGCTCGCTGCAATGGCAATTGGCAAGAGGTTCCCGAGCTGGTCAGGAAGGTTGAGAAACATGCGTCGCAACGTAAATGTATGTCAAATTTGCTCGATCTATTCAAAAGCCTTAAACTTGAGCTCTCTCAAATATAACTGTCAAATGCTGAACCAGATATATACAGGTCTCCACCTCACCGCCCAGTCTGAATGCCGAATCGCATCTCAATCGTCTAGACGCCCCACAACTTCGTCCTCTCTCTCTACAACAGGCTTACCACAATTGATACCTTCACTTCTAACTGCCGCGGATAATGAAAAGGCCTTTCACGAAGACGCTTTCCAAGCCCGGGTGTGCCTAGGCTGGCTTCATTGGACAATCAACGAGCCGAGTCTTGCAGTTTCAAGGCTTCCTGCCGCCTTTGCGCAAGTCTTTGATCGTTTGACAAGAGAAGGGGCTACCTTGACTAGATGGACTCATGTTTGCATTGTCAAGGGCGCATATATACGTGGTCAGTAAGAAAATTACTTCCAAATGGAAGTCGCGCTGGTATTGATTTGCTTATAGGTAGTTCGCAGGAAACTGCGGGTAACATATATGATGCCATTCAAACTTATGAATCAATGCTGCCCTATATCTCAACCATACAGTCAACTTCTGCAAGCAGTACAGAGCATCGATTTTGGACCGAGCGCCTTCTTGCTCGCCATTGCTTACTGACAAGCCGCGATGTGCAGTGGAAAGTCGAGAAGACAAAGCAAAACCTGTCACCTAAATCTACTCTAGCACCATTCCGTGCGTGGGCGGACTTTTGGGAAACTAGACTCTCCGGAGATAATGGGAGACTTGAAGGCGAGGACTACAGAGGCGGGCTGTCTCGAAGACGAATATGGCAAGCTTACTACAACACTCTTTCTATACTTCTTCAGCAGGGATTTTCGTATCCATCTTCATCCGAGAAACCATCCGCGATCGCGAAAACGTTCTCAGCTTATGACAACAAGTTGCTAGCCAACCCGAAACTGCAACAATTTGCCGAGTTACAAAAGGTCCAGGCCATCTACGAAGGGCTGTTGCAGAGGGAGGTCAAGTTTCCGAAGGCGAACGAAGCGAACACTGAAGTTGAAAGCTGGGTTGACCAACTGATCGCCAATTGGAGAATCTGCTCCAGTTCTACTTGGTCAGATAACGATGTCGGAGATGGAGGGAAAGAAGCATTAAGCCGAAGCGTCTTAGCTGTATGTCAATCACAAAATCCATCATATCCTCCGAACAATGGTCCTCAAGCTGGTAGAATTATTACTGACCATTAAGCCGTTATAGATGCTCTACCGCGCAGCTACGAAAAGCTTCCACTCGACTCAAATACTGAGACAGCTTTTCACGGTACACGCTTCCCTAGCTGAATTCGATCTTGCTGGCAAAGCACTTGACTCCTATCTCGAGATTATAGTAAAGGGTAAGGCTCGGGTGGAAAAATCTGGCGAGGCGGAGCCTGGTCTGGACGACGATGCGACTGTGCTATGTACAGCTGCCGCTGGGATCAAGATGCTATGCGTTTTTGGTCGACGAAAGGAGGCGGAGAGGGCGCTAGCCATCGCGAGTATAGTCGAGAAATGGCTAGAGAAGCATCGAATTGCTTTCTCTCCGAGGGCTGATGGCAATGACGATCAAGTTCCAAGGTTTCTGGAGGACCAGCAAAACTCGACTAAGTCGCTGATAGCTGGCAAGCCTTTCACTGTTGCGTTCCGTGCTTTAGGCATGAGCCAAGCTCACTGGGCTCGTCAGACGTACGAAACATGCGCACGTTCTGAGTTGCAAGCAAAAGCAATATCCAACTTTCGAACCGCGATGGAACCGGGTCTGGGAGACGATCGTGATATCGAGACTCTTTACTGCCTCGCTTTTGTACTCGCAGAAACTCTCGAAATCGATGCCGCCATCTTGGTTGCGAAGAAAGCCCTGTCCATAAGCACCAACACCACCAGGAACGAATGGTTGTCAGGAGAGGATGACAGTCTTGAAGACGACATCGACATTGATTACTCAGTGGATCCTGACTCACGTCGGCTTCTGCTGAGATGTTGGCATCTATTAGCATTGTTGCTGAGTGCTAGACAAGAGTACTCAACCGCCTCCGCAACTTGCCAAGCAGCCTTGGAGGAGTATGGAGGCCTCTCTCCGCTGCTAGGACGCTCGAAGCATCCAATCGAGGTAGAGAATCTACATTTATTCGAGATACGAGACCTCATAGAAATTAAAATGACACAACTTGCGCTTGCGGAGGTTGTCGACGGACCTGAAGAAGCCGTCAATGCGACCGGTGAGCTTCTGGGTCTTTATGCTGCGCTCTTCAACCACTCAGTGAAACATGCATCCGTTACTCCGTCGCCCGAGAAAGTTTCACAGCCGCCAAGTAGGAACGGTACGATGAGGAGCTTCCGGGGAAGTATACTAGGCCGCCCGAAGGACGCTGCTAAGGACAATCGACAATCGGTCATCTTAAAAGGAAATACTGCCCCCAGCTCAATACGCACACAAGAGTCGATGAATGAAGTCACAGAAACCCCGACTATTTCCGTCACGCCTGACGATAATGCTGTGCCTCACTCTCATCGTCTCTTCCACTATGATTCGAAGAAGCTACAAAAACGAGCCAGTAGGAAGAGCTTAGGTAGCATTCGGAGAAGTCGAGGGGTTAGTCCCGCCCGGCTCTCTACCGTCAATGACTCAAATCAGTCGAGCCAAGCGTCCCCTTCACATTTTTTAACGTCGGCAGAGGAGCCCTCTGGACCTCCTCACCAAGATGGAAACTTTGCCGCCGATGAGGTTGGCGTAGCAGTATCTCACGATATGCCTCCAGCAGTACAACCGCTCCCCAAAGACCTCAGCGGTCTTTATTCAATCACTCAACCCTTGAAATCAACACCTAATCAAGACGCTATAGACCGAAACCTATCAACACGATACCCCAAACCCTCGGCAGAGCAATCCTCAAATCGCCTCTCAATTGCACCCTCCTCAATCCCCTTCTCATTCCCACCACTCCCACCTCCCGGCTTTCCCTCTTCAGACCGACTTCGCCACGCCCTTACCCTCCTTACAAAAATCTGGCTCTTAATCGCCTCTCTCTACCGTCGCGCAAACCTCTACAAAGACGCCCACGGCGCCCTCTCCGAAGCCCTTACCCACGTCCAAAGCATTGAAGCCACCGTCGCTGCCCTCCACTCCAGCGCCGAAGCTTTCGCCACGCCCGGCTGGGGCGGCGTGAAATCCGTAGGGGAGCTTTGGGCTGATGTACATGCCGAAGACGGGGCGTTGCATCTCGCGCTTGGCGCGAGAGATAGCGCCGAAGCTGCATACGAGCAGGCCCTGTTGCATTTCCCAGACCATCCGGCTGCAACCGTCGGCCTCTGTAACCTCCTTCTCGACTTCTACACCACCACGCCCACCCCGCCGCCCTCCACCTTATCCCCAAATTCAGCAACGCCAATCCTCCTCCCTCTCCCCACACCCGCACCCCCAACTCCGGCGGACCCATCGGACCCAACACTACTCTCTAGACTCGCGGCTCGAGACAGAGCCTATGGGTTGCTGTCGGCGCTGACGAAGAGTGGGAGGGGGTGGGATTGTAGCGAGGCGTGGTTTGCGCTGGCGAGGTGTTATGAGGAGGGGGGCCAGGTGGAGAGGGCGAGGGAGGCGCTGTGGTGGGTTGTGGAGGTGGAGGAGAAGAGGGGAGTTAGGGGGTGGGGGGTTTGTGGAGGGTTTTGAGGAGGTGCAATTGCATGAGAGGGGTGGCGTTTTGGGTTGATGGTTGAGTATGTTGAACTGGGGTGGGGTTGTAGTATAGGGATTATTGTTCAGCTATAATTGGGGAAACTGCGCGCTGTGGGCGGTGTAGGTTTACTCCCACCTTTTTGTAGTTTGCCATTGTCGCTGAGGCGACTGGCTATCGAGCTGCTATCTATCCTAAGAATGATGCAGTTGTGGTCACTCTGCTTAAATGGAAGGGTAGATAGATCGAAGGGACGTAAAGGAGAGCGGGCTCAGGCAATGTACCATCGCCTCTTTTAGAGCCTGTACTCGTGACGCATTGAGTGCACATGTCCAAAAGCCAGCTGTAAAGCCACCCCAGCATTCATTTCTATCTGCGTAGATATACCTCACTTCCGCCTCCTCGCCACCGGGTTCCTATTCTTTGGAAACTCCAACGGCAGCTTCAGTTTCGCAATCTTATGTACCGCCGCCTCCGCCTTTGAGATCTTCATCTTTGCGCGCTCCGTCTCGGTGGGGGGAGCGACTTTGCAGCCGATTTCGTGGAAGTATTTGGATGTGCTGGTAAACGAGGGGGGGTAATTGTTAGGTTTGGTAGTCGCAAAAGGGGGTTTTTGGGCGGTGGGTGTTGGTGGATGGAGAGGAGGGGAAGAGGGTTATAGGAGGATAGGTGCTTACTCTTTAGTTTCGAGCCGGAGGTCGTAGCAGAGATCGCTGATGTCGGTGGCGAAGTTGTCGATTGTGAGGGCAAGGGCGCAGATGTGGGTTGTGAGGTTGTCCATGTGCCATTTGTTCAGTTCACTGGATAGCAAGTTGTGAGTCTCCAAGTCTCATGGAAGAAGTCTATAACGGGATATGCATACGTTCCCTCAGCAAATCGCTTGCCAACCCCGTCGAGCAACTCCGAGCCAACTCCGTCAATTGCCGTCTTTAACTCTTCTTTTATCGGCACTCTCTTCCCGCCTTTCGTTCCAGGCTTCAGGCATCTAGACCAATCCAGCAAAAGTAACAAATACCGCAAGGTTTTCAATTTTCGCACGTCCCCACCCTGTACAACATGGCGTACCCTTGCACTCACGTACCGGCTCTTCGTTACAATATCCTCCCCACTTTCTACCTTATCCTGCCACTCTTTCACCGCCAGAAACCTCAGGGTTCCCAGTCCCACAAGTTCCTCCAGCGGATATACATCGGCCGGCGTCTCAGCGTTCGGATTAGGTGTCGGTCGAGGTTTACCCTCGTCGACTGCGTTCTGCATTTCTTCGCGTGTAGGCATCGAACTTGTCGAAGCGGCCATCGATTCTACGACCGCAGAAGCGAGAGGATCGAGCGCTGATTTGCTAGGGGAAGCTTTTGACGATTTGGTTGGGGAGGCTTGGATGGCATTTTCGGTGAGGGAACGAATGGCCTTTTGGGATTTCTTGGTGCCAAAGGTTAGGCCGAGGGTCGACCTGGCAGAGAGCGTCTAAAGAGATGATCTATAAGTGGAAGGACACAACGATTGATGGAGGGACAGTATACGGTGGGTGGTTTTTCCTCTTCCTCCGCAGAAATTTCGTTAATCTTTGACGAGCGTAGAGTGCCGCGCACTGCTACCTTGCGGACTTGCACCAATTGCAATTCCCCACTTACAGGATCGTAGACGCCCACATAGTGCTTGAGTAGAGGCTCTGGTCCACCTGCGTCTTCTTCTCGGCCCTCATAGTCAAGCTTTGGGTGGGCGGAGGTATGTAGTAAAATCTCTGAAGCTGCGAGCGCTGATCGGCCAGCACCCCTGGACCGTGGTGCGGCATGTTGGTGAGGTCTCTTGTAGGGTTTGAGGGGAAAGTTGGAGGGGAATGAAAGGCCTGGAGTCGAAGCTAATCACAGTCAGCTTGAGTCGAAATCGTATAAGCATAACTTCATAGGTTTGGGGAGCTAGAAATCGTAATGACACACACACCTAGTATTGGGATCCACTCGTCCGTATCTGGCAAGACCGAGACTTTGATATTTCCGGCGGAGATAGCTTTGGCTTTCTTGCCATGAGAGCGCTCGCCATTGTCTTTAACGCTACGTTTGCGTTTTTCTCCGGACATATAGACCAGATGGAGCAATACGGTATTAACAGTATAATCGTGGAAGAAACTGTTTAATGAGCCACTTCAGAGTAACCAATTCGGACATTTTTCGAATTGTACTACTGTAAGCTTAACGTAGCTGCGAAGCCCTAATAGTTCTCGGTCATGTGACGTTAGCTTTAGCTTTTTGGAGGCTTAGTCATTGTTCACTTTTCCGTTCCCTTCCATGAAATGAAAGTGTGCCCACTATCTAAGTAAAATGGTTCCCCCTATGCAAAGTTTCCGCTCGGAATTTGTAGTTTTGGACCTGGTCTCCGCATGGGAATTTCGTATACTTTCTTTTAAATATTCCAAAAATAACCTATCAATACCTCTATTCATTGACGGACCACTCTCCTCCTAGCAGACTTCTTAGAAAGCCAGGCCACTCTGCCACCATCTATCTCCAGAATGCCATCGTGCCCATGTACCACTCCAGCGCCACCATCCCTCTCCCATCATTCCTCTGACAGGGCTGATCGGTAGGGGCTCAAACAACCAAATTCCCCCAGCTGCGAAATCATCCGCAACCAATGGCCCAGTGAGCCAGCACCAGACCACTACTACTATTATATTCCCTGCTCCCCTTATCCAGGTTGGAATCTTCTCCCTCCAGCCCCACTTTCTGATTAAACCTGTGAAACTCCTTTGGGCAATAATCCCAATTGGTTGCACCGCGAAAAAAGCGAACGCTCCTTGCATGGGCTTCGTGTTCCTAAGAGTCGTATAAGATGCACACGCATGTAAGGCACCACTACATAGGAAAGCTATGACCACCCTGACAAGGCTTCCGAGTGAGCTTGTCTTTGTTAAACCTAGCATGTCACCACCAATGAATTCTCCCGCTGCCTCAAATGCATAACGGAATAATTGATGCCACCATTCTCCCCAAAGCCCAGCTAGTCCTTTCCTCCAGACCTGTGCCGGGCTGCCGAAATAGCGTGGGTAGAGCCAGGGAGAAGCATGGTCACCAATGGTTTCTGGACCAAGAAGGCAGGCGAAACCAAGTGGAGGCAGAAGGAATATCGTCTGCAGGGCGGTGTATGCGTAGATGAGCGAAAAGAAGACCCGAAACGCACGTGGATATGGAAAGGGCGACGGCACGGACGGAGGCAAGGACCAGAAATAAGGATCTCGGGAGGTGACCGCTTTCAGGATATCGAGAACCATGCAACAGACGAGGAAAGCTGGTAGATTGATCCTCAGCAAAGACATCCGGGAAGGATAAACGTGATTGTTCTCAGGAGGTTGGTTTGGGTAATGGAGAGAAGCTTGGATATGAGGGGGCGGTGGTAAAGTGCCAGATACCTGGTGGTTCCAGCCAAGGCCTCGAAAGTTGGTGACAAGATCAGCGACCCAGTCAAGGCGATGAGACAGGGTCTGTGGAAGGTGCTGCCACGTGAACATGTCTGGTCCGCTTGTAGGAACCGAGCTTTGCTTAATTTTTGCGGACTTTTCATTATGGGCAAGTTTATAGGCATCTGACATTCTGCTAGCAACTCTATTTGGAGAAGATCCGTTGGGATGGCAAGCTTGTAATTCAGCTGGACAAGAAACATCACGGCCAGAAGTGAAGCCAGCCCCTTTATCAGCTGGATAATCCTCCTCTTCTATCTGATCATGAACTCGCCTCTCTACCCTCTTAAAATTCTTGCGCGCATCGTTGAAAATCAAGAACGTCGCAGACCACAAGATCGTCCACGCATTCAAGAGTCCAATACCATAGGCTACTGTCACTGAAGAGCTCCTGCACTCTCGGATAACTGAGATAGATAAATAAACGATAATGGCAAATACAGGATATCGCGCCCAATTGACAAATCTCGAAGTCGTAGGTGGCAGTAGAAGATAAAGAATCAATAGATGAGGACCCAAGACCCTATAAGGCCAGACAAAAGGTGAGTAATCCCCGGATCGAACGAGGGAGTTGTACTGCTTCTGGAATTGATCTAGTACATCTTCAGCTTTTGCCGGAGCGAAGCCCAGCATCTGTTGGAGTATCATTGGCCTCCAGGGGTCATTGTATATGGAAGGCTGGTATCGGGGTGATCTTTTGAAAATTGCAACGATTATAAAAGGTATATAGCAAATTATTTACAATAACAGAAATATTGTTGTTGGAACTCGTGAGATCATCGAAGAATGGAGCCCCAGTCAGCGCGCCACATCTCCCGCTTTAGGCGCCGGAACAAGCTAACTGTGGATCTCCAACGTTCAGACTGATGCAGAGGTGTTCGATGAAGCAAGAAGTCCACCACTAATTCATACAGGCAGCTGGCGAGCGATATGGGTATTGACAATCTTCAAGGTACATCCCACTTGGTCTCCCTGAAGGAATCCTGGGAAATAGAGACGACCTTCACAGATATTAGTCCTTCGAACTGTGAATGTATAATTATGGAGCTACATACATGCAGAGCATCTTCCCGTGAAGTTGGTCACTAAGTATTCGATGAGGGACAATACCTTGCAATCGATAGATCGCGGGACATCTTGCATACGTTGACCTAGTATCTTTTGCTAACTCTGGGAGGAGTAATCAGTCATCACTCCGTAAACAGCAGTATTTCGAAAGGAACATGGCTTGAACGGTAAGTTGATGTCAGGCAGACGCTTCGAATGGCACTATAGATATATACATATAATATACACCCCGAACTTAGAGTTGGCGATTGCCATTTTCGTTCGGGAAAGGGAGCAGGGCCGCTTTAGAGGGAGCCACGAGGGAGCAAAAGGGAGTACCGGGGGAGCAGGGGGGAAGCAGGGGGGGAGCAGGTGGGGAGCAGGGGGAGCACCGAGGGAGCACCGAGAGAGCAGGGGGGCGTAGCACAAGGAAGCCTGAATTGCCACGGCTGCCTCGTACCCGGCTATAGCTGCTCACGTTATTGATAACAGTAGTCGTCAACACTTTTGCATGGCTCGACCACCTGCTGTCTAAACTCTTCGAACATCTAGATCATATCTTACAAGAGGCAAATGCTCAAGAAGAGATTTTGAATCGAGTTTCGTAAACGAGTTAGAGCACGCTCTTGAAATGATGAATAAGTAGACCTTGATTATTGTGAATCAAAGAAAAAGAACACGAATGTTAAGAGATGATCTTTCAAATTTGTTTGCTTCTTCTTTGAAACAATAAATGTTGAGTTGACTTTATAATTTTGAATGATCTTTAAATGAATCCTATAACTTATTTATAGCAGCAGACTCGCGGTAATTTGGCTCAGAAGAAATAGCATTGTCAGATCATCTCAGACCTGCGTCAACAAGGATCGAGACTTCAGACTGAAAGATTGAAAAGATGAACGAACTGAAAAAATGCATCAGTCATGGCATGTTTTTTATCTTCGATCATGTAGATAGATCGCACGGCCCATTCAGAAATCTCGTCAACACGATACAACTCTCGAGGGGTAATTGTGAATTCTTTCCGTTAAAGTTGGGCAGAGTATGAGCCCTGTTGAGAACATGCTCTTGCTTGCAATGAAGACACTCCTGGCACTCAGCAACTGGACTTAGATATAAGGCTCAGCAATCTCATGATTGGTACAAGGAAGCCCACAGCATCGCATTTAACCCGTTCTCCTCCCATTCTTTAAGAAAGCTCGGCAGCTTTTGACATCTTCAGTGTCGAACACTTGAGCTTTTCAGGGGTACTGAGTACCTGCAGAATGTCTGGAAGGCCTTTGGGCTCATCGATACGAGCTATATCGTTCGAAACATCATTCCAGAGGAAATAGTTCTCTCCGCACTCCATTAAGAAATTCGATTGCTCCCGATCAACAAGAATTGCTTTGGCAGACGGGAGCCCGTAATCCTCGTTCGGGAAACACTCGGCTGCGTGTTTGAGGCGATGGTGGGTAGATGACCAGCCGTCAGGAACGGACGTTGCTGCCAGACCTCGAGGACTTGTATCGGACTTTTCGAGAGGGGTTAGCGGTATTGATCATGAGCGCGCCTACTGGGAAGTGATGTTTACCATGAAGCGGATTTGATAGAAGGTGCGTGACGATTGATTGAACTATGCATCATGTTAGCATGTCTGGCGAACACTTGTCGCCCACCAACGCAAGCACAATATGTCTCACCGAAGGGACTGTCGCGCGAGGATATGGTGATTCCAGCTGGGAGATGAACGAAGAAGGCACTCGGAGAAGTGAGAGCCGCGAGTTTTTTAGGCCCCGGAATTTCGGAACAGTGTATCAACAAGTCGACATTTGTTGGATGACAGCAAACGTGTGGACATGCTGATGATTTGGTGAATCAGGATTTAGTTGTTGGTTGCGGGGCAGAGAGAAACAGTAGACGAAACCATGGAGAACAATCTCGCAATGAGGAAAATGAAAATGTATGGGACCGAGAGCCATGAAAACGCTAGAAAGCTTCGAGAGTAGCAATCTCAACATCGAGAAGCGCAGACGACGACGCTGAGAGCTATCACGACAACGCCGAATCATATGCTAATAGCGCCACGAACGGTGACAACAGTAAGGTAAGGTAACCACGAGACCAAGACCCCAAAACGATATCCCAGCCACCCCAGAAGAAGCTGAGGCTACTCGAGAAGCCCTAGGACCATGTATCCGCCACTTCTCGCCCTTACAGGTTCGACACATTGAACCTCGGGAAATCAAGGGTCAGTTTTCGTTCAACACCTTGAGTTTCAAATACAGCTGAGCAGAAGCTGGCCTGAGCTGGACTACGGCAATCCCCTGGTTTTCATTCCATCATGCGGGGATCCTGGATGGGGAATTCGTAAAAAATGGAGAAATTGGTCAGGTCTCCGAGGAAGTTTCAGAGGAATAGAATTAATCGCACCAAGTATGTAAAGAGAACTGAGGTTCGCTGGTAAAACATCACACCATGTATCTCAGACCAAAATCCTGTACCTATATGCACGTCCTTCAGCTCAAGGATCTAAATTGCCACAGCCCAAACAAACACGGTTCCTACCTATCACGTAAGTCCTGCAGCTACATATCAACAACCAGACTCAAATACAACCAATCTAGATTTCCAACAATAATACCACGACCCCAAACCCACACTTTGTACAATAGACCCTCCTTCTAAAGTAAATTCTCAATAATCGTTGCAGTCTGACCTCGAACCCAGTAGGCCAGATGCAGCGATATTCAACTGAAGCTGAGAAAACTACAAAGTGCGCAAGTAGTACACTATGGGGTGTTATCACTCCTACGCATCCAAGAGGGTTACAGAAATTCGTAAAGGAGAAATCATAGAGATCGCCAAGTGAACATATAGACTCCTTGACTTTTTTTTTTGGAATAGTGTAACCGTTTGTTGATCTTGGTTCCGAAGCCGTGCAATTAAGTAGGATTGGACACTGGGACGTGTGGAATTACTTATAGTAACAATATTATGGGAGACATGATCGAAGGATGTTTGACATTCGAATACCTTTCTATTGCTTTTTTTTCTTTCTTTTCAAATATGCCCGCTCTCAAAACCCAATGGATCCTGGTTCTCTAGAATGCATAGGAAGAGACAAGAGAATAAAAACTTAAATTGGAAGATTCGGGGATGGAATAATGGGAGGAGGAGTTGAAAGTTGAGAGAGAAGAATGGAGAGAAATTCCCACCCCACGAGGAAAATCAGCCCAAAAACACGGTAGATTTATCAGATAAGAGTCCGAGAGTTTTCGCGTCCCTACTATCTTCACCATGAGGACTCCTAGTACTCAAAGATGTCCGAAAGAGAATAGCGTCCATGCTCCCGAAAATTCCCCAGGGCCCATCCCCAAACTCCGAGAATGCTTCGTCACCAAAGCTCAACCATTCCGAAAAAACGACCCATAGAAAGCCCGATTCCAGCCCATCGCCAGCACAAACGCAATAAATGCAAAACTCGCCAACACCGCAAAAATATGCGAAATCTCATACCAATGCGCAAGCTTCACTTCCGTCTCAATAAACCCACACCCCTGCTTCACCTGCTCCCCGCCGCCCCCGTTCATCGCCGGCTCATTCCCATTCACTGCTGGCTCGCCCTCGGAATCGTGGCCCTCATCGGCGGGGAAGCGACCGTTTTGGACATAGTGCTCGATGAGATTTTCTTTCTCTTGCCAGCGGTCACGCAGCCAGCGGTCAAAGGATGACGGGGGAGTGAGGGGGATAGAGGACACGGGGAAGCGGCGCCAGAACATATTGACGGATTTGGGAGGGCGGCCTTGGAAGTAGGTGGAGCGAAGGGTGAAGATGTCTTGGCCGTAGGAGCCGCGGCTGGGGTTTGATCAATTTGGATGGAGGATGTAAATAACGTTCTGAGGACTTACGGTATACCCTCGTAAGCAACGGTACAGTCATAGATCCAGTCAACCGTGCCTGCTAGTTCTTGCAGGCAGTACTGGAGTCCTGTACTCCGCGGGAGCAACACATGTTGGAAATCTTCCAAACCCTGCTTTTCTGCCCATTTTCGGCTTCCCTTTCTGGTGTTCCCGGACAAATTAGTCCCTTCTGGAAATATCATCAGCCACATTGGGTCCAACGCCTGGGAGCCGGTCAAGAAGCCCTTGTGCATTTTTTTGAGCTTTTGCAACCGATGCTGCAGCCGTGGTTTGTCCTTTACCCAATTGCGTGCCATGAATATGAACCCATAAAACATCATCCCTGGGCCTATTACCGGAATGTACTTCAAGGATTCCTTCAAGATGATGTATACGTGTCCATGCATTTTATTGGAATATGCTACCCACCAAAGATAGAGCCAGTCCGAGTACAGCTGATGGTTCGCAATCAGGACCAACCTCTCCGGGAAAGCGGTCTGCAGGCGCCCATCTTTGGTACGCAACAGTTGCCCTCGAACACTCCTATCTCCGCTGATCCTGATTACCGTGGGACTGAACCATTGAGTGAGAGTAATGATGAGTAGACCAAAGGACTGTTTCGTCATGGCCATGTAGGTATAATAGTAATTCATGTTGACAAAGTACAGGGGCGTTCCGAGGTATTGAGTTACACCGGTGACACAAATGCAGCAGAAGGTCCATGTTGATGCCATCAACAGTCGAATGATTTGCACAAAGGCTCCATGTTTGACTTTACCAGCAGGATGGGGTTCGGCGGCGATACCTCGGGTACCGGCTCCTAGATCAGGAAGAGGCTCCGGCACCACCTGCTCGGCCTGCTTGGCCTGCACCTGGGGTTTACGAGACAACATGACGCCCACAGTCAGCTGTTGCTTAATGGATATGAGAGAATGAGTACATGTATCCAACAGAGATCGAAGCAGTGGATAATGGGGGTAAGGTGACGCCTGTTCGCTTATTCAGCAAAACGGGTTGATATCACCTGCAGCCTGCAGGTCAAAGAAACATGTCTGGGGCCGTCGGAGGGACGAACCACAACATAGGGGGTAGGATGAATCATACGCGTTGAGAGAGGGATGAAAGAGGGAGATCTTATAGCTTTAGAAGATTGTAGGCATGAAGGTGTATCCGTACGTATGTCACAAGCCATCTATCAAACACCTCACCTATCAATCGGCTTTAGGCGGAAACAGCACATAGGGCTGAGCACCAACCCATGCGTCGACCATCCAATCGTCGTTCAAATCTTTCCCATCTTTCCCTTTTCATCTCAACCATGAAGGTACCCAAGAGGAAGCTCTACGGCTTGATATTCCAGCGAGCATTCTCAGTCACACCCCGATGCCGTGAACTCCGCGATATCAAAGAGCTCCCAGACCGTAACCTCCCGAGCTATCACGGTGGGTCTCGTGCTTGAGAAAACCTTTGCGTTGTATCCATCGCTAACACTCGCAGAGACCCGGAGCCATGACTTACTTTCTCTGCAATGGGCATCGCCGCCACGAAACATTCTCCTAGTCAAAAAGAACGACGCCCCTGCCGCTACCGAGGCCCTTCTCGAATTCGCAAAGTAATCCCGTCCAATCCAACGCCTTTACCAGAGCCCCATGTCTAACCCCGAACAACCAGACATGTTCATACCGCCTACCCCGCCATCTCCCTGATCCTCGAGCCCACCCCCGCCTCCACCCTCCACCCCCACCTTCCCTTTCCCATCTACACCCCCTCTTCCACAACACCCCTCCCCCAGAAAGTCGACCTCACAACCACCTTCGGCGGCGACGGCACAATCCTGCACGCCTCCTCCCTCTTCGCCACCACCACCCTCGTGCCTCCCATCCTCAGCTTCAGCATGGGCACCCTCGGCTTCCTCGGCGAATGGAAGTTCTTGGAGCACAAACGCGCCTTTCGCGAGCTCTACATGTCCGGCGCCCCACTCGGGACCACCAGCAGCGCAATACCTAGCTCCGCCTCCGCCTCCGCGTCAAACTGGCCCCCGTCCCTGCTAGGTAAAACCCTCGGGCCCACCCGCCGCGCCCGTGTGCTCCTACGCAGCAGACTGAAAGTCGCCGTCTCCCCCTCCTCCCCTCCCACAAACAACCCCAACGACCCGCAACCGCAACCGCAACTCCCCATCCACCACGCCCTTAACGAAATAATCCTCCACCGCGGCACCACCCCCCACCTCACCCACATCCACATCACGATACCTCCCCACCACCTCACCACCGCCCTCGCCGACGGCCTCATCATCAGCACCCCCACCGGCTCAACCGCCTACTCCCTCTCCGCCGGCGGCTCCATCGTGCACCCCCTCGTCTCCTCCCTCCTGCTCACCCCCATCTGCCCGCGCAGCCTCAGTTTCCGCCCGCTGGTGCTGCCGGCGCACGCGCAGGTGGTGATGCGCTTGGATGAGAGGAATCGCGCGGGCAGGGTCGAGGTCAGTGTTGATGGGGTGAGGAGGGAGGGAGGGGTGGGGAGGGGGGGCGAGGTGAGGGTTTGGGGGGAGGAGGTTGGGAGGGTGGGGGGTGGGGATGGGGAGATGGGGGTTTGGACCGGGGGCGTCCCCTGCGTAATGAGAGGAGAGGTCGGCGGTGGGAAAGGAGCCGGCGACGAAGGATGGGTCGGGGGCTTAAACGGGCTCTTGAAGTTCAATTACCCCTTCGGCGAGGAAGAGGGTTGAAGGGAGAAGCAACCCTGTCGTGTCCAAGTCCGGTCGTTGTATATTATACACCTGTACAAAGAAATCACCGAGGTCGTTCAAGATGCGCGTGATACGGTTGTGGTGAAGAAGAAGAAGAAGAAGAGGCGCGAGGGGCAGGTCTTTGTTCCTGTGCCCCTAAGCTAAGTCATGTACATATATCCATGAAGGTCACCTACCTACCCCATGAGCTTCTATCGAGGTGTCCGAACGCTAGGGATACCTATGTTCTGTTCTGTACAGTATTACAGATAATCCCCCCCCGCACGGTCTGTTCAACACCAAGGTATCGTGTGTACAAACCCTCGCACGCACGCATGCATGCATCTAACACTCTCTCCCTGCATCTCGTCTCCATGCCAGACCGCTGACTTACCAGAAGAAACCCAACCGAAAAGAACAGCCGCAAGCACCGCCCTCCCCTCCCGCTCACCAAGCGCCGTTGATGTTATGTCATTTCAAGAAACTCCGTACACACGCCCCGGCTCAACCCGCAAACTCTCTATCCCACAACTCCCACTCCAAGAACCTTACCGCCCATTAACCCTCTCACTCTCCTTGCCACCACCACCACCACCCTCCTGCGTCATCTTGTCCATAAAACTCACATAGTCGTACTTGGGCAGGTGTCTGTCCTCGGCGAGATCGGGGCCTTTGTGCGCGGGCATGCTGGAGAGGAGGTCTTCGACGAGGTCGTCAGGGATGAGGGAGTGGCGGAGATCGAGTTCGGTTACGTACGGCTGTTGGGCGGAGGGTTAGTTAAGATTCTGGGAGGGGGGGGAATGGGAATTGGAGAGAGGTACCTTTCCGTCAGCGACTTCTATGAATGATTGAAAGACCTGCTCCGCGGTATTCTGGTCTTCGGTCACGGAAACCATGAAGCGGATGAATTCTTCAAAGGTCACGTATGCCTTTGTGCCCCCGACCCTCTGGAAAATCTCATGCATTTCCTCCTCATCATATACCAGACCCAAGCTAGCCAGCGCAGCCGAGAATTCTAGCTCCTGCAATGAGTTACTCAGATCGCGGTCAAAATGCCTGAAGACACTTTCAAACTCCTCGAGCTGGATGGGTGTGAGGTTCGTCATGTTGCGTGCGACCATTTGATTTTCGAGGAAGGAGAGTTTCTTTGCAACGGAGGATTTCACGAGACCAAGCTCGTAGGAGAGTTCGTCGTAGGTGTAGGTTGTGAAGTCGTTCTCTTCAATGTTGGCTTCTTGGCATTGGGTGTCGAGGTGGGCGAGGGAATCAAGGAAGGCGTCGAGAGGAGGGAGATTGGAGTGCAGGCGTTGGACATGGGCGCATTGGTCGTCAATGTCGCCGTCAAGGCCGGAGATGGCGAGGGTGAGGGTGTTGAGGGTGAGGGCAAAGTCGTTGGCTTTATCGGCAAAGGAGCGGCGGAGGGAATTCTTGATGCTGCGGGGAGGATTAGTATGGTCAGAGGCTGGCCAGGAAGGGATACGGACTCTCGAATCGTTTCGTTGATGATTTGGCTTCTATCTCTTTCGGATTTGAGAAGGACGGCCCATTCTTGATCTAGGACCTCCAGTCGTACGTCCACAGGTGGCTCGTACGGTCTTAGCCTATACGTGCTCATCTTCGTCTTGATATTACCCAGCAGAGCTGCGAGTTCCGACTTCTCCGCAACCCACTTGCGCTTCTGCTTTCTCTTATACTCCGCAAACCGGGTGGACTGCTCTTTCGCGTCGACATAAGTCCCGGTGAATGTTGCAGCTTGCCACTTTTGTAGTTGAGCGCGAATTTCCTCGAGGAGATCTCTCATCCGCTTCTCAAAGGAGTTTTGCATGCCCCACGCGCCTTGCATACTCTGAACGAATTTCTCCACTCTTCTTCCGGCATTCTCCACCCGCTCCATCTGCGAAAAGGCGTGGAACCAGTATGCTATGTATGTCATAAGGGAACGCTCGTCGGGTTTTGCAACATCGCACACGTCCTCCACATCCAGCAGATCGGGTATCCCAATCTCTTTGCTAGCTATATCGAAAGCCAGCTGCATGTTCCCGCGATGGTCACTTTTGTCCAGCTTTTCATAGTCTATAAGATCTGGTCGGTGGATGTCGAGAAGAGCACAACTGTCACCTGAATTAGTGTCAGGATCCCTTCACTGCCTTCAGCATAACGTACAATGCCAGCCCATCGTTCCAACTAGCGGAGAAGTCTCTAACCTCGACCTCATCATAGCAAGCAGTCTTTCTCTGACACCAAAGCAACAGCCCCTCCTTGGCTGTCATCCCCTCTTCGTTGATATCACTAATGGTAAACCGCAGAATCAACGTCCATATCAACCCCAGTATGATTTTTCTATTTCCATCAACCACATCTTCAGCGCCAATGTTTGTCATTTGGATGCCCCGCCCTTTTATGAAATCGAGTGCTTTGTTTACGTTTTCGAAGCGCTGGACGCGCAGTTTGGGCTTGGAAGCATAGCGGCCGAGAGACTCGTTGCCGAGAATTTCAAGGAGGTGGATTAGTATCACCTAGAGTGTTGCAGTCAGTACAAGTAGTGTAGGAACTTTTCAGCTCCTCTTGGGGGCGAACAGGGGTTTGTGTACCCCATCGGACAGGTCCGTGACCAGATCGTTGACAGCTACATCGCGGCAGCTGACTTTGGAATTCAGCCTGAAAGTAGTCAGTGTAGGAGCCTAGTATTGAAAGAGTGGGCTTTCCACCATTTAGTAAATGTCTTCTGCTGGACCGTAACCCATTGCTGCTCCAGCAAGCCCATTTCGACGTGGAGGCATAAGCAGCCGTGGTGGGATAGATCCAAGAGGAAGAGTGCGGATGTGTAAGATGGCTAGGGAACCGATTTAAGTTGAACAATACTGGGTTATATATAAGTGAACGGACTTTTCACTGAATATTGAGTTAATCACAGTGGTTATCAACAAAACGGCAAGTTCCGCCTTAGCAACCGAGCGCAGGTGCGTCATAGCCTCATAGGTAAGTCGTCGAGGGCTGAAGTGTAACATCGGCTTCACGTTAATGTCGATATAGATAACCCAAAGTCGAGTCACTTCAGCTCATCAACATTATCAAATGATATTGGAATATTTTGCATTTGGTAGGTACATTGAAAGAGCTGGCTCTAAGTCTACCGCCAATCCAACTTCAAGCAACATTCAAAGTGATGCTAAATATCTGGACACGAGTACAAATCGGATCCGACGACTCAAGTGCTGGTCATTATACACAAATGTGGTACACGGAGTGAGCTCCTCCTATATCTCTCTAAATATATCATGGGCCTTTACCAGAAAGGCTGTGAATCGTATTAACTTCATTAATCGTGAACCCTTCCAAGAGAACAAATGAAACTTTTTCGTGTCAGATGTTTTTGGAAAAAGAAGCGCCCTAGGAGGTAGTTGCATGGCGCTGGGCGGTAGATGATTTCGGAACTCCAATGAGGAGTGGTTTCGGGGCGATATGTGCTGGAGGTGGTTGGGATGAAGGGTATAAGGGAGTCCTAAACTGTCGGGAGTGAAGCCGGCTCAGAGGATTGATTTACCTGGAACGGGAGGGAACAAAGAGTACGACGCTCTGCTACTCCTTTGTGAAGAGCCCGACAGAGCACTACCTGAACTAATGGAACGCTTCCTCGCCAAAGCTGTCTCGGTAGGCTGAGAGGAGACACTGAGGATTCGCGCCGCAGCGTCTGAGTGTGATCGATCGCGTCGCTTTGTTGAGGGCCAGTGTGCCGATGGAAAAGCGTCCTCTTCTTTCTTAGTTAAGCTGCTGTAGCTGGCGGCCTTTTCAAGCATCGACTGACGAGCTATGTCCGCCGCAAGACTTTGGCTGCGCCTGTGTTGACGCATTCCTTGTTGCGGGTCAACAATGGCATCTATCGTGTTTGCAGGAATGACATGGCTTGACGGGCTATCGTTGAATCTCTCTTGGCTGACCTTACTATGCACTAATTCTGGCAGGCTACCAACCGAGTCTGCGTCACGGGCACGGCGCATGGCCAATATAGACGAATACATCATACTCTCTTGGGAGTTGCACTTGCTAATTGGAGAGCCACTGCTTCTCGGCGAGTCATCTCTGCTCGATGACGCATCCGAGCGTAAATCGTGCACTGGATAATGGTGTTCGGGAATATGCTCTCCATCGAGTAGATCCTGGTAGATCTCCTCCTGGAGCATATGGGACTCGTAGTCCTTGGGAATTAGGAGAGAGGGACTGAAATCGAAGTTCTGTCCACTCTTTGCGGGTAAGCTGATTGATTGCGGGGATGGGAGCAGCTGAGCGGGTGTAAGAGCACTAGGAATGCTGCTATTCGGAGATTTTGTCGAGTTTGCAGATGAATACACCAAATCAGGTATGAGGGTATGAAGTGGTGGAAGGAGATGCGGCGACGCTGTATTAGTAGGTGAGAGATACTTTTGCGTGTCTTCTTTGTCACTCTTGGCGAAGCGAATGTTTTCGTACTCGACTATAAGATCCTCCAGAGTTGTGTCGATATTAAGATCCGAATGCTCTCCTCTGTCGGTACTGTTCGGCTTGTCCTCTTCGCTCGACACATGTTCCCAGTCGAAGTCGCAGTCAGCTTCAGCTGCATGCTCATAGCAGTAGTCGATGTCCTCTTCCCAAGAGGCGTCAATCCCTTTCGGACCGACGGATATCCGTTGGGATACCCGGGGCCGGATCGGTACCTCGTCAAACGGCTGGTCTATACAGGGAATGCTTCTTTCACTAGAGGTGGGTGCATCAAGCGACAGCGAGCGATATCCGTCCGCCGTAGGGGATGGCAGAGTTTCGGAGCATCGATAGGATAGCAACCGAGTACTTGGAAATGATCTTGAATGACGAATTCCAGATCCAGAGCTTATTCTCTTGACGTTGTGCTCCTCTTCTTCGGGTACGTCGGCTAATTCTGTCCCTGACGATCCAAATGGGAACGAGCGCAAGGTTAATGCAGACTCGTCCGGCGTTGTGACAGCATGCGGGACGTTGGAGAAACCGTAGGGATCATCGTCCGGGCTGGCTATGCCGACGGCGGGTGACAAGGCATGATTCGACATTGCTGCAGCGTCTTCAGCGAAAGCCTGTTCTTGATTACTTGTGGACAGATCATGTTTAAACTGTCTTGAGGATACCCGAAAAGATGGTCCGGTCGGCGAGGTAGGGACCTTGTAAGCCCCTGGGCTCGGCTGCGAGAAATTTTCAATTGACCGAGAGTACTTCAGACCGCCTGGAGTGCCAAATGAACCATTGCTCCGGTGATACTGTGACCTAGTCGGGCTTTTCGAAGGCGGCGTGACAGGGCCAATCACATCCTGTGGTAACAATTCTGGTTGCGGTTCTTCACGTCCTAGGCTTTCGGCTTTGATACCCTTCAATTCTTGCTGGGGTGCCTGCGAGGCACGTATTGCGAAAAACCCTGTCACCAATTCATTGTGGCTTGCTCTTTTCAATTCCTGAACTTGCTTTGCATGAGTGTGTGTCAGGTGATGGAAATTATATGGCTTTGAGATTTCGTGCTTGAGGCCGACTACGGAGTTCAATGTCAGCTTCGTCCAATATCCGTCACACAGAGTGGCATTCAAACATACCACTGTCTGTTGACTGCCACCGGCTGTGCTTTGAATTTTTGGAACGATACATGTTTTCTACTTTGGATTTTTCCATCCAATCCATGGTTCGCAGTGATGTCAAATCAGATTTGCTGTTCTGACGTCTCAGTAGCTTGTAACCTTTTGATACCAGAGTCTTGGCCAAGCTTTCTGGCCGATCTGTACGTGAAACAATACTCTCTGATATTGATCGCATGTCGTGAAGGTCTCGAGATGAAGACATGTGGATAGATGAGGATGGCGAGAGACTGTACTCGTTGGGGGAATGAGCAGCCATGGCGGTGCTGCTCCTCGGCTGGGTACCCACCATTGAGTTTCGTCTCGAACCGTCAGGGAAGCCTCTGCGGTAGTTCGCCGTTGGCTGTTGCGGAGACATATACGGTCTCTCCCGTCTCTGCCAGAGTCTGTCTCTGCCCGGGGCAGGCAATTGCCACTGGTAGTCTCCAGACCTTTGGAGATAGAGAGTAGGTTGGTGGTAAAGCAAGGGGTCGGCGGTGGAAGACATAGATGTTGGATTCTCTCCGCGTACCAAGACAATCGTGGACAAGTGCGGTCACTCTCTGGAAGGGAGCCGTTAGGACGGGTTATCTTGCAGCTGGTTGCAGATTCTGGGGGTTGTGCCGTCTTTTGGGTGTTTTAGTCCAGCTTCATCTGGAAAAAGCCAAGATGGTGATTTGACAATGGCCAGGGTCGGGGTCCGGCACTTGGCAAGGATCCCACAGTTTGCAGGGATACAAGCACGAGGGAAGGGATTCGCCGTTCGGGCGTGGCTTCCGGGGAAGTGTGACGTTTGATCGAGGGGACCAATCCCGTGGGTTGGACTACTTCCGTTGCGGAGCTGATCAGCGGGGGCTACCGGGTTGTCACTGGTCAGTCGGTGCTGGGTGGGAGGAAGAAAACCACCGACAAAATGATTGATTCATACAAGAAGACGACAAAGGAGCAGTTGTAAAGGATGGAGGAGAAGTGACTGACGACGATAGTGTAGAAGGACCAACGTCGCGACTATAAGGATGCGAATGGGTATTGGCTCACCTGTACGTCGTTAAACAGAGCGTTCAATTACTGTCCAACCGTCGATTAAGTCGATGCGAAAGTCCCTCGGTACTTGGCTTGCAGTGGTGCGGCAGGCCGGCAGGGGAAGGCAAGGTACGCTAGAACTAGTAGTGCGGGAACCGGGATCTTGGTTTTCCTGTGAAGTTGGAGTTTGGGCCGTGGACCGTGGTCGACCCCCTCGGTTGAGAATTAATAATCAATAAACCGAGGTAAGCCAATAACAACAACGATAATAAAGAATCGAATTATTGCCGCTATCATTCATTAAGATTTAATATCCCCAGAATAGACCGGGTAATTGCATCTTTGACGGCGACGAGGTAAGGTAGGTACCGTGTATCATTGGATGGCCTTGACAGGTAGGTGACACTCTGAGCGTGATAGGATTCTGGGGATTCTGGGGATTCCCCTTGCTTGCTCCCCCAGTTGCTGATCTGGATACTTTCGAAGGGATTGTTATTATTTATTGCCGCAGCGGAAGAATGCCAACGGCGCTAGCAGCCTTGTTTTTGGTGATCCGCGAACAGACGATGATGGGATTGAAGCGCAAGTACTCGTGGAAAGGGTTTGCTTTCGAAGGGTGTGAACGTTGTAGAAGGGAAATTGAAGTTGGCAAGAAAGGGGCATGAGTCCTATTTGTCTCCCTTCCTCGTCGTGATTATTTGATCGTGCTTCCTTCGTAGTGAGTCGATAAGTCGATAAGTCGATAACCCATCCCAGAAGTCCAATTGTGCGTTCTCGTCTCCGAGTCCGTATCGGGTCGCAGGGGTCCTTGTATGGTCACCAGAAGTGCAGCAAGGCGCAGAGTGCACCTGCATCGTCCTGCATCGTGCTTCTCCATCGGGTCGCCCTTCTGGGATGTGTCCTGCATCCAGCATCATCCAGAGTGATCGTTATAGTGGAAGCGAAGGCTAGATCGCATAAGGGCAATCCAGGAGCAAGGGTGCCTGGGTAAATGGGTCAGGACCATCATGGTGTTCGGCCCTGCAGCTTGCCAGCTAAGATAATCATCGCCTACCTAAGAGGCTACGTGACGTCCGGGGGGGACCTGCGCGCAACTCGGTCACTGCGACGTGCATGCGTGGACAACAACACCGACAGTCTGGCTCTCTATTGACATGAGTAGCGAATTAGCGATAGGTCCCCTAAAGGCGCATGTCGGTGCAAAGTCCCTGTCAAGAAGGCCCGTCAACGCCTTACAAAGCGGTCAGTCAACATCTGCCTGTTGGACGCTCCGACAATCGTTGGACGATGGTATGGTCCGGGTACGACTTGCTTGACCGTTTGACATGTACGCGCACCTCGGAAAATCCAGGTGTCAAGACCCTTCCAACTCAACATCATGCGTGGTTCGCAATGCTGAGAGCAGAAAGCGGCCCATCTGTGGACGTGCATAATTCGTGCCTGAGCGAAATGCAATTCCAGCCAGCCAAATCGTTTGGGAGCATTACGAGAGCTCACACAAGTTACTTTACCACTCTACGCTTGCTCAATGCAAATCCTTGGTCATTACGCACTTAGCCAAGACGAAACATGCTGTCGGTGAAGTTTCCTTTGTCCAAATGCTGGGCTCTGTGTCCCAAAACCTTCATTCCGACCCTCATTTGCAAGTAACCATAGAAGCTCTCCATTGTCCTGAATATTAGGTTAGCAATGTACGCCAACGCGCTTTTTCTACCTCCCTACTGTTTTTATGCTTTCGAACCTATTGCTTAGTCTCTGCCTATGATACCTGAAGCGATACTGAAGGACTACTATTACCATTTCTAAATACGGGTCATCTTGTCTGAGTACAATCACCCACTTCGAGGGTATGCACGAGCTTTCCTCACATCAATGTCTCCATCTATGCACAGAACCAAACTGCAATTTAAACGACAACGTCAAATAACCAGGTCCACGTCCCAAGAACCAAGAGCGCATGCCGCAGATCCTCGGTGAAATCTTCAGATCTCGCAGCTGCTTTTCGACTGCGTCTGCGCCTGCGCTTCTCCACAAAAGATCTTCAGATAGACACTTGGGTTGATTCCAAGCTGCAAGATTGGACTTTGATCAAAGCTTTTCGGTCTAACATGCCTGCAATATGTCATGGCTCGTCGGCGTTCGCGCATTGAACTGCATCTCATCTGGCGCATCTTCTACGCGCTCCTGTATTTTCCCTTCATCAGAAGGAACCCCCAAATCGGGAATCTGGCAACAATGCATTACCAAATGCATCCTGACATACTTTTTGGGGGTCCGATCTAGTACCTTGGTTGGGGCCATGTGCTCTGAGTCAACCTTAAGCAAGCGTTATCGTGCGAGTATCGAAAAAGATACAAGCCACAAGCCACCCGACCGTCCATCCGCAACCCACCACGCGTTTGTTCGGAAGACTGATGATGAGAAACCGTCGCTTGAGCGAAATCGCCAATTCTTACCCTCTTCTGTCGATTCCGTTATCATTCGACGTTGCTCAAAGCTGTTTCGCCACAGCCATACGGCTATTGGACAATTCTTCAGGAACCGTATGTGGAGTAAGATAGCTAACCAAACGCGTAACGCAATATCCACTGCACCCTCTTTCAATGGCGGAATCCTAAACTACCTCCTGGGCTTCTTCCGTACCCGAGCACTTCTTCCACAGTGTACGTACGCAGACTACAGCATAGCATCAAGCCCCTTGAAGCAGGAACCCGTGTTGTCACGCTCTTGCAGGACCATCGTAAAGTGAAACCATACACACAAAGCAAACTGCCTAGAGAACCGAAGGTTGGCAACCACCAAACAATACAGCACCTCTCCAGCGAACCCTTTAGAGCAAAGATGCAGGCACGCGACAATTCCCGTCGTTCCCCTGAGGAGAACTGGACAAGTCGCAGGACAGCCACATCTCTATTTGGCCAGCCACTCTATCCAGTCCACATCAGAAGCCACGATGTGAACTCTCGAAGCAGCTCACAAAAATCCTACTTACAGTTGGGTGCCACACAAATACGGTAGTTGACGATGTTTGACATTTTTGTTGCAAACCTACCATGTCAAACATTTCCTAATACAGCAACCCCGGGTTCAGCCCGAAACTCAAAACAAAACTCAAACCACCCCCCCGACTTTCTAAATCCAGAACATGGGAAAAGTAGGTAAGTACCTATGAGGGGGAGGGGAGATGCCTCGGAATCGTTACTCATCAGTTTGTCTTCGCTTTACCGCAAGTACAATAATTAGCGCCAGTTCCTCATTTCTCCCAGCGCAATGTGATGTGATTCCAGGGTTCCCCCACCCCTTGCCTATCAGGATCATGATCCCCGCCCGTAGTCCCGCCCGGGGGAAAAACCTCGATGCCGTGGTACAATACGTTTGCTGTAGGGATATGTTATCCACATTGGCCTTGCAACATCAGTAAATAGACTGAGTACGTATACATCTCTCACCGCTCGAGTCGGACTTTGAGGTATCGTAATCCTCCGGGCTGTTTACCTTGCTTGTAAGGAATCTGATCCTCGCGCAGATCCGGCCGGGCAGCCAGCTAACGTATATCGGCCCAGCAAAAGTCAATGCCCGTGGGCGGAGAAACCTCGCCGTTACACTGTAATACGTAAGGCGAGGCTGTCAGGCCATCCAGTATCGCAAAGGTTACCTTGTTACTCTAAGGTAGTCAATCTTGCAATCCTGCATCACACCGCTTCACTTACGACGTCTATCAATTTCATCTTAGCCTTCCCAATCGCCCTAGATTCCAGGCCATCCGTATATCGAGTATCCTCTGTAGAGACTTCCGTTGCCGCCCAATCCGCCCACCATTGGCTCATCCCGTTCACCATTGGCCAAACTTAATCCCACATCCATTTGTGCAGGGGAGCATTAAGCTTGGATTTTTAACATTAGTAATCTCTATCCCTTAGAATACCCCTTTCAAGGTTTTGATCAGCCAGCTAAGGCTCCCTGTGAGCGTTGAACATGCAAGCCATGAAAACTGTCACCTCAGGGAAGCCAAGCCGCCCTATCACCAAGATAAAGTTAACGCCATTTTGGAATTTTAGGGGATGCGAAGCTCAAGCCCCATAGATGCACGACCCGAAATCGCAATGGAGCATCAAAGATAAGGAGTGGGATTCCCAATGTCAAAATATTCTTATCGAACACTGGTCAATCCTGCATTGCTTTACCTGGAAAAGTGTCACCGCTTTCTTAAAGCTTTGCACGGGGTGGAATATTGAAGATTTGCTGACATCGCATCTGGACAGGTCGTCATGAGATTGTTAACCATGAAATAGAAGACAGGTAAGAGATTGATTACTTTTGCAGGGCACTGATGCTTCGACTCGCATGTAATCTGCCACGCCTACGAGAGCGCTGAGGACTGGGCATGGGAGCAGCTCAATATCGAGCTCCCGAGTACCTGACCCGATCAGAGTTGCCCAACAACATTAATTGTGAGGTGACAGTTCTAGTCACACCAGGGTCACGTATACGAAGGGCAAGGTTCGTCGCTCCACGACAAAGTTTGAAACAGGTCAAGCGGGCACCACAAAGCCCACAAACAAAGTGTTTATGCAGAGCTCGGCCTTTTTCCAGACGGAAAATTGGATCAACCACTCTATTATCAAAGGTCCAAAATTGAATTGAACAAACATGCAAAGTCTCCGAAGGGATGGGTTCTCATTGAAACTCAATAGAGTCACCATTTCCTAAATACGCCTGCACACGGAAGAGTATAACCACAGTCAAATTGTCTGAGATGCCTTCTTCGCAGATATTACATTCTTCCTCCAACTTGAGCAGCCAGCTATCCTCCCTCTTCTCAATTGCTTATTCGCTCACGGCTCACCCTTTCCTTTACCTCCGGCAGCCATGCTCTGTCACACCTGAAACGTCAATCCATCTTACTTTTTTATTTGGTCAGTCTGATAAAGATGATGCTGTCATGTTGACCTCTTCGGATTTCGACAGTGATGCGCAAGACATTCCCGGAGAGATATGAGCCGGAAAAGTTCTGTGGTAAACTATGATGTGTGTCCACGTATTGTTGTTCTGTTGTTCGTAACTTCGTTCGGTCAATCCAATTTTCAACCTTCAGTCTCTAATACATTCTGCCAAACTGCCTCTTAGTTTTCCAGCAATTTCGGCTCATTGTTGTGAAATGTTCGCGATCTCGATCGACTAGATTTGCAGCTTGAGAGATAGAATATTCAATTTCGTACTTTTGCGTCGATACTAAGCTTAAATTGGCTGCGAACAATCCGATCAAAAGCCGAAAACCGACATCCGGGTGAGTGCGGGGTACGAGTACCGAGTACACTATACACAGTTCTATGCCCCGGCCTTGGGCAACAAAACTCCATCAGCTATGCTTGGCATAAACCGTGTCTAATACAAAGTAGAGCAGGCAGAAGAAGAAGAAGATTGATATAAGCATGACCAGGTGCTTCAGTGAGCTGTTGCTTCTGGCGGCGAAAGTCACAGGACGAGAAGATTGCATTGAGGGGTCGATGTAACACCACATCTCAGGCAGACGGTAGCTCCGACCTTCCAATACCACTCGGAGAGAGGGGCCAATCTGGATTGTAGATTTCGTGAGTATATACGCTCAAAGCTTGCCCGTCAACTATCATCACTCTCTTATTCTACGAGCAAGCCTTACGCCTCGTTGTAATCCCATCGCTGTCATGGATCAATTATTTGGTCTGCTCGCGCTTCGTTCTGTGCCTACCGCCAACCTTTGTGTATGTGATCTCCAGTCTCTTCTGCAAATGCTATCTATGACTTCTTGCGCGCCTTTTTTCTCTGTCCCTGGTCTGTTACTCATCAATCATTTTCTTGCTTAGTGTGAGCGACTTGCCAATACTTTAGGCTCGAGGTTATCTTTTCCCGGCAATTCTACGTATTTGGCGACGCAAAGGTCATATTGGTCTCTACAAGAAGCCAGCCTTGCTCCAGCATGCATCCTCACTCCAGAAACTCCTCAGGACGTTTCTGCGGCTGTCTCGATCATTCCCGGCATCGAAAGCTGCCACTTTGCCATCAAAGGGCAAAGTCATGCGCCAGCAGCTGGGTTTGCAAACATCAACGAGGGTGTCACAATTGACATGACCAAACTGAAGTCTGTAGCAGTCAATGCTAATCGTACCGTAGCCAGTGTTGGAGCAGGAGCATCGTGGTTAGACGTCTACCTGTATCTGGATACTCTAGGCCTGTCGGTCGCTGGTGCTCGAAATGGAGCCGTGGGAGTTGGTGGGCTGACACTCGGTGGTGGGATTTCTTATTTTGCGCCACGAGTAGGCTTCACGTGCGATACTGTCTTTAACTTCGAAGTACTTCTAAAGTCCAGTCTTATTCCAGGGTCTTCTGCTTACATTTCAGATTGTCCTCGCGTCCGGAGAGCTTGCCAACGTCAACGCTACCTCAAGACGCGACCTCTTCCGCGCTCTAAAAGGCGGAGCAAACAATTTTGGCGTCGTAACTCGCATCGATTCCATCCCCTTTCCGCAAGGACAGATCTCCGCCGGCAGCTTTGTCCAGAAAATTTCGAACCGAGAAGCTGTTTTCAGAGCTTTCGCTAACATTGCCGGGGCACCTGAATACGACCCTTACGCATCTATAGTTACGAGTCTAGTGTTCAACTCTACGAGCAAGGCGTGGATTACTAGCAGTGCCGCGATTTATACAAAGCCTGTCCTGAACCCGCCGGTTTTCGAGGAGTTGAAGGCGATTCCCAGTGTTGTCAATAGCTCGAAACTCACCAATCTAAGTGTACTGGCTGCCGAGAAACCGACTCCCCCATTGTAAGTGCTACTTTCATATGATCTCCGTTTCGTTGGAATCTTGCTTGCATTATTCCCTCCTTGTGCACCTCCCCGCCAACTCAAACCACCAACATCCCCTAAGTCACCAACCATATCCACCAAAACCAGCAAACCACTCACCAATACTAGAAACTGGCTCTTCTACACCGGCGTCTCAGCACCCCTTCTCACCAAAATCTTCGACATCTGCAACGCCACGCTCTACGATTTCAACCCCCCCGGCGGCGTCGTCTGGAGTATTGCCTTTGAGCCGCTACCCACTCTAGTAACGAAACACGGGAATTCAAATGACGGAGACTCCCTCGGTACCTCCCCCAAAGATGGAAACGCCGTTAGTAAGTCCCCAAGAACCTCCTCTATAACCCCCAATTTCCCCTCTACCCTCTACCCCCAACCCACTATCCCCTCACCCCCCAACTAAAACCCCCCACAGTCCTCCTCCTCGCCGCCCTCTGGCCCACCCCCGCCTCCAACCCTCCCATCTCACAAACCGCACAAGCCCTCCTCAGCGCCATCAACCACCAAGCCCGCACCATGAACCTGCTGCACAAGTTCCAGTACCTCAACTACGCGGACCCGAGCCAGGACCCCATTGGCAGTTATGGGGAGGAGAGTGTGGAGAGACTGAGGAGGGCGAGTGTGAAGTATGATCGTAGGGGGGTGTTTCAGACAAGGGTGCCGGGGGGGTTTAAGCTGTGGAGGTGATTGATGGTGGTGTTGGGGGTTGGTGTGGGGGGAAGGGGGCGGGCAGGGGGTGGGCGGGGGTTGACGTGGTAGTGAGCATTGATGCTTTTCAAACACTCTTTATACAGGGAAAAGTAGCTCTCACGAAAAGCAATCCCCATCTCCACCCCCACACATCACCCACGAGGAGTTTGCCGAGTAATGAGGGTTTTATGTGATTTGAAATAAAAAGAACAAAGTTGTTTCCTGAATGAATTGACAGAAAGGTTTGTGTGTGTGGGGGGGGGGGGGATGGAGGTCCGTCCTATCCTTTTCCCTTTCCTTTCCCTTTCCCTTTCCCTTTCCCTTTCCCTTTCCCTTTCCCTTTCCCTTTCTTTCCTTTCCTTATCTGCCCTATCTACCTCTCTACCTCTCTCCCTCTCTCTACCTCTACCTCTACCTCTACCTCTCTCTACCTCTACCTCTCCCTCTACCTCTCTCCCATCTCCACCATCTCCACCATCCACCATCCCCCATCCCCCATTCCCCATCTCCCCATTCCACCATCTCACCATCTCCACCATCTCCACCATCCACCATCCCCATCTCCATCCCCATTCCCCCATTCCCCATCCACCATCCACCATCCCCCATCCCCCATCCCCCATCCCCCATCTCCACCATCTCCACCATCTCCACCATCTCCACCATCTCCACCATCTCCACCATCTCCATCCCTCCCCCCCACCTTCTTCAACAGTGGAGCCCATCCAACCCCCCCATACAAAAGCAAAGAATTAGAGTTAGAATTAGACTGTTTTTGGGTGAGTTGAGTTCGGATCTTAGTTTTTGGTTGGTTTGGGTGGGGATGGATGGGTGGGGATGGTGGGGATGGTGGAGACGGTGGAGATGGTGGAGATGGTGGAGATGGTGGAGATGGTGGAGATGGTGGAGATGGTGGAGATGGGGGAATATGGGGGAATATGGGAGAATATGGTGGAGAGTGTGGGAGAGATGGTGTGGAAGAGGAAGGAGGAGGGGGGGGAGGAGGAGGAGGAGGAGGAAAGAGGGGGGTGGGGAGAAGGCGATGACGAGGAGGAGTGGGGGGGTTATTTCGGGGATAGGAGGCTTGTATGGATGGATGGACGGACAGGGTCATACATATTACAGATGTTTCCTCACGATAGCATTATCCTGCCTCTCGGCCAATGTTCAGATATCCACATGAGATTCACTACCCCTATCAACCTAATCGACCTATGTAACTGTAACCTAGCTATTTCAAGGCATCCCATATCGATCATCCCATGCATGTGGATCGTTAGAAGGTTTTGTGATAAAAGGTGATCTTCAAAGTCGAACAGGAAGGAAATAATCTAAAGAACGCGCTCATAGGTATCACCACCGAAAGAAACCAGATCCGCCGTAGTAGGTATTTGTTTTTGCGCCGTGGATGGGTTGTATTTGTGCGTGCCTATGCGAGTATTGAAATGGGTATGAAAAAGCGCGCAATAGTGTGAATTGGGTTTGTTTTTTGGCAGGAACGCATACCCCATTAGATAGACACACATGCAAACTCACAGCGCCAGATACGCCACTAGCCATGCACCGCCGAACATGCACCAGAGCACCGAAAATGAATGCAGTAGAAAATTGTCGCCAAACAGAATGAGCCGGCAGGGTCCGTACGGAATTTGAAAGGTCTAGTGGTTAGAAGCCTTCCGGAACTTCAACATGTCGACTAAGCTCGCAAGACTGCATCCGCCCCTTCGCAAGAAATCGCCCTGTAGTATCTCCTGGGCCGAAGCGCGGTTCTTCACTTCGACGGTCAAGCATTGGCTCAGGAAGACCTTCAGTTCTTTGCTGAGCTTATCTGGGTTCTTGAGCGTGGGAGTGCCGTTTGTGGCAATCAGGAACAGGGCTTTGAGCGGCTCTTCATTCAGGTATGGTGGTTCTGACTCGATCATTTCAATGGCCATGATACCGAGGGACCACATGTCTACTTTCGAGCCGTACTCCTTCTGCTTGACAACTTCCGGGGCCATCCAGTAGGGTGTGCCAACCATAGTCGCGCGTTTGGACTTTTGATCGGTAAGTTTGGCGCAGAAACCGAAATCGGCTGGACGAGGTTAGTTCGACCGGTGAATTTGCGGGCAGTGTGAGACTTACTGATCTTGACGTTGCCGCGGGCGTCCAGTAGCACGTTGTCACTTTTGATGTCACGATGGATAATGTTTTGGCTGTGGAGATGTGCTAATCCTTTACACGTCTTCGACAAGGTCAGTCTCCACCTCATATACTCATTCCAGCGTACTCACCTCATTGCAGATTGTTGAGATCTGGGCCTCTGTTATATGAGGGTTGTTGTCGATGACATCTGTCAATGCTCCACCTTCCATAAACTCCATTACAACCCACAGCTCGTTGTTTCCCTCTTGCAGGAAGGAGTCTAGAAAGTTGACAATATTAGGGTGAGAGCTCTCCTTCATTACGATAATCTCGTTTACAATCAGCTCTTTTCTGGGTTGATTACGCAGGTCCATCTGCTTGATGGCTACCTGAGACTTGGAACCATGCTGTTGATACAAGCGCCGTGCGACTGGTGAAGCCGCGCTCTCATGGATTCGGGCAAAATAGACGGATCCGGAAGCACCTTGTCCAATCTTCTTCTGCTTACTATAAGATAACTGGGGATCATCTTTGGATACCACTTGCTTCAACTTCTCCATGACCTGACTCTCGCTCATGTTTGACATACGGACCTCCTTCTTGGAGTGCGCACCAGCAGGAGTTTTTGTGGTCAAAGCCAACTCTGCTTGCTTTACAGGATCTACAACCTCGCCTTTAGAAGCTGGAGGTGCTCCAGTGGGCTGTTTGGTCCCAACGTTTAGAGGTGCTACGTTCTGAACAGGAGCTGGAAGGCGGGACGGTGGTTGACCATGGGAGGTGCCGTTAGTCTGAGGGGCATTCGGGCGTGCGCGAGTTTGAGGAGATTCTGATCTATCATTCCCGTTTACGACTGGACGCGTACTCGGAGATGTTTGACGCTGGTTCTGATCTCGCGTAGGAGGAGTACGTAGGGATCGTTGGGCGTTTGATGGGGATTGTTCGCGAGATGGAGATCGTTTCTGAGCATAAGGGGCTCGTGGGGGCGATTGGCCATTGCTAGTCGCAGTATTCGGTACTTGAGGTGCTTGTCGCTGAGCGGACGGTTGCCGAAGCGATCCAGGGTGCTGCTGACGAGATCGATCCACCCCTGGCGCGGGAGGAGCATTTCTTGTGGGATTATATCGACTCGACGACGACTCCGCATTGGAACCACCACCGTAGCCGCCAACCTCCTGTTTCGCCATAGGCGCACGACTCTTTGGTAGCGACGCATTGTAGGCTTCTTGATCCCTCCGATTCTGTTCCTCTGTCTCTCTAGCACGATCACGCTCACGCTTGTCCTTGGAGGCTTGGATTTTACGAGCTTCCTCCTCCATTGCACGACGCATATCCTGATCCATGCCCATTTTCTTTTGGTCGATTGAACGATCTGAGCCAGATGCATTACGTTGACCGGGAACCGGTGTACCATTTTGCGATCTCGACGGGTTGTCTTGTACGTAACGTGGTTGCTGCTGATAGCTTCCCTGACTAGGGGGTGAGGGGCGTGGTGGAGCAATTGCAGTACCGGCACCTCCATATCCAAGCTGCATATTTTGCTTCGTCGTGGTAGGTGGTGTTGGCGTGAGACTTGTAAAAGTTGCAGGATCCTCATTTCGTTTGGTGATATCCGAATAGAATTCTAGGACTTCGATGACTGCCTGGGGATATTTCTTGAAATCTTCCTTGGTAATAGCAGACGCGGTGAGAAGCCTCTCCCATTCTGACGGGAGCCCGGTGAACGACCCATTGATTGGGTCGAAGCCAACGTGGACACGATGAGCAAAGTTCGTGGGATTACTCACACCGCCCATACCTGGACAACGATTATAGATGGAATCTATCCAGTCGTAGATCTCATCGTCGCTCTTGAGTTGGCAGATGATTGTCTTTTGAGGAAGGTCACGATTAGATGCTGATGGTATCGACGCTGGGTTGCTGCTTGGATTGGCCACCCGAACTATTTCGAAAGAAAGTGGTATGTTTTCGCTCCTCGCAACTGATGTAACGTCCTTCAAGGCGATGCTCATGCTAACTTTTCCATCATGACTCTTCTGGAAATCAAGCTGAAAAGCACGGAGTACCAAATATCTGGACTTCCACAACAGACCTTCTTTGCACTTTGCTGGTCCTTCCTTAATAACTGCAACACCACCGCTACCACCAGAGTTATCGGTCAAGGTTGCCGTACGGGAGAGAGAAGGGCTTGATGCTCCGCTGGGATAGACATCGGTAGAACGCAGTGACGGAGAGTGCAGACTTAATTGTGACATGTTTCCACGAACGTTGATGGTCGAGGGCATCAGATTTAGTCGAGGCCGATCGGTCGGAGGGCGTGGAGCAGGACCAGGGTTCATGAATTGGCCTGCACCATACATGCTAGAAAGAAAAGCGAAGTCAGCTTGCAGCCCGCTTATGGGAATGAATGATGGTTGTATCAAAGTTTTGGATTGAGAAAATATTATTGAAACCGATAGAAAAGAAGAGCTCGAATACTCAGTATGGCCCCCAACAATTTGAATGTTTCAAAGGCATGTGGATTGGAAAAGGGTACATCACGTACTTTGAGGCCATGGCGCCTAGGCAATGGAAGGTGCTTGTTTGGAACTTGTGAGTGACGCAGAGCACTTCAAGATTCGGAGCAGAGATATCTCAAGGACTATAAAGTACAGTACATCAGCAAAGAGTCCATGCAATCGAGTGGACTGGTCTTACGGATCTGGCAGGTCGTTCACGGAAGGTCTCTTATGGCGTACCAGCTATGTCTCTCTGCTTGGACAGCTATACAGGAGAAGTGTGTTGCATTGCGACCGCTGAATGAACGACTGATGACTTGATAGTCGCTGACTCTGAAACCCCAACCGCCGCTCGCACCACGTCGATGACTGCCCTTTGGTGCTCTTCCGTGTGAATGCGAGCTACAAATCTGATACCAAGAGCTATTACAAGCTATGGGTTCGGAGGACTTTGCGATGCGGAGCTGAACGATCATGAAGTGAGGTTCGAGTACAATCGAGGCCCCCTGTGAGAGCCCCCAGATAAGCGAAACGCTACGCCCTACAGGGCGATTTTACTGTGCGTACGGAATAGATACGGTATTATTGCGGTGGGGAGATCTTTCATAGAGTACAGAATACCTAGTCCTCATTAATCTCATACAGGATAATCTACTGAAAGCGCATCTATCGGATACCGTCGCTGTTTAAGTGAAGCATTCTCGGACACTGTGACGATAAGATTCATGTTGAACGGTTGCTGGCGAGTCGCCCCGTGCGTTCTTCATCATGCCTATGCCAAGACCTTGAGCCTAGGGTGCTTCTGTTTCGCATTTTCGAAATACCGCCTTATGGATGAGTATACTAAGTATCTTCAGCAATAGTTAATGGGGATCTACTATTACCAATTGCCGCTTGCTTTATTCTCTCCAGATTGAACGTTTCAACTTCCGTATCGAAATGTTATACTGATTTCTTTCAGTGCTACATGTCTTTGTTATAGGGAGCAGCTACCCGTACACCCCCCTGGCTTAAATGTACACCCCCCTGGCTTAAATGTACACCCCCCTTTGCTTACATGTACACCCCCTCGGGGAAACTGAAATTTTCGTTGCGCATCACTCAGTTACACACCAAATTTAGTAGGCAATTCAAGGGTTTACATATGATTCTGAGCAACCTCTCCATGACCTTCCCCACAGCCTTAAATTCGGTTAATCTAGCCTAGTAAACCCACACATCAGACTTCCTTCTGACACTCATCGCCATCGCCATCGCCATTGTCATGACCACCCTCACCGGCGCCCCACCTGTCAGCACCGCCTCCGCCGGCCCCATGTCTTTGGCTCCACCTCCCGTTTCGGGGGAGGTTTATGACGATGTGAAACTCCTGATTGAAGGGCTCAATAAACACGCTGGGCCAGAGGGCTATGCTGTCGTCACTGCACGCTCCAAGAAGTCCAAGAAAGGTGTTGATCGGATCGTCTATATACGGTGCGATCGTGGGGGAAAAGCAAGTCTAAACTCAGCGGGTTTTGGAAGACGTCTCCACAGTGGCACACGGCTCATGGAGTGTCCTTTCAGCGCCGTCGGCAAACGGAACAAGGAGGATGGCTGATATCTTGAAGTCATACGAAACGGGGGTCACAATCATACTCCTACACTCGCCTCAGCTCATTCAGCTCTTCGAAGGCTAGCCATGACAGAGGAGGTTCGGGAATCAATAAGTTCTCTTATCAAAGCCGGGGTCGAGGTCTCACACGGGCAAGAGGTGAAGGGCAGCGAGGTGGAGGGCAGCGAGATGGAGGGGGACAGCGAGGTGAACGTGCTGCCACACCCTCTTCCATCCAAACGGATGCAGGCCTGTTTGCAGCGTTTCATATGTAGCGAAGGAGGTGCTGAAACAGCGATATTGAAGCTCTTTGAACACGAAATTGAAGCTCTTTAAACAGTGCAAAATTACTGTGAAGAGGTTGCTCAGAATCATATGTAAACCCTTGAATTGCCTACTAAATTTGGTGTGTAACTGAGTGATGCGCAATGGAAATTTCAGGTTTCCCGAAGGGGGTGTACATGTAAGCAAAGGGGGGTGTACATTTAAGCCAGGGGGGTGTACGGGTAGCTGCTCCCTTGTTATATCATCATATTTGCTATATCATTCCTACCTACATCCAAACAGCCAGTAATACTCATACCCGTATCCACAGAGTTTCCGTGCACGCTAGCCTGTAATAGCTAGTATCAGATAATACTGGGTTTAGCGTAATCAAATTGGTACTCGTATCACTAGTTATAGTTAGCCTACACGGAAACCCAGTGTGCGTGGATACGGAGAAGAAAAGGGGGCGAGGAATCTTTGATTAAGGTTACTTTACATTAGGCTAACCAGCCAGGTTCGGGAAGCCATTATCCTACCCTCGGCCCGTTGAAACGCCTTCAAATAAGCAACCACGCCTTTTGCTATAAGGCACCACCAGCCATGATGTGAAGGGACTTGTGAGAATGACGCTCCTACGGACTCCTACGGACGTAGGGACCGGCCAACTAATCTTCATCGGCTTAAATATGGAGCCGAGGGGAGGTTCTGAAATCAATCGTCTTTATTATCTGCCCTTCATACCGAGTATATCAGATATCTTAAACAGATCTTTTGATGAGCTGCTCGATATATATATCATATATAATTGGGAGCCTGACATAAAACCAGGACCTACCTCATAGCGATCCGTGCCAGCATGACGCTTCAAAGCGATCTTACAATCGATGCCTCAAAGCTGGAGCCGGAGGCCATGACTGAGTCCACGAGAAAGTTAAATGCCTCTTTGATGTCGATGCTGCATGGTGCACCAAGGTGGTGGGAGGTATATTCGGCATTAGTAGCCAGGACAGACTTCTCTTGCTAACATCTTCTCAGGTCGGCCCAGAGAAATATCGGGATATGTGGGTCAAGGGAGAAACAGCGTTTCCCAAGCGTACCGTCATCGAGTCCGGGGAAGCATTCTCGGTTCCGTCTAGAGAGACGGGAAGGGAGATCCCATGCCGGATAATGATGCCAGAAAGTAGTGGACGGGTCAAGGGTGTATACATGCATATACATGGCGGTGGATGGGTGCTACAATCCGAGGCTGAGTAAAAGCTCTTGACAAGACCCGGTGTCCATAAATTCGTTGACTTTTTAAAATAGTCAAGATCCTCTCTTTAGAAGAATCGCCAACGGGTCAAACGTTGCCGTTATATCCATTGGGTATAGACTGGCCCCGGAGAACCCTTACCCTAAAGGACCTGAGGACTGTTTCGATGCCGGAGAATGGCTTGTTGATAATGTGCATGCCAAATTTGGTACTGAGTTGCGGTTCTTAGGCGGTGAAGTGAGTGACTTGTCAATTGCGACGGAAATCATGGAAAGTACAAGCTGACAGCAGAAAAGTCCGCAGGAGGCCACCTGGCTATGCTGACGGCTCTTCACCTTCTGGGCACCAGATCTAATTTCCAGTTTTCCGCGCTTGTCCTCAACTTTGGCTGCTACGACATGTCGTTCCTTCCCCAAGCCCGGAACTTTCATAGATCTCCGCGCTTGATGCTTGACTTGGAGATCATGGAGCACTTCCTGGAAGCTTTCTGCCCTGGAATGACACCCGAAGAGCGACGCAAACCCTCCATATCCCCATTTTTCCAAGACCTCTCGGGCTTGAAGCTCCCTCCAGCTTTATTTACTTGCGGTACTGAAGACTGCATGCTGGATGATAGTGTAATGATGGCGGTTCGATGGCAGATGACTGGAACAGAGACTATTCTCAAATTTTTCGCAGGATCACCTCATGGTTTCATTCTGTTTGATCCTGCCAAGGTGGATAATGCGAGGGATGTGGACAAGGTCATCCAACAATTCCTAATAGAGAAACTGGGATAGATCAGGGGATAGATCGAGCAACACTAAGGCTTCAGTGATTTGAGTTTGCCATTATGGGAACGGATGAAGTCCGATTCCTCGAGGTACCTTATGAATGGCTCGGGTTCACGTGACTAGCATAGTGGCGTTTTCAACGGGCGCAAGCGACGATCTCTCAAATCCAACGTCAAGTCTTCTACGGAGTATCTACACGCTGTCCAACAACCATCAATGATCCGGGGACTGGTAGGGTGTCGTAACACTAGAGGTGATAGATGTGTGTTAAGTCAGGCTCTAGCGTAAACATCGAATTCGCTGTGATGCCAAATACAGCTCTTAGGTTTTGCTCTATCCTACTGCACTTTGCAAGCACCCTCTCACTCTGAATTTTGTTGAGAACTATCATGAATTACGAAGCTGACAAAGGACATGGAGCCCTGAAAATTTTCATGATGTTTTGATTGAAACTAGGAAAGGGGCTATTCATTCCATTTCCGAACTTTTTGACTAACACGGACCTGTCATTGAAAAGGAAATCGATCCACAAGCACACCGAACACGCTACATTAGGAAAAAAGAGGGTAAGTGGCCCATGACGCTCAAGACATAGAGCTGTTCCAGTAATGGGGCTCGAAGACTTTGATGTGTAATCCTTCAACAGCCATGGGGCCCAATACCGAGATCAAGTCTGACCGTACTGTTTCCATTCTACCCAATGTGATCTCTGGGCATATGACCTTGTCGAATTTTGAGCCCTGCTTAAAGCCAAAGGCGAAAACAACCAGTGAAGCCCTGGGTTGACATGGGTAACCTCAATGATGGTCGTTGGCATGGCGGCTAAAGATATCCAGGGCTGGGGTCATCAGATCAGATGAGTTTGATCCAAAGTAGTGTAGCCGAGCTGGCACCTCGACAAATTCAAGAGACTGGCTAAAGGAAAGATAACAATATGGCTGAGAAATACCAATAGAGCCGGATCGAGCGGGGCAGCATTCAGTTTGAGGCCGAGCACTTCGGGACAGTATACTGGCCGGCAAACCCCTTATGTGGAAGAATGATGATTTAACCCAGTACCACCTGGACTTACATGGAGATACTCTGCCTCTCGACTCGGAAATGCTCTTAGCTGTATAGTTTGCTGTGCTGGAGAGTAAAGTCTTGGGAAACGCTCCAATCGGCTCGCTGGTAATACTACATGTCAAGAGCATCGTATAGGCTCATCTCAGGATCGACACGAAAGTTTATCGCATCCTGAAGATCTTGCCAACTTTGCTGAGCAAGTACATCGTAATCCACAGCCGGATGCACTACCCAAGGGTCTGGTATAGCATACGGTCCTTGTTGGGATAGTCCTGGGCTATTGGCCTGGCCGTGGTATTCTGTGGCTGAATCTATGACGCTCTGAATCTGATTTGGTCCAGTAGATTCCTGCCGAAACCACTGGTATCCTTGGGTTGGGTGGAATCCTTCCAAATGGTTTCCGTACACCATCACACTGTCTTCCTCGTTCCTGGCGCTACTTACTGGCCTATTGATCCAGTCTGGTGAGACCATAGCATTGGTCACAGTGTGCATGTGTGACCCCACAGTCTGCTTGATTCTACCTGGCTCAGCAACCACTTCTGCGGCAGTGGTAGAGTGTGCAGGGAATTTGTTTAAGAATTGGTCTAAAGCTGGAAGATGCGGCCCTGAGACTGACGAGTATGGTATTATGCTGGGTTGAAAAGACGACGGAGGTACCCATGGCCCTGCGAATGCTATTACACGTGGCTGGGGTGCCGTGCTGCTCGAGACAAGAGGGGTAATTGCAGGACGGTCAATCGTGGTCCGACGTCTCTTTGCAATGACGCCATTTCCTTGCTCGGTACCTTGAACTTTATCCTCACGCTGACGCTTCATTCTTGGTGCATGAACTGTGGAGACAGAAGCGTACGCACCAACGGAGCCGTTCTGATCGATGTGACCCGCGACTGCGTACCTCCTCACTCGAGGAGCTTGGTTTGAGCTACTGCCAGTGTCATAGGGGGTTGATGGTCTACGAGACGAGTAGACCCGCTTCGTAACCCTATCACCATTCTGAATGCCTGGTAGCGATTGTCCGACTGCGTGGTCATGGGAAAACTCTGCGGTTGTGCTTGCCAGTCCATTGGATTTAGGTTCGGTAGTACCAATGTCTTCCGCTTCTCCGGAAGGATCTTCACTCGAATGCTCACTGGATCTGTCCATCCCAATGCCTTGCAGTTGGTTCATTCGATGTTCTTCGCGAACTCTTCTGGCTTGTAAACGACTCAAGCCGGCACCAAGCTTCAATGCCGGCAAAGGGACCCGACCCCCTGCTTCACCGAGGTGTGGACTGACAAGACCGGGTGTGGAACCTCGTGTGGTGTTCCTATTGAGCTGGTCCTGGCTGAGCGATTCTATCACCGCATTGACCCTGTCATTTGCCTTCGTATATCGCCCAATAATATGCCACGAAAGCATAGAGAAGGCTGGCCGCCAAGTCCGACAACTTCGTTCCTGAACTGCGTTGGCGGTTGGGCGATTGAGCGGTTCCATCCGCATAAGGATATCCTCCCATCGGAGTCGTGGATCCAGCCGACGCAGTGCTTCGAAGAACCACCACTCCTCAAACGTGCCGATCTGAGCACCAAAACCGATTAGAAAAATTCTCAGATCGACTAGAAGGAAAGCTTACCTTGTCTGGCAAGATCTTGAAGTCCAGCAAACGCTGGTGATCGTTGTGCGCGTCTCGATCATTGGAGAGAACTATTCTGCCGTCGGCAGCAACAAACATGAACTGGCCCCCAGAGAGTCTTTGAGGTGGCAGTGGGGTCGCCGTAAACGCGTACCACTCGTCACTCGGCCTCAGAACGTACAAGATGTCAGGCATGTTATGTTTGGACCACGAAACCTGACCTGGATGGAAGGCCGTTACATCCCCAGGGGAGTTACCCACTTGTCGTGGTAGAGCTATAGTGTGGTTAGTCAGGCTAGAAAATATGTTACCCAGATAGGAGATCTCACTATAGGCCGTTGGCCCACCAGGAATGATTGTGGAGTTCGTGGCCGCCAAGAATTCCGGAGTCCGATTCCATGGAACCATACTGCCCGCCATGTCGAGCTTGTAATTATGTTACTATCTGATGACAGAGGTCAGTGGCCGACAATAATATTGAGCATTATAGGTTTGAACGCAAGACTTCAGGCAGAAAGATCGGAATTCGTATTTCTGGGGGAAAACTCACTCACGAAAGTGGTTCACGAAAGTGAAGCTGTTGGAGTAGGTTGTTGGTGTGCACGTTCTTCGTGTCTATCAAATCAAGGTGTAGTCAAGCTAAAGGCCTGAACACAATACCTAGGCTTGGATACCAAGTTACTGACTTGAACGCTTGCAATGATGGGACTAGAGTGCGATGCTTAGCGATTGCTGGGTCTATGGTAAGAACGTGGAGTGTTTTGCTAGACAGGTCACTATATCACAGCTTCCTAGCGTGCCAAAACAAGCTCGGACCTATCGGATCAAAGTTGATTATTGTTAGGCAATTACTGGGCCGAATGGAAGATATCCCGGAAAACAGTGCAAAACATCACGCTACGAGTCTATGCTAGCATGGAGATAGAGACTAAAGAACATTCCACCTGGGCCCTGGGAAAGGCGTCCTCCCAGAAAAGGGGCAATATATTCTATGGTCCTACTAGAACTATCAACCGACAGCCATGAGAGACTACAGCCTGCACTATAGGCGAGGGGATTTCCATCGCTCAGATAAGAATAGATGACTTCGAAAGCTATTTCAAGATGGCTCTAAGCTCAACACCTCTCGAAGCATGGTGCGTTTAGATTGAATTTGCAATGCAAAGTTCTCCATATCTTCTGAGAGCCTGTTCTGCATCTGAACAGAGACAGAATCATAGGTTGATCCATCTAGAAGACGTTCCTGGATGATTGCTTGAATAGGGACTGAAGATGAAGCGGACTCTGGCTTCCTTCGTACTTCCATGGATGTTGCCAACTGCTAGGTAGAACGCCAAATAACCGAAACCACTGGTATTGAACATACTGGAGCTGAGACATCGTAGTACTGAAGCAGGTTGTCCGATGCCACAGAAAGAGGCTGATTGGATCATACCCCGAAAGGGAATGGTTATAGATGCTATCCATTCGACGTACAGACGGATAGACGCTCGTCCCCCAATGCTTGATAATCACACAGCACTGACCCGTTGTCGGAGGCTTCCTGATAGCCATATGCTGGTTCGAGATCTTCCGTTCTTTTTCCTTGCTTTCAGGCATATGGATGCAAGGCAATGGGCCCGTTTTATGGGTGAGGTTTACGCAAACAGGTTATCGTATGTATGGCCTGGAGAAATTTTGATGCGTAGTCATGGAATCATTCGTGCCTGCCGCTCTCTTCAGGATGGAGTGTCCACGCGGGGCCAGGTGGTCACTGGGCTCTATGCTTCTGTTAGTCAATATCAATGGCGACTCAGGGGACCACACCATGAAAAACCTGCTAAGCGCATCCGTCTATTTGCTGCTCTCTTTAGTAAGGGATGATCGATACATCCTGCGCAAAGGTCTCAGCTCAAGTTTGACTACCGTGTTCTGCGGATGAGTGGATAGTGGGTGAAAATTAAACGGCGGCTTAAGCCTGAACGAATAATATCCACGAGGAAAGAAGCATTCGCGTCCAGTCAAGGAGTTCACTAACTGCTCGATGTGGCTACTAGCAGATGATGTGGAAGGTAGGCAGAGGAAAGATAATGAAGAAAAGCTCCTTCGAAGACCCTCAATATTGGTCGAATCACCGTTGGCATGGAAGTGTTGGAGTTACTATCCTAAGAGTATTGCCTTAAAGCCGGTTGTTACTGTCTCCAATGACTCATCATTTGACTAAAGAAAGACCTCGAATACTCACAGCTATGATAGGGAGGACTAGAATCGTTGTGAAGCACGCCAGAATATGTTAAGGGCAATGAGATACAGAATTCGCAGAACCTTAGAAGAGTTATGGCCCGTTCCACGACGGATCGTAAACAGAGAAACAAAAGAATAGACGATTGCTCAATATAACCACTTGTCAACCGAATCTCAGAATTCGAAGCTAGTCCCACAACGGGGCAAAGTAGTCACAGTCGATACAAGAAGCTTTGAATCTACTGTGGTCACAACGTGGCATCAGATAAGGTCAAAACATTGAGGTTGTCAACGTTACAAGTACAACTACGCCAGCGGAGAGAAGCTACCCAGCCAACAGGGGCCTTCTACTCTTCTTTGTGCTATTTAGAGCGGACGAGTCACAATTTTGAGCCGCTACCAGTGTCAAAAACTCGCCAACCAAAATTGTCTATTTTAGTAGAAAAACCTCACTATGTTCCAAGGCGGTGACCATGCGGACGGCAGGCCAGCTTTAGGTGGACTGATGCCAAGAATGCCATTGAGCTTATCTAGCTAAGTTGCTTAGAAGCCTAAATGATCCCATGGTCACTACCACAGACGAGTGGCGGCCACGATGCCGCTGAAAAATTCGAGAACTCTGAGGTCTTCGTTGACGGTGTTAATCGGCATAGTGGGGTTCAAAGCGTAGGTGTCTGCTGAGGTACCGTATCGTGGTTCATTATTGCAATATCAGATGTCATCCTCATCAGAATTGTTGAAGAGATAATCAAGACCATCCAAGTTCGCAGTACCGTGCTGAGACTGGTGAGATTGGGGGCTGGCATCTCCAGTGGCTGGGCAAGGAATTCCATTTCGAGTGCTTGAATTTGTGAACACTGTATCGGGTTGGTTGTGAAGCTCTTCATGCTGGGAGACGGTGCTTGCTCCAGTGGTCGCTGAGGCGGACATCCTAGTCTGCCGACTTGTAGTGTTCAAGACGCCATCCTGTCGAACAGAGCCACCAGCATCACGCTGACCAACAGTGCTTGTTTCACTACCGACCGACATTGGAAATTCGTCCCAGCCGCCATCAGCTGCCAGCCAGGCACGCGTAGCAGCGTCTAATGCAACACGATCCGTTGGATGATGCATAGCTGGTTGTTGCTCATTCTCAGTGCAATCTATCCGATGGGATGTTGAATTTCTTGCTCCTCCAAAGTCGGCCCTTGAGCCTCGCTCTGAAGTCCATGTGTTTGAACTGCCTCTTGAATAGTCAAAAGCTAGTCCCACCTCAAATGCCTGAGCAGCATCTGTTGGACTTAGGATGTCACCAAAGCTGGAATCAGGGTTGGCATTGAGGTCCTGCTGCTCATGGATATTTTCATGGCCTCGGATTGGCAGGGAGAGGTATGTCGAAGAACGGGACGCTCTTGCATGAGAACGTCTCTTCATTGTGGGATCCCAATATCTCGGAAACCCCGACAGCTCTGATGGTCCCTCTTGATCTGTCACCTTAGAGAGTGTTTGTTCAGGGGACCCTTGATAGAATGTAGAGTTGGACGTGTACTGCTGAACATGTCTTCGCAATTCTGGTGTGAACGTTTGGCTGGTAAAGTCTCCATGGAATTGTGTAGCTGGGCCGTTGTGTCTCACTCTAGGCCCTGGCCTCAACGTAGACGCATTTGACCATGGCGTGTTTAGAACAGCGCTCGACGAATTCTGGACAACGCGAGGTCTCTTGAAAGGTCTTGGGTCTTGCACGTCCGATTCACCAGAGTCATGTGAGCGTTTTGGTACACCAGGTAAGATTGGGTGCGATGGGATTCTGAATTGACGTCCTTGGTCATAATTGCTACCTTCATCGAGTGGCTGGAAAGATGTAGGGACACCAAGCACCGATCGATTCGAAGATGAGCTTCTTGTTGAGCTTATGATTCCACCAACGATATAGTTCGCGGACGCACTATCGTTGTGGAAAGTACCTATTGCAGCTCGCTGTCCCAAACCCATCGACACGTCATGCTGGGAATATTGTGCGAGCGATGAGTGATGGGGCGGTTGATAAGAAGACCCACATGGCATAGGGGTTGTAACGCCATACGTATTCATGGGACCACTAGGACCTACCATGACCGAGCTGCCGAGGTCATCCCCGAATGCGATGTTTTGAGGTATCGTTAGGCTTTGATGATTGGTGTCGTAGAGCTGCACCACCATTAGCAAATTTCGAAACATCACAGAAAGGAGGAGATCATGTACCCCATGCCCGTTGGAATGTCCAAACCCAAGGTTTCCAGCCTGTGGAGGGCCTGTTGCCAGAAACGCCAGATTGTTTTGTCCAATCACATTATTTCCGTTCGCCGTTGGCACTCCAGATCGTCTTACTGGACGTGGAGGGTTTGGTAAGGGTATCCGGCCGCCTTGTTCCCCAACAGAAGGATCTATCAAGCCTGGCGTACTCCCCCTCGTTGAATTAGTGGCTCTCTGGGCAGTCGTCAGACTCCTCAGCACCTCTGCCGTTATTCCAGCCGCGCCAGGTGTCGGGGTGTCATGCCAGGATATCATCGTGAACTTTCCCCTCCACCTGAAGCATTCTGTATTCAGGGCGTTTCGGCTTGGCCGACCCCCAAGCTCCATTCTCATCAGGATATCGCACCATCGTACACGAGGATCTAATCGGCGCCATGCTTCAACTTTCCACCATGGGGCTTTAGTGCAGATCTGAAACGTTATGCTTAGCCACTTTCAACCTGACTAGCGGAGAAGGACAGAGACTCCTTACCCGATCAGGCAAAATCTTGAAATCAAGAATTTTCTGTGCCCGAACCACCCCCTGTTTGTCGGGTATTGGATATCGCTCGAGCACTGGCTCACCATCTGTGCCAATCTTCTGTAGTGGGCGAGCTGACCCCACGTATGCATTCCATTCCGGGGACGGCTCAAGTAAATACAGTATCTGTCTTTGGAATCAACCACGCACCAAGAGGTATGTAAACTCAGGGACTTACATCTGGCAGGTTCGTTTCACTCCAAGCCTGCTGCCTGTACGATGAATTAGCTTCTCTCCTCGGCCTCCTGGAGACTCTACATACCCCCAGATAAAATCTGTCACGTCAGACGGCGAACTCCCCATTGGCTCGGGATCAGCTATTACCTTATCAGCAAGAGTCTGGTGCACCACAAGCTCCCTCCTCATTTGGTCTTACTATATGCCGTTGCACCACCAGGTGGTATCTGACTGATGCATGCAGCTAAAAATTCCGGGTTTCGATCCCAAGGGACTACGTTAAGAGCCATTGCTCCAACAAGCCAGAGTTTCTTTCTAAAAGATACAGGTCGCTAGGGGCTGTATCAGACTGCTGTGAAGATCTGATTGTTGGATCGAGGCGATGATCTTCTAAAGACTAACTGGTGGATGTCGTTCCACTTTGACGCTTCTCACGCGCTTCCGCATAAGATGCACACATCTCTGTACTCTAGAGCACTAGCAGACGAGTCTTTCCTAGAACCTTCGCCTGTTCTTTGCAGAGCTAATACTTCAAGGGCTATGATGAAGAAGACTTGGTAGTTAAAGACAGTGATAGAAATCAAGTGCCAAAGACCTGGGGCAAGATTCCTGAGCAAATCATATGATGAGTTAGAGTGGTTGGACGTCGAAATGTTCTGAGATATCCCAAGGTCAAGTGTTGTTCAAAGCGAGTGTGGAATCTTATTCACGAGCAAGACCGCTAAACTACCCGACGAAGTCGAGTCAACAACCAAGTTTGCTTTATAAGTTCTTGGGAAATATCGAATTACCATTTGAAAAAGACCAGTATCATAGGCGGGCACAGAGCTGAAGACTTTTCATTTCTAAAGGTCGTCCGAAAGTTTGGAGACGTGTCTACTGGAAGAGGCACGGTCTTGTGGAGGTGCATTTTGGATATATGATTTGGTGTTGTATAAAGTTTATATATATTACCGGGACGACGAATCATATAAAGACTGTCTGGGAGAAACTGGACTAGAAGCGAAATATATAAGAGAAGGGCAAGAGGGCCCTAAGGCTCAAACCTGGATTGTTGGTGATTATAAATGGGTGCCATGATCATCTCAACGGGCTCAGATGATCTTAAAGCGTGTCTATTCTATCGGAGTAAGTTATACCATCGGGCCGGGTGATTAGCAGAAGCTACAATATATGGAAAATGGTACGAGCTACTTCTTTGAGCTTTTTGCTTGTCTTGTATGCATGAAAGTTGCATGAGCAGGTCATGATAGCACTAGAACATTCCTAGTGCTTTCTTGGAGACGTGGATTGCTTTCTATGGGGAACAAGAAAAGTCCATGGTAAAGATCAAGATGTTTTGGACACCTTGGAGGGTGTCCACTCGAAAAACAGAAATTGCTTGATCCTCATTGGAGTACTTGAAGCTAGCCGGTTTCAGATGCCTTAGCTGAGGGCTGCATTGCCGGCCGGTTTAGCCAGGTTCGAAAGAACCGAACAAGATCAGCTATTCTGATAGGCATCCATGTCGAAGAAATTGTCAAACTCATATCCTGCTACTGACTCTTGCTGTTTTATGCTTGGAGAGAGCCCATCTTCGGAACTAGTAGTGTGCCTGGTTGATGGAGCTAGAGTTACTGCATTCCTGCCCACTTGAACTTGAATAGCTTCCCGAAAGATGGGAGCAGGGAAGGAAGGCTGAAAGGAATGTCGCAAGTCTGTGCTGTAAGGTTCAGTGTTGGTCGTTCGCTCAATTGTATTTGCTTCATTCGGTATTAACCTTCCGAATGTCCTAGTGCTGCCCTGAGCATTGCGCAGATGGCAATTGGCATGTGCCGATGTCATGATTGCAGCTCTTCGCTCTTTCGCGTGGGGTGTATGATTCGACACGCGGGGCATCCACGCGTATTCTTTTGGCTCATCGTATACGCGCTTGAAGGAACTTGTTGCAAGAGTCGGTGATGGCTTAGTTTGATGAGCTCTCACCGTGTCAAACTTTCTTGGATTCCAGGGGTTTACACTAGGCCTGAGAGTTGGAATGCCGGACTGGTATGAGGTAGCAAACTCTAGCTGCTGTGATTTGTCAGTACGTTACGGCCAGTTGGTTTGGAGGGTGAATTGACCTGAGAAGAACGGTCATTTTCCTCCCTTCTTGAAGACCATAAAGGTCCACCCCGGCTACTCCCATGCCCCCATTCCAGTCCAGACACGGATAGAAAGCTTGGATTATAAAGAACTGGAGGAAACATTTCAGCACCTGGCGTGAATCCATTGCTTCCATTGATTTTGTATTCCGCTCTTTTCCCCCCTACTTCACGTCCATTGGCTTCACGTTGATATCGCCCAAAGTTGTATGGTTCTTCATTACTTCCTTCATATAGGCGTGCTTGGCTTTGACGTTCTTCACCTTGAAGTGCCCCATGAAGGTTCACGTTACGATTTACTAGTTTATCATCATTCGCTTCTTCACAACCGGCACCAGGAATATAGCCCGATCCAGGTCGTGGCTTCTGATTCTTAGCGGAGTTACTGAGTGTGGCGATCGGTGTGGGCATGCGAGGTGAAAGCTTGTGATTCCCTTTGCTTGCTGGTAGAACCAAGAAAGCAGGCGTACTTCCTCTGGTCGTGTTTGCAGCGATCTGAGCCACCGTCAAGGACCGAAGTAACCCATCTATCCTTGCGTTAATGACGGATTTCGTCGCCCTAGGAAACCATGACAGCATGGAGAGATCTGTACGTGCTCGCACCGCCTCCTGGTTTAGTGTATTCTTTTGGCGGCGGTTTAGTCGCTCCATTCTCATCATGATGTCTCGCCAATGAATCCGTGGGTCAAGACGGCGAACAGCCTCTAGGTACCACCATTCTTCCTGGGTGCCAATCTGCCAGAAGTCAAAACCGCATAGCGTCAAAGCCCCACGATTCTTACCTGGTCAGGCAAAATTGCATAGTCCAAAAGGGGCTGAACTTCTGTTCCTGGCTTGGACCATCTCTCCCACATTGGTCTGCCTTTGGAATCTATCTTCTGTGGAGGAGGCGGCGATCTCTTAAATACCCTCCACTCAGCTGTCGGCTCGAACTGGTATAGTATCTGCGGTTGGTCAGCCTTACAATCGTAGAGTGGAGAAATACTTCTCACAGCTGGCGGGTGGGTAGCGCTCCAAGCAGCTTGCCTGAATCGTTAATCAGCAACGTCATTTCTCCAGTCTTCAAGTGATGCTTCACTCACCCAGGATGAAATGCCGTCACATCGCTTGGTGAGTTGCCTGTAGGTCGCGGCACCGCTTTTTATTGTATTAGTTGGTTTGGTTTGCAGCCAAGCAGTGTGTCATTGAGGTCTTACCATAGGTATGTGGACCATTCGGTAGTGTATTGCGGTTGATTGCCGCAAGAAACATTGGGTTTTGCTCCCACGGTACGGTGGTTAAGAAGGGATTTTGTGCCATATATTCGACTTGTTGTGCACTATATGCTTACGTTAGCCATCTACGATATGGTGCGTGAAGCAGAAGGTAGTGTAAGGATAATGAGCTCACATCAAGTCGTTTGGTGACCAGCACGGTTGACAAGATGAGCAAAGGCAAAAACCGATGAGATGGATCGTTGTTGCATCTGAAAAAGAGTTGGAATCTGACAGGGGTGACTTACCAGGATATCGAACGACCGTCTGGCCGAATCTTGGAGTGAGGGACCAAGCTCGAGTGTCAAAATGGCAGGCAAAGTGTACCTTTCAGTAATAACAATCGCGTGTCCCGAACAATACTTTTGTTGTGAACCCAGGAGTATCAAAGGCCGGATGAACAGTTACCCTGAGCGAATTTATATCGAGTGAATTGAGCAAGTTAGGTCTTGCTCGCCTAAAAGGTCAGTGAACGGCTGGGGATCTGGGCAAATTAGAGCGTGCTTGGGAGATTCACGAGTCAGGCTTCGAGAGAATACGGTTCGCAATATCTCGATCGAGTGAATTCGATGTATGGCGCTTTCAAACCTAAGGTTTCTATTGTCACCCAAGAGAAGCGTATGGGTAATTATTGGCCAAGCTCTCTAAAGAAGGGTTTGCTGGGAGCGAATTCGAACTTGAATGCTCTGAAACTCATTGTTACTACAAAGACCTTCCGAAACACGAAAACGTCCGGAGATAGAACTCAATGGCTCAAGATTGGTGTCTTAGTTTGATTCTATCCTGAGGGAAAAAGCCAGACGGAGACGATTTTGATCTCGTTCTAGTGTTTGTCAGATACTAGAAAGACCTCTAGTCGACCAGCGCCCTCAGGCTACGGATTGGCAATTCTGAATTATATTTTATCAATAATTGCTCAACGCCATAGGGCCGATACTGAAGGAACTGAAAACTGTTCGCCAACCGATGCAGTAATCCAGATACCAGAGGCCCCCCCAAACCCCCAACCGATGCTGCCATGCTTCCCAAAAGTCAATGATACCACGTACAAAAGATAATATACTCTGCGAGACCTGATCCAGTTATGGCAGCCAATATGTAACGCCCAGAATCACAAAACGTAAGACAGAACTCAAACACGTCTATAGCTGAATCTATTCCTGCCACTCAAAAGCAAATCCAGCAAGCACTTGTTTCATAAAATCCATTAATGGTAACCTATGAATTTGGTGGCTCTGGTCCAGTGACATATGGCTTTCAGCTTCGGCCCTTCGCAAACCATCCCTTGCACTCAAGAGCGGGCAGATTAGTATTGAAGGGTCTTTCTGGGACGATTTCATCTCGGAACACTTGTTAGGAATGTATCTTGGGCTGGAGCGACTGTCGGATTGAGGACCTTGCGCCGGTATGACTGGAGGATAATGCCAGTCGATAGCCTGGTCGACTGCACTCTCCGACTCCTTCGGCTCAAGAACTTCTCCTTCGAAGCTTACAATAGAGTCTTTTCGGCCGCGCTTGCGCTTGTTGCTTGGCGCCGGAGGGAGAACAACTATGACAGGTTCCTTGAAAGCTGGTCTTGAAGATGGATGGGAAAATTCTGCGTCGGATTCTACTTGGAGCGGGCGAGACTCCACATCCCTCGCTCCCGTAGATTTTGCCTTCTTTATTGTTCGTTTACCATCCTCGTCCCAGGCGCAATCTTCGTCGCGCTTGCGCTTTCGGTTCAGCTCTGCATTCGCCATCTTGTTACCATCGATCGGACCCAGGTCGGCTGTTCCTCCAAATGTACTTGCTGCAATGAAGTGACTATTGTATTGACACTGATCGCCACCATCGTAAGACCGTACTCCTATTGTAGGCTTACTATCCCATTCCAACTCTTGAAAGAAGTTTGTCTGTTTCGGCGAGAAGTCAGCAGGTTTCCAAGATCGAATCTGCATCTGACTCACGTAGGAGGTTGTATTATACGGGGCTGCATGCTCAATTGAATGCCAATCATAGCGATGGTGGGGTTTGTCATTGGGAATGTGTGCAGCAGATTCTCTTAGTTGGGTTTGGACCAAGTTCCGGGGCAGCTGAAAAGATCCAGGACCGAGAGGTGTGGCGGTGAGCCAATCGAGAACTCTCTTCTTGCGTGGCAACTCTGGGCCTTGTTTTTCTTCTACTTCCGCCTTTCTCTTCTTTCCTCCACCATTCTGCGCTCCGGTCTCTGATTGTTGTTTGTACCCTAGCGGTTTACTCTTCCCGAGGCCTCGCCCATCATATAGCACACCACCCACCCATTTCCAGTCTGCGGTATTCTCCAACTTGCTTCGCCGAGCCATACTCTTCCTTGGTTCGACCCTGGGTATGACAGGCTTAGCCCAGCTATCTGACTGCTCCCTGTCGGACACCCCATCGCTATCGTCTTCCGCCTCAGACTCTTCGTCGTCTGCTTCATTGTCCGAGATGTTCAATTTAGCCTTTTTCCTCGGTCCACGTCGCACGCCCTGACCTTTCCTCCCAGCAGGATGAGGAACCCTGCCGCCAGCTTCATCCAGTATATGGTCGATTAGACCCGGCGTTGTTCCTCGAGTCGTATTGGCTGCTATCTGTGCCGGTGAAAGCATAGCCATTACCGTGTCACGTCTCGTATTACGAGCCTGGTGAACTTGCTTTGGGAACCAGGATCGCAGGCCATACTTTGGTCGATTTCTGACGCCGTCTTGGTTCAGAGAGTTGTCACTTGGCCGACCCTCAAGCGGCATCCGCATCGTGATATCGGTCCATCTCACACGGGGATCGATACGCCGGATCGCCTCAAAATACCACCACGGCTCCTGCGTACCAATGACGTCTGGGAGGATACAGAAATCAAGTAACGGTTCTCTATGTTTTGCAGGCTTCCCAAGCTCTGCAGGCCTTGGGTTTCGCTCGAACATGAGACTACCATCGGCGTCCTTCTGAGGTGGACGAGCGCTCAACCGGAATTCATTCCATCCTGGTGGGGCCTCAAGAACATACAAGACCTTGGGTAATCGTCAGTAGTGACATTGAGCAGGTATGCAAAGGTGTTTTACATCTGGAAGGTTGTCCTTATCCCACTCTGCCTGGCTGTAGAGAGATTAGAAGCTTCTTGATCAACAGGATGAACGAGCAAAAACCTTACCCGAACACAAATCCAGTGACGTCGAAGGGGTTCTGACCTACACGACGGGGAACGACTGTTGGTAATTCAGCACATATCGTGCGAAACCTGACTTTACATTTACCATAATTGCTCATGCTTCCTGGACGAAGAACACATTGAGTTGCTGCAATATAGTGTGGGCTCTGGTTCCACAGTCTTGTATTGCGAGACATCCTGAGCATTGATGTCAAGCTCTGCGACGGACCGTCTAATACTTTCGAGAGTATAATGTTCCGCCGACGAGGCCGGTCCTGAGGACCCTACGGGGACTTGAGGCTCTGGTTGAGAGATTCAAGTTGCAGAATAAGTCCAGATCTGAATTGAACGACTTAAGAAGATCAGGCCAAATCAGTTGAGAAGGCGAGAAAGATTGAATCGAGGAAGTTAGATGAGCGGACCAATGGACCGAGAAATATGTTGAAGGGGCTTCGAAAGGGTAAATTGTTGTGGCGAATTCCCATGGTCCGAATATGTTGAAAGCGCGGAAAGGCGCCATTGCTCTGGTCATACAAGTTCAATGATTCAGAATTTCGGACAACACCTTTGTCCCGAGCAAAGGGCTTTAGCGAGCCCTATCACGTGATTCGTTCGAATCTCCCCCATGACCGAAAGATTGCAAGTCCTTCGCGTCCGTCGTACTGTGGCGAAGGCTTCATAACTTACCTTGGGAAGACGGTCTATGGACATCTTAAGGTTAGTCTAGCTAATGATGGTCTCGTAAGTATTTCTAAGTGTGAAGAATGGGAAACTCTATAAACGAAAGGAATCCAACGAGGATCACAAGAAGCCATGCGGAGCTCTGAGATGATCTAGCAGATCCAAAGTCAAAGAATATATCATATATAAAGGCAATTTGCCCTGGTTAATGCACCGTAGGATTTTGGGGGAGTAATTGCTATTCTAATTCTATCTGGGCCTGCATTGGCTATATCTATTGCGATGAACAAAGAGTCAATGGAATGCTAGATCGCGATAAAGCTGTCCTAATCCGTAAGCTACCTTTTTAAGAAGTAAAAAAGTCAATGGACAAGCATCAAAGAGGTTACAAGCAACTGGGGAAGTCATTGCTAGTCAGATCCCTCGTAAGTGGCCGTATCATCGTCATTGTAGCCAAAGAAAGGATTGTTCGGAGGTGCCGGCGCTGGTCTCTGGTCCGGTAGTCTAGGCCGATTGGCTGTGATCGTTGGTCGGGGTACGCTGTTCACGTAGGGTTGAGTACGCTGGGATGCATGGAATGGGCGAAGATGGTTTGTGCCTCGTAGGCCTGATCCCACCACTTCAGTATCCGTATAGCGTGGTATAGTCGAATTTCTATTTCCCCAGACCACGTCCTCTTCACCAGACCAAAGATTACGACACTCCTCAGTTGAGAGGAGCGAAGGACTCTTATAGCGGGTGCTCACTTCTTCCTGAACGGGATCAAAATTGAAATTAGAGGCAGCGGTATGGATCGGTTGCCTTGTGACACGGTCTTGCTGCGCCTGAAAAGCCGAGAAGTTTTCGTAGTAGCCTTGAGCTGGGATAACACCGTCAGGGTTGGTGAGGTGAGCATCGTTTGCTACTCGACGATGCATAGCGGTATGATGATTATACTCCCAGGCTGGCGAAAGCGAATGATTGCCGGCCATAGGCACGCTTCGACGTCCACCCATGCGAAGGCTATCATTCCCTCCTGGCCTGTTGGTGTAACTGGCTCTACTTTGTCCTGCGGACTGGTCATAGTGACATGGAGGGGCCGAGTATTTTTGTCCTTCTAGCTGTGAAGCCCCAAATGGCGTACGGTTGCGTTGTCTTACAGACTCCGTTTCCTCGCGCGGTGGTACATGACGAGCGACCCGTGCGCCTAAAACCGACAGTGTCCGAGAAGAGTGAGAGCCAGGTGAGACTCGGCCAGGAGGTCTTACTGTTCCCATTCTTTGAGTCAACAGGCTCCAATTTATAGGGTCTCCTCTCATATGTGAACGTCCCCCAGAGGTGAATGGAGTATTTAGAGTATAACGTGATGTAGATCTTGCGGCTACCCGTCTTCTGGGTAGGTGGTGGACAGTTGCCCCAATCTCTTCATCATCAGTAAGAGCAGAGGCGTCGACGGCCCGTTTACGCTTTCTTGGCGCATGCTCCTCCGCCACCCTCACTTCGCTAGGGAAGTAGTCGAAAGGAGGTAAGCGAGTGTCACGAGAAGAGCGAGCTTGAGAACGTATAGATTGAACACGGTCCCGGCCATCAATCGCAGAAACAGTTTGGCGAGAAATTTGGTGATTCGTGGACTGGTGAAGATAATACCTTGGTTAGCTTTTGATCGACATGGTTCGAAGTTGGAGCCACTTACGGGATATGGTGCGTAGCTGGGGGTGCGCGCACTTGGAAAAGCTTCAAATTGCGGTTCCTCATCCACCTCGTCATGCTCTTCGGCGTCCTCTTCATCATGCTCATCCTCAATCGGTTCATCTGGGCTTCTTGAGTTACTCGGCTTCTTGATGTTTTTAGGCCTCGGTGGCCTCGAGCCTCGAACCTGGCCTTGACCGTTCCTTAAGGCCAGATGTGCAATTCTACCACCTGCTTCACCCTGTAGTGGGTTGATAAGACCAGGCGTACTACCTCTAGTCGTATTTGCCGCAACCTGCTGTGGAGTCAAATTCCTCATGACTCTCTGACGAATCTCATTCTCCTTTGATTCGTCAGATGTTGGGTGCCATGAGACCATGGTATATCGCGGTCTCATCCTGGAGCTCTCCATGTTTAGAGCATTCTGCTTTCTTCGGCCCTCTAGAGGCATCCTCATGAGGATATCACTCCAGCATACCCGAGGGTCGATGCGGCGAATAACTTCGTAGTACCACCAGGGGTTTCGAGTCCCGATCTGGCATAAGTCAGATATAGACGATATGATGGCGTTACGAAATAAGCTTACTATGTCGGGCAAGATTGAGAAATCGCGAAGAGGTTTCGCCTTTTTTGCCCTCTTTCCTGGCTCTGCTGGTAGTGGATTGCTTTCATATATTATATTTCCCTCGGTGTCTCTCTTGAGTGGTGGTGGTTGAGATTGACGGAAGTCTTCCCAACCGGGAGGGGGGCACAAGGTGTACAGAATCTATGATGATGGTAAGCAAAGCTTCTAGCCTGAAAACTTAGATCAGTATGATTGCTTACATTAGGCCATTCATTGCTTGTCCATGCCGCTTGCCTACTCATGCTTTAGTCTATTGTTAACATATGTGACCCAACAGTTATCCTACCCAGGGACAAAACCTGTTACATCCGTCGGGACAGATCCTACTGGACGAGGCTCGACTACCCCCGTGTCAATGATCTTTCCTAGAAGCAATTATCTCAACTGGCTACTCACTGTATGCTGTCAATCCACCAGGACGTACTACAGTATCTGTAGCTTCCACGAAATCCGCCGTCTGATCCCACGGTGTTTCATCTGTACTTTGTGGGGAATCTGCGTCCATGACCTCCCGAGGAATTTTCGTACAGCACTGGAAGGTTGTTGTGCCGGAGTGGCAGCTAAGCTTATAGCAAAGGAGCGGATACTGAGCGAACAAATGATAATGATACGTTTATAAGCGATCGTTCGATGACTGGAACCTAGCAAGTATGGCGATGCTTCCAGCACGAAACTTGCAAGCAGCTTAAGTTGCACTGGTCTCTTGGGACAACAAGGTTTCTTGTCTGCCAAAGGCTTTGCCTTCAAGCCCAAAATTCAAGATGTTCGCAAAACAACTTAGCGGGTGCAAGATGCAAGATGCAAGCCAACTTAGAAAGGGGCTGAAGATTCGAGAGCTTGATTAAGTTCAAGGAGGTGAACATCTTGCTCCCTAAAATATTCCCTACATGACCCAAAATCGGTGTTGAGAGAAATTTCAACACAAGACCTTTGGTGTGAATAAGGCATTTGGGCAGCTTTGCCCTTAGCCTCGAAGACGCGAGCAGACCACGTGAATGGCGTGTTTTTGGGCATGGTTGTATGTCTAGACGATGCTTATAAGTTTGAAGTCTATGCTTGTGGCAGTAAAGATGAGTGTAGTGTAGGTATACAAGCTACGGGCGTAAGTATTTATAAGTAAAGGTAGGTAAGGTAAGTTCAAGGGAGTATATAATGTTTAATCGATCTTAAGCTATAGAGAAGCTGAATGGCTACTAATTTTCATCAGTGATACCAGCATATAAAGACGTATAGCAATATAACTTGGATTCAGGGATATAGACTTGCTTATCAAATTCTGTAAAGATAAAGAAGATCTATTTAACATGCGTGGAATTTACCAGAAGTGTCCAGCCAGGTAAGAAAGCCAGCTCCTGCCAATGGAAGATTCTCGAGCCTGAAATATCTCCTTCAATAATGATAACTGTCATGAAGACACTTAGAACCAGAGGCCGCTGTGTGAACCGTCGAGCGAAGCTGTCCAATTGGGATTGCAACGTTGAACTTCTTTTCTTGCCCGATGATGCCGATGCCTCTTACTTTGTAAGGCTCTAGTAAGAGATCCATGCTTACTGGAGTGCCAGGGTCGGTATTAAGGTATTTAAAGTGTGCTTAGGAGTGTCCCTTCAAATAAAAAAGCCCATCTTCGATAATGTACAGATTTCCAATCTGTAACAATTTGTTTTAGAAAGATAACTCTCAACCGAGCACAGAACACCAAAGACAGCTGTGTGACCGTCGAGTGAAGCTGTCCAGTTTCAAAGCCACGAGACACGAGACCCGTCATATGTCTGAGCGTATACTGGACTCAGTCCAAGGACAATCAGGACACCATCGCTCCCCTTGCCACTGACGCAATACATATTCTGGCATACTGGACTCAGTCCAAGGACAATCAGGACACCATCGCTCCCCTTGCCACTGACGCAATACATACTCTGGCATACCGCTCCAACTAACAGGCTGGTGTACTGAAATTCTGTTAGGCCAGTCGGGTGCTCCTTGTCATATGTCCGGAATCTTGTCTCCATCCAAACCGACGTGCGAGACAAAGATCGACTTGGACTCTCTGGATACTTTCTCAACCTTCAAGAAGATATTCCAGTGGGCACTGCAGGAAGATCTGTTCCATACTTCAGGTGGAACGTCTTTCGGGTACTCTCGGCTTATATCAGTGTCGGGGATCTTGAACTGTGCCTAGGAGTGTCCTTCATATGCAAAAGCCAGTTTTTGATGATTCACAGATCTTACATTTGTAAATCATGGTCCTCTAACGACGACTCGAACGAACGCAGAGAACAAGAATCCCTGCAAGACGATCACACCGACCGTCGAGGAAGCTTTCAGGGTCCAAAAAACGAGATTCGTCATGGATTCATGCTATATTTTGCAGAAACCTAATCGAAGCTTTTGGGATGCGCTTAGAAAGCATCCCTATATTGGAGCCAAATTCTGTTAGTAAACAGGCGTCGTCGTGGTCTTGTGTATATCCAAAATCATCCGGTAAGGGGGGACAAAGAATGAGCATGCTCGAAATACAATCATGCCGACCATTAATGAAGCTGTTTATTACTGGGAGACGGGACTCGTCATAAATCCAGGATTATACTAGATTGCCACGATCGACATGGAGAATGTTGCCGGATCGGTCTGTAAAGAGCTCCTTACGACCCTGGACGTACTTCGGAGTCTTCATCCATATCGCAAAACCATTCTTCAATAATACACGCATCTCGTGTTTTCACTATTTGTTTCGATAGTGAGAGGCCGTCGAAAGAACATAGAGGTGAATCCATGCCGAGACCGAGATGGAGTAATTCTCTGGATCATCTATTGCACTTCTTGGGATTGTTCCATGTATCAAAGTCAGTTCCTGCAAGATAGAGATCCTGGATTTAGTGCAACAGAAGGTGTTCAACCATATTTAAAAGCGACCTTCTGTCAATACTTGAAACTCAAGTTTTCGCCTATGATATCAACAGTGAGAGGCCGTCCAAGAGGCAGAGATGAATCCATATCCAGACCGAGAGATGAAACGTCGTAATCGAGCTCTTAATTTTGAGATAGCGATTAACCCGTTCGCGAAAGCTCCGAATGTGCCAGAAAGCTCTCCAGACACATACCCCATGACTTGCGCCCCATACACCAACATGTACGTTTGTTGTGAAGAGATCGGATAAGATGCCAATTCTGGCCAAAGCTCTAGGAACACAGAACAGTGTTGATTTAAGAAGGAGACCGGTCGGAATTTAGCTGCTGCTGCTGCCATGTGATACATCGAAAGCTGATTCATTGACCCTATGTTTGTAACGTTGGACTCGATAACGATGAGCAGTCAACAAAGGCTGAAACTGATTTATGCCCAGACTCGTATCTCAGGAGTCCTTTACTGGGTTTTGGATAGAACCTAGACGGGGCGTTCATTCTCCTATCAAATTCAGACTCTGCCACCAATATACAGTCACTCTTGTTTGAAAGGATGATTGGCAGTGAAGATAGGTACTGAATGGCCGGATCGGTTCGGGGATCGCAGTTCCAGAGACGGAAGATAATCCTTGAGTTTTTAATATAGCATCATCGGTAACGGTGAGCGGTCAAAGGGATGGAGAGATGCATCCGAACTCAGGCTGAGGCGGCAGGAATCGTCATCGAAGATCTTGTACTTGCGTGTGAAGTCTCCATTGGCAACAAATTGCCAATTTTTGTTGAAAGGCAGACCTTATATCTGCCATATATACGTCGATAATGTCTTGCTTAGACTGGGGGAGTCAATTTTCCATTATCTCGATTCGAACCAGGAGGAGTCTCATCATTCGACGCCACAAAGCCAATCTTCTTAGGCTTTCTGTTCCAATTGTCGTTCTCGAGGTATCCATTGAAAAACAATCGTTAAGATAACTTAATAAACTCCTTTCTCATTTTTTTCATGGCAGCCTTCGTCACAAATGACTACTTGAGTTTCGAATCCAATATGACGGCAGTCGGTGTTGATAACAGTAGAGCAGTCGAGAATTGGGCTCCTTTCGGTGTAATTAATCTCCCCAATGGAATCGTTGCACCTTGTACTTCTCCGATGCCATTTCCTTCCGCGCGGGTTGCGCTTAGCGGCAATTTTACCGATTGGTGGCGTCAAACTATCCTTGGTTAGACTTCATTCCGCCATCAACACTCTCATCCATTTATTGCAGTTCCACCACGAACACCAGTGTATGATAGTATCGATCGACTTCCGGTTTAGTATTGTACAGTGCGTATGCTTTTATGCGTCGTCCAAGGATGATTGATATGAAGAGAAGTCGAGCAGAAACCTCAGACTAGTGAATTTGTGTGTTCTGTACCCAACCAACGGTTGGCAAGATGCTCCATCCCAAGGTGGAGTGAAGTCTACGTATAGTAACACGGCGTTGTGACCAGAAAATTATCGCATTCTGGGACTGCGAAAGGTAAAGTGAGGCTTTGCGACTTTCCTTCGGGGATTTCAGCAATAAGGTTGCAATCTTCCTATTTGAGAGTTAAGGCCGATCTTGGTGATGAAAGATAGATAGTCAGCTTGAATCGAAGCTGCGTATTACGCTCATTTTGGTGTTTGTGGCGTGCTTTCTTCTGGTACAGGACGGCTAAAAGAAAGCGCTGCTGTTACAGCAAAGATAACTGATATCACGATAAGTCTTTTGTCCGAACGGAGGCAATCGTGAGAAAAGCGCATATAAGAACCGCCGAATTAACGAGAAGGTGGGAAGGCCATGGTATTGCGCGATGCGTGGATGAGAACGTACCAGACGTTGGGATGTTGCAAGGAGGGAAGGAACTCGTCCTCATAAAGAAGCAATAATTTGAGAATTGTTCTAAAGAAACAAGATTCAAGCGTCGATAGGTGAGTCCAAGGAAAGGAGCAGCAGCCAAGGATGGAGCCACAATGGATTGAATGAAGTTAGCCTCCCATAAGCGAGGCCAAGGAGAAAATAAGTAACCAAAATATCCCATAAAGGAACGGTGGAGGTTGGTTGCGAAGGTATGTTTTAGAAAGAAGTTTTTGGGTGGGAAAGTTAGCCTTTTTATGTTCCATGGACCCGGCCTCCCCGGTAAATGTCCCTTTCACAATATGGCGAATGGGTGTTCATCCGTTTGGTTCGACAGGTGAAGGCAATGATGCTGTTCGAAGTGCTTGTTAAGCTATTGTGAAGATAATGTACACTGGAGTGGGGAATAACAGGTGAATGAGACAGCGCTGCTCGTTGAGAGCTTATTCAGCTTCGAAGGTATTCTTCAATCTGTGGTGAAGATGTTCGCCCACCCAGCACGCTCGTACTCTGGATCCAGCCAGCCCTCCATATTGATAGGTCCAGCTGGTTGGTACGTTCCAATCCTCGCGGAGTTGAAATGATTCTCCCAGAAGTTCGTGTCCACTTCTTGGGAAGGGTCCCAAGGCTGGCTGGGGTCGATTGGCAATACCTCCAAAGAATTCGATCTAACCATAGTTGATTCAACTGCTGCTTGTGTCCCTTGGTGTAAATCTGCTGAGCCACTTCCAGTTGTTCGAGCCCTAAGCTCGTTCGCAGGAACATGATAGCCCAGTATTGTTGTCCGGTTATGGATATTGTGGTTTGCAGCGTGTTGATTTCTAACGATTCCGGTCCAGTTCTGCGGAAAGGACTGAGCTCCGATCGAGTGTGGCTCATGGGATGCATATTGTGCGATTAGTGAATCATTGTTGTAAGTCTGCTTTTGTTTCTCGTCGGTCATTCTTGGTACTTCGTCCGAGGTGACAATGTCCTGCAAAGCCACATATCAGAGTTCTGCAGCATAGAAAAGTTGATGCCTGTAATGAAACTTACTGCAGGACGCTCTTGGCTATTGTTCAAACTCTTGTCGTCGCCCGCCAAATCCAGCTTGCTTGACTCATCTTCATCTTCGAGCTTAACCGCATGTTCGCTATGGTATGTCTCGCTGGTGGTACTTTGTCCACTACTTTGTTCGTCCTCTTGATTTATCCCATTGTCAGAATCTTCAGGCTCAGTTACAGTCTGCTTAGCCCTCCTAGCCTCTCGTGCGGACTTCTTTATAGCGTTGTAACTTGGTCCTCGTCCGAGTGGATTCTCTGATGGATGAAGGATAATACCACCTGCGACACCTAGGCTGGGATTCTCTAAATCAGGCGTAGTACCACGAGTGGTGTTTAGAGCCATTTGCTGGTCAGTCAACTGAGCAAAGACAGCAGCTCGCACAGCATTTTCGTCCTTGTGCTTGGCCTTGGCATGCCATGAGACCAAGCAATAGTTAGTACGCATGCGAATTGCTCGCATGTTCAAGATATTAGGAGTAGGTCGAGGCCGGGACATCCTCATCGTGATGTCCTGCCATCTAATGCGTCCGTCCCATCTTCGCCATTCCTCGATCAGCAGAGGTGATTCCAAGGTACCGATCTTGTTTGGGAAGCGTTAGTTGAATTTGCTAGCAGCATGGGCATAACTTACGCGGTCCGGCAAGATATCGAAAGCACGGAGGAGCCGAGGCTCTTCGCCAGGTTCAGGGTCATTCTCCTCCATTTCTCTTCCTCTGGCATCGCGCTGTACTGGCGGAAGCCTAGAGGAAGCGAATTTTTTCCACGCCTCTGGCGGGAAAAGCTCGTACATTATCTATGGAATGTCAGCACGTAGCTTGAAACAAGGCAAGAACAGCTCTTACGTCTGAAAGATTGTCTTTACTCCAGTTAGCTTGTCTGCTAAACGTTAGTCTGTATATTTGATGAAATATGATGGAATGTTGGTTGATCGCACCCTGGATGGAACGAGGTCTTGTCAAATGGTGTGGATCCCTCCTGTCGGGGCACCACTGCAAGAACATCAGCAACTGCATCTAGTGAGGAGGCAATACATCTATGGTTACCATATGTTGTTCGTCCTCCTAGTGCTATAACTCTACTGCTCACAGCCAGATAGCCTGGAGTCTGATTCCAGGGCAAGTCGTTGGAAGCCATGTTGTGATCGTGAGGTTTGTGCGAAAAGGGGCTGGATCTTGGAGCTCTGATAATGGCAGAGATCTTGAAGGTAACGGTGAAGTGTCTTACTATGCAATGTACTGACACCTGAAAGCTAGAATCTGGATGGTTTGGAAGCAAAATAGCCAGAATACTGCAGTTGCAGATGGCTTACCAAAGTTCACAAATGTTCAGGTTTGTGCGTTTAGACGATCGTCGCAATATGGTTAGGCTTGGAACCTGTGAATCTAATGGCTTTCCTTTGTTTATCCGAGAAGCTCGGGCCTCAAACCCTAAGTTTCTCCGAGATCATGTTACCTGGCATTAAAGGGGTGGCTGGGAGCGTCCCAGAGTGTCCTTCTGCAGTAATAGCTTTTCCAGTACGACATCCCGGTTGGTCAGGGTTCAAGACTAGAGACACATGTTAGGAGGATGAGGCACGCAGTGCATTCTTTGTTAGATGTCCTGCCAAAGTTGGGTTTATGAGCAGAAGGGAGTCTCGTCAGATGAGAAGGTATACAGGATAATGTTGATATCAACAGGATGAAAGCTTTATGCTTGATAAAAGGATCTACTATGGGAATTGAACAGGTCTAGAAGCTGTGCGGGAGTCGAAGGAGCGTTGGTATACAAAGATGAACAAAGCACTCGTCCCACTCTTCCAAGACTGAGACGGCAAACTCACTGCTTCCGCCCATGTGCGGCCCATGTTGACTGATTCACGCCACAAGAAAGAAATCCCCTGTCGTTGTCAAAAATCTGTTCAACTGCTAGGTAAACCTATAGCAAGGAGAGCTATCAATTTATTAGAAAAAAGATTGCCACCATACCTAGCTGACAGTTACTAAGGCGGTGGGGAAAGGACCAGTTTTGAGCGACTTGACAGATTTTGTCGACGGTGAGTAAGGTAGTAACTCTAACTCCTGAGAACATTGTTATCCATTGGTAGATCTCAAGCCGGAAAAGACTAGGCAAACCTACCAAGCCGGAATCTCACGCATCCCAAATTGGAGAAGGCCAGAGTCGAAGAACCTGGAGCACGAACACCAATCGCAGAAACATAGGACCACAGCATACAGGGAACTTAAACGCTCAAACAAAGAGAGCTGAACTTGAAGCATTCATGGTAAACAGCATTCCGTTAAAGGGATATGCGGTACGAGAGATTGCCACCAAGCGAACCTCGATCTCATGTACGTATAGCTGGACTAGAAATACTTAAGTCGAGAGACACAACCAAGAAACCGTACTGGGTAAACGCATTATTTTCACGCATCAGACTCTCCCCATTTGCAATTCCACCGCCAGAATCAAGCTAGCAGAACCCAATTTTATTGAATCAGGAAGGTATCCCAGAACAAGAAGTCCTGGCAGAAGATACTCAGCAAGCTGAAAAGAAGCTTCCCATAGACCAAATCAACCAAATCGCCCGAAGGTATCGTATCTGGGTTAGTGCCATTTGACGGGAACCACTCTTTAGAGATCAGGAAGACAGCTGATCTGATTGAAATATCTCTAATCATTGGTAGGTTTGGCGAGATTGGACTTCACTCCCGATGGTACTGTCCTGTTCAGGAGAATGAAACACTGGTTTGCACTTGTGCCTTGAAATTTCGAGAGTAGAGAGAGATCGGGAAAACCAACAAAATGGTATGACGCGTTGCTACATTGTAATACGGTTTAATTCGGTCTATTCTTGGCGACGGCGTGTGAAAAGATCGATAAAACGATCGGCAATGTCTACTACATCTACCATGACCTCCCTCCAATCTGAATCTCCTCCAAGATCATCAACACCAGTTTTCCACTAATCACTGGAGCCAGTTCATCTAAAACAGTAGCTTTATAAAGGATTATTCTCCATTCTTTACATGGAAAGAAGGAAAAAACACCCTTGCCCCTCATGATTGAACTGAAATGGGCATATTACTTGACCATATATCTGGGATGATGACTGCCGCGAATGGGGGTTCTCGGCGCTCATGGTTGTAAGGTATAACTAAGAGATAAAAAATATTGCAGTTTCCTACGGGGTTCTAAATGGTACGGGATAGGTTTCTTAGAACGGACTGCGTGTATTTGACGAATCCGTGGGAAGCTATCAAGGGTGCTATCATCTGCGTTAAGTTTTCCGAATAGAGAATCTGGGCTGGTGTCTTTACGATGAGGGAGAAAACCTAGGGCGAAGTAAATAGATTGGAGGGGATTGAGGTACTGGGGGCAGAGGTCTTGTCCAATTGATGAAGGACCTGCTTCTATTGAGCCCTCTCGGCTTCTGACGCACAGGGAATCAAATTCAAATATAAGGAATCAAAAGAAGAAAGTGGAATACAGGGGGGTTTGAGGTTTCTATTGGACTAGGTTCAGTTGATAAGAAGCCTATACAAGTGGATGAGACGGTTGCAACATTAATAGCGATAGAAATGAGTCTACTCTGGAGAGTGCGCCAAGGATGCTATGCTCAAAAAGGCTGTGTCAATCATCGGGACGTAGAAGTCGAATCGTAGTCCCGGCAAAAGAAGTAAAATGCTGTCAGCGAATGTGAGGGTATTTTCATTACAAGAACGAAGCTCTATAGACTGTGAATTATATACAAAACGCTCAGAATCCCATAAGGTGAACACATTCAATTGGCGATTGTTCTGTGTCATGAACCATTGTCGGAACCTCTCCAAACGAACTCCAATATTCTTGCGCATTCAAGCTAAAAGAGAGATGTCTCGATAATTCAAAGATATTCAGGTGAACCCTTGTCGAGGAAACTCTGTGTCCTCATTATCAAGCGTGTGTGGCAAAGCACAACTACAGTTTATCGGCGTAAATCCAGCCATATGAGACACAGTGTGTCCCGGAAGAGTACCAGTGGACTGCTCCTCTCCGACGTCCGTATAGGGCGGTCGATAACCAAGTGGCTGAGGTGGGCTCATAGGTTGATGCTGCTGCTGCACAACAGGCAGCGTCTGAAATATCGGATTGTAGGGAGACTTCGTTGGCAAAGTCTGGATCACCGTTGAAACAAGGCGTCAAACCTTGAGCCCAGCACCCCAAAAAGCTAGTTTGCCCTATCCCTTCATGTCCTCCAACGCGTCAAATTTCTCATAGGTCCGGCAGACGCAGCCACCAATGGTTACTGGCCTATCGAATCCCACTTGGCTCTTGAGTCTATAATCTTGATGGCGAGCTTCGCATACAGTCCAGCGAACCTCCCTTCTCACGGTGGCGATTCGTCGCCGCAAAGGGCGCTTGCGCTCCGCGAGCGCTTACTGCCGCCATAGATCCTCCGGCTCAGGAGGATCTTCTAACCCCCTACTTGTTTACCACCTTGCTGGGTTCTCTACCAGCGCATACGAAACCACCCATCTGCCACCTGCTGGGCTGAGGCCCAATTGGTGCATCGTCTGAACTGATTGGGCGACGCTAATGGTCTCCAGATTTGAGCAAAATCGCTGAGTGAGCGAACTCGTTCTGTCTTCCGGGCTCCACATCAAGGCCCGATCGACACCTCCTCCATGCTTCCCCCGAGCGTCTTGGATACGCCCCATCGCTTGGTGGATAGAAACAACTTATCTGCTTCCTCCAAGTTCCACACCAGGACCAACCCGGCTTTCCCTGTACGCCTCTGATGGGCGTCCTCGCAACCCAACTTCCTTGAAATAGTTGGCTGGTAGAGTTGTGCTCGGTGGATTCAAGCCACCTAAGTACTCGTTCTGGGCAGTAGAGGCCCATCGTAGTGCTTTGCCAGTGCACTTGGAACCACGTAGGTTGGAACACAGTTGGTGCATCGTGTGACTGGTTGGGAAACGCCAATGGTCTTCATATGCTCGCATAACCACCGAGCAAATGAACTCGTTTATTCAAGCAAGTTCCAAGTCTGCTTCCCCCAAATTCCACACCAATCCATGTGGCTTTGGAGATACTGCTGGCACGACGAATCTTGGCTGATTCCAGTGCGTTGCTTAACCCCCAATGGGTACAGAGGTCTGTGGTGACACACGCAGCAGAATAAAGTGAGCCTTAGGGCTCGTTGACTGGTGGTGGGCGAAGGAAGCGGGGGTGATGATCAGGCTCATAACCTTCGATCGGCGGCGTCAAGTCTAGCACATCCATCGTGCTAGGCTTAATGACAAACATGCAAGAACTTATCAGAGGAGATTGATCTGAGTCGCTAGCTTTCCACGAGTCCGCTACGGCGGAGTACACGATATTGGTATTTGGGGGATAAGCCTCGCTCGAAGAACAAGGCCTAAAACTTCAGCAGAGCTCTTTTAAGTTTCCCTGAACCGGCGGCCATCCCGAAGGAGCTCCTGTGGTTAGCTCTTGAAACTCTTTTCGCTCTGTGTCTGTGGAGCGGTCGATGATACTTCGCAATGGATGTGCCAGATCACGACCTAACGCTACAGGTGTGCCGGTTCTGGTGGACCCACCCGGCTTTGGATGATTTTGCATTGCACTCAGTACTGCAGAGTTCTTATCGTACTTGGTAGCACTATGGTATTTACAGCCGGGGTCAGTGCCCCAAATTCCACCACCAATATCCACAGAAATACCAGCCCGCATCCCTCCCCAAAACCCAAACCACCTTTGCTCTTCGCCCAAGCAGCCTTTGCCAAGGAGATGCCCAAAGGCATTCCGTCCATGCCTGTCAACCATTGAAGTGCAACCCAATATTGGTGCGTTCGTTCGCTTTCCAGGGGGTGGGCAGTCAGCGTCTCCCGGCAAAAATGTGCCATCGCCCACCCCCTGGGGAAAAAAAAGGTCTCAAAGACCAAGTGGAAGCCCAACGCAATATTGGTGCGCTCGTTCGTGATCCAGGGGGTGGGCAGTCAGCGTCTCCCGGCAAAAATGTGCCATCGCCCACCCCCTGGGGAAAAAAAGGGTCTCAAGGACCAAGTCTAAGTTCAACGCAATATTGGTGCGTTCGTTCGAGGGGGTGGGAAGTTAGCAGTCTCCACAAAACTCTGCAACTCCCACCCCCTCGAAAATAGATGGTCAAAAGGACCACTTGGAGTTTCGGAACAATATTGGTGCGTTCGTTCGAGGGGGTGGGAAGTCAGCATCCCTTTGTAAGCCACTGCCGACTCCCACCCCCTCGAAAACAAGAGGTCTAAAAGACCACGTGAAGTTTCGGCCCGCTATTGGTGCGTTCGTTCTAGGGGGTGGGAGGTTCCTGGCAGTCTCGCCAACCCTCTGCCCAGCTCCCAACCCCTAGATAAAAAGTGGTCTCGGAGACCAAGTCGAACCTCGGTGCGGTATTGGTGCCCTTGTTCGATTTTTAGGGGGTGGGAGGTCCCTGGCAGTCTCGCAAAACCTCTGCCCAATTCCCACCCCCTAGAGGTATTGTGGTTCATATAACCACTCGGAAAGTGGAATCCAAGACAAGAGACCTCGAAATCCCAAACGCCCGCCCAAATCCCCAACGCCGAAAAAGCACGCCCAAACGCCCAAACGCCCAAACGCCCAAACACCAAACGCCCAAACACCAAACGCCCAAACACCAAACGCCAAAAAGCACGCCAAACGCCCCAACGCCCCAACGCCCCAACACCCAAACACCAAACACCCAAACACCCAAACACCCAAACACCAAACACCCCCAACCTATAAGCTAAAAAGCAAACACCTAAACACCTAAACACCCAAACACCCCCAACCTCTAAGCTAAAAAGCAAACATAAAAAAGCACAAGCTAAAAAGCTAACCTGGAAACAGCGATCCGGAAAGCAACTAAAAAAATAAGACGTCGAAAAGGAATCTCACTGGCCCATATAAATAGAGCTAGGATGGTCTCTCAAGAATATCTGAATCGACATTTCCAACCCACGGAGATTCACACCACTATTGGTGCGTTCGTTCGGATGGCACGAATGGTGCGTTTGTTTGACATCCGCAAGAGACCGGTGGTTCTGACGGCCAACATATGGACGTCGCCCCGCAATCATGATTTTGACAGCCGACAAACAGATTTGGCGTAACCATCCTTTAAAAAAAAAAAAAAAAAAAAAAAAGGCTTGGAAAGCCTCCAGACAACACCCCGATGTTGGTGCGTTCGTTCGTCCGGCACCAGTGCTGGGTTTTTTGCTATCTGAGAAAGCGGGTGGTTCTGACGGCCGACAGGTCGAACTTGGCCTAACCACCCACCTCCCACATGTAAAGTGGTGTAGGATACCACCAATAAGGTCCCGGAGCGAAGATGCGATACAAGGACCAAGGCTTCGTTATTACCTATAAATATCTCCATTGCCCTCGAAAAAGATTTCCAGTGCCCTCCCGCAAACACAGGAGCGCGCCATTGACGCAGTTGAGAGCCAGGTTAGGCAGTAGCTGGGATTCATGAAAAGTGGCCTGGATTGCAAGGGAGGAGATGGATAGCAAGAGAGGAGTTTTCTTGGCGCAAAGTCGAAGTCCGATATTGTTGCTGTTGAGCAATTGCAGCAGAATTGCTTCGGTTCTTCTCTATTGCATGGATTAGCCTTTGCCATGTTGGAGAGATCTGAGGGACTCACTTCCATCACCTCTGGTTTCTGCCCCCAACAAGCCCAGGGATGTGTGGAGAGCGGCGCTGAAGCTTTGTCGACTCGTTCGCTGGAATCTGGACTAGGCAGTGTTCTGTTGAACTTTCTCCGAGGAACTCACGCCCATCACGTCTGCAGAAAGCAGACGGACTACAGTTAACGCCTTTTTATTTGTACTGAAAGCTATAAGAAATACAAGGACATGTTCAAAAACCGAACCATAACACTCACAACTTGCTGGTATATATATGCATTGTATCTCCATCGTTGTACTTCCACCAACTTCCACCAACTTCCACCAACTATCGTCCAACGCACGAGACCCAGCCGGCTGGCCGTCTTGCCATAACCAACTATCGTCCAACGCACGAGACCCAGCCGGCTGGCCGTCTTGCCGTAACCAACTTTGTCAACAAGGACAAGGCGTCCTCGTCCAGTGCACCATCACAGCGACAGTGTTAGTGGCTTCTTATACCAAGAAGGCTTTGGCCCATGAACATAGAGGAAGCAGCCGGGCTCGCCAAAGGGTCACAGAGACCCAAGGCGAGGACGTCCCTTGTGGAGACTTCCGGAACTTGTGCTTTCGTGCATATGCTATGTAGATGCTTGCAAGCATCGTCGTTAGCTGGTATCGGACGTGTAAGAGTGTGAGCACGTTGACTTACGTGCTAGGACGTATTGTCCCATCTTCGCTGCCAGCCTCTTGAACAGCTTGGCGTTAGATGTACCTTCAGCAGGGATCAGAGAGGTCCGAACGATAACCTAGAGGCAGGACGCGGAAAGGTATTGTTGAGGGTGACAGGCCGATTTCCTGGGAACCAGACTTGCGATTGGTTATACCAAAGTGAATTCTCCTTTGCCAATGTACTCCAACACATTGTAGGTGTTGTCTTTCTTCCAATGCATGCCTTGAGAGAATCGTTCATTGCCGCTGCAAGTGCTTTTAGAGCATTCAAATTCAATGGCGTGTCTTCGCTATTTCCAATTCCTTGAGGTTTCCGGAGACCTAGGTTCTATTAGTGGGCAGTTCACCAACTGAGTGTGATGGGATTTTGTCTAGTGAGTGGCTTACAGGAGTTGGCACCAGAACCCAGCCGATTAGACATGCAACTCGGTCGATCCCGAGGACTGTTGGGGGCAGCAGGTTGACTTTCTATCTGGGCTGTTACATCGTCATGATAAAGGCCTGTCATAAAGCTAGTCCAAGTAGGATAGTAATAGTAGAGGCCAAACCAAACCCTTCGTCACTCGGACGTGAAGGTTTGTCGTTCCTAAGGACTGTTGATGGCAGCAGGTTGATACTCTATCCGACGTATCATGGCGCTGATACAAAGAAGGTAGCAATGGTGGAAGGTCGAACCGGGGGATAAGCAGTAGCAGCGGAAGCGATGCTGTGAGTGTGCGGATGTGAGCTTTTGTTTCTTATTAGTCTCTTCTCCGACGGCATCTGAATGAGAGCTTGAAAACTGCAGCTAAGTAAGAAGTGTGGTTGGCGCCATTCTGGATCCTAAAGCGTGTCTGTGTTCAAGCGGCTACATGGTTCGCTTGGTGGACGAACAGCGTGATTCTATTTCTCTCAAGTCAGCAGATGATCTCAAGGCTTGCACCCTGGAGTGGGTGGTGACTGAGAGGAAGAGCTCGTGTGTGTGGAGAGAGCGTGATGTGATGGAGGTGAAAAGGAGGAAAGCAAGCATATCGGTCGATCGTGGTGAGATGCTTACAAAAGCTGTTCTCATTGCAAGGTATCATCTACTTGGGGTACCCTTGGATGGTCGATCCCCACCTTACTTCAAGAACAACCCCGTTTTCAAGGGGAGTAAATCTCGGTCTGAAAAAGGCTGCAGACGAGAGCCGTTGGTTTGGATATCGTTCCTATCGTTATGTCTGTCAGCTCAGGTACAAATACCATTCCAGCAAGTAAAGGACCTTACCAGTATCATTATTCGAAGCTGTGGTAAAGCTCATCTTAACTGTGTGCTGTATCTTGTTGATCGTCGGCTATTGGTCTAAGACCGGCACTAGACACAACTCCCTGAACATCAGACCGGATCAGCAACCTTCACAGTCGACGCAAGTGAAGCAAGTCTTACAGAATCAATCGACATGCTCAACCTACGTTCGGAACCATTCTCTTCGTTCCTGAACGACGGCACCAACCTGAGCACAAGGAATGTGTCAGTAGATGAAGTGAGCGATACTTAGGACGTGAGAGCGAGGACCTTACTGCACAGACACAAGCTTCGTGCTGATGTACTGGATCCTGACGATCATCGACTGCTAGTTTCAACAGTGCAAATACCAAATCGTCAGATGATGGAGACACTGAGACGGTGTCTCTGAATATCATGGCCTGGGAGTGTGCGGGTTATGTTTGCTTTGGTCTGCAATGCCGCACATCCAAGACCTAGTTTGGATTGTCAGGTCCAGGGAAGCCGCAATTCTAGACACAAAAACAGTATTAGGAGATGCAACAAGTTGCACACTCAAGACGTAGAAGTAAGAGAGCTTACTGTACTTACAGAGATCTCTGGGACTTCAACAGCCCTGAAGTATGGATCTTCGAGTTGATGGCCTGGGGGTGCACGGTCGCTTTGAGCCTGGACTTGGAGACCGACCGCACACCCCAGGCCCACCCTGGATCGTCAGGTCCAGGGGTCCCCGGGTCTTGATACAGGAACATTGTCAGAAGGTGCAAAAAGCCGTACGGCTTGTTGTGAAGATAGGATGACTTACTTGGGTGACAGAAGTCTCTGGGACTTCAACAGCCCTGAAGTATGGATCTTCGAGTTGATGGCCTGGGGGTGCACGGTCGCGTTGGGCTTGGTCTTGAAGACCGACCGCACACCCCAGGCCGCTTATTGTCAATATTACATACCCCTTGTGCTTAAGGCACTGTGCACTCGTGCCCCCTTTTTCCTCTTCACGGCTATTAGTAACTGTGGCTTTGGGGCTGGCCGTGAAGAGGAATTTGGGGGCACAAGCAAGATTGAAGTGTAGCTTTGATGGATGATGAAGAGGAAGAGAAATTGGATGTCAGGCGAGGTGAAAATATAGGTAGGGGCGATCACAACAAATGATTCATTGTGTGTAGCGCCATTACCAATGGCGTTAGTGTGGGTCACGAGTATGAATTAGGGAGCCTTCTGGCTGATTCGGTAGGTGGTGTTGGACGGAGCCGAAGTAGGGCCGAATAAATAGTGACGTTCAACAGCTTCGGGGATAGGGCGGCGATCTGTCAGTCACAAGCATTGACAAGCCCCTGGTAAAGACAGAGAGGAAAGCATCGGAGAGGGAAAGATGAGCATTGGGAGACGGAGAGATGAGCAGCAGGAGAGTTGGAGGAAGGGGTTGGCATGACATTGAATGCTAAAGGGAATCTTTCTCTGCCTCTATCTGCCATGACCTGTTCCTTCCTTCTTACCCTGGGTTTGCTCTATTCCATGGCTTTCATCACGAGAAACTTCGTCATGGTGATATCTCTCTGGCTGTGCCCTTCCTGGAAAGTCCTTCCGGCTTAGAGTTTTCTCTCTACAGTACCTTGCCTTACCTTACCTAGTATTCCTTGATCACGTAGCCGGACATACCTGTCTCAAAGGAAACTAGCATGACCTGTGAAGCTCGGAACTTTGGGTGCCGATCCGGAAACCTGTCTAATAGTCTTGGGCTGGCCTCCGAAATAAGGCTGTGGACATTAGTATAGTGATAGCGTTTCAATCGTCGTACGCCAACAAGGCTCCAAAGCCCAACAGCAACAGGTGATACCGCAAGGTCCCTTCCCATCCAAGAGTTGAAGCTCGATTGCAATCAAAGCCCCAGGGTAAGGCGGCTGATATTGCAAGATCTTTGCATTTCTCAAGCATTCGTCTACCGAAGCTACTGGTCCTATTTCAGGTGGCCAAAGCACTCACCTTCAATCATTACCAACGTTTTTCGGTGCCCTCGAGCCAGAGACCTTACGGTATTCGCCTCTCCTCCCGCTTAGACCAATCACTTACGATGTTCTCAAACCACAACGCTTCCATGGCGTCCAGAGTTCGACTATTGGAATTTGACCGTGACAACTCCCGAGCTGGTACTGATCGACCTTTCGAAAACCTTATCTCTGCTGCGGTATATTTGGATGCTCTGTTTAGAAAAAATTATATACTTTATGCCTTCACGGGCCGTTTCGCCGAGAAGTTGCGGGACTTGTCCCACGTATGGGCGTGGGATATTGATGTCGTGATTCAGGCCCCGACGGCGCGGGTTCTGAATATCGTTGGCTCAGAGGAACGGTTGGTCTTCTGTTGCTATCGAGATGTCTGGAACGGTGCTAAGTAAGCTAAAGGATTCGTATTAAAGATAAGTGCTATGATGAGGGCCTGACGGATGATGAGGGCCTGACGGATGATGAGGGCCTGACGGAGTTCTCTGTGGAGACGCGACCTAAGTGGGACGACAATACAGCGGCGCACATCATTGAGGTTAATATCATACCATGTGGTAAGCCTGCATCGTTGGACCAGCAGATCGTATCTCCTCAATCCCTCGAGTACGAACGAGACCTGCTTTCGTTCACACTCCCAACCCCAGATCAAAAGGTCAGCTTCCATGTGGTCAGTCTACGCTACTTGATGTGTACCATGCTAGCGGATCGCTCGAGCCGCACACCGGAAGGACTTGTGTGGGAAATTCTTAGCCTGATGAAGAAATATCCTACTGAGGTCGTAACATTCGCCGACAAGTTCAAGAGCGCCGACGTAGACCACTTTTTGCAGGCACTACCGCAAGACTCCAGGCAAGAAATTGCCGTCTTCTTTGGACGATGATCGGTCTTCTTTCGGCTGTCCTTGATTCGACTGAGCGCAATATCAATGAGTTGAGACTGTTCACCCTTGATTCGGAAAACAACAATAATCGCTCCCGTTGTTCCTTTGAAGTTAGAGATTTGGAGGGGCATATCGAAACGCTGGGCAGGACAAGGAGAAAGCGTATGCAAAAATCGCAGGTTACAATGGCTTTAGGTGTTAGGATAGCTTTACAGTGAAGGGGTTGCTCCATGCACTGTTGCATCGCTTTTCATATGTATCTAAGAAATCATAAGAAATTCAACAACGCTTACCGACTTTGTCGATCGATCATTACTCCAACCGACCATTCCTTCTGTTCAGAAAACCTCTCAATGCGTCTGAAGACCTACACTTGAACAGGCAGTCTCTAAGCTTAGACAATACTTCCAGTCCTGACCTTTCCTGTTCCTGACTGCAGAGGCTGAACCGCTTCTTATCTTCCATTATATTTCAGGTCTCTACAGCCAAATTCGAAGGTCAGTATTCACTTGCTTGAAACAGAATACCAAACCTTCATTACGCCCATTCGACATCGGCGGAACGGCCGAGTCCACGTTTGCTCATCGTCCTTTCCCTTAAATCAATCCTTCACGCCGTTCGATTCTTTAGAGACAGCGTCCCTACTTACGTCGAGTAAAGTATGAGCATAGTGGCGGGGCCTGCGAAATAGCAATCCAGCTTGTTCACACTCACAAACTGTGAGCTCGAACGGTACGTGACACTTCCAGGTAGACAAGGATGACAGGAAATATAGCTAGACCGACGCCTTTTGAAAGTGGGTACCGGTGTTCTGATCCTCCGGCACAAGATATAGCAGATCGGATCGAGTTCATAGACGAATTGCTGCGCATTCGTACCTGTCCGATAGATGCGTGAAGCCAACTGCTTGAATCAAACCATACAGTGCAATCTCGTGTCTTCGCTCAATGTCTTAAATTCTCTTTATGCAAAGACGTCTGCGCATTCATGTGGATCAGTCTCTTTACTTCGTGGTATATCTGAGCAGCTTTCGCTCTCATGGAAAAAGTCCCCCTGAGTATAAAGGGGTAACGCACATTTGCGAAAGGGCACACTTACAAGTTACTTTCTTTCTAGTGAAGGTCTTACCGAAATGCAGGTATTGACAGAGAAAAATTCTGCTCCTTATGCGACGTCAGTCATCTGAGTTCATCTCGCTGTCATCTATGCAGTTACAATTCTTCGCTATTTATCACTTTCTTTTCTTCAGAATTTAATATCATAAAGAAATATTCTGCAGTAAGTGTGCGATTTTACGAATGTGCCCTACCTCTGCACGCTTTGAAGACTTCTCAATACAGCACAATGTCACTCTATGTTTATTTGAATTCAGGCCAGGCTTATCGAGATGATGTCGAGACAGAAAGGGAAATGGAAGTGCAAATAAAAGCGCAACGATTTTGTAGAAGGATAATGGCAATCCTTCAAGGTCGATAGTGGAGATCGCCAGGCTGGCGGACACCAGGTTCTCGAACTTTAGACGACACTGAGGGGGTGGGGCTGAGGTCAACTGCGATGAAGGCATGGTGATCTGTGAATTCATGTTGTTTTCAATTCAATTCACCGTGATAGAGAAATCGACTGCCCGGGGACTGCGGCGGTGTTTGTTGATCGGACAGCCTTACTGGGCTTAGCGTGGATACAGCTTGCCATGGTAACGATTAAGTTACCTTATTCTACCCGAAAGGAAATAGTGACATCACCAAAGGTAACTCGAAGCTAAGTATTTTTTTGAGAGGTTTGTGTCCAGTATCTTAGGTAAGGAAATCGAGTTTTGCTTGAGTTTTGGAGGTCGGTATTCTGTTTCTGTTCTTGGTATTTTCGTCCTATCATCCCCCCGGTCTTGTGCTGTTCTCTGTCTTCATGGCTCCAGACAAATCTCCCCAAAAGCGTGCCTGGGTTACTTTGTTAACCCGCTCTTCTTATCTTCCTGGTGTCATAACCCTCGCGCATAGCCTTTCCTTGCATTCAACCCAATATCCCCTTATAGTACTTGTCACGCCGTCTCTTCCTCAATCATCCCTCCGCGCACTGGAGCTCGAATCTAAACATAACCACCTTCTAATTGTCCAAAGCATTGACCCACTCCTTCCCCCAGCCAACCAAAAGACAACCCTTATTGCTGCCCGCTTCGAAGACACATGGACCAAGCTCAGAGCTTTCGAACTCACGTCCTACGAAACATGCGTCTTCCTCGACGCCGATATCACGGTTTACCACAATATGGACGAGGTTTTCGATATTCAATTGCCCGGACGAGACTGGATAGGAGCTAATCACACTTGCGTCTGCAACCTTGATCACGACCCCTGGGCGCCTGACAACTGGGAACGTGAGAACTGCGCATGGACGCCTCTGCGACACCCTTCATCGATGACTTCGGCGACCCCTGTCCCTAAATCCGCAGCCCCACCAGACACATACGCGCTCCTCAACGGCGGGCTCTTCCTCTATCATCCATCCCAATCGCTGTGGGACACATTACACAGCCATTTCTTAAACTCCAAGGAATTGCCAATCTACCAGTTTCCAGACCAAGATTTCCTTGCATCCTTCTTCCTCACGAAATGGCAACCTTTGCCTTGGAAATACAACGCCCTCAAAACCATGAGAGCCTGGCACCCAAATATTTGGCGGGACGACGAGGTGATGGGCTTGCATTACATCGTGGATAAGCCGTGGGAAAGAAGAGTGGCCAGTGATGGGATTGGAGGCCATCTAGGGAGAGATGGAGAAACGCATAAGTGGTGGTGGGGAGTCTGGGATGATTGGAGAAGACGGCGAGATGGAGATCTTGTAGACATAATGGACGGTCTGGTTGCAAAGCCGTTGCACGAAGAGGGAGACCAGAAACAATGCGAAGAGAACAAGGAGAAAGGCCTACCAGTGCCCGTTCCCAGCGTGGCTACAGAAGATGGAATTGACGGCCATGGAGGAGGTGCTGAAAAAGATGCTAGTGATCAGAGGAGGAACACCAACGGGGTGAACGGATCATGTCTGGAATTCCCAGTGCTACGAAAACCAAGGCTTGGTGAGCAAGGTACATGCTGTCTATGAATACTCTGCCCTGGGTTCGGCTCCGATACGAAAAGATCAAACGCTGACTTCGTACAGGTCATGGGCCGGTCGTGCGAACATGAAGCAGCATTGTTGTAATGCATTCATTGATAGACCGATAGAAGTCATATTTTCTTTCCTGTATATATTGGATCTTAAGTGTCGTGCCAAAGATATCCCGAGGTGTTCTCCGCGAACCGGCATTTCTTATAGATTATCCTGCATGACATCAGCCATGGCGGGCGGTAGGCGTTCGGGATCGCTCTGCTTGGGGTTTAGCCCTTACCTGTACTAACGGGAAGACGAAATGCGGGGTATGACAACGAATGACAATCTGCACAGCGGAGGGGAGAGAAGTTGTTCGATGCAAGGATGCCCCTTCCATGTCAGGGTTCTGCTGTCGGACGTTCTCTCGACAGAGCAATGCTTAAACGACCGAGGTTCACCACAGTACTTAATGCTGAGTGTCGCTGTTGGATGAATTTCTTTAATCTCTATTTGGCCAATTGTTCTCCTATCATTGAGGCTCTTCTTTTGTGACACGCTGATGAATCTCATAAACCTCTCCATCTAGATTAGAAAGATCCTGGAAAGCACTTCTTCTCGGTCATGGCTCCCCCAAAGTTTATGGGCCTCACTGGCAGGCCTCTTTCCTTGGCTGTTTCCACTGTTGCAACAACTGGTACATCCTAATACCGAATGCCTTCTCCTTTCCTGCTCCTGCTCTAATACCGGCCTAGGGTTTGTACTCTTTGGGTACGACCAGGGCGTCATGTCCGGCATCATCACAGCGCCTGCTTTCAACAACCTCTTCACAGCTACCAAAAAAAACTCGACCATGCAAGGCTTTGTTACCGCGATATATGAGATCGGTAACATACCCGTGTTCTCCCCTTCTTATAGATTCCACTCGATCTACGTTCAACTGTTCACCTGCTTACTGGTTGCTTGAATCTAGGATGCCTTTTCGGCGCCATATTCATCCTAATACTTGGTGACTACCTAGGTCGCCGGCGCTCTATGATGATGGGTGGAAGTGTTATGATCCTTGGCGTTATTATCCAAGTCACCGCACAAGCCCATTCCAACCCTCTTGTCCAATTCATCATCGGCCGTGTAATTACTGGAGTTGGAAATGGAATCAATACATCGACGATCCCAACATATCAAGCAGAATGCTCCAGGACTTCCAATCGAGGACTGTTGATATGTATTGAGGGGGGAGTAATCGCTTTTGGGACACTGGTGGCTTACGTACGTTCTGAAAAGTTCTTGTACGAGAAGTGGACGAGAAGCTGATATTGCGGCTGCAGTGGATTGACTACGGATGCAGCTAGTAAGCCCTTCATTGGTGGAGAAAGGATTGACCATTTCCCTGACAGGCACAGTGGCTCCCCAGATCTTACATGGCGCTTCCCAATCGCATTCCAGATTATCTTTGCTCTAGTTATCTGCATTGGCATGATTTGGCTGCCAGAATCGCCCCGCTGGTTGCTCACAAGAGATAGGTTCGAGGAGGGCGAGACAGTCATTGCCGCACTACGAGGCTTGGAAATTACCGATAAAGAGACTCAATTGCAGAAGACAATCATTCTAGACAGCATCCGCGCTTCCGGCTACGCTGGCAGGAAAGGAACGCCATTCAAGGCTCTGTTTACAGGCGGCAAGACTCAGCATTTCCGGCGGATGATGTTGGGTGTCAGTTCGCAATTCATGCAACAAGTTGGAGGCTGCAATGCTGTAAGCCTTTCAGTTTTCCAATAGCCGATTGAGAGAATTTAGGGACTGACTCCTTTACTTCTATCCAGGTCATCTACTATTTCCCCATTCTTTTCGAACAAAGTATCGGGCAATCTCACAGCATCTCACTCCTCCTCGGTGGGGTAAACATGATTGTCTATGCCATCTTCGCAACTGTCAGTTGGTTCATCATTGAACGCGCGGGACGGCGAAAGCTTTTCCTTTGGGGAACGGTTGGACAAGGTCTTAGCATGGTTTTGGTGTTTTCTTGCTTGATCCCAGGAACCCCAGCCGCTGCGAAAGGGGCCGCTGTTGGGCTGTTTACATACATTGCCAGCTTCGGAGCGACGTGGTTGCCTTTGCCTTGGGTAGGCGTTTAACCCTTCTCGAGTCGTTTGATACTGATGTTTCTACCAGCTATACCCTGCCGAGATCAATCCGATCAAAATTCGTGCCAAAGCCAACGCCATGTCCACATGCTCGAATTGGCTGTTCAATTTCCGTTCGATTCCCCCTATCGTATTCTCCAAATGCAGACTAACCAAATACAGTCATTGTCATGATTACCCCCATCATGATTACCAACATCGGCTGGGGCACCTACCTTTTCTTCGCCGTCGTCAACGCCTGCTTTATTCCCCTGATCTACTTTACCTACCCAGAAACCGCAAAGCGCAGCCTAGAGGAAATTGACATTATTTTCGCAAAAGGCTACTGTGAGAATATGAGCTACGTGCGCGCTGCAAGGGAACTGGAGTTCTTGACCGATGAGGAGATTGATAGGAAAGCCAAGGAGTATGGGCTTGTGGAGGCGATGGAAAAGGACGAGGAAGAGGTGTTGGGGGTGCATCATGATGCGGAGAAGGCGAAGAGCTCGGGTGTTGAGTAGAGGAGGTAAGTGCTCGGCATGCGATGTCAATGGTTGAAGGAAATAGATGGAAGAGCGCTGGTGCAGGACGGGAAGGGGTTGGGTATGGTGAACGCAGCGTTACGAGAGCATTCTTCGTTTTAGAATACCCACATTATGTATCACGAGCCAACTGAGAATGCTAGAGAAGTTATACCATTAAATACAAGTATCTCTTTGATCTTTCATGGCTCATCGATGGTGACGGTGGAATGGTCAGAGATGGAGATTCGAGCTAAGCTCCATCTGCCTTAGCTCTTCCTTACGGGTAATGACGTGCATCTACCTACTTCCCAATTTCATCATCGACGAAATCATCCCAATGATCCTTGCAAAGTCCACCTAAACGCCTGCCACTCATTATTAGAACAACAAATCATATTCCATCATGTCAGGGCCACCCAGGCCGCAACAGTAAGTCTCCCTCCAGCCCCCCAGTTCTTGTCTAATCTTCGTTCCCACCAGACAAATCCACCCCCATCACGAAATCCTCCCCGAGCAATTCCAAACCACCGACAAAGGCCGCGAAGCCGCAAGACAAGCAGAAGCTCAGAAACAAAACAGCCCTTCAAACATGTCCGCCAAACTCGCCATAACAGACCTCCTTCCGCTCCCCAATTCCTCCCTCAAAATCCCTCGCCTCGGCTTCGGAATCTACCAATCCCACTCCCAAACCGCCGTCAAATCCTGCCTGCACGCCCTCCGCACCGGCTACCGCCACATCGACTCTGCGCAATTCTATGGCAACGAGGTTGAAATGGGCGAGGCTCTTCGCCAATCCGGCCTCAAACGGTCCGAAGTCTTTCTTACGACTAAGATAATGTCTGCGGGAGGTTCTCCGGGGGCGACGTACAAGAAGTGCACCGAGAGTGTTGAGAAGGTTGAAGGTGGAAAGGAGGGTGGGTATGTGGATCTGTTCCTGATACATACGCCGAGTGGGGGTGCGCAGGCGATAAAGGAGATGTGGCAGGCGTTGGAGAAATTGGTGGACGAGGGGAAGGCGAAGAGTATTGGGGTTAGCAATTTTGGGGTGTCGCATATTGAGGGAATGCGGAGTTATGCGAAGATTTGGCCGCCGCAGGTGAATCAGATTGAGGTATGCTTCCACTCTCTCTCCCAGTTCCACATTCGTTCCCATCTCCGGGTCCGCAGGGCTTGAAGCTGGTGCTGATTATCGTGCAACGTAGCTCCACCCCTGGTGCCAACAACGTACAATAGTCGACTACTGCCACAAAAACAAAATCATCGTCGAAGCCTACTCCCCCCTCGTGCGCAACCAAAAAGCCCACGACGAAACCCTCGTCTCCATGTCGAAGAAACACGGCAAGACCACCGCCCAAATGCTTGTCCGCTACTGCTTGCAAAAAGGATGGGTGCCGCTACCGAAAAGCGATACACCTAGTCGAATTGAGGAGAATGCGGATGTGTACGATTTCGAGCTGGGAGCGGGGGATATGGAGACGTTGGACGGCTTGGATCAAGGGAGTAGGGGAGCGATTGTGCAGGCTGTGAAGAATTGATGGAGGGGTTGTGGGTTATTATGGCGACGAAGAGATGATTAACAGTAGACAGCGCATAATCAATTAGAACCAGAGACGAGTCACAGCCGAGAGTGTGAATCTGCGTCCGCAGCATCACTATAAACCATTAGTACCCCTACAAACAACGACCAAGACCTCATACTCGCAGGCTTAGCATTTGTTCAAGAACTCGCTCCTTATTTCCTAGCGAGTCCTAGCGAGTCCTAGCGAATCCTAGCGAATCCTAGCGAATTCTGGCGAGTCCTGGCGAGTCCTAGCGAATCCTAGCGAATCCTAGCGAGTCCTAGCGAATCCTAGCGAGTCCTAGCGAATCCTAGCGAGTACGCGCCGAGTACGCGAGTCCTGGCGAGTCCTAGCGAGTCCTAGCGAGCGAGTGAGTACGCAGGCGAATTCCTAGAGAGAGTGTCAAGTCTCTTAGAAGAGCATCAGGATCAATATTTCCTAAGCAAAAAGCTTCAATACTCACCCTCAAACCTTTCGCCCCTAAGCATCGCACACCTCATTCTTCGAGCCATTCTAACCACCAACACCCTCACTGAACGAGAATCCACAGTGCGCGTCACCCCTTAGCTAGGGAGATCATCAGTACTACCACTGGGAACTCGACTGAAGATGTAGCAGCTGGCTGCCGTATACTGAGCTGGGTTGAAGGGGCAGGAGATGGTTTGACACAGCAGAGGCGAGAAGGCGGGGGATGAAAGATGGGTAATGAGACTGTGGGTCATGGGGACAATTTAGGGGGATTCTGGATGATGCTATATCAGCTCTGCGACCCATCTGAGACCCATCTGATTGAGACTCAGCATGCTTGAGGTCTTCCCCTGGCCACGCCGTGCGCGCGAATCTTTGCCGCCACGGGAAAAACCAATCGATTTTCCGGCATAGAGGAGTGGAGTCTTGACCATCTCGTATGCTCGCGGGACAAGGGCAGCAACGCTCGCTACCTCCTCAAGCTTCTCTAAGGCGCGGAGGCTGGGTTGATAAAGATATCGGCATAGAGTGATCTTAGGGGTTTTGAGGGAGGATGGAGAGGGAGATGGTGGTGTTTCTGAGGGACGGCGTATGTGAGGGGAGCGAGAGGGTGCAGGAAACGGCTGAGGGGGAAGTGGCCGAGGCGGATTTTAAGGAGGGCTAAGGGCGTGTGGATGGGGTGTTTGAGATGGAGTGGACGGCGTTAGATTGCGAGAAAAAGGGGTTTGAGGACTGAGGGTACTGAGGACGGAGTAGTAAGGAAGGGTTGCGGAAGGATGACCAGTTGCCTAGTAATCATCTAGTAGCTCATTAGTCCTTCGCTCTTCCTTCCCTCCTTCATTCAATCCATCATCTCCCTCATCTCTACTCCGCTGTTCCCACTCTTTTAAACCCTCTCCCTCTTCCTCTCCCCCTATGCCCTTCGTTTTGTTCGCCTACGCTTCTTCCCACCCTCCTTACCCTACCATTCCTCACTCCACCCTTCACCCTCTTGCCCTCCATCATCCTACCCCTTCTTCTACCATTTCCTAACCCAAGCTTCAAGTTGACCAAATCCATCACCCTCTCTCACTTCTCATCTTCTCCCCTCCTTTTCACCCTACTTCCCTTATCTTCACATGCCCTCCGATCTCATCTCTTTCCGCCTATACCCTGTCCTCATATCACAGTGAATAGTTGATAGTGAATCCAAGGGTTTTGTCAAGGACTTTGAAGAGGGAAGTGGAGGATGAGATGTTAGAGGGGAATGGAGAGGCTCGCAACACTGGTCCCGCGGCCTCAGATCGCGGCAGCAGCATGTTCGCACAATATGACGATCAGCTGGATGCCGAGGATAACGGTACCGACTAGGAGACCCTCTCGTTGGGAGCCGTAGAGCGTGAAGGTCAGGCTATCGCTTTCGGCAGCTGGAAGACGCGCGAGGTGAGGCAAGGCAAGGTGATTTAGGGGTGCAGAATGGGTTGAGAATTAGAGGGTGGATGGAGGGAGATGTTGAGGAGGAAGATGGCGGTTGGGAAGGAAAGGGGACGATTGAGTGGGGATTGAGAGTTGTGTGAGGGTGATGATGCTTGTATTGATATACACGAGGAAAGGAAAGAATGTAGAATCCGGAGTGAAAGATAAGACGAGGAAGAGAGAAGAATTGAAAGAGAATAGAAGAGGGTTAAGGAAGAGAGAAGAGACAGTAAGACGAGAAAGAAGAGAAAGTAGAAAGGAGAGGAAGAGAAGAAGAGAGGAGAGGAAGAGAAGAAGGTTGTAAATGTAGAAGAAATGAAGCGCAAATCTGATGCTCTTTCAACAACTTAGTCTATGTAAAGACTAACCCATCGCGAATGCATTAACTGCAATCTTTCTCGTTCAGAGGCTACACAAGTTCAAGCAACCGAATACCCCATACCCCACGTACCACCCCGCCTGGAAACTTCAAGAACGCAACAGAGTCTTCACTCTGCCTTGGTCTAAATCCTAGGTCCTAACATGTCGCAACCGAGACCAGGAGGCTAGAGTGGGAATGCCGCTATTGACACCTCAAAAACATCAAGTACTTCTAAACAACAAAAACCTTCAATAGTCGTCAACTAACCTCACGAACAAGCTTCTACCGTTATTCGCTATGACTATCTTAGTAAGGGCCAGCTTTGACTGGAGGCTGTCGGCAGGTGGAGTGGGGGGTATGGAAAGGCATAGAAAGTAGCAATTGCCATCTCGTTACCACCGATTACCAATAGCCTCAGCAACAACAAAGTGAAGAACATGAGGATAAATAGGCAGTCCATCCCGATTCATGTTTTCCCTTCATCCCTTCGGATTCAGCCAAAAACGCGCTTTTGCCCCACCCACTCCATAGAGTCAGTCGCTTGATAGAGGGAGTGCTTGGCACCTCTGGGCGGCTTCCGGGCCAAATTTGGCCCTGAGGGCTGTCAAGGGGCGTCGAGTTTGCCCAAACAAATGTACTACGTAGTAGACATGTTTATCGTTTCAACGAAGTCGATGCTTGATAGAAATATGATCATGAGATCAGATTCGAGAGATGTGACTTTTCCCAAGCCTTATCTAGATCTTGTCATGTATGGCTGCTAGCATTGCTGGCGCTGATAAGAGCCGTTCCACAGATGGGAGCGAGCGGTTAGGACTAAAGATGAGTACACGAGTCCTAGCGAGTTCAAGCGAGTACGCGCCGAGTACGCGAGTCCTAGCGAATCCTAGCGAGTCCTAGCGAGTCCTAGCGAGTCCTAGCGAGTCCAAGCGGGTCCTAGCGAATTCAAGCGGGTCCTAGCGAGTCCTAGCGAGTTCCTAGTCACTAGATCATTTGAGACAGTCACTCTTAACTCGGGTTACAGCTGGCCGGGGGGTTGAAAAAGTTAAGCCGGGGTCGGAAAAAATTCTTGGCGTCGGGTTGAACTTTAAAATTCGCATATGCCCCGCACATCCAAGATCTGACGTCGGATTGAAAAAGCTTCGGGCCCTATGCGAAGCATATGCCAAGAGCATTAAGCGAGACCACAATAAAATTTATATCTGATCACTAAAGCCTCGTCGATGCATATGCGCAGCATCAACTGAGCATGCAGAAATATCGATGGACGACGAAAGCATCGGCGCTGAAAATCGCGCGAATGAGATAACAGATTGGCTAAATGGCTTGAAGATGAGTGTCGCACGTCGCATATGCCGCGCATATACTAAGAAGGAACTCAGCTCGCTCAAGATGCAAATATTGAAGACGATGAGGAAAGTGATAGTGCAAATCACGAGCAGAACGACGATAGCACAAACTTCGCATATGCTCTGCTAACACATAGTCTAGTCGTCAGCAACGTTGGCTCGCGCGTTTTCGCTCGTCTGGCTGGGAAATAGATCGGCGGTGGTGACCTGTGGTTGTTTTTTTCTGGCCTCGTTCATACGCCGTGCATATGCACGGCGGTTTTTAGCTTCTCTAGTTAGAAATGTCACTACTTCTCCAGCCCATGATTTGCATATGCAGAAAGCTGAGTCGGGGTTGGAATAATTTTGAACTCATGGTTAGCATATGCAGAAAGTTGAGCCGGGGCCGGGATCAAAAAAAAAAAGTTCCGGCCCTGGCTCAACTTTTCCAACCCCCCACCAACTGTAACCCCCTCTTAACTCTACTGTGGTATTTGAGGAAACAGTTGTTAATGCGATCTTCAAATATAGAGAATTTGATTGATGAGCATCGAAAACAAACTCTGACTGTGGCTTCAGTACTAACGACCAATATCTCAAGTATCACAGTAAAACTCAAAGCCTCAACTTGAGCTTCAAACCTCGAAGCAGCATTCTGTTCCATCAAAAGAGAGAACGAAGAGTTCATCATCACTGCGCTATTAAAGGCTGGTCAATGATGAGATTAGAGTACTTTCCCTCTATAAACCCATCAGGTAGTACTCAAAGGGGCCAGCTTGACTGAATGCTATCGACAAGCGAAGGGAGGGGCATGGAAAGTGGTAGAAGAGGTTACCACCCCGTTGCCACTTCGTTGCCACCGATTACCAATAGACCTCGACAGCTAGGCGGGGAACAGAGGGATAAATAGGCAGTCCCCCCTCCTGTTTCTGCCCTTCATCCCTTGAGATTCAGCCAGAAACTCGCTTTTGCCTCACACACCCACTCCATAGACTCAGTCGCTTAGATAGAGGGAGTGCTTGACACCTCAGGGCGGTCTCCGGGGCAAAATTTGGCCCTAGAAACCGCCAGGGGCTGTCGGGTTTACCCAAACAGATATAATATATATTTATAGTTCAAACGGAGTCGATGCCCGATAGCATGTGAATAGAGCCAACACACTCTCCTTCCCTCGCCTTCCCTTAGCCGGTTTAGCATCTATTGAATTAGGGAATAAGAGAAATGAAGGGATAGTATGTGGGTTGCTACTGGAAGTGGGAGGGAGGGGGCTGGGAAGGTGGGCAAGAGAAGGGAGAGAGTGTTGGCTGTGCTGAAAGATAGACATAAAGAGAGAAGGAAGAAGGGCGGGGAAGGTATGAGAGGGGGGCTAACGATAGGGAAACCATGGCAGGTTATGGGAATGAGAGAATGGGGAGGCAATAGTCATCAATGATGAAAATCAAAATCTCACGTCACTCTCACAAACCTTCCCCTTTTTCCCCTTCTTCCACTTCTTCCCCTCCCTTTCTCTAGTTCTATTCTCTTCTCTTCCTTCTTTCTTCTTTGAGTCCTAGCGACATTTCACCGGCGAACACTGTCGTAGAGCAGAACTACGGTTCCTAGCGATGACTTTTTGCCAGAGTATCGCGTGCGCGAGTGATAAGAAGTCATCACCCTAGTTCATGAGCAACATTTGAGAACTCAATCGAAATGTTCACTTCTTCGTTGTCTCAAGTTCAAACCCGACCGCAGGTCTTTGAATCCTTGTGTTCAGGATATCGCTGCGAGTGTCACTGTGAGAAGATAGAAGGGGATTGTTGTAGAGCAGAACTACGGTTTATAATGATGACTTTTTGCCAGAGTATCGTATGCGCGAGTGATAAGAAGAATCATGAACGGCAACATCTGCCTGCACGTACTTGCATGCTCATCGTGTACTACTCGCTAGGACTCGCTAGGATTCGCTAGGATTCGCTAGGACTCGCTAGGACTCGCGTACTTGCCAGGGAATGTCACTGGAGACATGGTTTGAAGGGATGGCGCGGGGGATGAAGGAAGTAGGCAGATGGGGGTGGGACGGTCATTTAAATAGCTCTTGAAGGTGGTATAGACGGAGTGGGGTGAGGTGAGGTGGTTGGAAAGCGTGACTTAGATAGATGTGATTGCGTGAATTGGGGCCGTTTGATGCAGAGCTTGAATGGTTAGAGGTCGGAAATATTTTGCGTTTTTATGCTGCCGTTGGGCTCATGCTTCTCTATATATTCAACTCCCCGACCGGTTCCCCGTGCTTGTAGATTATCAAATTTACATACCTTTATACTCTCGCCCAACCCTCAGCGGCTACCTATCTACACCTTCTCCCTTGCCCTCCCCATCTCCCTCCTCTGCCTCCTTGCCTTCGGACTTACCGCCCCCCAAACCCTCTTTCCACCACCCAAATACAGCCACGAGCACAAAAACACCACCGCGAAATTAAACCCACAATACGCCCAAAACACGCCATAATCCTCCCACTTGTTCTTATAAAACACGTTAAAACCCGCCGCGAATTCGTCCCCATTGGCATACTGGCAGAATTCGCAAAGGCCGTTGGTTCCGTTTTGGACATAGCCGCCGGCTTGGCGGATGAACTGCTGGGTGGAGGATTGGCAGGTTTGGCCCGGGGGTGGGGGGAAGCGGGCGAACTCGTTAGGGGCACATATGACTGGACGGTCGTGTACGGCAACACCGAGGAAGCCTTCGAGGAGGTAGCGGAAGGGGGAGAGGTAGTACATCCAGGATTGCCAGAACTGTGGGTGATCATTAGCGTGTAAATAATCTGTGACGGGGATTGTGCAGGATTTACGTGTGGAAGCGCAGCAAATGGAACCACGACACCGCAGAAGGCTACGACGAAAAGAAAGAAGATTGGGACAAGTAAACTGGCTAATAGCTCATTGGGAGAAAAGGAGGCTATCATCTGGCCAAAACCGACGTAGAAGAGCTCAAACAACATGAGCAGCATCCAGGTGTATGCGGAATCGAACTTGCCACGGCCACGGCCTACAGCGCCCCACCACCAACAGTTGAAGTAAATCGTTCCGGCGACAATAGAGTAAGGAATTTCGACAAGGATAGCGCCAGTGACGAACGCAACCCAGGAATAAATCTTGGAGTTCGCTTCACGGGACTGGTAGATGGCGCGGAATTGGAGGAACTTGGGCTGCAGTTGTTGAATCAGAGGTGGAGCGATAGTGAGGGTCATGAAGATTGAAAAGAGACGAGATTGCATGTCAATCTGCGAGTTGCCGACGTGGTAGAATGTAAATGTATTAAAGAGACCAGTGACAATGTGGAGCATGAATTTTCCAATCATATAATCTGGAGTGCGCCAGTAGGAAACGAAAGAGCGCTTTACGACAGTAGAGATTTGGGTACTGAGCGGCATGGCGTACTCGCGGTCATCGTCGGTATTGGCGTTGGTCGAGGCGTTGCGACGGTCGCTGATCATTTGTTGGATCTCTTTTCCACGTTCTTCGCGCTCGGTGGATGAGGCCCAGACGTCGCCCCAATCTTTGCCTTTGTAATTAGGATCACCGGCGCCAATGGCTTCGAGCATATACTCGGCTGGGTTGGCGCTGGGCGGGCATTTCTTTGCTCCGTTTCCTTCAAAATAGTCGATCAAGCTTCGAGAGTCCTTTCCGAGAGACCCGTGGTATACAACCCTCCCTCCGGACTTGAGCAGCAGGAGTTCGTCAAAATACTCAAAGAGGACAGACGATGGTTGATGAATTGTAACGAGCAAAGCCTGACCATTGTCGGCTAGCTTGCGGAGGAATCGAATGATGTTGAACGCTGCTCCAGAATCGAGGCCTGAAGTCGGCTCGTCCAAGAACATAAGGAGTTCTGGCTTACTAGCCAGCTCGACGCCAATCGTCACTCTTTTGCGCTGTTCCTGAATCAGACCCTCGCCAATTTTCCCTAGGGTAGCACCTGCAATCGGTCTCATCTCAAGGAGATCAATGATCCTCTCACAGTACTCGTACTTTTCGTCAGTCGGCACCTCTTTCGGTTGCCGAAGGAGAGCAGAAAACCGTAGAGCCTCCCGTACTGTGGCAGTCGGTTCATGTACATCCATCTGCTCAGCAAAGCCAGTTGCTCTTTGGAATGATTTTGGTAGGGGTCTTCCATCGACTAGGAAGTCGCCAGTGATCACCCCGAAATTAATTCTTTGGGCTAATGTATTCAGGAGCGTGGTCTTTCCGGCGCCAGAAGCACCCATCAGTGCCGTCAGCTTCCCTGGTCTGACGTAGCCTTGGACGTCGCTCAGTAGTTTCCTCTCCCCTTTCTCGTACGGAATTGTGTAATTTACGTTCTGCCAAGTAAAGACAGACTCGTTCCTTGCAACGCCTTTGACAGCTTCGCCAGATTCCGAGCCGCTGGATTCACCTTGACCGAGTTTCTCGCCCCCCGCGTTGCCAGCTTTTTCTTCATCTTCAGGAATACTGCCCTTCTCCATTGCCTTCTTGACAGACTTTGGAGCTTGACCTCGTTTGAAAATAGTAACAGCTCCTCCACCCGCGTTTGGTTTTTGTATCTCCATCCCAATCATAGTGAGGACGACGAAGAAGGCAAAGAAGGCGGCAATAATCCCAATGTTCCGCCACAGATGTGATCGGGAGTAGGTGAAAGCGGTTCGTATGTAGTCTGCTCCATTGACGGTGGTTTGCCCCGGTTGACTTCCTTGGATAGCGCAAGACTGATATTGAGGAGCAGCTCCAGGACCTTGCGGGACTAAATACGGAGGCACGCACTGGATTACCAGATCGTAGAACTCATTAGCCATCAACGCTTCAAATCCATATTGCACTGGATTGATCCAAATAAGCCACTTGAACCACGGATGCATTTTCTGTGGAGGAATGAGATAACCGGTATACACCACAAGTGCTTGGATCGCGACACCTGTAATACGTGTTGCCACATCGAGTGACTTCACCAACGATCCAATGGCCCGGAAGAAAGCGTACATGGTCATTGTCAGGATCCATAGGATGAGCAAGCTGATGAAGAATTGTGATGGCGTCCTCGCAAGATCTGACATGAAATAGACCACAATATCAAAGATTGCGACTTGAACAAAAACAAGAGGAATGTCGACTACGGTTTGTGCAATAGCGTATGCTGCAGGACGATAGAAAGAGCTATCATACAGTCAGCAAAGTACTTTTCAGGATCATAGGAACTCTTACAAGGACTTGTGCTTCAACAATATTGGTCGGCTTGCAAAGGCGGAGGTTAATTCAGCAAGTGCAAGCAGTGCGTTGAATAGAAGCATAAAGAACATCACACCACCACGAGTGAAGACTCCAGCGGATGTTTTTGGCATATTGTAGAAGAGCGAGCCAAAAATCAGAGCCTGGAAGAAGATTCCTCCCCATTTTCCACCTAGAGTGAGCGGATCACCAAACATGACCAGAAACTGACGGTGAGTGCAGGCAACAACCTGCTGAGGGAATGAAAGGGTGTAGTTCTTCTCTTTAGTCGCCTTTGTTCTTGCTGCCAAACGTTGTTGCCGCTGTTCTTCATTGTGCAGTTCCAAGTCTCCGATATCCTTCAAGTTCTTCTGATACATGTCGCTCTGCCGGTAAGCTGCTTCAAATTGGTCCGCAGATCTCGGGATTCGATCTTCGTAACCCTCTCTTATATTCCGCTCATGCTCATCGGTGACAGATGTAAGGAAGTCGGCGGTGGTCCAACGAGGCGGTCGAGCGAATCCAAGTCCTTCAAAGTAGGCTGCAGCGTCCTCTGTTGACCCGTAGTAAAGACATTTTCCTTCGTCGATAAGTACAACCTTGTCGAACAAATCGTACAAACTCTCTCCAGCTTGGTACAATGCAACTGATGTGGATATATGGGCCATGTTGGTAAGTGACCGTAAGGACTGTACATATTCGAGAGCTGTGCTAGCATCCAGACCTCGTGTGGAGTTATCCCAACACTGAATGCTTGCTCTAGTGATCATAGCCTCCGCAATACTGACACGCTTCTTCTCTCCTCCAGATACACCACGTACGAACTCATTGCCCACTTTCGTGTTCATGGTATGCTCGATCCAAAAGAGTTTGGAGACAACACGGAGGAATTCGTTGATATAGTCCTGGCGGCTTTCTCCTTCGTTTCGCGACTCTTTGCCGGGTGTCCTTGTTTTCAGAGCGAACTGAAGGGTGTTTTTGACGGTCAACGTAGTGTAGTGCAGATCGTCTTCTGGGTTGTAGACTACTTCTCCACGATAATGTTTGCCCATAGTCTTCGCATCCGTACCACCGTACGTGACGTCGCCCTCGACACTCTCGAAGCCAAACCTTTGGTTGGCCAAAACTTTCAAGAACGTAGAACATCCAGATCCAGGCCGACCCAGGACCAATAGCATTTCTCCAGGTCGGACACAGCCTGAGAATCGATTGATTATGGTCCTTATCGGAGGTTTACCAGCTGCTCGTTTCAGTCCGCTCGTGAAAAGACTCTTCAAAAATCGAGGAAGAGCCAAGAAAGGATCGCTCAGAGTTGGTTGCAGCGCGGCACCCAAGCCCATCCCTTTCACGGTAAGATCTTTAAACACCAAACCCACATGTCTTGTCTTTTCTTCCTCGGATTGGCCTTGTCGGCCCTTCCCGAACATGCGTGACATCAATCTTTCAATCTCGGCCTGCTCATCGTCCTCCTCAACGCTAGTGGCATAAGAGCCTTGACGGCCGCTTTGGTTTGTTCGCTTCCGGCTGAGAACCCTGAATACTTCATCCTCTGTCAATTGCCTTGACGAGTTTTTCCTCATACCAGGTCTTTTGGCGGCATCCTTGGTTTGTGTTGTTTTTATAGGCTCATATCCAGCCACTTCGTCGGCTCTTTCGTCCTTGTTGATTTCATCAGATGGCCTAGCCGCATATTTCGAGTTACCGATTAATGGCCCTGCAACAGCCGCTGACTCTGACTCTGCGGGTGATGGTACAGCTGTGTATTCGCTGGATGACCGGCTACGCCCTTCCGTCCCTCCATTCGCGACATGGGGGCCGTTGGTGTTTGCATGTGCAGGGCTCTCGATTGCAGGCGATACTCTACTGATGGCGGCCGAATCCTGATGTGGTGGATGCGTTTCCGAGCCGGCAGGAGCCAAGTATTGCTGTCTGAAACTATTGGCAGATGTTGACGGCCATATGTCAGGCAATGCCTCCATGTTAGGACGTTCAGGCGGATCAGGAGCCATGATGATGGCTAGGATACTTCCAAAACGGACAGAATGAGTCGAGTTCAGCAGACGCGAAGCCGGAGAATCCTCAGCACATGGTCAAAGAAAGGGAATAAAATACTCCACGATAAACAAATGGCCGAGGGAGACGAAAAGAAATAGTTCGCCGCAGATCTGTCAGCCTACTCTGGCCAACAAACACGGCGGTCGCGGGTCGGCTTGGAAATAATCACCTCATATCGAGAGCCAATGAGGGGTCACCTTCTGTGAGAAAAGCCAGGCCCATGGGATATCAACAGATCCGATGCTCCCGGATGGAAAGAATGCTGTAATGCGGTAATGAAACGTCTAATCGTCATATCTAGAGCTTAAAATGCCGTGAATGCCTCTAACCGAGATGTTCCCGCAACCTAAATTCAACTCACCGGGGTGTTGCGGACTTAAGACCAAAACCCGAAGCCCGAAGCCCGCGAGCGAGAAAGAACAATGATGCGGAGAGCGCACTGGAAGGCGATCTTTATGAATAGCTTCATGTTAGCATAGCATTTTAGCATTGATATTGCGAGCGGACAAAGGAGTGCCTGAGCGACTACACACCGCCTGCTGGCAATTGTAAGCTCGGGTAGCGACTTCTCGCTACGTTGGTTCGGAGTGCACAGTTGCAGTCATGATGTCAAGTGCCTCCAAACGCAGTTTTTCTGGTTGCGATAGAACTACTCTAATTCGTAGAATTGAAGTCATGATCTCTCTTCCACCTAACCATGGCCCATGTCGCGCAGTCAACACAGGAGCCTGAGCTCAACTATTTCGTCTGTACCTTGGGCCAAGCAGCGAGAATCAATGCTCAGAGCCCTCATGTGTTCAAGACTGTCAACGACTTCATCGACTTTCAAGCTCGAACAATCCCACAGGCTCCTGCTGTTGGCTTCCCGATACCTCCAGACTCAAGGAATGATGGCCCGGAATGGCAGCAAAGAATTCTCAGTATGCTCGTATGAGTCGTATCTAGTAGGTTGCGAATCAGAGATCTAATCTGTCCCTTAGCGTTTGAGGATCTACGGCAAGGATCAATTGCGATAGGGCAAGTTTTGTCCAAGTCACTGCGGGCGAATACTTCACCTACCAAGACTGTGGCACTGCTATGCCCAAGCTCCATCGACTTTCTTTTTGCATGGCTAGGGCTGATGAGGTTGGGGCATTCGGTCCTTCTCATTGCGTACGTACCACCCTGACTGGCTGTGCTGAGTAAAGTCAAAGCTGAACCCAAGATGGTAGGCCTCAATGTCAGCCTTCAGCGATTGCACTTTTGTGCACGTCGTGCAACGTGACTGAACTGTTCTATGATGACACGTATGAGAGACTTGCAAGGGCATCCGGAGGAGCATCAAGCTCGGCCTCGTCACTCCGCCCAATCCGCTTGCCAGGGGCTAAGCAAAGGGAAGAGCTATTGGGCGATATCACCCTGACTGGAGATTTCATGCTATTACGCACATCGTTGCTTGAAGTGAAGGAAACCGATGTTGCCTACCTGCACCATACGTCCGGGACCTCCACCGGCCTCCCGAAGCCAATTCCTCAAAGCCACCGAGCTGCGGTAGGTGTTCTTCCTTGCCTGGAGAACGGCCATGACAGAGCAACATTCACCACAACGCCGCTCTATCATGGAGGTATAGCAGATTGCTTTCGTGCCTGGACAAGCAACGCCATGATCTGGCTGTTCCCAGGGAAAGAAGTGCCAATCACTGCACAGAATGTACTGAAATCATTAGAATGTGCTCAGAGATCCACCAAAAGTTGTCAGACTCCTCTGGTGACTTATTTCTCTTCTGTGCCCTACGTTCTGCAAATGGTAGCCGCAGACAATAATGGCTTGCAAATACTGAAAAGCATGGAGATTGCCGGTGTTGGAGGTGCTGCACTTCCCCAAGAAGTAGGAGATGATCTGGTAGAAAAAGGAGTACATCTGGTTTCCAGATTTGGCAGCGCCGAGTGTGGTTTTATCATGTCCTCCCATCGAGATTATGCATCGGACAAGGAATGGCAATTCCTGCGAAGTAACAGATCGATGCCTCTAAGCTTCGAACCTCGAGATGATGGGCTGTCCGAGCTGATCATTCTATCTCAATGGCCGCACATGGCGAAGCGTAATCGAGATGATGGTTCGTTTGCAACCGCAGATTTGTTTGCAGCGCATCCAAAAATCTTAAATGCCTGGAAATACCATTCACGTGCCGATTCTCAATTGACTCTAATTACTGGCAAGAAATTTGATCCTGCGCCTCTCGAAGCTGCGATAGCTACCTCTCCATTATTGAGTGATGTCTTGATCTTTGGCAATGGCCAGCAATACCCTGGAGCTCTGCTGTTTCGGTCATTATATTTTCAGGAGATGTCGGATGAACAGGTTCTGGGGAGTGTTTGGCCATCAATTGACAAACTTAACGCTGAAAGCCAAGGTCATGCTCGGCTATCAAGGTCAATGTTGGTAGTGATGACTAGGGGCGCACCTGCGGTGGAAAAAAGTAGTAAAGGCACCATTTTGAGGGGTGTAGCTGAAAAAACCTTCTATGCAGAGATTAACAAAGCCTATGAGGGTGCATTTGGAGTTGATGCTAATGGGCGGAGAGAAGAAGTGGGAGCGTCTGTTTCAGACCATGACGTACCAATTGTTGTGCTGGAGATTATCACGAGCGTCCTCAATACCAAAATCCCAATACCGGAGGATACGGACCTCTTCTCTTTTGGCATTGACTCTGTCGCATGCATGCAGATCAGAGCACTACTCCAGACTGTGAGTAGCCTTCCCGGCCATTAAATTCATAGAAGTAATGTATTGACTCTGTGGTCAGAGGATACTATCTCCCGAAATGCCTAAGCTTCCACTCAACGTTGTCTATGATTGTGGGACTATCAAAAGGTACTATTAGGCAATTCGAAGGCCGCAACGATACCACGTTAACCAACTCTTCAGACTTTCCAAATACCTCCTCAACATCCGCAAAGGCCAAACAACTGAAAAAGAAGACGAAATCCAACTCATGCTCGATCTTGTCCAAGAACATGGCTCCTTCTCCCCCAACCTCATAGAAACGTCCACCAACCCCTCAAGCACGCCCGCAAAGCCAATCATTGTAAGTCCATCATCCTCCATCCAAAGTAAACCCATCTAATCCTCATAGATCCTCACCGGCGCGACAGGCTCCTTAGGCGCGCATATCCTTTCCCTCCTTCTTTCGCATCCCTCCTCCCCGCACGTCACTTGCCTCGTACGTGCCGCCACTCCCGCTGCTGCGTACGCCCGAGTCTCCAAATCCCTCCTCGCACGCCAACTACCTCCCCTCACCCAGGACTCAAAGCTCAGTTACCTTCCGGTCAAGCTTTCAGAGGGGAATCTGGGACTTTCTATCGAGGACTATGCCAACCTAGCGGAGAACGCAGTCATTGTTATCCATGCAGCATGGGCTGTCAACTTCCGCGCCTCTCTCCGCTCCTTTGTCAAAGACCACATCCTCGGTCTCCGTAACCTCATCACCCTCGCCCTCTCCTCCTCTCACCCCCAGCCGCCAAAATTTCTCTTTTGCTCCTCCACTGCTAGCGTCACATCCTCCCCTTCCCCTATCAAGGAATCAACCTCACAATCTCCCCACACGGCATCACCGTTAGGCTATTCCCGCAGCAAATGGGTCGCCGAAGCCATTTGCGCAAAAGCTCTTGCCGAAACGAGGATGCAGGGGCGCATTGCGGTGCTGAGGATGGGGCAGTTGTGTGGAGATTCGAAAAGGGGGGTCTGGAACATGAGTGAGGCGTGGCCGTTGATGATCAGCAGCGTCAAAGCTACCGGTAGTCTACCTGATCTGCAGGACGAAGCGCTAGACTGGCTTCCTGTTGACGTCGCTGCCGAAGCAACCCTGCAAGTTGGCGGCATCGATGCTCATAATCCTACCACTAAATTAGCAGAGCACGACACAGAGATACCAGTCTATCACATCCTCAACCCCCACCCCACCCCAACATGGTCCGACCTCCTCCACTGGCTCCGCACCCTCCACCCAAACTTCCAAGTCCTCCCTCCAACCCAATGGGTCCAGCAGCTCGAAACCCTAACCGGAGACCAAGCCAACCACCCCGCCACCAAACTCATCGGCTTGTGGCGAGACGCATACTGCGGAGACGAAGAAGAAGGACGGAATAAAGGGAAGCTAGTCTTCGAGACCCAAAAAACAAGCAAAACGGTCCCTGCGATGAGAAACGTCCAGCCGATCGACGAAGCGCTGTTTGCGAAGGTCTGGGCGTGGATCGAGGGGGAGATGGCGACGCAGGGGTGATGGAAGGGCGATATTGACGGAGAGATGGAAAGGGCCAAGGGAGTGGTTAGAGGCTATAGTTCGCCATAGCGGTAATAGAGGCATCAACACGAATGATAAAAGGCACGAGACGAGAAAAACGAATGTCGTGAATTCGATAAAGGGATTAGAGAGATGATTCGTTAAGTCTATCTAGAACCCTCCCTACCTGCAGTACTCTCCAAAACGGCCCACCTTTCCACCCACCGCTTTCTCTCTTCTCTTTCCGCTCTGAATCCTCCAAACCCCCCACCCCCCAAAAAACCTTCACCCCCAGCAAATCTCTACTAAAATTTCCACCAAAGCAGGGATAAATAATTTTTCGGAAAACAGCTACTCGTGGCCACCACAGAGGAACAATATATTATAGCAACATTTTCAAATTCGTGAGATTCAGTTTCGAGATTTTTGGAAGCTACGGTATTCGGAGTTGCAAATTGAATTGAAATTAATGCTTCCTTTTTTTTTCTGGTGTCGGGGCTGCTTGGGAAGGCGCAGAAGAATATACAGAAGGAATATATATAAAAGCTGGCGATATGTAGAGGGAGAGAGCTATAACGCTATAAAGGTATAAAGGTATAAAAGTCCCAAACAGAGATCAGACAACAAACCCCACAAAAGCAAAAAAAGCCACCACACACATCCGCTCCCCTCACATTGTCCCATCATTAATAATATCATCCGGCGCCAAACTTTTATACGTCTTCCTGGGCACAAACCCTGGCTGCTCTAGCATCATGACCGCATCCCTCTGTCTCTTCCTCCGGAGCCGCTCCTTGAGAGACTCATACTCGTCGTCTGTCTCAGGGAAGAACGACTCCATTGCGCTATCGATTGATGGGCTACGACCTTCACTGTCGCCATTGTGCTGATGCCAGGAATTCTGATTAGTGGACCAGTGGAGTGCAGGTTTGCGATGCTCGGGCGCCACTTCGGGGCCGGACCAGGAGATTTGCGCTTTGTGCACGACGTTACCGTTAGAGGCGGTGGCGATTCCCGGGCCTGGGGGCTCGTCGTCGTCATCGTCTTCGGATTCCTCGGGGATGGGGGAGGTCATTCCATTTGGAAGTCTGGAAGGAGGGTTTTGCTGCTTCGGTCTTCGTGGGCTATCTGGATTATACTCCTCCAGAATGACCATCCACGCTCCCACCTGGTCTTTACTTCCAAATAGCGGAGTGAAGTGGATCCACTTATTAGTTCCTTCTTCGTTTTGGTGAGGGATCCAAAGGGCTTTGGCAGTGACTTCGCGGCCTTCGAAAAGGGCCTGGGAAAGTTCATCACGGATACGAGCATTGACACGGAATTTGTCCATGATAAGGCCGTGCACGATTCCAGGGCCGGAGAGGGCGGGGGAGGCGAACAGTATGCGGAGGGAAGGGTAGGGGCGGACAAGGAGGAACTGATGGGTTAGCTGATTGCTTGAGAGCGACATACGATCGGCTTACGTAGTTGTAGAGACTGTCCAACGTCCCTTTGTAGTCTTTGACAGCGTCATACGACGGATCGCGTATATGCGCTCGATGCCATTGTGTTGTGTCCGAGTCTGTTAGTCCTTCTGGTACTTCTTGGAGCATTCGACCTTGCCATGTTCGGGCAGCCATCAGCTCCTGCATATCAAGCGTTTCGACCAACTCTTGAAACTCGCCCTTTTTCTCTGCTACTTCGGTGGCGCTATTGACCTCTTGTGGGTTCTTTTCGCGGTCCATTTGAGCAATCACTATTTGCAGAGACTCCAGTTCGGGGCTGACATCGGTTACGCTACTGACATCGATCTGAGCCCCCATAAAGTACCTGACTTTGCCAGTCCCATCCCGTAACGGTGCGTGCATAAGCAGATTCAGAAAGGGTGATCCGTCTCGGCGGCTACATGTGGGTTAGTTTCAGTCCAGTGCACTGGGAGTGGTACATACTAATTCAAAATAACCTCACAATGCTCCCGCCCCGCTTGTACTGCGTTTCGTATTCGGTCAATGCTTGTACGATTCGTCTTCGGTCCTTGCAAAAAACGACAATTCCGACCCACGATATAGTTCATATTATACTGGGTCATGCTATGAAAAGCTACGCATCCATTGTCAGCTGAATCCAACCAAACCCCTCACCCGTTCGCAACATACCTTTTGAAGCAAAAACAATAGGATTATCCTCCCTGGAAGGGTCTGTCAAACAAAACACCTCCGCAAACCCTTCAGAGGTTTCCTGTACATTTGGTTGTCCCGCCATTGTCGACGGATTTATGTTCGACTTCGCTACTTGTATATACAGAAGCGTGACGTAGGCCGGCAAATCTTCCTGTACCAGCAGGTTGAATGCCCTCCCTGCCCTTTGTTCCAATTCGAAGTTCCTCGTGTTTTCCTGTATCGGTGTCAAGCCTTGCTCTTGTAATGGCTCCAAAGCTTTTGCGACTGCATTGGCATAGTGTATGGCCTTCAATGCTTTGCTGGCGTCGAGATAGTACATTAAAGTTGGGACGGATTGTGGCCGGTGTGCCCTTAGGAATGACATGAATTTGAGTAAAAAGGACGGATCGGCAAAGATTGTCTCCATATGTGCTCCAGAGAAAAGCAAATCCGAGGTTTGCTCGAGTGACTCGAGTTTGCCGCCATCCTCGACTGGTGCTGCCAGATCAAAGTCTTCCAAACGGTCTTCAAGTATCCGCCCATGACTGTCATCTCTCGTTTGTAAATGAGTCTGTCGTGTGGGATTTGAGGATGGTGGATTGCTCTTGTGAGCTCCATCTGTGGGGGTCAGAGAGCCGTTCTTGGTAGGGATGTAATCGGCGGCGCCATTGGTGCGCGTGGGTGGTTCCCAGGCATCTTGTTTGCTGCTTCAGAGATTTTCAGTCGTATTCAAAGAACGGTTTGGTTCCACCTACCTTGTACGGGAAGGGAAAAATGAGGACTGAGAGTTGGGACGTTGTGAGGAGTCGAATGCTGGGACCTGAGGTTCTCCCGGCTTTCGTGGGTGTTCTTCGAATCTGGGTGATATTGGAGGCACAGGAGGGATTGATGGGTTTTGCGTCAACGGATTGGTGAATGGCACGCTCGGACGCACACGTTGTGGAACCGCTGGGATGCCAGCATCCGATGTTGCTGTAGAGCCCCGTAGGTTTGAGGTACCGTTGTACGTAGGTACATGCCGTCCGTCAACGACGAAACTTTGACGGGTGGCAGCAGCAGCAGTCATTGATACGGTCGTTTAGGTATTATCTACTACTACTGAAGACAAAGCAAACTTCATCCCAAGGCCAACTGGTAAGGTAAGGTGGATTGGTTTCACTTTGAATGTAACATAACACGTAGGGCTGTCACGACTGCCACTCTGCACTTGCACTGGTTCTAAGCAGATGCATGTTAGTACGGTATCTTACGGTCGTCAGGTACGGAATAATCGCTGATGATTGCTGGCAACGGCTGATTGCCAATCTGCAACCATGTTGCCCACATAGTACAGGGATTTTGCGCCATCGACTGTAATTTGACAGCAGCGAGCTTTCCCGAGTTCAGGGTAGCCACGTTGATCACGGTCGCGTGGGATACCAGATGTCAAGTTCTCCTGAATGGGATCTTCTGCCCTTCTTCTGGAAATTCACGAAAAGAAAGAATCCAGACTAGGCCCTGGCTGAAAAGAGACTCATAATATCGTTGCTGTGCCCACGGCTGCGTGCCGAAAACAAAAGGTGACTCTAAAGATCTGATCTCGATCCGGGTATTCTATCGCTAGCGCAGATACTCGTCAGATTTCGAATTCCAGATTCCAGGGTCCAGATTGTTCGTCCCCAACCCCCCGTTGCGACCCGTGGCGATACGTTGGGATTTTGACAGCTGTTGCCCTTGATGCAGTAAGCAGACTACTAATGCTCGCGATTCCCACCATGTAGTAAAAAGGTCTGTTCAGGTAAGCCAAAGAAATCACCAAAAGCGATCTATGGGAGAGTCCGATTACCGAGGGTGCTACTGTAGTACGGAATACGGCCCATGGATGATGGAGGTTTGTCCTCCGATGCATGTACTAGGTTCAAGGGTCAGGCTGCATCATGAATTCATGATCAACCCTACCTTGCTCAAGGACCCCATTGTTTCAGTACCTTAAAGTACTTTACCCAAGCACGCCAGTACAGTGGCTGTAATCTGTACTGTGGCACGATACAGATCGTCGATCTTGGCGGCAATGCATCACCACATGGTCGGCATCTCTAGCTCACGTCCAAAGTCGGTAGAGACGCGGGAGGAGCAAGCATCTGCAGTCTCGAGACAAGACAATATCAGGACCCTATCTCTGCTCGCTAAATATTCCATCGGGGGTGCTCGGTGATCGCTCCGACATTCTGAAACCCAGTGCATTGTGCATGATGCGTACCATATCAAGATGTCGAAATCGGTCTTCAACATTGGCATGACTTCCGCCGATATCTTCCTCGCATATCACCCTCGCGTCCATCGAACGGGCCAAGCTCATGGATACGCGTCGCCCAACTATACCCCCAGCTATATAGTTTCACCCAATTGAAAAACAAGTACAACGACGACATACCTCAACTTATACGCCCCTTACCTGGTTTTCTCAAACCCCAAGAGTATCACCAGTCTTGATTGACTGGAGCAAACAGCACGACGACGCACCGCACAGCTGCATGCTCGTCCTTCAGCGGTGTCCAGTGGGTCGCGAACTTCTCGCTGCCTCGGTTCACCACCGAGCGCCGCGTCGCGAGGCTGATGTCGGCAGATACTGCTCGTCCCGCTCTTAATGCGCCCTTGACTCTGTTCTTGAATTCTCGAGGCATGTTCGGCGAATATTGAGCCAGGACCTTGAAGATGCTGTTGCCAACGAATGTGGTGTCATTCTTGGGGTCAATCAGAAGCATATCAACCACATCTGGTGAGTAAAACTCGATTGACATGCTATCGTAGCCAAGCACCAGGTACTATGAGTCGAACAAAATTGTGTTAGTGCCAATTCTGAGAATCCAAGTAGATGCAGAAGCTAGTAGTCCCTACCTTTGAGTAAGCGGTGTAAAACATCTTCATCTGTTGCTTAAAGTCGACTTTCTCGATTTTTTGGATAAGCTGTGCCTCCATACCGGCTTCCCGGTCATCGCCCTTGTTGCTGCTACTGCGCATCCTTAGGCTCCTAAAGAACCCTCTTTTCGCAGCACCGTCCTTTTGATGGATGGATGCCCCCGAATTGAATTCAGTGCTGTCGTCCGCAACCTCGTCAGATAATGAGAGCGCCCTTAGAATGTCGGAGCGATTATGTATGGTTGTTGAACAGTTAATTTGCCCTCCGAGGAAGAAAGCCACTTTGCCCTCCGAGTTGAACAAAGGTGCTGTGGTTTTTCGTCAGCTTCCCAGGAAGAGGCGCTTCTATGAGAACATTTGGCGTGGATATCTTACCAACATATAATAAGTTCCAGAATGGTTCTCCATTCTTCTTGTAGTTTAGTAGAAGCTCGACAGACTCCAAATTTGCGTTGACCGCTTCCTTTATGCGCTTTGCTGAAGACTGGTCTGTGTATTTGCCTTGAAGAAATCGGCAATTTCGTGGTATAATATCGGACCGAGAGTACCCCGTCACCTTGACAAAACCGTCGGATGCGTATACAATGGGATTGTCTGCCTTACTGTGAAATTCATTAGACCTAATTTAGCGGCTCTTGGAAGCCACAGATCTAAAGATTCTTACGAGGGACTTGTCAAGCAGAAGCAGTCTCCCAGGCCTCCGAATTTGGCCCGACCGGAAGCTAACGCTTTCTCGGCGGTAACTGTCATTTGGTGCTTGACAAAGCGCGGGTATATGTCAGTCGCTAGAACATTCTCTATACACTGTTGGGCGTCGGAGAATATCAGTTCCATCGCCGGAAGCGTTGTTAAAGTTGTCTCTTTGATGTCCATATTCATCGTCTTCATTATGCCTTGGGAGAGATTCAGTTGCCGGGGAGCTTCGACGGAGGTAAAAGAGCGGTAGATTTCCGACATGATCTTGGTCAACTCGTCGAGAAGGGTATTATAACGGTCAACCTGTCCACAATCAAACCATGTCAGCAATGTCTTCAGGGTTGCGCGCCATAGCGCAGGGAAGCCTTACCTTGTCCAAGAACTCCATATTTTCTCCACAAAACCGCGATTGGCTGAACTTAAGAAGCTGATGCGATGTTGTCGGGTTGTGGAGGACAATCTGGAAGATTTCCGGACTGAAAAAGTCGGCGACGCCATTTGTGAGCATGCCATTACTGCCGGGACTGTGTTTTTGGGTCGTAATCGACGGCGCATAGGTGCTTGACGACGGCTGGCTCACTGTGGTAACCTCTTGCCAGTCCTTCAGCCTGGGAGCCGTCTCACTGACAGGTGAGCGAGCATAATTCTCCGTCCTGGCCGAGGGGCCATCGGGATTGCCAGAGTCGTTCTGCATGGTGCAATGGATTGCAAAAAGCAAAAGTGCAGCTTCAAAGCAATTTTACATGTGATTCCAGCTCGAGCAGGTGCGACTGACTCATGAGCAATGAAAAGAGTTCTTGGCTGTCGGCGTCAATCCAAGAGGCCGTTGGAACGGAAGCGAGCACAGTTTCGGTAGTTTTGAGTCTGACATTATTATAGGATCCACTTGACTAGGTAGAGATGGTCGTGTGGTGATCCATGTCCACTTGTGAGTTGATTACAGGTACATCTGGACCGGATCTCTATTTTCCCCCCATGCCGAGCCGGGCCTTGCCTCCTAGGCGACGAATCAAAGCTAGGCCAGCTGAGGCATGGAAAGCATCCGGTAGGGAAGTAGAAAGTGCCTGTCAGTAAGGTAATTAAGACGAGATTTGATCCTTTGGTCCTCATGCATCTCATCGAGTCTGGAACACTTTTGACGTCTTGAGTAATAAAGGGAATGTGGGTCATTCAAACGGTTACACCTGCTTGTCATCTTTATGAGCAGACAGACCCATGGCATCCCACAGCTGAAACCCTGGAGATCAACTTTAGCCTTGTCGATACTAGACTGCTGCAATATACAAGGGTACGAGTAGTTCATCGCGGATTCTTATTTGAGATTTGAGATTGGGGGTCGATGGGGTTTTCTCTTCGGCAGCCCCAGAGTACGGCTAGCGGTATTGTACGGTACATTTACTGCGGACACCAGGAAGATCGATACGGCCACCTCTTGTAGTCCAGCCGAAGTGCTAGCGACACTTTCGTCACCACGCTGCCCCGGCTGCCACTTTGCCAGTTCATAATCATGGGTCAAGGTCTGCACTGGCCATAGGCATTCAAGCCACAATCTAAAGAAAATCTATTTGGACGAGATGCATGGACTATTGTAAGAAAGACTACATACATACAGTACAAGCTCTGGGCTCATGGTTCGTGGCACAAGCAAGCCTCGTTTTGTGATACACGACCAGTGCATAATTGGAATGGCAAGCCTTAATGTAGATGTAGAACGGCCTTCCCTTGCTCTTCCACACGCTTATGGTTAAATAACCTATCTAAATCTAAGTCTTGGCGGTTCCCCCAGTACGCTTCCAGAGCGTTGGCTCGCTGTCATCGCTTTACTTTTCCTGCTGTATACTGTTGTTCCGAATCTCGACGTCTTCGCGACTAGGGTCTTATCCAATGGCTATCGAGGTGCGAGCGCCGTCTTGTCATCAGAACAAAGCAAGAGGATTCGTCGCGTTTGCAGGAAGTTCCTCTATAACATCCCAATGCTCCACCACACAACTCTCCTCGAATCTCACGATATCCACGATTGCGGTGGGCCTTGTCACCCCAGGAAGCCCAACATCTCTATAGTGAATCCACCCAAAGTCGCCATCCAGTGCCGTGTGTAGAATCGTCAAGTTTTGACTTTTCCAGATAGGCCCAAGAAACGCAAGAGTAGCCGCAGGGCCATTGGCGACGAAGGGATTGTGCTGGATATACTGTGTGGAGACATAGTGCTGGAAGGCTTTGGTGAGATTCTTCTCAATGAAGAAGGCGTGAACGTAGCCGTCGAAAATCTCGCGGTGTTCGTGCGCGGAGACGGCATGAGGAATACAGCTGCTTGGGGGGGTTGGATGCGGGGTTGCTGTCGCGAGTGAGAGAGTTGAGAAAATGGTAGCCGAGACGAGAACCGAGCGGAGTGTGCTGAGCCAGAGCATTTTGAAGGATAGTTCGAGAGAACGCAGCGAGAACACGAGAGCGAGGATACACCCGATTGATGATTTCTAGGAAGTTGAGTGGGACCGGCAGTAAATATGAGTGAGTCCAATGGAACTGAATTTCTGTTCCATGAGATACCTAGAGAAGAATAACCGCCCAAGAAGCTGTCGATCGAACCGTCTTAAGAGTTTGTATCGCGAGGTATTTGTTCCCAAACAAGCATAGCTCGAGAACCAACAACTGCTTTGTAAGGGTGAGGTGGTTGGAAAGCGGATATGTAATTACACCCTTCATCATGACAACTGTTCGTAAGCATGAACGAATTTGTAAGATGGAAGGTACAAAGTTGCAAACGGAAAGACCGAGATAGACAGACATAGTCGTGATTCATGGTTGGTTTAACCTAGGGTGGTTCATTCTCGTCTGCTACCTAGTATTCAAACGCATGCTAGCTCTAGGGTGTTTAACTCTTACATCAACGTTCCAACAAGATGATCCGTCGCTGTTCGACTATTTGGATATCTAGATTTGTATTTGTATGTCGCCAGAGAGTTGACACATAATAAGATGTCGAAGTTTTGGGGTATCAATTGATTGTAGCAGGGAGACATTTTTTGCTACGTATCCACTTGAAGTTCTGATGAATCGTGAGAGCATCACTTATTGATAAGGCGGTTTTGACGGGCAGACATTCTGCTCCAGCGGTCCCTGCCTGCATCAACTCTAAGACTTGTCACATGTCTGCTGCTAGACTGATTTGACACACCTGATTACCTCCTCGAAATGAGATCGCCCAGGGCAAGCTGAACCAATAGCCGTGAAGTAACACAAAGGAACAGCTGCTCTACTATATTCATGATTAGCTTATCAAGCTACACCAGCCTGACCTTCCCAGCCTTTAATTGCTATAGCATTCATAGTGTGCCCCTGATTATCCGGTCACTACAGTAGTAATTGATATAGCGAACAACAAGTGTCTCATAACGTGCTGTAGAAGGGTCTCCTATGAGTCATTACCTTTCAAGGTTTGGTGGTCTAAGCGCTGACATTCATAACGATCTCTGACTCTGGCAAGCCGAACAAACTATTTCATGTGGGCCGCTGCATTAGGAAAGAATTTATTGCTTGCAGAGTCGAACGCGACGGGTTGGCGTCTGGTTTTGCAGTCGTGATCCAGGCAAGGCGACGGCGAATAAAGGCTTTATCAATCGGAGATTCGTTACGTGTAAGAGCGGGTACAAAGTTGTCTAAGAGTTTAATTAGGCATATTCGGTAGTCTAGGTATCGTTACCACATGGCGAGCCGTAGAAATCGAAGCTTACAATCGTCATCGAAGTAGAGACAAATCAATGCCAGAGCTACACCGACGGAAAGGTCATTGCCAGTAGAACAGGTAATCAGGATCCTGGGAGAGTCGAAGCAGGCGGCAAGTGAAGAGACGAAAGGAGGCACGAGAGGCATTTCTGCTCGAAGAGCACGACTACCTAACTTCCCGGTACCACAACGTAGATGAAGCACACGCCCTGGTTTTTCGAAAACTTCGCAATTTGGTCTAATATCTTGGTCATTACAGATGATGGTACCGTCAAATCCTTCTGATGGCCCCACGTCCAGTCTGCCGATATAAATGGGTGTTATAGGCACCACCAGCGCAGCTGTATTGGTCTTGGGTTCGGCTCCTTCAACACTCAATACGCTTCGAATGAGCTCGGGGAGTCCCTCTTCCGTTGCAGATAGCAGCCGTTGTCGGTATTGCCAGAATAATTGTGCCGTAAGTCCGCAAGACCAAGCCTCATTATCGTCACCAGCGCCTTGTATATAGCCATTTTCAGATGCTTCCCCGCCCTCCACACGTCTAGATGCGGTACAGCAGATTATTGGATAGAAATTGGCGGATATGATGGGGGATTTCGATGATAAAGTCTCTGGGGTGACCCAAAACGGGCGAATGGGTTTCTTTAGGATTGAACGTAGGGAAACTATATCAAGAAGCAGAGACTAATAAGTCAGCTAAAAAGATATTGCGATAAATATCGAAATTCGTAATCACCTTCGCATCCTCAATAAGTGTCTCAAGTCTTGCCTCAATTTGCGCATGTTCTGATGGCCCAACGACACTCTTAGGTGTAAAGAGTTGATGAGCTGTAGGCGTATTCTCAAAAAGAAGCCTGTTTATGACAACACACCAGATAGGAATGGTCTTCGTTAATGCATCAGGCATGCTCTTTCCCCTTCGTGTAGAATCGACTATGATGCATCTAATCTGTCGACAATACCAATCAGCATGCCGTAGCCACGGATATTGGCCGCATGGATATGCCAAGCGCACCCGTTATGTTCCCCTATAAGTCCCAGTATGTGCAGATTCAACCTTCTAGTGCTGAAGCTCCATTGCCCTTGGTGCCCGTCTGTGCTCTTAAAATACACACTGCCCACCTTAAGCTCTGGCGGTATATACCAGCTTCCACAGCGTTCGTTTGCGATGAGAGGTAAGTTAAAATTTTCCGCGACTTGCTGCACGATGATGGAGTCATGATGTATGGAAGCAAGGCGGTTGGTGACAGAGAGGTTAGAGCGTTTTAGAGAAGTGAGGGTCCTGGAGAAGTTATGCGACTCAATTGGAAACAGGAGAGATGAAGTCGAGGTGGGGAAGAGATTTGAGGACAATTTGACTTCCATGCCTCAAGTGTATTGATCCCACCTGCAATTCCTACTATGTAGCTTTAACGATTTCCGAGTTCTAGGGCTCTAGGAAAATTGACGCGCGCCTACTCTAACGCGGGTCTCTTCGACGCCTGCTTTCGCGTCTCTCTACCTTCATCCCAAGATCGTCAATATTAGAGTCACTGCAAGCACTAGTAGTGACACGAAAATTCTTTGAAGAATGGTAGCTATGCTTATGGTACATCATCCGCAACAGCTATGCTGTAGCTATGCTTTCAAAAGTATTGAGAGCAGTGAAATCTAAAGCCTTCCCGGACAACATGAAGATACATTCGCAAGTATGAAAGATACTTGAAGGATTATAGCCGGCTTGCAAGCCTGCTTGTAGTGTCCTACACGGGGCCGGTTGTCTTGGCTCTGTGAATATTCTCGGAGCCCGAGGTTGAGAGATTCCGCGGTGAGGCGCTCGAGAAAGGCTAGCAGGGCTTTCGATTCATCTATCCTATGACCCGACCTTTTCGAAATAGCCATTTAGAATGACTCTGTCCGGTCAATGCTGTCCCAAAGTGCTAGATAAGCCGCAACTCTTCCGTCAAGCGCTCTTCCTCGGACACGCTGTTTGACTGCATCGGCTTCCTGGATTCGTCCGTCGTCTGCTCCCATGAAGACATCTTGATTCTTGATTGCGTTCAATTTTATGATCGCTGCTTGAAGTGCTGCCTGACTAGATTCAATTATGGAGCTCTCATGGAACGTGTTCGTCCTAGTGACACACCCAGGCTCTAGCAGGTTCTGAGGATGTGACTCGAGTTCAAACCGAGATGGAGCGTACCAATCGCAATAATCCCGCCAGGACACAGTAATATGTGTTTGCGACGACCGAATATAGTGCTCTCTTCCCTTTGTGGCGAGCCACGATACAAACTCATCTGGGTCTTTGGCAACAATCCTCGCCAGAATTTCTCTAACAGGCTCGACGGCTTTACTATCTTGCAAAGGACCCGCTGCTCTGGTATTTTCAGACCTCCGATGTTCTGCTTCTTTTGCCTCGCGAAGTTCCCGTGTGGCGTTTTCATGGAACTCGTGTGCAAGCTGCATTTGCTGGTTTGCCAGCTCGAAACCGCTTCCTGTCCACGGACGTGTGTACGGTGGCTCTAAAATTTGTGGGGTCCACACTGGATTTATATGCCAAGTCCGGATCTGCCCGTCCCAGCGCTCCAGCTTCGTCAAATTTGGAGGATAGCCTTGGCGCCCAGTAGCCACCCATACTTCAGTCAATCTTCTCTGTAGGTGGGCCCACTGAGCAAGATAGCTATCCCAAAGCCCTGAAGAAGATGCTGCTTGCCCAACCAGTTGGCTGAAGTTCTCTCGCGATGGTTCTAGAGCTTCTTGAAGCGAGCGAACTTCATCCAAATTAGAAGGCGTAACTATGCGGCCATCTACCGTAGTGTTGGCTATGGTTTTATGAGCGTTATCGCCGGTGCAACCTAGTGAAACTGGAATGCTCTGCATCATGGAGTTGTGAAAGGTGCGAACTACTTCTGGATCTCGTTTATCACAACTCGCAATGTAACCGATCTTGTCAAGCTCTGCAGCATCTACCGAGGGCGGTTCTTCTTGCTTTCTCTTCGGGTGATCTTGCGGAGGGAGAATGGAAACCTCACGCCAAATCTCGCTGTCCTAATATTATCGAGTCAGCATGTTCGCTTAAAGTTGAAGATGTATTCGTACCTCGTCTGCGTTAGGGCTAATGTCGTTGTCCAATGCAGGGTCTTCCCTACCACCGCCTCTGATACCTACTTCAGATACAGTGAATCCAGCGTCGCTGCTCTGTGCGTACTCTAAAGCTGTCTGGTGAGTCTTGGCTCTCTTCCACCAACTCTCAGACATTTCAGTGCTTAAGCTGTCTTTGTAGTGCTTCATCTTTTCGCCAACATTGTCTTGTACAGTTCTCTGGCGTTTCTTTTTCATTTCTACCTGACTGCCATCTTTATATATCCGTTGGTCGAGAGTAATGTCGGCCTCCATCTTAGCGACTCCGTTCTGAACAACTTGCTGAGGAAATACTGGGACATCTCTCAACAGCTTTTGTTTCATCCTGGTATGTTCAGAGTATTGCCCCATGCCCTTTGACTTCACGGCCGCGATCTCGTAGCAACTGAGAGCACTCGAGAGTTTGGTCCCGTTCGGATTCTTGCACTCTTGTGGGAGATTCGAAGCCATATAGTCTATGTTGATCCCTCGAATGCACATTATTCCTTGGGCATCATGTCTCAGTTTGGCATGGATGGTACTGTCCGAATTTAAGGCATTGTTGGCACTGGAACCGGGTGAAATGCCAATCCCGGGCGTGATTTTTCCTTGTGTCATGGTTCCATCATCCACTGATATAGCTACAGGCTTTGAGTCAGTCTTGCAAATCAATCACTTTCGGCTCGGCTCACATCTTGCCCTATTCTGGGCGTTGATCTTCGAATTGCAGCCTATATATTGCCGTCATTCATCAGTAAATACGTTTCAAGAGGTATGGTGATGCTTACTAGTACTATCGCTACCAAGTTTCAGACTGCTCATGCGAACAACGGATGGGCAACCTTCGGCAACTACTTCAGGAGACATACCCCAAGAGTGTGGATGGATGCCATTTAGGCCATCGTTTCTGCCTTGATGTGACCCACAGCCTTCTGGTTGATCTTTTTGGAACTCGCATATAGATTCACCAGTCTCCACATGTCGGCTTTTTCTTGGTAGTGCCTCTGCATGATTCCTGGGCTTTACTGAATCCATGAGTAGCTGGCTGTTGAATAGTAACGACTCACGCTTGCTGGAAGCTTATCCTGGCCAAATCGCAACGTTCGATAATTGGTAACTCGATTGCTTGCTTTTCTCAATAATGGCAAGGACCCAGGTGTATTTGAGCGTGTTACGGTCTGAAATGCAACTAATATTGTGCTGTAGTTGTGTTGAAATTGGATCCCGTTACACAGCCAAGGAGTGAGTCCGCCAGGTCCCACAGTGTTTCTCGGTCTTGAAAAGGGTACAAGAACGCTTTCTCTACCCAGAATCATTGCGAAACATGCTATATGAAACCGTGATACTATAAGCCTCTCAGCAGAGCTTCTTTGATATTTGCATTCCTTTAAGCCTACATTTGTACTACAGTCAGGAGGCTGCACATGTAGAAGCTCTCATAACCATCAATCTAGACAGGAGTATGTGGTCTCACTTCAAGACGTGTTTGGAAGTTCTGTCCTCTTGAAAGACATGTCCCCCGATTCCGCACGGCCCTAGGGAAACGGCACGATTAATTGGTCAGTATAAACTAACAATGGTAGATTGGAATTGTCTTTGCTAGTAATCTTCAAGGCCTGCTTCAGGTTTGAGAAGAACGGTCCACGCAAGGTCTGTCAACGGCGCTGGCAACGGAATACAGACCCAGTCTGAAAAAGGATATGTGTTGACGACTTCGTTATCTGGAAAGCAAGAAGAGCATTCAAGTTAGTTTAGCTGGGTGGATCATATCCAGTTTCGCTTACGCAAGGAGTCGATTCTCAAAGATCGGTTTCATCTAGGAGACTACGCCAGGCTGGTTCGTCCAAGTAAGCTATCGGTGTTCTCGTATTGTGAATTGCGCAATGCTTCCTTCGAATGTTTGCTTCGAGCTTTGTGCTATCCAATGGATGGGAAGAAGGACCATGGGGAACGCATTATCCTCGGATGAAGTTGTTATTTGTCAGCTTGCTTGGCCTTGTGCCGGCACGAAGGTCAAAGCACGCCTAAATCAGTATATATGAAAGGTATCACAGAGAGTCATAAAAGTTGAAGGTAAGTGTTCAAAATTCAGCTAGAGTTTTCTGTAGATTTCTCAGCTAACAAGCGAAAATGAACCCAGCACGTTCGTTACCAGTAATGGTGACTGGATCTGCACTTGGCGCCTAATCTACCAAAGCCAGAACCTGAATCTATAAGAAGAAAGACATTGCTTGGCACGACGCTGAATACAAAGGTAACTAGAACAAGCGTCTCAAACTAAATTTCAGCACTTCAAGATCATCTAGTACCAGACATTGTCACGCTCGCCGATTCTCGCCAAATCTACTCGCTTCCACAATCAAGATCCTTCTCATACAAGATGAGAGACCTAGCCATACTTGACTATTCCATTGGTGCAACGATTGACTCACACACAGCCTTGGCTACTTATTTGGGAGTTTAAGGCGTCCCAATCGGGGAAGGACTGCCACGGGGAATCAAAGAAGAAGAGGTCTGGCTGTGGATCATCCACGTCCCACATATCTGTGAGAGCTCGCTGCAACAACCCAAGCTGGGTTGCATATGACTGGTTTCTTGGAGTATTCGGAGCGTCTCCACCAGAGTGAAATTCGAAGCTATCGCGAGTAAACAAAAGGGCCTCCTGGATGCTCTCTTCTTCCGCGGCATATTTTGGGTTCACATAACGGAAGTCAAGGTTTGAATCCTTCCAGTTCTGCGTCTGACGATTTCCGGCTGGGTCAAGAGCTTGTCTTGCGAAAATGTTTGCAGGTAGCTGAGCTGCAGATGGGGTAACATGATCGGCTAGGGCCTCGTCGAACAGATATGGATCCCTCTGCAAGGGCGGAAGAAGTGAAACATCGCTGCCCAAAGGTCCTCTGGAGAGGTTGGTTCCTGTTCTAAAGGCTGGCATTGGATCTTCAACCATAGTCTGATGGCTCCTTGGTGGCTGGGCCAATCCGCTCAGAGTTGCTCTTACAGATAACCCATCTGTCTGAGGTGTTTGCCTTGAAAAAGCCTGGAGACGCTCACTATTCGCAAAGGGCGCCATTCCTTCGTAAAAAGTATCGTCAGGTAAGTGGTAGATTCCGTCACCTAAATCATGGTCCACGGACGCGACAAAATTATATCTCATCTGAGACGGACGCCTCGACTCTACTGCAGCAGACCTCATTGCCCGTTTTGGCCGTGCAGGAACTATATCTAGCCTACGACGCTTCAGGGGTTGGCTTGAATCTTCTTGATCAGCTTCATTATCGGAGGTGCCTGAATCCAACTGCCGTCCGCGCTTACGGCTTGATAAGTTGCCCGAAGGATGACCATATGGAGGATATCCCACGCTTCCGTAGCTTTGCTGCTGGTAAGGATATCCGTAATTACCATGAGGTCCAGTGCTTGGTCTCCTGGTTTGTGGCGAGCCGCGAGCATCTTCCGACTGTTCCGTATCTGCTCGTTCCCGCCTACGTTTCTGTTCATGAGGATATGGTACAAGGCTGTTGAGCTGCCGAGCGCGTCCTTGTCCTGCAAAAGCTGCTCCGATCCTTACTGCTTGAGCCGGGCTCGCTGGATGCTCCTGAGAGAATGGACTTGGCATAGTGCTTTGACGCTTCGGTGTCGGTTCAAAAGATGACTCGTCATCTGTGCCAGCAGGCTGCTTCTTCCGCGAACGTTGTGGAACAGTTCCCTTGTTCACAGCCTTAAGGCTATCTACTTCTAACGTCGAGAGATCTCTTCCAAAAGACCGGGTGGAGTTCTCGCCAATGCATCTAGGTCCGAGAATCATAGCAAGCTCGTACTTAATCTGCTTACTTCCCTCTCGTTCGTTCCAGGCAATGCAACCAGCTTTCATTCGGAAGCGGCCCATCCTCATACGCAGTGTATTCAGGTCATACAAGGGGCGAAACTTCAGCCCCTTGACGATCTGTGCAGGCATTCGAGCTCGTAGGGCGCTGAGAGGTATATCAGGGTTAGTCCTAGAGATAGCCTCCAGCTCTGCACCACTCATGTTCGAGCTGCATAACAAGGGGATCTCTCGCCAGAGCATGATCGGGTTGTCGTCCGGGTCTAGAACAATTCGGCCTCTATCTATCCACGTCTTGGGAGAGTAGGCTGGCGCTCGATGGTTGTTCCGCTCGAACTGAAATAAGATCTCTGGTCGTTGATCCCTCTCCCAGCCCCAAGACTTATACGCAGGGTGGTAAGAGGTCTCGTCGTTCTTTGCTTTGCCTTTCGCCCATGGATAATCTTTTTCTTGTTAGTCTCAAGCTTTGGACTACGAGAAGAACACGCTCACCGTAAGTTCCTCTACGTTTCTCTTCGGCATTAATCCGACTTCGTATCTCATCCAGACGAACAGCATACTCTGAGAAACCATTAGTCAGAACTCTTAGTTATCACAAAGCTAATTAGAAGCTTACTCCACTGGCCTTCGTAATTGCACTGCAATTCGCCATCAACCTCACGTGTATCGCCTCTTGGCGCATTCTCAGATTGTCGTTTGGCCGCTGCGCCAGGGGTTTTCCGAATGGACCGTAAGGGTTGTTGGCCCTCACGTGATGCTGGCGTTGATTCCGCCTCATCATAGCTGTCCTCGGAGTCTGACTCGATACTCTGCAATGGCAGATATTGCGCACTTTGTTGCACGTATCTCTGATCAAGCGCTCCTGGATATTGGGTCGTCCCAATTTCGTGTTCTCGTCTTACTCCAGGTGAAGCATTGTACGTCCGAGTGTTCTCCCAATCTGAATGCGGATAATTTGTATTTTCCGGTTGACTTTGACGCACAATCGGTTGTTGTTGATGAGTTCCACAATTCTGAAAATTGCCATCGTTCCTTCCGCGTGGTGTTTGACTCTGTAGCTGAGAGCTTGGAGAAGTTCCGTACAAAGACTGTGGGAGAGGTTGGTAAAGCGGTTCCTGCAACTCCGGCAAGGCTTCAGATGCGAGTCCTCGCGTTGCTACTCCTCGGTAAGGCGCACCGACTTCATTGTCTCCATGTCGTTCCTGAGTTGGTATGTTATATGTGTCATCATACACAACATCTAAAGGATACGTGTCCGCAATAATCGGTGCGCACATTATTTCATCGTTCTTAGCTTCATCTTGGCCTGCTTGGGAAATCCCTCTATGATCTTGAGGGTGTGAAGACCCAGGCACTAACCCAGATGGTGCGAAAGGTGTAGGACTCGATCGATGGGAGATGGAATCCAAAGGCGCATTATAAGAGCATAGATTGGAAGAATAACCAGCTATGAGTCGTCAGTATCTCTCGGGCGCCAGAGTTGTGAGTACATACAATCACGTTGAAAATTTCTAAGTAGGGATACGAATTGGTCGTCGCTGATCGCATTACCCACTGGATGCTGTCAGTACAACTTCGGGATGTAGTGGGTGTTTTGACTTACTCTCATCCGTAATGTCCTCGACTGGCGCAACTGGTATGTACCCACTCTGCTTCATGGGAGCAGCAGGCTGATATCCGAACGGAGGCGTACGCTGGGACTCCGTATGGGTCTCCTTATGTGGCTTACTGCTGGTTGAATGATGGGGCACATGGTTCTTAGATTTCTATATACATACGGTCAGTTTCTTCGCTACCTATGTCTTCTTCACCTCGCAAGCTCAACTTACTTTGCCAGCTGCTGGCGTTCCTATGGTTTGTGAGGATGACATCGATCTATATCATAAAGCTATGGCAGGAACTGCCAGCTATACCCGGATACGTAAATCTCGGGCTCGATCTTAGGGGAACGGGGCCAAAAGGTAGCTGTTTGTTGATGTTGAGCTTTGATGAACGATTCGAACAAGTCCAAGTAACACGACACCGTCAAGGAATCCCTCGATACGACCGCTGAGGGAGTGCTGAGAATGATGAACTTGATACAGGATGTTATCGTGATATTGGGTTGTAAAGATCAAACGGAGATGGAAAATGAGGAATGGTTCTGAGGGAATTATACCCAGCATGAAAGCTGAGGTGTTAGAGCCATTGTTAGGTTTGGTAGACCGTTGTGTCGTAGGGCTGGACTAATATTCAAGATGGAGAGTGTTACAGAGGTTAGGTCCATCCGGCTATCGAGGTGTGTTACAAAGGTTGTTCTGTCAGAACAACCACAGATGTGTTGCCCAGGTGGGACGAAACACGGGATGAATTGCAGAGACAATAGCATTGTATCCGGCATGTGCTGGATCCTGGTGTAAACAGTCTCGGAATATCTCGATGCTGAACAAAAGCAATGCTGAATATCTTACAGTGATGCTGATATTCTGGGAATGCGAGAGTCAAAGTCAAGGGCGGTTCTCGAAATAACGCCGTTATCGCTTACCAAGTCAGGCATCTTTCATTCAACAAGGGGAAGAGCTACTTCATTGAACCTGAAATTGTAGTACCTGGAATAAGCAAAGACCGGTCAGGATTCAAGAGGATCGAACAAAACTAACAGGTCCATCATATTGATCCAAGCAAGTGGGATTTCTTTCTCACTTAGAAGTATGGTCTACTGTGCTAAGACCTCAAATGGAAAAATGAAATTATTAAGAAGCTCTACGAAACGCCGAGAAGAAGAATTAGAAAATGTACGCAAGCCACAGTCAGTTTGCATTCAATTAATAATGCCTTATATGGGAGTTTCTACATGTTCTAATTATCCAAAGACAACTGCTAAGAGTGTAAAGAAAATTGGTATTAGTGTTATGAAGGCTTCTGTTTGTACTAGGCATGGAGTGGAAATGAATGTATTAATTCTCTAATCTAGAGCCAGACTCTAACGCCTGGAACGACTCTATGGTCCCAGAGCATGCCAAATTTTCAATCATGAAATAGTGCGCTTCTATCCGCCATTCAATCCAATCTTCATCCCTACGGAACCAGATCGGAAGCGAGCGAAAATTGTGTGTTCAAGCGTATGAATGCGTCAGACGTAACCCTTCGGAGATATCACCCACCTCAGTGAAAGGGGTTTTGCTGGCCCCCATTTCGTACAGGAGGGCGCCATTCCATGACAGTGTCGCCCCAATTACTTATGCTAAATAGCAGTGGTGGTTCGCCAGGGAAACACCAACGATTCCAGAAGGCGATTCGAAGGTCTTGCCATTGCGATGCATAGCACTGACGGTTATCTGTGAGAGGTGCCTCCTCAAAGTAATGCAATATGAAGTCATCTCGAGTGAATCGCAAAGCTTGCTGTATACTCGCGGCTTCGGCCTCGTTGCGAGGCGCCACGTAGCGAGGATCGTTTCGAAAAACGTTTGCCGCCGCGGCACCGTATCTTCGGTATTCGCATAGCCGTGATACTTGAGGGATTTCGTTGGTTGGTGGTCCGACGAAGCTACGAGCAATAGGGCGAGCAGAGCTCTGTGGCGTTGCGCTCATCCGTCGGCTAGGGTCGCGTAGTCGCTGGTGCTGAGGCATGGCCTCAGACAAACTTCCGTTCATTTGGGAGGCTTCAGTCAAGTGAACACCTGAATGTGCAGATGGGGCCGCCATGGCCGCCTCTTGTTTGACTGGTGCCTGGGTGTACTCATCCTCCTCATGCATACTGACTTCTTCTTCGCCGTCGTCATCTGATCCTAGGACCACTGGGTGTTGTTTTGATCCAGTCTGTTGCCCTATATCCTCAAGCTTGGTTCTCCAACGACGACGTTCCGGATGTTGCCCTTTATTGACTACCACGACTTCCGCGACCTCTGCGTCTGTGAGGTCTCTTCCGAAACCCGCTGTTGAATTTGCGGCAACGCAGGCGGGGCCAATGAGCTTGCTCATGTATTCCTTGATAGCTAGACATCCTTCTCGTTCGATCCAGGAAATACAAGCTGCTCTTAGACGAAACCGCGTCATTCGCATGGACAACTTGTTCCTATCGGTAAGGTGTGGTCTGTCCGTCTTGGGCATCCGAGCCATGCAGTCAGGGATGGTAATATTCGGATTAAGCCTCCGCCATGCTTCCATTTTGTATCCAGGAACTTTAGAAGAAATACAAAGTGGAAGTTCTCGAAAGGCTTTGACTGGGTGATTCTCCTGGTCTATCACCACACGCCCGCGGTCTGTCAAAACTCCAGGGTCGTAGTATGGAACAGAATAGCCGTCCCGAGCGAACCGTTGTAAGATTCGAGGACGGTTTGGCCAATTTGGACCCCAGTCCTTGTAATCGGAATGGTAGCTTGTAATATCAAGAGTATCCCGCCCTCGTGGGTCTGGGAAGTCGTACCCCTCGCCGCTTGGAATCGACGACAAGATGTACTGTTCCCTCAGTTGGTAGTGATACACAGCAGGTACCCACTTCTCCCCAGCATTCTCTCGGTAATCCATTCCAATGGGTAGGAATCGCACCTCGCCCTTTTTCTTGCAGTCCGAAAACCAGCGTTTCGTACTTGGCATCGACGGAACTTGTACCGTAGGGTCTTCTCGATACTCAGGAATGTCAGCGAGTTTTCTAGGCATACAGCTCGACTTTGATATGAAGATGGGGCTCTGACCAGCTGCCGCGTCTTCTGCTGACCGGGATAAAGGAGCCTGAGACAGTCCCGCATCGGCCCGTTGCTGCTCGACGGCTTCATTCTGGCGATCGACTTCGCGATAATTCATCCCTGGTGAGCCCACTTCGTTGACAGGATTGTCTACGCTCAACGGTTCGGCGGGTAGAGGAACACCGTCATCGTTGATTTCATTGCCCTGCATGTCATTAGAGCTGCTGAAAATCATAGCATTGTATGCATCTTCGAAGTATTGGGTCGCAGGACAAACCAGAAAAGCATCCTCATCATACGGATTCTCAACGTCTTGAGCCTCCATGCCTAGACCTGCTACTGTGTTCCGGATAATTTGCAGTGTTCCTGGGGGATGTGTAGTGTATCGAGTCTTTGTGTGTCGTGATGGAGGGAGTCGATAATTTGGTGGGGTCGGTTGTATGATAAAGAAGAGGAGGAGGAAGGTGAGAGGGGAAAATATGCTGCAATATATCTTACAGATCCAAATCGATGCAAGGTGTTACGAGCTACGACAATCAATCTTAGTCAGTGTTGGACTTGGGACAATTGGGTATAAACACAGTGTTTCTCCAGGACATATGAAGGCTTACAAGAACGATAAGTGTTGAGCGTGAAGATGCTAGAGTGTCAACACTAATTGAAATTCTAGAAATTTATTCATCGTATGGAATGTCCCATACGGAGTGTTGAAAGGGCTGCTGAAAAACATCGAACTCTTTGCTGCCCAGCAGGATTAGGGCTCGCTTAATTAGCGAATTCTTGTGTCCTAGCTAGAAGGGTGGACAATGACATTCAACAGTTTCTTTGTTCATTGGTTGGGAACAGCGAGAATACACGATGGCCTTCGATGTCGGCTGTCAATACTGTGCTCGACGCGATGCTCCCCGCCGTATGGCTCGTAGACCCAGGTTTTTTAGCGACTGGATTTCGTACTTCAGTAGCAGAAGTTTGCTTCGAGTGGATCTACGAAACGGCTTCTAATGAGAAGAAAACATCAAAATCGATCAGCCTCGGGCGATACGGGCAATGAAGAGGACTCCGAGCAGAACAAGGCCTCGATAACGTAACTTCAGTCAACCTCCTCAACGAGCTGTCTGAACTCCAATTCCGATAAGAAAATTCAGTCAACCAAGTCTTCCATTGATCTAACGTAGAAAAACTTAGTGGACTTACTCAGCTCGGTTTTTGCATATGAAGTGTTCCTAAACTAAGCTATCGAGGAAACCATCAGCCCATAAATGATTCGGGTGATACGATGGAAGGCTTTTCGCCTCACAGCAGCTGGGGGAATATAATTTAGGTAGGTAATGGTCGGTCTGATGAGACTTATGGGCTGGTTTCACCTGGAAGATTACATGAAAATATTCTTGCCTGGGCCACGGCATACACGACAAAGCATGTAATTCAACATTAGAGATGACAATAGAAAATTAGTCTTTTAGTAGCCAAGCTTCAATCGACAGCCAGGAATGGGCTTACTGACCAAATTGGCATCTACTGGTTTAGAGAATTGGCATCAAGACATACCATAAATCTATGGATCAAGAGCCGTAGAAAGCGGGGATCTCTGGTGAAGTCGTGTTATTCAATAAGTTATTATAGGTGGTTTGACATATGTATGGGGAAGGAACACCCTTTCCTCTCTGATAGCCGAGACCTTCCACTTCCATGACTATGCTTGTGAGTACTCCCCTCTAACCATTCCATGTGTAAGCCTGACGACTAAACCAAAACGAAGCGAGGCCTAAATCACTAGTACTAAGATATCAACCCAAAATATTCACCGATAAAATCTTGAAGCAGCCGCTTCAGATATCACCCGGATGCTGCCACGGTGGAGCGTTTTCTGGAAGCGCCAACAGGAGTTCGTTGAAGTGCTCAATGGTCATATTAGGAATTGGGTGGTGCTCAAAGCTCCTATACCACGGTCCTAGACGAACTAGCTGCGGAGCTGGAGTCTCAAGCAGCCACAGGCTTGCGAACGCAGCTTCTATCTCTTCGTACTGAGACTGGTAGCTGTTGCGTTGTGTGGTGGTCACTGTGGCTCCAGTCCACCAACTCACTTCCGCCAACGTATACCACAGTGCATCGTTGATGAGTCGTTCATCGATCGCGCTGTGTGGCTCGACGAATCGGTAGTCTAGGCTTAGTGGCTCTTCACTTGCCGCCGCTTCGAGGTCAAAGAAGTTGCGTATAAGTGCCGCTTCCAAGTCACTTCCAGACACGACGTTGTCGAGCTGTACACCGTCTAGTGAGACCACTCTAGTTTGTGTGGTCTCAGCCGCTGGCGTCATGGATTCCTGGACTTGAGAAGCATGTGGAGTAGGGATCTGGTTCTCCTTATCGCTGTGAGCTGCAGCATCCTCCACCCTATCCTCGAATCCAATTTGTCCATGAGAAACATCCCCTTCCTGACGAGTTTCAGGCGTGTCTTCTCTTATCTCGAAACGAGTTCCGACATGGAAGTTGCGTTGCGGAATATCTTCCTCTGAATTTCGTTGCTGTTGATGGTTCGTCTCCCGCAAGACCGTAGCAGATGTATTCTCCATCTCTGGCGAGAGACTTAAGGTGCGTAATCTTGTTCTACTCTCTGGTGTTTCGGGTGCGGCATCAGCAGAGTCAAGATTATCATAGTTAAAGAATAGTCCATCACCATAAAACAATGCGTCCGATACCAGTTGTTCCTTCAGTGAGCGGCCATTGTCCCGTGCGACACTGGCGATACTGGATACGTTGTTCGAGAAGTCCGCATTGTCCGATATTATACGGTCCTCGTTGTTCCTTGTGTACGCAATCTCACGAGCACAGTGCTGCTGGCGGTGCGTTGCGTAAGAGGCGGAATAAGGTTCGATAAGACCCTGCAGAGTTGGGCGCTGAGTTCGAGCAGCAGAGTTGTATCGGCGTGATCCTCCATTCGGGAAGGGTGACCGACGGCTCGAGACTCCAACTTCTTGACTGGCAAACGAATTATCAGGGAAGCGCGACCGCTGGATGGAACCGCGCCGCTTTGGCTCTGGATCTGATTGCTCGTCATCTAAGACCCGAGTATTACTATAGCGTCGTTTGCGGTTGCTTGAGCCTCCAATATCATCTGGTATGGGGTTGTAACCCACAGAGAACGAGGCCAGGGGATTATGCGACGCGTTGCTAAGAGTTCTCGGGGATCTATTACCAAAGCCTGGAGTAGCTCTCCACGAGTTGGTGGCAGGGCCTGGTTGGAAGCCTCTCCCAGCAGAGTATGGTATTGGGGGACGATGAGTGGAAGTCCCAAACGCAGGGCCTGTAGAAGGGTCTTCAAATGCGTATGAGGGCTGCTGATGGCGATTGCTGTTCAACTCTGGCAGGAATGAATCGTCCTCCGAGTTATCTTCAACATAGCGTGACCGATTCGGCCTATCTGGGTTCCTGGAACTGCCAGGTAAAGAATGATTCTGCAATGGGTACGGTGGGTATATGACATTTAGGTGAGCCTCTGCCTCACGCGCCGGGTACAAAGCCTCCAGCTCATCATCGACTTTTTGCTCAATAGAAGAATTGTTATGAAGAGTCTTCCGTCGCTTGCTACCGAGGAATTGCACCTCATCTTCGTCGTCGGTGTCCAAAGATACGCTGAAATTTCGCTTACGCTGGTTGCTAGATCTCTCTTGTTGAGATCCAGCGTTTTGGCGAAGTCGCAAAAGTTTGTCCGCGTCAGCAGCGTATCGCCTTTTTCGCTCCTCATCTGGCAAAGCACGGCTGCCAGCTCGCTCCAGGAACTTTCCCTTAGTCTGCTCTTTGAATTCAGCCAGTTGCAATTCCGTCAACATTCCAAGTCCTTGGGTTGACTTTGCATTTCGTTGCTGTTGCGACATAAGGCTCCAGACATAATCTCTCAGGCGATCACTGCCGGTTCTTTCCAACCAGGATGGACATACGTTCTTTTCACGGAAGCGGACCGTCCGATTTCCTAGTGCCGTAAGACCAAAGAGAGGTGTGACCTTGTCTTTCCTCGGCCCAGTCAGTGTGTGTTTCGGCATCCGCGCTCTGACATCGAGTAACGTTATCCCTGGATTAATACGCCGGACAGTCTCAATGTCTGAGCCTTCTAATGCACTCGAGAGACAGAGAGGGAGTTCTCGCCAGTTCTTCACTGGGTGATTATCAAGGTCGAGGACTATGCGACCCTCGTCCATTAAATATTCCGGCGTATAGTTTGGTATTGGGTATCCGTCCCTCTCGAACCGATATAGAACTTCTGCTTGGACGCCTTGCCATCCGTCTTTCCGGCTAGGGCGCCAGTGCCTCCACAACCCGAGGTATGTGGTGACGTCGTATTGCTCGTTTCCCATCGCTCGAGCTACGTCGAATCTGTCCAGTGGATCTTGCTGGACGACATATTTTTGCCTCAATTGGTAATGGTATACTGCAGGCCTCCAGTGCTCCCTGTCACTGTTTCGCCACTGCACTTGTGAATTGCGAAACCGAGTGAATTGTAGCAGTCCCTTCGGTTGATTATCCGCACCGAGCTGTGTATCTTGTCCGTGCTCTTCAAGAACCTTGGTAGCCTTGCTTGCTCGCTTTGATATCAGTTTGGTGCTGTCCTCATTGAGACTTGTGCTTTCAATGTCTAATCCCTCGGTACTATTCTGGATCGAATGAGGAAGAATCTGTGGTTTCTGACGTCCCGGCACAGTATTGTCTCGTGTTCTACGCCCATCGTCTGGAAAGTTGGGTTGATTTACTTGTCGATGGCCCAAGTTTGAAGCGTATAACGACCTCCTTGGATTTTCGCGAGTTCTGTTTGTCTCAGCTCGTATGTGCTTATGCTGATGGCCAAAAGTCGTGGAGTACGATGGCCTCTTCAAAGCTTCATGACATCTGTTTTGTTCAGCCCTTGTGGTATTACGTATTCGTCCATGATCGGGCTCAATTATCTCCAGTGTCTCTCGTTGTTGCCGGCTTAAAGCTTGATATCTCGGATGAGTTATTTCCTCATCTGGGAAAGTTTGAAATCCACCTTGTGCCTGAGATTCGTGCACAGCATACAGGTCATGCTGCAGGCCCGCAGCTGGCTTTGTATCAGCGAATGAACGGTCAAGGCCATTGGCTGGTAAAGCTGTGAGATCACGCTGGGCTTGTGATGGAAGACTTGGAGCAGAATCAAAATTGTATAATCGCTCGTGAACATTCAATGCGTCATGCTGGGAACTCTGATTTCTTAGCGTAGGGGTAGGTGTATATGGCCTAGTCTGTTGCTGGTCGTGCGGATAGTCCTGAATAGCTCGCCGTTGCTCTGGTATCTCTGGAGTACGTACCAGCGGATTAATTCGCTGGTTCTGGATCGTCACTGGTTGAACCAGCAGCCATCCAGGTGTATAGTCTTGACCATTGGACCTCGCAAAATTTTGAGTCGATGTGTGTACACGAGGAGGTCTTCCTGGTGGAGCCATTGGATGTATCCTCTGTGGACGCATTCTTCTGGTGTAGCTGTAATAATGATGGACCGAACGATACGTCTGACCGCAGACAAGAGATCTTTCGTGGACTTGGTCCGCTGAACAAGAAGCTGGGAGGATTTTAAAGAGTTATAGACCCGGTGCTGATAGTGAACACCGTGGTGGAAGATATCCGTTGCCCTTGTGTATTTGCTGTCGAGGTTGAACGATGAACGGTCGTTGATGACATTGTGAGAGGTTATAAACTCCCCAAGGATACTTCATGATAAAGTCTTGCCAACATTTCAGCCAAAAGTTCAGCCAACATAACTTCCAGCATAGTGAATATTGAGATGTTAAAGGTCGTTGGCGGCTTTCCCGTTTCCATGGTTCCTATCTAAATTCAGATTAGTCGATGTCCATGTCACAAAGTGGATGTGTTTGAATAATGAAGATTGGAGGTTCAACACCGGAAAGAAGGATATGAGAAGAACTTACAACCATTCATAGAGTATCAGACCAAACCTTCAACATTTTCCCAATATAACTTAGGGCTCGCTTAGCTAGCGCCTCGACACTTGATTATTCAACACCGCATCATCGCAATAGCGTGGTTCGGTTCTGAGTTCCTGAAAACCTTAGCTGTAAGGTATAGCCATAACGAACGGCATGTTCCCTTGCAGGAGCCGAGGAAACAGCAAAGATGAGACCCCTGTCTGTCAGAGTATTCGTCTCGAATATGCCAGTCTCCGTTGCTTCTGGCCACATAGAGGTGTAGCCATGATGAACGGCGAATTCATCTGAAGAAGCCGACGGAAACAGCAAAGATGCTACCCCTGTCTGTCAGAATCTTCGTCACGAATATGTTACTGTCTTCGTTGCTTCTGGTCATACAGAGGTGTAGCCATGATGAACGGCAAAATTCTCTGCAGGAGCCGAAGAAACAGCCAAAATGTCACTTCGTCTGTCAGAATCTTCTTCAGGGATGGGCCACGGTTTCCGTTGCTTCTAAGTATATAGAGAGAGGTATAGCCGTAGTGAACGGCGAATTCCCCTGCAGGAGCCGAAAAAACAGCAAAGATGTCACTCTATTTGTCAGAATCTTCGTCATGGATATGCCACAATTCTATTGCTTCTGGCCACATAGAGCCGGTCGCGGCCATGCAGGTACTCAGTATTTCTGCGTGGTGGCGCCAACCATGGGCATATATGTTTGATACCGGTATCGTGTCTCTACGGCATATTGTGTATTTCCCCCCTATTTTCCCAATCGAAACATCTGTTTCGGAAAACGTGGAATGTGCTCTTTCAGGCTCAAGATTTGCTAGCTCTTAGCAGTCACACAAGGCTGCGAAACACCTTTGCAGGCTCCATGGATCCGAGTGCCGTCAATTGTTGATGAATGTTATTAGGACATAAAGCAGTCAAAACCGATAGCTGGGAGCCCAGAGACCTGAATCTGTGAGTTCGTGGTAACGATACGTTCTTGGGGGGGTTGCCTTTACTTACCATGCTTCGATAGTTGTTCAGATGGCTCCTAAGCCAATGAAGAACCGCTCTTTGGTCATCACCAGTAATTGAAAACGTGCTTGAGTATAGTATTAATAACATTGCGAGCAGGTATGGACTTATACGAAACGTCGTAGCAATGTCTAGCGAAAACCAGAGTTGGTGGAGTTCATCAATACCCAGAGGTGAGCCATAGCAATTTAACAGACGCATAGCGCGGGGATGTCTGTGCTTAACTCGTCTTCCTTCCGGATGGTTCCAGTTCCATCTTCGATATTCTACCTGGCGGCAGTGTGAGGCTCCACTGTTTTGTCGAATGGCTGGCCAGTGTCGACATCTCTACCATAGATGTCGGAGTGAGGAAGTATTCCAGGCATTCCACGGCGGCGAAGTTCATGATCTCTATCGCTGCCGAACCAAGTTGGCTCAACAGTTCGGGAAGGTGTTGCTTCACAAAGCCTTCTATATCGATGAAGCTCATATTGCAAGACCATAGCTACCTAAGCTGGTCAATGGCCGGCTTTAATGGAATAAAATTGCGTGATATGACATGCAGAAGCCCAAGGTAGGTTTGATCACTCAAATTATGGTGCCTGGACCCAACAACGGTGTGTCTTGGCGATGGAATGCTCTTTGTTAGTGCACGCTCCTTTGCTTGTGGCGAGACCTGTACAAGGAAGAGGGGTCAACTATAGAATGCGGAGACGTAGTTCAGTGAAGGAACCATATTTGCTTTGGTGAGCACAATAAACGTCCTCTTCGCCTCACGGTTGCGGCTGTGCTGATATAGTCAGCTCGCCGAGCTTTTCACTATCCCCGAGCTAGACTGTTGGCTGCGTGAGATCCTCTCAACACCTTCGAGGTTTGAGTCCAACGGACGCTGACAAACCGCTTTGCCTGTCATGCTGGGCTGATTTATATCATGTTGTCCTTCTTTGAGTCTCTGAAAATTAACGCGAAGACAATTGAGTGAGTGGAAGATACCGAATTTCACAACGAAAATAGTAGTTATTGAACCGGAGACGAAAGAGTGCAAAGGCTATAGTTCAACAGGTTAGCTCTTTGTTATCCTAAGGTCTAAATTTCAAACTTACCCCTTAACCTCTTCGATGGCAGCACTGGTACGCGGTTTCCAAGAATCAAGCGACACAGAGACACAAGATGCCGGAAAACCCTCTCACACGGCTCGGGCATGCCAAGTAATAGGGCGTGGCACCATATATATATATCTGTACCGAAATGGAACAGGATACCGAACATTCGACCACAGGGGTGGCTACCAATATAGGCTAAAGAAACAAAGAAGTAGCCCACGATGTATCCGGAGTCACTTTCACAGCAGGGCGGGGTGCATAGGATGCAAACATATATACATGTAGAAGAGGAAGAGGAAAGTAGAGGGAAATTCAAAGTTGTTTGTACACGATGATAATGGTCCGTGTTGGAATTTCTAGTGTCACTGCTTCTATTTGATTTCGGATTCCCGTTTTTAATCAATCTTCATTCATCATTAGATACCATTTCAATGCTTGTCAAGATCAATTAGGAGGAAGAGCCAGTGAAGCATATGGGTTTTGGCCTCTATGATATACTGCCATGGTTGATACAATCCAAAAGCTCTCTCAGAACTTGCCACGGTGTTGGAGTATAGCATCCAGCACAAGGGATAACTTGTCAGCTTTATGGATGAACTGTTCAACAGATGGCTTGCAAGGGTAGAGCACTAATCTAAATCCTATTGGCTATATGCGGTTCACATTCCATAAGTGATCTTACACGGAGTCAAGCCAGATGCAGGAAAACTTTGGCGCTCATAGAAATATCAGTCTAACCCAAACTATTTGGATCTTCAGCATAGGTAGGAATTGGCCAGTCCCCAACATATGAACATGCTCTTAAGAAGACGTATGCAGACGTGGATTATTAAGTTGTTGCAGTATGCGTAGAGGTTCGTGAAAGATGATTTATAGATAGTGAGAGCATGATTGAATAGTGACATGTCTGAGTACAGGGATATTTCCAGGAACATTTCACAACTATAATCTCTTAGGTTACTCTGTATTGTTAGACTAAACCGCACTGTCATCTGACTCTGTAAAAAGTATGATAGTTTATAAGGGAGTAATTAGCAGATACTTTGACTAGAAGCGAATCATCAACAAGTTGCGCGAGTTTTTTGAGGTTTGATAAAGGAGTATAATCCTAATTTTATTTCCCGTAGCATTTCGACCTATCAACGTTGTATTTGAAAGGCAAAGCATTAAGAGCGGTGCACATCAAGGGCTTAAAGTTCGTTATAATTATTAAAGTCATCTTTCATTCACGGAACCATCGTTAATATACCGTATCACAATCCCACAAACCTAAACTCTTTATACCAACACCCACCCTCACCATCCCCTAATTGCCTCACCAGCAAAAACACCTCCACCTGAGGCTTCGCTAGAGCCCATCCTTATACGCACAATAGTCCTCATCCATCTCGTCCACTTCCCAGAAAAGCCCCTAGAACCCCAGATACCGCACCATCACTTCCCCCCTCTCCTACCTCTTAGTAGCTTTGGTGCGCCTAATCGCTTGGGAAAAGTGAATCCTGCAATCTTTGGCTTGTTCACCGCTTGCTCAGCTTTGATTCTAGCAATGGCCCTTGGCTTTACTGCTTCCTTCGGTAGCGCGGGTCTATATTCGGCCCAGGCTGGGAGAAAACTGGCTTTCGGATCTACTGTGAAGGGTTACTTGTCTGCCGAGAGTGGTCTTACAACAATAGAAACCGCGCTGTATTTGTTTCGCGGGGAAGAGACATTCTTTAGCCTGATGCTACACGCTGGCACTTGCAAAGTACTTCCGAGCTCAGTTCTCAGGCATGATTTTTAGCGGCCCCACCAGCTTACGCTTGCATTTCTTTGAGTTTATCTTCGTATCAGTAGTGAGCTCCTTTGGGTTCTTGGATATATATTTTCGTTGGCTATACGACTGTCGTCACCGCAATTCTGGAAGAATTGAATTCACTTTACACTCCGCACGTTTCGTCTGTTGTCGTAGGCTGTGTAGTTTATCCTTTACCAGTATCAGTATTTTCTTCCTGACAACTGTTGATAGCGATAAGGAATGTGGGCTGTTGTGCTTTGTGATCGGTCCGCTCGAAGGTTTAGCGGTCGGCTTACGCTCTTCGTGGTCTGCCCGAAGGTTCCTTTGAAGTTTCCGAGCTGGCATGAGTGTGTAATGACCGGAAATAGCACACGTATGTCCATGAGAAACAAAATTTATTCTGAGATCTTATTTGGCATCAATGCTATATCACTAGTAAAGACCGGTTGATGAACTACACGCCTCTGAAAGTTCTATTTGAGACGCATGATTGATTTAAGCTAGGCGATCGTTCACAGTGAATCCAAGGCGCGCATTTCTTCCTCTGTAAGAGGGGGGAGTTCAACACCCATAAGCTCTTCGTAAGTGAACTGGGTAGTAAGGCCTTCGAGTTCAGGAAATAGACCGGCCAATTCATCGGCTTGGCCTGTCAAAGCATCCAGAGGGTTGGTGTCAGACTTTTCATGCTGACCTTCCTCCGGGCTTGGCTCATCTTCAGGATCCGCTATCAAAGTATCGTCTTCGAAAAGCGAGTCTAGTTCATCTTGATTTTCAATAGCAGCCCGAGGGCTGGCGGAAGGCTTTTCGCCTTGGCCCTCTTTGGGCTTTGGCTCATGCTCGGGATCAGCCACCAGCGTATCCCCGTCGAAAAGTGAGTTGAAGCTGTCGGTCTCATCATCAATAACAGGCAGCTGCGAGCCATCGCTAATGGGAATGTTTTCCTTCTTTAGCCTATCCAAGGGGCTGAGATCGGTTTCTTCATCCCGACCCTGTTCTGGATCTAGCTCGTCTTCGGGATTGGCCACTAAAGTATCACCTTCAAAAAGCGAATCGGGTTCCTCTTCGCCAACAGGAAGTTGTTGATCAATGCTAAATTGAAGGTTTTCCTCAGCCGTCTGATGTGCGGGATCAAAGAAACCCAGCACCGCTTCCTTACAGATTTGTGCAAAATCTTCTTGCTGATCGCTCGACAGTTCAATGTCGGGAAAAGGGAAATGCGCAAATGCCGTGCTCCAAGCCCCAAGATGCACCAACTGTGGGACTGGTTCTGGTGCGACCCATCGTACCGCCAGTGCTGCCTGAATCTCAGTATGCTGCGTAGCATAACTTTCCCCAGTAGAAGTTTGTGGAGGCTCTTCTTTCATGAGACAAATATATTCAGATCGAGTATACCCTAAAGCAAGTGCGATGCTTTCCCGCTCGCCCTCGAGTCTAGGTTCGACAAAACGGAAATCCACTGCTCCAGAAGGAAGAGGTTCGGCATTCTTGATTGCGTAGTCTTGTGGTGTGGCCTTTCCGCTCTGATCAGCCAAGGGCTTCCGAATGCTCACAGGTCTTTTATTGATCACTTCCACTTCATCGCTAAGAACAACAGGTTCCCGAACATTGCGCAATCTTTGGAGATCCGCGTCACTGGAAGGTTGCCTCGCCGGATTTACATTGTTAAAAGCATTGCCGGCACTGGAGACTCGAGTGTGGATTTTGAGCCCAATCGATCGCTTGCGCTGAATTGGCTGTGAATAGGTTGATTTGCCAGATAATTTATCCGATGGGGTTGTCTTCTGGCGCTTTGGAATCAACTTCAAAGATATGTCCTCTCCTGAGTCTGATTCCTCAATGACCTCGTCTCGCTTTCGCTTGCTCGTGGAGGCTTCTCGATTAGAAATGGGATACGGTACCTCATAAGTATGCAAAGGAAGGTTGAGATCATCGAAGCCATAAGAGTCAACGTATGATCCCTGTGTATCAGATATTGGCTGCTCGGTAGTCTCATATGGGCTCCCGGACGCGTCCGCTGTGCGCTTGTACAGGCCCCGGCCATGGTTTCCTTGCGCAGAGTGAGGTTGCTCGTATCGAGAGCTTGGGTACAATTGAGGACCGTGGGTCTCCGCTGTAAAGAGACCATGAGAGGAATATTGAGTTTGGTACTGTAGATTGCTCTCCATAGGCGTGGTCCCATATCCACGGGGGAGAGACTCGAGAGCACGCTTGCCCTTTTTTGTCCCAGGCTGCCCATACTCAGCAAGACTTTGGAGACTTGACTGGCTTGACTGATTGAGGTTGCGGCTCAATAAATCGTATGTTCCATGGCGACTTAAAGAGCTTTGTTCTGTCGTGGTTCCGTTGGTGACATGGTACCCGCTGGGAGAATGTTGATGAAGGTATCTATGACTCCTCCGCCGTTTGCTACTCTCAGTTGGTTCTTCGTCGTCTGATTTCTCAACTGTATCTGCGTGCTTGCGCTTACTGTTGCTTACATCTTGACAGAAGTTGTAAGGTTGACCGTAGAGTTCTCCGTCAGGGTTCCACTGATAACGATGTACCTCCTCATTATTGGGGAAGTGATTAGGTGTCTTGACTCGCTTTGCTGCCACAGCTGGCTGGCAATCACCAAATCCTGGGACTGCAGCTTCGTAACGCTTACGCTTAGAACCAGTCAACACTTCTGTTGCCTGTTCTCCGTATTTCAGCTGAAGTTTCTTTTCAGCCTCTGCACTTCGTTTTGAGCGTTCTTCGCTGGTCAACGCATTTCTGCCCGCGCGCTCAGGATGTGTTGCCCTGTTGAGAGCCCTGAGTTCTACAAGCTCCAATTCGGTCAACTTACGCAATCCACAGGTCATGCGCATTCGGCGATCTCCTTGGGACATGCGATTCCAGAACCACTCTTTGATTTTCTCTCCACCAGTACGGGAATTCCAAGCTGGGCACGAATATTCGTCGCGGAAACGATTCATTCTCATACCCAACGCGGTCAAGGCAAATAGAGGCTTTATTTCGCCTGTGTTGGTCGTCCGCGTGGAGGGCTAGGGAAATATCAGAATTAGCATCTACTTTCGTAACAAAGTAAACGAGCTGCATAGCAGATACAATATTTGGACTCGCCAAGCAAGTTTGAACATCCGAAATCCGAAAACTGAGGCGCATAATTCCGAAATATACATACCATTCTAGCTCTGAAGTCAGCCTGAGTGATTCGTCCATCCAGGCGAGAGATGGCTTCCATTAGCCAACCCTCCATATCGCTACTACAGCATGCGGGAATGTTGGAGTACTTTTTGACCGGGTGATTATCCATATCGAGGACAATACGGCCTTGATAGTACCAGATTTCGACTTCTCCTTGAGGTACAGGATAGCCGTCTCGTTGAAAGCGAAATAGAACGTGGTCTTTGATCTGATACCAGCCGTTCTCCCGATCTGGAGCCCAATATTGCTGATCCAAGAGAAAGCTGGTTTCGTCGAATTGGTCATTCCCTTTTGCGCGTGGATATTCTGCATTGGTCAGTCACTCGACTTTCAAATTCACCGGAAAATACTTACCATACTTGCCTAATTGACTGGCTTCGGCAAGTAAGCTTGGTCTCAGATTTTCGTGGTATATTGCAGGTACTGCAGAATGATTAGTCTCAAGGGAAACTAGGCGCAACGGAGGACCATCATTGCAACTCACTCCACGCATTCATGTCCTGCGACCACCACTCTGTTATCCCAGGCGTATGTGATCGAACTAGTCCTTTCGCTAATCCATTTGCTCCAAGTCTTCCTGGGCCGACTTGTCGTTCCAGATTTGCAAGTCTCTCCGATCGCTTTGATGTTTTTGGCGGTTGGAATGTTGGAGTTCCCGATTCTAGAGTACGTTCTAAAGAGCGATGATTGCCCGTATCATTGAAAGCAGCATATGGAGCTAACCGATTGTTATGCTCTGCTGGCAAATTAACAAAGCCATGCTTGGAAGGAGTCGACCGTTGGCGCTCGAATCGTTGGTTAATGAACTCCTCTGCATCTGGGAATCGATCTCCACGTGTTCCATCGTCTGGAGGCAACGAACCATTAGTCTTTTCTGGGGGGTTGAGAATTCCAAATGTCTGATCAGACTGGTAAGGAGCCACCCAATGTGGTTCGATTTGTGGGTTGACGACTGGTTCCGCGTTTCTTATGACTTCAAGTATTTGGTTATCTGAAAGAGTCAGTACTTGCTTAGATGTGATAGGTTATATCCTACGTTTCTCTAGGAATTCCTCGAAAGTCTCCTCTTCAGGACTTGACATCTTATCCTTTTGCCAAACGTACTATGACAAAGCGGCTGTCGTAGAAAGATAAAGACCCCCAGATTTCAGCAAGATACTAAAGACAACTAGTAAAATCTCTGACTTTGAGGACCGAATCCCCAGAGTAGTTTTCTGTAGCCGGACTTGAGGTTGCGATATCGGCAATGCGGTATCCACAAAGGGTTCGGGTTGAGTGTGGAAGAGATAAGACAACTAAGCACTTTGGCTTGTCAGAAATCTTGCGAATGTTCAGGGATTTAGATGGAAAAGGTTGGGAGTCAAGGAGTTCCATTGTCTGAGAAAACATTGTTAATAAAGGCCAAGATGAAATGTGCGGTACCCCAATGTGTGGCAGCCATTCGTGTCGAGACATTGGATTAGTGAATCTAGAGTGTTTAGGAGATGTTATAGACCAGAGATGAAGCAAAATGAAGGGTGTTGTGAGCATGTCAGGACAATGGGAATGACAAAAAACAAATGTGTTGTATACTCACTGATGAAGGCACATTGTCCATCGAGTCTCATCGATATCTTTTCCACGTCTTGCAATAGCAGCAGAATCTCTTAGGCTTCGGCAAGGGCGCAAAGCCCATGAAGGTGGAAGACCATTGCAATTATTGGGTTGAAGTGCCATCACAGATAACGGGCAGAACAACTATTGGTAAACTCAAGATACTGGACCAGCGTCAGCTTATCACCCGTGCTCTAATAGTTGTTCAATGTTGACTGAGGGCTCCACTTACCTTGACCGTCGAAATGCCTGCCTCAATCATCTTACGAGCCGTACCGTACCAACTAACACCAGGCTGCTGGCTCATGGTCCCAATTTCTTAGTACCCAACGATGGGATTCGTCACGATATATATATTCAGAATATACAACAATTACATACGAAAGAAAAGAAGAGGCGGAGATCAAGCTTTGGCCCTGTTGGGGCCACTGCGCCCTGAAATCTCTCATGGTGGCTACCACATATATAATTTTGGTAAGTTGAATATGGTTGCGAGAAAATAAGATATAGTCGAGGGTGCCTCCCGTTGCTAGTGAAGGGCTGTGTTGATCGGATGTGACAGTGGTGCCAGCGATATTCATTATTCATCGTGCAACGGCTTTATGTCAATCACTGGCTTTCTCCCCTGCAACAACGAAGTTCTTCCGAAAGGGTTGCACATGTCCCTTGTACTGGCTTGTACTTCCTGCTTTCCCCTACGGCCAAGTCTAATTAGCTATTGTTTCCCTAAGGACATGTTGATATCATTTTAATTCTTGCTGGTTTAAAATCCCTGGAGCAATTGGAGCTGCGTGGGCTAACACCAACTCAAGTATTCGCTCTGTCATATCTCCAGGTACTATTCCACGTGGAGATGATCAACTGAGATGATGGGTATCACGGGGTCATGATTGGAGCTAGCTGAATCGCAGAATCTAGTCAGCCACTTTTGGAGTTACCGCAAGCCTTATTCAGCCACTGCATGTCGATATCCTGCGACAGATCAATAATCCGGAGCAATGAAGAATTTCGTACAGATTCTCTCACTTTAGTACGAAACTATAACAGCATCATCATTCCGCTAAACAACAAATCCTTCAAAGACTCGATATCCCGCTCGGACTTCTCACTAGCGTCATCCTCATCCTCGAAGGTTGCAGCCAACGATTCAACTTAACGTGACTATTTTCTAATCTGCTTTGGGTAAAGGATGAAAGAAGAAGGCTTGATAACATCCTGATCGAAGACGCTGCAGTCCCTCGACATAGGAGTATCTAATCGGCAGAACATCTAGTTGAGACGATCAAAGAACGTTGGATCGGATAGAAGAAGAAGAATCGGAGAATGAAACATTGGAGCTCGTAGATACACGAGCTTCTACTTTCTAATAAGATTAGCTGTATGCCATCGGATCTAAGAGTACTTAAGATGTTTCCGACACAGGCAACAACCATCATTGAAGTGCACTTGCGTAACAGTGTATGTGCTGCACCCGAACCATGGATATGTCCAATGCATCTCTTGGTATACGAGGACACGAGGGTAGATAGGCATGTAGATATATTGGTTGAACTATCTAGTAGGTAGGAACTACGGAGGAAGGAAGAAGTGGGAGGAAGGTAAGGTAAGTACCCATCCACTAGCGCCGGATGGGAGCGGAGATTACTAACCACAGGGGTAACAGTACTACTGTTCCCCGTTTCCGGGTTACAGCTGGCCGGGGGGTTGAAAAAGTTGAGCCGGGGTCGGAAAAAATTCTTGGTGTCGGGTTGGACTTTAAAATTCGCATATGCCCCGCACATCCAAGACCTGACGTCGGATTGGAAAAGCTCCGGGCCCTATGCGAAGCATATGCCAAGAGCATTAAGCGAGGCCACAATAAAATTCACATCTGGTCACCAAAGCCTCGTCGGTGCATATGCGCAGCATCAACTGAGCATAAAGAAATATCGATGGACGACGAAAGCATCGACGCTGAAAATCGAGCGGATGAGATAACGGATTGGCTAAATGGCTTGAAGGTGAGTGTCGCACTCCGCATATGCCGCGCATATACTAAGACGATGAGAAAAGTGATATTCTAGTGCAAATCATGAGCAGAATGATGAGAATGAAGAAAAAAACGCACGAGAAAGATCTGATGAGAATACTCGTAACGTGAGCGATAGCTTGTTGATGAGCATGTCACAAGTTGAGTTCATGATTTTGCATGTTTTGTGCATATGCTAAGCATATGTAGAAGAATCTTCGCTCGTCTTGTGATTGTGCTGTTTTCTCGATGCTTCGCTCAAGCTGTGCATATGCACGGCTTCAATACTTCGCTCTTGCTGTTTATCTTCTAGCTACTTTAACTATATAACATCAATTCTTAAGCTCATGATTAGCATATGCAGAAAGCTGAGCCGGGGTTGGAATAATTTTGAACTCATGGTTAGCATATGCAGAAAGTTGAGCCGGGGCCGGGATCAAAAAAAAAAAGTTCCGGCCCTGGCTCAACTTTTCCAACCCCCCACCAACTGTAACCCCCCCTGTTTCCAACAGCATCGATCTAATTATCGAATCCATGGATCAAAGCCTCATCTATGGATTGGAAGCCTTTTTAACGGAGAACATCACCCGGCAATCGCTGTAAATTTCCATCACTACGAGTCTTGATCCATCCATAGGGTTAATAATCATGGATATTGGTCATAAACCAGAAGGCCTATTTTTTGATCAAAAGCCCTACTTAGATAGGGTCAAACGATGCTCTCTTATTCTACCCGGTAGAGGAAGGAAGCAAGCGTCAACAACGTGTAGGAAAGTGAAGGAAGGGGTGGAGGAGCTCAAGGAGGGGCCGATGGGAGGGGAGGGTGACAGTCAGATAACCAGATAGTCAGACAGTAGAGAACGGGAATTGCTTCAATTTTTATAACCACCTGATTTATGAATACTAACCCCGATGGATGAAGATCCCCAGAGACGACAATTTGCAGCATTCGCCGGGTGATGGATGTTCTCCATCAAAAGGTTCCAATCCATCGATGAGGCTTTGATCCACGGAATTCGACTAACCCCCACTGGGGTGCAACATACTGTCTATGCTTGTTGATGTTGTCCATTGAAAGTTGGCTGCAAAAAAGGCAGGCTAAGTGCTGAGCTAGTACCGATCTGCTTTAGTATGAAAACCTTATCTGCTCATCATGAAAGTTCGAGGTCTTCATTCTTCACGCGAGTGGACTTATGCCATATTCCTTGACAGTGGAAACCTATATTGCTACCTTAATGTCGAAATATGCCATTAGTCTTTCAGCTCCAATCACCCAACGCTCGCTCCGCGAATACTGCAACGTCTAACCCTTCCAAATCCAGACGCGGCCCATATCTTTCTTCATCCCAAGGCAAGTTCCACTCTGCTGTGTAGGCATTGAACACAACGAGGCCTATTAGAAGGAAAGCTGGTGGCTGAAATGCAAATTCATCGAACTGCTGGCCCAAGACCGTAGCGATGTCGCCCCACTGGTGGACATAGCTTCTATTAGGATCTGTCTCGGGAGGATGACAGCCCATGAGAAAGGCGAAGTGTGTCATCGTTGGTATAAGTAGGCGCTGAATCAATCGCGACTCTGCTGCCGTGGTAGGATCTTCGTAAAGAAAGTTTCCTACTTCGGAGTCGCTGGCTTCGACCGAGTCTGAGTGGCTACTGTCACTGCCGTTCCCTTGATCATCATCAACCAAGTCATCAGTACCTTCGACATCCGAATTTCCTGTCGAGGCACCTAAGCCTTGAATTTGTTGTCCATTGGTGGTATGAGTCGAAGCTGGCTCCGAGAGTAACTCGTGATCGCTCTCATTCTCTCGTTCGTCGTGCCAAATTGAATTACCATCATCAGGGGGAACCTCAGATTCTGAGTCCCCAACCCCGCTCATATTGAGGCGTTGATCGTCCTCTTCCCATTCCCATTCCCCGTCATCTTCTGCTTTCTCTCCTTCGTCCTCATAATCCTCTTCTGGTTCTTCGTCTTCTTCATCACCTACATCAACTTCGCCAATCGCTTGACCATGTTCGGCGTTAAATTTATCAAGAAGTTTTTTATATGTGCGCAGCGCTGCAGCACGCTTTCGCCGGAGTTTCTCATCCGAAGAATCTTTGGCCCCTTGTCGTGCACGATTCGGACGACGACCAACGTTTCGAAATTCCATTTTGGCGATCTCGTGTGGATACAAATCGCGGAAACCCTCGATGGAGTTTGCTGCCTTGCATGCTTGAGGTAGCTTCTGGTCCATGTAGTCTTCGAATGCCTCGCTCTCTCGACCACTTGGCCCCCAAGTGATGGCTCCGGCTTTCCTTCTGAAGCGGGTCATCCGCATGCTCAGATTGCCATCACGCGGGTTAGTAGCTCCAATCATCCGGCTGCGAATTTGCTTCATCGTCGCCCATTTATTTGTACGACTGAAAGCTTCCAGCATCCAGCCCTTACACTCTGATGCGATTGTCAGCGGGATGCTTGGGAAATTTAGCAATGGCTCGTTTTTGCTGTTTAGGACCACATAGCCTTCGGGGCTGAGGAGCTTCCCCGGTTTTGATTTGCAGGGACGTTGATCATCAGGCTTGTATTGGTATAGTATTCTCGGCCAATCTGGTCTGTCGGGTCCACAGTGCTTGTAGTCCTCGTGGAAACATGTGACATCACCTGGCAGAGTTCCGGAGTCTGGCTCATGATCTACTCCAATCAGCACTGCCATCAATCGTTTTCTCTGGGTATAATCACCATACTCTCCCAGGGCGTTTTGCTGCTCGATAAACATTGACCTATAATGGTCGTGGTGAATCGCTTGAACTATTGAGCTTAGTGATGAGCCGCAGGTTCTTCTGCTGGGGAACAAGTAAACATACCCGTTGCTCCCGTCACCGGATCGTCCCAGTCGAAAACGTGGTCTTCTATATGTCCATCTTCAACCCCTTCTGAGTCTTCCAAATCTTCATCGTCGACATTTTGCTCATTTGTATCCTCATCCAGAGCATCGTCTTCTTCTACTTTGAGCTATGTTAGGTTTGTGATGCAGGAGAAAGCGGTAGATGTTGCTTACTGTCAATATAATCGGGCTCATCTTCCAATACCTCTGACTCTGCTGGGTCATTCTCCATCTTCCTCGAAGACGCAGCACCAGCTGTGACACTGAATACTGCCTCCTTTGTCTCTGTCTATTCGTTGTTAGAAGAAGAATTGTAAATCTAATCAAGACTTTCTGTATTATTGAAGGATAAACTTCGAGACTTGTAAGAAGTAAAGCTGATGGTATGAAAATATTTTTTATATAGTACGGAAGAACACCAAATCTAAAGTGGTGTTGGAACACCACGAAGAAATTGTTTGTGGGGACCAAGGTGAAGTCAAAGACTTTCCTCGACACATTAACAAGCCCAGCACATCTATGATGTGTCACATTTCGCTTGCGTAAAGACGTACAGTCGTTGGCTGAGCCCGACCTCGGAAGACGTGGCCTGGAGATCCAAGTGCCGATGAAGCTATTTCGAAAATCCAGATTTTTCTTCCCACGTACCACCATGATTCCACTAGGTTCGCAATACCCAAAGGAGCACCCAAATTTTGGATTTCCTGCCAAAGGGTGTCTGGGCGCTCTCCTCTGGTCCAGTAGTAGTTGAAGATGGTACAATCCGTCTGCCCAAATCAAAACACCCCTCCCCTAATATTACAAGGAGCAGAGTCTTCATGGATCCACACAGCAGCTGATGCGGATATCAGCATGTACCACAGACCCTTTGCCTTGAGCTCACATTGGCGGGCGAAGTACAACTACCTGGAGATTGAGTGCTCGATATTGTGGTTCCTCAAACACACCCCTAGCTCCTTGATCCTTTGGAAGTCATTGCTGCCCGGCCGACTACCCTTCCTTATTGGGATTCATCTTATAAAAGTCTCATGGCAACTGTACAAGAGTAGTTTGACAACAAGGTTTGGCAACATCATAGCCTCGAATTTTGTACTGTATATGCACAAGCAATGGCAATGTTGCACCGACCATTTAAGGCCAACATATCTCTCCAATCTTGTGTTAATATTGTGCAGGGGAGTGATAGAATATATATAAGAAGTGTTCGTATGCTCAAGAGACTATATATAGTAATTTCTAACAGAGAGATGACTCTGAAAAGTCACAGAAGTTTCAATATGCATATGGAATGTCCACGTAGTTTATAGAAGAGATATATCCAGAGAACAAACGATCTCCCCATATCCATTCATTGGCTTTTTCATAAAAGAATGTAAGATGCCGAAGTTCCGAAGTAAATCTGAGGTTGAATGGGTTGCTGATTCTGGATAAAACTTACAGCATAATCGATCGTATGTCCTGCTGGTCGTGTATCGGAGAGTAGTCAGGTAGAAGTATCGGATCAACTTATATGAAAATTCATGCGTGGCAGAAAGGAGCTTTGGAGAATGGAGACCAAGCAAAGACCTTGTAAGCGGCCTTAGTACTATCAGTATGCCGGGAGACTTACACAAGAGTAAAGGCACCAGTCTTTATGATTGAGATAGTTCGGGTTCAGCAAAGGTGATCATTCATAATAGAGAAAGAGATGTAGATAGAAGAAAGAGTGGGCTTCAATGCAGTATATGTACCAGCTGGTGAAACGAAAATATCTTCAGTGATGGAGTGAAAGCTAAAGAACTTGTTTTCCATGGACATACACGAAGAGGGTAAGTAATTGACTTGAGCACAGAGGAATGATACCTTCATCTCTTTTTTCGCTGGTGAATACGTATTTTCCCCTGAGTTCTTCACATAGCTTCATCAACAGGGGGTTTTCAAGCTGCACAATGGTAAGACATTATCAAGAACCACACTAGCCATTAGGAAACAATCTAAAGTGCACAAACATACAATGTGCCCTTCTGGTACGGACATCTGTTCCCGACCGAAAAAGGGGTAAAGAGAATCTAAGAGCCATTAGGAACGCAAGATATCTGAGTCTCCAGTACGAAGACCAGAACTAGCGTTGGCATGAGATTTCATGAAGTGTCAGGACTTACCTTTAATTTTTAGACAGCCTAGTGGTACTGGCTATAATAACGAAAATCTAAAGTTAAGGTACCTGTTGCACATCGTTCGTGGAGCTCCACACCCATGGATAGGGTGCAAATTCAGACCTTCATCCGTGGATCAAACGCTAAACTCATGGATCTTTGATCATATATAGATCTTATAGCTTTCACAATTATGAAGTTAGGCGGTGCTCTCTTGTCCTACACATCATCTTCTTTCATCTAAATTGATCTCGCATATCAAAAGCATGCGATCACGATGTGTGTAGAGCGAGAAGATGATAGTGAGATAGTTATTCAGCTACAGATCATAGCAGAAAATGAGAACAGCTTTATCATTTATATGATTCCTGATCCATCAATAAAACATTTGATCCATGGATGAAGGCTTAATTTTGCACCCCACCCATGGGTGGGGAGTTCCACCACTGGGGGCATCCATTCATGGATTATCATTTGATTCATGGATGGAGGATATCCATGAATGGTGTGCAAAATACCCCTTTCCGTTGAGTTTGCAGGTGAGCATGAGCTTTGCGCTAGGCCAATCTGCCTTTAGCGCATAAGCTCAAATTGGACGTCCACAATCGTACCACTTTGCAGTTCCACCGGTAGTTCTGTTGATGAGACTTGCATGTTGAACTTCCGACTTTCGTTAAAATTTCTACATGGGAAACTACCAAAGACTAATCTGTAAGGGAAAATATGGATAGGCTTATTCAAAGTAGTGAGCCTATTTGATACATAGCTTGCCACTTGCCATACCCTGAACTTCCGACGCGCTGGCCTGCCACAAATTGCTTGTTAGAGAGGTTGGCGAAGTCGATAGCTTTTGGGGCTTTTGAAACATGGGTGAAGATCGAATACGACGAACAAGCCTGGCCGTTATGATATCCGCACGAGCTTGTTACAACGAAGACTGCAGACTATCCTCCACGGAGATATGACCTTAAGCGCTCGATTTAGGTGTGAAAGGCATGTTACCGAAAGACTGGGATTTGCGGTCGAAAGGAATCATAATGGACCAAAACTCCGGGTTAGAGCTTGACCTGTCGAATAGAAATTGCAGAAGCTGTGTCGAATCGAATCCCACCTCTACTCTTCCCTTTTCACCAGGCAAAACAATGCGCGGAGATAACTCATTAGGCTAGGCCGCGAGGTTTGGCCGCTTGGCTGCAAAGCTCCCTTTCCTAAACCAAATACTGAGTGTCATCGGGTGCAGACTTAAAGAGGTGCTGATTGAGACCGTATAAAAGCTGGGTCTCCCGCAGAATGCGCATTATCTTTGGCGGTTGACTTTGTTGTGCCCATATTCCAGAGTGCATCATCAGTGCTGGATCCTCCCTGGAAGGCGGTTGGATCTGTGCCACCAGTAGGTTGGTTAAGGCTGAGCTGCTGCTCTGCGGTATTTACGCCTCTGAGCCCAGCAAATTTCGCCTCCTGGCTCTCATTCCAACCCTCTGTCTTCTGGATTTTTATATTACGCTCCGTCTCATCGTCTGACTCATGGGGTCTCTTCGCTCCGGTGGGCTTCGATCCACTGTCGATACGGTTTGTCTGCTCCATTCCGATTGACTTTATGTTCAAGAGCTGATACCCCGAATATAGAATAGCTTAAAGAGCCTGTAGATATGATACAGTGCAACTGATTCCTCTATGCGTTAGCTTATTAGGACCGGCCGAACATGGCAAACCCAACAAAAAATGCAGCAACTGACCTTGAACAATATGCAGAATAGGGATCGCTTTCTAAACTGTGCTTGCACGGCCCGAGGACAATTGTCAAAGTACTACTTTCGTTAGTCAAACGCTCCTTGGTCAAAGTTTCTTCCGTACTTCAAGGGTTTCAAGCTGCTAATTCAGAAGGGTGGTGCAGTCGGGAGCGTAGTACAGCTTGTGATTCCGAAGTTAGAGCCATAGCTATGACTTACAGATTATCCTTCGGCGGTCAGAAAGTTCTCTGGTGTTCCTATAAGGACTTTGTTACTGCTGACCTTGCTTGTAACGGAATTGGCTGTTCAGATGCTGGAGGATTGGTAGGTAGGGAGTTGAGAACGTGAAACTGGTCCCAGTAAGCAGTTGCAATTCCCACGTTCGCTCGACGAGTATGCTGACCTACAGTGCCTAACAAGTGATCGACTGGCACTGATTCTGCTCAAGAAGCTGGTAATAAAAATTTGCCTTGATCAAGAAGTTTGTTTTGAGGGAAAGAAGATGGGACGAATCGTGTTATTTTAGGGCTTTGAGGATCACGAGTTTTCCTGTGTTGACACATGATATTCACAACATCGGACGATGCGATTAATCATTAGCCAATGAGGCCCTTCGAACTGCCCATGTTTCTCTACTAGTAAAGAAGAATTTCTCTTCGGGACGTGTTACGGTGTTGAATTAAGGCAATTATAAAACTGATGTTTTTTCTTCACCTGCTCGATAACCGTATGGCATGGGACAGAAGCTAAAGCAAGCGATTACACGAAATCGTCACTCCCGTGACCGATTGCCGCAGTTTCGCGAGCTTGAGATGTTTCTTCAGCAAAGAGCTAGTTGAATCTCCTGTCCAACCCGCAGGTGTTACTAAAAGACCTGCCCATAGTAAGATTTTCGCTGCATGACTAGGAAAGGTTTCTGCAATTCATGACAACTATTATTAAAAGCTTGAACAGCCTCTAAACTACACTCACTGTGTGTTCTTAGCTTGATGGCCATTGGGGGTAGAACCAAGCATGGTATAAAAAATAGCAAAAGTGTTCACACCCCGCCAGCGGGATGCTACATCACTGCCTACCACTTTCACACCCCGCCAGCAGGATGCTACTAGCGTCGCTAGACATCTCACAGCTTCGAAAGTGTTTCGTCATCATCGAAATTAGTAATCTTAGACTACAGCACCGCGAACAGCCATGAGGTACTATCCAAGGTAGGACTTAGTATGTTGTCGAATTTGATGGTCCAGGACTCGAACCATGGACCTCGACTCGAAATGGCGGATTTGATGACTTTGGTGAATTTGATGACTGAGCCAATGTACCTATTTTATTAGTGGGAAAGAGTGTGCAATTCTCATATATATACCGTTTGTTTTGGAAAAACGATAAGCGGGAAAAATGGTGTTGGACTATGCCGAATTTTACTGGCGCTATAACCTTCGAGCTTCTGCAAGGAGACCACTCAAACGTTCAGATATACAACCAGAATTCCTCTTCATTCTGGTTGATCAGAAGGTCTACAACCTAAGGTAAAGTCCTTAGAGAATCTAGTCACTATTCATGTTCAAGATGTACACAGTTACAACAAGACCTTACAGAATCTCTCCAGGCACACGGCTAACATGGGGAAGTCTTAGTTGCGTGAAATTATTAGAATGGGGATTCTAAAAATCCTCGGGGAACACAGACATACAACCCCTTCAAGTGGCCTCAAACCGATCGATGGATCTAGCTACCTGTTCATGTTTACCATCTACATATAAGCAAATCAATGATTACTAGCAAAGTCAGTCCTGATTATTGCCTCCTGCACCATCCACGTATTTTTAGAATCCTCCTGTCGCTCAATCCAGCTGCGTATTTCATAGGTCAGTCAGCAGTCTATCCAGTACCTCGTAAAAACTTATTTTCTCATTAAATCTTTAACTCCGAGATTTGTTACGGGACATAGACTCTATTGCAAGATTCACTTGTAGAAGGGGCGCATTTTCTCCAAGATTGTCGTCTTTGCTTGACAGTATCATCGAACAGATAGATAATCTTTGAACTATATCTGTCAGAGCTTAACTCTACACCCAAAGGAGAAGATTACATCCGTTCCAAGATAGATACCATCCAACCATATGCATAACACCAAAGATTTCCCCCAAAAAACCTCATCCTAAGCCTTCAATCTCCATCGCAAATCTCACCCAACAACAGTTGCATCAACCGCAACACTAATCAGGTGACACATGAAAGCCGAGCCCATCACCTGCTAAGGCCTCCAGGCTTTTCAAACACCTAATCAGTCCTCCTATCCAGAATTCCCCCGCGCCAGAGCCCCCGCATGTGAAGAGTTGCGTGTCCCATAAGCCACCCGTTTGTGGTTCAGTAAGAATTGGAGCTCAGGCATGCTCGAAACATACTTCATACTACCCATAAACTTCAAGGTTTGTTTACTCAGGCACGGCTTGAATCTCGATTTAAAATTCCGCTGGTGCGTTGCAACGGCACTTTGAGTCCCCAGCTAGTGGCCTAGATTCGGTGGTTCTTGCACTGGTTATGAAGCTTCTAGCCTTTGTGTCCTACAGTATGTCCCATGATTGGCTTGACGATCTTGCTTGTGTTACATCCTTCGCGAGTAATTTAGCAGCCGCTAGCGCGCGGCTAGGAGAGAGATATAAGTGTTGAGTAGCTTTGAATAATTCTCGAGGATGGCGCGCTGCTTGTTTTGGGAATAATTCTGGAGTGAGGTTCTTGTTGATGTTGGGGGAGTTTGTTTTGGTGCCGTGTGTTCGAGCATGAGAGAGAGGAGAATGATGGGTTGTTTTGGTTGTAGAATCAAAGATTTCAGTATGGCACTGACCAGCACCCCACTCATGCCATAAACTTCTTTAATCCCACAACTAGATTCCAACTAAAATGGTATCTCGGCAAATCAACCCCAACGTAAACCACTAGTAAAATTTCCTTGGATATCAGATACACACTACCGTTTGCCCGCCTGCAGCTCATCTCTTCATGAGCCCGCTTTTGAACTAAAAATACAAGGGACGCCTTTAAACGCCAGTGCTATGCGGAAACACCAATTTTGACCTTCCCAAAACTAGGCATGCTGGTAGTAATTGTTTTGGATCAGGTGAAACCCCCCGTGGCACCATACTCCGCAGTGTCTTCATCGCCTGCTGCGCCGACTGTCTCGTCTACCATGGAGATATTCGGCGGATCTGCAAAAACGTTCGCTTTCTTCCCCTCTTCCTCTTCCGCTTCCTCCCCTGGGTTATTGCTCTGCGCTAGGGTTTCTGATTCCCAGCCCTCTTCTTCATCCTCGTCATCATCGTCGGCGATGCGGCGAGAGGCGTTTTTGCGGGGTTGTTTGACAATAGCTTCATCCTCGTCTTCATCTTCGTCGTCGGGATCCGCCATTCTGGTGTCGGGATCCTCTTCCTCTTGCTTATCTACAGGAGCGGAGCCATTCGTAACGGGTTTGGCTGGGGCAATCTCATTGGCACCGTCGCTATCGCTATCGACAACGAGCTCGCTGCTTTTGTAGTTGGAAACTTTGCCCTCTCCCCTCTTCCTAAGCAACTTTCTCTTTTTCGTGACTCTGCCTTTCTCGCCGTCGTCTGAGCCTACGGCACTGCTGTTTTCGGTGCTCTTGCCACCTTTCCGCACCACCTCGCCGTCTCCGTCGGTGTCTGTATCTTCCCCCTTCTTTTTCCTCTTCCCTCCTTTTTTCGTCTTCTTCCTCTTCACACGCTCACCAGTTTCTTCGTCCTCGGTGTATTCAAGTTCTTCTTTCCTCCGTTCTTCTTCGGCGCGCTTTTCGGCAAGTTCACGGCTCATCTCGAGCATCTTGTATCTTTCCTGGGCAATCTTGCGTCTTTGCTCTTCCGCAATCTCCTCTGCTCGTCTCCGCTCTTCCTCACGCCTGCGCAGCTCCGCTTCTCTAGTATCGCGCGCCTCTTGTAACTTCGCCGCATTTTTCTCCTCATACTCCCTCTGAGCCTGAACCGCACGCTCCAGCTGTCTCCGCATCGTATTCCTCCCCATATTCGCTCTCTGCTCAATATCATGTTTCGGATACGGCGGATTCTTACTTTGCGCAATCGCCGTAAAACTCTCAATGGCCTCATCCAACCCCTCAGACGCGGCTTGCACTTCCGCTAGGGTTCGTTGCCCTTCGGGTAAGGTGTACATGAGCTGAGCAAGCTGGATCTGCACAAAGGCAATATTGAATTTGAAGTGAATTTGGTTGGGGGCAATGGTAAGGGCACGGGAGGAGTAGTCAAGGGAATTTTTCATCCAGAGGGAGGATTTGTCTTGTTTGCCTTTGAGGAGCCAGACGCGGCCAAGACATGCGAGGATTTGGGGATCGCCGGCACGGTCTTTGGCCAAGGCTGCTTCATACTAGGGATTGAACGTAAGCGTTTCTGTTTGCTTCTAGGCTAAGGTAGAATACTTACACTCTCGATAGCTCTCGAGTACTGCTTCAGCTCCGCAAACACGTGGCCTAGGTTAATGTAAACGCTTGCGTCACGAAGCGTATCTCGGACTTTGGAGAATATCTGGACGGCGGTAGTAAGATCTTTCTTGTCTTCCACCAGCGCAATCCCTATTCCCTGAGCAGCATAAGCATTCCTTGGGTCTAGCTGCAGACCCTTATCAAAGAATTCAACAGCTTTTTCATAGGTTTTCCGTCGCTTGTCCTTGTCTTGGTCGGTGTCTCTCCGCATTTCTCTTGCGGTGGTAAGATAAAGATTACCCATACCGGTCAAAGAATATCGGTCATGCTTATCATGGTGCTGTAAAGTATGCTTATAGTGCCGTTGTTCTTGATCATCGGCAATATTCATGGTCCGCTTTTTGGATCTGCTAAGATACCACCCATACAGAGCTCGCACTTCCAGATTGGTATAGTCTGTCTCATAGAGAGCTGCCATAGCCCTCGGGCCGTCTTCGGTAGGGTTCTGTCGGAGTTCAATATATGCAATTCGAGTGCGTGCATCAGTGTAGTCAGCATGGCGTGCCAGCAATCCCTCGTAAACTTGCTTGGCCTCGTCTAAAAGACCTGCACCTTCATAAGTCCGGGCTAAATTGTAACTTATAGTCGTGACCAGAGCATCGGTGTCTATAGCTTCGTTGACCTCGCCCGCTTTTACACAAGCATTCAAAGCAGTCTGGAAGAATTCTCGAGCCGAGTCATGCTTCTCGGATTGATACTGGAAACAGCCAAGATTGTTCAGCAGTTGGGGAGATAGCTTTTCGCGCAGCTTAGCATTCCATGCTTCGTCGTGCTCAACGCCCTCTGAAGGTTCTTTGTCGAACAATACTTTAAGTGCCATTTGCTCGACCTGCTGCAAACATTGCAGGCTCTTCTCCGGCTGATCAACTTCATACAAGCGAGCAAGGTAGACAAGGACGGAGGAATCAGGAATCAGTTTCTTTTGAGCATCTTTCCAGGCCAATCGTACAGCTTCCAGTAGGGCTACAGCCTTCTTGGCTTCCGTCGATCTATCCTCTTTCGAACCAGAGACTTGATTCTTGAAGACCTCCTCGGCGTACAGCGCTCCTAAGGTCATCATGGCCTCGATGCTCTTCGAATTCTGGATGATCTTCTCTAGTCGGAACTTTGCCCCGTCAATATCTTGCAGGAGTACTTGGATTTGCACGATCCCAAATCTTGCAGGCAGATAACCTTTATCACCTCCTCCTCTTGCGGCATCAGCTCTACTGTAGTAATCGTTTGCCTTCGAAAGATCCGGATCATCTTGATAGTGTTCTCTTCGCGCAAGAAGGTACCATCCATCACTAGCAATGGCGTTCACGTCCGTAAGCTCAATAGCTTTTCGCGCGAGGCTCTCTACGGTTGGCCACGCTTTTCGCAGTAAAAAGTAGTTTCCAAACGTCGCGCATGTAAGAGGAAGCTCCTTGTCAAGCTTGAAAGCTTTCTGGGTATACTGCGTCATGGCTTTTTTGTAGATAGGTCCGAAAGCTGGGTCTGTAATCGCATAGTGTGAGCTCTCATTGAGATAGTAAAGACCCATCAGGATATTGGCGATCTTCGAGTCTGGGTCCTAGAGTTCAAGTCAGTCAAATCTCTTGTGGTACCATTCATTAAGGTGTGTTCTCACTATTTCCAACGCCCTTTCCCAAGCGTCACGCGCTTCTTCCCGGAACCCAAGCTGCCACAGACAGCATCCAATACCAATCCGGGGATCAGGATCTGTCAGATACGGCATTTTTGCCAGCACCTCCTGGTAGCCGTCCAGCGCATCCGCGTATTTGCCTAGGGAGAACTGTGTCCTTGCTCTTCCCAACACTGCCATCATGTTCCGACCACCAGAGACTCGCAACGCATCCTCGAAACACTTTGAAGCGTCTCGTAAAGTTTGGGCTCGCTCCGAGTGATCTGCTGCCCCTGGCGCAAGAGGTTTTGACGGCGGTTGGAGGGAAGCGCGGAGCAGGTACAGCACACCTCGTGCTAGGAAAAGGGGAGGAAAAGACGGGTTTATGCGCGATGCATCATTCAGGGAGCCGGTTGCAGCTTGGAGATAAAAGTCCTTCGTTCTAGCCTCCGATTCTAGCTGGTCATCTGGCTTCAATCTTGGTGCCTCGCGGCTCTTGCAAAGGAACAGCCAACATAGTAGGCTGAGTAGACCAAGCTTCTCTTTCGGTGGCCCTCGTGACAGCGATCCTAGACCCTTTGTAAGGATTTCAATGGCATGGTCAACCTTTTGTTGCTTTGCGTAGGCCAAAGCTATGGTCATCCAGAAGTTCTTCGCAGCACCTTCTTGTTCCAAGAGCGTACATAGCTCCGTGGGGTCGTCCAGTAGCTCTTCAAGATTCACTTCGACCGCTTCTTCTGCATCGAGTCCCGAAACCGGTATGTCAATCGCGGACGGTATGTCTGAGAAGCGCGTGTGTACTAGGGAGGGATCTGTGGGTAAAGAGCGAGAGTGTCCATTTGTGAGACCATTGGTGAGTGGTGCCATGCCGCCGACTGCGCGACTCGATGGCAGTGATGTGAGGCTGCCTGCTTAAAGGTGGGCAAGTGGAGGATGCTTTGCCAGTGGGCGGCCAAATAATTGTACAACCTGATGTTAGACTAACCTCCTTTCGGATAGCTTACCCGAGGCCCTTTAGCTCTACCAAAAACTCAACACCAACTCATCTCTTCCAACCTCTCATAATGGAAACGTCAAGTTACTCTGCTACCAATTTCCTTGGGGAATAACCGCTACATTCTAGCAAGCCACTACTCGTTGGCAGAGTACTCAAAGTTCCTCTAGGAAGAGATGACAGCACTGTGCTTGCAGTCTCAACAATTTAAATTCTTGATCGTTCGGCAGAAATTACTGCTCCGACACAATAGGAAAATTCCCAGTGTCATTCTCAGTGTCTATGTATTCACTACTAACCAAATAATGTCACGCATTCATAGGTAAATAGTCAAAGCAAGTCCTGATGCAGGTGAGATGTCAATACCGAGATATGTCCATGCTTTCTCTACGGCGTCAAACTCGACGCTAACGCGCTGGCTTGAGGACTGAGACTGCCTCTCTGATACACGAATATTCTGTCTACGTTCGATTCTGCTGTCCAGATGAAGACGCCGATGCTATCAGCCAACCCTAACGTTTTGCAACGACATCAGTGAGCTATTGAAGCGAGACTATCAGGTGAAGGTTATCCTTCTTACCTACTACAGTCCATCCAGGAGTACCAACGTGACCGGCACATCCAGATACCAAGTCAGAAGCCCGCGATTAAATATAATTCGAGTTCGTCAGGTCAGACCCCAAAGGAGGTCCAACCCATGTGCGCTAGGCAAATTCTCCGGACCAAAATCTGTCACCATCACCACCGCTACAACACATGATCCTTGTTGTTTGATTTTCTCTAAGTGCCATACTTCGTTGATGGCATATACCTGCACTCACCAACAGTAAATTTTCTTGGCGTGCGCATCAAAGGCGGCGGTATGGGCGGAACTACACCTAGAGCGGCGAATTCCATCATACGGTTCTGGTACCGAGCAACTTCAGTCACTTACATCCTGGACAACGCAGCGTCGCAACTTTCTTTTAGAAATCCGGTACCAACCCAGTCAGGTTCAGCTGTGCAAATACATGCCTTGTTGCTCGCCTTGGAACGGGCCGATTGGCCCGGATTTAGATCGCTGGTATTGGGAAGCATATAGTGGCTCTTAAGTAGGTCGATAACGAGTCTCATGGAGACATTGATGTGGAGACAAATCAGAACAAGCGCAAGCCCATAGGCTTTGGTGAGTAGGAAAGGTCGAGGAACGATCATTTCTCCAAATGTTGATTTTTTAAATCTGTTACTAGTGATCTTTGAGCTGCGCGAAAATAAATATTATTCAAGTACTTTCACATACTGAACGGTTTCTAACCATGCGGCTTAGAACGCTCAAGCGATATGCGTACGATGCGTCGGGCTACTCTTTGGCGGCTACACGGTGCGCTTGAGCTCAGACAAGAAGATGAAGTTGACGTCTTAGCAATCCCCGTTGGGCATGTCATGCCCTCATCATACGCTGACCTTGATTTACCTTGCACTGCTAGCCAACGACCTCCAAGAGTATTATTCTCCTTCATGGATCTTGTGCTTTTAATCCTTCGGTGCCAGCATTCACCTAGTTTCGGCTCTATCAGGCATCTCTAAGCGCCACGAGAAGATAGCATGCTACCACAGCACAACGTAGGTGGGTCTTTCCACCTTGGATTGTTCGATCGGCAGACAATCTGTCGAATCTGATCAGGTGACACTGATGACAGAAGGGTCCATGAATGACGCCAACCCCCAACGGTGTATATGAATATAGAAATACACATATAGTTTAGAACAGTAGAAGATAGTCGAGGGAAAAGGTTCCCAAGCCCCAGGCTCAGGATTTGCTCCAGGATCGAACATGTGAACAGACGAACCTCTAGACACATATTAACAGACCGCTTTTTCTGCATAAATGGAAAGAACGTGGCTGCGTACTTGAACTGCAGGCCCATATCAAGGTCCAGCTTGACTGGAGGCTATCGGCAAGCGAAGGTGGCTAGCCGGAGATTAAGCAGGGAAAAGGGGATAAATAGGCCGTTCCCCCTTCTGTTTCCCCCATCATCTCTTCCTGTTTCAGCCAGAAACGCGCTTTTGCCCCACCCACCCACTCCATAGACTCAGTCGCTTAGATAGAGGGAGTGCTTGGCACCTCAGGGCGGCTTCCGGGGCAAATTTTAGCCCTGGAGACCGCCAGGGGCCGCCGGGTTTGCCCAAACACATAATATATATTCGTTCAAACGGAGGCGATGCCCGATAGCTCAAGTAGCATCGCTGCGGAAAACGCGATGCATTGAAGCTTGGATGTCTCAGAGATATTGCATGTAAGTGGATGTCATTATAGAGTCAATGGAGTGAGATCTACGTAATCATGGTTGCCAAATCTTTGTTCTTTCTCATTTGTCACTCGCTGCCATATTCTCTTGACAGACAATACTGTTTTTAACAATCAGGTTTAGCTACAATGAACCAATTGCGAGCACACTATGATTCTCTACCATCTATCATCTTTTTCGCTGCCTTCAGATTCTCTAGAGAAGTACAATCAGATACCCAACAAGTCTAAGCCATCCCCTCAAACCTTGCCATCACAAAACTGCACAACAGCCCATTTCCCACTCCAAGCCCACTTCCGTTCCCTGACCTCCCCACCGCCCTTCAGCTTCTCATCCACCCCCTCCCCCAACCCAACAACCACATCTGCCTTGCACGTCCTCAGTGCCAATGTTCTGACACCTGACCCCGCACCCATAGGACCAATAGCAGTAGCAAACGGGGTCGTGGGGTCCCACATGGCGTCGCCGGTTAATTTGCGGTAATTGAGATCGCCCTTGAAGACGACGAGTTCGCTTTCTTGAAGGTCGCTGTGGAGTTGAGGGGAAGCGGTAGGGAGGCGCCAGTAGCTGCCTGCGGCTGTCCAGAAGGTGTTGGGGCGGAGGAGGAGTTGGCCTTCTTGGTAAAAATGGCTCCAGTGCTGGAACAGGAATTCCACGTCCGACGCTTCCTGTTCTGACAACGGCGCAGGGGTTTTACCAGCGTGCTTGTCGTCGTCGGAGGGTGTGGTGTAAAAAGCTTGCGGGCTTGCGAGCGCGCTCAGTAGGGCAGCGAAGTCGGCGGGGACAACGTCCGAGACGAACCAGGGGATTTTTTTCGGGTGGAGGACTATTTCCGTAGCCAGGCCGGCGGAAAGCAAGTACCCGGCGAGAATGAGATCGACGAAGAGCTCGAAACCGGCGTTATCGAGGACGATGTCGACGCGTCTTGTTCCCTTAGGATTGGCTTTCTGGGCAGCTTTGAGGACTGAGTAGGCGGCTGGGAGGTCATTATTTAGGATGTTGTTCCCGGAGTTCTTGCGCGCTTCGGTCCCCTGAAGCTTTTGGATGTCTTCGTAGGTCAGGGAGGTGAGGAGGGATAGATCGGTTGCGTTGCCCCACAGGCAGATCTCGCACATTTCCGTGAAAAGGACGCGCTCTGCTGATTCTATTTCCTCCATGCTCTTAGCGCTAGAGATGTGACTTTCCCTATGGGATATCAGCCCCTTGTACTTTGTGGCGAGTTCGAGGACGGCGGGGCGGGAGGAGCGGAAGGTGGACATCTTTTGGCGGGCGAAAACATCGTACGATTCCCAGTGACTGGAGAGGGCAAAGAGGGTACTTATACGTCTAGCTTTTGCGCATGAGCTGAGTCTCTCAACTGGGATGAGAATAGGATTCTTACCGGTAGAGGTAGCATTCTGAGTATAGCCAAGGCACGTTGAACCATGTGGGGGATCCCAATACTTCTAGTTCCTTGTTGTATTCTGGTATATCTGGCTGTCCATCGTCGGCTATTGGCCTGTGCTTCTCAGTGGCAAGAAATATTGGTTCAAGTCTGAGTATAATCTCACGTCATCTGTCGGTCATGCTGCAACTCATACTTGAGCCTCGCCAACCCTTCCACAATGATTTTACCCTCTGTCCGCTTCGCTTCAACTTTGCAGTCTACAATGGCACGGTGAACATCGTCAATTGCCCCTGTCTTAACTGATCAGCTTTGAACCCTTCTTTAGCTTGACTCCGCCGTTAACGAACTATAATAACAGGCCAACGGTCTCTCGCTGATATGTTGGCGAAAGAGGTCTGATCAGAGGTTTTGTAAGGCGCTGCGGAATATATGAGTAATTTATAGCTTTGGATCTAGAGTATGGGGCTTACGAGTCTTAGTATCAGATTCCATGACGGGATGAGTGCAATTTCTTTGCAATGAAAAATAGTGTCGGTGGGGTAGAAAGCTTTTGAGAATGCCCCGCACTGCTAGGGCTGCTCGAGTAGGGACCTTAAAGCTAAGGTACGCACTCTTCCTGTCGAATGATAGTGCTGCTTATGCTCAACACTCCGAAACCCCCATGTTGTTTATCTAAATAGCTGTCTCGGCTGCAAGTGCTGAATGGGTATCTCTATACTAAACAAACAAACCAAATCCGTATGAGCTCCGCTCGCACCAAGGCAGCCCAACCATAGCCGTAATCTGGAATCTCTTCAATTAGAGCCTCGATAGCTTTGTGTTGCTTTTCGAAATAATTCTCCCAGAACATCAGGTGGTTTTGTGCTCACAGCAGGGTTGGATTGGTGGGAGTCGCTCGTCGCCGGCTGCGCGTTCACCCGGCCAGTGCTCTCGGTCCTCTGCACTTTTGCCCCTGGGGAGTCGCGTCTTTGAGCACTTTTTCCGATTCTATGCCCATTGACATGTTGTTGTCGGTCCGTGGGGATTCTGCCCCCTTTTGCCTTGAATGCGCATTCTTCAATAATCTTGGCGTTAACCTCCCTCGCATGAGCAGTGGAAGAAGGCTCAGGCTCCGAAAATATCCACAGCCCGTACGCTTTTGGTACATCCGCATCATCGTGCCCTTGAAGAATCACATACTCCTCCGTTATATCAACGTCATCACTGTCAAGCAGCTCCAGCTTGAAGTTTTCCAGCCCTCTTCGATTCAAAACCAAGACTGAATATCTCGGCGCGGCTGATGGATTTGGTGAAAGTTCGCATATGAAGAGCGTGCCCTCAACGCCATTTTTCTCCCACTGCTGACTGGTTGGAGAGAAGATATAAACTACGGCATAGGAAGCGATTGACACGATAGAGACTGCATCGGGAAGGTGGCGTTTCATCACTGACAGGTTGAGCTCGGTATTCGTTCGTGCTGGCGGTGGAAAAGGTATATCGTCTAGAGTGGGGTTGTTAAAGTCGCTCTCATAGTCTGAGGTCGGGTTGGCGACATGGGGTTGTACTTGGCGTTGTTTTGCCTTGCGGGGCGTCATACTAAATGCTGCCTGTGATCGGATGGCTCAGAGCAGGAAATGAAGCTGTGGCAAGATTATCCATAATGCGCAGACACTCGTAATGTGGTGTTGTCGAGTACGGTGTACAGGACCTCCGTAGTTGCGGGTGTCCCCTGTAAAAAACAAATGAGCCCTACAAGGCGGCGGCAATCTTGGAAGTTCTCGACCGCGGGACCTGCCAAGTCGTGCTTGATGGCGTAGGTATTATTCCAAAAACCGAGATTAGCCATTCTTGCCTTAAGTTCTTTCACAAGCGATGAAGCTGTATAAGCTTAAAGCAGCTTGGTGTCATGAACATCCCTTAGGTCGTCCATTCTAGCTTCTTGTTCCTGCTTGACCAAAGCCCTGTTGGCCATTTAATAATGTCTTCTGTTGAGTCAACACCTTATCCACCCTTCCGGATACAGGATATTCCAGGAGCTTATTCATCTACGCCTGATGAACCGGGATCGCCAACGATTATCTCTTCTCAGCTTTCCTTATCCCAGGCTGTCCACAAACGGAGGTCTGAATATACCAGACCATATACAACTCGAGTCAAGGTTGGAACGTGGAACGTTGCCTCCCTAAGTGGGACCGAAAGGGATATAGGGGGCTGGTTCGTTGATGGCAAAGGGGTCTCTGAGAGGCTTTCAGGATCTGTTCTCAGCGAAGAGGATAGAAAAAGTGTGGACAACCATCGGGAGAATGAAGTAGCAACAATCGAGGAGGTAGCAGATCAGGAAGCTCGGAGGACGAAGAAGAAGTCGACGATACCTAAGAACGATCAGGGTTCGATACCGGGTGGAGATGACATAGGACTCTATGTACTTGGTCTGCAAGAAATTGTCGACATATCTTCCGCTACCGAAGCCTTACGGCCCTTTACAGATCCTCATCCAGCTAAGAAGTGGAAGAAAGCAGTCGCAGATGCGTTGCCGGCAGGATATCTGCACGTAGCTGAGCAGCAACTGATAGGTTTGTACCTAGTCATATACGCTTCGCCTTTAATCTCACCAACTATATCATCAATTAGTACGACTAGCGTTGGCACTGGTCTTATGGGCTATATGGGAAACAAAGGTGCTGTGACAGCGCGTATCGTTCTCGGCGAGACTACTCGCATGGTCTTCATCAATTGCCACCTGACCGCTGGTGTCGAGAAGGGTAGTCTAGAGCGCAGAAATTGGGATGCGTCACAAATTCTCAATAGGACGAAGTTCGAGCCTGTCTACGATGGGGGTGGGGTGACGGAGGAATTCGGTGAGGGCATAGGCGATGAGGACTTTGCATTTTGGTTTGGTGATCTTAATTATAGACTGGACAGCATTCCTCCGGATGACGTTCGAAGGCTACTGACAGTACATACCCGGAAAGAGTACAGAAATGGCCAGGAACCCAGGAAGGCAACCGAAGCTGTACCCAGACCCAATTTCCCAGTAGTCGTTCGGGATGGGGAAGGTACAGACAGGCCCTTCGAAGATAATGAATCATCTTCTCATAGAGTTGCCGGTTCTATGAACGGGAGCTCTGTCTATTCTACAACTACAATTCCCTCTTCAGAACAGATGGACCCATCCTCTGATCCAAGCTCGCTTCAGACCACACTATCTTCATTGCTACCCCACGACCAGCTACATCTGCAAATGCGAACGCGTAAGGCATTCCACGACGGATGGAGGGAAGGTCCCATTGATTTCCTCCCTACGTACAAGTACGACGTAGGGAGCGTGGCAATGTTTGATTCGAGTGAGAAAAGACGAGGTCCTAGTTGGTGTGATCGGATACTGTATCGGACACGAAAGGATCGACTCGAGTATGAGAGTTTGATTCGCGAGGAAGAAAAGGCGAAGAAAAGGGATGAAGAGATGCAAGCGCGAGGGGTTGACAAAGCAGCCGCAGAAGACGAAGACGTACTTTTTGACTATGATCCTAAGACGGATGGAGCGGTGGATGAGTACGATGAGAACCTGGACGATACAACCGATCCCGAGGTTGTACTTACAAAAACCGGGTTTGAAGATAAGCTACACCTTGACTACTATACGTCACATCAACGGGTCCTGTCATCAGACCATAAACCATTAGATGCTGTCTTCACCTTGACTTACGACGCCGTGGACCCAGAACTGAAGGCTATTGTACATCAGGACATCGTACATGAGCTTGACAAGGCTGAGAATGAAGGTCGTCCTGGCGTAACCATCGTGGTTGACCATCAGCACGATCAAGAGGGAAACCTGGACACTAATCGGCGCTCTCCTACGTTCGAGGGCGTCAACTTTGGTCATGTCAAGTACGATCATGTAAAGACAAGGAACATTACAATTGCAAACACCGGCAGAGTTCCTGCAACTGTTGGTTTCGTTGATAGGTCCGTAGATCAGGGGCAACCCGGAGGCGTCTCACCGCCCTGGCTTAATATACGGTTCGACCGAGCAAGCGATAACAAGAATACGAATCCTTGTGCACTTCAGGCTTATACCATAGAGCCTGGGGATGCCATAAACGTTGGGCTCACGGTCCACGTTACCGACATGGAACAGGTGCGTAGACTCAACGAAGGTCTAGAGAAACTCGAAGATATTCTAGTTCTACGAATACACAACGGCCGCGACTACTTTCTCCCTCTCCGGGGCAAATGGCTGCAATCGACATTCGGTCGTTCCTTGGAAAAGCTAACGCATATACCAGAAGGAGGAGTAAGGAAGCTACAACACCAAAGACCAGATAAGAGTAGCCATAGCGGCAGTCATGGCAGCGAAGGGGTAAAGTGGTCAGCTCCTAGAGAAATTTTCCGGCTGACGGAGGCGATAGAAGAACTCGTGGAGAGATCGATTGCGGAATGGGGAATGAAAGGTGAGCAGGAACATCCGCCATGGGATGATCCGGAATGGCCTTTCGTGGCGCGCAAAAGATTGGAACCGGGAAAGGGTAAAGAAAATCTTGAGCATTACGTCCGAGAAGGCTTAGACACCGATCGACCTTTCGCCGAGCAGTTCCCTCCAGAAACCGAGTGTCGGCAAAGGCTTGAAGCGATTGCGGAGACTTTGCTGGACTTTTTGAAGAGTCTTGAGGACGGGATCGTCATCGAGGTCCTTTGGGCAGAGCTGGAGAAAGGCATGATCGAGCGGGAGAAAGCCAAGAAAACCTTGTCGGGCGAGGTAGAGCGGACATGGATTTTGGATGTTCTCTCCGTCGTGCCTGCTCACAGCATATCCTTTACGTTCATCACTTTCATGCTCTCTCGAGTCGCAAATGAGATTGCACCCGTACGATTGATAACGGACACGCCGCGATCGTCCTCGGAAGTCACGGAACAGTCTAAGCCGCAATTAGCAAGCCAAGAGTCGGCGCGGAGACGCCGGCAGCAGGTTGATGGGGCTTTTGCAGCCATTTTCGCAGATGCAATGGTCCGGACGTCTGCGGGGGGGAAGGGCAAGGAAACGAAGGCAAGTGAGTCGAGGAGAAGGAGTGTGGTGGAGATTTTCCTTAGGTCGAAGTGGGATGATTCTTGATAATTGATGCGATGTTCATGCTCTGAGAGGCTCTATCGGCCATGCCTCCAGATTTGGGGGAGTTCTGAGGCGTTTGTGACAGCATAGTATTAGCAGGACACTGTAACTCCCTCTATATTCCCCAACGTAGGAATCCAATCACCCTTCATCAGCTATTTAATGAGTATTGAGTTCCTCCAATTCTCTATTCAAGGAATCTTTCAATCGAACCTCTACCTTTGGGACCGTCATTGGGCGGTAGTCTTTGACCTCTCTCTATCCTCTTCATTATTTCTTCCCTCTCATTGATTCGCTCGTCACTGACGGTGGTCCGCTGGCACCCGAAGAAGCTAGGCTCGAATTGGGGAGGGATAAAAGCAGTTCAAGGACCACATATCCACAAGACTAGCAGATAAGATAGAGAAAAGTACTTCAAGAAGCGGTCCAAACAACGGCGCGGCTCTCAAGTAATGGTCCTACTGCACCTATCAAAATCTAAAGCGAGGTTCCATTGAACGGTGGAGGCTGTTCAAGGCCAAATGCGTAGTCCATGGCCGCTCGAAACTCTCAACTATCTTGTGCTCGGTTATACTCGTAGTAAGACGGGGTCCAGGGATACAACTGCAAACGAAAACAGATAGAATAATGAATTTAATCTGGCATTAGTCGAACACGGAAGCCTTGAAGTAGCGATGGATGCTGATTGAGACTTGAAAGGCATATCAACTCGCGAAAACGAGGGAGGACTGAAAGTCTAAAACAAAGTTGAGGTTATCCCTAACTTGGCACTAGTGAAGTCTGGGGAAGACGCCGTGCTGAGCTTCTAGCTCGAAAGCTTGTCATCTCGTGGGGCAATTAACCGCGCCAACCAAAACAACAGTTTCTATGAGGACATTCTAGGCTTTCTAACCGTCATCTTCCCTCCTGGTCATTCTTTGGCTTCTTGTTTTCTACCGAAGTTTCAGCTACTGTGGAACGGATGTATCAATTTCGTGGTGCCTTTGGCCTACATGTTCAGGGAAGGCTACTCCAACCAATCAATTGCGACGACGGCTACCACGTGGGTGTTCAGCTTCCAGATGCATCAGCGATGCAGACTCAATTATTTATGAATTAGGACGACCTCGAATCATCCATGGCCAAGGGCCGAGTTTGAGCCGCTCGCGTCACTTCGGAACTAGAGCCTGTGGGCTTCTCGGCAAGGTCAGCTTCCACTTGATGCCTGCCGTCCGACATCAACATCAAACAGACACGCTCTGGTCGTAACGACCGAGCGATTATACATTGCCAAATCCACATCCACACCACACCGCAGCACGAGACTGTGTATAGAACAGCTCACGCATAAGCCTCGTACTACTAACCCGACCTTCAGCGCCTCATACCTCATATCTACAACGCCAACGATCCGAGCTGGGTCCGGCTCAACAACCTCATCAAGATGTCAGTCTCTCCATCGATTGGAGATATAATGATGCTTTCGCAGCTGGCATGGAAAATAGGATGTGCTTTTACTTCCGGAAAATCAAGTGCACCCGCCGAGTTCCAAGAGGTCAAGCATGAACTTAACAGACTTACGAAATTCACTGGCATGCTTGCGGAGGTTCTGGACAACGATGACAGCATGATAGTCGGAGCAGATGACAAGACGAAGGAAGGCTTGGACAAGATATTGGAGTGTTGCCGCCAGGTCGGTCTTCCGGAAGCGTACTAGGCGCAGGCATGCAATTTAGACAGACCTGCATCTAACAACATCCCAGACCCTCCAAAACCTTGAGTCATTCGTGGACCAATACCAGGACCTCCGGAGACCCGAAGAAGGCGCTGTTGCTGTCCGATCATGGAAGCCAATACTCATTCGCAATTACAAAAAAATATGGTGGACAACAGAGGGTGGAAATATTCAGGCTTTGCGAGATATGCTCCAAATGCATGTGAACTCTATAACATTAACGCTACAAGCACTTCAAAGGTGTGTGATCCCTTCGCTAGGCCACGCAATCGATCTCTGTTTGATGTGAGAAGGAACAGGGTTAGAGTGGGGGCTGTTGTACTAACATGGTTGCAGCAAATCTGTTTCGCGACTTGAAAAGACCATTGAGCCCATGGCAGACAAAGTCGAAGGCATCCACGACAAGTTTAATGGCGATTTGGATGTCAAGGTTGCTGAAATACATCAATTAATGCTGTCTATGGCTACCATAAATCGTTCCCCTAGATTGGGCCCCGTGGACTCAAATATCATGCCTCCGGTGCCATGGAGTACGTCAGCTGAGGCGAGCTCGACTGCGTCTCCATCAATAAAGGCTGGCCGTGGCGATTTTAATACGTACAAACATCCTTTTACTCCGGCCGTAACGCCTGAGATCGTTGGTTCCGAACTCTCGCCACAATCCTCTCGAGCTTTATCACTCGGCAGAATGTCGCCGGGTAACATATCTGTGAACAACTTCGATAATAGGCCAGGGTCCGATGGCATACCCGTCAACGACCATTACCGCCTGCCTTCCTACTATAATGAGCCCCCACCCGAGTACAAACGAGATCGGCGAACTGTAATCTCCGACCTAAGCACCAGACTGAGCACAGAGCCCATCCAAAATCTATCGGGACCAACGGCAAGATCACCTTCACTTGGAGCGTTGGGGATTCAGCCCCTCTCGCCGGTTACTCTTCCACCACCAATCATTGCCCCCGAACAGGAGGTTCAAGGCATGCAACCTAGAAATGGAGGTCTTGCGATTACGCCCCCAGCCCAGCATCAGTCGGAGCTTGCCAGAGCCTTAAGTACCTTGAGCCAACAAGAGATGTTTGAGCGGAGACTCTTCGGGGATGCCGCGACCCTGTGCGAAACGTGGGTGACGGTTCCTGAAAAGGAAGACTAACAGCTGACGCAGAACTATAGACGAGGCGCAACTGTCGAATACACCGCACCGGATCCAGAACAGCCTAGCGAGTGGAAAATGATCGCAGCGTGTGGACCGTGCAAAATCAGTATCATCACCAAAAAGCAACAACTTTCCGCCGGATGTACTCGATACATCACAAGCATTTGGGCTATCAGTGACGATAAAGTGGTCCGCATGCAACAGAAGCGTATGTGAAAATGAGTGATATACTCCAAGTTTCTAACAACATTTAGTGGCGGAGGGTGAAGAGGTGATCCCATATACTGTGTGGGGCAACCCCAGTAAAGTGGTACTCCGAGTGCCTGCTGAACTCAAATTTTTCGACGTCGCTTCCAACTCCAAACCCAAAGAAACCGTCAAGACACGTTGGATCAATTACATATTCGAAGACGAAAGAGGTAAACAGAACAGACTAATGCCACAATCTAGAGCTGTGTTAATTCATTGCAGGTTCCACGCTCTTCCAAAACGCCCTTATGGGGAAAACCCTCCTCCTGTCCGTCAAAACCAAACGCACCATGCGTATCCACGACACCCTCATCGGCAACACATTCGCCCTCCAAGAACAGCTTTGCGGCCTCGAAAACCTTCGCATCTGGCAAGACGACGACATGGCCGGCGTCCTCGCTATGATCCACTACACCGCCCAATTCCGCGATGGATATTTAGCTTTCCGTCTCAACTGCCCCCCACGAAACACAGTCAGGGTCCGGGACGACGGGGATAGGTCTGTAAGGATCAAGGGGTTGGCAGTCGCGCCGGTGACGGGTAATATGTTTGAGAGGAAAGGAAGCATGAGGGAGAAGAGGAGTCCAGTTATTACTCCCAAGAGCCCTTCGGCGAAGAAGGAAAAGAAGATTAGTGCGGTGAAGATTGAGTTTGAGAACGAGGTGGATAAGATGGTATTTTTGGATAAGGTTAGGGAGATTCAGGGGAGTGCTTCTTGGTGAGTGGTGTTGATTTTGTCTTTGGTGGGCGATAAGGTCAGTGAGCCATGGTAGGCCCTCGTATGGCGATTATCGTTCACTGATCTTTGACGCCCACAGGTAGATGGTCCTTGGTCTTGATTTTAGAACATGCGTTTGGGTTTGCGGTGAACGATACCTTAGCGATGGCGTTCCGGTAAAACTGCTTTTCTTGGTTTTTTCTTGGTTTGGGTCGGGCGTTGAGAGTTTGATCACGTGAACAACTTCGTTGTAATGACTGCAAGATATGCATGAGGATTTACCGTGTTTGAATAATTTTGAGCGATGAATGAGGGTGATTTAGATGTTTTGTAGCGTACTTGGTTGTGTTTTACAAAGTATGAAAGTCTAAAGATGATGTGAGGTGCAACGTTCATGCAAGATCGGGATTGAGAATGAGAGAGTGATTGACGATGATTGACGAATGAGTGAGTTTGAAGTCGCACGTGATAGATACTCTTACTGTAGCGAATTCAAACAACTTTCTTTTCTTTCTTACAAGTTCTTAACATACCACTTCGTTTATGAAGAAGTCAGTAGTATATATATAGTACGTATATAAAAAAAACCATGAACAACAACAAAAAAAACCCTTGCCAGGATCTATGATATTGATCGAGCAAGTATAAAGTTAGCATGGGCTGGTTTTGTTGAGGGTGCCGCTGATGACGGATGTTGGTCTTGGGGTAGGTAGAGGTGGGAGGGGGGATGAGAGAGGGGGGGGGAGGGGGAAGGGGGGTGGTTGGAAAGGGGAAAGGGGGGGGTATAGCTGGTATTTCCATCAAGACCCTCGCCATAACGAGTTGTTTTTTTTTTCTCAAAAGAAGAGCGTTTTGTCACTATCGTCTTTCTAAACATTCTCTGAGCGTTGTATTCCCTATTGATGTCACAGTCACGCTGTTTCAGTATGTAAGCGCCTTCTCTCGGCTCTTCTCTCTCCTGCGCCCCCCCTCCCCTCCCCCGCGGCGATCTCTATTTTCTTTCCCCTCCTCGCTCCACCGAATCTTTCGTCTTTCTCTCAATCTTGCCGGATTTTCCCTTGATCGCGGTCGGTTTGAGCGGGCGAAGAGGTTTCGACGAGGGTGGCTGAAGGGGGAGGGCGTGGGGAAGAGAAGGGGGGAAAGGGAAAGGAGGGAGGGACAAGAGAGGAGAGAAGAGGAATAGGGGAAGGGACTGGGAAAGGGGGGATGAGGAATGAGGGAAGAGGGAAGAGGGAAGAGGGGAAGATTAACATGCCAACGAATGATGACAGACGTGTCAATGATAATCAAAGAGTCCAGAAAATGTCGACAAAGAAATAAATCTCAACCCCAACCCCAACCCCAACCCCAACCCCTTCCTATCCTCATCACCCCATCTCACCAACCTTCCACTCCCCAAACCATCTCCTCCCCCCCCCCCCCACCCCCAAAACATCATCGCCAGCACCAAACGCCGCACTAACCAGTCCCACAAACGCAGAAAAAAAAACCCCAACACTCGGCTGCACCAATCCAATCACTGTTATCGCCAATCTTCCTCTCTTCCGCATTCCTTTTCACATTTTCACAAATTTCACATCTCAAGCACATTTTCACCAAACGAAAGAAATCCCGATCTCGGATCTTGCCCCTGAATAACCCCGTAAGTGGGAAACTGGTCTAGAAAGAGAGAGAGAGAGAGAGAAAAGAGGAATGATGGCGATATTGATAGATGCGCTGGTGGGGGCGGGGAATGAAAGGAAGGGGGGTGGAAAGCTGAGGGTTGAGTTCTCGGCGTCGATGATGAGGAGATTTGTGGAAAGTTTTCGAGGAGAGGAGAGAGTGGTCTTTTTCTTTTTTTAAGCGCATCTCTTATTTTCCTTTTTTCTGTTTTTCGTTCTCGCTTTACTCACCTCTCTTCCTACTTTGGATCTCTTCTTCTTCTTCTTCTTCTTCCAACTCCACAACCCTTCTTCTTCTTCTTCTTCTTCTTCCACCCTACCCAACCCTACCCCACCTACCCCACCCCACCCTACTAAACCCCTTCCTTATGAACCCAACCCCCCCTACTAAACCCCTTCCTTATAAACCCCCCCCCCCCCCCCCCCCACCACCACCACCATCCCAAAACCCCCCCATATCACCACGCCCCAGCACCAAAAAGAAAACAACCATAACACTCAGAACAAGAGCATCTGACAACTGATGCGAATTCAGCAGATTTAAAAAAAAAAAAAGATGGAGATGTTACAACAAGGGGTTTCAACTTAAAGAAGGTGGATTGAGGGGGTTTTAGCGGTAGCTTGGGGAGGGGGGAGGGGGGTATTTTTACTGTTGTATAGAGATATAGCGGCGGGTTTTTGTCATGTATCGTTAGCATCTAAACCTCGACGTAGCTTTCTAGATCTCTTACACACTCTGCAGTCTCCGCCCTTTTCACTTGTTTTTTTTCCTTTGACGCTTTGGCGTCCGCCCTTCCTCTTCCTCTTCCACCCCCCCCAACTCCCTCCCTCTTTTCTTTTCTTTTCTTTTCTTCGTTCCCTCTCCTTCTCCCCCTTCTTATCCCATCCCCGCCTCCCCGTCCCTCCCCCTCTTCGAAGATATGCATCATGAACGAAGAAGTGAATAAAGAGTTCAAAGCTCTGAGTGATGGGGAGATTGGTTGGGAAGGGGTGTTGTGAGGTGCTGAAAAGATGAAGGGAGAGGTGGAGAGAGAGGTGGAGGGGGGATGAGAGATGAGGTGAGGAGGAAGGTCAAATGGGGTCAAGGGAAGAGGAAGTAAGACAAGATGGGTGTGGATTTGTTGGTGCTTTTTTTTCGGAGATGGTATAGGTGTATGGATGTGTGAAGGTTGGGTGTTTGTGATGTTGGAACGATGGGGGGTACGTCGTGGTGTGATAGTGTTTGGGAGGGATGAGAAGAGGGGGAGTGTGGGAGCGTGGGATTGAGCAATGTGATCGGTTGGGGGAAAAAGGGTACACGAGACGGTCGATTTGATTTTGCATGATAGTTTGAAAAGACGGTGTTGCACACATACAAATGATAGAAATATATAACTGCTTAGGATGTCGTTCCAGGTATGCTATGATTCCCCGTAAGAAGCCGGGGCTTTTTGCTCCTCAACCATCTCATCCCTCCCCTCCCTAAACCGCAACAACAACGGCTCCTTAACCCACAACGTCCACACATGCTGATCCTCCCACCGAAACGGCACCTGCTCCCCGCCAGGAACTTCCATGTTGAAATTCCACACCATCCTCGCGATAATGACGCGCATTTCCAACAGAGCGACTTTTTTGCCGATGCAGGCGCGGGCGCCGACGGCGAAGGGCTCGTAGGCGGAGGGGATGAAGGGTTTCTCGTTGGTATTTGGGTCGGGGAGGAAACGTTCGGGGGAGAAGGTGGAGGGGTTGGGGAAGTTAAGGGAGGAGTTGTAGGCGGCGTAGGCGTTGAGGTAGCAGACAGTCTGTGGGAGGTGGGGATGGGGGTTAGTATTCTAAGTTTGCGAAGAAGACGTATTTGGACTCTTGGCTGACTTAAGTAGAAGGACGTGGACTGATGGGTTGTTTTGCGGGTGGTGGAATAGATTGAGGGGAAAGACTTACACCTCCTGGAAGCCATTCACCAGCGACTGTATCTCCACCCGGTGGAACGGTACGAGGATGGCCCCATGGAACTGCTGCGCTTACACGAAGACCCTCTGAGATGACCGCATTCAGATACGGCAGCTTCTCGCACGATGAATACGTAATCTCGGCCTCGGTCTTGAACGTGCCCCGGACTTCGGCTACCAGCTTCGCCAAAGCATCCGGCTGCTGCATGAGACCGAGTGCAGTACCAACCAAGCTGGTAGCGGTTGTCTCGCTGCCAGCAATCAAGATCAACGGGAAGCTGGACTCAATCTCTGGGACCGACATGCCTTTTTCGTTGTTGTATCGGAGTACGGCCTTCATGAAATCGGGACTCTCGACCGTGGCGTTGAGGCGTTGATGGACCTTGGCTTGAGCTTTTTTGAATATCTGAGCACGGCGGTAAAGAGCACTCTTTGGGGTCATCATCCGCATGAAACGGTCCAGCCAAGGAAAGTATCGGCAAGACGTACTAAGGGTTGTGTACATAAATTGCCCCACGAGCATTGCACACCAAGGACGTTCGGTTTCATCTCGTAGGGTTGCAAAAGACTGACTAAAGGCAAGGTAACCAACAATATCGAATGTTAACCAATGGAACCATTGAGTCATGTCAAAAATATCAGATTTTGAGGCAATCTTGGCACGCATCTGCTCGATGAAAAGATCAACCTGAGTGCGAACAAGGTATTCCTGTTCCCGCATCATCTTGTCCGAGAATGAGTTGTTGAGAAGCTTCTTGATCCGGGCGTGGTCCTCATCGTTGGCACTAAAGATAGAATCGACGCCATTCATAGTTCGGTTGAGCCAAAGAGAGTTCTTTTGGAAAGTCTGGTGGCCTTGACGATGAACATAGATATCTTTCCAGGCAGCCCCGTCTGTGAAGGAAAGCTCATCAGGGGCGAGTCGGACGATATGGCTGCCGTAGTAGTCGTGGAATTCTTTGCTTAATTGAACAATTCGGCCTCTGCGGAGGGCGAGGACATACGGAATACGGGACGCTCTCCACAGCAACGGTCCTGGGTAACGTGCAAGCGGATGGAAATAGACATTGTAAACAAGGGAACCGATGTAATAGAGCACGAACTACGAAAGGTATCAGCAACTACATGACATGAATCCTTCAATGCTCGAACTTACAATGCTAAGAGCCAAAGCGGAGAGGATCTTGATATTCTGTACATTTATCCGTGCAAAAGCTACCGTGGGATCGAGAATCGCCATGGTGACGATTCAACAAGCTGAGATACTGATTGTGGATTGAAGCTTTGAGAGAGGGGTAGAGACAAGACAAGATGGATTGGGTTGGACGAGCTACAATGCTGGACTCGGTACCAAGCAAGGCAAGCAGCAGTAAATGGTCTGGGCGATAGTTTGACCGGAGAGGACGAACACGCTTCTCCAGTATTCGCGGGGTCAGACCATCACATCCACACTTGCACGATCCACCACTATCAGCAACAGGATAAAGCCGCCTCGTGACCGGCAGGAGATAACAAGAGTGCCAGCAACTTTGCCATATCTAGAGTCTTCCGCTTATCTACCATGGATGCCTCGGCGTTTCGTCTTTCCAGTTTACTGAATTGTCCCTGCGTGGCGTGACCCTCACCAGGAGTAGTCTACGTCCGTACCATCGAGGCTGACCGAAATGCAAGGGCCCAGCACCGCTGGCATGGCACAGCCTGCGTCTGCATTGTTTGAGGTTGCATGTGGGGTTGGAAGCCCGAGAAAGTCTGACTCTGCAGCAAGATCGGTGATGATGCATTGACGAGGTTATCCAAAGGACGTAAGATTCGCGGAGATGCATGACGACCAGGATCGACGCCGGGTATGAAACTCACACGTGGATGTCGTTGGAACCAAATGGGGGGAGCAGCTACCATACCACCATTGCACGAGCGCCAACAACAGGACTCCAACCTATCAGAGAACCAACGCTCTTGAACGGACAATCTTGCATCTGCATACATGTTCTTATACGGCTAGGGCAGTAGATCCCAGATAGTGGGTCGCAACCACATGCTGCTGCCTTGACCTGCATTAATCCTACGGTTGGGTGAGGAATGACCCTATGGACTGGCAACAGCTCACCAAGTCTTAAACACCCATGGGGTTTTCACGCTGCATGCATTGAACCGGCGTCGCTCTACTAGCCATCCCTCGTTTTATCCAGCATACCTGAAGATATTAATCCTCCGAAGGACTAAGGTACACTAAGGTATATAGATAGACCGGCATCCGCATATTGCCCTGTACGGAGTACATGTCCTGGATCGCATGGCCCGTGCCACATGTCGGTCCGAAGAATCGTCTAACAAAGATAGATACCGTACCTTATATTCCGTACGCCGACAGGATTACCTGTTAGTGCGTCGACTTAACGAACCGCTAAAAAGGCGTCACATGGTGGTAGGTAATCCACCTAGTATCGTTTACAAGGGCATTCTCCCCCGCGTATTATTAACTTCGTTGATATATGCAAAGTTCTCCGAATCCTGTGCTGACCCGCCCATCTATTCTATGGCCACTTGGCCAGTACGAGTATGCCAACGATGCATTGTTGCAGATAAAGTTGTCACCCGTAATGCTTTAGCACTATTGATCTCAAACCTATCAAGTGCACAATTTGAGCACAGTTGACCAATATGTGGAAGATCTGATGACTTGCACCCTAAATCAGACGAGCCATCAGAACTTGGACTACAAATTCTTGGCAATTCCACGTTGAACTCACCCAGACATCAAAAACTCCCGGCCATATTTTTTCCGGGGTCCTGGTGACGTAGAATGTGGTTCCCGTTAGGTAAAGAAGTGACGATAAGTTGATGTAGCTTATCGGAAAATTGTCGAGGCCTGTAAATCCATGTTGGATAAAGGCATGAGTTATGGGGGCGAAACCACTGCACCCTAATGCAATGAACACCACAGCTCTGATCTTCGTGTCAGACGGTAGCCCATTGCATTCCTGCTTGGCTTACCTTAGTGATGCGCCACTGTTTCCGTCTATGCGGGGATCCAGCACGACCCAGAACGTGGTAATACCACATGCAACAATAAGAGAGACATAGAAGGTCTGCAAAAACCTGTCGTTGTAAAACCCAAAGTAGGTGGAGGATATGCAGGTGCATGTAATGTTAAGAACGATGCCTAGATAGTCTAGTTTGAGATGACGACGGGCGATTTCCTGAGAATGGCAGCTGGTGCAATGGAAAAAGGCCTCGTGGAGTGTTAGACGTAGTTGACGAGGGTCGAGAAGTAGAATCCAATGGGAAATATTTGAACGGAAAAAATACTGACAGAAAGAAAGAGACAGCCAGTCGCGCCAGCGAGGTAGGATTGCACAGCCAAAGTGTCGGAAGCCGAGAGTTGAGGGCAGTCATGGAGTATTGAGTAGTCGGTGGCTAGCAACAACGATGTGAATAAAAGACCGACAAGTAGGTGTGACCAAATGTTGACAGTCTCATTATGAAGGTAGAAGAGTGACTCGTAACATTTGCTGAATGAGCTCAGTTGCTTGCGATACCCATGGCGGATATAGGGGTCACTTTGCATCCATTCGGGAAGGTCTTCGAAGCAGACAACACGATGAAAGGCCTCCACCGTCCGATCCTTCAGGTGTACGGTCTTATCCTTGAGATGGGCGATCTCGTCAACCATAGTGGCCACGCCCTCATCCATGGTCCTGAACTCGATCATGGTCCTGTCAAGCTCCCCGTAAGTCTAGTTGTTTCGTGTGTGGAGGGAAACAATGTAGATGGCCGTCTCAATTTGTTATCAATTTGTTAGTGGTTTTATTCTTTTGCTGTACTACGCTCTCATGGAGTCGTTGTTGGTTACTACTTACTTAAGCGGCTCATCCTGCCACGGCAGGCCTTCGGGGGGATGACCCCGAGGACATCCCCGGATGGCAAGATCTAGAATAGACATGTTATCCTGCAATGCGATGTGTTGGTTTTGAATGGCTGAGACAACTAAGTAGACCACCATACAATTAGCTTGTAACGTAAAATGTAACAGGAGTGCTGCCCCTCGAATTGGACGGGGGCTTAGAATACCGCTCAGCTACAAAAGACTGATCAGTCACACCACACTATACGTAGTACAGTCAGTCTGTAACGGAGGGACCCACACATGTGGCATAATGCCACTGTGCCACTCGACTCCCCTGTCGTGATTCCTTTGTGTAGTCTCCCGGCAGGCCGCCAGCACATGGCAACGAATCGTCAGCGTGGTTGGCCGCCGATCAAAGGAACAACTCTAATTTTACTACCAGCTACCAAGCGTACTACTGTACCGTAAGCTGACAGTCGGTCACAGTCTGAAGTAGAATAGTACTGTATCAGGATCGCGCGCGTGGTTGGTCTTTGTTCAGTCTCACTGTCTCACACCCCCCAAGTGGGTTCTTTATGCCGTAGATCCGATCATTGTTGGTGTTACCTTACCGTGCTTACCCCTAGCTAAAGGAAGCCTCGGCACGACGGTGCGGGCGGGACTATTCCGCTTCACAAGCCACGAGAATGAATGTTGGTGTACCGTGTAGCGAGGGAAGATAGCGTACCTTAGAATCGTGATCGCGGTCCAGCTTTCCTCCAACCCTCCCAGTCACTGAAACCTCAATAGGTACAATCTGACAAGCTACCGGCTTTCTCACCGCTCATGTCCCAACTCAAGGCCAAGATGGCCAACCCGGTCGTTGCTTCTTCTTACTTCCATCCAGACGGCGGTGATGTTTACAAAGAGTTACGGCAGAAGGTCGTCATGCAGGCCACAGCCATGGGCTACGACGTGCCAACCCTTACCGAGCACGGCGTGGACTGGGCTGATGACCAGGATCCCTTTGGTCACGTAGGTGGTGCGACTTACTCACGCCTGATCTACTCATGCAACTTCCGCCTTTTCGAAAGCTTTGCGCGAACTTTGAAAGACAAGTACGAAGAGTTGTACCGCGCTCGTGGTGTGGGTGTGCTGACCAAGTCCTATTCCATGGATTTGAGGCGCCAAGTCACGTATCCCGACTCTGTAAGTACATTTTCAATCCATTCACCAAGATTCTGGAAGGATTCATCCGACATAGTTTGCTGACTGATTGCTGGCAGCTGATGACGGCCGCTCGTATCACAGAAGTCAAGCCCGACCGCTATTTCTGTGTCACATCCATTTGGAGCTATCAGCAACAGGCCATTGTGGCAGAGAGCAGTGGGTACGTCGTATTTTTTGACTACCGAAAAGGCAAGATTGCCAATTTGATCGAATATGGGGGGGTGTATGCCGATTTGCATGCCGATTTGACGGATCGGTCGCAGAAGGCAAACGACATGAATGCGAAATGGGTAAAAGAAAACCCAAAGAAGAGTAAAGGACCAAAGCTATGACCAAGATCCGAAGCTGTCTCTGACATTGATCGTGTTCGCTGCATGAGATATCAATACAGGAATTTTAGCACGGTGTAATTGAAGCTAGCAGAGCGTAAGACATCGGGCGAGCCTTGCGCCAATTCAACGTTGCCTAATAAGACCTCGTTTGGACTGTGATGCGAAACCGCGTAGTGTGGGATAATGAACCCCTATCTACCCAGCACGTTTGTTCCAACCGGACCAATTGCGGTCCTTTGCGCTTAAACGTTTTCACATGGCCTCTCGTATTTCGCTACCATAGGCTCAACATCTCGTCCATCCTCATCTCCTGGCGGGAAGGGTCTCTGTATTTGAAAGCCGATGTGGTGGCTCATACGATCGATTAGGTGATTCGCTTCGGCGGACCAGTACTTCATGCTTGTCAGTATCAAATCCTCGATGAACTGGAAAGTCAATTACTTACAGGTAGTTCTCTGCGCAAATACGCTAGTGGCAGGTCCTCGTGAACATAAAAGCGTCGTACGTCCTCTACATAAAGCGTACTTAGCCCGTTCTTGCCTAAGCGCCCCAAGACGCCAACGAGATTGGTATATTGAGCACTAAACAGTTTTTGTAAGCCTATATGAACATACTAGAGTACCATGGTAAGTCATACAGTGAACAGATTGCTCCCTTGTTCCCAAAGCGAAAGCTAGGATTCTCATGAACACTTTGGTTGTGGCGTAGATGATGATGCTCTGCAAGGTCTTCAAGACTCAGGGTCTCATTATCTTTGGAGAAGCTCAAAAGAGAATCGAGCAAAGTCATATTGATATTGACGTTATCGCCAACGGCACGGTCGTTTCGAGTAGGTGCCGCTGGGCAATTGATAATGTACTGAACATTGTCGTCCTGCTGCAGGTTTAGTAGGTTTCTCTAATTCCGGGACAATATATATTTTACACACATTAAAGAAGTCGAGGTCAATATGGGCAGGCCAGCCATGAGCTTGGAAGGTGGGCTCGATTACGAGCATGCTCTGAGTACATCAGCATAGAACAAGTGATTCTCGGGCGATTAGCTTGCATTATCCTCGCCAAAATTGTAAACGTCTCGCACAGCCCGATAAAGATCTGTATAGGTTATATTGCGGCCGGACCGGTTTATGAAGCCTCTGTTGGCCAGCATGTTTATTGCTGGACAAGAAGAACGTCTGTAGTATCCATCCTCTGACCCGTTGTGGAGTTGCTTGAACCAATTGACATGCTCGTCGATAGCTAGCGGCTTCTTGTAGGGTACGGGATTCGATGGATCAGGATACCACGGCTTATTGTGAGCTCTTTCTAGGGTATCCCCGAGCACTTTTTGTAGCAAGCGTGGAAGCAAAGTGTACCCATTGGAAACAGACGCAAAGTTCAAGAGGAGCAGAAAAAACCACGAGAAGCTTTGAAGACTCAGTAGCTGCATGACTCTGATATCGCAAGATGTTGACAAATTGCAATGGCCAGATCCTTTCAGGCCTCGATGACAATTTGGCAAAGCGTGTCGCAGTGGACGATCTACTCACAGGTTCTCCAGACACGTTCAGGTGAAGAATGTAACAGCCACAGCTCACTCTGCTGTCGATAATAGATGTAAGCTAACCAGGCTCAAGCATGATTCACGTTAAAGCAGTCTCAGTCAGCGCTGAACTATATATTGGAGATTGTAATTCATGTATTTTAAAGTAGACGTACCTTAAGTTTATTTGGCCTAACGGCAAGGCATACGGACGAACCAAGATTCCGATAGGAAAATCGATGATGGCAGTGACCTTCGTTCCGGGACGGGTTAGAGAGATCGACGATTTTGTGGGGGGCCAAGCAAGATTAATTGGGAAAGAGCGGGTTGGTCTGCGGCGTGTCCGCCGTGCTCACCTAATAGTGCAGGTTCTTCAATGCTGACCACTATGAAAGAGGCATTTCAGCCCGCACAAGAAGCACATGCTCAGCCTTTCATCTCCGTCTCTGCATTGAAAAAGGGCTGAACTGTCCGCAGAGCCCGTGAAGCAAGAATCTCTTCTCAGCTGACGTGTCTCATCCTCCGGAGAACCTGCCATGGGCCATTGGTTGCTCGGTAGAGCTATCTTCCAGCACACTGCTATCTCTTAAGGCGCCACCGAGATGGCTTGAGAGATAAGAAATGCTTTGTCTTAGCAGTTCAGATCCCTGCTAAGTGGTATGGTTCTTTTGTAAGCTGCCCATGCACCGAAGTACAGGGGTTGAAACGATCCGGAGGGGCGTAGACTGTGTAGGTACTTGCTTCTCGATTGTTGGTAGACATATTGGAGAGGACCAGTGTCTGATATGTGGAATTTAGTATGACAAACTTGCTTGCTCCTTGGGATGGAAGGCCAACCGGTAGAATCCACGGAAAACCATCTTTCTTGGTATTTTGCTAAAACTCCTTCACCATTCCTCCCTTAAGACCCGTCCGTTGTCCTTCTTCCTTTCTATTATTCACGAAACTCCTCAAGTTTCCCCACTCTTCCTCACCCCGACTCACTCACAGTTCCCACAAGGTTTTATTGACCTACAAGGGCAATGTACCCTTCGCGTTTCATGAATTCGCTCTAAAATTGATAAATTTCTTCATCTCGTATCTCCCGATTCTAGATTATGTTAGTCCGATTCGGGGTCACGGGACCCTCAATCTTATGGCACCTTATAGCCGTAACGACAGCTCTCCCACAGCCGCATTATGGGGTGGAGCAGCAGTATCTCTCACCACAAAATGAAGACTCTGGAGATGGCTGGAGAAAGTACGTGCTACCGGTCTTTGATGCTACCCCTTCCGAACGCGCGGACCAAATCGAGCGCAACCGGGAAGGATATCTGTATGGCGCCTCCCTACTGGGAAATACGTCGTATTTTCCTACGGGCTTGCTAGGAGATGCCATGGTCAAAAGCGACGTTGATCTTTGGTACGAGGACGCAGCCTGGGTTTCCGAAAACGTTGAGAGAGAGAGTCGGTTAGCTGCCGCCGCAGTGAGCAAGGTAAGATATGTTTCAGCGTCCAAACCGACGATGAAGCTTACACCTTTCAGGGCGGAGGGCTGCAGAATCTCTCAAGCTTTGGCCTGCTCTATGACGATCAATGGGAGCTCACTATGCCAACCGGAATTGCTCCTGGAGCCCAGACGAATTATACGCAGGATCTCTTTTTCTCCATGGAACGGCTCTCGGTGAATCCGTATGTAGTAGAACGTATCCATCCAGAAAGCAAGGAGCTACCGTTTATGGTCGAGGATTCCGTCGTATCAGACTTAACCAACGGCATGAACCTGAAGGCCTTACACGCAGCCGGTCGACTGTTCTTCGCTGATCACTCCTATCAAGCCAAATATCCCAAGATAAAGGGAAAGTACGCGGCAGCTTGCAGTGCATATTTTTTTATTCATCCTATGACAGGCGACTTTCTTCCATTGGCAATTAGAACGAACGTAGAGAGCGATCTGATCTACACGCCACTCGATGCTGAAAATGATTGGTTATTGGCGAAGATGATGTTCAACATGAATGACCTGTTCCACGGCCAGATTTTCCATCTCGCTAATTCACACGCCGTCTCGGAGGCTGTCCACCAAGCCGCGTTACGCACACTGAGCGAAATGCATCCCGTTAGAGCCTTCTTGGACCGCAGTAAGTGCCAATTAATATTTTATCGGACGAATCCCGTAATAACTTTGACTTTTACAGTCATGTACCAGGCATATGCCATCCGGCCCGTAGGCGAGCAAGTTTTGTTTAACCCAGGCGGGTTTTTTGACCAAACATTCTTTCTGAGCAACGAAGCTGTCCGCCAATTTGCCACCGAGTACTATCCTGTGACCGCAGGAGCATTTCAAGCCAATTATTTTCATCAGGACTTGATTTCTCGTGGTCTGATCAGTTGTAGCTATGGTCCCGCTCTCAAATCACTGCCCTATTACGAGGACGCAAGTGCCATGGTGTCCACTCTGTCCCGCTTCACCGAATCTTATCTGCGGGTCTACTACCCTTCAGAAGATTTTCTCGCGCCTGATCATGAGCTCCAATCATGGATTGTCGAGGCGAGTACCGCAGCCAAAGTCCTGGATTTTCCCAACTCACCGCTCATCTCACGCGATGTACTAACCTCAATCCTCGTCCACGTTGCCTATCTCAACGGTGTCAGCCACCACTCACTTAATAGCGGCACACCAGCTTCGACTTCTGGAGTGTTACCCTTCCACCCAGCAGCCTTATATGCTCCACCACCTAAGACGAAGGGTACCATTGATACTTTAATGCCTTTCCTCGCAAACATGACCGATGCATTGGGTCAGATCACGCTTCTGATCAGATTCAACCGACCGAAGCTTGAAGAGGCCAATGGAAACCTTGTCCATATGTTCTCCGGTTCTAATTTCTTGGGTTACGGTTCTGCTGCTGTAACAAGTGCTGCCAAGGTATTTGAGAACGAGATGCTGGACATTAGCAACAGAATAATGGGTAGAGTCTTTGATGAGAGAGGCCTAGCGCAAGGCATGCCATTCATCTGGCGCTCCTTAGATCCCAGGAAAATCCCTTTCTTTCTAAGCGTTTGACACTATTCGATAACACTAGAACTGATCAAAGGGGAGGCGTCTGAAGCGAGGCAAAAGCCCTCGGCTGAGGGCGTTCTTATGGAAAAGAAGTAATCTTCATTCCTGTCCAGTCTCGCATATAGAACGATATACGAAGATTTGGAGGTGTGGCTGGAAGAATGGAGTTTAGAAATGAATAGATGAAGTACCTTACTCTCGTCTTATTTAATCATCGATGTTCAACCATCGAAGCTCAATAACATGCACAAGAATGCATACTTAGTAGGATGCAGTCGCCGACGCTAGTCAGTATCTGATGATAGAGAGGTGACAGGATCGGAGAAACAGATCGAAAGTGTATTTTCAATGGAAATCAGACGCAAGCTTTGAATCATATAGGGATAAGCGGTCGCGATCAGAATGAAACAGAAGCTGGATCATGTGGACATGCAACTTCATGAGGACATGCAACTTCATGTTCCTGATCGATCGATGGAGCAGTCCCACATAGTCAACGTGCGCATCACATATGCTGCTGCTGCGAACAATAATCGGGAGTGTCCATCAGGCATCACATCCAGCATTGAGACGATGCCGAGGTTGACCAGCCTACAGAACGGCGCGAGCTGATGGGAGAGCCTTCAGCCGTAACAAGCCAGGGCGCTTTTGCTAATGGCCGCTCCAGGTAGCAGACACGGATAGCTGTTGTAGGAAGCAATGGTAGGGGGTTACCAATGTTCCCCTTCTGGAATGTCAGTGGTCTTACATAGGTAGCCCTATTGCGCAAGCGTGGAACAATGATTCGGATCGTTGACCAGTCGGTGGGAAGGACATAAGAAGAAAGTTGGGCCGAGGTGTGGTCTAGATAGTACATACCACTAGTAGTGCGGAAATGCGGAATTACGGAATTGCGCCCGCCCTTTTGCATAGAGTAACAAGGGTCCACACGTATTGAAAAGCGGATTGCAGTATCTGTTTGTGTTACGGCACCTAAAGTGGCCTAGTGTTATGCTATCACGCACCCCGTACTGATACTTTATATCTGTTCACGGGCTAGGTATGTAGTAGTAGATTCGAAGATGTCTTGGAGACAAGCGGTGGGTTTTAAAGCGAAATGCGATGAGCTGTACGACAGACAAATGCTTCCGCATTGCGAATGAAAACCTATTTGCCTATCCACCTTCCTCTGGTCCGATTGATATAGCCTTGTATTCCTCGAAGCTGTTACCGTCATAGGCTCACATGGCAGCCTGCAACTTCCCATCCCTGCATCTGTTGCATTAGATAGCCTTCATTTCTCCCCAGGTCTCTCAGCCTGCTTTCACTCTTCTTTCTTCCTCTCTGACTTGGCATCCTAAGCTTGTTTGTTCCAGGCTTTCGCCATGGCGTTGAATGATACTTCTACAGCGAGGGTATGTTTTGGAAACAACTACTGCATTCATGGTATGAGCGGAGAAGGACTCATCCATGTTGTAGGGCATCGCCGAGGGACAACCCTTCGAGGTGAATGCACCGCCATCGCTTGAGAGTGGTGACAGCAGTACAATGGTTAGCGAAACAAAACCATCAGCGAGTGCCTTAGTGGACTGGGACGGCCCAGGCGATCCAGGAAACCCACGAAATTGGAGTCTGGTCACCAAAATCTATGCAACTGCCGTTCCGGCAATGTATGCGTTTGCTGTGTACGTTTTTTCTCTCATGCTGGCACTGTTCCTTTGTGTTGATAAAACCCAGGACATTCGGCACTTCTGTATATACTCCCGGTATTCCTCAGATAATGGAGCGGTTTCATGTGAGCCAAACGGTTGCTATACTTGGGTTATCGCTCTACTCTGAAGGCATAGGTATACCATACAATTCTCTCTATGCTTTATAACAATAGCTGACTGTTGTCATAGCATTTGGGCCTATGATCGGCGCTCCGATTTCTGAAACCTTTGGTCGAAAGATAGTCTACATTTGTACCATGCCTGTATCTCTCATCTTTACGATGGCTACAGGTCTCTCACAAAACATAACCTCCATTATCGTTTGTCGATTCTTCTCCAGTACCTTTGGAGCTCCAGCTGTGGCAGTAGGAGCAGGGACCATCTCAGATGTTTGGGAATTGCAGCATGGGGGTGGCCTTGCCACAGTACTCTTTATCCTGGCGCCATTCGTCGGCTCCTCGTTAGCTCCATTGGTTGGCGGCTATACAATGGAAGCAAGAGATGATTGGCGCTGGCTCATGTGGGTCATGCTCATGGTTGGAGGGCCTGTTTGGATCATGGCATTCTTCCTTGGGGAGACATCTAAAAAAGAACTGCTACGGCGCCGAGCGCTCAAACGTGGAGTACCTGGACCACCAAAACCCCCCGCCAAAGTGGCTTTAAAAGCTCTGTTCACGGTCATTCTGTTCCGACCACTTCGCATGCTGTTCATGGAGCCGATTGTAGGATCCATTACTCTCTATGTATCTTTTGCCTTTGGAGTCTTATTTGCCTTCTTCGATGCATACCCATATGTCTTTGTTGGTGTATATAACTTCAGTCCTGGAGAAGTCGGCCTTGCATTCCTAGGTATAATTATAGGGGTATGCTTTGCAGTGGCGACTTTTGTTGTAGTGGACAACACATTGTACGCAAAAGCAAAGCTGAGGGCACCGGAGGGCAAGATGCCTCCTCCCGAAGAGCGATTGTATATCTCCATGTTCGGTTCCCTCGGTATCCCAATTTCTCTATTTTGGTAAGTCTGCCTGGCTCTCTCTTATTCAATTGCCAGTGTTCACCACTTCTAGGTTTGCGTGGACCGCTCGAGCATCTATCCATTGGATTGTGCCCATTCTTGCCGGTATTCCATTCGGATGGGGTACGGTATGCTTATTCGTAGGTTATACCGTTGATACTGTCACTTGTTCTGCTCACCAGTCCCACAGCTAGGAACCATGGCTTATCTCGTCGACGCATATCACGCCTTGAATGCTGCATCTGCAATAGCCGCAAACGGTCTCCTCCGATATACCTTTGGCGCTATCTTTCCCCTTTTCACCATACAGATGTATAACAGGCTTGGGATCGCTTGGGCTGGTAGTCTCTTGGGGTTCATCAGCATTTTGTTGCTACCAATTCCGTGGGTACTGTACAAGTGGGGCCCCTATTTACGTAGCAAAAGTTCGTACGAGATGGGTAATTTCTAGAGAGAAGATACAAAAACCAAAACAGCTGGGAAACTTGGAATCCGTTTACTTGGGTGGCGTTGATATCTTGGGTATAGTGACTTTTTGACGCCTTGATGGCCGTTTAGTGCGACTTGAAGTAGAGAATCTGAACCTCTTGACTTTGAGAAATTTAGCCTCGAAATTGCCCTCTAGAGAAACATGAACTACTCGTATCGAACCCATATTTGCACATCAATGACGAGGCCAATATGCAAGGTGGGCTGTATACCTGGTATGGCAATTCTTGTAACGGTTTAAAGGATACTAGGGTGTATGCACTAGATCTCAGCAAGAGAGACGGGAGATCTCACTACCGCGACTGCACTCCACGTAAGGTCCTGCAAGATCGGAACAATCCTTTTGTCTACTTGTTCCCAACAAGAGCAAGAGTCACGTACAAGAAGGCTAATCACCAGAGGTTTGGCAAGATGTGGAGAGTGCAGGGACCTTATGAAGCAAAAGGACTGAAAGGATGTGTGATCAACAGGTGCTTTGATGCTCCCGAAAAGAACTGTCTTGCTCGGCGTGTCCGAGATGACTACTGATGCGTTCCTTCACGAAGACATGCCCTTTTTCCCTCTTAATCATGTTCATGCCGAGGCTTCTAGGTAGACACAGATGCTTTACGCTTGCGCAGGGGAAACCAACAACGCGACTGCAATCTCTCGTCAAGACACATGCTCTGTCAGCTCGCAAACGTCATTGCTTCTGCCAGCCATTGATATCTATGTCCGCTGCTACCAGGAAGAAAAACCATACTTTACAATTCACAACACAATGCATACGGCCACTAGAAGGTAAAGCTTCCTGAACCCACCCTGCACGCCACCACAACTAACCATCCCCAGCACCGCCGACTTCATCACCGCCATCATCAACGCCCACGGCGGCGCAAACCGCTGGGCCCAAATCCGCTCCATCGAAGTAACCTTCAACCTCTCCGGCGCCCTGCTCGACCTCAAAGGCCACCCGGGCCACTTCACCCCAACAGTCCACATCGACACCCAGACCCCCAAAACCACCATCCAACGCCTCGGCGGCGCCCCCGACGACCGCTGGATCTACACCCCGCACCGCACCTGGATCGAACGCCGCGATGGAAAAGTGCTCGCCTCCCTCGACCACCCGCGCGCCTCCTTCGCCGGCATGACCCGCGCCAGTCCCCTGACCGACCTGCAACTGACCTACTTTGTCGGCTACGCCATGTGGAACTACCTCGTCGCGCCCTTTTTCCTCTTACGCCCAGACTTCTCGGTTACGGAACTCGCGCCGCATACCGAAAATGGCGAGGAGACTGCCTGGCGCGTGCTCGAAATCACATGGCCCGACGACATCCCCGCGCATAACCGCGTGCAGCGATTCTTCTTCGACGCGCAGACGTGCATGCTGAAGCGGTTTGACTACTGCGCGGACGTGTTCCAGGCGCATGCGAGCCACTATTGCTATGACCCGAAGACGTTTGGGGGGATTGTGGTGCCGACGGTGCGGAGGGTGGTGCGGCGGGATCCGGAGAGTGGGGCGGTGTTTTTGAATGGGCAGACGTCGTTTTTGTTGGATTATGTTGATGTGGTGGTGAGGGATGACTGAATCAACCGATCAAAGACCACGTTTTCCATTTCTTGTTTTTTCCCCGTCACAATACACGTTTGATAATAGCAACATTACTAATTTCACCAATGATCAAAGCAGTGGATGAGTTGGCACTGAACAAATCGCTATCGTACCATTCCGAACCAAAAACTTCTCCCCGCAAACACCTACCCCCTGCCCATCCATCCCAAAGAACCCATTAACCTCCCCTCCTTACGGGAATCCAACCCCCACATTATCCTCCCCAATCCCCCCGCCTCTGGAGCCACACATCCTTCCCCCGCTCGAACCACACAACCCACCCCCCCCCCAATCTCTCCCTATCGCACCGCGCCCACCATCCATTTGCCCAGTCCAAAAACACCAGCTTCCCTTATTCCGACTCAAGTTCCCCACGAAATCAGCTCGTCGGGAAAACCCATGTTTCTGCAAGTCCTGAATGTGTGGGGGGGGGTCGTCTACATAACGTATCTAGTATGAGGATGTCGAGAGATTACGGCGGTTTCTGGCTATGGGCTATGCTAAAAAGTCTTTCGTTCGAAATGGAATGGATGGAATGCGAGAGGGAGGAGGATAGTGGGGTGGTGGATGGTGTGGATGGTGTGTGTGTGTGTGTGTGAGGGATATAGGAAGCGTGTTGGTCTCGATGGTTTCGGACGTTCGCGGTTTTCGTTCGAGGAAGATGGAATACCAAAATTTTCGCTTTACAGCAATCTTCAAACCTTTCTTTGAGAGATCGACATGGGTCTGTTTCGTTATGGCGGTCGTGTCGTTGTTTGTCAACTCCTTCGTAGGGATTTATCGCGTTTTAGGATATAGAGAATATCTTTTCTTCTGATTGCATCTCATTCCCCATCCCTCACTTCTCTGCTCCTCACCTCCCCCCTTCCCCACTGCCCAATTTATTTCAATCAGCACCACAGTCTGTAATCCCCCAACCCTCTCCCAATCATCGAAAAATATCCCCTTTCCTCGAAGTTTTTTTATCCGCAATTATATTCCCTTCCTGCCTATGTACACCATACCACCCACCCACATCCACAAACTTTACTTTACACTCAATTCACTGCCACCATCTCCCTTTCGAACCTCCACTCGCTAAGGTGCCATCATCACACACTCCCCTTTCCCCCTCCGCCCTCCCATTTTCCCCAACGCATCCCCATAAACCCAGCACCTCATAACACCCTCATACCTCTTCTCTACACCCTCACCCGCACCCGCACCCTCACTATCTTCCTACCCGAGCAAAACCCACCTCTTTAGCTATTATGATCCCTGAAATACATCAATAACTAGAACCCCGGTCCTATTCCTTCTGTTGTTGCTGGATATACAACAAAGGGTGGCGGGAAGTGGTGTCTGGCGGTGGTTGTGGGGTTGGGGATGGGGATGGGGATGGAATTGGTGGGTGGGAATGGTGGGTGTAAGCAATCCCTTGTGGTGGTGATCTGAGACTTTTTCTTTTTTCTTTTTTTCCAATTCGATCTCGATCAGTCGATGTGACGGATCAGCCATTCCACTGGCCATGTCATGTCATGATACTACCTACCTTAACTCCAGAATATCGAAACCTCGAAACCTCGAGACGTCCAAGCAAGCGATACCAGCGGCGAAATCTCACCACCAAAACCTCACCCCCGAATCCCTCAAATCCCAACCACTAGCACACTAAAATTTCGACCAAAGAATTTTTTTTCCAAATGAGCCTCTTCCTACATATGCTACATATTCCCCCCGCTAGGCCAAAGAAGCCGTTTTGTCTCTGTGATGGGGGCGGGAGTAGGTACATATGCATTGGGGAACTGTGTGTGCTTTACGTGAGGGATGATGGAATTAGCTCTGGAATTAGAGAGAGAGAAGGGGACCTTAGGCTTGAGATGTCGTGTGGATTTGGGTTTCCAAAGTCGAGGTGTATATATACGAAAGGGATGGGGTGCCGACTCGAAGATGGGGGGTATGCTCTGAGAGGCAGTCTGGAGGTTTCTCGTGATGCCCCAGGCGGCGTCGTGGGGGTTGGGGCGAGAGATTGCAGGAGCTACTGTTCGGTTTGGGTTGAGTTGAGTTTTAGTAGCTAGTGAATAGAAAGTGGGCTTTGGCTTAGACATTGGACGACCGCATCGCTGTGGAATATGAAAACGAAGGGTAGGAAGAACTTTTCCGTTCTGGAAAGGAGAACAGCCAATCTGACTCCGTCCGGTACCACGCTCGTCAAGGACAACCGTCGTCCAAAAGAACATCCATACTCCATACCGCCTTTGCTCAGCATGACCCTTGCCTACCATGCTTCCACCCTTCATACCTCACACTCGCCAAAAACCCCGCAACAACCGGCAATTTGTCCCCCAGCCCTTTCAGCACCACCCCCATATCCGTAACCACATCCCTCCTCCTAGCACAAATCTCAAGCCTCCTCTGCTTGATCCCAAACGCCACGGTCCTCAGAACCACATCGCCTCCATCGTATCTATAGCTCTCTTTACCCTGTTTTTCAATTTCGGAAGGCGCACCGGTGCCCCGGTGCATCTTGAGGAAAGGCTCGTACTTGCAGCTTTTGGCGAAGTCAGCGAAATTTGGGACTTGTAAGCCGAGGGAGGGGAAGATGAGATGCTGGTCTGATGTGAATGTGCCGTTGTATTGAAGTTTTGAATCCACTTGGGTTGACCACTCATTGAGGACGTTGTCGTAAATTACACGATAGAAGCCAGGGCTTTCATGAACGTCGATCTTGACGACGATAGTATCCTCTTCATCACTACCCCAGCCATTGAAGACCTTCTTGATTTTGTCTTTCCACAGTTTCGAGGGATTCAGCTCGTATGTGTCTTTCGCATGGGTTTGGATTATGGTCATGCCGATACGGTTGTCGTCTATTGTTGTGGTTCTGAGGGGGAGGGGAGCTTGTACGGTTTGGGTTATTCCAAGGATTTCGTTGAGAGGGTTGTCATAGTAATTCAGCTCGACGGAGGTTTGAGACTTGTCGGTGCTATTACTTGCGATAGCCATGGTATAGGGAGGAAGGGCATCCGCAGTTAGGTCTTTAAAGATAGGGTTTACTCTGTAATCGGCTCTGGTGAGGGGGTCGCCACCTGATGTTTGTTAGATTTGTGATCGAATGACGCAGAAGTCGGCGTATCGTCAGAAAGTTTATATGTACTTACCTGTATCAAGGACGATTCTGGTGTCAAAGCCGTCACAGACATGCTGGAAGTAGAGTAGTCGAGCAATCATGGGGAGAAAGACGGCACTATGCAGATACGTTAGCCACGTAAGAAAGCAGTGTGGATGATGATATAAAAGGAAAGAATGCCACTTGAAGTAGGTCTGGTAATCACAGCTTGGAAGTGAAAAATACATATACATACCTGAAGAATGGCCCGATCACCCATGTTACCGTCAAGCAACGGTGGAGAATGGCCCAGGGACAATCGAATATCCCAAGCAAAGCCGTCAGCTTTGGCAAACGTCTCTCCATTTGGCTTCTGATTTCTGCCCGAGTCTTTTGAAACGCAGTAACCGAGCGAACGTTATATATCGTAATGAAGAACCCTGTGATCCCTAGTACGGCCCAGGTAGCCCTCACTCCTCTGTTGTTTTCGGCTATGGACTTGTGATTAAATGGCTCCACGATCACTGCGGTCCACAAAATGACGGCAGCCATAAGAGTCAAGGTAAGGATCAAACTGACACCGTGACGTTTTATGATACTGTTCCAAAGCAAAGAGATTGGGTCTTGAGCTGCCCGGAGCCGCGGAGCAGCGCGCTCGAGATCTGCGTTAACAGCGATGCCGACTCCGCCATCCCGATCACCTACTGTACTGCCTCTTAACGAAGTTTGCAGGATTCGAACCTCCGTCTTCTGAACCCGCGGCTTGCAGCCGTGGGCACATGGATCGCATGGTCCCGCATGGCAATTTTGAGAGCAGCGGTGAAGACAAGACAGTGGTTTGAAACAAGGAGACCCGCAGGAATTCGGAGGCTGTTCGTTTCTGTTGACAACGCCAAGCGAAGTTGCGCACCCTGCATGTGATTAGCATATTGATCCAGAAAGAATGGAGTGCGGCTAGTGCGACTCACAGCAGACAAGTCGTGGCGGACCAGAATACACCGCTCTACAAGATGGACACTTCCATTTCCGCCCAGGGGCAACGGTCCTGTTTGCTCCACCAGCCGCACACTTTTGCATACAATCGTGATGACAAACGTTCCAGCAGGTCATGCAGTACCATATGGCGCTGTCTCTCGTCACCTTGTCCATGCAAATGCCACACTCATATTGACCGCTGTTGATGTCATCTTGAATCCTCTGTCCCAGGTTTGCAGCCTCCGAGAGGTGTCGCTGTGATGCAATATCACTTGAACGTCTCGAGATTGTCTCCATGGGAACCTCGCCATCAGGGGAGGAATTGGCAGTGCGAAAACTTGAATTCGTGCTCACACGATGCAGAAAACCTGATAGTGCCATAGGTACCTAGCTGGTCTTGGTGTTTTTTGATTTTTGACAAGTCTGAAGAGATGAGCACTGAAGAAAGGGATGGTAACGATGGTCAAGAAAGCTGACGCGATACAAACGTCAACAGGACGTAGGTAGTGGCAAGCTATGGGTATAAATATGCAAGCCCTGCAAAGCACCACGCTGAAATGTTTAGCGCTCTGTGAAGAGGCTGTTGAAGGCTGAGCCAGTCCAAGCTCGAAGTGTTAAGGTATTGTTCAGTGAAGTCAGAAGGCGATCACCAACAGGGCTGATGAAGGTCGGTATGGTGGGGGTGTTGCGATGTCCTGTTACCAGACTACTGTACATAGTACTGATAATTGACAATCAACAGCAGATGCTCAGATTCATCACGTACCTCAAAGGCACAGGCACTGTTACAGTTCCGGAAATCTGCCTCTTTGGCTGAGATGTCGCAGATGAGAGATGAGGAACAACTGCGGTCAACAACAACAATCATAGCCCAGCGTTTGGCCTTGCGTAAGGTAGGGAATTAAAACAAACACCTTGCAGCTCCTCGTTAGAAATCCAGGATTATTATTACCCCGCCATGCGATATGATTGATTGATTGATTGAGATAAGGCAACGGTGTGATAAGGGTCAATGCATGCCAATGCATGCATAAGGTACTTAGCCATTAGTTCAGCCTGGGCTGTTTGGAAACCATACCTTAGGTACCTTAACCATGGTTGAGGTACTACTACCGTACCTCTTCGACGCAGCCTTATCGGGACGTTGTCTCTTACTTTTCTCTGGGGAGTACCAGAGTATAAGAAATGCCCTTGGTCGTGTCTTGGAGCTGCATCGTGATGCCAGACCTTCTCGGACAAGACAAAAAGAGAAAGCTGGACATGATAACAACTGCTGTTTGTTGCTGTCATTGAACGCTTCGCTTTTTCTATCCATAGAATATTGCATCGACAGCTCAAGACATGGCCTCAGGTATTCCGTACTAACTACCTTATGCACCTACAATATACTGGTTCGCCGATTAGACACATGTGTAGCGAGCTGAGTCGATGAGTCGATGGGCATTCGTTCCCGGCTCTATCCGCCTCGTATTGCAGAGAGCTTGGTACTGTCGAACAGACTGTCTCGTGCTCGACGGAAAGTAGGTACCTATTCTCCAGACACGATGCCAAGGTAAGGAAGGTCCTTTGACATCGTGGGAGGGTGGCTTGTCGAACGAAATAGTAAATAATAATAATGGTTGGAGATTGTGCAATGTCGACTGGAATGCCTGCGGCCATCACCAAACCGACGTCATGCTCGTGGCCAGAACGCGCTTCAAATTCCCTGTTTTCCACCACCGAGAATTCCCATTGTGATAAGCTCCTACAGCTCGTTAAACAATAAATAATCAATAGGAAGAGTCTCGAGGCTCTTCTGTCTCTAATTCCATCATCACCTTTACGAATCTTTCGTAGAATACCTCCTTCCATCGACTCACGCCTCGAGAAAAACACGCCCTCGCCTTCCTCCGCTCAGCCCCCTAACTACCGCATTATCTTCAACAGCCCACAGCAACCATGGCCGAAATGGTCAGTGGCATGACCGGTGCCCTACAAGGCTCGGTCACAGGCATCGTCAACAAGGGCAAAAGCTGGCTAGATAGCCTGATGCCGCCGGAGCGAAGAAACGAGCTGATGGCAAAGGCCTCGAAGTTCGCTACCGAGAAACCTGCGCTTGCCGTAAGCCTCCGAATTCCATAGCCTTTCAAATGCGCCTGATACGCCTGTCTCACATTCTCTCCTCCGAGAACCACATTACATATGCACAACTGTTCAAGCCTCTCCATCTTGCCTCAATTATGCTAACCCCAACCCCCCCAGTCCTTCCTCCTCTCCCAAATCGCCCTCTCCGGCCTGCCCCTCGGCCTCTTCATCATCATGACCATCACCGTCGTAATATTCTCTCTCCTCGCCGCCCTCCTCATCGGCCTCATCGGCGCTCTCGTCTTCATCGTCTTCGCCGTCGGCGTCGCCCTCGTCATCCTCCTCCCCACCCTCTTCATCACCACCTTCGCCGCCGCCTTCATCTGGCTCTGGGGCATGGGTGCTTACTACATCCTCAAGTGGTTCAACCAGAAGGAGATTCCGGGCATTCATAAGCCATTGCCTGGGGGCTTGAGTTTGGATTCGCTGACGGGGGCGGGGAAGCCGCAGGGGGATGAGGGGGAGGGGGAGAAGAAGAAAGAGATGAACGGGCATGCGGAGAAGAAGCACGCTCCGGAGAAGAAACACGGAGGCGAAAAGGGAAAGAGCTCAGGTGTGGATCTTCCAGACCCCAAGAAGGCGGCTGATATCGGCACTGCAGCTGGGAAAACAGCCGACGTGGGCAAGGTGAAGGATGTCGCTGGCGGAGCCAAGGGGGCGGTGTCGGGCGTCACTGGGCTGGGCTAGTAGGCTAAGCTCAAGTTGTAGGACGACGAATGGATATTAGGCTGAGATTGTACATGATTCCCTTCTTCTTCTTCATCATCATCTTCTTCGATAACGTATCTAGTACATAGCAAGCCAAAGCGGGCATTTCGCGATTTTTCCCACCACTTAGATAGCCTGCCTTTTACTGTATGATCAGCGTCGCTTTTGCTACCCTGCGAACCGCGCACAACCGCCCCATCCATGGCCCCAAAACCTCCCCCGATCATCCATGATGGATCAATCAAAGTCCCCCCCGTAAATAGAGAACCCACACCCCCCCTTTTCGCAACTCCTACATACTCATGGTCCACCACCCAACTACAGTAATCCGCACCCGCACCCGCATCCATCCGTAGACCACCACCACACCACCCCATCTCTTCCACTACAGTAATATAAACAGACTACATATCTGATTTTCTACACGACCGACACCTCCGTCCGGTGGATATATATATGGCTGGGCGGTTGAGGTATTTATCATCTCTCTCCCAGCTTCTTTTCCCGATGGAAAACGCTCGTTTCTCAGCTCATGGTTTTCGGGGTGGTTGTTTGGGATTTCGATGAATAAGATATGGGGAGTTTTTGAGCATGTGGTGTGGTGTAGTGTAGTGGGGAGATTTTAATTCATGCGGGATTTATGATATATGTACTCGTATGAAGGGTTGTTTTGACTACTGTACGCGTAGGAGCTATGATATGTATGTATGCAAACTAGATAACTCCCCAGACAAAGAAAAGAAAAAACCCCAGATAACCCTTTTAGGCTTTTGGAATTTAGTCTTTTCGGAAGCTGTGGGATGACGACACGATAAAGATCAGTGCATGGAAAAATCTGATTCGGAAATTTTTGAGGATGATGGTTACTAGTGAATTTGGTGGGAAACATAAACACTTATTTTTTCTGAACCCCATCCTAAAACCCCACCCCAAGAGGCTCTCCACACGCTAGATGATGCTGTTGGTCCATGCGGAGGGAGAGCGGAATGGCGTGTAGCTATTGAACAATTCACCGAGATCGAAATGGCGGTCATGTTCTGAAGGGATGCGACTTGCTAGTGAGCTGGAAGGCGAGTTGGAAATTTCGCATTTGCTGGTGGGTTCCGGATGCTGGTAATGATGACGGGAAAGCCGGGAGGAGATGTGGAGATTTAGAGGAGGCTCGGAGTTTTGCCGGGAAATTCATTGCTGAAAATATTCTGAGAAATTGGATACTGAAATGGAAAATATTGATCATGGGACGCGAGGTGGTAAAGTTTCGGTGAGCTGGATACGGGATCTGGAAATGCTGCGTCTGCGAAGCTTGGAATGCTTGGGTTGACGTGGAAGACGTCTATTTCCCAGAACCTTGGGCAGGAAAATCCTGATGTTGGGGTAGTAAAAGAGCTTGCCCGTTAGGGCGAGTTGGAGATTTCGCATTGCCGGCCGGTTCCGGATGCTGATGAAGAGGCATGGAGCGAAGTGATGCGTTAGAGCTGGTGCGAGAGTGCAGCTGGATTTGCTAGATACTGAGAGGGTTGTCCTCGAAGGTGAGATCTCGCCAGCCTGACCTTTACCCAAGGAAGCATAGCCTCCCGGGGCCTTGGAGGTGTCGAAGATTGGAACCATTCAAGCTAGGTAGGCGAACATGATCCCCATGTCTCCATCCTAAGGGCTTTACCCTGCGTATGGGTCGGCTCTTCTAAGTGATTGGTCTGTTGATTTGAAGCCAAAGATTGGAGGTGGTTCAAGACGTTGGGGAGGCGGTAACGAGAACGGCGCCTTCCATCAGGGCCTTGTCATCGGCAGTAAGCGCAGAGACATTCACCCCATGGGGGTGTAAAGTCTCGCAGCAGTACGACATGAGCGCTGCCCGCTCCTCGTTGTACATGTTAGACCCCTGGCGTTGCAGCTCCGTGTCCAACGATTGCATACGGGCCAAGAGCTGAAGAGCCAGATGGATCAGCCCCTCCGCCCAGCCGTTTTGCATACCTTGCTGCTGTGCCACAGCAGCCAATTTCAGCGCATTGTTCTCCACAACTGTAGCTGCCAGCTGAATCCCAAGTTGGTATTTTTGCTCAGAGATTTCGTCCAGCGTCTCACTGTCTCTAGCCCAGCATTCATTCGTGGCACAGATTTCCTCTCTTGCTTCGGCAAGCTCTTCCTCGAGCGGGCCCATTTGTTCTAAGACCCCTCTGAGCGCATCTCTGTCTGCAGCGCGCCCGGACCACAAGAATCGTTTTTCCTCAGCGACTTCAGCAAGCTCATCCCGAAGCCCAGTGTTTTCCTGAAAGACCGCGCTGATTGTAATTTCCTGGTCTTGAATCTTGTACTCAAGGCCCATCACCTTCTCCAACCCTATTTGCCGCCCATACTCAACCCAACCACGTAGACGGGCATTATCTTCTCGAAGAGTTGCATTCTCGTCCGAGTACGTGTCGAGGTCGGAACTCTCCTGGAGCTCATCACGCTCTTCCTTCACGACCTTCAGTTGTACCAGCAGGTCGTCTCTCTGGTGTTTAAAACGCTGTCCCTCTCTCTGTACAGCACCGAATCTCGTATCAACCCGCTTGAGGTCATCCATATGACCCTCTTGAACATCAAGGATATCCTGGTTGTGTTTCCTCCCTTGGGACTTGAATGCAGCCTTCCATTCGGCCCCGACTTCTGCTCTGATGCGTTCCTCCTCAGAGTCATAGAGCGATGCATTGTAAAAGGCTAACTGTCTGTACAGCTGGCTTTCATTACCCTCTAACTGAACTTCTGTGTCGTCTGACTGGCCTTCCTTTTCCTCTAACTGGCCTTCCTTGTCCTCTGATTGGACTTCCTTATCTTCTGACTGCACGTCGGTCGAGTCCAGAACAGAAGAGTTGGGTACGGAGCATTCAGGAAGGACAAAAGAGGTTTTTGTTTGCCCATCGTTCGATCCAACTAATGTGTCCCCTGACAAGTGCCTCTGATGTCCGGCCTTGAACAATGTCTGGAGACGGTCAGTGGAGAGGGTTCTAAGCTGGCATAGTCGAGGGTTCTTCTTCGGGAAGAGGAGGTCGTCGACTAATGATTTCACTGCAATCGGCAGGGTGTCTGGAAGGCTGGATTCTTCCTCGTCGCCCGAGTCGCCGGTTCCTACAGCCTGGCACGCGTTCTCAATTGACATTATTGAATGCAATCGCTCAGTTTGCTTCCGAAGAGCACCTTGAATATCGCTTGGGGACTCTGGCAGCACTTGAGACTTTGACGGAATCTCCTTGGGCTCTTCCGCGTTTCTACTATCTGAGTTCGATCGGGAGGATGGAAAGCCTGTATTCTTATAGCTTGTAGATGTGGGCTATCGTAATAGGGTTAGAAGATGAATCTTGATATATATTACAACCAGGATAATCCATACCTTCTTTCTACTAAACACATTCTTAATCTTCTTCCTAAGCGAGGAAGACTCGGCTTTGATACTCTGCTCAGGTGCATCCTATGTTGAGATCAGTATGTCATCTTTGGGATATAGGTCTGGATGACTAACTTCGCTAGTAAGTACCTTGCACGTGGTCCGCAAAGCCTTCCAAGGCTTCTTCAACTTGAAAATCATGCTTCCGGCTATTTGATGTCTGAGAGATAATCTGCAACAGATAATGGAGTAGTATATGTAATGGACAACAATTGCCTTCGTCACTTGATATGCTGTGAGAAGCGATATAAGGTAGTGACCGCAGTATCTTGAGTTTCAAATAGAGGTTCAGTAGCTGTAACTATGATGAACTTGATCAACAAAGCTTAAAACTCTTAAGGTCGTATTTGATAATAGTATTCCAAGGTTTTCGAGATTGTATGAGGAAGGAAGCTGAGAAGGAATCTGCAGAAATATTGAGAGTATAAGTACCATAAGGTGAACCATCCAGCTAACATAATTAAAGTTGTGTCGAGGTAAATTTATTGATAACACCGGAGGTGAATAGGGAGAAGAGAGCAAAAGTCGTTTTGTTGAATCCCATAATTATTGTCTTTCAACACTTTCCGAGCAGTCGTATCTTCAAGTTGTGTTGAAGTATTATTCTTCTCCAATCATAACCTCTTTAGCTTCATAACCAAGGAAGTAATGGCCTTGGTCTGTCAACACTTTGACCCTGTGTTGACGCTTTATTCATCTTGAAGAAAGTGTTCGTGACTCTGCTTCTGACGTTGTTGAAGCTGAAATTTGGATCCAGTAGTTTATAATGAGACCTGGGAAATTATTCGTATATATATAAGATGATATACTTGTGATGGACTCGGGAAAACTTTTGCATGTATAAGAGGGCAAAACTCGGACGTTTTATAGGGACTCTTCCCCTCTAGCTTTAGTGATACTTTCTTGAATCATGATTCCGGTCTATAGATGACTTCTTGAGGGAAGAAAGCTCGGTGGTTTGGGTAAACAGTTTAGGCCTTTGATTTTGCCCATAAGTGATGTAGATTGATCCACAGATTGGCCCGCGCCTTAGTGGTCAAAATACCAGTCGCGCTCTGGAGAAGTTCGGAAAAATAAGCAATTTGGAAATTGTAACGTACGAAATCAACCGAGGTATTCTAGCATTCGAGACATTTCCCAGCGCAGACTCCTGAGGGAGAGACCTTAGATTCAGCGACCACTCCATCATTTACCCCATACTAACCGACGGGCACCCCTCAGAAGAAAGACTCATCTGTGGCGTTGCAAGGCCCAGCCTCATCTCTAGATGGGTATTTTCGGGTCCAGGCGCTTGGAGTCATATGGAAGGAGTCTTCCTCCTCTTGACCCGGAGTTCCATCCTCATCCGCTTCGTCCTGCGGTGGCACAATAATGGATCGGAACTTCGCACGACCATAGCTGTTAAAGGACAACCCTAGAGCCCGCTCCTTCTCAGCAACGGTGCGGTGAGCCCGACTATTTGGAATCTCTGGCATTTTTCCAGCGGCCACCGGGGATAAATCTCCAGCCTCAGCGTCGGCAGGCGTTGCCTCATCAGCCGGGATGCCTCGCGAGCAGTCCGTGCTACTCTGTGCCATGATATCGTCTATGTCGACCAAGATATGCTCCGCTCCGGGGACATCAGCTTCATCTTCGTCGTCCTCAACAAAATCGAGGAGGCTGTTGTAACGGTCGACCAACGTATCCCGCTGATCATCGTCGTCCTGGATTCCGTAGATTTGAAGGGTGTTCTCAAGCTTTGAGATCCGGGCTAGGAGATGGCCCCCAAGGTCTTTGACAGCATGGGCCCATATAGTCCCTTGCTCAAGGCGTGCATTAAGCGAAATCACCTCTTCCCGAGATTCAGCCTCCACTTTTGCATGTGCTTCCTGCAGCTCTTCGCCTTCCTTGAGTACCTCCTTGGTGTCCTTATCCTCTTCGTTCCGTATCGGGGGATGGCACTCACGGAGATCAGAGAGTTCTGTCCGAAGGATTCGAACGTCCTCTTCGGCAGCTCTAGTGCGCTCCTTGTTTAGCCGCGACTCCTGTTCGCCAACATATGCGTATGCTGCGTCCTGCGTGCGAACGTCCGCCATTTTCTGTAGCTCATGACGGAGCTGAAAACTCGTAGAGCGTATCTCTGACACCTCGTTCTCAAGACGGGAAATCTCTCGTTCCTTGCCTTTCAAAGACCAGCGGACCCAGTGATCAAGTCTGGTGTTGATGAAGGTGTTTTTCTCCTGGTCTGAGATTTCAGCCTTCTGCTTGTAATGCGATAGCCATAGGTTTTTGTTGGCTAGCGCTTCCTCGTGCTCAACAGGCAAAATATCAACCTCCACTTGTAGGCGCCCCAGCTCGCAAGCTTGAGCCCTCGTTCTTTCCTCAAGCGTACTGATGGTCCGGGCCTTCACGTCTTCGCCTTCACGAAATTCGCGTATGGCCGTTCGGAGCTGCGTAGCTTCCACTTCCGCGTCGCAAATCTCCATTTCCTTAGCTTCGGAAACCCCTCTCAAGTAATCATTATCAGAATGAACAAGGCGGTTGATCTCATCCATGGACCTCAAAGCTCTAGTGTTATCTTGAGGTCGCTTGAGCATATCGAAAACGGACTTGATTACACGCTTGAAGGCGTTTTTTCTTGCCTCCAAATCCAAGTTGGCACGTGTCGTCCTCTCCAGCTTGCTCTCAAGGGCCATGATCGCCCCACTGCTACAGGCTTTGTCGAGTTCGGTCTGTTTCTCCAAGTCCTGCACTCTTGATTGGAGACCTTCAATAATCTCGCTGCAACGAATATCCAGATCTTTGTACATATTGTCTTTATATTCGAGAAGTCGATCCTTTTCCGTGTCGCTCGCAGGCTTATCTTCAAGTCGACCTGTAAGCTCATATACTTTCTCAGCGTAGAATTCTGCCTCCGCCTTGTCCTTGGCAAGTGCGGCTGCTAAACCAAAGTTCATATCATGTGCAACATGGAGAAGTTGGCCCTTTTCTTGGACTTGAGCCTCTAGTGCAATGACTCGTTCCAAACTTGCATTTTCACTCTTAACCTTTACGCCAGGTGCATCAGTACGTTTTTGTTGCAGGAGGTGCATTTCGCATTGCTCGAAGCGATGTTGAAGGCCTCGATGGTCGGCAAGAACCTGCTGCAGTGCCTTATCGTTGTGCTGTAGTTGCTCAGCCTGACGATTCCGTCGCTCGCGAAGTTCTGCGTTCTTCTCTTTGAACTGCTTATTTGCGCGTAAGGCGGAGGTAAGCTTGTGCTTGCCACGCCGGACCTGCTCGGTTGTTTGATCTCGCAGCTCCTGTATCTCCGCAGCATGATCTTCTCTCAAGTCGGCCATTTCATTCTCGTGAGATTTTTGTCTTGATTCCAAGACCGTCTCCCATTGTACATCCGGCGATATGGTATTGATGCCAATAAGCGCTCCGTCCTCTTCGATTTCTTCTCTAACCTTATTCTTGCTTTCGTCTACGGGCTGCCCTCGAGTAGACAAAAGCTGGTCACATTGCAGAGTCTTAAGCTGTGGCGGTGGGGTGCGACCTTGAGAGTTATTAGTGTTCGCAATCGTAGTACCGGAGAGCACCCTCGCGTGGCCAGGTCTTATGTGTGGAACTTGATTGACGGTCTCCCACCGGCGTACAGAAAGGACAGGTCGGCCGTAAAGCGTTAAGTCCTCTGCGAAGCGTCTGGTAGGACTCGAGAAGTTCGCTTGTCTCCACGGGGAGGCAAAGCTGCAAACTTTCGATTGGCTCTGATTTTTCGCATTTTCATTGTCTTGTCCAGCGATATCTTCAACGAGGTCCTAAGTTCCGATCAGCCAGCGAACACAAAAATTTCATTAACTTAGTGATGATTTCCCGGTTGAAGATTGGTAGTACTTACAATGAAGTCTTTGACCGATGCATACGACCGCCCCTTACTAGACGATATAATCTGATCTGTGTATTTGGCTAGCTTCCCCAGTTTTGATGTCGCGTCTTCAGCTACGGGAACCAAATGTTCTTCCCTACTCGAAGGTCCCTCTGGGAGTTTGTGCTCAGAAGGCTTTCCGCCATCTTGAGCTCTGCAGGTAAGTTGTCCTCCTTTGTTGTGAGACTCATCATCAGCTGTGTGCAACATAACTGGCATACCTGAATTGACGGAGTCGGTCGTCCACGAAGTCTCCATATCAGAGAGCCAACCAATACATATTTTATCAGACCGTGCATCCGAGTCGCTTGCGTTCGATGACACTCCCGAAGAGAGTACACCTCCCTTGCGCCGGAGAATGACAGTATCGAGACTCGAGTCGTCGCCGGCCGGGTCAAACTTCGGAGGATGGTCACAAAGACCCTATTTGGCGTTAGTAGACCGAACTGATGACGAGATTGGAGATGTGTAGGAGGGCAACCTTCTACTTACACTTTGTGTAGCGGGAGGTAGGGCAGTATCCGACTTGGAGATGTCTACCGCGTCAATACCCGTTTCTAGCGGTAAAGAAACGTGGCTTGAATCCAAGATTACTGGTACTACTGAAATGCTTCCGTGGTTGCAAGAAGAAGTTGATAAGACGCCCACACCCGGGGAGTCTTTGATAAAGCCTGGGTCCTTTGGCTGGTGAACACCCTATGCGCAAGATCTTAGTGATTTTGACGTACTGCTGTGATTCACAGACATCCTTACCCGCTTTCCCTTGCCAAAGAACTTCTTCAACCGTAATACGCTTAAGAAGGGTTTCTGAGCTGCTGGAACGGTGGTTGCAGAAGTATCCTATATTTGTCAGTTGGACAATTGACCATGCCGAACTTAAATACTTACATGCTCTTTTATCTTGCCTTTTCGATTTCGTGACATCCTCCACGGTAGCTTCATGTTGAGCACCAAAGTCGTGGCTGGAAAGCTAAATACGGACCGACAAACTCGATATTATCGACAGGACGGGAAGTAAAACAGTCCAAAGCTGAATGTGAGAAAAAGCTGATAATGTGTGCTAGCACCCAAAGACAAGTGTTGGTGGTTGATAGAATATGCAGCGTGAAGTAGCAATACTGTAAACCTATGATGGCTTTGATGATCAGAAAATTCCAGTTACCATCTCCAGTGCTGATCTTGTGGTTAATGAATCAAGGTTTTGGTATTGTAGAAAGAAAGAAGAAGAAAGGATGGAGTGGCCATGATAACGAATTAAATAGCTAACCATGAATCGTTTGTGCTGACGGCCAGATGTGAACAGAGAGGCCATGGTGTTGCCAGCCAATGCATGCTGAAGTCTCTCAACACTATAATCTCCAGTACGGATTTGAAAGATGAGTTGTACCTGGAAGTTCTTAGTGCTACTGAGAAGTGGTACGTCGCGGAGATCTTGCTCGAGCCTTTTCATAACATTTGAACTCGAATATGGCTCAGTATAAGGTACATGACGAGTAATGATGTATAATACAAAGACTGAACGTATACACCTATATATATCATAAAACGAACAAAAACAATGAGGAAGACTTTGAGTCTTAAAGATGTAGAGCAAACATGGATCATATCCCAGTTCACAAGGAACACCATTAGTTGCAACATTACACTGATTGATCACGGTCATTGCAGCTTGGTGATTGCTTATCTCCATCTTCACAGCTCTAAACCTCGTGCACTAGGCACACTTTCTTGACGAGAGATGAACGACACAGTTTTTGTCCGTGGTTTAGTTGCCGTCACAGAATTTTTGGTATAATACTTCTGAGATCTGCACTCAATATATCTGAGATCGTGGCAGAGGGCTGGAGTAACATGGATGAAACATTATTCACAATCTAGATAGCAGGCCTGCTGTCTTACTTTTTGGGAGCACCTCTTCCTGGAGCTTGTGCTTGATGTACTTCATCGTCAGCTTTCGTTGTCGTACATCTTCATGGTAAATGATGTGTTATGTTGAACATCGGTTTTCCTCTGGAATCGACTTAGGATGAAATGACTGCAATGGGATGGTGGACGACGCTCGTCACATTTGTTGTTCGCTACTAACCCGTATTTAGTTAGGATCAATTCAGAGGCAGCACAGAACTCATTGTCTTTATCCTTGTGAGAATACCAAGCTCAAGGTGATAAAAGGGTCTATTGTAAAGCCCGGCTTCTTCAACTAATCTACAGCGTGCGAAAGAGATATTCGGAAGTTCTAGCTTTAACCTAGCACCGCCCCTTGCCAATAACCGCACCATATTACAAGTACAATCCTTCCGGCTCGCCCTCGCTCTTTCGACGCTGCGGATTCTTGTAACCTGCAGGTCTGTATTTGTAAGATTGGCGGATCCTTGGTTTGTAACCTGCAGGTCTGTATTTGTAAGATTTATATGTAGTGCCTATGACGTAGTTCGTTACGGCTTCTCGGTAAAAGAGTATAATAAGCGTTCGTCATCGCCAAGGGCCGAGCACCAGAGGGCCCGGGGTGTATGACGTAGCGTGCGTAGATGCCGGGCGGGCAATTAATGCCATTTGTAGAATAGTATTTTTCATGCTCCGATACTCCGCAAACCATGCCTCTCCTGCTAACAAAGACGCTTTGGAGATTTCAATTCCTGAAGCCTGTTACGATATCCTGGCGTCTGAGGATGTTGCCTCATAGGTCTGTTTCCTTCAAGGTATCGGTCCCGCATCGATTCTTTGGAAAGCCGCTTCGGGGTGCTATCCACACGCGCCAGCTAGCATGCTCAGAAGGAGAATTCGACACTCTGGCACGAGATTCAAGTGAAGAGCATTCTTCGGAAAGTGGACAAGAATGGAACAAGCTACACAGACTTCCTTCCCAGTGATCAGTTGGAATCGACTTTACCTACGTTCGTCGCCACCAGTAGCTGGAGAATATGGAAGCAAGCTACACATATTCTCTTCCCAGCAATTGGAGAGAAGCGGCTGGACCTGCGCAGGTCGTCAGCAACAGCTGGAGGATACTGGAACAAGCTGTATACATCTCCTTCCCAGCAACTGGAGAGAAGTGGTCGGATCTGCTCAGATCGTCAGCAGCAGCTGGAGAATACTGGAGCCGTATCTCCAGCTTCTATCTACTGCAAATGGAGAATTGAGTATCTCTCTGCTCCGCAATGTACTCGTTGACTTTCTCCGGTACATCTGTCGGTTTTGGTAGTTGACAACCTCCAGAATCCCTATTCTCCTAGACGCTTTCTCGAGGCAGGCGTGCTACGCTATTCCTCGACAAGTTCTCCAAACATCACAGCTTCGAGTGAAGTCCTCGCCTTTCTACAACAACCTTACTTTCTCTCGTCCTTGTCTTCACTCTTCGAAGGTCCTTCCCTCCTCTTTCCTTCCTTGTTCCTTCCACTTTGCACTCTTCTTCTTCAAGAAAATTCTCTCTTTCATTCATTCATTCATACCTCACTTGACTGGCTTCTACGACCTCACAATCATCATGGGCCATGTTAAAGCCCCAGGTTCTGGCTCTAAGAAGCAGTCTAAGGTCAGTCTATGAAAATTCTCACTTACTGATCACTTAACTAATTTGAATTCTCCAGATCCCCAAATCTCGTGTCAAATCAGTATCTTTCTCACCATTTTCACATACATCTCAGAAAACTAACAGCAATTCTCCAGACCGCGAGCACCGCCATTGGCCAAGCTATCAAAGCAACCAAGGCAACAAAGCAGGCACGCAATGCCAAAGAGGTTTCGGCATCCAGCGATGAACCCAAGGTAATGGTGCTTCTCTCCAATGTACATATCAGTTCATTAATTGTAATTCTCCAGAACCCGTTCCGCGGCTTGCCACATCCCACCAAAGTCTGCAAAGATGGTGTGGTACGTCTTCTACAGTTCTCCAGTCTACTATGAAAGCCTTACACTGATTTCTCCAGACGCCGAGAACCAAGACGTTGACGAAAGCCGAAAAAAAACAAGCAAGCGACTGGGATCAAGGACGCGAGGAATGTCAGGAATGGTTTCTAAAATGCACCGAACCAGACGCCAGACGCCAAACACAAGAAAGCTCAAGTTCCCCAAACAATCTTGGACAAAGTCTGTTGGGCGATCAATGAAGCGATGCCTAATGATGGTCGTGCGATGGCCTATATTCCCCAAACGGCTCAAAGTCAGGAAGGATATGTTCAGAACTCTCGAGGGCGCAAACGAGCGGTTGCAAAAAGTGCTGCAGACAAGGTACATTATTCGGAGAATTCAAAATCGTCTGCTAATCAATGTGATAGGTCACTGGAAAGAAAACGCTCTTTGCTTCCATGAAACGCGATCGGCGCAATGCTTGGCTCTCCTTGAAGACGTGCCCGATCTTCATGGAAACCACCATGGCCAACAAACGAGCAATTGGAGAAAAGCTTCTCATCTTGTTCAATGAACGATATCGTCGTATTCTCTGGGAAGAATTCCAGCAATCCTCCGTCAATTCTCCAGATACCTACTCCATGCTCGGCGACCGCTACATCTCGACAGAACTCGGCCTAGACGACAAGTTGGCGTCAGGACGTTGTTGGCCGTTGCCGGTGCCATTACCGGCATATCTCCCTTCCCTGGCTGCACATACGGTATTCTCCTTCGCAGCGAGCAATTTCGAGGACAACTCTGCGGTCAAGAAAGAGTCTGGGAAGTATATTGGAGAATTGGACTCTGAGGACGAGAAGATCTACATCAAGCCGGATCCGGATCAAGAGGCTATTGGAGAAATTGAGCATAAGGCCAATTCTCCAGACTCTGAGCATGATCGCATGGACATCGCTTCGAATGGAGAAATGGGCTATGGAGATGAGGGACTCGAAGCTGAGTCGAAGATGCAATACGGAGATCTGGAGAAAGCAATAAGAGGAGAAAGTCGAGAAGAACCAACACCATTCGAGTTTCGTTGTCCCCATCATCGCCTTGGTTGCGAATCAACTGTCAACTGTGACGAGTCCTTGCGCGTACATTTGAAGACCTGTCCAACCACAGCAGAAGAACACGCCTCCAGGAGAAACAAACCGTTTCCATGCACCGAGATCCTTGACGATGGCACTATCTGCTCGAGAAGTTTCAATGGAGATCCCCAATTGAAGCGACATATCAGGCATGATCATAAAGGTCTGAGCCTATGGGAGAATAGAAGGTGTGCGGAGGGGAAATGTAACGGTACCATCATCTACAAGACTCAGTCTGAGTGGACTCACCATCGACGTAACTCCCATTCTGGTTTCAAGCCTATGCACTGCCCGATGAGAGACTGCAAAGGCAGCAAGCTGTTCGATAAGGAGAAGGAACTCCTCCGACATATGGAGAAATTGCACTTCATGACGCACGAGCAACGTGTTGCAGCATTACCGTACAAGCAAGAAGAGAAGGCAAAGGAAGCCGTGATTCAAGACGGATGGGACCAACGGAAATGCCCTCATCCAGACTGTCCGAGTACGACCATGTTCACCAACCGGACTGCGCTTCTTTCGCATTTGAAAGTAAAGCATGACCTCAAAAAGTCGAGTTCTCCAAAGGAGTTCAAACTGTACTTGGGAGCTGAATGGCCTCCGAGCAACGATTCTAGCAGCGAGTCGGGCAGCGATTGATCGGTTGTGTGGTAGAGTGTCGCTGTCTCGTGCTTCAACATGGACCTCGTTTTTTGCTGCCCTGCTTTTCTAGCGTTTCTCCAAACATTGCATACAATGTCTATTCTTGGCATAGTGTTTGTTGCTTATGTTTCTACTCTTAGCATGGTGTCTGGCGCTCATGCTTCAAGAGCATAAGAACTTGCTGAAAACTTGCCGACTATTTACTTTTGGGAGTGGGAGAACTACGAATTCTAGCATTGTGAGCTTGGCAATGACCATCAACATAAACGACTTCCAAGTATTATGACTGTAGAATGTAATCTATTCCTTGCTATTGCAACTACGAACTTGCTAACTAGAGATAAAGCTCATTCGGGAAACCTTCGGTCTTTGTTTTCATTACCCTCTCTCTCGCTGCTCTAAAATCTGCCATCTGAACCCTCATTCTTCGCTCTCTCAGTGCCATAAGTCCAGCTTCGGAACAGATGGCCTTGATGTCGGCACCAGACAGATCATCTTTCTGATTAATGAATTCATCGAGCTCAACATCCTCGTTTAGCGACATCTTAGAGGTGTGGAGGGTGAAGATCTTTTTCTTTGTGTTTTCTGTAAAGAAGTTAGCATATGGCATTAACGGACCATTTTATTTGAAGACATACGGTCTGGGTTTTCGAACAGGATCTTTCGGTCAATTCTTCCAGGGCGTATGAGTGCTGGGTCGAGAGTTTCGATCTTGTTCGTAGCTAAAATAACCTTGACATCACCCCTATCATCAAACCCGTCTAGCTGATTGAGTAGCTCCAACATTGTACGTTGAACTTCACGTTCCCCTCCGGAAGTAGACTCGTATCGCTTGGTTCCGATGGCATCTATCTCATCGATAAAAACAATAGAGGGTGCATGCTCAGCGGCTACCTGAAAGATCTGGCGAACCAGCCGAGGTCCGTCTCCAAGATATTTCTGGATGAGCTCACTGCCGACGATTCGAAGAAATGTTGCGCTCGTTTGATTGGCCACCGCTTTTGCGAGTAGAGTCTTGCCTGTTCCAGGTCCACCATAAAGAATGACACCTTTTGGAGGCTTGATCCCCATCTCCTCGTAAAGCTCTGGGTGGAGCAAAGGTAGTTCGACAGCCTCTCGTACTTCCTGAATCTGTGTTTCCAGTCCACCGATGTCGGCGTATGATTCAGTAGGAGCCTTGTCTAATTTCATGACCGACACCAAAGGATCTGCGTCGTCTGTCAAGACTCCTACCACTGATACCGATTTGTGATGTAATAGTATACTAGCTCCAGGCTCCAAGAGGTCCTTGTCGACAAATGACATTATAGAAACATAGTACTCTGGCCCAGTAGCACTCGAGACAATGGCGTGATCATCGTCGATCATCTCCTCCAAGTTGCCGACCCCCATGGGGCTGCCTCTCATATCATCGACCCGACTCCTTTCATCGGCGTTCCTATCCAGAGCATCGGAGTCCCCACCAGCTGAAGCTGGGGTCGTCGTATTCTGAGCCTTTGCCTTTCGGATACGCTCCTGGTTCTCCACGTATTCCTCCTCAAGCAATAGATGGTCATGAATACGTTGCATTCGAAGGTACTTTAGCTTGCATCGAGAAGTCGGATAAATGATAGGTAGCTTTGTTGAAGCGTTTGGGCCAGCTGCCTTGCGCTTTCTACGACCAATACGGGTGGTTGGCTGTGGAGGGGGTTCGTACTTGGGCTTCTCCTTCTGTAGAGCGTAAAAATCAGTAAAGCTCTAATACATTCCTGAATAGCCGATATCGACGTTTCCCGGGGGGAGAGATCGTATTATTGGTTACCTTCTTATCTTTATCATCCTTTCCATCACCTCCGGGCAGGTTGCCGCCCAGGTTTGATGTATTGTTACCCTAGGTAAAGTGCTCGATCAGCTTGTGGCCAAGAGTAGAGCGGACCAGTGAGCTCACCATAACTAGCACAACACGTCCAAACCCAGCTTTCCCACTTGTGAGTAAGGGTACTGACGCTTCTAGAGGGATAGCTATTTGTTGGTGACGATATGGTGAACGATGTCGATGGATGATACGAGCTTGGGCTGGCCAAAAGTGCTACGCGAGGATTGAAAGTCCAACTATGATTGGCCGGCAAGTCTCACCAGGTCTCACCGCCCAACCACGTCAAAGTAATTCTGCCGAGTTACAATACGCATTACCCGGACCAAGCCCTTGTCTTGTTGGGTAAGGCAGCCTCAAGAGCCATTTGCTTCACTTTTGTTGGACTTGTCAGGTATTGAGTAATAAAGCTGTGACTACGATCCTGCTGCGAGTATTGTTCAAGGTTTCCCAAATACAAATCACTTAGAATACCGGCGCTCAACACTGCCAGGCAACCGGAAATTTCCTACCTTGGCACCACTGTCCGAAGCAGAGTCAATACAGTACTTGACTGAATTTATCTGTCCCGCAACTCGAATCGAAGACCGTCTTTGCTGTTACTACTAATAGTACTCTATTTATCGAGTTCTTTCGAACCAGCAAGGTCATCCTCCGTCCGTATCTGCTTTTTCAAGTCACTTTGGACCTCTCGAATACTCAGGCTTTACTATTGCTCTTCCTTACCATGGCTACAAACCGTACTCGCCGTATTGCTAAGGAAATTGCAGACCTACACCAGGATACACTCTCAAATATCTCCGCAAACCCCGTTGGTGATGGGGATGATCTTACACATCTAAAGGGCTCTTTCAAAGGACCGCCAGGCACGCCATACGAAGGTGGTACATACAGCATCGATGTTAGGATACCTGGCGAATACCCCTTCCGACCACCAACCATGAGGTTCGATACGAAAGTGTGGCACCCAAATGTCAGCAGCCAAACGGTGAGTAATGTGCCCTGCATGCCCCTTTTGAATGCAGCTGATATTGGTGGTCTTAGGGCGCCATATGTCTTGATACTCTCTCCTCTGCTTGGTCCCCAGTCCTTACCATCAAATCCGCCCTTCTATCCCTTCAGTCACTCCTAAGCACGCCAGAGCCTAAGGATCCCCAAGATGCCGAGGTTGCGAGTATGCTGATGCGGAACCCGAAAGAGTTCGAGCGGGTAGCTCAGGAGTGGGCCGTAAAATACGCTGGAGCGCCAAAACGAGAGAGGGGTGAAGGCAGTGGAGGATCAACAACTGAGACCTTAAAGCAGAGACAACAGAAGTCGAAGGAGGAGGAAGAAGCGGAGAGAGTAGCACGGTGCGTATATTGGTCCTTACGGCAGGCTAAAGTGAAGAACTAACATTCCCAGGTATGGTGGTTACAACGAGCAAATGATCAGCCGCTTCGTACTGATGGGATTCGACCTCGACCTTGTGGTAGCAGCGTTCGATTATGTGGGAATTGATCCTAACGATGGCGAGGACTATCCGTTGGAGGAAGCATACATTGGGGACATCACAGCAAGGCTTCTAGGGGAACCATGACAGCCATCGATAAAATATTGCTAATTCCTAGGCATACACACTGTACGAAATGTGGTTGATGTTAATTGCGGGCTTTAGGTCGTTGGGAGTTTAATATCGGCCTATGTATGGCTGCATCATTGGTATGGCTGGACAGAAACGTGCAGAATTCTTAACAGGCAGCTCGCGAGCTCGCCATAGAAGAATTGGAGGCATACTCGAAAGCATTGTTAGGCTCGGCTGATTATTCTCTTTGATGGCCGAATGACCCAATATTTAGCTGACCGCACTGACATACTAGGTACTGTACTCCGTACTAAAGTACAACCCTGTGCACAGCCGGCACTTTAATGATGGCTTTTTGTCGTGAAATTCCCCCAACCAACCGTCAAGATGGTAACCGTACTAAAGAAACTGAGCATTCCACAGATGCCGTATTCCCCTGTTTGTGGGCTAAAGGATGGGGAAATATGCGGGGAAAGACCGGGTATGATGTTCGGTATGATGCTGGACCTTTACCTCTCAGCACCTAGCAATCTGCATGCAATTTTCTTGGTCTCGTGTTACAAAGACCGGAACGATCTTTACAGGTCACCATAACCCAGCAGCCGTATCATCATGGCCATCGGAATGGAAACAGAAACTTCCAGTCCGGAAGCCCTAGACTTCAGAGACGAGAAAGTCGGGCATCAGGCTCTTGAGAATGTCCAGCTTGAAAGACAGGAATTCCCGGCTATCGATCATGCACTCGATAGAAGGATTACGCGCAAGTTCGACTTCCATATCGTTCCATGGCTCTTTGGCCTTTGGCTTTTGGCTTTCATCGACAGAAGCAACATTGGGAATGCCAGGATCGATGGCCTGACTACCGATCTAAAGTTGGATGGGAACAAGTTCAATATCGTCAGTCCGGCATGAAGAAAGGATTTGAAACAATTCAATAATCTGGTGTCAAGGCATTAACGATCTTCTATGTTCCCTACATCCTGATAGACGTACCCAGTAACTGGTTCATGAAGGTAAATCTCGCAGGTATCTTTGAAGAAATGAATAGTTAAATACCTCAGTATTTCGGCGCAGGGTATTATCTACCTGGGCTCATGGTTGGATGGGGAGTTGTAGGAATGTGTAAGCCTTCTCCGTTCTGTACCCACCTGGGCTGACACTTAGACGCATGATCAGGCATGGGCTTCGTCAAAAACTACGGGTATATTACCTTCTTCTACTCGCTTTGCTCTGTGCCGCTGCTTATATCAATGTGCGGCAGTGGTCTACTGGTTTGTCGGTTTTTCCTCGGGCTCTGTGAAGGTGGCCTCCTTGGTGGCATGGTCTTGTATCTGTCAATGTAAGCCATTTAACTCGCTAGAGACATCTTGTCTAACTTGTTGAAGGTTTTACGAACGACGCGATATGATATTTCGTTTGGGGCTGTTCTATTGTGCCGCACCATTGAGTGGTGCCTTTGGCGGACTCCTTGCTACTGGCTTGGCCGAGATCAATTACCATGGATATAATCGTGGGTTTTTTCGGTTCACTCCGCCAGAAAGCTGCTCAGAGATCAAATAGGTTGGCCGTGGATCTTCATCGTCGAAGGGGTAAGTGAAATCTCCAGTGATTGTACTACCCTTTCCTGACTGCGCTCCTTGTTTTGCTGATGAATTCTCACCTTCATTCCGTCCGTTCAATCCTTGTTTTCACCGGTGAATGGCTATATAGACCTGAAGTGTCCATGCTGACGATATTATGGGGTATTTGGTAGGCTATTACAATATTATTCGGGATATTGACACTCTTTTTCCTCCCGCACACTCCCAGTCAATCTGAGTTCTTAACCGAGGAAGAAAAAGCTGCAGCCGTTCAGCGGATGAGAGCAGAGCATGGCGGAAGTTCGTCCTGGAAAGTTGAATCGGAAACGTTTTCATGGCATTGGGTAAGTCAAGTACATCGCAGCATTGACCACTCGAAGCCGGGGTTTAAGAATACAGAGGAGGCGTTTACATATGGAGCTAACGTGTTTTAGGTTCGCATGGCTTTGCTGAATATCAATACGGTGGTGCTATCTCTCAACTTCTTTGCCATTATCACACCGCAAGTTTACTCATACCCAGTCCTAGGATCGCACTAATGGCTCCAGCATCTACTCATTTTCTTTATTTCTTCCAACAATTATCAAAAGTCTTGGTTACAGCAACGTAACCGCTCAGCTATTCACTGTTCCGCCTTACATGGCGGGCTTTATCGCTGTGCTTCTGGGCACATATACTTCTGGCAAAGTCGGGCGAGGTCCAGTCATGCTCTTTTGCTGCTCTATGGCCATCATTGGCTACATTTTGCTTCTTGTGCCGGCAAGACCTGCGGTCCACTACGGAGGGTATGCTAATGCTCTACTATTCTACCCTTATAGAGTATGCTTGCTGATTCGACGGTAGGACGTTTCTGATAGCAGCAGGCAAGTTCAAACGTATACCTTGGAGACCGTACATGAACTGACGATAAGAATATAGGTGTTTTCCCGAGCTCACCTGCAGTAATGGCGTGGTAGGCTGACTTTACCCTGTCACAATGCCGATGTATTGACGAGATGACAGGCTCGCCAACAATCTCGCGCCGCATTACACCAGAGCCACCGGAACAGGTTTCCAGATTGCTATTGCTAATTGCGCAGCTTTTATTGCGACCTTCACATACTTGCAAAAAGACGCGTAAGCCTGCATAGAAGCTATGGAATTAGAACAAGCTAATCTTCTTCAATAGTCCCAAGTATAAGACTGGGCATTTGATCAACGTTGGATTCCTTGTTCTAGCTCTGATATTAACGTCGGGTCACATTTGCTACGTTAAGTGGGAGAACCGTAAACGAGCAAGAGGCGGAAGAGATTATCGTCTCCAAGACGAAGATGAGGGTTTGCTTGGCTACAAGCACCCGAACTTCAGGTACACCATCTAGTTGCCTGATAGAGAAATATCGGCTTTGCCAAAGCCCCTCCGGTTCAGCAATGCGCGTAATCCTCAAGTGTCAAATACGACGCTCGGACAATGCGTTTTTCTGTAACTTGGTGTCTTAGTGGTCCCACAATGTTCATTTGCGCTAACTACCGAGAGCTTTTGGGGACTACTGATCAACGTGAATTCTCTCGCTCGAGTCCGTCGGAATGGCCACTATGGCAGGTCATCAGTAGTGTTCCGTATGAGGATAATTCAACTGCCAGTTCCCGCGAGATTGTCCTCTGGCTCGGATGTCGCAGCATGTGATAAACAATGTGACCACTGGAGACAATGATAACGAGACAAGCAGGCTGCAATTTGTGATTCGTTGATTGTTCTTCAATTGAATGAGCGACTTGCTGGGATATAGTGCATAGTTTGATAGCTGGCGACGGAGCATACCTTGACATCCTGAAAATCCCGCGGCAATTTTCACCTACTCTCAATCAGTCGGACTGCTTTCTAACATGTACTGAGACCGAACCGTCTCAGGTTTCACGGCCCCACGATGATCGCGATTTCTCTTTTGGCACGTATGAGAATACAGTGTTCCGGCTTGCTCGTCGGATGCGGCCAATGCGTATGCGTGTTGACATCTTCGATAGGCTGCGTCTTTCCTTTGCTCGTGATTCAACCGACCTTACTTTCTTATAAGCAAGACTGCCGTTTTCTCCCCCCGCAGCAATTGACAAGCAATTCTATCACCTTCGTTTCCGAGGCGTCTTGCCATTAGCTCGTTATCGTTGGTTATAATTTCTCATGAGATCTCCTTCCTTCGACTCCCTCCAGTACCATTATAAGCACTACCTACAACGAATGGCTCTTCTAGCTCACATACTGCTCGTCGTTCTGTTTGTTCTCAGGTAACAGAACGGCCCTTTCCAGCCATTCTCTATCCAATCTAAAAGCAGGCTCAGTACTGCCCTTGCCGGACCAGTCCCAGTCCCAGTCCTTATTACCCCGGCTGTTCCAGTTGTTGGGGCTCGCCACTGGAGACATCATTACCCTAATGGTACCAGCACGCAAATGGGCGGACCTACCGCATCGTTAGGTTTCCTAGCCCCCACGACGACCGAGTCAGGCTTCCCGTCTGCATACGGCTACGAGCATCACCATCAGCAGCAGCACCAACCACACCAAGATGGTGCACGATGGTTCTGGCGGAACACATTGGGCTTGAGTGGCATTATGTGACGGTTGCATATCTTGCTAGTGAGATGTATCATAGATGGAATTGGTGCATGCGAAGGGTGATCTAAGCTTTCGAGGTTAATCTGTAGGCCAATTTGTGGATTATGGTGCTCAACATTCTATATCCTGTTAGGTGTCAGGTAAACAGAGGAGAATTGATCCTTCAGGATTTAACATTTACTACAACCTTGATGGTTTGAGGTTAGGGCTAAAGCTGTTTCCGTCAACCGTTTGTTACACCACGAAATTGCTTAAATCAAACAATATTTCGAATGTGTAAATTATGGTTTCTGCTAAACTGTAATTATGCACACTCGTCCCTACACTTCGTCGAAGATATACAAGCTCGATACATTCGATACAGCCTTGATGTGGCTTTAGACACTTCCTACCCACTTCATCAGCTGCAAAAGTAGCTCTAGTAAGAGTTTCATACTTACTACAAATATGGCGGAAGACGACATATACCGGACTTCTACCCAGTATCGTTTATGGTCCTTTACGCAAGAGTCACTTGCCTCCCTCCGGTCCAGCACGAACTCATCCGCGGCCGACAGCGTAAGAGCGGCTGTTCAAAAATTGAATTCTGCTAAATCAACTGGCAAAGACGGAGATGCAACAGATGGTAAACAGGCCCCAATGGTGGACTGTCTCACGGTGGAAGAGGAACAAAAACTGGTTGGATTCTACTGTGTCCGAGCAATGCAATTCGCGGACTTTTGCGAGTTTCCCACAAATGTCAAGGTATGTCTTATTTCTGTCTCTACTTGGAGCTCTACTGATCACTTTTACAATGCTAGGCTACCGCTGTCCAATATCTCAAGCGCTTCTACCTCTACAACTCCCCCATGACATACCACCCCAAAGAACTAATGCCCTCCGCTCTCTTCCTTTCTACAAAGACCGAAAACAACTACATCTCCCTTCGGAACTTCTCCTCCAAACTCCCGAAAACAACACCGGAAGACATCGTAGCCCCCGAGTTCCTCCTAACTCAGGGCCTTCGCTTCACCTTCGACGTCCGGCACCCCCAGCGTGGGCTCGAAGGCGGAGTCATGGAGCTCATGGCCCTTGCAAACGGCAAAGGCCACCCGCGGCCCTCCAACATTGCGTCACCAGCCCAGCTCCAAGAAGAAATGCTCAAGATCGACCCGGCAAAAGAAGGCAAACCCCGCCCAAAAACCCCAGCAGACCTAGTGACCCGCGTCCAATCCGCCCACGCCAAATCGAGAGACCTCCTCAAAACCTCCGCCCTCCTCTCAGACGCCTACTTCCATTTCACCCCTTCCCAAATCTGGCTTTCGGCCCTTCTCATCTCCGACCCCCCACTCTGCGACTTCTACCTTAACACCAAACTCCCCGCCCCCCACCCCCTCAAACCAAAACTCCTCACCACGCTCCACTCCTGCGCCGGCCTGCTCAGAACCTCCGCGTCGGCAAACCCCGGCGAGGCGGAAATGAAGGACTTGATGGGCATAGATAAAAAGCTGTACAAGTGCCGGAACCCCGAGAAAATCGATCTGGTGGGGATCAACAAGGCGCAGAAGCGGGAGGGGAAGGCGGACGAGGGGCTGAATGAGAAGGTGGTTAAGAAGAGGAAGCTGGAGCGGGAGAAGGAGGAGAGGGAGTCGGAGGAGGTGTTTGGGCCTGCCATCGCGAAAAAGGATCCAGACTAAAGGATTGAAACAATCTGGACGAGGGAGATGTCCCCTGCCTACGCACCGGATAAGAACAAAAGCTCTACACGTACGAGCAAGTGATGAGCATGGATGCCCGCCTTCAAGGGATTTCGCAACGCGGGCTACACCCCCTCCCCACTTCACATCCCGTCCTAAAACACCAGCCAACCCAGGTCCTTGCTCGCCTCAGACAGCATCGTGGTGGTACGGCAACATAGGTTATCGAGTGTTGGCGGTAAGTAGGAGTGGTATATCGATACATGGAGTCCTGGGGAGAGAAGAAGTAGGGATGGAGAATTCGGATCAGTTGGTATCGCATGTAGTGCGAAACAGGCTCCCTGAAGACCGCACAAGAAATTTCGTACGAAGAGAAACTGCTTGAGAGACCCAAAGAAAGCTCCTCGAGTCAGCAAATCGCCCATCTAACCCAATACCTGCTCCAAAAACCCCCCAACCCGTTTTCCCTAAAGCTATTGTCACAAAGCCAAGAGTTTGCAATACAAAACCGCCAACATATCTCACACATTAAAAGCCTACCTTAAAAAAAGAAAAGTCCGAGGCGGCACATCGATACCATCACCTCGTATTTACGACGCGTATATCTAACTAGAACTAGATCCCAGCACGCTTTCATATCAAATACATGACCCAACGCTCAAACGCAGCAACCGCGAGATTTTACACCTAGAACCCCCCCCCCCCTCCCCCTTTTTAACTTTTCCTTACACCATCACCCCCCTCCCCCCAAAAGTCCTTCCTTCCACCAAAACGATCACCGCCCATAATTCCCCTCTGGGAAATCCAGCCGACTGCCCCCTCCACCTGCATACCCGCCATGGTCATGACTCAGTGCCAAACCATCCCTAAACGGATCCCCTGCTCCCGCTCCACCCTGCAGTTCCGCCGGCCTGCCATACGCCCCACCGCCACCACCAGCCCCCACGCCACCGGCACCGTGGTAGCTCGTGTCGCCCGTGTCGTAGCCCAGTGGACTTGGTGCCCGGCCCCGAAACGGGTCTTGCACGGGGTGGAGTTGGTCAGGATGGTCGTATGGTCGTTGACCGCCATGGTAGGCGGTGTCGTCGTCGACGCCGCCGGCTAGGGGGCTGGGCGCGTGCGCGCGATCGCCATGCAGGAGCTCGTAGTCGTCGTGGTCCTGGCGGTCGGAGCGTGGGCCGAGGGCTTCTTCTTCGTCGAAATCGTCGTGCGGGTTCGAGGAGAAGGCGTATTTGGTTTGGTCTTCGACGGGAATGGGTGCAGCGGCGTGGGCGGCGCCGGGAAGGGAGCCATTTTTGCGGTAATATATTAGGCTGTAGACTGAGATGGCGCTGGTGGCTAGGAAGAGAAAGCTGGATTGGGGGGATGGTGTGTTAGCTAATTATGGTTGAATGGAGGATAGAGAAAGGCTGGGGGGTTTACAAAACCACAACGCCCATGCCGATGGTGGCCTGGGAGAGCTTGCATTTGCTCTCTGGGCCACCATCGAATGCCGCGCAACCTTTCAACTTGTGATCTTTGTCTTTTGCCTCGCCGTTGCTGATTCCTGTGTTTGTGTATACTGCTACGCCGATAAACGCCGCAAACCACAGGATTGTAAACAGGACATCGAGAATGGCAAAGGCGTATGGATTTGCGAAGCGCTTCGTTCTTTGAAATGTCGGTATCGCTGCTTGGTAGATGAGGACTGGTATACAGAACCAGCACTGCGGACTATCAGTTGCTTGAAAAGTCAATGGAGATTGGGCGCTCACCAGTGCGAAGAAGTATTTTGATCGGCTGTCGCTAGGGCCTTCTTTCACCAGAATTGCAATGGTCAATGCCCAGCCAAGGAAGATGACGAGCCCTTGGAGTCCGTGGAGAGCATTCTTGCCCTTGTGCAGGTAGTTGTGGGGTAATTGCATGGTGGGGGTTCAGGACCAGAGTGCTCCGGCCTATTAATGGCCTGTAGGAGGATTGTAGAACCAGCCAAAACCCGATAATCGTGAGACTGTTCTCAACCCAAGAGAAAAGGTAGCAGTCCAAGGCTGCCTGATAATTATCAACCGTAGGTAAAAAGAAAGCGAAGGAGCCTGAAATGTGGTGGCTATGTAGTTGTCTTAGACACAAGAAGCTTCAGTAAAGTTGGATACACGAAAGACGAAGCAGGTGAAAGCAGCGATTGCTTCAGCAGAAGCTTGCTCAGCCCTGGCCCATGATCAATGTTTTGGGTTGAGGCTGACGCAAAAAACCGCGAATCCTACCTTACCGAGCCTTGCTGAGATTTAGGGCTGATTTATGCATGGATCATCAATCCAGGCATCACTCATCTCCAAGTCTTGCAAGACGGGGATTTGTACGATGGATAGTAGAACTCATAGAAATGCCAAGAAGTTCAATGGATGAAACAAAACTGCCCTAGAATCTGGGTTCGAGGGCATACGGTCAGCAATGTAGGGTTTAGTACATGAGTGTCGAGACACTTATAGTCTCTCGTCATGACCATCTATCAATATTCGGGGTATAACGCTGATGAGAACACCGATAGAAACAAGTATAATCCCATTAGACCGCTCTTCCATTCGCAACAGCTTCCTCCGCCCCCGGTACCGTTCGCCTCTCCGCTTCCGGCATATCTGTCCTCTTATCCGCCGGCTGAACCCCCTTTTCTTCATCTCGAAGAGTTTGGCTACTATCCTCTGACGAACCCTCTGGAGTATCGCCAAAGGCCTCGTCTTCGGTGTTTATCCGCCGGGCTATCATTCCCTCCTGTTTGTCTTCATTCGCCTGTTTACTTCGGCCAGAGTAGTCGCCTGGGCCTTTGCTCCCATTTGGCACGTGAAATCTTTTATCCACTCTCACAGCAATGTAGAGAATGACCACCAAAATTTCCACAGTGACGTTGAAAATGTAGAAGCATGCCTTGTTGTGGTAAGGCGCAGGATCGTTGAGAGGCCGAGGGGTTTTGTAGTTTGTGCCCACGCGAAAGCTCGCTCCGAGACAAAGCAGAACAGAGGCGGCGAGCAAAACAGTAATCTTTGATCGCCAGCGACCACTGCCAAATTTCTCTACACGGGTCTTGCGTGGTATTAAAAAGTTGACAATGACCAGCGGAATTGGTAAGAAGGCCACAATCGCAAACAGCGTTTGGCCGTAAAGCTGGATGTCTCGATCAATTCGCTTGGTGTTGAGATTGAGTGTATAGGAACTCTGCACGGTAGCAGTAACGAGCATCGGAACACTGACGACGATGAGAACATAGATAACGAAGAAGCTGCGGGAAAAGATTGGATGCCAGCCGCTGTTGGGGTGAGAAGCTCTCGTTATCCTCTGGGCGAAAATTAGGTTGATTACGAACAGAAGAATGACACCGAGGGCGACGAAGATCTGCGCGGCAATGGCTAGTCGTATGTTTCGTGGATATTTTGCCCACACTATCCTCAAAACGCAGGTGGTTATTCTAGCCATACAGAAGCCGAACATCATTCCTGACATTAGAAATTTGTGCCCTCGCCTTCTGTTGACTTGGAAGATCGTCATGTTTACGACGGCACCAAGCAGGAACAGGACCAAAAAGACAGCGGTGACCGGGACGTCGACGCCGACAGTAGGCACGCCGCCAAGACTGGCTGTTGTTGGAGCATATGGTCCCGGACCAGTTTGTGGTGGGCCATGGTTTGCGGCCTAGGAAAGACCGTCAGCGATCAAGTCGTTCTGATTGGCATCTGAGCATTACTTACCTGCCTGGCCAGTATTAGTACTTCCATAGTGTGTTCGGGGGAAATCAGTTGACGGCAAGACGACGTTTATTGAGAAAATCCAGCAATTGAAGTCTGAAGGAGAGGCTCATCGGTGGTCTTTTATATAGATAACGGGTAGTGGATGGCAGTCGGCCTTCGCACTTATACCTTTACGTTCCTCCAGCCGGGTGACTACCGCAAGAGCCGGAGCGCGAAAACGGTATGAATGCTAAAGGACCAATCCTGTTGGATGAGCTGGACTGGTGGACGAACAACATCTTAATAATCCTGCGTCCGCAAACGGGAAATGGGAGAGGACGTGACTCACGTGAGGTGGAGGGGTCGCGGCCTCGGCTTTTTTCGAACAGCGAAGCTAACCATCAGCCTTATCGAATTTACCGCAGCAATGCACAGAAAAGGCCCGAGTCCGTCATGGATGCATTCACCGTTCCAGGACACCGGAGAATTCCCACCAGCTGTTCACGTTGTTGCATATCTATTATTACCTGCCTTGGTGTAGAGTGACTCGGGAATATCAAGCCCTGATTATTCGCTGCTGAGATCCACATCCACATGTGCAGGAGATCCTTTACATTATCGCCCCCGGGTCAGGGCACCCGAGGCACCCGAGCGGATGAGAATCATGAGAGGCAGGAATGAACGTCCAAGGGGTTTACGCCAATCTGAAATGGCGATAACTCCGTTAAGTCCAAGGAAGGACATACCACAGCAGATAGCTCGGTGGGACTTTATCTTTGAACGTTGTTCTAAGTATGGAGGCTGATACCACTACACCATCAACATTCAAACATCTTCGTCGTACTGACATTGATTCGACTCCATTTCCGCCGTTGCAGTATACAGGCTAGAAACTGTCCAGGCCAGTAGACATGGTAAAGCCACCACCAAGGCAAGGGGTCCCACACCTCGTACGTTCCCTCCTTCCAGAGTAAGAGATGCTGTAGGAAAGTAGAGCAGCTGCGAGCGTATTCCATGACCTTCATCTTACCCAGCAATACCAGAATCAGCGGCAGAAGGACCGAAGTGACCAGGTCATGGCCAACCCAGTAGTACTTCGGCGGCTTCGTTGGAGAGACAACCTGGTGCTTGTGAGACACTCCATTGCCGTTTACGTGAAGCTTTGACTTTACGGCGCTCATGTAGGCCTCCGCTATCTCAACGCTTTGCCCATTAAACAGGACGACTGCCGTGTGCGCTCTGGGGTTGCATTCGATCGGTTGAAGGACCGTCTCTACCCCTTTTTCGGTCGCATTTTCCTCAGCCAAGAAGTCAAATGATAGATGACCCGTCATGTCTCCTCCAGTTCTAAACACAAATTCCTCGGTGAACTTGAGCATAGCTTTGCTGAGAGCGGACTCTGGAGAAAGCGATTCGTAATGCATCAGTAGCTCCAACGAAGGACAGGCGACAAATACTTTGACCTCCCCGTTCACCACAAGAGCGTGTGTGCAATATTCCTTCCCTTGGATGTATTGCTGCAGCACCCATGGCTTCTCGCTGGAGATCGCGATGTTGGAGACATGGTTATAGGTCTCGCTGACAGTCCGTCTTGGCAGAATCGTCATGTCTCCTCTACTCGCATCATCCACTCCCACACTCTTCATGATGTATTTCTTCTTCTTCGTTCCATGCAGCACCTTGTGAACTGCAGCTCTTGACGTGACGTCATAGGTTTCAGGCGTCGGAAGGCCAAGGCTCTTTGTCTGTTGAATGAAGGTGTTCTTCTCGTGTAGCATAGCAGTAGTCTTCACATCGAATTGGATAGCTTTGCACTGGGTTTTCCTTTCGACAACCTCTTTTGCTTGCCCGTCTTCGACGGCCGAGGCCACACCAGAGCAGCTGACCCAAAGGTCTACCTTCTCCCTTCTCACTATCCTCAGTAGATCTTGTATGTAGTAGGCTGAGCCGTCCTCATCGTTGGGCTTTGGTAATGCATAGAACTTCTTCAGCGCCTTGGAGAACCTGCCATTAACCGGTACACCGTACGGTTCAAAATCCGCTCCGATAACATCATGTCCCGCTTCATAAAACATTCTCGCCAGTGCTAGGCCTTTCGCCATTCCCACACCAGTAACAAGTATGGTTTTTGGGCGGAAGCTTGTTGAGCTGCGCATGATGCGCCTTCGTGTCGCATACGGCGTGATGAGTGCCTGTAAGGCATAGCTGTAAAAAAGGATGAAGGTGTCGATTGGTAAGAAGAAGAGGCTAAGGAGGATGAGAAAGGCATTCTGGGCGAAGTGGAGTCGCCAGGAGGAATGTCCGTCGAGCATGGCGAGAAGCGGAGCCTGACCGGGATTGTGGATCGTCAATGCCGCCGGCCAATGGTCAGTTGAAGTTGTTGCAATTCATCATGACCTACTGCAAATATATAATGACTACCTGGAAGAGATGTTTTATTGTGACTATTCGGTGAGTTGCAGCTTGTGTTTCTTCTCACTACCTGCCTATTATGTTTTCATGGCTGGATGTTTGGTAGAGGTACATACATACGTCATTTCGGCGGCTGTGTTGGTAGTACCTCCTACCCAAGGTACTTCACTCTAACCTCACTTCATTCACGGAGAAGATATCGCAACAGAGCAATTTAATCATACAAGAACGGTGTTGCACAATCATCATGTGAAGTGGCGGGATTACTTGATGAATGGTTAGAAAATGACTATCTAAGTACTACCAAAAACGAAACTTTTGGCTCCTAAGTATCCCTCCGTCATAAGCGCCTTACTTTATCATCAACCACCACCCGTCTAATAGTTCACACCAATTTTATGCACGGGCACCGTTAGTGAATCCATTCGCACCGTTGGTAAGCCCATTTGCATGGCCATTGGAAAGCTTTCCCTTGATACCATTGACGCCATTGACATGGCCGTTGGCATGTCCATTGGTGTGGCCATTGGTAACGATTCCACCATGAATATGGCCATTTCCATTCAAACTTCCAGCTGCTTCGGCCGCTGTCTCGATGGCATCTGCCTCGGTTTTGAGATTATCTGTGTATCCAGTATCGCTGGCATCAACGTAGGCCTCAATGCCCTCTCCATTGCGGGGATATTCTTTCATGAGTTCCTTGTGTCTCCGCAAAGCCGTGTTAAGCTCCTTCACCTCAATGTCGTTGATGAATGTGCAGGACCCAATTGGGTTTGGTACAGCTGCGCGAAGCTTGCCGTCTCTAGTTTTGAGGATGGCTGCGGTGCCCTTATCAAGGATGTCCTCGTCGAACATGTGATGATCCATTGAGAGACCAGCGCGCGAAAAGAGATTGAGAAGTCGGCGATGTTCGGCGTCGCTGATGAGTCCTCTCGAATTTGCTAGCGTGGCCGAGTAAGCCATATCTATAGATATAGCATGACCGTGGCGTAGGGGCGTCTCAGGTACTAGCTCGTGCAAAGGCGACCATCTATGATGAAGTCAGCGGGTGTGTCAAAGATTGATATGTATTTTCCTTACGTGTGACCGTATGCAATGACTCTGTCTAATCCGATCTCATGCAGATTCGGAGTTTCAAGTTTCAGCATCTCATGAATCCCTTCTTTGTTGATCTTATCCGCAGCCTCGCGGACTTCTTCCGGAGCACCATCGGTCCTTCCGAAACCAGTCGCGATAAGTTGCTCGCAGTGCTTGTCCAATAAGTTGAAAGTATCTAGATGCGAGCAGGTCGAGATCTTGATCAACTCCGCAAAACCGTTTCGGATCTGCGCCGTAGGTAGGGTTCGTAGGAAAGTGAAGTCGAGGAAGGTGTGCATTGGTGCATGGTAGGCACCAAGGCGGTTCTTATAGTTGCCATAGTTGACGGCGACCTTGATCGACACCGAAGCGTCTATTAGACCAATGACAGTGGTCGGGACCCGGATGAAGTTGGTGTTCCTGCGGTACGCCGCACAAGCGAAACTGCATAGGGACAAGGGTCAGCACATGGTCTCTAGTGGATGACAACTCCTAGGAGATTGATGGGAGAGTGCCTTGATATCATCTCTGGCAATGGCGAATTTTACCCAGCAACGTCGGTTACAAGGCCACCTCCAACAACCAGAACTGGCTCCTACTCCGCATTAGTGACCCGATCCCCACGGGCACAAAGGCAGTATCAGGTACCTTCCGGTAGATACCAAACTCGGTCATCGAGTCCACAATGCTCAAGAATGTCGGAATGGTTTTCGCCTTCTCTCCAATTTTGGTCTTGTGAACTTTAAGCTCAAGGTTGTAGTGCTTGAAGTATTTCTCGATCTGATCGCCGTAGACGTTGTAGACATTCATGTCAGTGACGGCTAATACACGGCCCCAACGCTGATAACATTCTGCCAATTGGCGGTTTTCCGGGTTGAACACTCCGTCGAGAAACGTGAAGTCGTAAGAGATCTTCTCGTAGCCATCGACATGGAAACCATTCTTAGTCTCTAGAACAGATGCTGTAAAGTCCGACATGTTGAAATGTTCTCGTGTTGAATACTATGTGCTCGGTCAAAGAAAAATTGAGGTTGTTGAAGAGACAGTTAAGAACTTAACATGTGGGAAAGATAGCCATTAAGAAGCAAAGGATCAAAGGCCACGGGTATCCTTGATTCGTTGTAATGAAGTAATCATGGCCCACGCTCCTAGCACGAAAATGCTCCTATTAACTCAAATCAATTGTGAGTTTCAATAGGAAACGCCAGTAAGACGAGGATTCGCCTCCGGCTCCCCTGTCATCTTCCGTACTCTCACAAGGACCGGCCCAGAGCAGGAGAATTCGAGGATCCGACAGATTTCGCTCAATCAGCCTTAGCTCGCGGTGACCAGGGTGGATGGCGTACACGAAATGATGCTCAATGAACTCATGGCCTCCCCCAACCCCTGGCAACAGTGGTAGGCACCCCAATCAAGAAGAGCATTTTTCTTTTTCCATTGGTGGGTTAGTACATTCGCCCGACGAAGGTTGCTCCGCTCATTGTCGGTAGTGGAACACTGGTTGGAGTCGATATCATGTACCTAGCAGATAGTTTGTGGTTGTACATTGACATCATGATCCACTAGCAAAATGTTTTCGCTTACCTGGGTAACGCCCCACAGATCTATACAGCGTCAGATCTCGGATAGATAGAGTTAGAAGCCATGCCGGCTACGGAAAAGGGCGCAAGGGGTTGAGTGTGGAGAGGATTGCGCTGATTTGATTTGATTTGATTGTCGAATACTGGTGCCGTATTGGCGTTCAGCTGGGTAACGTATGTCAAGCATGCATATGCGGTGATTTCTAGCCTACCTACTTTGCGTAACCTGTCGCGACAGTACGGAGGTAGTAGGTAGGTAGTAAAGGAAGTAATGACCTCAACGTACAGAACCGCGGTGGACAAAGAGCTCTAAGTTACTTAAAGCAAAGATGGTCAGATGGATTACCGTGGTTGCGTGGCGCCTTGGCACTTCGCGGCAATTGAGGCATTGGAGTGGATCGGCTTCTAGGTAGCCCACTAAGGCTACCCGGTACTTCCCTCCGTAGTACTCCGTCAAGTATAGGCTACGTACGGTGTGTAACAGTGTAAATACAAAGTAATTGGGCTAGGTAGGCAAGGCAAGGTACTTGGAGAAAGTGATGATGACGAAGGATACTCTCTATAGGATCTTGTAAGTTGACTCGCATGTGACAACTGCCTACCTTTGTGTCATGGTTAAATCATGGAAGCTCTGCTGAACCAAGACAAGTTGCAGCAGAAGCAATCTTCACGGTAGCTGAATAATTATTATTGTAGGAAGACGATATATAGAAACACTGAATATCAGCAGGCTACAGCATCAGGCTATAGGAATGCCCGGATCAACAATGTCACACAGCGAACACACCAAGTTCGACGATAGCAAGGCCTATGTTCCCCAAGAGGAAGAGGGCAAAGCATTTGTCGGTACACCTTGTCGGCCCGCGTATGTGTGCTAATCGGTATTTTAGTTCGACGACGGCCGAGAGATAGAGCTGCTTCACTTCGTATACAACCATCCGTCGATTGACCAAATCCGCGGCTGTCCAAGTCGTGTCCTGCAAGCCGTCGACGAATACGGTCGGAGTAAGAAATACCTCATGAATGTTGGAGACGACAAGGGCAAGATCGTGGCGAACTTGATTGCAGAGGCGAAACCGCAGGTTATGGTTGAGCTCGGAGGCTATATCGGGTACTCTGCTTTGTTGTTTGGCAATGCGGTTCGTGAGGCCGGAGGGAAAAGGTACTTCAGCCTGGAGAGGAACCCTGAATTCGCGGCTGTGATCATGTCTTTAATAGATTTGGCTGGCTTGAGTGATGTTGTCAAGGTGGTTGTTGGATCCAGCGCCGAGTCGATCAAAAGGCTACACAAAGAAGGAACGATCGACCATATCGACCTAATGTTCCTCGATCACTACAAGCCCGCATATACTACAGATCTGAAGCTTTGCGAACATCTTGGGCTTGTCACACCTGGAACGGTTTTAGCGGCGGACAACGTTATCAAGCCAGGGAATCCTCCATACCTGGAGTATGTTCGGAGCCGGGTGCAGGACAAGCGACGAAAATACGACTCAGAGGAAACAAATGGAGGGGGTGATGGTTTTGCCGATCGAACCAAAAACCAATATCAAGCACGAGAAGGAGATGAGCACCTAAGCACGGAAGTAAAAGGCAATCCGAATCTCGTATACGAAAGTAAACTGGTCAATAGCTTCGAACCAACGGGGGATCCAGTAAGTCTAGAGACGAACTGTCAAAGACCACTTGAATTGCTAACAATTACCAGGATGGCGTAGAAATAACCCGATGCGTAGGGGAAGACAAATAAAACTGAGAGTAGACAGTTCACACACAGCCCTAAAACCTCCCAACAATGGTAGAAGACAGGTCTTGACTTACCGGAAGCACCTGGGAGTTATCCGAGTGCGGAATCGAAGAGCATAGACGCGTCTTATGCAGCCAAGCTCTGGGTTACGCTAGAATTCCATTCCCTTTGATCTGGGAGATGGTCGTATTCTTTGGACGGCCTAGCGAGTCTATCAATCCAGAGAAAACCGAAGTGTTGCCAAGAATCCTGAAAATAGCTAGATGTACGACGCTGGGGCGAATAGCGCTCAGAGGAATATGGATGATGACATTCGCTGCCACCTAAAGTTTCCAGTGGAAAAGAATATCACAAGCAAGCGTTCAGGCTGCTGTATCGTGATACTGTTGTATGTTGCTTGGAGGCTGCCTATCCTAGAAGGCTTTCCAGCAGCAAGCGGGCCTCAGCCCTACGAGGCGGAGGTTCTTTAATTCCAACAACTACCTAGGTATGCCTAGCCACATCATCGTTGGAAGTTTCGTGCCTTTCAAGCCTCCTCGCAGTAATGACTCCTTCTGGCTACAGTCAAGGCACGCCGGCCAGCGAGGGCGCGGCTTACATCATGCCTTTTCTCCGTGAAAAACCCGAACTCGACTAGGCCTTTATCTGGCTTTACGCATCCTCTGAGGTTCACCCTAATTGGGAAAACGGCACGACGTCTGTAGCAATGATGTTCGTGTTTCCCCTGTCATCTCAGTAATGGTCTGAGTATGGACCAGGGGTAACCCACAATTCCTCTTTCGGGAGGAGGTCAGTTCGGCTCTGTTGTTTTATACGTATGATACTCTAGAGTATCTGTCATCATGTCGGAAAGCTAGGAATGTGTATGTTGAAGTCTCTCATCCACGCCAGCTCATTTAACTTCTTGAATGAATTTGTACTCCGCTTGCGAAGCTCTTCTCGAAGAAGTCGTTCACTTTCCACTATCACCATCCTGGTTTGACACTATTGCGCTTTTTAGTAAGAAAGTTGATATCCTTCGTATTGTCTATCGTGTGCTGCGTCTCTAAGGTCGTTTCATATGGAAAAACCAAGGGGCTTCTGTCCAGGAATTTGGATTCGGCTGCATCAATAGAAGGCGAACTTCTAGAACACGCCTCGTCGCACTGGCCCTGGGCTGACTGCATTCGATCAGTATTAGCGTGATCAGACCCTAATCACGTGCTGATTGATCACGGGATTAAGACGTCGGGTAATGTTCAATCTAAGCCCTTCTGCGTAATCAACCCGAACTCCTTGAGAATGAAATACTACCTAGATCACTTTAGAATCCTCCAGCACCACGGTCCTTGTTCCTCGATTCAGGGCATTCCTTCGGTCTCGGGGGATTATATATCATATAAATCGAGGTTGCCCTTTCTTTTTCAATTCACAGCAACAGATTTCATTTTTATCATCAGCTTAGTCAATTTGAAATTACTCTATCCTCATCCAACAGCATTACCAACCCAGTCTAAATTGGTCGACCTAGTCTTAACATGACGTCCAAACTCGCCTTCCTTGAAGCCACCGTCATCCGCCGCTCCACCCTCGACCTGAAGAAAGAAGCCACTATTCCCGACGCCCGCGTGGTCGAGCTCGTTAAGCACTCCCTTCTTCACACTCCCAGTCCTTTCCACCTCCAGTCAGCCCGGGCCGTCGTCATGCTGCAGCAAGACCACGAGAAGCTATGGGACATGGCGTACGAGCACAGTAGCAAGGCTACTCCTCCGGAACTCTTCAGCTCCCGCTTCGTCCCCAATTTGAAGGCCTACAAGAAGTCGTACGGCACGGTAGGGCAAATGAACCCGTGCTATGTGTAATTTGCAGCGAGCTATGCTAAACACCCACGGCAGGTCCTTTTCTTCGATGACTCCGAGGCCGTCAACAACATGCCACCCATGCTGGGCAACTTGATCAAGAACTTCCCCGAATGGGTCGAGCACTCCAACTGCATGGCTCAATACATTAGTAAGTGCGGCTACTAGATCCCTCTCCTGTTTTCTCTCTTTTGTACTCTCCGCATTATTCGTCGACTTACTGTGTTGCAGTCTGGACGGCATTCTGCGCCGAAGGCCTCGGCTGCAATCTGCAACACTATCAGAAATATCTCGGTGATAGCGTCAACGCGGAGTGGAGTCTGCCGTCCAACTGGGTTCTGCGCGCTCAGCTCGTCTTTGGTACAGCCGATGGTCCGCCTCGCGGTGGGGTGGAGAAGCAATTCGCCGATATCGAGCCGAGGGTGAAGGTCTTTGGCGGTGCGACTGCATGTACTGGGAATGTGCTGCGTATATAGAGCGACAAACCGAGCTTATGTCAGAGACCACTTTATCTCGTACGCGAGCGTCTTCCCATTTGAATGCTCGTCAACGGGAGAAAAGTCTTGTACTGGCTACCTAGCTTGAACCTGATTTCATGCCGCGAACATGATCGTACCGAGATCGTTGAGAGCACTGTCGATTTGGCTGGCACCATGCCTCTTTAATACACCTTATATGTGAGATAACGACAACAAATCACTGACACTAGCTCAATGTAACCGTTTTTTAGAAAGGAGAAGAAAAAACCTAGACTCACAGCTTACTTACCGAATTACCATCGCTTACGAGCTTGTTATGAGCGCATGGTCTACGACCCTCCTTCAGTACACACTGATAGATTGGGTCACTAGCCTATCCGGACGGGTTAATCTGTGGATTCGTAGGACTTGATAACAACAAGGCCAGCCGTTGTAGGTAGTTGATGGAGGATAAAGTCCTTTTTTTTTTGGAGGCTGTCGGTTCGTCGTGCCAACCATGATATTGCTCCATGTCATTCGTCGGCCAGTTGCTCTCCCCCATTTCCCCTTAAATGCAACAACCTTCTGCATCACGCACAGCTATTGGAAACTCACGTGTTTCACCTCGGGCCCCGGCTCCTACCCCCTCAAACACTCTTGGAGCTTGTTTATGATAAGGGATATTTTGGGTTCGTGTCTCTTTTGGATGCCCTCAGTCGGGTCTCCAACACATATGTCTTCCTAACTTTTCTTTTCGGATATACTTTGTATACTCCACCGCGAAGGCCTTCTTGCACGTACCGGCCGCTTCAGTTATGCTCGTCTGTGGTATTCAAGCTCGTATCCGTTTATCTGAAGTTTTCATTGTCAAAGGATTTCAAGCAGGCTCAGGCAAGTGTTCAGACTGCTGTATTGTGATGGCAGATAGCTTGAAAACAAAACATTATCAAGCGTTATTTTTTATCTGTGTGAACTAGTAGAAAGCATTTTAATTCAATTATTTTTAAAGATTTGAAAGACGAACCTTAATCGAACAGAGAGTGAACGTCACTTTAATGTCGCACAACGCGCGATAGCGACAAAAGTGTATATTAACTAATACAAAGTAAATATCAGTCTGTGCTAAATACATAACCAGAAAACTCGCCCCTATCAGGCTCCCTCCACATCTTCTTTCGCTCTATTCCGATCTCTTGATCTTCCTTCGTTTTATCAAGAACCAAAACCGGCATTGAGTGAGCTTCAGCTCGGGACATATCTAGTACTTTGTCCACGTGTATGACATGTTTCAACCTGCGCTTTCACAGGCAGCCGTTCTCGTCCTTGGAGGAGAGTATAGCGCTTTCATTAGGAGCATGAGGGAGGGACATGGTGACGTGGAGCATGTAGGAAGGAGCTGGTTCCGCCATGTCGGGACGCATGATGTCCTTTTGGATAATCCGGCTTTCGCGGAGCGACCTATCTGTAGTGTCAATATCCCACTGGCGTTTTTATACCGCATTACCTGTTTGGTATGTAGGACAGTAGTTTTGTGTGAAGGATGCTGGATTCAGACTGTTTGAAACCACCTTTTATATGCAAGCACCTTGGACTATCTTATAGTTAGATCCGGTAACGAACCGACGAGTAGAATGAGGGATAAAGCATCAATACCGCGTCGCTTTAGCCAGGGGTAACTTATGATTCCTATGATTAAGCCATATTCTGTGCCTTGAAGAACTATGTAGAAACAGGACATGTCTTCTACTATTCGGGAGGATCTTCCCGATATTCAGAAAATACTGTTTTTTAACTAGTAAATAGGTTATCTTAGAAACGAGTCAACCAGAACCACATTTCGTATCCAAAACCTCTTATAGTACGGCTATATCTTATATGTCAGGTCATGCGTCAGCCACGGCCACGCCGGCCAATGTTCATATTATCGAGAGCATCGTCAATGCCATCTACGGCCTCATCATCAGAGAAGATCTCGTTTTCGCCTGAGCCACCGGGGCTATCTTCGTCATCCTCATCTGCAACTTTTCGATGGTAGACAAGCTGTTGTGCACGAGAACTGGCCATGATAAGCTTTCGAGGTTTGTGTTTAGACAGAGCCCAGTATCTTGGGGGTGCCGAATCTCTTTCTACCCCCGCCCGATGTATAGGAAGTGCAAAGCTCTTGACTAAGTCCAGATTTAGAGCGACCTTTTGGTATTTGCGAAGAACTTCGTCTGCTTTTGGCCAAGCATGCTTGTTCCAGGCACGACGAAGAGTTCTCGTACGTTGCACTCGGTAAGAACTGGCCTCGACGGTGTCGTCGTACTCTCTAGAGTTTATAACTGTTTGTTCGTGGTCGGGGATATCGCAACACGTATCGCACAGCCAATGTTCTAAATCATCATCTTCGTCAAGGCCCACACACTTCATATGATACCATCCGAGGTTACACTTAGCATTACTACATTGAATCATGTCAGGGCTGTAATCATTCCAAGGACAGTTACAAGAGCACCATTGTTCGTATGCACGATCAATCTCGGCAAGGAGGACTGGGATACCCAGCAAAGTTTCCAGAGGCTCAAAGAGCTGACTCTCATCTGGCTTCAGGCGCTGTCGTTCGTAGTCTTCCAATTTTAGGGGTAGGATTGCACAAAACTGAGTATCGCTTCTAATATGGCGGTACTCTGCCGCACAACAGTTCCAGAGATAATCGCGGCCCTTCTTATCCACCTTAAATCTTGGCAGAACATCCGAGTTATGTCGCTGCTTTTCATCTGCAAGAATAGAGATGATTTTGCGGTCATTCCACGCGGAACTTCCACGGGCCAGCTTGAAGAAAACAACAGGACGTTGCCTTTTCCCATCACCATTGATACGAATCAACAGCAGGTCGCCTTCACCAGGGTCTCTATCCAGAATCCAGTTGTAGCTTTCGATCTCAGGGATAATATAGTGCTCACCAATTGGAGTCGTATTTCGTTGATTCCTTCGCCGTGAAGACTGCCTAGGCCCGCACGAACGAGATTGATCGCTCGAACGATGGCCGAAGGGGCTATCAGCTAGAGGAATGTCCAGGTTGTCATTAGAAGATCGACAAGCAGAGCTCACCTCATGTGGCCTCCATTGATGGAAGAACCACGGCGTATTTGCCACATTTATTGCGATTTGCGATTTCCATAGAGTATCCTCCAGCCGCACCGGAAGTGCATTAGCCTTGATGGCCTGTAAACGACTCAAACAAGCACCAATAGTCGGTTTGTAGGTGTATTCAGCCCAGAATTTGATGATGTCAACAATATAGAGAAGCTGCAAGGCGCTGTCTGCATCTTCTGAGCATCCGCGCCAAAGCGGGACCATAGGCTTTCATCTGATCAGCCATGCGAGTGTAGGGTGGATACGACACCTACATATTGATAGCCTTCATTACGGGGTTTCTTTGTTTCGTAGCACCCCCGTATTTCCCAGTCTGGTCCCACACTGGAGAAAAACCAGACGAACGGACAACAATCTTCACATCTTGCTGTATCGAAGATCTTGCGCTGCCAACGTAGCAAGGTCGCCACTTTTCTGGCAGACTGACGGAATGTCGTGGTATGATTTCCTGCGTCTGACTTTTTCGCCTCCCACAACCCGAAGCCGAACATAGGAATAAAGGGATTTGATGAGACATTCCTATAAGGACCTTGAAGTTCAAAATGTTTGAGAGTCTCCGCTAATGCTACATTGTCAAGGGTAGCGTCTGGGATTTGGTAGCTACTTCCACCCGCCACGTGACCGTCATCATCGTTGTACGAGAGTTGATTGGCTATGTCAAGGTTTGGTAGATTGCAATGCTGGTCTCCAGATTCACTGAATAATTATGCTTAGTGGAAGGTTCTTAAGACCGTATGGATTTGGACTCAATACCAGAGCTCAAAATCGGGACGCAGTGATTCTCCACGTTGAGGCTTAGGTGCTAGATTTGCCCGGGATCTATCTGTGTACAAAGTATTGATTATTGGACGGCTCCCAGGTGGAAAGTTACGCCGGCAGGCAAGACTTGGACCTCATTAGCTTTGTCGACTGGAAAGGCACTGTGGAATACCAATGATGGAATGGACGCTTTATATCAAGCTGCTCTTCCTCCTTGCGTCTAAATGGGAGGAATACGAGCCTTGAAAGGTCGCTCATCCACTCGGCCTCTGACGATTGAATCATGGATGGGTCACAACAGCAAATCATCAAGTCAGAGGCTCGTTTCATTAGCCGCACATCATAGTCATGAGCAGCGTCAGTGTCAAAAACACCTCGACGATCTTCCCTGTCAGGACCGGACCCGAAGTGGGCTATCTGTAGGGTCTTCGAATTATATACCACTTTGAATATGATTTGTAGCGATTCAGGGCAAGCTTTGGCCGACTCTATGTTTGGTACCCGATCAATATCGTAGTTATGGAGGGCGACCTTCTTTTTAGGCATGGTGCGTTCAAGTGTGACAACAAAACCCTTCAGCGAAGTCAACAATTAAATGAAAAGTTCGGTCTACAGACGGCTATAGAACAGTGGAGAAGAAAGAGCCGATTCCAAGTCCCCAGTGATGCAGTGAAATCGTGTCGTGGTCCTCGTCAGCGTCCACGAAAGCCAGTTTTTCTAAGAAACCCATTCTTATCAGCCAAAAGAGTATATGGGGCACAGCCAGGGGACTAATGCAGAGTACACTCTCGAAAAGGAAGGAGATCGACCGGCTTCCCCTCCGTCGAGGCACAAGTAATGTTTCAGCACTGTGGGTGATGTAACCCTAAGATCCTTTAACGACGCCTGTAATCATCACGGGACTCGACAGACGTCGTTCGGGAGCCCTGTTCCACTCCATCAGTTAGCTGGCAGTACCCTCCACTATCGTCGGGATGGGGAAGCGCCATGGGCAGTAGCCTTGGCTGATATTTATGGCACTGACGAGGATGTCAGTAGTGTGGCCGAAAGGTAGGGGACCAGAGCAGTGCCCACTGCGTTGTTGCCTTGCCGCTCCCTTGCCGCTGTCTTGCCGCTTCCCGAATGCCTAAAGCGGCCAATGCCATGCTTCTTTGCAACAATGCCTATAGTTTGACTCTCTAATGGTAGGATCGAATACAACACCAGTAACGTGAGTAGAGGTGCACTCATGTTTAGTAAGCTTGCTTCGTTCGAGATGATAATCGGTGGTTGACTGGTTATTCTTCCGGAGTGCTCTGGGAAAAAGTCCATCGAAGGTACGATCTGTAAAGACCGTCCATTCAGTGGCTTCAATAGCGTGATTGAAGGCTTGGAGGAGGGTGCACCACCTCCAATCAATCCACACTACTCAGCAAGACTGTGATCAACAATCCTCTGAAGGCGGTCACTGTATTCGACAATAATCCGGTTGTCCACGATTCTTTATTGATTGATGCGACAGGACGCCAAAAGTAGTCCAAGTAGATGAAACCATTGGGGGAAGTTGGTCCTTCTCAACCTCAAGTTTCCGGAATTCGTCGCAGAGTAGTATGTCGCTCACAGCATGTTTATCCAAAGTTGACTCTCTTATGTTGCGTTTCCTTTGGTCAATCAACCGCACCCAGTCATGATTCGCCAGGTCTGCTCGACTGAGTAAAAACAAGTGCTTATGACGAATCGGGTCTATGTTCATTTCTAACTCTTGCGGCGCCCAGTATTAGCGTGTGCAGAAAGCTCTGCATTCCTTGGCATTCATTTTTGCGTTACCCCACGGTCCCTTTTGTATGGGGAATTCGAAAATTCAACCCCACCGCCCCCCCAATTGCCCAATTTGCCCAAAATTGAAGCTATTCAGACCTCTTTGTTTGTTGATGTTCTTGTAACCGTTTTTATTCGAAATTCCTCAACGTCGAAGTTAAAATCTACCTCTAGATGACCCTCTCATCCCGTCTAGATGACCCCCTCACCCCCTCTAGATGACCCCCTCACCCCCTCTAGATGACCCCCTCACCCCCTCTAGATGACCCTCTCACCCCCTCTAGAGCATCCGGAAGACTCTATTAGAACTGAGTCGTTAAATAGAATCAAATTCCTGATTTCCTACCTTCAATTCTCGTTCCAAAGCTCTGATATCTGCCTCAAAGATGTAGCCTGAATGCTTGAAGTGCTGCCTCGAATATCTATCACATTCGCTTCGTTCAACAGCGTAATGAAGAAAGTCATCAAAGATGCCTTCAAAATGGGGCCATATCTCGTCAAAATGCCTACGAACTCAGGCCTTTAATACGCTGAAGATGAGTTCTATGAGGTTGTAATCCGGCGAGTAGGGAGGCAAATATCGCATCTGACATTCATATCAGTGATAGATCATCAATTCAACGAGGCAAATAGCTTATCTGACATTCGTGTGAGATGATGAGCTCTTCGATTCGACTATTGCAATGAACACTCGCATTGTTCATGATGATCACACTCTTCGGGGTCGAAAAGAGACTGCATAGAGGTAGCAGTTCATCTGCTAGCCATCGAAAGAAAGCCTCGCCGTTGAATCAGCCTTCACGAATGCCGGTACAGAATAGATATTCGTCTTTCGTATAGATCGAAAGAACACTTCAGCAATGCCCTCTCGTTTTAGAGGCTTGATAGCGAGCTGGTTGACCAACGGGAGCATAGGCTTGATGACGTCAGCCCGTGATCTCATTGAATAAAGACTCATTCACAAACACGAGCTGTTCGGCCGTCAAACGGAGCATGTCTGCTACTCAATTCAAACGAAGCTCATCGTTTTGTCTGACTCCTACACGCTGTCCTTTTTTATTACTTCAGCGTCTCCTCTTCAAAATTCTTGATATCGTGAATCGATGCACGTTAATGCCTCACTCCTTTCATATGTATCAGATCATCTCTTTCTGCATGGCTCATGACTGCTCTTCGAGGTAGGCTATGAGGCCATTTTCAGCTGCCTTAAACACCTTGCGGGGGGGCTCTTTGGGGCGAAACTGAGGTTTAAACGGTGACGAATACATGAAGATATTCTCTCGGATGCTATACATCGTTCTAGGACAGCAGTGAACTTCTTCGACGATGGCGGGGGGTTGCCAATGAAGTAGTAGAAGCCGTACGATTCTGGAGCGAATCGCTGCAGGTAGTGGGCCGGTCATAGCTGAAAATGCGTTAAGAACATCAACAAACAAAGAGGTCTGAATAGCTTCAATTTTGGGCAAATTGGGCAATTGGGGGGGCGGTGGGGTTGAATTTTCGAATTCCCCATACAAAAGGGACCGTGGGGTAACGCAAAAATGAATGCCAAGGAATGCAGAGCTTTCTGCACACGCTAATAATCCAAGCATTCTCTTCAGGAATTTCGGGGTCTTTCTGGTACTATTCTCCGTTCAGTGATTCAATTTCTTACCATTATTGACCCTGGCTTTTCTACCGCCTCCCTTCGATCCCGTGGTAGGAACGACTCTCGAGGCCACCTCAACCGGGCTGTGCGAACGAGCCTGCTCTGGTCAGTGGGAAATAAGGAGTCCAAGGCACCAAGGGGTCGGGTTTTCTCGGTTTCCGTACTATTCTAGACACTATTCTACGCGTTAACTAGGTAGATTAGATACTGCTACTGCAAAAATTTGAACAATTAAATATCTTCAACTTGGTGAGTGGGGCCCGTCAACCAACAGAATGGAACAACCCTCTGCTATCATACTCTCCTCACCAGGAATCTCCCATCTCCTCTCCTACTGCAAGGACTTTGGCTGATATAGTCTTGGAAATACGGAACCTCAAGCTCACAGAGAAAATGGATATGGCCAAACAACACAACACCGCCGTCATCGGTTACGGCATGTCTGCTAAAGTCTTCCATATACCTCTCATAACAGTCGTTCCAGAGTTCAAGCTCTATGCGGTTGTCCAGAGGAACCCTAAGGCCGACGATGACGCTGAAAAGGACCATCCGGGCATCAAGAGCTTCAGATCGACTGAAGAGATGGTGAAAGATCCTGCGATTGAAGTTGTAGTTGTGACAACTACCCCACAAACCCATTTTGAGTTGACTAAGATTGCATTGGAGCGTGGCAAACATGGTATTACGTCCTTCCCTTAGTTCATGATAGCTAGGCCACTGACCCAAGTGTCTAGTCATTGTTGAAAAGCCGTTCGCGCCAACCTCAAAAGAATGTGATGAGTTGATTGCCATTGCTAAGAAACACCAGCTTCTTCTGACTGTTTACCAAAGTAAACCTATCCAGTATCCGTGGATTGAAATTTGCTGACAATCCTTCAGACCGCCGGTGGGACTCGGATTTCCTGACAATCTCTGAACTTTATAAGAAAGACACTCTAGGCAGGATTGTAGATTTCGAAACACACTTCGATCGCCATAGACCAGAAGTCCCACCAACTGGTGGATGGAAGACAAAAGCACTACCCGGTGGTGGAGCCATCTACGATTTGGGTACGCATCTCATAGACCAGGTGGTCGTGCTATTCGGAATGCCATCCCGAATTACAGGGTTTGTTGGGTCCCATAGGGCAAATAACCCAGGCGGCTACGAGGATTCATGTATCGTACTTATGCATTATAACGGCATGGTCGCGACCATAAAAGCAACTGTTGTCAGCCCAGAAGTCGAGCAGTTACGGTATTGGGTAAGAGGAGAGAAGGGAAGCTTCATGAAGTACCATATGGATGTTCAAGAAGATCACCTCAAGGCAGGAAAGAAACCTGGAGACACGGGATTTGGGATCGAAAAAGGCAAAAGCCACGGTTTCTTGACGACAATCAAAGATGGCCAGCCATCGAGAGAGGTACGCCAACTGAACGAACCCTTGACTTACAGCACATTCTATAGCGGATTTGCCAAGGCATTGGCAGGGCGGGGTGAGGTTCCGGTCAAACCAGAGAGCGCCAGTGCGGTGATTCGACTGATCGAGCTGGCGAGACGAAGTTCCGAGCAAGAGAGGACATTACAAGTATAATTAATATATATTCGGCTCGAGTCAGCATCTTTGTATACTAATTCTATTGACTAAAATAGATAGGACATCTGATTTATCTATTGATGTTCAGACGACGCAAACAGCTACCCAGATAAATTGAATTGTAAGCACATGGAATATGAATCAAAGTAATGCTATTTTTTGGGTCAACCTTGACCGCAGATATGCTTGCCGCTTACTGTTCTATGACTTTTGTCCCCCACTGATGGATGTCAAGATTAAATTGACGGCAACTTTTCTTCTTTTCTGCCCTTCCAAATTCTCCAGCTTCCTATTAATTCTCTCTACCCTTTTGAACAATCGCTGCTTTGAATGTCCCATGCGAGTATCATAATTGACTTCTCTCTAAATCACTAGATCGTCTCAATGCTCTCTTGTTCCTATTCCTGTCTCGATCCATCAAACCTTTGCTTACCTCCCCTTTCATCTCTTATTGACCACCCACAACCCACAGTCTGAATTCTACATATACACGCAACCAACCAACCAACCAATCGACCGACCTTCTCCAGAACCCACGCCCCGTTAGGAGACCGGACCGCGAAACTGTCAAATGCCAGGCACCATCTGTCCAGCACACTAGGACCTCTGAACCCCTCATCATCCGCCCTCGGGCATTATCTACCCCTCAGACACATCCACCAAGTCCCAAACCCTTCAATTCCCACCCACCTCCCCAGTTTTCACCCCCTGTAGTAAGCAAACCATCCACCCACCCCTGCACTCCAAGCCCCCCATTTGCCCACCACCCCGCCCACCCCGCCCGCACCCAAAACAGACCTCATCTCACCACCCGTCAACCCCACCACCAGCGACACCAACCCCGTCACCGGCGTCGACATCCGCGACGGCATGCTAGCGGTTAAAGAGAGACCAGGACCGCAGGTGCGGTTTCTGGAGGAGATGTATATGGGATTAGGGAGTCTGGGGCGGGTTGGATGGCCATGGGGAGGAGAGTATGGGTTGGTTACGGACGCGAGGGCGTTGGTGCTGCTAGAGGGTCTGTGGGATGGCGGGTAGGGAGGAGGTGGGCTGCTGTTGCGGGATGGAGGGTGGGGGTTGCGAGGGGGTGGGGGTTGCGTGGATGGTGGTGGAGGGGCGGGGTTGCGGTGCCATGTTATTGGCCTTTGGGTGAGGGGTCTGGGGGGTTGAGGCGGGTGACTGGGAGGTGGAGGTGGAGGTGGAAAGGGAGTGGGGAGTGGGGAGTGGAGGGGTATGTGGGCTGAGGATGAGAGCAAGATTCTTGAGAGGTTGGCTAGCTTAGGTATTTGCTGAGGTATTTTGTATATGAGTGAAGGAGGAGGAGGTTAGGCAGAAAGAGCTTTATGGCGAGGTGGAGAGAGATGGGGGGTGTGGAGAGGAGGCTTTGGAAGCGCATAGGCTTCTTTGTAGTAAAGGCTACCAACAGAACTCCAGCTCGAACTGCCGAGTCCTCACATGTCCAAGGGCCCTTCCTTACAGATCTTATAGATCAATCCCCTGTAAGAAAACACACTTTTGGTCGGTCTGAGACTCCTCCATATTGAAATGAGCAAGGAGAAGCTTTGTAGGATGCGAGAATACCTCAACAAGCGTCGGTTAGTCTTATACGGCCATAAACCTCTCGCTTCTTCGACTTACACACACTTCTTGCCGAGCTAGCAATATCGTCAGCCATGCTCGACGATGAGATTGGAATCCGAAGAATCGTACTGCGGAAGCTATAAGAGGGTAGTCTACTTTGCGGTTCAGAACCGCCGACAAGAACTACATGCGTTCTGGTTCCAGACCAAAGGGATTAACATGCACACTGCATGTGAGAGAGAATCTCTCTAGACTGAAGCATCCCGGGATGTAATGACAGATAGCCAATTCGCGTGCAATCTCTGTATTCTACATCTCGTTATGGCCATGGAGCTTGAATCGGGTTTTCCCCCAAATTGATTCCTTCCACTGCACAGGTATTGCCAGCCTTGATTGAACGCCTGCTGAAACGCAGCAACTGCAATCGCGGGTGTGAAATGATTTTACAGCCGCCTTGGCTTTTTCTTCTCAGGCTCCTCGTCGTTATCGCTGATTTCCGCGTAGATAGTCTTAGGCTGGGTCTGCTTCCAAGCATTGGTAAACATCGGATCTTTTTCTGCTTTCTCGGCATACTTGAGCAGTGCCTCCCGTGGGTCTTCGTCGCGCATTGAGCTCAATGGTATATTGTTCTTGATGTGTGTCTCATCAGGCTGGCTCTTGGCGAATGGGGTTGTCATGGGTATATGTGGTCGTCGTGGATCACGAGAACGACCAGAGGCTGTCATACCGATTGTGGGATGGCGAGCGGCGTAGCTAGCAGCACCCTGGTTCGTCCCCGTAAGAACTCCGTTGGGTGTGACAATGCTTTCACCTGACAAGCCTTGGGAGAGATCTGTTGTAAGATTGGGGTCATCGTCAATGTGCCGTCTTTTGGGTGCTTTGGACATGACCATTGCTGCACCGCGGGTTGAGATGTTAGGGTTGTAGAGGACGTGGGTTTCGGCGTTTGCTGAGCCTGTGAGAATCTGGTTCAGTTTCTCATGCCACAGTACCGTAAGAAGCGGAAATCCTGGGGTAACAGGGGTGACAAGCTCAGGTTTGAGAGTTGCTGGATTCAAGATATGAAGATGGCCCGTGGCTGACCCCGTGATGATAGACGAAGAAGTTGGAGAGAATCGGATATCTGTGTTAGCATACTGGTCAGACGTCGATAGGTGTGCAACACTGCTGACGGGCTGTTTGAACTTCCTTGTGTCCCATAGCTTGATCATGTTGTCGCCGCCCCTAGAGACCACTGTCCTCCCGTCAGAGCTGATGTCAAGGCCTCCGGTCCATGTATCTGCTTTATGAGCTCCTCTTATCTCCCCAGCAGGTCTTGAATATGGTCCTTCCCCACCCCACATTACAAGACTACCATCAAGCGCTGCTGCAATGAGAAGACTGTTTCCCCCCTGGACCTGAGAGCCCCAAGCCACAGCTGTCATCCTTGTTCTTCCTGCAGATCCGGCCGCCCTCGACTTGTGTACAATCACCTCTTTCTGTGACCTTTTCGAGCCAACGTCCCATATTCGGAGCGTACTATCCGTACCGGCTGTAACACATAGATTTTTGTCCGTAGGATGCCATGCTCCTGTAGTAATCTCGGAAATGTGACCTTTAGTATTGTGCATGTCCCGAAGGTACATGTCCCCCTTTACAAATTCAACCAGCTCTTCGCCATCCCGATTGAATATCTTAGCCTGCGAAGTAGCAGTAACCACGAGTACATGACTGGGAGAGATGGGATTGAATTCGACATGATGGACTGGATGCGTTTCTGTGTTTGCAGAAGTCTTCGTTGCTGTTGGATCTACAGACTTGAACGCTCGTAGTGTAGTCGGAGTCATGGATGCAAAGTCGTGGAACTTAACCGTGCAGTCCGTGGAACCGGTGATCAATCGAGAACCGGAAGGGTCAACGGTCATGGTGGTGATTGTCCGCTCGTGGGTCTTAAGAACGAGCTCATGAGACACGGGATATTCGTCCTCTTCCTCAGACCCATCGTCCTCTGAATCTTTGTCGGAGCCATCATCACCTTCTTCGTCCTTCACGGCTGCGGTAGGTATCTCATCCACGTCTTTGAGGGTTTGACGTTTGCTGCGCTCAATCTGTCGTGCAACATCGGTCTCCTTAGTTTGCTTCCCAAAACCAGACGGCAAAAAGTTCTTCAAAGCCTCATCGTCTTCCACCGTAAAGTCGTCGTCCATGGGTCCGTTGTAGCCCCGATACTTAGACTTGGATAGTGCGCAAGGTTCCACTTTTAGCAAGTACGGTAGTTGTCGTAGTTGAGTGGTTCCGTCCACATGTGGGTGCTACCTGGTGGGTTTATAGATAGGCTTCTATCTCCACCACTGATCAGCCTTTTGTGGCAGAGCGGTAAGACCTTTCGTTACTATTTCTGTCGGGTTAGCATTGAACGTTGCTACATTCGGGATTCTTTCAAGACCAAGGCCCAGAGCTTTGGATGAACGGGAGGATTGAACTACGTGGTATAGATTTGTCTGGAGAGTTCGGCACATATGATGGATTTCACGTACTACGGCAGGCCGTATTGATTAAAGGGAAATAATTAACGAGCTTTTTCTCGGCTGTTTGTAGCCAGCAATAAGCGGTCCTCGCCAAATTCCACCACTAAAATTTGACGAGGACCGCTTATTGCTGGCTATAAACTAAATTCCAACTCGAGAATATATGGTCTCAATCTACACCACCCCCTCACGCCCTTTGACTGAGGAGGGTTGGGATTAGAGCGCATAACTTTCATACCTCTTCACGATTCCATATGTATCTCAGAGATAGCCCCATCCAGATTCCAAGCACAAGGGGGAACGCGCTTGCTCCCTCCGGGTGTGCCCCACCCTGTCATTCCCTCCTCCTACATCTGCCCCTACCCTCAGCTTGCCCCTATTGCGTTTTGCCTGTTTTACGACCTGCTGCACTGCTTCTGGTTGTTGTTCTACTTCAGCCTGTGAGGTGAGTGCAACAGCGAGGGCGATGGGAAAGCAACTGAAGGCTTAAACGCAGTTCATATAAGACCCCACTTAATGAGCTGCTGGTGTACATGTAATATAGGATGTTGTACGAACACTTTACCCTATAAAAAACCCCAGCAATGTTTTCTGATACAAAATTGTTATGACAGGTAATCTGATAACATAAAAAAAATGGACGAGAAAATCTCCCTAATGACACGTTCAAGGTGTACTGGTCCTCAGGTCCGAGCTCAGCGAGGAGCTCCTCGACTGAACAATTCCATCCAACCCGCTCAACGGGAATCTCTAAACAGAATGCTGAGCAGCAGGTAAAATTCCATAGCCGCTTCCGAGTAACCATACATCCATTGTCCTTGAACGCTTTTTTCCCATCTGAAGAAGTTAGACGGATTGGAAGCAGTAACAATATGGGCTGATGGAGCATACCTGATCAGCGTTCCCAGTACCCTTGACCGAGTCCCCGACAAGCACTCCCAGTAACGCAGTAGTATTCTCCGCCTTGATTGTCCGTGTTTGGAGACTCTATCACTAACGGTCCATACGGCTGATTGGTACACGAAGGGTTGGCATCAGATGGAAGTTTGATCGTGTACGCAGTATGCGCGACTTTCAACCAGACGCAGAGGGCCTCGCCAGGGGTCCCGTTACAAGTATAAGTTTCCCCACTCGTCCAGGATTCACTGACAGTGAAGCCTCCGTTTATAAATGGCACGACGCCGTGAACATCCACACTATACGATATCGTGTAGGTTTCGAGCTTTGTCACAGCACAACCGGCTGCAGAGCCGCAGTTGACGTTTTGGGTGACTTGTTTATGGAAGTAGTTCTGATGGGGATCGCCGTTGCCAACAAGCTGGTATACACAATCTCCCATGCAACATATGAAGTTATTACCGAAGATCTGCCTTGCACCGAGAGCCGGATTCGTAGTTTGCAGATCTCCGGACGGGTAGCAAAGCGTCTGCCCAAGCTGAGCGACGATGCATAGCGAAATCCACTTGAAATTCATTTTCAGCGGAAATGAAAAAGCAGGGCTGTGTTCTCCTTGTTCTGGGGTCGTCTTTTGGTGTTAATGTGCGAAGGAGATGATGGTGTCCGGTACAAGGCTTCAAGGAATTTGACCTGGGACTTGTCCTACTATATACTCGTAGAGCATAGCTCAGACAAGGCGTTGGAGAGCAATGTCTTACTTTTCTCTCTACTAGCACTGATATCCAACATCTGCCTATCCATGAAACACCCCTAATTGAACACGTCATTGTTTACGGAGGCTGTGTTGCGATCGCCATGCAACCTCGCAAATGCTCCTCTGTTCTTGAGTAACATGGTTCCAGAGATCCTTTGGCATCAAGAGGCATCAAGACGGTTCAAGAAAAGGGTGCAGATAGGATCAAGACGGTTCAAGAAAAGGGTGCAGATAGGATCAGGACGGTTCAAGAAAAGGGTGCAGATAGGAATCTCGGTCAGAATCAATCAACCGCCAGCACCAATTGATTCTACATGTCACACACAAGCACCTTGCCCATCTTCAAGAAGAAGAAGAATGGAGCATGATCAGACAGCTCAATGTTCGCGGAACAAGATCGTCAGAATAATGCGTATTATGAAACACGAGCTTGTGAGAGCGAAGTATTTACGAGTACTACCTTACTGTATTAGTCTGTATCCGTACCCCGTACCCCGCACTTTCGCTCCAAGTATTCGCTTATTGGAGCGAAAGTACGGAGGTACGGGGTACGGATAGCGTGGCTCAGCCCTTGGGGGCGGAGATCGCCAACTAACAGCGTAACCAGCAGTAGTAACTCGGTGTGCGTCGTCATTCCCGGGTTTCAGCTCGCGGGGGAGCTCCGGGGCCTACGGTAGGTACTTTCGGGTTGGTTTTTATTGTGCCAAGCCTAAGTTCATCCTTCACTTAGTGCTATACGGCCATGCACCACTAAACCTTCATATTTTGGATCCACCACCTCCAAAAATCCACCAAAATACCACGCAATAACTTCTACATACGCTATCATCGAAGGTCACATTCAGAAGACAGTAAGACTATTGAAGTCATAAACACGCGTCAAAATCCTAATCGAGCAGAAATTGCGCGCGAGTTTCGTGTTTCATGTGAAAGACTTCAATCTAGACTAAGAGATTATCAGTTCAAAACAGCAGTACGAGAACTGCATAACAGAGCTTTAAAACCTGATCAGAAGTCAGCTTTAAGGCAATACTTAATCAAAATCAATGAGTTAGGCTTGTCAGTTAGGAGCGATAATTGAACCACACGATGGTTAAATCGACGGTCAGATCTCTTCAAAGCAGCTGAAAGAAAGAACGTGCATGATTCGAAAGTACTAAAGACTCATTTCGATGAGTTTAAAGAGATTATCATCAATTTCGACGAAACCGGCTGTCCGTACCCCGCACAAAGCTCATTCTTCGCTTACAGTAGTGACGAAGTACTCACCGGCCATGTAACCAAATCGGCCACCTAACCAAATTTCAACCATATTACTTCTGAAAAGGCTGTATTACAAGCAATTCCTTCAAAGCAACCTTATACAAAGCCTTTCAGGCCTTCTCTTTCATCTGCCATACCTTAATATAAATCTTACAACTCTTATAAACCTTCTTTAGCTCGTTAATATACTGCTTTTCGGTACGCTCATCGCGGGCCTTTTGCCTCAAATTCTCTAAATCTAGCCTATTACAGGTCATAGATCGAGCTTCTTTGACGTATAGAATGCCTCCCGTTTGTAAGACCTGAGCAGATTGATCTTTACATATATTTCAAGCGTTGATAGCGGCTTCCGTGGCTGCTATTTTGACTTTCAATAGCTCAATTCTACGAATCATCACATTGACTTCTTTGATATACTTGACTAACTTTTGATGAAGTTTGGGTTCATAGCCGAAGCAAAGTAAATTCACTTGTTGTCTTTTCAGCTGTTTTCTAGTAGTAAAAGTCTTTCAGATATCGAATGATGTTGTGAATGAAGATGTAATAGAGCGAGCTGAGAGCTGAGTTTCTCGCATCTTATTCAGAACCAAAATGAGCTTTCAGAAGCTCAAAATTATGTGCATTCTTTCGTGCAACGGCTGGAGGCTTTCTCTTCGCTTTATGAAGATCTGGTTGACGATTCAACCATCGCTTGACCCATTGAGAGTTCAATGAGAAGGGGTAGACCCATCGGGGATAGTTCTGCCGGATCAACGCGTTTGCCGTGAATTGAATCATGTTCAACCTCACTGGTAGGCTCAATTCATTTAATCTTTTGATACATGTGTGTAGAGCTAAGTTCTGATCAGACTTTAGCTTTCTGTTATGCAACCCTCGCACTGCTGAGGCGGGTGAATGATCAGCCAGCCTGGATCGTAGCCTCCGCAAAGGTACATCGAATTCGCGTGCAATTTCGGTTTGACTCGGGTTTTGACGTGTGTTTAAGGCGTTGATAGCCTTCTTGATTCGATTCTCAATAGCTATGTAGGTAGAAGCCATTGCGTTGAATATTGATCGATTTTTGAAGGTTGTTGGTTGAATATTGGTTGAAATTTGGTTAGGTGGCCGATTTGGTTACATGGCCGGTGAGTACTAAGCGAAGAATGAGCTAAGTGCGGTGTACGGACGTATGAACATTGCACGCTTCGATTGAATTGTTACTGTAGATTCGCATAGAACAAGAAACTAATATTGCTATGTACATCCTCAATCCTGTATGTTCGCCAACCCTGTCACGCCTAATCAGTTAAGCGGCGCCACCGAAACAACACCTTTACGTTCTCACCATCTACAGCATGCTCATCAGTTGATCTTGTTGTCGCCGCTATATCAATGTCACTGTCGCTGTCGTCATGTCTCTGCCATCATTGCTTCTCGAAGAGCTTCATGGCTTGCTTAATCCCTCGTCGACAGCGTATGTAAATAAGCTTACAAGGAAGGATATGACAGAAGCTGTAGAACAAGCATGGAGCTGTGGGACAAGCAGAGGGTGGGGGTAGGGTAGAGATAGAAGACAGGGAAAGGGGAAGAGGAAGAGGAAGAGGACGAGGAAGGGGGAGAGAGGGGAAGGGCGCAACAGGAGCGAAGGAGGCCCCCTCACGATGCAGACGAAAGCAGCTAAGTTCGCAACGTTTCTTATGCACTTTACAAGGTGAAGTGGTAAGACGATATATTTAGTATAGCCAGCAAAGTGCTCTGGAAGCGCCTAAAAGAACGTGTCTGGTGCATTTCGCGTTTTAGATGAAGATATCGCTAAGATGAATGTGCATGCTTATGTGTGTGCTTAATGTACCACCAAATTTTGATGAGGTGATGAAGGTCAATGCTCGAGCGTTGACAATATCTACCTTCCCAGCTGCAGGAGGGAGTGGTACCTGTAGAGGTGGTGGTGTATACGTAGGATAAAGTGTTGTACCAAAGTTGGATCCCATCTCTGATATAGTACACGTTGTCTTGTGATTTCCATCTTGACAGAGGTACAACCCTTTCAGTGGTGTCCCTCGCCACCACTTGCCTCCCCGTGTCCGTGATGTTTGTCTTTCACGAACAAATATTCGAAGCCGCAGTACGCTGCAAAGGCTACCGTAGCTATACCCAGGCCAGGGAAGGCACCCTTGAATCGATTGAATCTTGAAAACGGCCCTGTGTATCTCCACGTTTCCCTACAGGAAGACCCCGTTAGCTCTGCCTTGAAAATGCTTGATAGTAGTTGCCGAATGAACTGTGTCTAAAGGCCTCATACATTCTTCCCCACGGATCTTTGGCAGGGGTGCCAGATGATGCAACAAGCTTGCGGACATCGAAACCGGTGAGGTTGGCTCGAGGAGGCGCCATGATGCTATGATCCAGGTCAGCAACACAGGGAGACACTAATGTAGAAGAATATTCATCAAGGTAGCCCACCAACACTCAAGATGTAGTACAGGGTTTCTTCAATTTCATGAGTCCGTCAAAGTCACGCATCTAATGGTGTTAAGGTAAGGTAAGGTAAATGTCGCACAAGAGGCGGCTCCGTAAGTGATCGACAACGCTAGTACTGTAGATTGCGGGATCCCTCGTACTGTCCTGTCGTTCGCAACTATTGTTCGTGGACTTGCGAAAACCATAACAGCACTTCAGTAGTTAAGTAAGCTAAGGCAGTATCGACTATCGCTTCTGTTCTTCGTCTTGCGAACAATTACCCTTCAAGAACAGCCATCTCTGTGGGTCCAATGATTGTTTCAAGAAGTCCTCGACCCAGCACCTACTCGCCGCCCTCGAGTCAACCTCATACATCATGCCTCCTACAGTTAGCAGATTTGGACCCCCAGCATTAGGGGCACCTTTCGGACATCTACAACAATCACTTCAACACCACTCGTCGCAGCATCAACCTCCAGGCTCTGCCGGTCTCCCTCCGCCCTCTTTCAATTCGCACCACAATTTTGCCCCAACTAATGCAAACTCGGGCATGAATCCTTTTGCCCCGACAGGTAATACCAATGGACTGGCCTCAGGCTTCGGATCAGGAGGTGGCCTTGGTGGTGGAGGCACAGGGCTTGCAAGTCATGCCGCCGTGATGGGATTCGCACATGGAGCCCAAATGCAACAGCAACAGGCACAACGGGAGGCTATGAGGAGGAGTAGTGGAGGCGTTGGAGGGGGAAAAGGACAGATGAAAGGTAGGATACGGGACGTGTGGCGGAACAACTTAGCCCAGGAGATGCAAATACTACGAGGACTGGTAGAGAAGTATCCCTACATCAGCATGGTAAGTCACTATTGAGTCTGAGGGTTCTGATCTTGGCAGTATTGGTTGTTAAAAGGGCTCACCTATGGCGTAGGACACCGAGTTTCCGGGTATTGTCGCTCGACCGATGGGTTGTTTCACCACCAAGGCAGACTACCATTATCAAACTCTCCGCTGCAACGTCGATCTTCTTCGAGTTATACAGCTTGGAATTACTCTCTTCTCCCAAGATGGTGAAATGCCGCCTACCCATCCAACAGATATTTCAGGAATGAACGTTTCGACATATCAGAATAATCTTATTCCTTGCCCGTGTACATGGCAATTTAATTTCGTATTCTCGATGCAAGAGGATATGTACAACCAGGACTCGATTGATTTCCTGACTCAAGCAGGCTTGGACTTGGATCAGCATGAGAAGATGGGCATCGACCCGGCTGATTTTGGCGCAATGTTGATAACATCGGGTCTTGTACTACTAGAGGATGTCCGCTGGATATCTTTTCACTCAGGATACGACTTCGGCTACCTTGTCAAGCTCATGCTTTGCAAACCGTTACCCGATGATGAGACGGAGTATCGCAAACTCCTTAACATCTTCTTCCCTTCGATATATGACATCAAGTATATGATAAAGCACGCCCAACGGAATCAAGCCGTCAACGATACCCCTTTGTCAGCCGCAGCAGTGAACATACTTAACGGTCTTGGTCAAAAATCAGGGCTACAAGATCTCGCAGACGAGCTCGACATCAAGCGGGTTGGCACAGCACATCAGGCAGGTTCAGACAGTTTACTCACAGGCAAGATATTTTGGGATGTCCGAAAAAAGATATTCAATGGCACCATTGATGACGACAAGTATCTAGGCCAAGTATGGGGACTCAATGGTATGGGCGCAAACCCAGCATCTTCGGTTCCTTCGGGATTTACACCATATACATATCATAATGAAGAAACACCAAACTTGAATGGTGCAACAATCTACTCAAATAACGGAACGCCAAGCACGCCAGGTACCACCCATACAGCTTTGGCAAGCACACCAGTTCAGAACCAGGGCAACGGAGGAGGTATGGGATCTTTGACTCCTGGTGGTGGTGGTGGAGTCTTTGGAGGGTTCCGCTTTGCGAAGGCATAGGCGTACTCTTCTTGATATGTGGCATGGCTGTAGCCTGTACGGAGGCGTTTCAGGAGGGTTGTTTCCTTGTTCCTCCGAGTACATTTTAGCGGGAGTCTTGAAGTGGTATCTGTAGCTTCTTTGAAAGGATTCCGTGTTTTCTACCGCACATGAACGTTAGTGGAGTCCCATATGAAGAGTATTTGCCCATGAATTTGTAGTGCTAGCCACATTTGGCAAATCTATCCCCACCTGCTATTGCAACCAAAATCTTATCGATCTTCCTATATCACCTACATGTTACTCCGTACTAGCTCGCAGATGAGGGGTGGAGGGGCAAAAGGTAGTTAGACACTGGTTTGCTCTTTTCACTGCTTCAATCGGGAACTGGATACGTCTCTCATTATCAGCGGTTAATTGGATTGCATATATAGACAACTCAAGAGCCCCCCCCAATTGACTTTGTGCCTTCACTTGAAAGCTGCTCACACTGCTCTAAATACTACGTTTCAATCTAAAGATTCTCCTACTGACTAAACAGCAGCACTTAAATCAAGATGGTCCTTCAGCGACTGAAGCAGGTAGCCCAACATGTCACTGGCACAACTCCACCACCGCACCCTTTCGACCCTCTGTCGGCCTCTGAGATCGAAAAGGCAGTGGGCACTGTGCGGAAGGAGCACGGCTCGCTGTACTACAATGCGGTTACACTCGCTGAGCCTAGAAAGGTAGACATGCTACCATGGCTCGCGGATCCAGATCATACAGTTCGTCCTCACCGTGTTGCAGATGTAGTGGCTATCGGGAAGGGTAGCAAGGTGTACGATGGACTAGTCGACTTGGACGAAGAGAAGATTATCCAGTGGGAATTTACGGAGGGCGTACAACCTTTGGTATGAGGATATGGTTTCATAGTTCGCTTGGGCTTTGCTAATGGTTCGCAGATTACAATGGAAGATCTCCAGGTCGTTGAGCATGTTGTTCGAGTCGATCCCAAGGTCATTGAGCAATGCCAAATCATTGGGATACCCAAAGAAGACATGCACAAAGTGTACTGCGATCGTACGTAGGAAATCTCTCGGGGACTTGGGTTGATTCTGACCAGTGACAGCTTGGACGATTGGCTTCGACGAGAGATTTGGCAACAAAGTGCGACTACAGCAAGCTTTGATGTACTACAGACCGCATGTTGACGACAGCCAATATACTTTTCCTCTTGACTTCACCCCAATCTTCAATGCAGACACTCAAGAAATTGTCCATATCGACGTACCATCCGTACGAAGATCCGTCAATCAAGCTCCACCAAACAACTACCACCCTGCAGCAATTGAAGCCGAGGGTGGCTATCGCAAGGATTTGAAGCCAATCAATATTACACAACCCGAGGGGGTGTCCTTCAAGGTAGATGGGAGGATCATTGAATGGCAAAACTGGAAAGTCCATGTTGGTTTCAACTACCGGGAAGGTATCGTATTGAATAATATTACATACAACGATAAAGGCAACGAAAGAGGCGTTTTCTACCGATTGTCTCTTGCGGAAATGGTCGTACCCTATGGCAATCCTGAGCACCCGCATCAGAGGAAGCACGCCTTCGATCTTGGCGAATATGGAGGTGGCTACATGACGAACAGTTTGGCCCTAGGCTGTGATTGTAAAGGTGCTATTCACTACATGGATGCCAACTTTGTGAACCGGGCAGGGTCAAGCCAGACTATCAAGAATGCTATTTGCATACACGAAGAAGACGCCGGCATTTTGTTCAAGCATACAGACTTTCGTGATGACTCGGTTATCGTGACCCGTGGTCGTAAACTTCTCATCTCTCATGTCTTCACGGCTGCAAATTACGAATACTGCGTATACTGGACCTTCCATCAAGACGGTACAGTACAGCTTGAGATCAAGCTTACTGGAATCCTGAACACTTATGCGATGAACCCTGGCGAGGATATCCACGGATGGGGAACGGAAGTTTACCCGGGAGTCAACGCTCACAACCACCAGCATCTCTTCTGCCTCAGAATAGACCCAAACATCGATGGACCCAACAACACCATCTTTCAAGTAGATGCCAAGGCAGCAGCCGGCGAAGTTGGCAGCGAAGAGAACAAGCACGGAAATGCCTTTTACGCTCACAAGACCAAGTACACCACTCCTACAGAAGCCATGGCAGATTATGACGGAAGCTCAAGCCGAACATGGGAGATGGCGAACACAAACAAGGTCAACCCCTACAGCCACAAGCCCGTCAGCTACAAGCTCGTCAGCCGAGAAGTCCCAACCCTGCTCCCGAAAGAGGGCGGTTTAGTCTGGAAACGAGCTGGGTTCGCCAGACACGCCATCCACGTAACGAAATGTAAGAAACCTCCCATGAACTACTTCCCAATCTTGACTAACACCTCCCTTCTATCTATAGACCAAGATGATCAACTCCACCCCGCCGGCCGCCACGTCCCCCAAACCTCCGGCCACCCCTCCCTCGGCCTCCCCGAATGGATCGCCTCGCACCCCAACGAAAATATCGAAAACACCGACGTTGTGCTCTGGCACACTTTCGGTATCACGCACTTCCCCAGCCCAGAGGACTACCCCATCATGCCCGCGGAACCGATGACGTTGCTGTTACGGCCGAGGAATTTCTTCTTGAAAAATCCAGCGTTAGATGTGCCGCCGAGCTATTGCTCGACGCCGAGTCAGAAGGCCAGTTTGATGAGGGTGGGGGTGGTGGATAATAAGGATGGGGCGAGTAGGGCTATTTAGGGCGGTGTATTTATTTTGGTTTGTTTGAGGAGAGGACTTTGTTGATATTTGGTAGTGTATGTTATGATTATATGGTATACGATGTTTACGGCAAGTTTCGAAATTTGACCGTGAGCGGTACGGCATGCTGATGGCCTTGTTATCCGTACGCCACAACACCATCTCTTCTGTTCGAACCTTCAATCCTCCCATTACTCCATTCAGCTTACCGTTTGCCCCTTCGACTTACATCCCCCCGTTAGAAAGAAGCTCCTTCAAAATCCAAAGGATCCCCAACTCCCTCCCTCCAGCTCCGCAGCTCCTTCCCCCTATCCGCCCACACAATCCACTCCCATCTCCTCATGAAATTCCTTCTCTCCCATCATCACTTTAACAGAATACGACTGTGTCTGCTGCTCCCACTGTCTCAGTTCCGGGAAGTTGGGTCAGTATATATATATTTTTTTTGGGATGAAGCTTAAACGGTGACGGAGATTGCTGCGAACGGAAGAAGTGTGGAGAAAGGGCGAGAGGAGGAGAAGGCGAGGGTTGCGTATTCGTAAGGGATAGGGATGGGACGAGAAGGGGGAGGAGGAGGAACAGAAGCGAAAGAAGGGATAAGTATCATAGAAGGGGGCTGAGCGGACGGGCGAAATGGGGAGAAAAGACCGCGAAAGAAGGGTAAAAACACACAAAGTCCCCGTCTTTCAAGAGATAAAGGGGGTTTATTATTTCCAAACGTTCAAAAGCCGCATCGGAGGAATTCCTCGTTCCCGGAACCAAGACTTACCCAACCCCCCAACCCTACCGTACCAGAACCAACCGCCCCCCGCCCTTCCCTCCTTCTCTCCAAAAATTCTCCCATCCCTAGGTATCGTTGGAGGTACAGTAGGTGCGGAACCCCAAGTTGGTCGTCCACGCATATTACCCCGAGATAAGTACTCGGCCCGCAGATCCTGAAACCCGTCTCAAACTACTTTGGGGGTTTTTAGAAGTCCGAGTATCTGCCAAAGGGATTGGATCGAGGGGGTGTGAGGTGGGGAGGTGTGAGTTGTTAGATCGCGGTTGTTCTCTGTTTTTGCGAGAACTAAATTGCCGAGTAAAGCTTTGTGCATTCGAGTGGGGAGGTGGTTTCAATTTGGTACTTGGACTTGGGGAAGTATGAGAATTGCAACTGTATTACTGTATTGAGGAAGTTTGGACTATATTACTGGCCTGGCATAAAGTCTATCGAGGTATCACAAGCTAAATCAGAGATCCCCCCAAATACCAAATTCCCTTTCCGTTTCTTTCCTTTTCACATCATCTCCTTATCCACTCATCCAGCAACAGCGAATTTACTCCTCGCCCTCAACGTCGCCCCAGTAAAGTACAACACAAACATGCCCACCACGCCCAATGTGCTCAACGCCCCTAGCAGACTTACCCCCTTGCCCACGCCCAAATTGATGAACAACGGCCGCCCGAAGAGGATACTCCCGCACGCAAACGCACTTCTGTAGAAATCATTGCCGGCGAACAGACTCGCGGCGTATTGCGGGTAGCTTAGGGGCACGTAGACGAAGATGCATTGCATGACGACGAAGACCGTGGAGCCGTAGATTGTGATACCGATGACCGAGGCGATCCAGTGGACATTTGGGTTCGCGGTCCAGGCGAAGATGAACAGCCCGATCGGGGGCCCGAAAGCAGCAAAGAGGGCGGGCTCGAGGCGGGATTCTTGGGCGCGGAGCCCGCGTTTCATGATGTCCGGGACGAGGTAGAAGTAGAGGTAGCTGACGTAGACGGCGATGCCGAGCAAGCAGGAGACAAGGATGCAGGTGAAGACGACGCCAATCATACCAAGGCTGAAACCGTACATTGGTGGGTAGACAAGAGGGAAGACTTCAAAGAAGGAATAGTAGATGCCGTAGACGATGGAGGTGTAGATGTTTACAAAGGCGATAGCGGGGTCCTTGATTGTGATTTCGATGGGTTTGATTAGGGCGTCTATCAGTACGGCGGAAGCTTTGAGGCCCTTTTGGTCGATCTCGCTTTGGGATTTGAGGCGATTGTCGCCAGTAAGTTTGCGGAGGCGGTTCGCGCGGCGGAGGAGGATGTTGGGCGTGGAGGTCTCGGGGACACACAAGAACATGAGGACGAATACGGGGCCAGCAAGCCAGAGGATCTCCCATAGGGACCAGCGCCATCCTTTTGCTGTAACGGCAAAGCCGGAGAGGAGAGGTCCAAGGGCGGGACCGCAGTAGGCGGCTGAGACCCAGACGGTCAGGGCATAGGGAAGCTTCAGGAGTGAGTACATGTCTTGCATTGTTGCACCGCCGTTAGCGAGACAAGGGCTACCGAAGAAACCTTGAAGGAAGCGGAGAACGAGGAGGCCAGCAAAATTGTTGACGAGGGCGGTGGGGATGGAGAGAATGACGAAGAGGAGGAACGTGATGGTGTAGACGGGACTACGACCGACAGCAGGGATTTCACTCAATGGAGCGAAGAGAAGAGGTCCAATGCCGTAAGCTAGGACGTAGAGAGCCAAAGGTAGTGATGCATCTGTGGGATTGACGCCAAAATGCTGCATGACGCCGAGCTCGCTGGATGTGTAGATGGCAGAGCCACAGTAGACGGCAAATGTGTAAAGGCATATCTCGAAGGTGACAAAGCCGCGCTTCTTGTTCGACCAATTCTGCGGGTTTGCCGGGTCATCCGTCGTGTAATAGTCGACCAGGATGTTGCCATCTGAAGTCTTTTGGGGAGTGATTGGTGTTGTCTTCGTTCGCTCAAGCGCCAACTCAGCCTCGACCTCAAGCCGCTCCTCAGTGAATGGGGTCGTCTGCTGTCGGCTTTTTGTCCGTGTTAAAGTAGCTGCACGGAGACCTGCTCGTTCGATATCTAACGGATCTTGCTCCAAGCTGTCCTTCTCGCCCAGAGGATTTCTCGAAGAGTTTGACTTTGTTTTTTCAATTACAAGAGGGATGGGCGGCTCTGAATCAGAGGTTGACCCGGGCTTTTGATTGAGTACCGCGTTGTATGTAGCAGGAAGCTCGAAACCTAGACGCTCCTCGGGATACTTGAGGTATTTGGCCTTGGTGAGCCACCTGATGACTTGCCCAATTGGCGCTTCACGTATCAAGTCGGCCATTAGTGAAATACGGTATGCTCTGGAGAGAGTGAAGGGGGAATGGATAAAGCAGTCTTGAGGAGGATTGGTGGACAAGTCCGAACAAGGCGAAGAAGGATTCAGCCTTGGGAAAGTGAAAGGAGTGGAGATGAGAGTATGTGATTGAGACGGCAACAAGATAAGTCCAGCCATCATATACTTTATAGCTGGATTGCATCTTGTCAGCATCAATCACATTATCAAGCTCATCCTGGCCGATCAGTATTCCAGCATCAATGACCAACAACTGTACTGTTTTGTAATCAACAATGAAGCCGCTAGATTGGTGAAGTTGATAGTCGAGGGGTGCTATAAAAGCTTGTCTCAACACTTATCAGAGGAGAGGTTTGGGTGTGGTGATTGGTAATGCACCGCGTGTAGCGTGGCACGGCCATCCATGATGGTATTGGTGAGCATGAAAGCAAGAATGGAAGTCGGTGGAATGCAAAGCCCGTTTATGACTCTTCAAGATCTTAATCCGTATAGTGCAAGAAATCCTAATGATGGATCACCCGTCTTCATTTTGATACGGTCGACGGTGCCCTTGGTCCCACTATTCGAACCCACCCCCCAAGGCCAGTCAACTCAGCAAACTCCGTCGGGGATTGCCATAAAGACCGAAGGCTTTGTACGGAGTATGGATACTCCATAGTCTTTCTAGGTTGTCAAAGTCGCTTTTGGCACTTCAAACTTTTATTTCATCATCCATCTAAAGCAGCTTGCATGCAATGTCAGCAAGTCCGAACTCCAGGCTTCCTCCCAGAATAAGTGGAGGTCTTGGAACCGACGCACATTCGAGTACTTTTACTGTAGACGTTTCTAATTGGACAATCGGTGCTATCGACCTCTCTGAGGCGTACATCGTTCGTCGAGCTCTACATCCACAACGTTGTGCGACAAGAAGGATCAGAAGAGAATGGAAGTGTTTGAATGTTGACTGTCAGCCCTAGCCCTAGGCTAACGGAGGTGTGGCTGGATCTTACCTTAAGCTTGGCCCCGTTTGGAACAACTATCGAGCTTCATGTTCCTACCAAAGCAAAGGCGTGTCACAGAACAGCGTCAAGCTTACCACAAGCGTCTAAGCCAGTCTTTGTGCTGTTCAGACTTGAATGCTCTGGCTCGAGCGAAGCTAAGACTATCACCTTTAATCTATTATTCAACCTAGGTCTTCGACCGACAATTGCCCACAAGGACCATCATCGATTAGGGAACACTGGGGAGAACCCTTGGAGAAATACTCCAGTCCGCAGCAAGCACCTCGATATTCACGACCACCTGGCCTAACCCTCCAACAATCCAACTCCCGCTCCACCCCATCTCCACCATGGACCTCCCTCCCGACGAAACCTTCACCCTCCTCCCCCTAACCCTCGACCCCACAACCAAGGCCCTCTCCTCCCCCTCCCCCTCCCTAACCACCCACCTCACCGCCCTGCACACCCTCCACCGCACCCTCCTCTCCCTCCCCACCGGCACCACCCCCCCACCCCCCCTCCCCACGAACCCCAAACGCTCCGCCCAAATCCAAAAAATGCGCGAGCAAGGCAACACCTCGCTGAAGAAATCCCTCCCTCACGAAGCAATCAAGCTCTACACCTACGGCATCGAAATGGCGCTCGGCCGCCCCAGCTGGGAACCCGCCGGCTTGGTCCGCGAAGAGGCGAGCACGCTGTTTGCGAACCGCGCGCAGGCATACATGGCGGCGGGCATGTGGCCCGAGGGCGCGGCGGACGCGGGCACGAGCGTGGAGTGCAAGCGCGCCGGGAACGGGAAGGCGTGGTGGAGAAGGGGGAAGTGTTTGGTGGAGATGGGGCGGTGGGAGGAGGCGGGGCGGTGGGTGCGGGAGGGGTTGGAGGTGGAGGGGGGCGAGGGGGAATTGGGCGGGTTGGCGAGGGAGATTAAGGCGTATTTGGAACGGGAGAGGGTGAAGGCGGAGGGTGTGTGAGAGGGTGGGCCTGTTGGCAGAGGTGGATACAGGGTAACGCTTAGGGAGCTCATCACTTACACCGACCCAGTCATTCTGAATGCCTCCCTGTGAGTAATGTGCGCCATAACCTGAAAACAACTACGACGCGACGAAGGTGGATTTGGTAGTTTCCTGTCAAAACCACATCTCCCGCAGTCGTTCCAGTGTCGTGCTCAGCCCAAGCATTTCCCCTACACATCTCGCCCCTCGCCTTCCACGGACGACGATGGTTCCCCGGTATGGGGGGAGGCGCGTTTATTAGTTTATAGAAAAGGAATGAGACTGCGAGGGGGTTTCGGTAGCTGCAATGGGCAATTTGCGTGATTCGTTGGAGGCATGAATATGGATGTTGAGGATTATCGATCGAAAGGAGATACAAGGTCCAAGCTTGCTACGACACGGTTCACTTCTGAATGGGATTTTTGAGTGGGCTAAAACTTTGCAATTGTGGCTTGTATATCTACAACATCTATAGGGCCCCCAAAGCAGGGATCTCCTAATGTCGGTTGAACCAGAATATTGACAAGAGCCGCATTTCCAAACACTACAACGCGCATTGCGTCCCATTCTGCGTACAAAACACCATCTGCACCGGCCCACACCTAATCCCCCTATGCACCATCCTCTCCCTCATTTCATTCAACCTCGGGCTCGCCTCCACCTGACTCCTATTCCCGCCCGTCACCGGATCCTTCGCTCCGCTCCACAGGACCTCCCCCGCGGCGCTCGCCCTCGGCCACACCATATCGTCGACATTGACGGGATCAGTCTGCTCGCTCCACATGTGGACTTCGCCGCCAAGGATAAGGTGGGTGCTGTTGGCGGGGACGCCGGAGAGGGGGTCGTAAGAGTAGATGAGGCGCCAGTTTTTGACGGGAGAGCAGTAATCGAGAAACGGGTAGGCGGCGGCGGCACTGGCGGGTTTGAAATCGATCCATTGGCCTTTGCCGCAGTCGAGGTACTGTGGAAGAATGAGTTAGAATGTTGGGGAACAGATGGTGACGGTGGGGAAATTTACCCAGAGGTTGTAGTCACCGACCAGGGCTTTGTGGCCCTTGGCAACGGTATCAGCAACTGATTGATCACTAAGCCATGTCTGTACGACGACGTCCGAACCGAGCGTCAGATTCCATACTAGTAGCATTTCCTCCCAGACCACGGGTGTCAGGCCTGCCGCGCGGAGTTTGGCATGATTGTAATCTACAAATTTTTGCAGGTATGGTTGGATGACTGATGTTAGGTTGGACTTTACAGTTTCATCGAAGAGATATACATTCAAGTTTAGCTCATCGCCGCCGGTATGGAAATATGAGCTGTACGGCGACAATCGAGGTAGTACGTCTTTCCACAGTTTATCGAGGAAACTGTACACAGCTGGAGAATTGAGCTTTAGCTGGCCTGATGGAGGCTCGTTGGCGTAAGTGCCCCAGTTGGGTTGTATGTTGAATCCGGCGATGAGATCTGGGTACGCAAATTCAATCGAGGCAGTGTGACCGGGCATATCGAACTCAACATAGACCTCCACGCCTCGGTAAGCCCCGTATTCTTGGATGTCTTTTACGTCCCCAGGACTGTAAGAAAGGCCCTTCATGTAGGCTCCTTTCTGAGCTAGCTCAGGTAGCGCTGGGACATCAAAAGGCCACGACTGCGAGTCTGTCGCATGAAGATGCAGACGGTTGAACTTGTTCCAGGCCAAGGCATCAATGGTTCGCATGACATCGAAAGTTGCATAGTAATTCCTAGCGACGTCTAGGTTCAAGCCCCTGTGGACGAATTTGGGAGCATCGCTGATAGCTACCGGAGCATATGGGGTATAGACGCCTGCGTCGGAGTGCTGATAGAAGAGCTGAGTGAACGTCTCCAACGCACGCAATATGCCAATGCTCGAGCTGGCTGTAATTGTCGCTTGCCCGCTTGTGGCAATGTTCAGGGTATAGCTCTCGTCCACGTTGCCTGCCAGAGGCTTGAAGACGTCGACTGGATCCGTTGCATTTTGCGTGATTGTAACCTTGCTGATATAGGTCTTTGCAGCACTACTAGAAGGCTCAAAGTTGGAGTTGCGGGGATGAAACTTCCAGGGTATGAAGTTCTCGGTGAAGACGGTGTGCTTTGTGCGGTCGATGGCCTGTTGAACGACATCTGAAGCCTTTAAAGGGCTGACGGTTGCGTTGGTCTTGGCTTGAGGTGTAGGGCGGGTCTACGTTAAGCGAGAAGGGACAGGTCAGTGCCTGATCTCAAAGTTGGCGGCGGGGGCCTCACAGCGATCTTCGAAACAGAATAGGAAAACTGAACGTCACGAGAAATCCACAGTACAGAGGTTCCTGCTGAGTACTGGGAAGGTATAGGCCATACAGCTGAGGAGAGAGAAACGCAGAGAGCGAGAGCTGACAGAATAACCTTCATGTCGATTGTTTAGGCGGCACCGTTCTAGGACAGCCTTTGCGGGGGAGCTTGCTCGTTCATATAGATACCTTATATAGATACTACTTTACCTTCTTGTGATTGAGAGAAGTGATTGCAGTAAAACCAAATCACCTTGGCACTTCATTAACATGTAACATAGTCCGTACTCTCTGCTGCAATCACTCACAAGGGCAAGAGCAATGAATGCACAAGCTGTAACCTTCCTATTCCAGCCTATCGGATTGTCTTGAGGGGAGGACGGGGCTAAGGTAAAGGTACGTATGCAGCCTGTATGCTTCATTGAGGATCGTGGATCTCGATGCATATTCCCCGCAATCTCTATTGATCGGCTTCATAACGATGGGGTGAGGGCACGAGGCAGTTCCTGGGTAGCAGATACTACCTTGTTATTATGTCCTCAACTCCTTCGATACAACCTTGTGGCAAAGGTTCAAAGAGCCAAGACACGCCGAGGAGGTTCTGCAAATAAGACATGCTTAAGGTGGTAATAATGTAAGGTCCATAGGGGAGGCAAGATGCATCGGCTTGATAGACATCGAGCCTTACCCACGAAACTGAACGACAGCGAGGCGGGAACATGGCTCAGCTTATTCCCTTAACTAGTCCGACTCGGCTGGTCAGCCGTAGCGATGCTATTGTACATGGTGCTCTTACGTTCAGATCAATGAGCAGAATTAGAACTCCGTTCTTCGTTAGCCACCGCTCAACACCAAGGCACACCATCTGCAGCTTCTGAGCTTGCTAACCGGCTATCCTCAAGATGCCTATTCAACGAAAAACACTGTATTCACATAAGAGCCAGCCTTCCTTTCATTCCAAGGCCTAATTCGAGTCAAGTACCACAACTTCAGCCTCAGCATCTCCGATTGACTCGACATGAAGCTCATCCCCAGCATTGACGTTGGACACAAAGGCCCCATCGCCTTCGGCCAGCTCAACTCCCTCATTCCCCGACAATCGGATCTTTGCTTTTCCGTTCTTCGTCATGGGTAGATGCACGTAGACATGACGTCCAGACTTTGATCTTACCAAGTCTTTTCCTCCGATCGTCCAGACAGCAGATGACCCTTGTGCAATGATAGAAGCCCCCATTACCAAATCAGCATGAATCGGGATAGTCCCTTCCATGAGCGGCACTGCCGCCTTTTCTTCATCAGCCGTAGCTGACGGCCCGCCCTTCAGGGGACTGATGATGGTGACGAAACCCTCGCGTTTTGCCTCTTCCGGAAAGGTCATAGTATGGTACGTCGGCGGAAGCCCCTGCTTCCACGGCAGTGCCCAGATCTGTAAGAAATGCACTTCGTCCTTGCTATGCTCATTCTCCTCTGAGTGTGCAATCCCACTCCCGCCGGTCGTAAATTGTACATCCCCTCTTTTCATACGGTAGAAATCGTCTTTGCTCACGGTACCTTTGCTCTTTCCGATCATTGAATCACGATGCGTGAGCTCCCCAGAGAGTACGTATGAGAAGATTTCAGCATTGCTATGGCGGTGGGTCGGGAAGCCGTTTTTGGGTGCGACTCGGTCTTCATTCAAGACACGCAGGGAGCCAAACGACTGAAAGCTAGGATCGTAATACTGCGAGAAGGAGAAGGTATGGTAGCTATTTAGCCAGCCAAGGTTGGAGTGGCCACGCTCGGCAGAGCGGCGAGGTACAATCTTTGCGTGTGAGAGGGGTTTGAACATGATTGTCTTGATTGTGGACATGGAAGTTTGAGATGGAAGTAGAAAATGTATCAAGACTGGTATAAGAGAGAGACAGAAGATGATTACAAGGGAATGCTGAGGCTTCTTATAGTTGAACGCCAGTTTGACGGAGATCCTAGTGATTCGAGAAAAGCGTTCAATAAACTCTGGGTCTGTAAGCACTGATTAATCAATGTTCTACCACGCTGTTCTTAAGGTGGATTATCCTTAATCAAGCATTTGCGACATTAATTAGCGAAAGGAAGTGAACAAAGCTTGCCTCACAGCTTATGCAATTTTTAGAAAGCAAGTGGTGAAGACGGGAGTTTCCAGGGATTGCAGCCACTAGTCAGCCATCCAAAGAAGCTTAGCGTACTGTAGCTCTAGCGCAATGCGATGACCGAACCAGAAAGTCCTCCGACCAAGCTCGAGCGGAAGCGTCAGCGACAACAGCAACGATGAGATGACTCTACTACACGGCGAACCGGCATTCTCACCTCATTTCTCAAAATGACATTGGGTCCGTCTTGACACTACTCACCAGGGCAGTTGTAGGATTTGAAAGTGGACATCCCTACAACCGTAGCACCTTGTGGACTCGATGGCGGAAGCGGTGCTTCTGGTTCCCAGGGATGGAAATGTCAATGATAAGATCCGAGAGTGGTCATCACTCATTGGAATTATAACCGCAATTGTCGGAAACATTCTTATATCCTTTGCTCTGAACATTCAACGCTATGCCCATATACGATTGGATCAAGAGAAGGATCATGGCTATGGAGAGTCTCGGAATGGTCTCAATAAGAACATGGTCGGAAGCTATGGCACACAGCAAAGCAAGATCGCCGAAGAAAGAGCACAGCTCAACCTCAGTGCTCCTTCCGACGACCATGGTGACCATCAGAACGGAATAGATGGCACAGTCCGGCCAAAGACGTCTCTCCATTCTCCAAGCTCATCTGACTCCTCGATCAAGCATTCCGAAAAGCCACGCCGTGATGATGGAAAAACATACTTGAGTTCGCCGTATTGGTGGGGTGGCATATTGCTCATGACGGTAGGTGAAGCGGGGAACTTTCTGGCATACGGATTTGCCCCGGCCTCTATCGTATCGCCTCTTGGTGTGGTCGCACTGGTCTCGAACTGTATAATAGCTCCGTTACTGCTGAAAGAGCGATTCCGGCTAAGAGACGCGCTGGGCGTTGTAGTGGCAGTTGCTGGGGCCGTCACTGTGGTCCTAAGTGCCAAGAATACCGAGACGAAGATGGGACCGCATAAGCTTTGGGCTGCAATTACCCGTTGGGAATTCGAATTATACCTGGGAGTTACCGCTGGATTGATACTTGTTTTGATGTGGGCAAGTGGAAGATATGGACATAAAACGATCCTTATAGACCTGGGACTGGTTGGATTGTTTGGTGGCTACACGGCCCTTTCTACGAAGGGAGTTGCATCACTGCTCTCGGATACTCTTTGGCGCGCTTTCACCTTTCCTGTCATATATCTTTTAATTTTTATATTGGTTCTTACGGCCGTACTTCAGATTCGCTACGTCAACCGCGCTCTGCAACGCTTCAACTCTACACAAGTGATACCTACTCAGTTTGTCCTGTTTACTATTTCAGTCATCATAGGAAGTGCGGTTCTCTACCGCGATTTTGAGTCTGCTACGGTGGATCGGGTGGCTAAATTCATTGGTGGCTGTTTATTAACATTTTTGGGTGTGTATCTCATCACCAGCGGTAGAGCAGGGGCAGATGTTGCCGATGACGAAGAGGAAGATGATGAGGAGAACCTTATTGGCCTTGTCGACGAGGAGAGATATCAAGACGAGATAGGAAATTGTAGTGATGAAGACGCCCGTGCCAGACGGCAGTCATCGCTTAGCATCACGTTCGACCAATCTCCCAAAGGATCACGGCGGCCATCACGGCAGCAGCATCGTAGCTCCCAGCCTCGGACCCCTCAAAGCTTACTTTCGAATGCTTCCTCTGCCCAGTCCAGGCCGCTCTTCCGACAAAGTCACGATCAAGAATCACCCTTGTTGAAAGACCCGTGGCAATCTCCTGACAGTCTTCTGACTCCACCCTCAAGACCTCGACCTCTAGAAAATACCATATCATCACCCCTCCTACCTTCCGAAGCCCAACGCTCGTACCCTTCCACGCCGCAAATACAGGGCCAGAGACGTCTGTCAGGGTCGAGGCCAGATCGGCCATCTGCACTCTCAAGGCCTTCAATGTCGCTCTTGGCACCTGCGCCCCTGATGTCCCCTCTATCTTCTTCTTTAAGCGCCGTCGTAGCCGACTCGTTGCGAAGAGGCGTGAACCCCAAAAGACGGCCAAATCTCTCCAACCTGAGGACATCGAGATCGCATCGAACTGGGAACGAGTCTTCTGCCGGAGATTCAGCTTTGGACTCTTCGCCGCTAAAACCCACTGATAATCCTGTCGAGGCTGGCCCGTCACGGCATCCCGGCTGATCCCAGAGTGTTACCGCCGCGTTGGGGGGGTTCTTCCGTCTCAAAAAGTCAAGAAGCAAGAGCAAGGATGACGAAGAAAGTGGCACTGATGGCCCAGAGCGGGAAACGGAGCGTTGAGTATTTCTGAGTAGCTGTATAGAATTGTGCATAGTTTTCCCCCTTGGAAACAGAGCATTGGGCGGAGTTCTCAGTGTTAGGCTAATTGTACATAAATGGGATGATTCTGCTATGCGTAATGTACAGATGGCAGTCTACTTCTGCATACCCAGCCTCTACTTCTGCATACCCAGCCTCTACATACCCAATCCCATCTCTATTCCGCCTTCGTCTCAAATCCCTCTTCCAAGAGCTTCCACACTCCACCACCCCCCACCGATAATACTACGCCCCATAAAACCTCCCCCGAACGCAGACGCAATAACCAAATTTCAAACTCGACTCCCCCCCAAAACTAGTATCAACAACTCCACAGCACAGATGACTAAGAGCGACCCCACGCGCCCATACCCGATCCTGGTTTCTCACAAAAAGTTAAGCTGGCGCTCCGCTGAAATGGCGTCTCTTCGTTTGGCCGCCACTGCTATATTGCCTGTTGTTAACAAGAGGGGTGTTGGTAATAGCTCAAAAGGTATAGTGGCTGGATTGGCCGAGGCTGTGCAGTATTACCGATTGTGGGAGATATTTGATGAAGATTGCGGTGACACTGGTTGTACTTATGGAGGTATCGAGGATGTGTTTTCGGTTGGGCGGTGGGTTCGTTCACGCGGTCTTGGGGCCTATGATAGGTAGCATTCAAGGTACTGGATGTAAGGGGTTTGTCTGCAGATGCGAGGGTGTGGCGGTGGGGGATGGTATGTGATGGGTTTTGAGCTGTGGTTGGGTGGGCGGGTGGGATCTGGGGAATTGGTCTTATAGGTTTCTCCGTTTTTGCCCTTTTCGGGTCTTGCGGGGCTTCTTCTTCTCTTCTTCTTCCTCTTCCTGGGGCTATGGTTGTGTGATCTGATGCTTCGTCTTCATTCTCTGCCTTGGTGTCGAGTTAGTGCCAGTATAGACTCGTCAATTTAAGCACGGGGTATGAAGGGTTACATTTGCGGCAATTACGCATTGCAAGGAAGACAAGCCTGGTGGTAAGTGTATAGATCTATGAGCTATAAACGACGCTTTAGGACTGTGTAATGGCACTCCGCTATGGCTAATGGGTTGGGTGCTCCCTAAAGCACTCCGCTCAAGCTTTTCCTCGTCTTTTACTTTCACGGCTTGTTCTTCCTTTTCTTCCTAAGCTCTGATCGTATGGGGTGCATACTCCGTCTTCGTTTTCTACCTTGATGCCCTCGCTTGGGTGATCGCCCGTCGTTACTCTGGCTTTGTTATTTGGCTGTGGTGCTCTGAGTTGAGCAATCGCTAGTCATCCAGCAAGCCAATCCAAGCGAGCCAAGTCCATATTCATCCTTCAATCCCTCCGGAGCCTTCGGTAACCATTGGCTACGAGTGGTTTACTCGACCCTTACATAGATATTCGCGCCGTCCTTTGACTCAGACAGTTCCTGAGAGGGCGCTCCGCTTGAAAGCTGACTGAGCTTCCACTCGCTAGCTGACCAAAGCTGATGCTATGCGCCTCGCACTCTCTATGTTAGAGCATGACGTCTATCCTTGATACACAAATCATGAAAAGTGATATGGTCATGTACGATTTCTAGGATCGGTTCTTCTCTCATCCTCTGCTGTTTGCTGAGCTGTGCTGTACGACCGAACTGCTGCTTCCGAAGTTGTGGGCATACCATCGGCAAGACGATCTCTCAAGTTTTCGAGCAAGGCCTCCTCTTCGGCACTCAGGTCTACATGCCTAGGAACAACGATACCACTTTCTGTAATACTGATGGTGCAGCCACTGGTTGCTTCCAGATATTCCGGACCCTTCTCCAAAGAGCTTGTGCTGCTACCCGTAAACTTCTCGGTATGCATGTCCTTCCTACTCTTGCTAATATCTGCCGCCGTCCACCAGTAGGTCGGGTACTGACGTTGAATGTTGTTGACCAGCAAGGACGACACGAGTGTCAAGGTCGTGCTCAGCATGACGAGGCCCACCAAATACCAGCCAAGGTGCTGTACGGCCGGATCCACCACTGCCAGCAAAGCAGTTGCACCACCTGGAGGATACACGCACTTTGTTAAGACCATCGACGCTGATGCCAAGCCAACCGACAGCGCTCCCCCAAGCCAGCGCAGGCTGTCGAAATCGCCGCTCATCCTGAAGAGCTTTTGCATGCCAACGCCTATAATAACCGACTGCAAATGCCCAAAGACCGAACTTCGAGGTTGTGCCGCGGGCGAGTGAATCATGTTATACTCCAAAATCGCTGCAGCGCCCTGAAGAAGTCAGCAAGTGTCTTACGTGGGTTTGACGCTCTGCAAATCCGTACCGAACTCGCTACTATTGTAGGTACTCCATGGCTAGCAATCACAGGTACCCTGAAGATCCACGCCACGATGGAAATGCCCACAAAGGCACCAATAAACGACCACCATGCAATAAGAACATTGCCAGGCTCTTGGTAAGGCTTGAGCCGAAAGCCCAGAAAATGAGATATGAAACGAGGCAGAACGTGTACTCTATTGCGAGGAACAAAACGGTTCAGATATCGATCGATATCAAAGTCGAAATCCGAAGCCTCTAGGAGAGGCATACTGTCGACCTTTTTTGTCGACAGCCTTGATAGTCCCATTACGACACAGACAAGAGGAACAAACGAAGGAGACATATGAAGTACAGAAACAGAGAAGGGACGAGTTGCACCAATTGCATAATGAGAAGGCGCCTGGAACCAATCACTGCAACGTTTCAGGAGAAGGTTACTGAGTTCACCCCTCATCCGTCCAGATGCACAGAGCTGTAATAATCCATACTCTCTAGTACTGTCGTAGTACCGCAGGAGGACCGGAAGCGATGCTGGTCCCGAGGCAGACAAATGCAGACAAGACTTGCTAACATACGAATGGGAAGGAGCCATGACACACGGAAACCCCCTAAAAGGATTGGAGCGCTTTTTGGAGAGCTAATTAGTCAGCCCTGCCAAGCACGAGGGGGACTCTCATCTGTTGATCTGACAAGACCAGTTCTCACCGCCCGAAAGCTGTGGAGCAACAAGATGCCACCAGTTTATTGAGCGGATCTTGTAAATATATGAAGCTGTTGACATGTCACATGATACCATGATAACAACGTAACGAAGGGGTTAGGGCTAGTCTAATGCGAATCAAGTTAGACTATCTGAATAACCGTTCTGGGTTTAGCGTACGATCAAGGGTCCAGGGACCAATGCGGCTTAGAAGAATTTGCGTGAATCACACATAAATCGATCTGAAAGTGTGCTTCCTTACCGGAAGAGCAGAGAAGCAGAGGAAGTGATCCATTCAACGTTGTGGAAGACCGCAGAGTATCGTTGCGACTCGGTCGACTGCTTTCTGCAACAACCCCAACGTCATATTCGGGGCGCCAAAAAGGCCTCCAACGCCAATCAATAAGCCCCACCACCAACGAGAGACTCAAAATTTCGACTCTCGAAAATTCTCAACGCACAACCAACCGCAATGATCTCCTCATCAAAGGCCGCCCGTCAGGCTAAGCGCGCCGAGAAAGGTGCTGATAAGAAGAAAACGGCAGCATCAAAACTGTCGTCGAAAGCTACTTCGCAGAATGTATCTTCGGCATCTTCTATGAATGGCGACGAGACACCACCCCTTCTTGATGGCGATGGAAACGCTCTACCAGAAGAAGAGCAACCTGCCACCACCACTGAAAATATGTCGACCGTCAAGAAACTTACGGAGCAGTTGGACAAACACGGCTTGTCAGACCGAGTAACGACCGGTGTACTGGCATCCTTGGCCGCCAGCCGGGATGTCAAAATCAACTCTGTATCTCTTGTGTTCCACGGGAAAGTCTTGATCACCGATACTATGCTCGAACTAAACTACGGTCGAAGATACGGTTTACTAGGTGAGAACGGATGCGGAAAATCGACACTGCTCAAAGCAATAGACAAGCGGGAATTTCCGATTCCAGAACAAGTGGACATATACCTGCTGAACGAGGGCGCTCCTCCCAGCGATCTTGGTGCTCTTGAATGGGTCGTCAGGGAAGCCGAAAACGAGATGGAAAGATTGGACAAGTTGGCAGAGGAGATCCTAGAGAAAAACGGGCCAGAGGACCCGGTCTTGGAAGATCTCTACGAGGTATGTCGCTTCTTACAAAACTTATGGTAGTTGGTGCTGACGGAACCAGCGTATGGAAACCATGGACCCTTCAACCTTTCAAACCCGCGCCTCTCTTATCCTCACAGGTCTCGGTTTTAACAAAAAGACGATCCACAAGCAAACCAAAGACATGTCCGGAGGCTGGCGAATGCGTGTTGCCCTCGCCAAAGCCCTCTTCGTCAAACCATCCCTCCTCCTTCTCGACGACCCAACCGCCCATCTTGATCTTGAAGCCTGCGTCTGGCTTGAAGAATACCTCAAGAAATGGGACCGCACCCTAATCCTCGTTTCCCACAGTATGGATTTTCTTAACGGCGTCTGCTCAAATATGATCGACATGCGCATGCGCCAGCTGATTTACTATGGTGGAAACTACGACTCTTACATCAAAACTCGAGGAGAGCAGGAGACGAACCAGATGAAGGCGTACGCCAAGCAACAGGAGGAAATCTCGCATATCAAGAAGTTTATCTCTTCAGCCGGTACCTACGCGAACTTGGTCCGACAAGCCAAATCCCGCCAGAAAATCCTTGACAAGATGGAAGCGGACGGCTTCATTCAGGCCGTGGCTCAAGATCGCGTCTTCACCTTCCGCTTCGCCGACGTCGAGAAGCTTCCCCCGCCCGTCCTCTCCTTTGACGACGTCACATTCAGTTACAGCGGCAAAGCAAAGGACAACCTCTACGAACACCTCGATTTAGGTGTAGACATGGACTCTCGAACCGCGCTCGTAGGCCCCAACGGTGTGGGCAAGTCCACTCTCCTTCGTCTCATGACCGGCAAGCTCTCACCCACGCAGGGTGTGGTGAGCCGACACACGCATCTGAAACTGGGTGTTTACAGCCAGCATTCGGCCGAGCAGCTCGATCTCACCAAGTCGGCGCTGGACTTTGTAAGAGATAAGTATTCGGACAAAAACCAGGATTATCAGTATTGGCGACAGCAGCTAGGGCGATACGGGCTGTCTGGGGAGTCGCAAACGGCATTAATGGGAACTCTGTCCGAAGGTCAAAAATCCAGGATTGTGTTTGCACTCCTCGCCATTGACGGACCGAACATGTTGCTTCTTGACGAGCCTACGAACGGCCTCGACATTCCAACCATTGACTCCCTAGCCGACGCTATCAATGCCTTTAGTGGAGGCGTCGTGGTTGTCTCGCACGATTTCAGGTAAGTACCTCTTTGTCTCTTAGAGAAAGTTTGGAACCGCGGAGGCGCTGACAAGACTGAAATCGCCAGATTACTCGACAAAATCGCCAAAGACATCATGGTGTGCGAGAACAAAACCATTCGCCGCTGGGACGGGTCGATTGGCGGCTACAAGAACTACCTGCGCAAGAAGATGGTTACTATGGGGCAGGTCTAGAATGGTGCCCTAATTCTCCAAGCGGAGGTGCTGAACCTAAGGAAATCACGAACAGGGAAAAGAGGCATGTCTAATTGACTGAATCCATGACGCAGCAAAACCATCAACGACAACACCGATCGATTGATGGTGCAAGGGAAACTTCTCGGGCAGGGATGAATACGACTATAGAGGTGTTTAGAGCAGAGGATACCAATTTAGAGAAAAGCATTCTTGGTGACCCCTCCTACTTGTAATAACGTCTTGGGCCTTAACCAACTGCCCGAGTGGGCACTCTATTTATCTAGCCAAGGCTCAGGACGGACGACAAAAGGTCTTTTGAACCACGCAGTCGTTGGAAAGCTGTACACCTGACCCCCTCCCTCCCAAACAATCCCTACCCTTTCCCACAAACATATCCCCCCTATAGCCAAGCAACCACGCTCCTCCACGCAACAAACATCCACCCGACACCACACCATCCATCCCCTCACGCCACCCTACCTCTCCTCCTCCCTTTCATCCATCCACGCCCCTTCCCCCTTCCCTCCCCAGCACCGTCCTTAGTCAAAAAGATACCAATAGCCCCGCTCGCACACATGGACGGAAACCCCCCCCGGGTGCGGCTGGTTATGGAGGTAGGGAGGGGGGGTTGTGTTGAGATGGGGGGGAGGGATGAGAGCGAGTGGGTGAGTGGGTGGGTGCTGGAATATTGGAATTGGGGAACGGAGGGGGTAGGTGTGATAGTTGTGGTAGGTGGGTGAAGTGGGAGGGGAGGAGGAGGAGGAGGAGGGGAGGGTTGTGCGAGGAGCGAGGAGCGAGGAGGTATGGGGTGGGAGTGGGTTGGGTGGAGTGGGCAGGGATAGGAGGGGGAGGGCGAAGGCATGTAGTCGGGTTTGATGGATCGAGGGATTTGGGGGGGCGCGGGAGGGTTCTGATTTAGCTGGAAGTAGATGGTTTGATGCTAATCCCCGTATCCTCCTAAGCGCTCCGGAGGAGGCATTATATCATAAAGCGTGACCTGATCATATATCATATACCACATCCCTTTCAACTCCCAATTTTGAGAGATTTACGTTCCGCGGGCCCTCTTCCCCAGCCCAGGCCCATCTACCTCCCATCCCTTTCACCCCACCTAACCCAACGCCTCACCACCTCGTCCACTCCTTTCACCCCATCCCTCGTCCCATCCACCTCGAACCACTCTCTATGCTCCTTCCCACATGTTGAACACCCTCTCTTGACCCTTTTATCCGCAAGTTCTAGATGAATCAATCTTTCGACTTTGTGCGCGTGGGGAACCTTTCTGGGGGTTGTGGGTGAAGGGACGAGGTTGGGGGAGGGCCGGGTGTAGGATGTGGGGAAGGTGGAGGATGTTGGAGGGGAGGTGGAATAGTGTAAGGGGTGCGTGTAGGATGGTGATGGGGAAGAGGGCGAGGTGGGGAGGTAAGGGTAGAACCGGATGAGGGAGACGTGATGGTTGCATTGGCGGGTCCATTCATTCATGCGGCGGTGTACGTTGGATGCGCGACCGATTTTCAGAAGGATCGTCGGGTTGCTGTTGGTCGATGCAGAAGCGTAGTCTTGGATTAGCTCGCTCGGTCGCCGGCTTTTGGCAGTGGGTCTTGCAGGTGAGGGAAGGAGCGAGGAGGCGGCATCCGCGGGTGGGGCGGCGGATGTGGTGGGGGTGAGCCAGAACATGTAGATAAAGCCTTCTTCGTCGTGCGTGGAGACGGGTTTGGCAAGCTCGGTTAGGAGTAAAGAGGTGGTTTGAGGGGAGAGGAATTTTGGTATCAATGCTAGTAGGTCCTGGGTTTGCGATGTTAGATCGTGTGGGAGAGATGGTCGATGGAGAGGGACAGTAGGTTTGCTAATTACGCCGGGCGGTAGTCCTGTGGTGCCTTTTCGAGTAGGTGTATGTGGAGCTGGCCTCCGGGTATGTTTCGAAGGTGTAGTTGCAGACGATTGGGTGTGTGCAGGTATCAGAACCGTTTCAGGCTTCACATACTCGGGCCTTGTCGAGTAGGGACGATTTTTCTGTGGTATACTAGACCCGGGGTCTAAACCTACGCAGCAGAACAGTGCCGACCAGAAACTAGGGTCCTTTCTCTGCCTTCGGGGTTCGTGTGCCTTGACCTGTCGCGCCCGGATTGGTGATCCATCTTCGGATATTGACAGCAAAGGCCCAGGCACATCTTGCCAAGTCTTGGGCAAAGTCTCCTTCCTCGATGGCCTTGCATGTGGCTTCACATGTCTACCCTTAGCCGGCGCCGCACCATCCTGAACCTCCAGTACCCCGAGTCGCTCAACCAAAGTATCGATGCTCGTTCTCTGTTTCAGTGGGACCAATCTGGATTTCCTTGCTTTCTCATCCACGCCGGCCAGCGCTGCCGCTTGGTCTCTATGCTGCCAACAGAAAAAGGCCGCAGCACCTTCCGAGTCGTCACTCGAGGTGAGTAGAGCCAGCACTCCATCTTTGGACCCTCGATTGACTTTTGGTGAGGACTGGGCACTAGTCCCAAGAGCGCGTCTGCACGGTCGACCGTTGGAGGTGATGCCTTTGCATGTTGTGGCTGGGTTTTTCGAGTCGGAACGAGGGATAAGAAACTCGGGCGTGTGAGGTATGAAGGGCATTATAAGGACTGGGTTGTGAGTACTATCCTCAAAGGGTAGGTGGACATAGAGAAGCGACAAGAATTGAATCTGGAGAAAGGCGATCAAATACTTGCCTTGATCGTCAATATAGAAAGAAAGCCGCTGGGTGTGAAGACTGAAATTAATATAGATCAGTGAGACTTGAAGAGAGAGTGAATAGTGGGGGCAGTGATGCCAGGCAAGCGCCCTTGTGTGGCTGGGAAGACCGCAGCATCATCGAATCGAAGCCTTTTTGCACCGGCATTAATCGCAATATGACTTGCTACGAATTGCCGGAGTATGAGGTACAGTGGCAGTTGGTTAGCCAGCAAGACATTGCTCGTGGTAAGTTGATAGATATCAAACGCGTCGAGAAGGAGGACTGAAGTGATGCCGGACTCGCTCTAAACGCTAGACCAATAATGGATCGAAGGTCACCATGAAAGTTCTTCGTACGAGCAGCATCGACGTGTTACTGCATTCTTTTGTAGATGCCGGAATGGGAGTAGAGCGAGTGTAGGAAGTCATGAGTATTACGATCCTGTACTATAGAACTGGTGATTGACAATAGTGTCATATCCAGTATCTGATAAACCTGACCTACCAGTATGCAGCTTAATATTGCTTCCCAGCGCAATAAGAATCCCAGCTCTACCCAACTGTCCTACAAGCACAAAATGCCAAGCGCCATTGTTATGCAAAGCCATGTCTGTAGTAGTTGCTGCCCATTACCTTAGCATCTCCACCATACCGAGACATCCATCAAGAGCCCCTTCCATTTGCTCTACCCTTCCCTTTAAACCCTTGTTCTCCACCTTCAAGATACCTACCACATTCCATGCTTCATTCGTCGTGAGTCCATGGCAATTCGCGCATTTTAAGCCTTGATAGTCCTGCCATGAAGCTGTTTCGTTCTGACATTTTGATCCCGCCATGGCCTTGACGATGGGCTGAGGGTTGAGTCCCGGCCTATGCCGTGCCGCTTCTGTAAATGGCGCCACGGAACCAAGATCGAATAGCTGGTGGATATCCGGAGAGTTCGTAGTTGATACTGAGGACATGGACATTGTGGGAGATGTAGCTCCGTGCCGATGCGAGAATACGCTGTCGACTGAACTTTCTGCTTCCGACTCGCAGCTCCAGTCACTGTTGATGCTGGACCTACTCTCCCGCTGCGAGCGCTCCGCATGTGCTTCTCGTGAGGCCCTTAGCAAGACCACACTTCGCTTCCGGGCGTCCTCCTCTTCCCGTCGCAGTTGTTTCTCCCTAGCCAGATCGTCCACTAGGTTCATCATAGCGTCGTCTTGCTCCGCTAACTTAACGGCCATATCATCCAGCTGCAGCTTCAGGTGTTTAGCTCGGGTCACGGCCCCCTCCAGTTCCTCGGCTTGAGTCTCCTTCTCTATTGTCATCTCGCGCAGCGACTGTGTGCGTTCCTTGTAAGCCATCTGTAGACGAGATAGCAGACCTTCAGCATTCTGAACTAGGTTCTTGAAAGCAGCCGGGGAAAATGGATCGGCCGGACCTGCAGGAAAGAGGGCTTTGTGGACGTCTAGGTCGAGGAAGTCGTCATTCAGTTCAGAAGATTGCGGAGAGGTTGTTGGTGATGGGGCTTTCGCTGTAAAGAACGAAAAACGACTGGATAACGCTGGCTTGGGCATCGCTTGAGCTGAGTTCTTTCGCGCAAGGCTCGTCCGATTCGCGGATGATGTCGGCATACTATCTAGAGGATCCAGTTTGTCCTTCGTAGGTGAAGGTAAAATACTGAAGGTGATCGGATCTGATTCGCCTCTGAACCAATCCGCCAACTTCCCGCCCACTTTTGTAGGGGAGGACTGGCGGGACTGAGGTGGGTCGGGTTGGAGGTGATTCAGGTCCTGAAGCGAGGTATGGGATGGATCGAGCTGTAGGTTATGCTCTCGCTCACAAATTCGCGTGACTAATGGAGGCAGTTCCCGTCTTATCGACCGTCCGCGTTCAGGTGTGAAACTCCGCCGATGTATTTGGTCCGGCGCGGCTAGACCATCTCCATCACAGGACTGCAAAGGCCTTGATGAGGGGTATGGATCACCAGCAGCTGAAGGGGCTAAAACCTTGTCTGGAACTCCATGACTAGCATACCACTGAGGATTGACGATACTGCTTGAACCTTGTGATTGTGGAGAGGACTTGGATCGGTTATGACAGCTGGGTGATTTGACACAGGTCGGAGACAGGTCGACCATTAGAACGTAGGTATGGAATGCGGATATCTGGTTTCGGGAAAGGAAGGTGCAGGAATGTGATGTTTCCAGACCAAAACCACTAAGATAACCGTTATCGAAGGAGGGTTGGAGGGGTCAAGAAGCGTAAATCTCCAAACTTCGGTGAACGAACAGCAACTGTGAGAGGCCGTATGGTATGTATGATGGTGCTTGAAAATCCTAGGTATTGGTAGTTGGAAATAGCACTCGGAAACGAGGAGGGAAGTTCAAGAAGAAAGATGATTGACGTTGACGAAGGGGGTTGGGCCCGCCGCATAATGGCGTGGCGGGGGAATCAGATACTCCAACAAACAACTGGGCTATGTGGTATTCCCGCTTGTTTTTATGTCTATTCAATCATCTTCTATTAACCATTATCCATATCCCGTATTCTATGGAGTACGGAATACGGAGCACGGAGCTGCCAGGCGTAGAATTTTTATGTTTGCCAAGGGGTGGAAGATCAGCCTTACAGGAGCGGGATCCCGCCTGGGACGTCACTGCCCGCTGGGCGCTAAGATAACGCTACCTCCTCACACTCCTTCGCTCTTCCGTTACCTCCACCATCGTACTTCCCTTACTGGCCACCCATCAATGAGCGTTCAAAGGCCACAGCGTACCCTTATCTCTCCATCTGTAATGGAAGCTTGGTCTGCGAGCGGCGCGTCATGAGCGCTCATTTTGGCGGGGGCTTTCAGTCAATTTGGCCTTGGTTGTGTTCCCGGAAATCGTTGAACGAAAGATTCAGTTGGAAAACTTCTGCCTCAAGTTCTTGCCTGATTACTTCAGAGTAGTCGGGGTTCTGGCCCCTGAAACGGTTACGTCGTGCTAAATAACCCTGGTATTTAGAGGTGAAAAGTCAAGCAATATGGTCTTGGAATGCACTGAGAACGGTATCGTGCTGAGAAGGTTCAAGCTCGCTGCTGTCATGGCTCGAAATCGTTGAGTCCAAACAACGCTCATCGGAGTGCAGACAGTTGTCTCATCCCCTGCCTCACGTCTTGATGTTTGCTTGCTTTGCTGAGCTGAAGTTCTTAAGTTTCCAGGCGTTGTCTCTCGCAACCTTTTGCATACCATCGGCATGCATCTATCTAAATGGTTATTCGTAAAAAGCTTCAAAGACCATTTCAGGAAGCGAAGTCCCCAAGGTTTGTGCAGCTATTTTGGCTTTCTGTAAAGGAAATGCATTTGCTTTATTCACTGGAGCTCAGTCGTTAGGTATTGGTCAGAGAATCTTATTGTCGAAGTCTCCTACATTCCAGAAGTGGTTTCGCTAGCCGTATCCGGTGCCCTTGTTCTAATTATTGTAGCGCATATAATCTATATAGACAAACCTTTACACTGGACTAAATTATTTCAGCGATGAAAACTACGGCGGACCGCATTCGGAACATCTGAAAGACAAAGTTCGGTAAGCCGACGGAAATGGACATCGAAACTTCAGACGTTTAAGGGTTCGATGCGCAAAGTTACTCCTCAAAGATATTCATAGCTTTAGCAATACGTTGAACCAAGGAATCGTCAAGCTTCCTATTGAGGTCGTCATGGCTCCCGTCACAAGGTCAATGGACAGACCCCAACAAGTGGTCACGACTACTCAATCATCTAAGCCCAGCAAGAAGACCGGAAACTCATCTACTAAGAAGGTCACCACTGGAACGAAAACGAAAAAGAAGGCTACTCCCAAGAAGACGAGTGTCAAAATGGTTAAAAAGCCTGCCTCAAAGAAGGGCGTAACGAAAGGCGCAAAGAAGGGCGGAAAAACTGGCGGGAAGACCAAGAAATCTACGGTAGCCAGTAAAAAACCAAACCCGGAGATCGAGCCCGAGGAAGATCCTGGCCCAGATCGTGAGGATACGCCATATATCCCTGGATCGCCGACGAGTAATACGCAACATGGCCAGATCGGATTCGATCGTAGGGAGCTTCAAGATTCCGGTTCCCTTGAGTTCGATGGCGCCCATGTTCCGACCTTGAGCAATGACATCCATGCGATTTGGGATAAGGGAAACTTCGATCTCATACCTGTGGGAATCATAGCTGGGACTGAAAAGGATGCATTTTATGAAGCCTTCACGCCGGCGTTCAGGCTTGCATCTCTGTGGATTACTTGCCCGGAATATCTATCGTTTTGGCGTAGCATGCTACGTGGGAGAATTCAAGCCGCCAATGGGGAGGGACCGACTTCGATTCTCAGAGCAAAGAGTTTCGCTCGGAAAGACTTGATGCAAGATCTTCTTGAGATTGCAGGCAGCTCTCATTTCCGCTTCGTACCATTAACGGGACAATGGGCCATGACTTACACGAATGGCGAGATAACCACTGATTTACATGACGATTTCTATCACCTCGGTATTTCTATATTTGAAACCGCTACAACATCGGAACAACTCCGATTTCTCTTCTTCATCGCCGTCAACTTAGTACATGAGCTTGCGCATCGTGTGTTTCAAGAGCGATGGGAGACGGAGTTTCCAGACGAACCCTTGCCGCCCAGCGAGCCTGTCTATCAAGATATCGATATCCCTCATGACGAACTGGGTGTTGCGTGGGAAAAGTACATGTTTGGCGGTAGGATCCAGGCCATTAATCTTACGCCAACTCCAGGGGTGCCAGACGGCTTAGCGCGGTTACACTTGGACATGGTGAAGCCTCTGGGTGACAGTGCGTTCAAGGATCCACAGAGAAGGGTTGCTCCGTTGTCGACTGAATGGATTAGTAAATTGTTCTCGCATAGCTGGTGGAACGACAAGGCAAAGAAGGCAGAAAGGGCGCCGGGAAATCCGGGATTGTCATCTCTGAGAGCGACTGTCTTTTATACTACAGATGACAATGTGTTCCAGACGGACGCATATGAAACGAGAGCCGATTCCTGGAGGGACAGTCAACAGGTTTGTGGTCATTATTGAAAAGCTCAGCTGTGCAACTAGAGCTTTGCTCGGGATATTTAGTATTTCTAATAGTTTGTTTGAGTACCGGAACGCAGAGGGTATTGATAGTTTCATGATTTTGCTTTTCTTTGAATAAGTGCAACCAGATTGTACAATCAGAAAAGAACATGCTGCGCCGACGTCCCGTAATGATCGTTTCTTTGGTACTGCCTCTACGTTCCTATATATCAAGCATGGCGTAGAATCATTTCTGCAGAAGACCACCTTCTGCTACATGACACAGGATAGGTTTATGCGATGTCATGCGCCTCGACCAACGGAGATTTCCGGACATGAGATGTAAATGCATGCTGACATAAATACACTAATGGGTGATGGGCAACAGAGTGGATGTCCTTGATCCATACGGCACGCTCCTGCTCGGCGTGGTGACAGACTTCCAAGTCAATAATTTCCAATTCGCTGGCCCGAATTACGGACAGCTCTGGATCGTTGGGGAGGGAGGTGTGAGTATGGCAGGCTGGGAGTTGCAGGGAATGGCGATGCAGTAGTAGTTCTGGATTGTGATATTGCTGATCTGGTCATCGCTAGTGAACTGTACTGAGTGTTGGCTCGAACGAGGAGCTGCTGCCATTGTGTTATCAGCTTAGGAAAAAGAAGCATTATGAAACGTCGACAGAGCTTTTCGGTAATATAATTTATAGGATTGCTGGATTGATTTGTTAACAGTGAGCTTTACGCAGTGATGCTTTCCAGATTGATCCCTGCCATTTGCCGGAGAATTATCAATAACCTCCACACTAACAGAGGTAGGTGACAGTGGTTTGTTATATAAATGGTCATCCTATGACCTTTCTGACCGGGATAACTCAAGAACGCTACTGTATCCCCATGCAAAGTTCACTCGTTGTAACTTCCTGGCTCTACAATCAAGTCAATGTGGATCTCTCGACAACCGCATGCTCACGAGCTCAAACCACTTGTGCTTAGAATCATCCATCCAACTTCGGAAATCTCTGGCGCTAGGAGGGGTTCGTTGTCTCTGCGGGATAAAGCCATCGCCCCAACTTTAGCGGACCACAGATCTGCGTCATCAACAGAGGATGTTGAAAGCCAGCGAACATCAATTGATAGTCTCAGGTACTATCAGGGTAAGTGACTCAATTGGTATGAAAAGCCAAGCTTGACTGTTTTCACATATTCCTATGCTTATATCTTTTCATCGCAGAAGCTTTGTAGTTGCGCCTGGGTCAGTGGAAATGCCATTCCAAAGGGGATACGGATTCTGCTTCTCAAGTGAGATGTCAGTGGGATTCGGCACATTGGTGTGGTCGTGAAGTATCATGGCCGTGTATCCGAGATACCATGGCTTTCAGCAGTGCGTGAGAGATCGCGGGGTTAGAACATGATGGCCTGATTGAACCGCTCTGAATTTGGTGAAGGTGATGGCTATGGGGCTCTGGTAGAAGGGACATAGGCTCGGGTGTTCTGATCCTCCCAGTATGCTGCTCTTGTAGGCTAGAAGAGGGAAGAGCTTCATCTTGGAAGCCATGCATTTTTGCAAGAAGATGTGCACGCCGGTTCTAATGAATATTGTGCGATATTGCAAGCCCTGCTTCAACAACACCAGTAAGCAAAGCGCCACACAAAGCCAGCGCCAGTGATGGGGTATATTCATCTCTACGCAACCTCGCCCAATATTTCCCCAACAACAGCAGGCGTAACTAGCGGCAGATCCCCCCTCTCAAACCTCCAGAAATTCGAACACTGTATAGTCTCCTCATCCATCATCCAGCCCCACAGATCCACAAACTGCTGTGACGCTTCCCAACCCATGGGGTTCCATGGCTGAGAGCCCCATATTGTAAACCCATCATCATGCAGCGCATGGCAGAACCGATCCTCTTGCTCGTCATCTAAGCCTGCTAGAAGGATGTTCTCTCGAAATCGTGGAGAGGCGATGATATCGATGTAAGGATGGTGGAATGTGCTCAGTTGGATTGGTGTCGGTACGAGCATGTTTGTTTTTGAGGGAGCAGGATAAGGGTTGAATATCGTCCATGGTGAGATGGAGTCGTCGGAAGTGAACAAGGCAGGGTCCAAGTCAAGGGTTAGAGCATTGTGGACGAAGGCTCGGAGGAAGGAGTATTGGCTTAGGATAATGTAACGGTGCTCGGCGAGGCCGGGAGCTGCGAGAAAGTCGCGTATTTGTGGGGCAAAGACGTCTCGAGGTTTGTTTTGAGGCTCTGGCGAGTTGTGGGAATGGACAATGATAGCTGTGGCGTCATTAAGGGAGGTGGAGGAGCTGGGCGGACTCTCAGATACGGCTGGAGTCTGATTCGCTGGTGGAGATGTCGATCCAGTCGATATGGTAGTGGAGGACTCGGACGATATGCTCTGGCGCACAGGTTGTTCCTCCGGAGGCCGAATAGGTAAACTCATACGCTTTCGAGGGTTGCCTGTCAACACCTTTGTGCCTATTGTGCATCATGTCATTATACAGTTTATACAATGCCAGACCTGTTCGACTTAGGGAACGCACGTCTCTTTCTCTGCGCTAGCCGGTTCTGTATCGTTTTACGAAGAGCCTTGTCCTCGATCTTCGTCCAGTCGTCGGCTTCGCCCTTGCCATGCTCCAGCCTGAGTTGCAAATCGGTCATGTTCGTTGCCATCGTTGGTGGGCTGAAAAGGTAATGGGAAAGATTGTAGAGGTGGTGTTTGCGATGGATGGCTGAAATCTGAGACGAGCGAATTGAATCATAAGTAAGGTAAAGTAAGGTAAAGTAAGGAACCTCTAGGTACTGAGGACTCACTGAAACGCCGTCACTTGCGGCCCGGACTACAGGACTTACTGTAGAAAGTAGAAGAGAGCAATTAAACTGGGGTTGCGAAGACGGTTACAACTGTATTTCTACGATTCAACTACAGCAGGACACTTATTCAATCTGATATTAAGCCTACTTAGTAACTTCACGCTTTTAGAGTCCCAAAATCGAGCATTTCTTCCCGAGCTAAGTCGAATCAACCAGATCTAAACACTGCAGTTGCAGACGTCGTCTAGCTCTGAGTTTCGGCCTCCCTTTTGTTTCTGGAGTTTACTGTGGCCATCAAGCTCGAGGCACACAGATGCGTCACGTCACTTTTCGGAGTCAAAGCGATACTGCATTCGACTCGTCCGGCACAGTCTAACTAGAAGATTGTTGGTTGATATGTAAAGCGTGTAGCGTAGCATGTGCATGCCTTGTTGCCCCAGGACTTCTCCACTAACCTGGGAAAGCCCATGAATTTGTACGACAGTAGGTTATTAGCATGTACAAGCGAAGAAAGTGTCGCCGCAGCCTCGTGACTGCTATAAGTTAGGAACCTGCGTCAATCTATCCCACCAGATTCAAACGGTTTCTGGGCGTAGTGAACGCTTCTGTTAAAATGTAGCCATTAGCCATTGTCGGACGTAGGCATATTCTAGAGCGACACTCGACCACCTTCAGGAGATCGAGGGGTAGACTTACATCGAAGTATAATAATGCGTATTCTTATTTCTGATATCCTTCCTCACGCGCTCCAAGAACACAAAGATCTCTTCTTTCGACCACCCAAATACCCTCGAGAAAAGCGCTATCCCCGCCGACTCGACACCCTCAAGCGCATTGTACACCATCCACTTCCCAATTTCCTTCTCTTTTGGATCTTTCGACCAGGATCCAATAGGCCAACGGATTTCCTCCTTGTTGATATTTATGAACCCCTCGTTCTGTAACATGTCTACGAATTTAGTTGCGGCCTGCGTGTCAACGCCGACTCTGGATGTCGCTTCTTTAACGTATCCCGACCATTTCAAAAGAGGCGAGTCATTGGGAGGGAAATCATCGTCATATTCAAATGGAAATTGTACTTCTTGCAACTCAATCCAACCACCCGGTTTCAGGTTATCGTAACACCGCTTCAGGTACCTCGGCCAGTCCCGCATCGAGAGAATAACGAGCCGAGAGTGGATGTAATCGAATTGCTGCGTGAACTCCCAATCTTGAAGTGCCTCGGCATCGTCGACCATAAAGCTGAGATTTGGAGGGACCCAGGAAGGCTGGATGGGCGAAAGATCGGTGCCGATGACACGGGCGTTGGGGTAAGCGTTGGCGAAATCGATGGCCCAGATGCCGGTGCCAGTGCCGACATCTAATACATTTTGCATCGTGCTTGGAAGAGGTGCGCGATGGAGTTCGCCATTGAGGGTTAGTAGCCAAATATGATGTTGAAAGTCTAGGAAGTTATTAGCCGGTTAAACGACTTGTGGTTGTAGTGAAAAGTACCCAGCCGGTCAGCTTCTTTCTATATGGACGTTAGTGCGGATTCCCACATATTAAGTACCTTGGAGAGCTCTACATACCTCGTCGTTGGGCAGATGGTATTCTAAAAGCCGTTAGCAGACGCGATCACTCGCTCATACGCCCAGCAACTTACTTCCATCCTCGAATGCATGATACCTTCGACCATTTTCATACCGATATTCGAGCATTGACGCGCTCAAACTTTCTGTTATACTGTTGTGCTTCTCTTCAGTCGAGCCTCTGCAGGGTAATCTCAGGTAACACATACGATTCTACATCATCACCAAGCGCCGAGTCTCCGTCGCCCATTGAAGATTCACCATTGACCGAGCCTGTTCCTAGCGAAGGTGCATGTGCTCCTAAATATGCGTGGATTGTTGAGGAAGAGCTTCCGTCATCCATATCTCCATCCGCTGAGGGGAAGTCTGCGAGAGTCTCTGGGGAGGCGTGAGTCTCTGGAGGTGGTGCGTGAGCCGTCGGGATTTGTGGATCAGGAGGAGGTATGGCGTTGGGCGATTGAGGAGCAGCCTGGTCATGTTGCTGAGCTATATCACTAGTTCCAGATACAGCCTCAGGGTTTACGCGGGCTAGTGAGTCCATATCTTCATCGAACGATGCATTTTGGACCTCATAATTCTTGTTCAAGTCATGTTGCTCCATGATATGGTCGAGTTCTGAAGCGGCGTTGTTGATCGCTACAATTGCAGCAGCAGGGTCTCGGGTCAAAGAAGCTTCACACTTTGCTAGTGCTTCTAATACCGGCTCCGCTTGGCCCATCAAAGTATCCGCTTCCGCTGGTAGTCCTAAGGGTTCATGAGAGGCTGGAGCTGGGTCACCTGGTGATGCAGTATCTGTCACTGGAGGTATGGCTGTTTCCGACTGGTTGGGTGCCAGCACCGGCTCAGCATTTTCAGTTGACACTGGATCGGTTTGAACTGCGGAGCTGTTATCATGAGGAGTCAAGACAAGCTCGGTCGGCAGAGAAGACGATTCCGGTCCTTCCTGGCTCGATTGCTCGTCTGCCGGTAGGGATTCATTAGAAGGAGCTTGCGTTGCTGATTCAAAATCCCTGGAATGCAGATCATGATCACTTGAATGGACTGTTACTGGGGGCTCTTCCTGTGCCGCACTTGAACTGGTCTCCATGGTTGGCTCTGTGGGGGTGTGGTTTGTGGGAGTCGGAGCTTTGAACGACGCGTCACTTGTTGGATGATTGATCGCTTGCGCCGGGATTTTGTCTTTTATCGGAGCTTCTTCAGAGCCTGTTTCAAGTGCTGGGTACTGGACACTTTCAGCAGTAGCCGCTTCGACAGGGTCAAATATTCCCCGACGTTCCGACTTTTGGGGCATATCAAAGCTTTCCGAGACTGGGACTGAGGGTGTGTGACTGACTGGAGGTGTAAGGTTGGTGGCTACAGGATCGTGGCATGGATCCGTCACTTGTCCTACTGCCATCTCATCCTCTGAGAGCATGTTCACTGTTGGAACAACGGTGCTGGGGCTTGTCTTTGGTTCTTCAGCAATTGGAATATGGTTGACAAAATCACTGATTCCCGCATGTTCTTGCTGGTCTGCCATCTTCTTGATCTATGAACATCAACTACGCTCAAGATGAGTTATAAGAAGACATGTAGCCGCGATGCGCGTTATACCACATTCGGTATGGCGACGGATATCAATCGGGTAGTAGCAAGTGCAGCCGATGCTGGACTGAAATCGACGCAGTACGAGTAAAAGTAGATGTACTTCTGCAAGGAAAGCTGCAGGTAACATAGTCCGTGTATTATGGTTGGTATTGCTTCGCACAAGATTGGTAGTTGGAGACGATAGAAGCATGCTGGAGAGAAATGTATAGAACGTACGTATGAACTACTTCTCACTCTTCATCGCATTTGATTCGAAGCTTACCTACCTAAGGAACGGTGGCCTGAAGAAGTGTAAACCGTTTTGTGCCGCAATTGGCACTAGCCTCAACTAGGCTAGCGGGCAGTGTCCCTAACTACGGTAGGTAGGAATTATGTTTCTAATTGAATGACTACTTCTCCTGCTTCTACTACTGCTCCTACTACAGCTTCTATTGCTTCAACATGGTCTAAAGGGACATACTGAGCCTTTCGTTGAAGTAAGGGAAGAGCAAGACACTGATTATGCTGATGTTGTAGTAGGAAACCTAGGTGATGACTATTTAGCTACTTAACAATGAAGGTTAATACAGTTTTCAGAATAGAAAGTTGGGGACGGCCAGCGTATAACCTTCAAATCCACATCAGGCTTGGCTGTGTTGGAAACGGGGTACGTATGCACATACGTATACCCCGGCGGTTAGTTATTTCCGCTCCGGCCGAAGCGGCTTGGCGCTAGGGGTATTTATCCTTCCTCCCACTTCTTCCTTCATCTGTATGCTCTACCATATGCTCTACCTACTAGATAGTCAATATATCTACATGCACATATTCGCTCTGACTCTCATATATCAATAGATTATGAGCTTGAGTTAGCTCTATTCCGCTATCAAAAACAAATCTAAGAACAGAATTTGAAGCATCGAACTCGCTGTCATCAAATCGACGAAAATTTCTCTATCGATCATATTTCACAAAATAATTCTCATATCTCAATCACAATGAAAGATTCAAAAAACTATCGTGTCTCGAAGTTAAAGAGAAGTGAGAACTATGAGTCATGAAAGAAGAATATAATCAATGTCTTGAAAGCTAAAGATCTCTGAATGATTATCTCAAAGAAGCTGAAGAAATCAACATCACTGTCATTTGATATCTCGACAGCAGATAAAAAGAAGTATATCACTGATGTTCAACATTGAAAAGATAGAAATGATAGAGTCAGCGATATAATTGACTTCAGCTGCGAAAAAAGACTCAGAATACATATAATCAAAGCAGAAAGCATCATCAAAATATGATCTATTCTGAAGACTTAATATAAACAGTTGAATTTGATCACTTTATTTCTGACAATCAAGAAACTGATTCAAACAAAGTAATCAAATTTCAAATTCATTCAGAACTATATGAACTCGCTCAAGCAAATCATCATTAAGTGCTCAAACATCAAGAAAACAATTCAATCATGAATGTTGAGCAATTTCTTTCTTTTAGATTTTAATGAAAGTCTAGAATCATACATCTTCAATCTGATACAGAGCATTAAGATCAACAAATTTGATTTATTAATCAATGATATGATTATCATTTTAGTCAATCATAACAAGTGATCAAATTTAGAGAAAAACTTCAGCTTCAAAAGTATGATAATTCAGTTTGATGACAAGAAGTGAAAATTCAAAAACAACAGTGAATTTCAAAGAAAATTGAAAAAATGCGCTCATTGCAAGCAAGAGAATCACAGCGAACAAAGCTGCTGACTTTTACATTCGAAGCTTCGTTCAGATGAATAAAAGTCTCTTCAAAAAAGAAAGAATTTGATTAAAGAAAATGATTTCAAAAAAAGCTTCAAAGTCAGAATAATCAGAACAATAAAGATCTTCATCGTTTGTTGAGCTGACAGTTACACAGATGTCTGATAAATAAACATTGAAGCTGAGAATCATGTCTGCTATAACATAAGCTTGTTCAATGAACAGTCATATTGAAAGATCATTGATAACAGCATTGTTACTGCAAATAATGAAACAGTATTCATCATTGAAAAGAGTTTGATTATGATTGACATTTTGCTGAACAATCAATCAATCAAAATTCAACTAATCAATGTTTATCACTGTTCAGAACTACATTATAATTTGATGTCAATTGATCAGATGAAAGTCAAAAAGTATACATGTAGTATAAAGAATAACAAATTTCGTTTTATGAATTCTAAAAGTGTCATCACTCTCATTGACTTAAGAAATGATGAAAAAGCATATTTCGTGAATACATCAATTAATCTCTCAAATTCTCAAGTCAATCTGACAAGCAGTTCAAAATCAGTCAAAACATCATGATGTCAATGATATAAATGATTAGCTTATCTGAATATGACAGACATCAAGCGTCTAGTCAACATAAGCATCAATATCAATGTGAATTCTGCAAATAGTTTAAAAGATGAAGAATTCTCAGAATCAATATGTGAAACTTATGTCATAAACAAGCAAAATTGAGTCTCAAGTCAAAAATCTCACATTAAAGTCATCAAAGTAGATGAGCTAGTATATATGAATCTCATCAATGATGATAAAATATCTCAGATCAATGAAGAATTCAAATATGTAGCTACTATGATTGATGACTACAGTCAATATACAATCACATATTTACTGAAATGAAAATTCAATCTAAAAGATGAACTTCAGAATTATCCGAAATTAATGAACACTTAAAACATTTTGATTCATTGACTGCATTTAAATAATGAAGATGAGTATGCTGATCATCAAATTATTGAATTGCTTAAACTGATCATTAAGTTGACTTTTGAGTTGACATTTTGAATTCAAATCAATATTGAGTTAAGTTGCTTACATTTTCAACTTGATTCAAGTCGAGTTGCTCATATTTTCAACTTGACGCGATTCGACTCAACTAGAAATCGAGTTAATTTAATTTGACTCGTCAAGAACTTGAACTTGATGTCAAGAGCACTAAGAATAGAAACATAAAACAACATGTTCACTTGTTCTTTGCATTATCTTTTCGCATTACTCATTGCATCATCTATATATTGCATTATCTTTTTGCATTACTCATTACATCATTTATATACTATCTTCAAGCTATTAACAACTATTGTTGTTAATACAAACTATTTTATAAAATGTTTAGTTCATTGATAACTTTCAATCTGTTTGATGAAAGTGTTTCACATAGTTCATTTTCAGATAGTCTTCATTCTGAAGACTTTGCAAGTTAAGTTTAATGATTTATAAATTTTTTACATCATTTCAAAAAGAAGAAGATTAAACAAGAAGTAATGAACAAAATTCATCAGAATTTCTCACAGCTCAAGATAAGAAAGAATAGTGAGTATGCTCAATGAACTTTGAATACAGATGACTTTTTTCTACAATGATGATTTCAAATCTCTGTTGTTGAGAGTATTCAAAACAAAATTCAAAAAAAGATAGTCAATTCACTCTGATTCAAAAAAGTTAAAGATGATAAGCAATTCAATATATGAAATCACTTTATACAGTTAACTTTAATTGTTGAAGAATTGTTTAAAATCTCATGCACAATCTGTCATAAAATTATGAATTATTCAACAGCTTTTGATAGCTTTAACACGTCTGCTATGAAAAAGCATCTTGAATCAGACTTTTGCACAGCGACAAAATGAAAACGCAAACACTTGCAATCATAGATTGAACTGACTTTTGAATGAGTAAGTCATATCTGATAATGCAAATTAATAATGCAAAATTGACAAATTATTAGAAGAAAAGTCATATTAAGTTAATCTCTGTCTTCAATCAAGAGAATTAAGAAGATCAATTATGTAAGATCTTTGTTAACTTGAAATTATTTTTTCAAATCATTGATAATGAGCAATTTCGAAAGTTGCTACAAATGCTTCGTTCAGATCTGCAGATTGCACATTGCATAAAAATGATAATCATGATTCTTTCACATTATAAGAAGATTTGTGATAAGATCAGATTGAATCTTACAGAGTCACGATGTGTTTTTATTGCTTTGAATGCATGATCTAGTTCTCAAAGAGTAGCATACTTGAGAGTATTGATATATTGAATTGATGTTGAATTTCAGTTTCATGAACATCTTATTGAATTTACGTCTCTTGATATTGAGCATATCAAACGTCAATTGATGATGAAGCTAATAAAAATTCTGAAGAACTACGCTATTAAGAATAAGCTTTTCAAGATTGTTACTGATAATGTAAGCAATAATAGTATCTTGAAAGAGAAACTTGAAAAGATCATGAGTCATCGTGAGTTTCAATGAGACAGAACACAGAATTTCATTAATTGCTTAACTTACATCATCAATCTTATGATTCAAGATTTTATTCAAGCTCTTGAATTGAAGACAATAGCTGATAACATTATTGCTCAATTAAAGAATGAGCAAGTGCAAGATATTGAAACAAGCAGAGAATTATCTGTTGTGATCAAAAAGATATTGCTTTGAATGATAATGCAAAAAAGTAATGCATTTATTAATCATGAAATTAGATTTGTGCTCTGATGATAGTTGTCAATGACTCTTCTCAGCGATTGATTCACTTCAGAGCTTTTCAAGAGCAGAATGACAAAAGATTTAGAAAACGAATACAAGATATTTGCATTCGTTGAAACTTTATGTACTTGATGCTTCATTAAGCATATCAACTACGTAAATTTGTTGATCTTTGAACAGAGAAATACTGCAAAGATTTCAAGATCACAAGAATTAAACTTGATGAAAATAAGTAATTCATGATTTTGCTTGTTGACAATTTATTAAATCTCTTTTACGAATGCACTTTAGTAGTGTCATGAACAATTAATGCAGATATTCACTTAAAATTTCAAATATTTGATGCACTTTTCAATCATCTTAAGCAGATTGAAAAGAATATAAGAAGAAGTACTTGCTCATCAAGTGCTGTTATAGTAAAGACTTATGAAAAAGTCTTAATCAAACTTGCGAAGTATTATGTCAAGATTGAAAACAGTGATGAAACAATATATAATCTTGCAAATATTCTGAATTCTACAATGAAGCTAAATCTTTACAAGACTTAAGACGATAAAGACAATGAAGATACAGATCATGATGAAGAGTCTGTTCACTACAAGATCAAGTACAAGACAGAGTTCAAAGAGTATTTTCATCATTACTATGAAGATTCAGCTGTTGATTTGAGAGCAGAAGCACAAAGAGCAAGAAATGATGCTGATAAGATAATGCATTTGATCATTTACTAATGATCTTGTAGTCTGTTGCAACTGTTAGAAGATCATTGCTTCAACAATCTCAGCGTATTCATTCTTTTCAAGATAAAGATGATTGATATCTTCACACTGATGTTATAAATGAGAAATGTTTGACATGACAATTTTAAAAAAACAATGCTTTGAATTTTTCTAGATTGACGCAAATGACTAAAGATGTTCTTTCATGCTCAATATTCTCAATAGATATTGAGTGAACTTTCAATCTTGCTAGAAGAGTATGTTGATGAGATTGATCACAGATGAGTTCAAAAATGATGAAATAAATAATGTTGATGAAGTATTATAATTGAACTATGAATTTGAATTCAGACGAGATTATTACTGAGTTCTGAGATATTTATTGCAAAGAGAAGAATGATGATCAAGAGATCAACGAGTCTGCTGATTCATTTTGAGTATCTTTGAAGACTGTTCTGATGCAAATTTATTCATAGATCTGCAATATCATTTCATTTATTAAAAGTCTTGCATTTAGAGCAAGCACTTATTAGAAGTACAATCGAGTCAATGCACAAGAATAATGCACAAAAGTAATGTGAATGTGATTTCAAGAATTACACTGTTTATTTAACTGATGAAGACAGACATTTTCTAGTTTGTTTTGAAAAACATAACATCAAGATTCATTATGAGATTCTTCATAAATTTCATATCTTTATTTTAAATGATGATGCATTTGACATGAATTGTCATCAAGTTGATGTCTGCATAAAGCAAAATGTCAATGAAAATTCTATAACAAAAGTGATAATGTGAAAGAGTAATGCACTTACTTTTCATAAAGAAGCACATAAAGTCTTCAATGACTTTTTGAAGAGCATTCAAGACAGAGTGTTGAATGTAAAAATCATATTGTAGCATGTTCACTTAAGCATAATCATGCATAATCTTTCTAATTAGTCTTTCAAAGATCATTTTGAGAATGAGATTTTCTGCAATCTTCTGATATTTTCAAATTTCATGCAGCGTAACAGTGTCTGATTTGTAGCATCTTTTCTGTTGCAAAACATTAATATATCAATAGATGTGAAAATGCATCTCATTGACTATGAATGATGCATATCTGTGAGACTAGCTCGCGAGATTAGATTAAAGAGATTAACGAGTAAATAAAGATAATGACTTGACAGAAGATGAAAACTCTGCAAGCTTTTGCTTTTGTTTTTTAGCAATTAGTTTTATCATCAATAGAATGCTATTTTATTATCTTTTACTATGCAGTTTCATGTAAAGAAATCTCGTCAATTTACAGTTTTAATTGCTTCATTTGCACAAAGCTGCTCAGTAAGAAATGTCAAACATGCAGCAACTCATCAGAAGTTGCATGATTAAAAGAAGTGATAACTTCTTTCACGCTGAGAATTCATCATTTCATCAGAACAGATTTAAGAATTATGCATTCAAACATGCAGATGAGAAGTTCAAGCTGCAAGAATTTAATGAACAAACAGATCATATCTTTCAATGATTGACAAATGAAGTACATCAGCAGTTAAAGAATTTGAAGACGCAGAATGTACTGCTTGTCTTACAACTTTACATATCAAAACTTGAGTGAAAGACTTGATTAATTTTTGATCATTGACATCAACATAGCAATGATTACTATTGAAGTGATGCACACAAGCATGCTAATTGATCTTGCGAATCTAAAGAGCAAAGCATCATGAACTACAATTTCTTGATGTTTTGACTGCAAGATTGCAAAAACTTCATAGTCGTGACATCATCTGATTTCATCATGAAACAAAAGAAGCTGCGATGATCTGCATCATACTTGTCAAAGAAGTCTTGCAATCAATGACAAGATCATATGATGAGCATATGCAATCATGATGAGAAACTCAACTGAAAGTACTACATTGAATACTTGCATGCTAAACTTAGCAATTCTGAAATTCATAACTTTCAAACAGAATATTGACTTGAAGTTGTGAAGCAGCGAGTCAATCAAAGCATCGTGAATTTCAAACAGTATCTCATCAGACTATATGCAAATCTGAACTATTATATATTCAATAAGACTTGCATGATGTACTTGTGAATGAAGATTAATGAAATCATCATGAATGAATCTTTGCACATTTCATACATTTTTATCAATTATGTCAATTTATTAAAGCATCTTATAAACATTGACTTGCATTTGCAAAACATTAATGCATTGTTGAAGCTACATTTGCAGCAAAGTGAAAGTGCAGCATTTCAGAAAAGTTTTCAATTCTTGCATGAAAAGACGAAGTTTATCATTGCAACAGAAAATTTGAAGTTTTCTGCTTTAAGCACGCAGTCTAAGAATGATGCAACACTTAAGTTCAATGAATTCAAGCAAAGTGTTGCTTCATTCAATCTTATGTGCTGATCATGCAAAAAGTTGAAACATAAAATTGATAATTCAATGTGTCTCAACTATGCATTCAGACAAAAGATTCATAATCATGACAAAGAAATGAAAAAAGAGAAAGTCTGATGTTCATCATCAAATCATTAAATATAACTATGAAAAGACAATTGTCACATGCATTGATGATATCAGTATTGATAAATATTTCTGAAAGAATGCACAAAGCTCACTGTTTTATTGACTTTGAGATCAAGCGAAACTTTATATTACAATCATGAGTAAAAGAGCATAAGTTATTGAAGAATCATGCAACTCTGAAACAGATTCAGATTCAGATGATTGTTAAATTCTTTGCTATGATATACATCAGATCAATATTGAGTTGATCAATCACAAAAAAGTTTGCAAGAGCTGAAACATTGAGTTTCATGCTGTGAATATGCAAGAATATGATATGATTCTTGATTATTTATGATTAAATGAGATTAACTTGAATATTTGCTGACGTGAGCATCGCTGATCATATTGAGAAAACAGCACTCAGCATGCAAAGTAAATACAAGTTAATCTGTGTAAAATATCAAAATTTATTGAGCTGACAATGCTTGCAGCTAAGAAAAGAAGAGAGACTTATGTAGTTTTGCTTTATCAGTTGCTATCTACAGATAACTTATTGCAAAACGCAGATCATCAGACTGCAAGATGCAATGCGCTTCAAGCGAAAGAATCAAAGATACTTTTTGCTATTCAAGATCTTAAGAAAGTGTTTTCTGAAATTCTTTTTAATAGTTTGAACATGCATGATCAGATGAAACATTTCTGTGAGATGATGAGATCTCTTTACGTGAAACTGCGTAGTAGAAGATAATAAGATAGCATTTTATTGATGATAGAACTAATTGCTAAGAAACGAAAGCGAGAACTTGCAGAGTTTTCATCTTCTGTCAAGTCACTATCTTTATTCACTCGTTAATCTCTTCAATCTAATCTTGCGAGCTAGTCTTGCAGACATGCATCATTCATAGTCGATGAGATGCGTTCTCACAACTGCATTCTTTCTTAAAGACTCAATCTCTGAGTCTTCATAGCATCGTATTGTCTTTCTGTAGCTGATAGCGTAGTCATGACTTCTTCAGCGTTCTAGCATCTGTGTAGAAGTGTCGTGAGCTGATCGTGCTAACAAGCATAAACAGAGCTAGTGCAAGATTGTTGATATCAACTCTTCAGCTTTGCTTTCTTTCTTTCTTTCTTTTCTTCTTGTCTCGTCTCAGCATACTTCTTCGTGAGTACTGCTCTTTCAAACTGACGAAGCATGAGATCTGCTATGCGTATTCTGCATAGTTTGCAGCTCATGATATGAGCTTCTTTCGTTGCAGCGTTGTTGTGATGCAAGTCAGCTCATGAGTTAACGTGAATGACATAGCAGTATCAACATCATCATCATCAACATGATAAGTAGCAGCTTTGCGCTCACTGAGATCATGCTAACATGCTTGCGAAGTCTGCTTTTTTTCTTGAGATGTATATTTTTCGTCGCTTCTCTTGCGTTGTTGTCGCTGTCACGTCTGTCGCGTCTGCTTCTTCTGCTTCTCTCGCATCTTTGATGTTGAAGACTGAATTCATGATTCTTGATAAACATATTTATCTCTGCGTGTTTCGATAAGTGCTGACGCATGATAAAACGTAATGATCAGATAATCTGATGCTGTCGCTGCGTTTATCGTCTGAGCGCAGCGACGATTCACACGTGTCGTGCTTTCATCCAGCGTGCTCGCAAATGCAAGTACTGCTTCGTGAGAAAGCATGATTACGTGATGAACTCAGCTTCGCGTCATCTTCAGCTGTCGATGCGTCGTGCTGCGCTGATGATGACTCATCGCTTCAACACTTGCATCAAGACTCGTCTCGCTCTTCATCTTTGACAATAAAAGAGTGAGTAGCTTTTCTCTCAATCATGTGAGATTGTATCTAACAGTTGAGTAGAGATTCTCACTTTTCTCGTTCTCGTCACTTCTTGTCGTCGTCACGTCACTTCGTCTTCATCTCGTAAGTATTGACTGAAGCAAGCAGTACGTGACGAGATTCACTGACGAATAAATAGCTTCTTTCTTCACTTTGACATTCTCGCTCGCGATTGTTGATCGCTTCTTTTCTTCGTTCTTTCGCGACGTTCGTCATCTTCTTTTTTAGAAGACATATGTTACGTGAGATTTTGTAATTGTAGTTTAGTATCAACTTCTTAGACTCGCGTCTTTGCGCTTTTGATATTCTCTCAATCGTGACTCTTACGTGATTTATCTCTCTTTTTTCTCTTTGACTTCTTTGCAGTTGACTGATGTACTTGCCTTTCTGCCTCGTAGTTCTCAATGATCTTCTTCGCATTGCTAAGATTTTTCATTAATTCTCAGAAGTTTTCGTAGAAAGACGAATCAGCTCATTGAACTAGATACTCAATCTTTTCTTTCTTGATTCACTGATCAAGTATCTTCTTTATCTTTCATTCTTCTTTCTCTTCTATGAGAATGATCTGTGACTTCGAATTCTCGTCACGCAAGTGTCAGAGTTTCAATAAAGAGACATGAAAGATCAAGTGAATTGCATCATATCTCTCGGATAGTTCAAGCTTATACGCTTGCATGTCGATCTTCTTCAATATTCTGAATGATCTCAGTTGTCTGTGATCAATCTTCTTCTTTGATCGAAGCATATAAATATTTATACTTCGCAGAAGCACTTTGTCTTTCATCTGAAAGCTTGCAGCTTTATGATGAGCATTATAATACTTTGCTTGCTGCTTTGCTACTCACTTTCATAGTTTCATTAAATGTTCTCTGATACTTCGTAGTCATTCTGCTCACTTTGTAGTCAAGAATGTCTTTCTTTTTAAAGTTCTGTTCTCAGATGTTTCTGCAAAGCTCGCAGTGTATTTCTTTAAAAGCTCATGTGAAGTTTTTTTGATACTAGCGAGTACGTTGTTGTTATATGCAAACGTCATCATTGACAAAAGCTCTGATCAGTTATTCATCTTGTAATTAAAATACACTCGCAGATAGTGCTCAAGCACTTGATTCTGTCTTTCTGTTTGATCGTCAATTTGCGAATGAAACGCAGTGCTTAGCTTTCGCTTCGCTTCGAGATGTCAACATAAAGTGATTCAGAAATGATTGATAAACAGTGAGTCTCGATTTGATATAATACTTCGCATCATTTCATGCTGAGATACGAATTTTCGTCATAGCAGATTTGTAAGTCTCTCGACGTTCAGATCTTTGATCATCGAAATATAAATTGCATGCTTGATCAACTTATCTATCATTATTAATATAGCATCGCTTGTTTTTTCAATGTACAAATTCTTCGCAGAAGACATGTCTGTTATGAAATTCATGATCATCGTGTGAAATGAATTCACGCTCTCTGAAAATATAAACGTCAGCTTCTCATAGAACTTATGATGATGCACTTGCACTCGCTGACAGTCTGAACAGATGCAAACATATTTCGTCATCTCTTTGAGCATTTTCGATCAGTAATATTTTCTTCTTATCGCAGTCTTAATACAAGCGTGTGCGAAATAATCTGCTTCGAAATCATCATGATTCATATGCAGAATCTCATCTCTTGTAGCAAAGTCATTGAGTACATAAACTGCGAGATCACGACGTAGCAGTTCATCATTTCTCATACTTCATTTCAAAAGCTCATTCTTTCTAAATGCAAATCGTTGACGTCACTTTTCATTTGCAACAAAGACGTTTCTTTGTTATAACTTCAGCAGTCACGCAGTCATTGATTCACTCATCTTTAAATAGAATCTCTTCGACTTCATAATCTGATGAATCAGAAGTCGAGATGATGCAGTGTTTAAAATTCTGCAAGATTTAGCGAGTACTTTCTCATTTGAACACATGACTTGAGTATCTGCAATGACTGTGTCATTCAGTTGCATCGTCAATGCTGCGAGTTTGATCGCTGTTGAAACTTCTTCATTTTCTAGCAGCTCAGATTGACATTTCTGATTGTGAAGTTTGTTTCGCAGAGTAGATAGAAAATAATCATTATTCTTCTTGCTATCATTTGATTTCATGATGTCGAGTCTTCTTGACGACGCATTCGCAGAGTTTAATTTTTCTCTGCAATATTTTATATGAAAGTCAAATGCAGCTAATTTCTTAGCTCAATGCATCTGTCGTGCGTTGAACTTCTTCATCATCATAAAGTAACGAAGATTATTGTGATCTGTTATCACACATATGAGTCGCTTGCTATTTTGAAGATAGTGTCATCAGTTTTAAAATCAAGAACTATAGCATAAAGCTCTTTGTCATGCATGTCTCATTGTACTTCAGCTTCTTTGAACTTATAATTATAGTACACAATGAAATGTCATTGATCAGTCTTGCTCTTCTGACTAAGCACGTCTTCGACTTCGCGATTTGATGCATCAATCTTCATGCGAAGATCTGCATTTCAATCGTAGTGTTTCAAAATGAAAGCATTGATAAAGACTGCTTTCAATCTTTCAAAAGCTTTTCTTGCTTTCGACGTCATTGTGAAGAGCGAATGCATCATTTTCTTCTTCGCACTCTTGATTAAATCTGTTAAGAGCGTGATGATTTGAAAGAACTTTCTTATAAATTGTTGATAAAATTTCGTAAATCTCAAGAATACAAGAATGTTCTTTGCAGACTCAAACTCAGATCAGCTAGTGATTGCATTGATACGAAATTGTTTCATCTGAATATTTCTTCGCTTTATCATGAATTTCAGAAAGATAACTTCGCTATGATTGAAAGTGCATTTTGACAGCTTGACATACAGTCAATATTTCAGTAGCGTGCGAAGAATCTTGCACACATGCTCTCAATGCTGCTCTTTCGTCTCAGAGTATACTAAGATGTCATTCAAATATATCACGCAGCAAATATTCATGAATGACTTAAGCGTGTGATTTACATAGAACTGAAAGATTGCAAAAGCATTTGTCAGTTCAAAGAGCATCATCTGATATTCAAACTGATCATAACATGTATGAAAAGTCGTTTTTCATTCATCGCTCTTGCGAATTTGAATGCGATGATAGACGTTGCAAATATCAATCTTGATAAAATGTCTTGCATAAGCAAAGTGATTCAGTGTCTCAGACAGTAGAGACAATGAGTAATTGTTCTTTACTGTTATTTCATTGAGATCATGATAGTTCACGCATAAACAAAGACTTTCGTTCAACTTCTTTACAAACAACACAGATGCTTCTGCAGAACTACTTGATGAACGAATTCATTTCTTTTTTAACGCGCTGTCTAGATAGTTTTGTATCACAGCGAGCTCATTTCATGTCATCTTATAAATAGATTCGATGCGAGACATTTTGCTCTTCATCAGATCAATGAGATGTTTCATCTGATCATGCGTGTTCAGATTATCAGAAAGAATCTCAGAAAACACTTTCTTGAGATCTTGAATAGCAGAGAGTATCTCTGATTCTTTTGCTTGAAGCGCATCGCATTTCGCAGTCTGATGATCTGCGTTTTGTGATAAGTCATCTGTAGATAGCAGCTGATAGAACAGAGCTACATAAGTCTCTTCTCTTCTCTCAGCTGCAAGCATTGTCAGCTCAGCAAATTTCAATGTCTTGCACAGACTAACTTGTATTTACTTTGCACGCTGAGTGCTGTTTTCTCGATATGATCAGCGACGCTCGCTTCAGCGAATATTCGAATTGATTTCATTTAATCATGAATATTCAAGAATTATATCATATTCTTGCATGTTTACAGCATGAAACTCAGTGTTTCAGCTTTTGCGAACTTTCTTGTGATCAATCAACTCAATATCGATCTGATGTGTATCATAGCAGAGAATTCAACGATCATCAATCGTCTGAATCTGTTTCAGAGTTGCATGATTCTTCGATAACTTGTGCTCTTTTACTCATGATTGCAATATAAAGTTTCGCTCGATCTCAGAATCAATAAAACAGTGAGCTTTGCGCATTTTCTCAGAGACATTTATCAGTACTGATATCATCAATGCATGTGACAATCGTCTTTTCATAGTTATATTTAATGATTCGATGATGAACATCAGACTTTCTTTTTTCTCACTTCTTTGTCATGATTGCGAGTCTCTTGTCTGAATGCGTAGTTGAAACACATTGAATTATCAATCTTGTGTCTCAACTTCTTGCATGATCAGCACGTAAGATTGAATGAAGCAGCATCTTGCTTGAACTCACTGAACTTGAGTGTTGCATCGTCTTTAGACTGCATGCTCGAAGCAGAGAATTTCGAATTCTTCATTGCAACGACAGACTTTGTCTTCTTGTGCGAGAATCGAAAACTCTTCTGAAACGTTGCACTCTCACTTTGCTGTGAATGTAGCTTCGACAATGCATCAATGTCTTGCAAATGCAAGTCAATGTCTATAAGATGCTTTAGCAGACTGACATAATTGATAGAGATGTATGAGATGCAAAGAGACTCGTTCATGATGATCTTGTTAATCTTCATTCGCAAGTACATCATGCAAGTCTCGTTGAATATATGATAGTTCAGATCTGCATACAGTCTGATGAGATACTGTTTGAAATTCGCGATGCTTTGATTGACTCATTGCTTTGCAGCTTCGAGTCAATGTTCTGTTTGAAAGTTATGAATTTCAGAATTGTTAAGTCTAGCATGTAAGTATTCAGTGTAGTACTTTCAGTCGAGTTTCTCATCATGATTGCACATGCTCATCACATAATCTCGTCATTGATAGCAAGACTTCTCTGACAAGTATGACACAGATCATCGCAGCTTCTCTTGTTTCATGATGAAATCAGATGACATCGCGACTATGAAGTCTTTGCAATCTCGCAGTCAGAACATCAAGAAGTCGTAGTTCATGACGCTTTGCTCTCTAGACTTGCAAGATCAATTAGCACGCTTGCGTGCATCACTTTAATAGTGATCATCACTATGTTGACATCGATGATCAAAGATTGATCAAGTTTCTCGCTCAAGTTTTGATATGTGAAGTTGCAAGACAAGCAGTACATTCTGAGTCTTCAGATTCTTTAACTGCTTGCATACTTCGCTTGTCGATCATCGAGAGATATGATCTGTCTGTTCATTAGATTCTTGCGATTTAAACTTCTTATCTGCATGTTCAAATGCATGATTCTCAGATTTGTTCTGATGAAACGATAAATTTTCAGTGTGAAAGAAGTTATTACTTCTTTCGATCATGCAACTTCTGATGAGTCGTTGCATGTTTGACATCTCTTACTGAGCAGCTTCGTGCGAATGAAGCAATTAGAACTGTGAGACGACGAGATCTCTTTACGTGAAACTGCGTAGTAGAAGATAATAAGATAGCACTCTATTGATGATAGAACTAATTGCTAAGAAATAAAAGCAAGAACTCGCAGAGTTTTCATCTTCTGTCAAGTCGTTATCTTTATTCACTTGTTAATCTCTTTGATCTAATCTCGCAAGCTAGTTTTGCAGACATGCATCATTCATAGTCAATAAGATGCATTCTTACAATTTCATTGATTTGATGAAGAACAAAATGTCTTGCATTAAATCTATTTATAAAATGACATGAGATGAGTTCACTGTGATACAAGACTATTTAAACAGCGCGCTAAAGAAGAAATGAATTCATTCATCAAGTAGTTTTGCAGAAGCATCTGTGTTGTTTGTAAAGAAGTTGAACAAAAGTCTTCATTTATGCATAAATTATCATGATCTCAATGAAATAACAGTAAAGAACAATTACTTATTGTTTCTACTGTCTGAGACGCTGAATCACTTTACTCATGTAAAACACTTTATCAAAATTGATATTTGCAACATTTATCATCGCATTTGAATTTGCAAGAATGATGAATGAAAAATGACTTTTCATACATGCTATGATCAGTTTGAATATCAGATGATGCTCTTTGAACTGATAAATGCTTTTGCAATCTTTCAGTTCTATGTAAATCACACGCTTAAATCATTCATGAATATTTGCTGCGTGATATATTTGAATGACATCTTAGTATACTCTGAGACGAAAGAGCAGCATTGAGAGCATGTGCGTAAGATTCTTCGCACGCTACTGAAATATTGACTGTATGTCAAGCTGTCAAAATGCACTTTCAATCGTAGCGAAGTTATCTTTCTGAAATTCATGATAAAGCGAAGAAATATTCAGATGAAATAATCTTATATTGACGTAATCATTAACTGATCTGAGTTCGAGTTTGCAAAAAATATTTTCATATTCTTGAAATTTACAAAATTTTATTGATGATTTATAAGAAAATTCTTTCAAATCATCGCGCTCTTAACAGATTTAATCAAGAATGTGAAGAAGAAAGTGATGCATTCACTCTTTGTAATGATGTTGAAAGCAAGAAAAATCTTTGAAAGATTGAAAATAATTTTTATTAATGCTTTCATTTTGAAACTGTCATGATTTTAGCATGTGTTATTCAGAAGATGTTGAGAAAAGAGATGTTAGATCACTTAGATGATGTTGAACAATATTATAGACGATGATAGACGTGAGATTATCAATGATGTTATGAAAGTTCTTCGATACGCATGATACTCAGCGTTCATGAGATATAAGAATCTCTGAATGATCTCTTTCTTTTCTTTCTTCTTCGTGCAACGTCTTGTATTTAAAATCTAGTTATTAGAATTTCATTCTGATTTCATTCAGCTCTCAGTTCGTGACATTACGTTGCATCACACTACATCATGAGTCAATTCGAGAATATCAGCAACACTCTGTCGTCGACATCTCTAGCTTCGATCAACGAATTCATCACTGTCGCTCAGTTTCGAATTCACGTCAACAATGCTTTCGAAGCGTGATACACTTTTCTGATTGAACTTCAAACTTGATTCAACGACATCATCACTCAGTATATCAACTGAGTCTCAGTCTGTCAACAAGAACATGAGCAAACTCAGATTGAACTTAAGCAGTTTCAGATCAATAATGAAACCTTGTCAGAAATGATTCAAGAACTCAAGAGCATAAGCAGAAACAATATCAAATCAGAGAAATATTTGAATTCAGAACTTTATATCGAAGAGTGAGAGAACAAGCTAAATCAGTTCATCTTCAAGCTGATCAGCAAGCTGAAGTTGAACGTGAATCATTATTCAACTTTCGAGTCTCGTCTTCTGTATGAGTACAGTCGCTTATCAAGAAACGCTGTCGCTCAAGCGTTGTCGCGTATGACTGCTCAGCATGACAAGCTAGTCACGATTGAGCAATTAGTTGTCTTGTTAAGACAAGTCTTCGATGATTCAGACAAGCAAGAAATCGCTCAGCAATTCATTTCAGCTCTAAGAATGTGAAATCGCATTTTCATTGAATATTTGTTCAATTTTCAGCAGCACATTGATGAAATCGAATATGACGTCGTAACTTGAAAATTCAATCTGAAGAATGAACTATTCAGCGAGCTCAAAGCTCTATTGATTCAGATGAACATCAGCAGTCTGAACTATGAGCAGTTGATTATCAAATGTCAGCAATTGAATAGTCGATATCGCGTCACAGTACAGAATCTTTTCAAGTCAAAAGCAATGATTCATTCTGTTTCTGTGATCTCTACAGTTTTCGCGTACTTCGTCAAATATGCGACATCTTCGACAGGCTTGAAAGCTATGATCTCGAGCTTGAAGAATCTCATGAACTTATCGATTGTCAACATGAAGAAACGAGACTCACTGATTTTCGAGAAGCATCAGCATCGCATGATCAATTATCTGTGTCTATACTGCGATAAGTCTGAACATCAGACTGCGATCTGCAATTCAAAGCTCAAGATTCAGCTACGAGTCATCTCATTATTCGCTTTCGCAATCTCTATTGACAATCTCGCTTTCGATACTTCTTTCGCCTTGGGAAAAGTCTAGTCTTTGTGTACAGTCGCTTGCAGAGACAATTGAACAGTCTGAAAATCTCTGCACTCTCAGTTAGCTCGATTCATCGATTAGAAAAAAAGATGAACAATGATCATCTCGTGCTCTCAGATAATCTAGAAAGCAATAAAATCAATGTCAATCTTTCTGTTTTGATTGATATCGACGTCATCGATTATGCATTTATTGATGACTCTTTCGCGCAAAGACACTCTCTGCTTTGTTTTTCTTTGTCTGAAATTTGTACTCTTCAGAAGTTTGATGATCAATCAGTTGTATTCAATTCAATCACTCATTACGCTCTTGTCAAACTTCGAGTCTCAAGCGAGAAGCTCGAAGAAACTCTCTTCTATGTCACTCAACTTTCGCAATTCTCAGTTGTTCTAGATCTGCTCTGATTAAAAAGTCATAAAGCAATTATAGATCTGCGTCATAATCAGCTCATCTTTGAATCTCAAGTCAACTCAGAACTCGTACTTGAAACTCTCTCGAGCATCTCGATCTCGACTGTGTCAATATCAATCTCTTCAACATCTTCATTCTTGAAACATCTGAAAATCTATGCTATAAATAGTGCTTCGTTTCTGCGACTCGCTAGAAAAAAGAATCATGATCTGTTTGTCATATTCATGAGAAATATCGACAAAGCTCTGAAAATCACGTCTTTCGTTGATTCTGTCACGCTATTGCTTCTCGAATATCATGACTTTCTAGATGTTTTCTCTCGCGAATTGATGAACATTCTATCTGAACGACGTTTCTATGATCATAAAATTCAGCTGCAGAAGAGCAAAACTTCTATCTTCGAGTCTTTATATGACATGTCTCAAGATGAGCTTCGAGTACTAAAGAAATATCTGAAGAATAATTTGATCAAAGACTTTATTCAAGTCAGCTCTTTTCTTGCGATCTCTTCGATACTCTTTGTTAAAAAATCAAGCGAAGAACTCAGATTTTGCGTGAATTATCGAGGTCTGAATGTCATGACAGTTAAGAATCGATACTCATTATCTCTCATTCGAGAAACTCTAGATCGACTGACTAAGATCAAGTACTACATCAAGTTAGATATCATTGCAGTCTTTAATAAACTGCGAATGACTTATGAAGACGAGTGAAAGATCGCTTTTCGAACACGTTATGACTTATACGAGTACAACGTTTTGCTCTTCGAACTCACAAACGAATCATCATCATTTCAGAACTTCATTAATGACACTCTGCATGACTTCTTGAACGTTTTCTGCATCGCGTACATGAATGATATCTTGATCTATAGCAACAGCAAAAAGAAGCATACTCAGCATGTTCGTCAGATACTGAAGCGACTTAGAGTCGTTGAACTACAGATAGATATCGAGAAATGCGAATTTTCAGTTATCGTGATCAAGTATTTGAGTCTAATAATCATCACTCACGAAATCAAAATGAATTCTGAGAAGATCAATGTTATCATGAATTGAGCTGCATCTTGAGACGTCAAAGATGTTCAGAGCTTTCTGAGCTTCATCAACTTCTATAGACGATTTATTAAGAAGTTTTTCAAGCTGATCGACTCGTTGACTGTCTTAATCAGAAAAGATCAGTCATTTAATTGAACTCAGAAGTGTCAATTCGTCTTCGATCGACTCAAGCAGACATTCATCACTGTCTCTATCTTAATGCACTATAACTTGAATCTACTCGTGACTGTGAAAATCGATGTCTTCGACTATGTTGTGATTGAAGTCATGTCTCAGCGAGATGATAACGAGCAGTTAAGACCTGTGATTTATTTCTCTTTCAAAATGCTATTTGCAGAATGCAACTACGAGATTTATGACAAGAAACTTCTAGCTATAATCAGAGCTTTTGAGAAATGAAGACTTGAACTGAAAGACACGTTAAATCTCGTTGAGATCATTTTTGATCACAAGAACCTAGAATATTTCATGTCAATTAAGCTGCTTAGTCGAAGACAAGTCAGATGATCAGAATTTCTCTCTCGATTTAACTTCAAAATCGTGTATCGTTTGAGTGAATTGAACACTCGAGTCGATGCACTTACGCGTCGATCAGAAGATCTTTTCTTGAACGAAAGAAATAGTCGTCGAGAACATCAGTGACAGATCGTGCTAAAATCAAAAAATCTGGAAATTCAAGTCTTAATCAATGTTCTCGACGATAGTGACTCTGAAGCATTCAAATCAAGTGACTCGAAGAGCGAATCAGTGATCTCTGAGCAGTCTGAATCATCAGAGAAAATGTCTATGAATGAGCTAGAAGAACAACTCTTCGCAGTCTATTTCAATAATGAATAAATACAGATCGTGATAACTGCGTTAAGAGATGATCAACGAAAGCTTAAAGAATTTTCGTTAGCGAAATGTATGCTGCGAAGTGATCAAGTCTACTATAGAGATAGACTATTGATATTCGAAGATGAGAAACTGCGACTACGTCTGCTTCAGTTAAGTCATGACACGTCTATTGCGAATCATTCAGAAAGAGTCAAGATCTACGAAATACTCAGTCGTCATTATTACTGACTCGAAATGATCAAGACAGTAGCTCGCTTCGTACGCAATTGTCATTTATGCTCTCGAGTGAAGATCTCTAGAGAAAAATATCAGAGAGCTTTGAAGTCTCTTGATGTACTCAATCGTCGCTGAAAAGACATAGTCATGAATTTCATCGTGACAGTATCTGAAAGTAAGAATCTGAACGAAAATTCGACAATCAATATTCTGATAGTCGTGAACAGACTATCTAAACAAGTGCATTACGAGCCTATGAGTGAAATTACAGCTCTAGATACAGCTCAAGTTTTTTATCGTGCAATATGAAAACATCATGAATTATCTGATTCAATCATCTTGAATCGTGAAACTCAGTTTATCAGTCACTTTTGAGACGAACTTTGTACTCGATTGAAGATTCAAGCTCGATTGTCAACTGCGTTTCACTCAGAAATGAATGATCAAATCAAGAATGTCAACGACGTTTTGAAACAATATCTTCGAGTCTTCGTGTTCTTTATGCAGAACGACTGAGCTGCATGACTGTCATCAGCTGAATTTGTCATCAACAATCACTTCTTCGAAAGCACTCAGTGCACGTCGTTTCTAGCTAACTTCGAACAGCATTCTCGAATGAGGTTGAAATCAAAGAAGACTCAGAAGAACGTTATTGAACATTCGAAATGAATACATGTTGATCTGTTTGTTCAGAAAATGAATCGAATCAATGAAATTCTGCGAGAACAAATGATTTTAGCTCAAGCATATCAGAAACAATTCGCTAATGTTCATCAACAACACGCTCTCAAGTATGCAATTAATGATATGATTTGATTAGATGCTTGCAATCTGATGATTCATCGACTCAGCAAGAAGTTATCTAATAAATTCGAGAGATCTTTCAGAATCATCAAAATTGTTAGTTCTCATTCTTATCAGCTAAAGTTGCTCAATGACTGATTCTGTTTCGACATCTTTCATACTTATTTGCTTCATTCTGCGATCAACGATCTCTTATCTGAACAAATATCTCTCGCGTCGTTTTCAATAGTCTTCGTCGAAGAAGTGCTTAGCTGAAAGATGAACGAAATATTGAACTCTCGAGTAAAGAACTCTCAGCTAGAGTATTTAATTAAGTGAACTGAGATAGAAGAAAACAGTTGAATAAAGTTTGCGAATGTGATGAATGTCATCGAAGTCATGAACGTCTATCATGCTCGAAATTTCGATCGTTCGAATAAGAATTCATGAATCACTTACGTGCAAGAAAGCAACGACTCTGAATATGAGTCAGAGAATTAAAAGTCTCGCAGAAGCTTCGACTTCAAAAAGAAGAACTTATTGTCACGATTTTAGCATGTGTTACTTGAAAGATGTTGAGAAAAGAGATGTTAGATCACTTAGATGATGTTGAACAATATTATAGATGATGATAGGCGTGAGATTATCAGTGATGTTATGAGAGCTCTTCGATACGAATGATACTCAGCGTTCATGAGGTATAAGAATCTCTGAATGATCTCTTTCTTTTCTTTCTTCTTCGTGCAACGTCTTGTATCTAAAATCTAGTTATTAGAATTTCATTCTGATTTCATTCAGTTCTCAGTTCGTGACAGAAACACTATGATTGAAATGCAGATCTTTGCATGAAGATCAATGCATTCAATCACAAAGTTGAAGATGTGCTTAATCAGAAGAGTAAGACTGATCAATGACATTTTATTGCATACTATAATTATAAGTTCAAAGAAGCTGAAGTATGATAAAATATGCATGATAAAAAACTGTATGCTATAGTTCTTGATTTTAAGAACTGATAACACTATCTTCAGAGTAGCAAGCAATTCATATGTGTGATAACAGATCATAATAATCTTCATTACTTTATGATGATGAAAAAGCTTAACGTATGACAGATGTGCTGAGCTGAGAAATTAACTGCGTTTGACTTTCATATAGAATATTGCAAAGTTAAATTAAACTTTACGAATGCATCATTAAAAAGACTTGACATCATGAAATTGAATGATAACGAGAAAAATAATGATTATTTTCTATCTACTTTGTGAAACAAACTTCACAATCAGAAATGACAATCTAAGCTGTTAAAGAATGAAGAACTTTCAACAATGTTCAAACTCGCAGCATTGATAACATAACTGAATGACATAGTTATTGCAGATACTCAAGTCATGTGTTTGAATGAGAAAGTACTCACTAGATCTCACAGAATTTTAAACACTGCATCATCTTAACTTCTGATTCATTAAATTATGAAGTTGAAAAGATTCTATTTGAAGATGAGTGAATCAATGACTGCGTGATTGCTGAAGTTACAACAAAGAAACGTTTTTGTTGCAAATGAAAAGTGATGTCAACGATTTGCATCTAGAAAGAATGAGCTTTTGAAATGAAGTACGAAAGATGATGAACTGCTACGTCGTGATCTTGCAGTTTATGTATTCAATGACTCTGCTACAAGAAATGAGATTCTGTGTATGAATCATGATGATTTTGAAGCCGATCATTTCACATGCGCTTGTATTAAGACTGCAATAAGAAGAAAATATTATTGATCAAAAATGCTCAAAAAGATGATGAAATATGTTTGCATCTGTTCAAACTATCAGCAAGTGCAAGTGCATCATCATAAGTTTTATGAGAAGCTGATGTTTATATCTTCAGAAAGTGTGAATTTATTTCACATGATGATCATAAATTTCATAACAAACATGCTTTTTGTGAAGAGTTCATACATCAAAAAAATAAGCAATGCTATATTGATAATGATAGATAAGTTGATCAAGCATGCAATTTATATTTCGATGATCAAAGATCTGAACATCAAGAGACTTGCAAATCTGCTATGATGAAAATTTGTATCTCAGCATGAAATGATGCAAAGCATTATATCAAATTGAAACTCACTGTTTATCAATCATTTTTGAATCACTCTGTGTTGACATCTCTAAGCGAAGCGAAAGTTAAGCACTGCATTTCATTCGCAAATCAATAATTAAACAGAAAGACAGAATCAGATGCTTGAGCATTATCTGCGAGTGTATTTTAATTATAAGATGAATAACTGATCAGAGCTTTTATCAATGATGACGTTTGCATATAACAACAGCGTACATGCTAGTATCAAAAAAAATTCACATGAGCTTTTAAAAAGATACATTGCGAGCTTTGCAAAGACATCTGAGAACAGAGCTTTAAAGAAAGAAACATTCTTGACTATGAAGTGAGCAGAATGATTACAAAGTATCAGAGAATATTTAATAAAACTATGAAAGTGAGTAGCAGAGCAGCAAGCAAAGTATTATAATGCAATTCATTCAATCTTTCATGTTTCTTTATTGAAATTCTGACACTTGCGTGATAAGAATTCAAAGTCGCAGATTATTCTTGTAAAAGAAGAAGAGAAATGAAAGATGAAGAAAATAATTGATCAGCAAATCAAGAAAGAAAAAGTTAAGTATTTAGTTCAATGAGTTGATTTGTCTTTCTATGAAAACTTCTGAGAATCAATAAAAAATCTTAGCAATGCAAAAAAGATCATTGAGAACTATGAGACAGAAGATTGACAACAAGATTCATCTGTACATGATGTTGACTATGAATTTTTTGATTTTATTTTGTGTTTGAATAAAAGTCAAAAGAGTCAAGAGATTTCAATTCGACGCAGTTTGAATGATGTTAGAATGTTACATGATCAGAAAAGTCATTATGCAGAGTTTTCACTCACACAACAACATCTTCTCTAACAGTCACAATCGATTTACGAAGAAGATTAATGACATGTTGATGTCAGTAAGAGATGAGAAGATACTATTAGTGAAAAAAACAACTTAAATGAAGAGACTGCAAGTTGTGACTACAAGTAATCGAAGAATTTGCAATTCATTGACTGCGTCAATATTGAAATGTCTTTATTACATCAACAGTGTCATCAAGTAATTGATGAAAAGATATCAGATAGAATAGTTATTTCAGATGATGAGTTTGAGAGTCGTGATTACAATGCTTGAAGAAGTAGTGACTCGTTGATCACGTTGATATATTGAAGAAACTTGAACTCATCTTCTTTACTTGACATCAGATCATACATTTATCTACGTGAGAAATTGAGAGTTCATGAGAATAATCAGAACGCATTCTCTACTATTGATCAGAATCATGCATCGAATGATTGCAATCGCACGTCTATACTAACAATTTATTCAATGTTTACATAACACAAGTCAAATCAAGAGCAGAATAGAATTATCTAATACAATCATACTTTATCTTCTCATCGTACGCATCTCTCTTTCATCACATATTTCTCTGCTCAATGAATGATAATCATTGAGCAAAAGAACACAGTTTTTGACATTATAATCACAAGCATCACGAATGCAAAGAAAACATCTTTAATCTTTGAATCAAGAATTGAATTGAAACATTATTTATATAAAATATCATCAATGAAGAGCAGAGCAAAGATGATGTGACATAATCAAACAGCACAGACACTCTCATCAAGAGTTTACTCAAGCATCATGCACTGAATAGAAGCTATAGATTCATTACTGATAATATAGTGTCAATTTTATTGTTTTGATGACGTGAAGTCATTATGTAGTCAACGAGCGATTTTCTCTTTCAGAGAGTTTTGTTCATTTGATACACATAGCATAGTTTTTCTCATGAGTTGAATCTAAATCAATGTCACAAAAGTGTATGAATTACAATTATAATTACAATTACAATTACTATAAGACAGAAAGACAAGTACATCAGTTGACTGTGAAGAAGTCAAAGAGAAAAAAGAGAGACAAATCATGCAAGAGTCATGTTTGAGAATGTATCAAAAGCGCAAAGATGCAAGTTTAAAAGATTGTTTTAAAATTACAAAAAAAAAGAAAAGAAACAAAATCTCACAACATTCATGCATCAACATACATCTTCTTTTTAGAAAAGAAGATGAATGACATCATGAAAGAATGCAGAAAGATAGTGATCAAGAGTCGCAAGCGAGAACATTGAAGTGAAGAGAAAAGCTATTTACTCGTCAGCGAATCTCGTCACGCACTGCTTGCTTCAGATGATACTTACAAGATAAAGATGAAATGACATGACAATGATGAGAAGTGATGAAAGAAACAAGAATCTCTACTCAATTGTTAGATACAATCTCATATGATTGAGAAGAAAGCTACTCACTCTCTCATTGTCAAAGATGAAGAACGAGACGAGTCTGAATGCAAGCATTAAAATGATGAATCATCGCTCACGCAGCACGATGCATCAACAGCTGAAGATGATGCAAGATTGAGTTTATCACACAATCATGCTTCTCTTTGAAGCAATGCTCGCATTTGCGAGCACGCTCGATGAAAGCACGACACATGTGAGTCATCACTACGCTCAGACGATGAACGCAACAATAGCATCAGATTTTCTGATTATGATGATTTAACATACATCAACATTTATTGAAACATACAGAAATAGATGTTTATCAAAGATTATAAGCTCAGTTATCAATGCAGCAGATGTAACAGACGTTGCAGTGATGATGACGTGAAGAAGAATGTACACTTCAAGAAAAAAAGCAGACTGAGCGAGCATGTTAGCATGATCTCAGTGAGCGCAACGCTGCTACTTATCATGATGATGATGATGATGATGATGTTGATACTGCTATGTCACTCATGTTAACTCATGAGCAGACTTGCATCACAACAACATCATGATGAAAGAAGTTCATATCTTGAGCTGCAAATCATGCAAGATACGCATAGCAGATCTCATGTTTCATCAAATTTAAAAGAGCAGTATTTATGAAAAAGTATGTTGAGACAAGACAAGAAGAAAAGAAAAGAAGAAAAGAAAGCAAAGATGAAGAGATTGATATCAACAGTCTCGCACTAGCTTTGTTTATGCTTATTAACATGATTAATTCACAACACTTCTACATGAGTGTTAAAGCGTTGAGAAAGTCGTAACTATGTTATCAGTTGCAAGAAGATAATACAATACTATGAAGATTCAAAGATTGAGTTTTTAAAGAGAAATGCAGTTGTAAAAATACATTTCATCAACTATGAATGATGCATATTTGCAAGACTAGCTCGCAAGATTAGATTGAAGAAATTAACAAGTGAATAGAAGTAGTAACTTGACAGAAGATGAAAACTCTGCGAGCTTTCACTTTCATTTCTTAGCAATTAGTTTTATCATCAATAAAGTGCTATCTTAATATCTTTTACTACGCAGTTTCACGTAAAGAGATTTCATCGTCTCACAGTAAATAATGCATTACTCATGTGCATTATCTTTTTAGTAGTAGTAATAGATTTAAAGATTGAAGTTTCTTTGATAACATAATGATCAGTTGAATGCATTGAACTTTTAAACGTTTTACATGCTGATGCATATGCTAAAATTGAACTTGTCAGCAATAAACAAGTCATATTGCATTATCAATATGCATTATCAATAACATTCTTGCTGCATGTCATTATTTATCAAGAATGATTGATTTAATTTATGTAAACTTAATTTTTGAAAGTATTATTTTCAAAAGTATTATTTATTGAAGCGTTGATTACTAAAACGATTCAAGAAAATATGATAAAAGAAGTGATTGATTGTAATTGTAATTGTAATTGTAATTGTAATTGTAATTGTAATTGTAATTCATACATTCTTGTGACATCGATTTAGATTCAACTCATGAGAGAAACTATGTTATATATATTGAATGAACAAAACTCTCTGAAAGAGAAAATCGCTCGTTGACTACATAATGACTTCACGTCATCAAAACAATAAAATTGACACTATATTATCAGTAATGAATCTATAGCTTCTATTCAGTGCATGATGCTTGAGTAAACTCTTGATGAGAGTGTTTGTGCTGTTTGATTATGTCACATCGTCTTTGCTCTGCTCTTCATTGACGATATTCTATACAAACGATGTTTCGATTCAATTCTTGATTCAAAGACTAAAGATGTTTTCTTTGCATTCATGATGCTCATGATTGTAATGTCAAAAACTGTGTTCTCTTGCTTAATGATTATCATTCATTGAGCAGAGAAATATGTGATGAAAGAGAGACGCATATAATGAGAAGATAAAGTATGATTATATTAGATAATTCTATTCTGCTCTTGATTTGACTTATATCATGTAAACGTTGAATAGATTGTTAGTATAAACGTGCGATTGCAATCGTTCAATGCATGATTCTGATCAATAGTAAAGAATGCATTCTGATCGTTCTCATGAACTCTTGATTCTTCACGTAGATAGATGTATGATCTGATGTCAAGTAAAGAAGATGAGTTCAAGCTCTCTCAATATATTAGTGTAATCAACGAGTCACTACTTCTTCGAACATTGTAATCATGATTCTCAAACTCATCATTTGAAATGATTGTTCTATCTGATATCTTTTCATCAATTACTCGATGACACTGTCGATGTGATGAAGATGTTTTGATATTGATACAGTCAACGAGTTGCAAATTCTTCAATCACTTGTAGTCACAACTTGCAGACTCTTTATTTGAGTTATCTTTTTCACTAGTAGTATCTTCTCATCTTTTACTGACATTGACATGTCATTAATCTTCTTCTTAAATTGATTGTGACTGTTAGAAAAAGTGTTGTCACATGAATGAAAACTCTGCATGATGATTTTTCTGATCACGCAATGTTCTAACATCATTTAAACTGCATTGAATTGAAATCTCTTGATTATTCTGACTTCTATTCAAACACAGAATAGAATCAAAAGATTCATAGTTGACATCATGTATAAATGAATCTCATTGTCAGTTTAAAAAGTGATTGAAAAATCAGAAAAGAAATTGAAGAAAATATTGAATAAGTGTTAAGAAATAAGTGTTAAGAATAATAATTAAATTTTTCTCGTTACACTCAAATTCATCTCACTTGATGAGTTTTTTTTCTTACTTTTCAAAATTCTCTATCTGTTCATATTTTATTGAACTACTCAAATTTCATTGATACTATTACATTATTCAAATGCATCATCAAGAGAACAATGCTGACTTTAATAAATACTTTTCACTCTGTTCAACAATTCAGAGATAATTCTTTGTGAAAATTAATTCATCTCACTTAATGAACTATCAGTTTATTTCTTACTTTTTAAAATTCTTTATTTGTTCATATTCTTTTGAATCATTCAAATTTCATTGATACTATTGCATTACTCAAATGCATCATCAAGAGAACAATTCTGAGTTTAATAGATACTTTTCACTCTGTTCTGTTACGATCCTAGCTACGCACCTATGTTGGTAGCTATGTTGGTGGCTATGTTGATGACTATCGCCGGCCGCTCGCCGCTAGGCTATAGGGTTGTTCCGAGGCCAACCCTATTCAGGGTTAGC